>Ga0123342_1000003_pt1 | contig 200232 bp, 101 predicted proteins | sample Turbeawhitnodule_FD_89960 | JGI IMG/M metagenome (GOLD analysis project Ga0123342, IMG submission 89960) | Root nodule microbial communities of legume samples collected from Mexico - Turtle bean Mexico white nodule | ecosystem: Host-associated > Plants > Roots > Nodule | place: Mexico... | reverse complement strand
TTTTTTTTTAAAATTTTTTATAATTTTTTATGTTTTTGTGTTTTTTTTTTTTTTTTTTATCTTCTTTAATTGTTGGTGTTCGGTTGGAATGAATTTGAAAGAGGTACTTCACTGATCAAGTAAGTACTCTGTATAAAGAATGTGTATTCTAAATTGATTAAAACGTATCTTATACTTCTGTCAATGATTTATTTATAATGTTGGTCATGAGTCTTTATTATGATATGCTGAATATCCGTTATCCAGTGATGTGTATGGTGATCCCTGAGTTGTAAGGATATATATTCACAGAATATATTTAATATCTTTTAGTTAATCAAAATATATTTAATATATTTTAATTAATTAGTATTTAACTGGTTTTTGGAAGATATTTTCGCATAATTTAAGACATGATAATAACTCAAAGAAAATAACTAGTGTCTTGAAATGTTGGCACATTGAAACCGAATTACTAACTTGTCAGGTAGTATTTAGTTTTTACTTTATGAAAATAAAAAGAAATTCTCAAGATTATTCTTTAAGCTAAGATGATAAGAGCTAGAAAATAGAAAACATATAAAATCCTCACGTAATAAAAATATAAACACTTGAAAACATGTAAGAATATTGTAATCAAATAGTTATTTGGTGATTTTTATATAAGTAAAATGTAGTACTAATAAAAATGTAAGTTGACTAAATTGTGAATAATGAATTTTAGTGTTAGTGTGTTGGAATTTTAATGTAGAAGCCGTGCAAGAGTGATGGGTTTTCATAATGAATGTGATAAGTACCAAACAATTATGAGCTTTAATAGATTATTAAAGAGTGTTTGTATATGGGTGCTTGTACGTGACCAAATACTGTTACATCCACTTTTTTTTATTTCTCTTTTAATATTTATACGGACAAACAAAAAACATATAATAAATTTTATAGATTTTTTATACAATTTTTTTATTGATCTTAATAAAATAGTCATAATTTTTTTAACTTTTATTTATTTCTATTTCATAATAAATACAAGATTGTAAACTAATTAAAAAATAAATTCAAAGAAAAAAGTCTTAAATTTTTTAAACATAAGAAAGAGTAGAAAATAAATTTTATTTATTTATTTATTTTAATTATTTTCTCTTTTAAGTTCATGTTTTTACTATATCTTAATATGCGAAGAAATGAATTGTAACAAAAGAACTAACAGGTTAATGAATAATAATCTATATTTAAATAAATAATTTAACTTTATAGGAATGACTATATGAAAAAGAAGGATATTTTTTTAATATAAAGTTTGAGGTGTTTTACAATTAACAATTTTATTATAAATAATATTTATATTTAAATGGTAATATAAAGTATTTATTCACTGCTACTTAAGTATATTTCCTATTCTCTATACTATGCTTTACAACAACATCTTCAAATTTGCTTGGACCATTTTTGTCTCCCAAAATCTCTAATTATGGAAAAGTTATTCTCATTTTGAATTGTATTTATAAACTTTAAAAAAATGCCTCTGAATATTATTATGTATAATATTAAATTAAGCAAAACATTAAAAGAACTATGGGATTTTGGACTGTCTTTATGTAGAAAAAAAATTCTAGATGTGAAGGTTTATTTTATCTCAATTATATAAGAAAAACGAAGTCAAATTAGTTTATTTTTAAGATTTATCTTACTAATTATCAAGTCATGCACCGTATTTCAGTTTTTAATTTCATTCTTAGCTCTTTTTTTTACTTTCATAAATGTAGAATATTCGATTTTCCATCTTTCTAAAAATTAAGTTCTTAATTTTAACAATTAAACCCTTTAACTAAATTCATTAAATAGTTGAAATCTAATCCTAATCAAAATTCAATAATCCGCGGTAAGAATATCATATATTTCATCCTATACTAATAAACTTAATCTTTTTTTCTTTCTTCAAGAACTCAACCTTACACTTTACAAAAAAATCTCTTTTTTTTTTTCAATTTCGCTTAAACTTTCTAAACCTTTCACAACTAAATTTTTTTTCCAACTACAAACTATTTGAATAAAAATTAAAAAATGCATATAAATTGAAAATAATGAAAGAATTAAATAATTTAAATTAACAAATTGAATGATAAAATTTGGAAAAATTGATTATAGAAAAAAACTAAAATCGCTCATTAATCACAGTGGAAAAAATATAAATGCAATTAAGTCTACTAAATAATATTTTATTCTTGATAAGATAGTTACCTTTTATATAAGTGAAACGTACAAACAATCACAATGATGTGTTTGTTTTAGCTACATGACGATAAACAGTTTGTTGATAATGACTATTTTGTGCAACACCACCTTATATGTATTGCATAAATTAATTGCTGTAAAGTATTTTTCAATAAAGAAAGAAAAAAGCAGATCACAGTTAAAAAGACCTAACATAGTTAGGTTTCAATGTTACTACTTCAAATCTTAGAGATAACATCGTATCAATCACCACATTTGAAATATTTTTGAACTTTGGAGATCGGTGTTCCATTATGATTTTGTCCTTAAGGTACCACATGGTTGGAAAAGAAAAGTATATTTAAATTGTCATTGACCTCGACTCCTGATCAATATGAAACTATATTGGTATAATATTGGACATACCGAAACAAATGTACCTGTCATTTTATTTTTTTAGTGTTTATTTTATTAGTTCTGTTTTCTACATCCACCCTGAATTAAATGTCTCCTAGGTTAAAAATAATCATAATAACAATAATTAACTTGAAAAAAAAAGTGAAAAAGGATCATGAACAAACACCATCAGTTCATAAAGTTTGAAGCAGCTGAAGCTTGTCTAAATATATAAATCCGCGATCTTCCTTTATGGTGAGTTCTTAAAGACGAAATCTCAGTACTCATTGAAATGGATTGCACCAACTTTCCACACAATGAAAGTTGTTGCAAACATGATTGAGCTGATTAAAACAAAAGAAAGTACAATGAGAAAGAGATCAGAACCCCCAGGAAATTGAAAAGTGAAGCCTGTTGATAACCCTCTTTTGCTATCATCAAACAAATTAGTTGGAGCCTCTGGAAGTCCAGATTTTTTCTTCCCTTTGTCACTTTGTTTTGAAGCCTCCAACACCCTGCTGCCCATGTCTGCTGGTTTAGATGGTCTGGTTTGCGGGTATCGGCTGCCAGCTCGAGCCGCCTTTAACCGCTCTCTTGCTGTAAGGGAAGTTCCTTTGGTTGCAGATTGTGCCTTAGGAGATGCTGATGATGATCCTTGCTCTTGGTTGATAGAACCATTGGAAGACTCTAATGTCTGAGATACTGATTCAGCATCAACTTTGGCTTGCAATTGGAAATTTTCATCTGGGGGATTCAGGGATGCTAACTGATCATTGGTTGGTGAATTTTCAGCAGTGTCAAATTCCTCACTAATATTGTTGTCTGCTGCAAGCTGATCACTATCTGCAACTGGAAGACAATGGCCAAAAGTTCTTTCCTTGACAAGTTTTCTCGATCTAGACACTACCGATAAGGGTGTAAACTGACTGGCCTTCGGTAAAGAAGCTCCAACAGAATATCTTGATGCATCATGATACTTAGTTTCCAACTTCTAATGGAGAATGAAAGACTTTTGTAAGAGATCAGAAAAATGAGATTCAATAATAACATAATTGAATCATACTAAACTGACTAGTGATAAACGAAATCATTCATTCATCTACAATAGAGTTTTTGATGCTATATTCTCAAGTCATACCAGAGAATCACACTCTACTCTAGTTGAAGTGCTTGGAATAAAATTGTATTACCACTACATTTGAGTAATGAAAATACACACTAGTTATAATTTCATTATTTAAGAAGAAAAAAAGGCACCAAAACCCTGCAAGACCTGGGTTCCATAGCAATCATCGAGTGTATATATTTCAGTACAGTGACATGAAGCAATCCACTGAAACAATAGCTATCACAAGAAGTTCATCAAACGAAAACTTTTATTCTACAGAACAAATTACTATAACCATTAACATTATGATTATTATTTAACTCCATAGAAGTCCCCAGTCAAATAATTAATTCCTACCTTCTAAATTTCTGTATGCATTCCCTCAGATCTCTTGTAGCCCAAAACCTAAATTTCTATTTTTTCCTGAAGCTCTACTTTTAGATTTGTGGATTTGAACAAAACTCAATCTTATGAGAATTGTTCCGCTTATGTCCATTACTTTGGTCTTATCTTAGGTTTTTACAATAAACTCTCATGCCAAACACCATTGGATTTTGTGTGTGAATAATATAATAGATAGCCCATAACAAATGTAAGATAATATTTGATTTTCGTCTCATCCCTCACTTAGATTTTTCCCAATATCTATATCTTACACTCACCTTCAACAATCAGTCTCCATTCCTTTATACACCACTTCCTACCATTGCTTAAAAAACTTTTTCTCGAGGCTGCTAAACTGAGTGTTGGCAACTATAGTTCTTTGAATTGCATACACTATATTGAAAATTAAAATTTCCCAGTTACATTTTTCCCAGTAGAACAAAAGTCCAGGACATCACAGAGCTTTAACTCAAAAGTCTAAATGCATATGTAGAAATCGTTGTCACAGATAAAATTGAAAGATGCCCAAAAGACCAGAAAGGGTGTGCAAACACTCCACAGATAATTGGAAACCAAAAGCAAGAATCTGAGTTGAGAAAACCATGAATATAGAAAAAGTCCAGAGAAAAGTGAAAGATGAAACATGAGAACAGGAAGCACTTACCGTTGAGCTGAAGCTGACGATGGAGTTTAAAGATATGGCCATCTTCTTAGAGTTTTTCAAAGCCCAACCATGGATAGCCACAAGGAGTGGTCTTCCTCTTCCCACTAGATTGTTTATTCAGGACTAAATTTGCTGTTGACACACGCCACATAGCGCGTGACCACACTTATTTTTCTTTTCGAATAAAAGAAAATCATAAATTACACGCATTTTTATATAAGATTTGATAAAATTTCACCCCACATCTATATTCTACACAAACAAGTATTTCTTAATTTATTACGAAATATTCTACTGAGTTAACTGACTTTTCAAAAAGAAAAGTATAAGATATAAATGAAAACTTTGTTATTCTATTTGAGTTGAAGTAATCTAGAAATGTTTATACTTTCATTAATTTTTTGGTAATAATGATTTTATATTTCTAACGGTGTAGTATTTTATGTTTTTGTAAATAGAGTCGTATACTTGAATAACAAGTAAACTAAAAAGGTCTAAACAAACTAATACAAATTAATAATATGGGTTTTATTATTTTTAAATTTATCTAAACCAAACAAGTAAACTTGTTTATACGTAATAAAATTTGTTTCTTTACTAGGATGTAATTACACATGATACAACAGGATAAGAAAAAAAAGGAGTAAGAATATAGATAAATTGTACTTAATTTACAAACTTGCCCAACTGAACTGAATTATATTTTGTAAATTAGATTAAGTTCTTAAATTTGATTTAGCTTCATTTAGTATTCCAATTAAAATTGAGTTATAACAAATGCATAAATTTCAAACTCGAATAATCTAACTTTACCCAACTATATATAATACAAAATATCATTTATTTAATAATTTTATTATAAAAATGATATTATATCTTATATATAAATATTACTAGTACATGTATATATACTGTCATCATCATATAATTATCATTGCTATTAAAATATTTATATTGAAGTATTTTTCTTTTCTAATTATTTTGAATTACTCAACTTTCAACTCACTTATAATTAAGTTGAATTGGATGGTTAGAAGAAAAAAAACTTAAACCTGATCCAACTCATCCTTAAAAAAGTTTACCTTTCACAAGAATATTTTAACTTAATAATGTTCAATAAACACTCCAGTGTATATTTTAAGGTTCTTAGCTCTTACGTTTCTGAATATCGTTTTATATCGCATAATTTAGTAGACCTAATGATTAGACACATACAGATCACGATTCAAATATAACAGACTCTCTAAAAAATCAACGAAATTAATACACACAAAAATACCAGATTTCAACGATTCATATATAATGCACATAATGAAATATACTATGCATGAAATCTTGCAATCATACATTTTATGCCCTAAAAACTGTCGGGTGCAAGGGATCAAGTAGTAACTAGCACGATAGATATTGTCCAAAAAAAATTAAAAACAGTAGAATAATTGCGTACGAAGTCAAAACCAAGATCAACCGTGAAATCAAGAGCCAATAAAACAGTCATTTTAAAGATGAGATGCACGGGAGAAACAGCATGCCAACAAGCTTTAATAGGGCAGCTTCCATCACAAGGAAAAGTGGAGTAAATCCATGAAAAACATGAGCCAGGATTCAAAGTCGGACTATTTCGTATTATATTTTGGACCATCATTTAATACAAGAAAAATGGTTACATACAGAAAATCCTCGGCTAGCACGTAAGAGCAGCCCAAAAAATGACTCAACTATAAAAAATATTACAAAAATATGACACAAACCCCCCAACAGAAAATGGAAATTATTTTGGCCTGAACCTCCTCCAATAGAAGCAAGGAAAGAATACTGCATTAAAATCCCAGAAGAAAATGTTTAAAAACACCCAAGCTGCTACTTTGCTCTCTGTATACACACTTGAGTTCATTGTATACACTTGAGTTCATGGTCGCTTTCCTGTCAGTAGCTGCTGCCCATGGGTGGCATACCGAAAGGAGGCATTGGAGGCATCCCCAATCCACCCATTGGAGGGGGAGCGGCAAAGCCTCCTCCCATTCCAGGCATTGGTGGTGCGGGCAAAGCAAGAGGCAACAACTGAGCATACATATTCTGCAACGAGAGAACATAATATGCAACCGGTATTCATATCATAAAGTTCAATAGAATAAGAATGTTTAATAAATAATCACAAGGAGATAGAAAATATCAACTAAAGCAGGAAACAAAATAGACAAACTAATTACCTGTTGGGCAATTACTTCCTTCTCTTCTTGCTCTTTAGCCTTCACTTGGCTCTGCGCTTCAATCTTGTCCTTCACCAGCTCATCAACTTTGCCCGTGTACTCACGGACAAACTACAACATTTAAAAAAAGACAGTGAAAGAAAGCACAAGATAACCCGATGAAAAAAAGACATTCAGGTCAATGTATAATTAAGTAATAAAAGTAAGCAGCGCAAAAGGAATACAAACCTGTAAGAGATATGGGAAGGCAAAATCAATCATATTGTTCATCCAGGCCAACTCGAGAGCAATGTCTGCCCGGATCAAATCGTAGCAAACAAATAGACACGAGGCAAAGCATTCTTTCTTTCCCTGCATAAACATGTAGAAAGAAGTTAATCATGTCAAATGAAAAGTTTCTAAAAATGGATTATATGCAGTTGAAATTGAATTTGGTACCTGATCAATGAAATAAACAAGCAACTCCTCAGCAAGTTCACGGTCACCAGATTGTGAGGCTGTCTCCATGGCATCTTTGTAAAGGTTATCCTTTTTAGACAAGGCAATGGACTGCTTCCATCTACCTGCCTTCTTGTAAATGTAAGCAGCAACACGCCTCATCTCAAGAAGCTCATGCTTTTCAATCTGCATTCCAGATAATAATAACGATAATCTATCAGGTTCCTAATATTGAATTGAAAATAGTCAACACAGAATAAATGCTGCAACCTTCTGTGCAAGGCCTATTTGGTCAAAGTTATCATGAAAATCAATCGACTCGCGCAATCTATCATAGTCTTCCTCCTCAACATATATTTCATTCAGGGCTTCATTAACAGCAGACACATTGTTACTCTGAACTGCAACCATGTATGGCTTGACAAGACGGAGTTCACCAGCCTATAATACATCACAGAGAAAACATTCATCAGTGAAATAGAAAAAAAGATATTAAGTGAAAAACTAATATCTGATGAAACTGTTGCCAGTATTAATGCTACCTTTCGCATGATGTCAACAACACGTGCATGATCAACACGGAGAGCAAGGACATTCAGAACATCATTGATAAGATCAGGATGCTCTTGTAAATAGAAATGAACGGCCTTGTAATACAACTCAACATTGGCAACTTTGATAACAACATCTTTGAATTGCATGTGATCCCATGCTTCAGGTGAATGGTTCATGATGGTTGTTGCAGCATTATCAAACTCGTCATATTGGATGTACAAATAGGTCAGCTCCTTCCAATGTTGTTGTTCATCACAAGCCCTTATAAGCTTTGGAATGTTGAGTCGGGTTGCAAATAGTTTGATATGCTCCATAAGCTTCTCAGGACGATATCTAGCATATAGAACTCCCAACTCAGTGAAGATACCCATATGTGCCCGTTCTAATCCTAAACCACTCTCCATGAGGGATATTAGCTCGTTGAAGCAACCTCTATTTTGGTAATATTCACTGACCTCTTCCAAGTCATCCACCTACCAAATTCACAATGAAAACTGACTTAACAAGCATCCAAAAGTGTATAAGCTCACAAGAAGCAGACTCAAGTAATGCTCAAAAACCTTCCAATCATCACAAGTTCTTAGCATACATTTTAGTATAATATTTCTCCATTACATTTTGAAAGAACAAATTATTGAACCTTTATAATTTCAAAATCAGATGACAGCTAAATAAGGAAAAACAAATCAAGTTAATTTAAAATTTTAATTAATGACTTGGCAAATAAAAACAACATTTTACCTGAATAATAATGTTAAGTCCACATATCTGGGCCAAGCGGAACTCCTCTGCATCAACACATGCAAAGCAAACTTCCTTCCATGTTTTTGCACTGTTAGCTTTCCTTGCTGCATCAACTGCACCTTGGAACTGTTTCAACTTCACAAGTGTAACTGCCAACTTGGCCCAGTTAGATATAAAGGCAAATATGATTTTGGCAGCTTCATATAGTTCTTCATCATACAATCGGTCACCGACATTTTGTAGATTGGCTACATTTGGCATAAGAATGAATTCCTCAATGTCACTGAGCCTATCAATCTTTGCATACGCATAAATGAGCTCACTGTCCACCTTGGGTTCTTTAGTCTTCTGCCTAACCATCAGCAAGTATCTCACCAAGTCATGGTAAACATTGGCATTTTCAGCAGCACGGATAACATCCAAAAATTGTGTAGTATCATCTGCTCGTATAAAGGACTCGATGGCATCACTCACTAGTCCTTCCCTTAGTTGAGCTGTGGCCACCTGACTCCAAACAGCATCTTCTTCAACTCGGAAAGCAAACTCCACAGCTCTATCAATGCTATGAATATTATCTAACAAGACATTGACTGCTTGGACATTTAAGTTGAACTTCTTGAAAATTGCAAATGCTTCCTCATATAATTGAGCCTCAACAGCCATTTCTCCAACTGCAGGCCCATCAAAATTATCCAGTCTATTAATATAATCCATAACTCTGGATGGATCGGCCTTTATTGCTGTTAAAATAAGTAGATTCTGCAGATTAAAGTTCCCACTGAATGCAGAATTCTGAAGGACTATCTTCTCAAGAAGCTCAATCAATTCATGAGGTAGATCAGCAGTCATGAAAGCCTTAACAGCAGCCGATACTTGTTCAGGGCTCTTGCTTTCAGGCAGAGCTGTGGATACAACCTGATCAATAAGTTGCCTTCTGTAGGCATTATCAGGGTTAAGAACTTTGTCCCAAAGATCACCATCCATCCTCTCAACAACATATCTGCAATCCAGATAAAATCATGTAACCATTGTATCCAAGGACAATTGTTTAGAGAAAAAAATATATAAATACAACCCACAAACCTTGCTTGTAGTTTAAACAAAGAATTTTTGTTTGTCACATTGATAAGTTCTTCATCACATTGTCCTCGCCTATAAGCTACAACTGCTAAGGTGGGATCACGTTTCTCACAATATTTGCCCACAACTCGAGAATCATAGTATGGGTTGGTAGTGAGAAAATGTTCTGGATTATTGTTGCTATCAATGATGATTTTACCCAAAGCATTGTGAACATGTACATCCTGGCTTCCCTCGCTAACAAGATGTTCCAAAAACTGTGAGAGCAAACGAAGCCGGTTCCTGCATGCCAAATTAACACCAGAGAAAATTAGAAAGGTGAGCACAAAAAAGTGTAGGAGTAGAGAACCAATACTACCTCTTCTCACACTCCTCCACAAGGGGCTCCACTGGCAGTAAGGAACGAACAGAGAGAATCAAGCCTTTGATAAAATCTTCTGGACACTCATCATCTAAAAGCTGCCCAACGACTAAAGGAGCATTCCCTGGGTTCACCTATAAAGCAAAGCAAGGCACACAGTTATGAGTCAGACTGACAAAGTAGACAGTATTCAAGAAATAAAAAGGCTACTGAATTATAATGCAAACTATAATACCTTCTGAACATAACCTTCAATGTAGCGAAGCATGTTGCTTGTGTATAGGTAGTGTGTTAGATCCGGAACAAATCCAAATCGGTCACAAACATTAATCAGAGGTCGTGCATCTGGAAGCTTAGCCTCCATTAGAAAGTTCTTTGTTTTCTCAGCATCATAGAAACTTGATTCTCTAGTCACACGCTCAACCTCTTTGATTTGTCCAGTCTTTGCTGCTGCCTCAATGTACTTAAAGTGAATGTCAGGATCCTCACTGTCCCATATTCAAGGGGGGAAAATTAGCTGATATCAGACCATTTCCCCTTTACAAATGGCATCACTTGTCCACCAGAAAAATAGTTCTATAGAAATGAAAGAATTACCTGGAGCTCAAATATGATCCCAGGAAAAAATACAGCCCTTCATATGACCTGAATTGCTCAAAAAGCTTTATGCAAGGATCAACGCCTAACTGTTCACAATATTCTTTGGCAACCTAGACAGATATTAGTAAGCTTTTAGTTTTCAGTCAAATATTAATAATTACATGTTATAGAAGACAACTATAGTTTCATACCTGCACAATAATCTGTAGGTTGCCTCTAAGATTGACAAGCAATAGGTCTTTCATGCACTCTAATGCCCATTCTCGTGACAGAGTACCAAAAAACTCAACTAGTGACTGCAAGAACCAAAAAACGACCAAGTATGTTTAAAACTAACACAATGTTTCAATAGACAAAATTATAGAAGCAATGGAGCACACAAACCTGTGGTTCAATTGCATGTGTATTTACAATCACACGTTTTACATCTGATAACTCTGTGTAATGCTGCACCAAAATAATGTAATCAATAAAAAGGGGAGGCTTCTGGGTTAAGTAAGAAAAACAGTAAGAATAAAACACATTTGGTGAGTCATTACTTGCAAAGCTCGCACATAAAGACCAGCTTTTTCACAAAGTTGGGCAATACGAGGACGGTCATAATGACTGAACATGCCATTAGCCAAAATTGCATCTGCAACATTAGGGAAAGTAACCAGATTTATCTCCAACACCTTGGTTTGAAGGAACCCATGTTCTGGTAGATTTGGTTTCAGGACATCTAGGAGAAAGGCTGTTGCCTCACGGATCAGATTTCTCTGAACATGACAAAAAGAAGGTAATACATGAACTGTCAACCGATAATAAATAATTACAGTTAAAAAAAAAGGAAAGGACTGGGTGAATGCTTGTACATACAATCAAGACAATGCCACATAAAGAAACATTTCACTCATCAACGATCATGAAGCAAGAATATTATATTACTAATCACCATAATGACTTAATCATATTAGATAAACAACCTGAAGAAACAGATCAGTTATGGTGTTGTAATCAACTGGGCAACCTCCCTCCATTTGCGACATCATTAATGCAAAATTAACAGCACCCTACAAACCAAAATGAAAAAAAAAAAGTTGTTCAATTAGTTAGTACAACTACTAATATTGCAGATTGAGATGAAAAAAGTAAAGTTCCAGAATTTCGATTCAGAACATATATAATTTGATAATCATTTATCTAACAGAGCAGCAGAAAATGGAAAAAATACAAAGAAACAGTTCAACACAAATAGTGAAAATGAACTACATAGGGTACTCCCGTACCTGAGGATCTGTCCGGAGAATGGTTTGCAAAAGGAAGAGATAGTCAGGTGTATAGCCAACCTGTATCAAAAAGTAATGAAGATTTTCAGGCACAAATATCCAGTAAAATGCAGAGGTAAGATATGAAATGTTAATATAACGGCCATTAAAATACTCTAGGCCACAGAACAGAACAGAGTATTATTTGATACTTAAACAAGCCTCTACCTGCTTAGAGTATATTAGAATCTTGTCAAATTCCCTTCTCTCAGCAAAAGCAGCAACAACTTTTGGTGTAGCTCTGGCTTTGATGTATATTTTTAAAGCAAGATCATTGTCCACAGTCTACATTTAAACAAATTAATCAAAATTAAGACAAAAAACCCATTTCATATAAAACAAAATCAACAAGCAGTAGTATACTATTAGGTAAACAATTAAAAAGAAACAAAAAGCAAAAAAATAAAAAAACCAATCAGTTTAAAGTATTTCAAAATTTCAAATGCAAGCTACCTTTACAAGATCTCCTAGATCCTCACTGCATTCAAGCTTGTCCTCTGCCAACCAGTTCTCCAAAAGGTTTTTCTTGTTCTGGTTCACTACCAACCTTGACAATTCTAATGACTCAAAGGCATTCAGCTTTCCTCTTGTCAGAAGTGTTCCAAAATACTGCAATAGTGGAGGAGTTTGCCCAGCTTGCACAGGAACACTCTGCCATAGAGAACAAAATTGTGACACTTTACCCATGAAAGTCTAATTGACTATGAAAAAGGACAAACAGTTCAAATTTCCTTTATCCATAAAAACAAGCAAAGATGAATGCTTAGGTTAAATTTGTTGAGGAAAGAGCACAAACAAAATATTTGATGGCTATGTCTGTGTTTGGTTTTCTGTTGTAACCACATTCAATGGGATTTTTCCACTTTCCAAAACAAAAACACAGGAGAGTGTCTGTCATGTTTGATTGGCATTCAGTTAGTTGAAAAGAAAGACAAACAAGCACTATAACTCATCACCAGACCTGAAATTTGGCAACTGTATCAGGTGTCCGAAGGATTCCTTGTGGAGACTCAGCTGCAAGCTCAGCTGCTTCTTTATACTTAGTTTGGGCAAATAGTTCATGGAATCGTTCTACCACCTATAATGTCAACAAGTAGGCATGTTAATGCTTAAAATTCTCACACAAAAAAAACAATAAAAAACAAAATCAATTTAAATGAAGATAAGACACGCTAATCAAATAATACCAAAAAATAATCAAAATATTTAAAAAAAAATACATCACCCAAAAACAGATTTCGTTAATAGAGGAAAAAAGTAAATGACTAAAGAAGAAACGTTTGTCGCCATACGGAATTCAGGTCACTCACATGACCTCCTTTGGCCCATGCATCTACCTTTTAGAAGCATAAAAAGTTTCTACATAAAAAGGTTCATGGTATTAAAGAGATACAGAAAATATCAGCAACAAAAGGATAATTCTGTTGAACAGATATGTAATGACCAGAATAGAATAAGTAAATGGTGAAGAGAAATATCAGTAAGAATTCCTTAAAGGAGAATGCTAACAATTGTCTCATGGAACTGCATAAGGAATCCAAAGAGAAATTTTTCATGGGAAATTTATCAATACACTCCAGCGCGACTTGATTAATTTCCTGTAACTTCCTTTGAAAACTTTATTTCCTAATTCATTAATCAATACCTTTAGGACACTCATTGCCAACATCCTTTTTTAAAACATTGCACATTGTACAGTAGAACGACCATACCAAACCAAATATTACAAAAATTGGCATTTAGCAATTAAATAAAATCCCATCAAAGATAGCATGTAATATCCAATTTCTTAGAACCATCCTAAGTGCTGAAAACACCCCAATGACCAAATAGCAAGTTTGATATGAAAATTGACATACCAATTTCTCAGCCCCAGGAAGATTTCCTCTCTTGGCAAGATTAACTGCTAGCTCCAAATTGTTTAGCTGTGACAATAAAAAAAATGAAATTTGTTGAAATGTCACCTTTTTCCCCTTTACAATAAAAAAGTGATAACAAGATCAGATACATACTTGACCACTGACAAAATTCACAATCGTTTGCTCATTAACAGTAGCCAATAACACCTGGCCCCTCCTGTTAATAGCATAAAAGCCTCCAACTGATGTAGCTTCTGATGTCAAAAATATAGGATCGGGACTAATTCTGTTCCTATATACAGCAGTAGCTGTCTCCAAATCATAGACAAATAGGAGACCAAGTTTCGTAATCACATAAATCAAACTGTATTTGTGGGATATCTGTCAAAAGAGAAAATTATGAATCAAATACCTGTACAGTTTTATAAATGAACAATTCTAGCAACTTTTGTACCTGCATGGAAACTGGAAAATCATCAGCAAAATCTGGGGGAAAGAAAAGGTCTGCCTGCTTCTTTGTAAACGATGGCTTCCCTGCAAAGACATTTGATAAGGTAAATTCCAGATTGATGATCAACCAAATCAAAGATGATAAATTATACAAATGATTTAGCTATAATACAAAATATCTATCCATGTTCAAATATCCTCATTCATTTCAGTATGCTGCTCCCTTTATTTGTGAAATTAATCACATCAGCAGCTTCGCTGGCTTATCATTAGATACAAAATCCAACAGAAGACTGTCATCATCACATTATTCAAAATTTCCAATCATTAATTCAAACTTAGTAATCCCTGTAGCATGGTCAATTTTCTAACAAAAAGCAGTACATTTCATTATTATTAACAGAATCTATTGCCAATAATGAGTAACCTCCTCCATACTGCTAGTGTAAAACATTATCACTTCAATTTATCCATCCACAATTTGAAGTTTAAGAAATCGTTATTCTGAGTTGAAGAATTTTGAATAACAAGACAAATGTGCCCCTCTAGGCATATCTTTAAGAAGGATCATACTTCTCCCACAATTCTGTTCAATAAAGTATATGACCAGTTTAAATTTAGATTTCTGATTTAAAAACATAAGATGTGCAATTCTGTTCAATAAAGTCCATTAGATTAATTAATACTGAAGAGACAGATGTGCAAAAGAAGATATATACAGACCTGGCTGTGCACCCAGCTCAATAACATGCAACTTGGATATAATTTGACCAGCATTAAGTGTCTTAGTGGCAAAAGAAATCAAAATAGAAGGATTTTCATTCCCAGGAACCTGTCCAAAAAGCACTTCAATTTTCTAGCACGTAGTATGATAGTAACATGATATAGAAGTATTTATTGGTAACTATGAAATTAGCGTAGGAAAGTAAACAAAGAAAAGATACACACTTTAAATTGAGCAAATGATGCAGCATGCGCTTCAAGAGCCTGGCTTCGCTGTTGATCAACAGAGAATAGCTGCATGTTTCCTTTAACCAATTGTGGCCTCTATAAACAACACAGCATACAAAAATAAAAACAAGATCAGACTCAAACAAATTCTAGTAAAAAGAAAATGATTATTTTTAAGGATAACCTATCCCATAGCGTAGACTATATAAATTGTTTTAATCCAACACCTCCTCAAAGATAAGTCCTTTGAGCTTGGAGTGTTGATTGACACCACATAAGCCCATTTTTTTCCTTTGAAAGCTTGAAAGGGCGACAAGGATCAAATCCAGACCGCTTAATCAAGGAGGTTCTAATACCATGCCAAGAACAAACTGTCCAATAGCTTTCAATTTTTAAATTTTAATACCATAACAATGGTTGCAAGATTTTACACATGTAAATCCAAAGGAAACCTAAAAGAAATAAAGACAAAGGAATATGAAAAAAAAATCTAAATAACTAAAACAAGAATCATTATAAGCTATTTACTATCTACTAGTGAAAAGGAAACACTTTTGTGTCTCTATATTTTTTAAAAAGTAAATGAAAAATAGAAAAAAAAGGAATAATGGTGGTCAAATAATAAATGGTGAGTGATTTGTGGTGTGGTGTGTTAATGGAGGAGTGATTTGAAAAGTGTAAATAAGATTGTGGGAGAGAAATAATAGTGGTATTTACAAAGGTAAAATAGTACACCAAAAGAATGCATCTCCATTATATATAGTTATAGATGAAAGACGCTAGAGATATACCTCAGGGGAACCTGGAGCAATACCAATCAAGACCAACCATTTTTCTGAAGGATCACATCGATAATTAATTATTTGATTGTTTGCCAAATTCGCTGTTCTCTCAAACATCTTGACAGGTTCTGAGTCACCTACAAGTTACATATATCACACAGAAATATCCTAGTAAAACATTTGAAGATGAGCAACAATTACAATGAAAAGCAATGGATAAACTGAAAAACATAATAGCACAAAACTAAATTGTCAAGTGGAATTGCAGTTCATCAATTTATTACCTTCAATTGACCAATGGTATACAGAGGTTTGTGTCACAAGACCCAACAACTTGGGGCTAATCCATTTCCAAAAGACCACCTGCACATGCAATGAGAGCATTCCACATGGATTAACAAAGTTCTCATCTTCAACCATCATTTAATAGTGCTTCTATAATTGCACATAATAGTTACCTGCTCAGGCATCTGATAGGATTTCATCTTCGCTTTCATTTCAATGTTAAAAATTTGTAGGTGGTCTTGTGTTGTTCCTTGGAGTTGAGCTTCAAGAGAAGGATGCAACTTAGAAGCAAATATAACACAAAGGTAAATAATAATTAAGATGCAATGCAAACAGAAGCTTGTGACGAAAATAAAACCTTGAATTTTCTCCCAATAGTTGGAATGGTATGAACCTTTAGCCATTTTTACCAATGGTTATTTCCTCTCTGCTAGGGGCATTTTTTTTTTTCTTAATATGCAACCAATTTCATGGTTATCAAATGATGGTATCGTGAATAATATATATAATCACAATGTGTAATTGGCCTTAGGTAAATTGTGAATGGTAAATACACTATCTGAACAATAAATCATGGAAAAAATACGTAACAGGTTCATAGCATTACAACCAATGAAATCAGTCCATCTTCGATAAACCTCATAGGGACAAAGTGGTAACCTATTGGTGACTTCCCCTAATAGTCATATTAGCTCAGCATGTCAGAACTGAAAGAAAATTACAAAAGTTTTCTTCTCCGACAAAATTATATCACTTAAGATCATGATCTTTTAATTTCAAGTATCATGTGTCATATTAGTAATTAAGAATCAAGCGCTCCTGTTTCACAATAACGTACCCCTAATGGACAGGATGCTTAAAGACACACGCACTCGATAATCTAGTAAGTAGAACTAATGCTTCAGAAGCAAGTAAGGATCATAAAATCAAAATTAGCTCAGACCGTCTAGTTCAACTAAGTTCTGATACAATGCACGAAGCGCATATGTTATTTCACTCCTAAACAAGTTGAAACTAAACTATTTTTTTTATATCAACACAAAAAAAGTTAAAAAAAAAATATTTAGCAAAAAAAAAAAAAAAAAAAAACAAAAGGAACGTAAGCAAAAAAAAAAAGTAAATATATAAAGAATAAAAACTCCCAAAAAATCTCAATATATACAATGTTATGAAAAATCCAACTCAGTACCGAATTGGCTTTAGTTTGATTATCCACACCATTACTAGCCACAAACACAAGTTACAAGTTCATGAGAAAAATGCAACGAACTAGTAGCCAACCTTTCAAGGCAAGGATTCTGGAATTGGGATTCATAAGAGCGGAATCTGCAGTAATAGGCCTCCTCAGAGGCTGATTCGGCATGTTCATATCAACGATAACCACACTATTCTGCGGAGACGTTTCTCGAACGCATATATACTTTTCGGACTCCATCGTCACATGCGTGAACGTGATGAACTGCGGATTTATGCCAATGCTCGGCAACTGCAATCACAAATCACGCAACACGAGTCAAACCACTCTCAATTCAAAACACAGTCTCACTCCACAGTTCAGAAAAAATAAACATCTAGATCTACTCTAACTCATTAGTAAGAAAACGAAAACAAAGTAGCTCAGTGAACTTCGCAACAGCAGCACCGATCGAATTGGTTGCGGAACACTCCATTCGGAAAATGAAAATCCAGTAAAGCATAAGAGTGATTTGCAAAACTTCGATAGCTATTGTCAGTTATAAAAATAGCAGGTGCAGTTACAGGTAAGTTGAGAAGTGGAGTTGCGAATTAAGCTAAGGAAATCGAGAGAAAACGAAGAGCTCGGAGAACTCACGGTGAGAGCTTCTTTCATGGCGATCGGAGCGTTCGCGGCCGCCATGACGGCTTGGATGGAAGAGTGAGATCTGCGGCAGCGATTGAATTGGAAGAAGAAGAAGAGTCAAAAATCGGTGCGAGATCTGGAAGCAAGTTGGACCCCTCTAAAGCGAAAAGAGGGAGAGATCTACGGGGAAGAAATAAAAAAGGAGGTTCTGACACTAATAAAGCGGACTTAGTGAGAAACAGAATAAGAAGAGAATTGAATTCCTAAGAAAAAATATAAACGACAGAGAAACAGTGCATGAGTCTATCGTGTTATTAGCTAATAAAGCAAATTTATGTAAATAAATTTCAAAATTAAAATGTTACATATTAGATTTACAGCCTAGCAATTAGCATGCCAGGGATCTGAGTAATTTGATAATGATTTTGTTCATAACTGCCTCAAAAATAAACATTAAGAAATTAATATTTCAGCAAAAAAGAAGAATGTAATAAATAAAATCATTAAAAGTATAACATTTACTGAAAAAATTATATACCTAAAATAAAATATTATTATTTTAATTGAGAACTCCAGTTTATTTATTTAAAATATAACATCATATTAGTTTAGCTTTGTTTTTACGGACAGCGGAACAGTGTAAGGATCCAACTAATTCTTCTTTTGTATCTTTTTTTTTAATTAATTTTACTTCTTCAAGGGATAGTTCAATTCAACACAAATTGATATGAGGACTATACTAATTTAATGTTTGTAATTGATCATTTATTGATGACTATATGACTTTAATGCTTGGTTGTTATTAGAGAAGCTCATAGTAAATATGTAAAAATTAAAGCATTTTAAAAGAAAAAGAAACAGACAAAAGGCATCGTCAGAGAAATACTGTTAACTCATTGGTGATTCATGTTTTACGTCAACACTATTTTGATTCTTTTATAAAAAAAAATTAAACGACAAAGATAAAATTAAACTGATCTAATTAAATCAGAAAGTATAACATCCTAAATTTATGTAAGAAAACAACAACAAATTTCTTATTACAAAATTTTTTTATTCCTTGATTAGTAAAACTATTAGCAATAGTATTAGTATATATAAATAAATAAAAAATTTAATGCAGATTTTTCAATCGAAAATAATATAATATAGATACTTCGAATGATTTTATATGAATATACTAAGGGAAGTAATATAATCTCAAAGCATTATTTTCATTGAATATAAATAATGCTAAATGCTTATACTTAATCCTTTTAACAAATCATTTAAAATAAACATTTCAATTCTATTTCTTCGTGTTTTGTGCTTTTAAGAATACTTTAAAATTAAAAATCTACTGTGATAAAAAAGAAATATAACTACTAAAAAAATAATTTGATATTATAAAAATATCAATCTTTAAAATTAGGGCATTTATAATAAATATATTTGTGTATCTAAAATCAACTCTTAAAAAGTTTTAATCTTAAGTAATATTTTACTTTTTAACCTTTTACTTATGATAATTAATTATTATAACAATTATAACCCTATATCCCTAAAAACATTTTTTAAGAATTCTTGTAAAACTATATTTGGTTAAAATATTTTAAAACAGCTGTTAGACATAAATTCCCAATTTGAAAGGATTATTAAAACATTGTAACTGAATTGGTAAAAGGACATCAAATAAAATCGTAATTTCCAAAGATAATTAGTATATTTAATCGCCATTGATTTGTTCTAACTGATGCAAATTCAAGAAGAATCCCAGGAAGCCAAAAGAAACAGTTAATTGTACTTAATTCATTCCAATAAAGTAATCTGAATAATAGAAAAGACAAACAACAACCATAATAAGACGCATATTGTTATACACTAGAAAGAAAAAGTATTCTCGAGACAAACACACAATTTTAACGTTTTGCACCACAAATATCTTATTAGAGTATATATTTTTAAAGTTAATGGGCTTGAGCACAATAAACAGTATACTTTTTCATACTGTAAGTCTCATCTAATATTTTAAAATAATAACTTTAAGGACGTACAAGAACAAGTAATTGTGTTTTTATTTGAACACACGCTTATTTTAGACTACAACGAAAAATTTGTGGACATGGAGATTATTTTAATGGTGTTAACCAACCACAACATCTCCAGTTGAGGGTAATCTTTCAATAAAAATCACTTTTAAGCTATTTTTCCTACAACATAATAGCTTCAAAACAAATTCTTAGTTCAGCTAAATATGAGCCAAATACAAAATACATGCATTTATGAGCTTGCATCAGACGGAAGAATCATAGCAATTAACTAAGAAAGAAGAGCCAAAAATAACCCATATCATTATCAAATGTTTGAACATGAACACGAAAACAATAAAAGTCAAACCCACAAAACTGTAACAAGATGAAAATTTGCATCTAGCTATTAAGATAAATGTATTATGGGCCATAACAAATTCACCAAAATAAAAATAGATATCGCTCAAAAGACGCGGTAAGATTTCCCCATGGTACTCTTCAGATACAAGCACCTAACCTGAAATTAACAAAAAATTACATTAGTTGATGATATTCTGAGAAAAAATCAACCAGGTACAAAATATTCCAAGGATATGAAAAATAAGGACTAATGTAGGATTGAGACTGCCATGTATGGTCCCCCAAAGTCATCCAAGGGAACAAATTTCAAAACAACGTTAGCCAGCATACGCCAAAATTTCATTCACTGATTTGATATCACATTTTGTACGGTTAGTAAAGAAACTACTCTTAAAACAGCACTAAAAGTATTCTCTCGCCTATTCAAAACATTAAACTTATAAATAAATAATGCAACAAAATTGTCCAAGGAACCTTAGTAAAATACATTAACTAAATTGATAGGTGTATTCAATACAATAGGAACTATTTCCATATATTTTCCTTAATGATATAGACTGATTATGGGAGAATGTAATACTTAAAGAACCAAATCAGGTTTAATCCGTAGAAATTAACAAACATATAGGAGGGCTTACAGTTGAAATCAGAAAGAGAAATGAGATGGGAAAAATCTACATCACCGTAAAAGCAAATGAGAAAACCTATGTGGTAAGCATATATTCGATCCACGCAAATAAAATGATGCTAACCATTTTTGGTTGCACAGATAAATTTGCTCATGAATCAAACATGATAAGCAGAAAACGGCTACAAAAACATGTTTTCAAGAAAAAAACACAATAAAAAATAATGTAACAGAGACGATGATTTTAATAAATATTGAGTGAATTACTCACATTTTGCCAGTTCTTTTTCAACAAGGATACTAGGAAGTTAACACTCAGTTGAACATTTTGGAAGATTTGTTTCTCCTCCATGCTGACATTGCCCACGGCTACTCCCATGCAGAGCACCTTCTTGAGTTGAAATTTGACCATAGCCTTAGACTCATTTACTTTAGACTCAAGAGTTTCCTGGTGAGTAACAAGTGTAGGGAACTTTCCTGCAAAGTTACACAACCAATAAACTCAGCTACAACAGAAAAAAACAATGTAAAATTTATATTGAACATAGTCCACAATATGCAGGGAAGGGATCGTTAAAATGTGAACAGAAAATTATTCCAGATAACATAATGCAAAGCATGCAGTTCCTATTTACTAGCAAAATTATATATCATGTGACAAATGACTTATAATAAGACTACAATGTCCTAGTGTAAAAATGATAAAAAAAAAAAAGACAAGCAAATCACCATAAATCTAACAAGTTAAAAAAAAATACCCTAACCCAAGAAATAAAATTGGAATACATGCCTGCCTTGTTTAGACCAGGACCCAACAGACGTGGAATCTGCTTAATAACTGCTTCAGAAGCTAAAAAGGCATGGTACTTCTTAGCTAGCTTCTTCACCAACTTCTTATTCTTGTTAAGCTTCTTCAAGGCTTCCACATCCATCCAGTCCAGACCTATCTTCTCGGCCTGCAGATTAGAGCAAAAAACATTAACACAAGAAACTTAGCAACAACTGAACAACAATTATCAACAAACAAGATAAAAGCCACATGGCTGACTTTCATTTCATGGATTGCAAGTACAGAATTACAGAAACGTTGTCATTTCAACTTTCAAGATAATGAAGCAATTACTAACAAAAAGTAAATTTAATCAATCAAATAGCAAGATTCTAAAAGAAGGAAACAGAAGAAATCAAACATAGTTCTGCAGTCAAAATTAGCATACAATGTGCATGAAATACTTAAAAAAGATAATAATAAAGCCCGAGTTTGAAACACGTTAAATAACAATGAAATTTATTTTGATGAATACAACAGGTTGATACCTCTTCGACATGTTGTGCATCACCAAGCATGCAAATTTTCATCTTGGGGCGAGGAATGTGGGGCAACTTGACAGAGCCGCTGAAACGCTTGTCCTTTTGTGGATCGTAGTTTTTCAGCCCAATCTGGAGTTCGATAGTCTCCACAAATTTGCGATTCTTCTCCTTGGAATCGGCCATGATTCCAGTGATAGCTTCTCGCAAGGCATCACTCTGAAGCTTACTACACCACAAGCATCAAACAACAAATCAGAAAGACATAACACAATAGTAAATCTTATTCGACAATGAATAGCAGTGAGGCATATTGTACATATAATAAAAAAGCGTAGTAAATAGGCAGGAAAATGTAGAACAGAAGCAAATGGAAGGAAAAAGCATAGGCACCTCATCTTTTTCAATCAGCGACTAAGGATCTCTCACAGCGCTGTGAAGAAAAGAATCACACAGACAAAATGGTTATCTAGCGGAGCAGAACAAAGAGAAACAAAAACCCAGTGGCAAACGTTCAGAGTGTAAATACCTGAAGTCGATAACCCTAACTAGGTCATGCGGCTGAAGGAATCTGTATATACTATGGACCGGGGGAAATAAGTGGGCCGGGCCTGGTTTCCATTCAAAATGGGCTTTACCCAAACGATCTCATTTTTAAAGTTTTTTTGTAAAGAAATCTTAAAACGATTATTTTAATAAAAAATAAATTACGAAAATTCATATCAACACGTATAAATATTCAAAAAATCCATTCAAAAAATAAATAAAATATAAAAGGCAACACCACATCTATTATTTTCGCCAAAATGCAATTGAATTTTTTATTTATTTCCAATAATAACAATCCATAAGTTTAAATATTTCATGTGATTACAGTTATTATATATTATTATCAGTTAATTAAATAAGTGCGATCAGTATTTATATTTTAAATAAAGAAATTAAGAGTTTCTAAACGAAGAAAAATAATATAAGTTTTTTTTAAAATAAAATAAACTACAAATGTAACATTAGGTAGACTTAGTATGTTTATCACTAGTAATGTTTATAATTCATAGACCAACAAGATATTAACAATAAGGTTTTTACTTTTATGAATAAATTTGATATTCACTATCAAATCATATTATATTATATTATAGATAGATATCCTGAATAACTTTCTTAGATGTATGATAAAAACATATAAAAAAATAAAAACACTACATTCAATTCAAAACCTACAAAAAAAAATTATTAGAGGATATATTATTTTCCTATCACATAAGCTAGGTGGATTAAATCATTGAACTATGATATTTTCGATGTTTACTCTTAAAAAAGTTAACAGAAAAAGTTATGAATGTTATGCAAATTTGTTTTTCTATTGATAAAAATGAGATGATAAAACTGCAGATACTCGCATTTTTTAATCGTTGTACATATGTCATTTATTATGAATAGAAAAATAAGATGTAAAAGTTATCAATAGAAATTAGTCGCTTTTGAAAATTTCAAATAGTCAGTCATAAGAAAATCACGATAACATTTTTTTTTCTTCTTTTTTTCTTTTTAAAGACTCCTTGAATACACTGTATGTATATTTTAATACATTTATAATAATATACGAGACGTTCTATTTTTTTTGTTAAAATAAGCTTCATGCTTTATTTAATGCACTTATCTTCTGTGATTTAATTTATTTATAAATTTTATTTGATATATGTGGTTGTTACTTAAAAATATTTTATCTTTTTAGTTTATTTGTCGGTTTATTCTAATATAAGTTTAATTTTTTATTAGTTATTAATATTTACTTTTGAGGTAAGGATAGTGTTTTTGTATGTTAATATATACTTGATAAACTTAAAAAAGATGTGGAGTTCAAGAAGCCCCTACTAATTGGTTTGATGATAGTAAAGAGGGTTTCATTATCCTTTTTATTTGTTTTTTATCAGCATGTTGATGTTTGCAACACTTACATCGTGAGCAAAATTATTGGTGCAATCCACTTCAACTGGTTACTTATTTATTTAAACTCATTGCAATCCACCTTTGCAGGTAGAAATCAGAATATCTAGACATATTTTGTTTGTTTAATAACACATGAGTCTTCTTCCTGTTCAAATCTCTAGAAAAAAAACACATTTTAAGTAGGTAACTAAACCAATAAGTATAGAATTGTATCTGTTTTTTTTTTATCAACAAAAAGAAAATATAAATCAAAGAATGATCTAATCCAGAAAAAAAATATAGAACCTCACTTCAAATTCTATCACAAACTCCAAATAGAAATTATCAACAAATCCTTGTCCCTAAAAACAAAAGAAATTCACCCTCTTGACAAAAGAGTATACCATTACATGAAACTCCTTAATACATACAAACATAAATTCAGGTTCACCCTTGACAAAAGTTAGGAAATATCATGACATCAAACTTCAAAATACATACAAACATAAATACTTTATCAAACTAGCCTCCAACCATAAAAGACCTTTCTTTTTTTAATCAATCCCCTATAAAAAAAAACACAATACTTTAACAAACCACAAACACAACAAAAACAGTACATAAAATTGCAAGTGGGTGGTTGTGTGCAACGATAAAGAACAAATATAAGTCGCAAAACCCATTTTTTTTTAAAGAAAAAAAAAGTATACATAATAAAGGGAAAGCAAGTTATTTTATTCGAATTTGTATTAATTAAATAAAGATTGTACCCATATATTCTCACCCCGCATTACAATATTGTGCCACGAAAAAGCTCCCAACTAAAAACTTCAGGGATACAATTGGACTTGGAAAGAAATTTGCAACAAGACATCAGAAGGACATTACCAAATCACAATATTTCTTTTCTCGAGACTCATAGTAAGTTGGAAATCAACACTCAAAAGAATGCACTGCATTCATGAAAGAAGCTATTCTTGATTGATCTTTACGAATGCCATCTGGTGCACAAATGCCACTACTGACATCCACCCCTTCAGGCTTGAGAGTGGATAGAGCCTCTGAAACATTCTCAGGATTGATCCCACCGGCTAAGAGCCAACCGTACTTGCTTCTAATTTTTGGTAGTTTCAACTGTGCCCAATCGAATGCTTTTCCACTGCAAAAAATGTCTTATTAGTTCTATGTTATTAACATGCACGGGGAAATGAAGATTCTTACAACAAGTTGATGGACATTGAGCTATACAAGATGTATGCCTTTACCTGCCACCTTGTGCACTATCAACAAGGACCCAATCAACTAGAGAACACTCTTCCTCAGAAATAGTGTTCGAAAGATTCCCATCGTCATTTGCATGGAGAACATATATTACACGATTTTCCTGAATTAAAGATGGGAAAGCTAACCGGGAACCATGTCCATGAAGCTGCATTGTCCAAATGTTATGTAATTAAGCATTTAACTATCTTAGATAGTACATTAACCTTAGGCAAAAAAAGTACCTGCACAAATTCAAGGTTTGCCGCATCAGAAGCTCTTAGAATTGTTTCTGAATCATCATCCACGAATACACCCACAGGCTCTGCCCCATAATCTCTTGCAACCTTCGATATCTCCTTTGCAACCGAAAGTGAAATAGAACGTTTTGAGTTAGGCCAGATGATCATTCCAATTAAATTTGCACCAGCTTCAGCTGCCATTGCAGCATCTTTGGCTGATGTAATGCCACACATCTTAACCAAAGGTTGACTCTTTCGCATCGATGAGCTTGAATCATTTCCCCCATCGGTAAGTTTGCAGGAAACTTGATGCTTAAGAAGAAACCTTACACTCGTACAAAATTCCACCTTCTCTCCCCTTAAACCTACAGAAATAATTTTAAAACATTTGAATATTAACTCTTTTATGAATTATGACCTAGCCACCGAACATGATCAGTACAAGCAAAGACATGAAATTAAGTCCACATGACATGAGGATAAATGCTATACAAATCATGCGACATAAAGGAAAAGTAGGACAAAGAATTGGACTACCAGAAATTGGTATTTTGTGGAAATTTGCAGTTCTGAGTCGCAAGTAACTCCCAGTGGTCGAACCTGCAGAAAAAGAACGCCAAATCTAGCAAGGTCAGCAGATTTTATTTTATTTTTGAATTGCAGGGTTTGACATATGGACATGGAAACTTCTTTCTCACTGATGATAACTTGAAAATGCTAAATAGATACACGCTTCAAAACAAATTTGAAAAATATGCACATAATATAACACAGCCTTATCAAAATTGTGAAGAAAAATAGCATTTTAAAGAACATAGTCTGTCTATTCAAGTCCTTTTCATGACTGCAATAACAACGGCAACTAAGCCTTTTCCCACGAGATAAGATTGGTATAAGAATCAAACCATGTCACAATATTCTATTGTGGATCACGCCAATGGGCAAACTATGAAGGTTTCACCTATAGTTTTCCCTGGTCTTCCTCTACTTACCCTTCATCTATTCTACCATCCTTATTTGGACAACTTCAACAGGACTTCTACTACAGATCTAAAGGGAATATAGTATTTTTTATGACTGCAATATAAAAAATAAAAAAAAAACACACGAATATGAGCTGGTGACAGGCCCTGTGAAATTTAAGGATAACCTTGTCTCAACTAACAGAAGTTACCTCTGATAAAACCAAATATAAGAAAACAGGGGAATTGAAAATTGCAATCCCTAAAAATTTATGTTACCTGTGAATGAGGACAGGAAGGGCCAAATGAGCAATAAATATTTTTTCTTTCGGAGAAACCAGTCAACAGTCTATAACACTTATACATGAATGAACTGCTAAATAAGTCTCAAAAATTCACAAGCATCATAAACTAATGTTTGGTCATCACAAAATCTATTCAGGTAGGAACTTCATCAAACATATGGAATCCAAGTGTATCAGGTAATAACCGGAGTGGCAAGGATTACACAATGCTCGTGAAGGATTGGAAGATGGGTAACGCAAGACCGTTTAGTTCCGCCATGGGGGTTTGTTAGTGGTTCAGCCATTTACGAATGAGATAATTTTGATAACCCAATAGCAGACCCAAGAAGAATGCAAAGTGAAATAATCCATAAAAGGGGATGAAAAGAAAAGTGATGCAAAAATTATACACTTTTTGGCATTACAAAAAAGAATCGTAGTTTGCCGAAGCCTGATAATAACAGCATGAAATGGGTAAAGCAAGAACCTGAAAGCATGTTGACACTTCGTAACAGCCACTCTGGGATGGGATTTGGAGAAGCCGATGCCGCAGGTACTAAACTCAGGGCCTGTGTTTTTTTATGTTAACTTTTTCTGTATTGAAAATTATTGCTTTTTAAACATTTCATCACTTTCAATAAATAAATAATTAAATCGTGTTTTAATGTTTTTTTTTTAAATTATGAACTGGTAAAAATATTTTTCGCAAGGCATCACTGTGAAGCTTACTACACCACAAGCATCAAACAACAAATCAGAAAGTGAAAACACAATAGTAAATCTTATTGATCAATGAATAGCAGTGATGCATATTGTACATATAATAAAAAGCATAATAAAGAGGCAAGAAAATGTAGAACAGAAGCAAATGGAAGAAAAATGCACGGGCACCTCATTTTTTCCTATCAGCGACTAAGGATCTTTCACAGCGCTGTGAAGAAAGGAATCACACAGACAAAATGGTTATCTGGCGGAGCAGAACAAAGAGAAACAAAAACCCAATGGCAAACGACCGGAGGAAATCAGTGGGCCGGGCCTGGTTTCCAAATAACTCAAATGGGCTTTTCCCAAATGTTCTTATGTTTACTTTTTTTAATCCAAATATGTACTTTTGTTTTAATCTTTGGGAACAATTAAAGCATGTTTACCAACTGTAAAATTTAACTTATTTTAATAATAAATTATATGAATAATTAACTATTTTTAAATCTCATTTTTTAATTTTTTTGTAAAGAAATCTTAAAACGATAATTTTAATAAAATAAATAAATTACGAAAATCCATATCAACACCCATATATTTGGTTTATGCCTCCATTCAAAAAATAAATAAAATATAAAAAGGCAACACCACATCTATTATTTTCGCCAAAATGAAATTGAATTTTTTATTTATTTCCAATGATAACAATCCATGAGTTTAAATATTTCAGGTGATTACAGTTATTATATATTATTATATTATTATTAGTTAACTAAATAAGTGCGATCAGTATATTTTATTAAAGAAACTAAGAGTTTTTAAACAAAAAATAATTATATAAGTTTTTTTTAAAAAAATAAACTACAAATGTGACATTAGGTCGACTTAATATGTTTACCACTAGTAATGTTTATAATTCATAGACCAACAAGACATTAACAATAAGCATATTTATCATTTTTCATTGACTTACTACATATGATGTCTTGTAGTACTTATAAAAATCTTGTAATACTTATAAAAACGGTTTTTTTCCTTATAATTAATAGTATAATAAATTACGAATTTGATGTATTAAAACAATAGGAATTATTAAAAGATGAAAAAAATACAAAACTATAATTTTAATGATTGTTATTTAAATAAATTCAAAATATAAGTCTTATTAATTTATGACTTGAATGTGATTCAGTTTTGGTTTGTGTTACATTTACTAATATGATTTTGTTTCTTATTTACTTTGTAATAAGGGAATTGTCTTAACTATGATGGGGAAAATTAGATTTAGGGTTTCTCACGTTTTTTATGAAGTGAATGTATGTGCTGATAAACTTGCTAACTTAGGCTTTATTCCTAAAGAGTATTCTCATTGGTATAATAGGCTCTCGTAATATTTTCTTAGAATTATTTATTAATAGGTTAGATTACCTATATATCATTTTTGTTAATATATGAGTTTTGGTCTAGTATTCCCATATTTTATTGCGTTTTTTAATAATATTTTTTTATGCGATGACAGGTGATTGTTGTTAGTTGAAATGTCAAGTTTCGTAGTGATGTTTTTTTAAATGATGAAACAAGATTATATTGTTTTACCTTAACCTAACATGCAAAATTGCTAAACAGATCACACATTAATAAATTAATGTGTAAAACTTTAAAAAGGGGATGAAAAAAAAGAGAGAATGTAAACATAAAATTAAATAATTAAAAAAAAAGCATAGTGTATGCACCTAATATACAATTGCTCAATCTCATTCTGTTCCACCCAATACTTTGGCAAAACTCAAATCCTAGCCTCAAACTAGCCACACAATAAATTCCAGATGACAGCTCATTGTGCCTACCCATTCTTCTCTTATGGCACCATCAAAGTAATGAAGTTTTTTTTATATATATAAATGTTAAAATAAAACTTTATACAGCACAACTTTTTCAAATAATAAGACTAAATAATTAATCTAACCTAAACTCTTTTTTAGTATTTCACTCAGTAGGTTTTTTTTAAAAAAAAACACTTTCTCTCAATTTCACTTGAGAAAAATATTTTTGTTGAAAGAAATTCAACATGTTGAATACGTGTCTATTTCGCTAAGCGAAGTTCGTACAATTAAATATTTATGTAAAAAAAGTCAACACTCAAGATTTAACATTTTCATTCTAAAATTATGCCATCATTTCCAAATTATAATTAAAACCAAGTTTCAAGATTTCAATTAACAAATATATTTAACCAATACCATAAATTAAACATAAATTTCCACTTCTACAAATTAAAATTATAAATTTCACATGCAAATAGACCCTAATAACAAACAAGCCCTTACATTTTCCCCAAACAAATCTCAACTTTATATATATATATATATATATATATATATATATATATATAATATAAAGATTTTTTTAAAATTGTAGTATTTTATAAATTTGACACTTGCAATTTTTTTACATCTAATATAATATTTGTTGTACATAGAAAATAAAAAAATTTGGGCAAAATATTTTGTAAAGATTCTCAAGCTACCATGTAATGTCTCCTAACATGACATTCTAAGACATTTTAACTAATGTTATTCTCCTCAATTGTTTGATTTGTTTATCATTGATCTCAGTAGGTTTTATTTCAATAGACAAGTTTCATGCTATCTTATCAACTAATTTAAATTTAAATAAATCTTTCAATTGTCAACTTAAATGTTAATCAAAGAACTCTGATTATAAGAAGGAAAAATAATTACGCACATTGTAATTATAATTACCTTAATTAGTATAATTATATATGATGAATTAACAAATATTTTACATCTTGTTTTAAATATTTACGAAATAAATTTCTATAATTATCTCATCTCAAATGGTGTATAGCCAAAATTTAAATGCTCGTTTTTTTAATATACAAAAATAAATATTCTTTTAAATTCTTACAAACTTTAAAAACACAATTTTTCTCTTTCAAATAAATTAAATCAATAAAAATCATTATCTTATCTTATTTGTAATCAAACATGTTTTTAATAAATTAGACTAATTTTAATTTAATAATATAATTTAACATTAATTAAATTTTTTAGTTATATTATATTTTAGTTTTTATTACTCTATTCCATGTCATTAATTATATTAAAAACATAAAATATAACTAATTTTCATGTATCCATATTTTTTAAATATTCATAAAATGACACACACACAGATACTACAGTTTAAAAATTTCAAAAGTTAAATTTCTACTACAATCATTAAATTGAAATTTTAATACATTTTTAAATTGATCCTTAATGGTAATTTTAATTACTATAATACGGTTTGAAATTTTGTATATATCTAACTACTATTAGATATTGTTTTATTAATCCTATTACGCACACCATATTGTAGTAAATTTAATAAATAGAATATTATTATTTTTTTAAATATATTTTATTTTATAAACTATTTTATGGAAAAGTTTCATTTATCATGTAACCAACCCATCGTCATTGCTTAGAAGAATAAATAAATAAATATACATATCATCACACACATTTCATATTTTTTATTTTTTTTTTATAAAAGTTTGCATGTTATGCATCATTATAAATCTTGATCTTTCAAGTGACACCTCAAGTAACAACAATCATTTGTCACTACATAAAAAAAAATTATTAAAAAAAAGGGAAAACAAAAAATATTAAGAATTAGATCAAAATCTATATATTAATAAAAACAGTACACAGGTAATCTATAACTATTAATAAAAAATTATAAAAAAATATTAGATGAAAGTCTATTATACTAATAAAAATACTTTCTATCAATAAAATCTAAGTTAACAAGTTTATCACCATACACATTAAATATTTACAAACACACACAAAAAATAATTATTCATAATTATGATTTTATAAAAAAAAAAACCTACATAAATGCATGTTTTTAAAAATATGAAGTTTTCAAATTTAAAAACATAGAATAAAGATATGATCATTATTGCTATGATGAATCTTATTGTTATCTCCTTAAGTCTGAGCACACTATCATCACAATTATAAAAAATAATCCAATCATCTAACCAAAAGTTACAAAACTTAAATTCTATCAATTATATAAAATTTCCCACATTTTCAACTAAATGTTATGCATGTTTCCTCCAATTTCCATGCATATTATGTCATCTAAAGTTAAAGGATTAAAATTATCATTTTAAAATGTAATGTCATAACGATAAAAGAAAAATCAACATAGGATTTAGCCAACACCAGAATTTTCAAATTAACAAGTCATTCTTGAAAATTAATTAAGGAAATTCTACCCAAATTCTAATCCAAAACTTCTTTGTCTAATCAAATCAAGACTAGGATTTATTTTTTCATAAATGATTCAAGATTTAACGATTTGTAGTATATTCTAATCAGACAAAAAGCAATTTAACCTATCAAACACAATTTTATATATGGTTGGACATCTCACATCGACTAGAAATTAGAACATTTTATAGTATATAAGTGGGTGCAAACCTCCCTCCCATGAGCCGATTTTATGGGGTTGAGTTAGACTTAAAATTCACTTCGTAATATGGTATCAGAGTCATTTTCGAGTCTATCGTGTGACTCACTATCGGACCACTATCGGATCACCCATAATATATAGTCTGACAGTCTCGATGTGAGGGGTGTGTTGAATTTTATAGTAAGATTTATATAAAAAGTATTTAAAAAACATATGGATAAAGATGGTAGTTTATTTAAACTTTAAAAACTTTTGAATATAATATGATAAACGAAACTAATGATTGATTATATATTTTTATTCAAAATAGTACTATTTATAATAGAACGAGAAGTGATGTCATGGATGAGATGAGGTCGAAAGTTGGAGAGGCGTGTTCTAACCCAAATCATTTGCTGTTACCTCCTAATTTGGTGACTCATACTCCTAATTCATTGCTATTTGTTACGTTTTATAATTATGTTATGCATTAAAACATACAAGACTTTAACATTCCCAATTCAATGTCTTATTCCAAAATTAAACTCATAAAACTAACATCTACTTTTTCATAAATTAAAATTAGCGTCGGTGTGTGGAAATATTAATTTGTTGCTTTAAACTTGTAAATAAATTATTTTTATTTTATAAGAAAATTAATTACATTTTTCTCTAAAGGTATTTATTAACATACATATTTATTATTAATTAAATGTGATTGGAAATTAAAAATAGTACGTATGTTAAAAAATGTGATAGAATTGGATCACATGCTCAACAGAGTCTATGGACCACAAAGTGCGACAACCATGATCCTGTCCCAAGATGGTTATCGGTTTTATTTTAAACCGAATAATTGTTTAATAATGATATTTTAGAAATTTCAAACATACGTGTCAACGTCATAGAAAACAATCAATAACTGATTTTTTAACTTCTAACAGATATTAATTTTTTTTTAATGAAAATACGAAAAAGACTTTATTGAAAGATAAATAAATAAATTTTATTATTGTGTAATTATCATATGGCTAGAGGAGTTCCTTACTTGTCCCCACATCGAATTTTCTGGTGTATTGGAATTAACTTGCAGAGCCTTCACACTGACGCACACAGCTTTAAAAACCCACAAACTTCACGTTTTTTTTTACGTTCATTTCTCTTTTCATGCCACCACGGTCCCACCCTCTTCTCTTCGTTTCACTTCCTCCATATCTCATCTCTGCACTCTTCTTCTTCTTCTTCTTCTTCTTCTTTCTTTGTCTGTCACAAATTCAAATCCTTCTCTTCCTCTTTCAATTCCCTCAATTTTCAAATCAAGGAAATAACCAATTCCTTTCATACTTCACTCTTTCTTCATAAACACCAACCAGCCAAGCTATATCCAGCAATGTCAAAAGAGCAACCAGATTGGCCAGAACCCATTGTTCGGGTTCAGTCTTTATCCGAAAGCTGCTCCGATTCAATCCCTGAAAGATACATCAAGCCCTCTACTGATAGACCATCGTCCACAAGCTCGAATTTCGATGATGCCAACAACATCCCCATCATCGACCTCGGAGGTCTAAGTGGCGCCGACCATCGTGTCTCATCCTCAATTCTTGAGCAAATCTCAGACGCTTGCAAGGAGTGGGGCTTCTTCCAAATCACAAACCATGGTGTTAATCCTGATTTGATGGACAGGGTTAGGGAAGCCTGGCGTCAATTCTTTCACTTGCCCATGGAGGTGAAGCAACAATACGCAAACTCACCAAAAACTTACGAAGGGTATGGAAGCAGACTTGGAATCGAGAAAGGTGCTATTCTCGATTGGAGTGATTACTATTATCTTCACTATCTTCCCTTGTCTCTCAAGGACTGTAACAAATGGCCTCACTTGCCTACCCAATGCAGGTAAATTCGCTATCAGTATTGTAAAAAGTTGGACAAAACTTTACACACAGTTCTGTTCTTAATATACTTAATACTAATTTGAATTATCAGAATGTTAGAGATATAATAATCGTGTTATGATTGAATTGATAAAACTCTACTCTGTCTGATTCAAGCTTTCCAATTAAAAGATCAGTAATTATACTGAGATAAATCTCTGATTCTAATTGAAGAACAACATTAACAACATCTGAAAGTTGTGTCAAAAAAAGAAGACATGAAGTTTGTTTTGTTTGTGTGGTGGGAATTAACAGTGTGTTGTTTGATGTAGGGAAATGTTTGATGAGTATGGGAGGGAGTTGGTGAAGCTATGTGGGAGGTTGGTTAAGGCTTTGTCGATAAACCTTGGATTAGATGAAAAGATTCTTGAAAATGCTTTTGGGGGGGAAGAGATAGGGGCATGTCTGAGAGTGAATTTTTACCCTAAGTGTCCACGACCAGAGTTAGCACTGGGTCTATCATCACACTCAGACCCTGGAGGAATGACTATGTTGCTTCCAGATGATGAAGTTCCTGGTCTTCAAGTTCGAAAATGCGACAATTGGATTACTGTGAAACCTGCACGCCATGCTTTCATAGTTAATATTGGTGATCAAATTCAGGTAAATCATCTTCAATCTCACTGTTATCCCTGTTCACAAATGTTTTCCTAGACTAATTCCTCACACTATTGGATATTGGAGATTCCACTCTAAAAATTAGAGCATTTCACAAAATAGTAGAAAACCTCATCTCATAATCTGCATAAACATAAACATGGCCACCTACAGAGGACACCTGAAGTTCAGTTGTTGCTTTAGTTTTTTTTTTTCAACCATGGATGTGGGGAAACGTGTCCTTTAGCATCTTTTTTTGAACATTTAACATAATTTTCCACACCACTTGTGTTGAAGGATGAAATTTAAAACTAGGAGTTTTGTTAATACACTCAAATACCAAATATCTAGAAACTGACTTGTACTATTTTCAATGTATATAAAAATGTGTTCAAACGAGCATGTTAAAAATATGTTGTTAGTTAGTCAATATTTTCAACTGTTTTAATTAAAAGTAATGACAAATTAATCTTGTTATTTTTATTTAAATCTTCCTAAAGGGTATAGATTTTACAGCATTAATCAGTTGAAAATATTATAAACATCAGTGCTTTTATCATAATGTTAATTTATAATTAGATGATGGTATCATTACATTTTTAGATTATTACTTTATTATTTACATATTTAATTATTTTAGATGAATCAAATTCCCCAGAGTGGAATAAAAAGGTTGAATAAGTGATTAACTCTCTTCATGTTTACGACATCTATAATATAAGTTTTGAAAATTAGGCACTTACATAAAGTGGATAACATTTTGACGGTTTAAGGATAGAGTCATAGGATTTGATGTAAAAGAGATTCCTTCACAGTGTCGAAGAATATATCAAAATGGCCCATCGAGCTAAAGGTTAAGAGTGTGAAGGAATCTCTTTTATCTTGGTGAAAAAAAAACATAGAAAAAGCTGAGTTGTGCTTTTTATCTTTGTGAACTGTAAAAATTCCACTGTAATGTAACTAATCAATAACCAACTATGTGAAATCGGAATCATAACCATATGAAAACACAGTGACCGTTGACACTCATGTACATCGTGACTAGCAATTATTTATGTGTTTAACTATTCATGATCCCATAGGCCAATATGTTTCTTATGAAATACTCTTTCCACTCTCATTCAATTATTATTTAATTTGCAAAAAAACTTCATTATCACATATTGTTATTGTTAAAGACTTCAGGTAGTAAATTTCTAAAAATGAAGACATTCATAATATATAATAATATAAGTGAGTCAATCATCTTATAAATTGATTTTATAAGATTAATTTATACTTAAAGTTCACTGTCGGACCACCCATAAACCTATAATCTCATGCACAAGTTGACAATTTCAACTTGAAAAAATGTTGGAAATCCCACCTCAACTAAATATTAGTATATTTAATAATTTTGTTAGGATGACCTATAGTTAAGCTTACTTCTTAGTATTATATTAAATCGAATGAAAATAAAGTAAATTTACAATACATAAATGGAAAAGTAATTATCATCTAAGAATTGATTTTGTGAAATATGTTAAACTTAAACTCACTTCTTAATAATGATAAAAGTTAAAATAATATCAAATAAATAAAATATATATATTGACATTACTTATTTGTTCATGCAACAAAGAAAAATTATTTAGAAATTTTAAAATTTTCGGGTGATTGATTTGGAATAATTAAGAAGAACCACTTCAACTTTTGGATGCGACTGGATTGGATATATGTGTATTACCAATATTTCTGATTGAAAATGAATATTTGTTTGTACATATAATATAATGGTTAATGATTTGGTTGTGTTAATGTAGGTACTAAGCAATGCAATTTACAAGAGTGTGGAACACAGAGTGATAGTAAATTCAGATAAAGAGAGAGTTTCTCTTGCTTTTTTCTACAACCCGAAAAGTGATATACCCATAAAACCAATAAAAGAATTGGTAACAATGGATAGACCCTCACTTTATCCACCAATGACCTTCGATGAATATAGACTCTTCATTAGAATGAGAGGACCTCGAGGTAAATCTCAAGTTGAATCTCTAAAGTCTTCTAAATGATTCATGCTCTTGTACACTAATTTTATTCTTCATATTCTAAGTCTATATTTTCAAATGTAACTTTATATTATTTCAAATTTTTCAGTTAGACCAAATATATTCTACAACTTTGAAATTGGGTTTAGGTTTTTTAAATTATTTATGATCCATGCATCTATTAAAATTTTAATGATACACTTGTTTGTTAAGTAATTGTAGTAAAATATTAGTTAGTTTAATAATTATACAGTAACTTGAAAAAGGTATAATTAAGTTTATTGGGTAAACAAACATTAGAGCATTTGTTTACCTTTTTTTACATAAACTAGTTAGTTATAGCTTGTGAGTTTGTTTTTTTTTTTCTATTTGTATATATACTCACTATTTTTTTTATCAATGGCACCATTCCTTAACACTTCCTTTTCGATTAAAATATTATCATTAAAAATGTTCAAATAATAAAAATATTAATTTTATTTAATTAAAATATGTTTTTTGAAAAACAAATAAACATATCATAAAAATATCATTCTCAATAAAACATGGTCAAAATATTGCCTTAATTTTTAAGATTATAGTTAGGAATAAATTCAAATATGTTTAGACATAAAGAGAGTTGAGAATTTTGTTAATGTTTTGTTTTTTTAAAAATAATGTATACACAGAGACAAGTTAGTTGTGATTAAATAATTAAACACGTCTTACCAATAATCTCAGTTGCCACCAAATACTTTTAATTAATTAACTAGTTTATGCATACTCAGTTTTTAAACTCCTAATTCTAACTTACAAATTTTCAACTAGTTTATAAGTTTGATTTTCACACACGCCTTGTAAGTATTGGGTTGCAACTTTTTTGCAGTTCTTATAATAAAAAAATAGGTTGCACTTCAAATAAAGAGAAAACTTAAATAAATAAATAAAACTTATGATATAATTAATTTTTAAAAGTATAAATATAAAAAAAATTGGTTTTAACTATTTTTCTCTAAACAAGAAAGTAAAATATTAAAAAGTTTAATTTTCATGTACCATCACTTTAAATTTTTTTCTATACTTAAATGAAAAGCACTCTAAATACAAATTTTAAAGTAACTAGTTATTATAAAAATCAACAATGATATGAAACAAGACAATCAATAATTAGACAACAGTGTGTTACGAAGTGGACTTTAGAGTTGAGGTTTGCACCCACTTATATACAATGAAAGGCTCTAATCTCTAGTTGATGTGGGATCTCCAACACACCCCCTCATGCCGAGACTACCAACTTGTGCGTGGGACTATATATTATGGGTGGTCCGATAGCGGTCCGATAGCGGGTGACATGATAGGCCCAACACAAACACTCGCTAGGATAGGCTCGAGATGACTCTGATACCATGTTACGAAGTGGACTTTAAGCCTAACACAGTGTAATTTTTTTTTTTGCCGAATCAATATATTTAAATCAAAATTTAAAAATTGTATATCATATCATTTTCTGTATGTAAAGTTTACCTACATGCATCTTTATCATTTAGTATGCAAATACAACGATGATTGTTTAAGCTGAATTAATAATCTTAAGTTTAGATATAAAATACGCTGCTAATTACTACAAAAAAGTTTTAAATCACATTTAATGACTCTACAACTTCAAATTAAATTATTTATTTTAAATGATACATTTAGTTTGTATAAAAAAATTTGAATCCATAATTTTTTAGAAGCAGATTCACGTGACATTGTTTTTTAAAACAATTTGTCTTAGTGTGGCAGTAATGTTGTTTGTTTTCTTGCCGTTTTGTATTGTATAGACACATTCGTCACCCTTAAACAAGAATTAACATATGACGTCGTATTCAACAAAGACAAATTTATATTAAATGTTTGATGTCAACTTAAACTACTAATTATATAAAATCCAAAAAAATGGCTTAATGGCAATGCATGTTTAAATAGTATACAACATTTTAAATTTGAGATACTTGGGTCATGAACACGTTTAAATCTTATATTGACGTCTTAATGATAAGTTTTAAAAAGAATATTAAAAGTGAAATCATACATTAAGTACAAAAATTATACTAATACATATTCACAAGTAGGAGTCATTTATCTTTACAAATAGATTGATCAACATCATAAACACGACACGAACACGAAAATAAATATAATTTATAAAATATAAAAGACACAAGGACATGAATCTATATCATAAAAATTAAGAATAAAAATTTATGTGTAAAATATGTTTCATTTTTTTTAGCAAAAGATGTTTCTCATGGCTGATTCAAAAGGATTTGTTCATTGTTTTTGTAATCATAATAAAAAAAAATTACAATAAGTTTGAGTTTTTAAAAAATTGATCTATTTTTAAAATTGTATTAGAATCATGCTAGAATTGTCATAAATATAATAAATATTGTTTGAATTGGGTACTTCACCGATATATATATTACGAGTATCCTACAAGTATCGGTGTTCAATACGTGTGTCAAATACGAACACATCATTTAAGAGAAATAAGTTTCATAACCTTTAACTTGAATGTACAAATAGTTCATTTTAGATCGAAATCAAATATCAACTATTGGATAGAAAATATATAAAGACAGATTTCAATGAAACAAAAAATATATGTATTAAATAAATTTAATCATAACTTAAATTCTACACAAGTTAAAATAAATAAATTTATTTATAAACTAATTCTATTTTATAAAAATACTTATTTATTTTAAATTTGTATGAACAAAAAATATTTATAATTCCAGGTAACCTTTGTTGGTGAAGAATCTTTTAAACCACATTCTTGAAATTTCTTAAAATTTCTTTCATGGTTTCAGAGAATCTGATAAGGTGTGTCACTTTCCATTTCCCCCTCTTATCCGAATAACAATTTGTGATCACAAAAGTGAGGGGACAAATGTTACGTACCAGCTAACATATCTCTAAATAAAATAACACAACAAAGATTTATTACAATAATTTATACAAACAGAAAGTATTTTAAATATAATATTTGCAGTTTGATCTCTGTCAAGTGCAAGAATCATCACACCACATGTCAATGTATTTATTGTGTTTCACTATACACTCAAAAAAATATAAAATATTTTTTTTAAAATTAAAATAATTAATTATTATTTAATTAAATTATAGACTATTTTATAAACTAAAATAAATATTGATTTTTAAAATAGTTTTTATTATTAATAAAATAGTTTTTAAATTGATATTTAATTTATGAAATAGTTTTAAACTAATTAATATCTAATTTAATTAATATAGTAATTAATTATTTTTTCTCTAAATTTAGTTGTTATTTAATAATTTTTTTATAATAATATGTTATTATTCTTAGAATTTACTTGCAACCTATATTTCATTACTCTTGTAACATTTATATTTTAATTAATACTTTATTTAATTATCAGACAAAAATAAATGTTTTTAAGATAATTTGTGTTTATTTGTATGACTAGTCTGATTTAAGATCTATAATATTCAATTTAGTGCCTATAAAACATACTTGAATAAGGATGACTTATAAAATTAATGCTTTAAACTCGGTGTATAATCTTTCCTACAAAGGTGTTCTTGATTTCAAATTTTTCTATATTTATACATTATTTCCGTATAGATACATTATCATTACATTTAAAAAATAATATATGAAAAATAAGGTAAAATAATAATTTAAAACTCATACAAATTAATTTACAATAAAAAACTAATACATTCATTGCCTATAAAACAACATCAATTAAATATTTAAAATGAGACAACTCTATGAAAGTTATATTAAGATTAAACTAAAAAACTAAAACATGTCTTACAATATTAATTACATTTGACAATCTTCATATATTAGGTAGTGTCTAATGATTTTTCACTTATTTATAAATTAATATTTAATTAATTCTCAAAATTTTAGTTAACAACTTTATAATCTTTAATTAATATATATATTTTTTCACTTTTGTCGGGGCTGATTAATTGAAAGGTTAAATTATAATGTTAGTTTTAATGTGTGATATGGGATTTTGATTTTTTAATTTTTGTAATTTTAATTGAATCTTTAATTTCATATATAGTTTGTTTTATTTACTATTATTTGAAGTTATAGATTTAGCATATTCATTAAAATATAAAAATTGACCTCTTAAACGAAGCACCAAGTGAGTTCTAAATGGTGTCAGACGATTCAACTTCCAGGGTTAAGTCAAAGTTTTCACCAAGATCTGCATCTTCAGAAATCAGACCAAAAATCGAATCCAAAGATTAAAAACTGCAAATTAGGTTTTTGAGATCGGGATTTGGGAATAGAACGATATATGCAAAATACAAAATTAACACGATGTTAATATTAAGTTTAATATCTTAAAATATAAAAATATAAAAAAATATATCAAAATTATGGGTTTTGAAAGTAAAAATTAATAAAATGATAAAAAAAAATCAAAATCACGATGCAATGAAATACATAAGTTTGCAATTCAATCAAAATTAAAAATATAAATTATCTCACCAAAACATGCACAAACCCTCACGAAGTAAGGATTTGAAGTATCACCATTGTTTATTATTAAGTAGTATTTGGTGGATCAATTCAACTTGACTCACTTATTAGTAAACTTTAAACTCGATTTGGTTGGTGAGTTAAATAACTAAGTTCACTTAGTTTAAAAAATATGCATGTTTTTTAATATAAAAATTGGAATTAAATTTCAAATTATTGGAATAACATCATAAAAAAATCAGCATATTAATATATATATATATATATATATATATATATATAATATGTAAATGATAATTCTAAATAGCACATAAATAAAATCAAAAAAATATTTTAAATTAATCCAATAGATTCATTTTAAAACTTAAATTCCAAAATGGAAGAAGCTCAAACGTAATGTATAACTTAAATGTGATTATGCCTTGGTTAATGGAGCATTTACTGTTATAACTAAAGTTTGGTATATGATTCGTAATTGGTGAAACACTAATATTTAAGGTTACTCATATTTTTCGTGAAAGGGATGCGTGTGCGGATAAACAGACTAACTTAGTATTTATTCATAGAGACTCGTTTCATTGACATAAAAGTTTGTATCTAACCTATTCTTAAAGTTCTTTACGAATAAATATAAATTACCTATTTATTCTTTTTGTAAACATATGAGTTTTGATCTAATCCTCCATATTTTTTTGTATTTTTTTTAATAATACTTTTTTCATATATGATATGATGACATATGATTGTTCATGTTTGGAATGCCAAGCTAACTAAGATGTCAAGTTGCATAGTGATATCTAACCTGAAATTTTTTGTAAAAGAAAAACTTAAATTCCAAATAAAAAAATGCAACCCAAATAATCTTAAATTCAAGACATAATCTAAAGTATCACTATGCAACTTGACATCTCAGCTATGCTGACGCTTCAAGTAACAACAATAATTTGTCATTACATAAAAAAAAATTATTAAAAAAAAAAAATATGAAGAATATTATAAGAAAATTTTAGTATCTGATTTATATAAGAAATAAGAGGTAAATGAAATGAAGCAAATTGTGATAAAAGGGGATTTGAGAATTAAAAACTTACATTAAATACATCCATGAGTGTTCATCATTTATAAAAGAAACAAGTTGTGGTGAATGAGAAAATGGATAAGTTTAAGCATTTGAGGGAAAAATGATTGGATATGTTTTTCATAAACATAAGAATGTGACATCGGATTTGAATTTTCTAAACACGAACAGCGTCCAAACTTAGAATTCTCATATATTCATTAAACATATCCCTGTTCTTTATAAAATAATTACCATTCTAAATTATTCAATTCTTTTAAATAATAATTAGATACTCTTAATTGTCACGTGCTTAATTGAAACTGGGCATAAACTAATATAAAATGTTTTATTTTGTTACGTACATGATTGAGCCATTTTCTTAATTTGAATTTGAATGTGGCGAAATTCAATTGGCAGTTAGCAACACAATATACAATAATATTCACTAATGGTGGAAGCAGTTATTGATGTGGGTCACCTTTCTTTGTCTCTAATTGTTTTTAATGATAAAATAAGCTACCTTTCATTTTCTTTAAACACACTAGTTCCTTTTTTTATTTTTATTAGCATTACATTAATAAATTCCATTTTTTTAATTAATTTTTATGACTTTTATAAAACATAATAAAACGTTTACATGGAAGTTATCTTTCATGAATAGATAGTGAAAGTGGAAGAAAGATGAAGAAAATAAGTGGTAGAGGCTCAAATTTTAAAATCTATATTATTATAAGACGAAGTATGTGAAACAAATAAGGAAGAAGAGATAATACTAATGATGTGTTTGCTTCAATTGATCGATGGAGTTTAAGTGTGGGTTGACGAATGAGTTTTTTCCTTATTTGAATCAACAATGTATTTGAAGGTGAGGATGCAGACGTGGGAGTGAGTTGTATCGAGTGAGTTGTATCTATTTTTCTTTCTTTTCTTATATGCAAAATTTACTGTAAATGTATACATAGGATAATAATCTTTTATTTAAATACCCTCTTGAATATAGATATCGATTCTCATGATTGTGTAAAAGAAGACATAATCAATTTTGATAGTTTGGTGGCATAGTGTGATTGAAAATCGATTTTAGCTTATGAACATATGTAAGAGAATCGATTCTCTTAAATCTCATATTATGTGGAATCAATTTTAAATTCATTTTCACTTAAAAAAAAATCAATTCTCTTAGTGCTTGAATCAATTTTCACTTCATTTTCATTGTAATGAAGAATGAAGGTGTCTCTGACTATCTTTAGCGAAGATTAAGAAGGATATGTTCATGTTTGCTAATACCACCCCTATATCTTGCTAAGCGCACACTTTATTATTATTTTTTTAATTTGAAACAAAATAAACCTCTCTTCAATTCCAACCTAATTTAAAACCCATCTATTTATTTATCAACTCCTAAACTATATTTTCACCACTCCACTAAAAAAAATCCCACCTACAACTTTAAATTAATTAAAGATTAAACACATAAATTTTAATTGTCACTTATAATTTATTTCATACACTTACTTTTTTTATCATACAAACACACGGCTGCTTACAATAATAAGGCTTTAAATAAAAATATATATCTTGATACTAAAATTATATATATTAAAATTTTTGAAAAAAAAAGTGTGGGCCTATGGATCACGGAACAATATCATGGACTCTGGAGTGTTGGATATACTAGAATGATTTGCACAGGACAAATTCTTTCTCCTCCACCATATCAATTTCAACCTGTACTATATTATTTTTAATTTTTTTTACAAAAATTATCCTTTATTTCAGATTTAAAAACATATAATTCAAAAAAATATAATAAAAATCAAAATCTAATCTTAAAAAAGAAATCCGAAATGCAAAAAATACATTATGAAAAATAAAATTTGAAACACAAAATCTGAAAATATATTTTGAAATTCAGAAATGTGTTCCAAAAATCTAAATCTAAAAATATAGTTCAGAAAAAGAAGTTTTTTTTATCCACACTCTCCTCTCATTTAAGATATTTTCGTCATTCCCAAAAATATTTTGATAATTTTAATGTAAAATCAGATGCAAGTTGAAATTGATATTGTCCCAGAGAATTTACCCTTTTTTACCCTTACACAATGGAGTCTTGGGCTATGTTTGGATAAAGTTTGAGAATATACTGTTAGGATTTTTCAAGTACCTTTTTTAATCCTAACACAGAGAATAAAAATGAGGATTTTACTGTTTTTAAAATAAAAATGATAAGAAAGTCTGTGTGCGAAATCGATCTTCCCTTACGGGTCTGGAATTTCTTCTGAGAGTCCATACAAGCCCAACATTTTTTTTGGGATTTCTTCTTGCACCCAATAAATTTCTTCCTCCACCCAATCAGTTTCTGAAAAAACAGTTTTACCCTTTTTAAAAGTGATTTCTAAATTACTTTTTCCAAAATGTTTTCTGAACATTTCCAGAATTCATAAAATATATTATTGGAAAACGTTTTCCAGAACATAATTTATGGAATAAACTTTTCAATATGATTTTTGGAATAAATTTTCTAAAAATATGTTCCGTAAAGAATTTTCCAAAATATGATGAATTAGATGGAGTATTTTAGTATTTTACTAATCAATAAAGTGATGGGAGAAATTTGACAGGGTGGAGGAAGAAACATTTTTTTTTCTACTAGAAAAGTTTGGTCTAATGTTCTTAGTAAAAAAACTGATTTGATCAACTATAAAAACTTATTATTTTTTTTAATTTAATAATGAAAACTCCACGTGAATTAAAGATAAATATATTTATAAATTGAGTTAATCTTTAGTTCACTCTATATGAGTTGGTAAGTCTCGATATAAAGAAAATTTATTGGAGATTGCACGTTGACAAAAATAAAGATTTTTTTATAATATAGATACATAATTTCAAGAAATGAAAAAAATACACATCAATGACAATTGTCATACTGCTTGATCTAACTGTGTCAACTTCTTAGATATAGAAACAACTTTTTTATCATCCTACAATTTATGTTATTTAAGTATTTTTTTTAAAAAATTAGCAATATAATTTATTCATGTCTGTGTTAAAAATTGGATAGATGTTATAAAGGATTTGAAAAGAGAAAAAACTTCTACAGAATACCATAAGTATTGTAGGTACTCTTTTCCAATCACATTTAAAGTTTACTTTATTAATATATAATGTATTTAATAAAAAAACAAATTACCAAAAAAAATTATAAATTTTATCAGTATCTACATTAGGTAAATTTTGTTCTTGGAAAAAGCTCACATCCTTCTTTGCAAAGACTATGTCATGGTTTTCACTCTAGAGTTATAAATTTAGCCCCTTTATGTCCCCAAATTATTGGGGTTTACTTCAGTATGGTGCTGGATGAGAAATTGTGGCTTTTGCTTTCTCCTTCCCATGTTTTAAAAAGTAATTTCATTTAAAAAATATAGATCAAAAGATAAGGAGTACTAACAAACAATCAATGATTGAATTTATGCTATAAATGCATAGCTGAATAATAAATTATAGTTAAAAATTTAACTGCTAGTTTTCTAATCAATAATCATAACGGCACATTCACTAAAAATGCATCATTCCATTTATTAGAATTGATAAATCCCTTTTACATTGAAAATACATATATATTTTGGGGTCTAAACGGATTCATTAGTATTTTTATGAATCAATTACACCATCTAACAGCTTAGGAAAAAAAAAACAAAAGAAGGCATTTGATTTAAATATGCAAAGGATAATCACACAAAGCACTAGCTGCAGATTACATATTATACACAATTAGAACCTAGACAAACAAACCCAACAAAATAATAGGATTGAAGGCTAAATTAGTTTCACTATATGCTACAGCTAAATTATACATCCATGCAGAAACAGACAACATTTGGTGGTTGGAATTCAATCTAAAATTATCCTTGGGGGAAGGTGTACACCAGGAACTTGTTCTGGATACGTAGCAAGTTTTACAATAGAACTAGCTGTGAGGTTATACCTTCTCTGTATTTCTTCTGTAAATCCTCCACATAGAACTTCCTCCACCCAGTTCTCCACTGCCGAATCCCTGTCCGAGACATATTGAGCTGTAAGCAATTGGTCCATCACTTCTGTCTGAATCTGTAATACACATTCGGGTCCAAGAATCTTGTTGAAGTTACCTCTGATCACTTTCAACAATCTATCCGCAAGTGCATCAAAATCACAAGGTTTAAAGACAACTGTTTCATCAACCAGATCACACAAATTTTGCAACCAAAGGCTTCGGTTCTCAGTTGAGACATGTTCAGGTTCATTTGTTAGTTTCTGTTCATTCTCTTCGGCTGGGAGATTCAAATCTAACTGCCAACCTGATGCTGTATGTGCCCTTTTAGCTGTATCAGAGAGAATATCTGGATCATGAAATTCATTGTCACCAAACAACTTACGTTTGTTTAGGAAATTTAGATTAGGCATGGCATCCATTGAATTGTTAGTGACACCTCTGCTTTGGTTTCTGTTGTCTCCAGTCACATGTTCAACGTGTAGCTTGATACCTCCCCCCTTTGCCTTCAGTATTCTTTCCAAAGAATAGTTGGAAGGTTCCCCACTATTTTGGTAATCTGAGAAAGATAAAACAAACACTGTATTGTTTACACTAACTTCTCGTCCATGCGAGTCTGTAATCTTTCCTGTCTTGATGGCCTGAGACAAACTTTTTTGAGCTAGAATATCTGCCTTGTCTACATTTTCAAGGAAAACCACAGACAAGGGTTTCTTACAACACTCCCCTACAATAAAATCAAGGGTAGTTTTCCCTCTGAATTTCACATTGCATCCTTTCATTTCTTCCGAACTTAGATCCACAAAAATAAAGCTTTCCCGGCTGCCATACAATAACTCGGCTAGAGAAACGGCAATTTTCTTTTTACCAAGTCTATCAGGTCCAACAAAATTCATCCAGATGTCTCCAGGCTGATTTTCTCCACGGTGTTTAACCCTTTTTGTTGAGCTGCAAACTATTGTTTTGATGACAGCCTGTAAAGCTTCGTCTTGCCAGCTTACCTCCTTGGAAAGAGCTTCAAAAAGAAACTTGGGATTTTTTGCATCGACTTGTCCACAATAGTCGAAACTTAAGCAGGATGAAGACTGCGATGGATGCTTCAAGATATTCCCATCAGCCAAATTGAAGTTTGAAGAAAACCGACTTGGGATTTCCTTTGGAGGCTCCATTGTATACTGAACAGTAGGTTTTTTTAGCTTATTGCTGGTAGGAGAAGAGCATATTCCTAACCCGAGGTCTGTGGTTACAGAAGTTACAGATGTGGGAGACATTTGACTTCCATCACACACGCTTGAATTGGACATGTTGCACGATCTTAGGTCACCTGACTCGTGATCTTCCACTTTCTGAAACATCTCAGCAAGTTTTGAAGTATATTTCTCCTGCTTTGCCTTGAAAACTGCAGGAAAAGGATTACTTGAGTGTGACACAGGCATCATTTGCATGCCAACAGATACATTGGAGTTGAGAGTGATGTATTCACTAGGTGATTTGTCTGTGATTTTGCTGCTGCAATGGTCAGCATCTTCCTTTTTCTTGTCAGCCCCACACTGAAACCCCACAACAGTTTGAAAAGTATTTGTATCTCGCTGGTGCAGGTGCTGGGATAACTTGTCCAAGTTCTTATGCAGTGGCCCAGATTCACTACTATCGAGCAAAACATCATTATCTTTGGTCTGCACTGAATGAAAGAAAAGTGGTTTTTACACAAACAAAACAAAAAGGACTTCATTGATACAGTATAAATCTATTGCAGATGCTTTACAATACAATCAACAGAACTAAAGTTACATTCAAAAAATGATGTGCAAGGATGTCTCGTAGGAGATGAAGGTTGGTTTCTACTCAAAAGTTTAAATGTGCTAACTTATTAACTACCAATACAAAACGAGCAAATAGAAAATATTATAATGCAATATGGTTATTTTGTTTCAATTAATTTAATATCACATGAACCAATAGTCCACGCATCAGATATTAAAGAACCGACACTACACTTGATCTTAGCCAAAAGGCTGAGAAAGACATCAAACTAAGTACAACATGGTTATACTAAGTACAATTATTACAATATGGTTATAGTCGCAAATGTGAGCCATTTGATTTTAAAGGCATAATTACGATCAGTCAGTAAATATACAAATGCTTGTTTAGTCTCATCTCCGTTCCTGTGCAAAAAAAAAAATATCAATTCCCTAGAAAGGCAAGGATCAACCCATTTTAAACAATTCATCAGTGAATTAATTTTTAAGAAAGATACCCATCACAACTACAGAGCAAAATAATCAACCGATTTTAAACATCTCATCAATAGCATATTTGTAAAAAATTTACTCGTCACCACAGCAAAGCAAAATTGTGTAACCAGTTACATGACATCTTTGAAACAAAAATGACGGTATGGAATATTTGATACAAAAACAACGGTTCGATTTGTATTGATCAGCTGTTAATACCACACACCTGGACAAATTAAAGAGAGTTGGTAAAAGGAGTTTTAAGGCTTTTGAAACATTAAATTTAAGCAGATGTTACTAGACTGACCAGTTATTTTAGAAAAGCAAAAGCTTGTTATTTCAAGAATTGCACAAGCTTAGAACGATAATTGGGTACAACATTTTTTAGCGGGAAAAAGTAATTTGAAAATTCACAATACAAAATAGGTCCATTCCCCATTATAACTTATTTTTTTCACCCTGGCTATAGCTTGACCTTAAATCAAGTTTGTTTTAATTTTCCCCTTTTCAAGTTGGTAAATAACCCCACTATTTTTTTAAAATACCCTATCAGTGCAGATTATACAAATAAATTTATAATGAATCAGATTGACGTGTCTGAATGGTACACACCTTAACATTCAATCCCTTTGATGAGCCAAATTCTGCAATCTGTAACCACGGAGGCAAGCTAGATTGAGGCGAATCGACAGCTGAAGAAGCAGAAAACCTTTCCTTAGAAGCAACAGGGACATCATGTTCACACCTTTCACCACACTGATGACAGTTCGGAACACAATAAAACGATCCATTCTGTGGACCTTTCAAATCAGACTGTGACGAAAAAAAGCCACCAAATGGCACAAATGAATCCATTAAGCTGTAAAACAAAAAAAATTACAGTTTAGACAAAACATGCACAAAACTAACCACTACGTGAAAAATCCAGAGTCCACTTCGTCATTCAAAATAACAATAAAACTATCACCATAAGTCCACAACAACCCAATCCAAACTATGTTTTAAAAATACTTTTTTTACGTATACGATTGCAAGTAGTATAATTGATTGTTGACCAAGGCTAATTACTCAAACGTAAGTTACTTCCATCCAATCAGATTTTTTCCATACACAATCAAGTCTCAAATACTTGCAATCCGAACTCATCACAACTAAAACCAACCACTTGTTAGTACGTATTGAAAAACACTTGAGTCAAATTCATAAAGCTCATCCCATGAAAAAAATAATAATAAACAAACTTGCACACGGGGACATCAACATGCCCCTTCTTGAACTTCAAACTTTGGTGGATATTAAATATTAAAAATTAAAAAGTAATCAGCACATGCACATACGTAGGTGACACGAAGGTTCAAGAAATGGAATGATAATATTTAAAAAAGCACGTTTTACCTGGACCTGGGGCGTTGATAGGATTCAGAAGGCTTGACAGAGGTAATAGGCAGAAGCTGCAAATCCCACTCTTTCTCTATGCAAGGAAACTTCCCCACGAATTTCAAGTAACTCTCATAACTAGCAGCGGCACCCATTAACCAAAACTTATCATAATGAACCTGCAACAGCTTCGCCAATTCCCCAACCACTCCCCTCAAACCCTCACCACCACCTTCTTCATCGCTCACAAAACCCTTCAAGTCCCCGAAACTCACCACAACACCAGGCCCCACACACTGCTCCGCCAAGCTTCCAATCTCCCTAACGCGCTTCCCCACACCCTCCACGTCCCCACGCGCCACCTCCTCCGCAATGCAAACCACCTTCAGCCCGGACAACTCCACCGGCAAAACCCCCTCCCTCCGCTTCTCCACAGCCTCCACAAAGCTCCGGAGAGCGTCGCCGGCGCACGCTCCAAGAAGAAGCGGGTTTCGCCCCCGGCTCCGAACCAGAAGCTCTCCGATTCGCCGGAAATTCTCGCCGCCACCGTCATCCCCACCGAAGAAGAAAGGAAACCGCCGCGGCGGCTCGGATAAATTGCAGAGGAAAATCGGCGGGCCGCGAGGGCGCAGAGGACGGAGGATGGCGAGTTTGATGTCGGAGCTCCGGAAACCGGCTTCGGCGAAGACTCGGCTTACGACGGGGTCGTCGAGGATTGACAGAATCAAATGCTGAAGCTCTACTTTGACGGAAGAAACAGAAAAGGGTTGTTGGTGGTTTTGGTTTTGGTTTATGTTTAGGTTATGGTGAGTTTGTTGGTGGTGATAGAAGTGGAAGTTGTCAGGGTGGCGGCGCTGGTTGGCCTGGGAGCGTTTGATCGCAGCCATGAGGGAGTTGGAGACGGGCGGGTCGTGGTCGGAAGAAAGGTGGCTGTGCGACGACGGCGCGCGGTCGAGGGAGACGGAGAGGCAGAGGTCGAGAGCCTTGAACTGCAGGCGTGGGGAGTACGCGCAGTTGCGGGCGCGTGAGCAGGCGTCGCGAAGTAGAGAGGAGGAGGGGAGGGAGAGGAGGGCAGAGACGGCGTGGAGAGAGGTGGTCTGGGCGTGGCCCCGTCGGCGGGCGACGGAGACGGCCTCGTCGAGGGCGCGAGCGGCGTCGGCGGTTAGGCATTGACGCGCCGCTGCGACGGGCGTGGGCATCGGAGGGAGTGAGATTGAGTGGAATTGGGCGAAGTTGGAGTTTCCTTATTGGGGAAAAACATTAACGAGAGGTTTTTTCTCCTTTTATTTTGGGAATGCAAATTTTGAAAAGGCCTTTTGTGTTGTGTCGTGTTCCCAACTCAGTGTGTAGAGTGGGGACTCGTAATTTTTCGTTTAGCTTCCTCTCCCTCTTTAAATATTACTCTAACTCTGCTTACCATTAACTAACCAAGGATTAACTTAATTACATCTCTCTAATTACTTTTACTTCAAATCTCACATTATTAACAATTTTCCCAATTATAATACCTTTTTTCTCTAACCATACCTGTTAATATTATTTATATTTTATATTAAGGATTCAACCTCTAATTTTAAAACATAGTTTATAAATATCTGTATTTGAATAGTGTCTACGTATGACAATTCTTAAGGTCATAAATTTTGAACACGCATAAAGATATATATATATATATATAATTTTTTTTGTTTTAATATAATTTATTGTATGTTAAAAAATAAATGATTTAAGTAACAAACACATTTTAACTAATGTTGGTTTAGCAGAGGAGAGGAACATATGATATTTTTTTGAGTATCAAATTGTCTGCATCGTCGTGGTATTCATGATCATGTTTATGGTTGCTTTCTTTTCTCACAGAAAATAAATAATAATAATAATATATATATATAGAGAGAGAGAGATAGATAGATATAGAGAGAGATATGGTGCCTCCACTAACCTTCTCTGCCCCCACCTTCCACACTCCACTTACCTCCTGTTACAAAACATTTTTCTTTATTCCTTTCAACATTTATTTTATTCAATTTTACTATTTAGAAAAAGGCCTGTTTTTTATTTTCTGAATTTCTAATTCATTGTTTTGGATCAATTTCAATATACTATAGTCCAAATTAACCTTTCTTAAAAAATTCTACAAGTTGAAATTAATTTTTATATAGACTAGTTTAAAAAGAACTAACACCAGAAGCATTCACCAATTAAATTGGTTTTTTTACTTCTTTGGGTATTTTTATTTGTTGATAATTTATTAAATGTAATCATATGATAAATATATGTATACTTTAAACCTAAATGGTTCATAAAAACAATGTAAATAACTAGAACAAGACATTGAAGAGGGGAAATGACATTAGTGAAACATAAAAAAATATGAGTAAGGAAAATACTAAACTTAATTTTTTTGTTTAAAAAAATAGCAGTCTTCGAGCAAGTTGTTAACCCATGATTACACTCACTAAACCTTCAAGTTACACAAATGGAGATAAGAAAATTATATTTAAAATTAATTTTATTTCTTCGTGACCTATCAAATTGTGACTCATACTAATTTGTGATTCTGACACGAAAATACACCTAGTTAGTTATATGATTTTATGATAAATCACATTCATTACATTTGAATAAAATAACAACCATATCTTTATAATTTTAACAAATATTCACCTTTATTTTGTTTTTAACAAAACTATATACCCATTTTTTTATATTTTAATAAAATGACCCTCTTATTTGTTTTAAAAATTTCATAGTAACTAAAACTTAAATATAAAATTATGAAAACTAAATTCTAAAATGTAAGACTAATTTTTATAAAAAAAATTAAACATTTTCATTATTACATAACAATAATATATAAAATAATTATATTGTTATTTAACTGTATAAATTGTCTGTAAAAATATATAAATTTTTTTTTTTTGAAAAAACATAAGCTACAATTTACTCATCAAATTTGAACCTCGGTTTAAAGAGAATTCTAATCCAACATACAACTAAGTTGAGTGAATCCATTAATCTATACAAATCCATACTTAAAAATTGCTCTAAAATTCCTATTTTTTTTATACATATATACACATATTCATACCAATTCAATTTAAATTTGAGTCTTTAATCAAAACTTTAATTGCATTTAGTCAAATAATACCTCCTTTACTTGAAAATGACTTGCACTCTAAATAATATCTAAGGAATAGTTACACTACACAAAAAAATCAAGCTTTGTTTAATTAGTCGACAGAATATTTTTTCATCAAAATCAAGCTTAAATAATGACAAAAAAAAAATCCAAAAACAAAAAAAAAACACTTACTGAGTTAACTTTTGTTGAAATAGAAATTTACCAATTAGTTTAAAGTAAAATATTATGTTAAAAACAATAAAAATATAAGTGAAGTACTTATAAAGATACAAGAAAAAAAAACTAAAAATATTAGTTAAAAAAAATAAAAAAGAGAAAAAAAGGAAGGGAACAAAAAGAAATATATATTGGCATGTAATTTTTTACAATTAGCATTAAAACTAATCAATTTATCCTTGCATATACTTTCTTGTATTCTTACATGTTCTTCCTCGTCACTTTTAGATGTGAAAGGTACACATACCATAAACCAAACACAACAAATTCATTAAATCTATAATTGATTTTTACAATTAAATTATGATTTAAATCACACATAACACATTTTAAAATAGTAATTTATTTTATCCATCTTCTAAATTATTTTTTGAACTCTTCAATGCAGAAAAACCCGAGTTACTTCAATTAAAGTCATATTTAAAAATTTAAACCCAACATTTATACTTCACGTGAATGAAGGAGCATTTTCAAATATGACTTTAGAAGAATTGTAGTAATTTTTTAAATACATATATATTTTTATTTTAAACTTGAATTTTACATATTTAAGTTAAATTATTTATTTCCAACGTTAGATGCTAAACTAAGTCTGTCAAGTGGCCAATATCTTATCATATGTCTATTTTGTTTTTTTATATAAAAGTTCTCATATTAAATATCATTATAAAATTTGTTACATCAACATCGATCAAATAACAATAATCATCTATCACCACATAAAAAATATAAGTAAATATAAAAGACTATATCAAAATTTATATATTAATAAAACTGATGCATAGGTAGTTTATATCTAATTATAAATAACTTTAAGAAAATACTAGATAGAAATCTATTATACCAATGAAATTGGTCTTTATGAATAAATTTTAAGTTAGCAAGTTTATCAACACTAGCATCCTCTTCCCGAAAAATGTAAAAAACTCTAAACCTAATTTTTCCAAAGTAATAAAGACAAGACACAAGACAAATGTTCCACCTATTATGAAGGATACAATAAACATTAGTTCTAACAATAAATGTAGCACAAACTAAAACAAAATCAGATACAAATTATAAATTAGTAGATAAGTCTTTTCAAGTTTGTTTAATAACATATGATAAAAAATAAAATATTTTTAAACACTTACTTTTTTGTACAAATATATTGTTTTTTTAATAATTTTGGAACAATTTAATTTTTTAGATTTAAATAATTGATCATGATACCGATTTTAATCCCAACAAGACAATGAGTCAAACCAATGATTCCAGTCCAATTTTAAAATTAATGGTTTTACAACGAGTTATATAGATAGTGGGTAAAGTTTTTAAACTTTTTTTTACCAATCACTTTATTGTTTTATGACATTTGACCGTAAAAAAAGCAATGGTGTTGTAACATTTGGTAAATAATACTTTCTATCAACTCAAATAAAAAGCAATTATATTTAATAATTATATATAATTTTTCTGACTAATTCATTTTTGTTTAGTCTGTATTTAAAAATATTCTTACATTTTTTTAACCTAAAGGACGGACATCTTCAATAAATACGATTAGAAACCATCTAAGCAATATTTATTTATTTATTTTATGGAATAAAAAATTCAATAGACTTAATATATATTCTAACAAGTATGAAATTAAATAATTTTATATATATTTAAGTTTAAAAGTGATATTTCACATAAAGTTTATTTGGATAAATTTTACATATACTGTTAGAAACAAAATTCTTTTATAACTTATAGTTGATATATGCACATATAAAAAATAATAAATTTAAGACGTTTTATTAGAGATTTTTTTTTACAAATTAGTTTTATTTAAGTTAATTTTAATTTATAAAAAAACTTAAAAAATGTAAAACTAGTTTAATACTTGTCATAATCCTAATGAGTGCATCTAACTGTCTAAGCAACCCTAGCTAGCACCTTTCTATCTTAGGAGTGGAGAAAAAAAAACATCATTAAAGCATTGAGATGCTCTGTTTTTTTTACTGGTACCTCACAAATTCAGATTTTGCGTTTACCAAAGTGATAAGATAATGCATTTTTTAAAATGTGGGAGTGCATAATTGATTCAACTCACGGACTATATTTTTTTAATCAAGTTGGTGAGTTTATTATTACCCACTATAATCCAATACCCAAAGTCAAATCAACACTTTCATAAATAAATGTTTAAAGTAAGATTAGACACTTTTTTTTTTTTAATTTTTAAACTGAGAGAAATTATTGTTGGCCACTAGTGTATGAAAAAATCTGGTTATAAATTGAAAAAAGCTTACACTAAAATTGAAATTATGCAAAGTTGAGTGAGTGAAGTCCAAGTTATTGATAATGGGTATGAGTGTCTCCAACTCTTTGAGTCAATGGTGGCTAGCGTTCACACTGGTCAGAGGTCCAAGTCAATGTGTATTACTACTATTCTGTAACTTTTGAGAGTGGAGAGAAAAGTAAGAGTGGGAATAGAAAATATCTTATGTTTTTCCATAATTTCTCATTAATTTTTATATGCAAAACTCCAGTATATTTATTTTATATATTTTTAATAAAAATATTTATGTTAAGTATCATTATGTAACTTGATATCTCAATTAGACTGATATCTCTAACAATAACCATCATTTGTTATCAGATGAAAAAAGATATTATTAAAAAAAAGAAAAAAAATACAAAAATATGGTGAGATTAAACCAAAATTCGTACGCTAACAATCTTTATATATAATTTACGTCAAATGTTTTTACTAATTGATTGAATGAGAGTTTTAGTAAAGATTTTTCTTAATAAATTATAAGTTAAGAAAAAAATGATTTTTTGATGGACTTTATGAAAATATATTTGAAAATTTATTGGTTGAAAAATATTACTTTCACAGCATTATAGTTAAATTAGTTTATAGTCTTTTAAAATTTTATTTTTTAGTAAATATTTTTCTTTTATTTTTAATAGTTGTAATATGATCAATTCACTATTCGTTTGTCAACCTCTCTATGACTCAAATTTTTCCTTCCATTTTGAAGCGGTTGTAATATCATTTCAAAAAATTTATTAAATAATAATTAATTTAAAGACAAAAAATAATAATTAATCATTATATTAATTAAATTAAATATTATTTCAGTGACTAAAAAAATATTGATATATAAAATAATTTTTATTATTAATAGAAAATTATTAAATAGTTTCTAAAAACTACTTTATAATTTTTTATTAATAATTAAAACTATTTTAAATACCAATAACTTTTTTTAATTTATAAAATAGTATCTAATTTAATCAATATAACAATTAATTATTTTTATTTCACAATATAATATATTATTTGTAAATATATCAATCTTCATATTAGATTTTTACGTTTTGAGGTTGATTTATTAAAAATGATTAGAAAAAGCATTTTTGAAGTGGGTTCTTTAATGAGAAAACCTTAAAAGAAAGTTGATAATATCTTTGAAAAAATGAAAAGAAAAAGGAGAAAGGGTGAAAAGGTGTGTTGAGATTAGAAGAATGAAGGAGGACCGCACACATATTAGTGAGAAGCGCAATATTGTTAGGGTTTTGAAGGAAGGAGCATCCCCTATCACCTTCACTTTCCTTTTACTCTCTCTCTCTTACCCCACCCCAACTCACACACACACATACACAAACCTAAAAAAGCTATGGATTTGACCTCCATTTTTGTTCCTAACCTTCCAACCTTTTCATCTCCTTTTCCTTTTTCTTTTTCACTCTCCAATTTTATATACCATTTTTCCTTCTTCAACCTACCCTTTATTCTCCTTATCTCACTCTATTTTTAGTTTAATTCAATTCAAACTTTTCAATCACAAAACTACCATTTCATACAATTTTCCTTTCTTCTAATTATTAAGAAGTGAAATTTAAGTCTAATTTATAAAACCGACTTATAAGATGATGTTTACACTCACTTGTATGCTATGAAATATCTTACAGTAATATATACAATAAAAATATAAACACAATTATTTGACTAAAATTATGATGTATAGTATTTTTTAAGTTCGCTGACTAGTATTATCAACATCATAAAAGTCTCGTGAGATTGAAAACAGTCAAACCAAAACCATTAATGTTTTCTTGTTTTACAATAATCAAACTCCAATATTATAGACTTGGTATAAGGTATATATCCACCCTTTTACATATTCTAAAAAGACAAAAGTATGTTCTTAGATTAGTTCTTAACTTCCAATTTTATTTGTCATTGAACCAAATCTCAAGGAGAACATAAGCATATTAATCTAACCATCGTACTTCTTATCCTTTGAAAGCATGCTATCCAGCATGAAAATAATAGAGGACAATCCTTAACATTTATAACCTATTCTTTCCAACTCATCATATATGAATAGTTATTTATTGGTAGACATGAAGATTGAATAAAAGGTATATCCATTAAAACTAATGCAATTGCTTAAAAATAGAAGGTTATGACAAGAGGTATTAGTTTTTTTTTTATAACAATAAAGAACAATTATATAAGAACCATTTCACTGGTGATCTAACATTTATACATAACATAAAACACAAGACACAAACACCCTAAAACACCACCGTCAAGAATATAACAAAACCACTAAAATCTTAGACAAACACTACACCCAACTCAAGAAACAACACTCCACCAACCTAAAACATAAACTAACGTACTAAATCGAGAGTAAAGATACCAAAAAAACAAAACATCAATCTAAATAGAAAAGGCAAGCAGATGACTATTTAAAAGATATTAATGATCAAACTTTTAGTTGAACAAAAAAGAAGTTTTCAAAATATCCAACACTTTCATCTTTAAAAATGATCTTATTCCTATGACGTCTGATCTCATTTACCATCGCAATGCAAACATTTTACAAAACTAAGTTAACAAAACTAATAGCATAACACAAATTAAAGTGTAAGAAGTAAATGTAAGTTGAATGGGATGAATTAAACACATGCAATAACAGAAATGAATGGGGTTTGTCTTTACTTTTCTTCTTTTCTGCACATGTCCACTAAAGATGAATTGAGGTGGAGGTGCATGCATGTTAAGAGAATTGCAAAACAAATGGGAACATACAGCTAATAATAATGTTAAATCAGATGACAGCAATCAGATGAAATGTTGAGCGTGAGAGAGAAAGAAGAGCAGCATAGGATTCGTAGGACACTGCTTGATAACGATCCAGAGGAAGATTGATTTCATCATCACAAACAAACAACAACATATGTATCAAGACAAACCAAAACTTCCAAGTGTCATGCCACAAATTAACTACTCCAGGGGGACACAATCGCACATCAATGGTTTACCAACACATCCACCTTTCTTCTATATATACTCTTATTATTCTTATTTTTCCCATTTTTAAAACATCTAATGACTAATCACTGTCTGCAATTTATCTTATGAACATTATTACATGCAAATAAATGGTGATTTCAGATCATTCTCAAGTCAAAACTTTGCATATATATGTTGTTTTGGATTGCTTTAGGTTTGGCCAAGTTGTTGGTAAAGGTTCTGCAAAGGTGTATGCAAATAATTGTATGGTAGTAACATGAATAGTCATTTTCACACATCAATATTCATATTTAATTTTGTTGGCAGTCTTGTACCCACACAAATGTTGGAGCTATTTAGGGTTTTCATTAAAAAGTTACACAATAAAATGATAACACGTGTATATATCACTAAAAAAATTGTAAAATAAAAATTAATTTTAAAGATGAAAATAATTAGTTACTATTGATTAAATTGACTATCATTTTATAAATTAAAAAAATTATTAGTATTTAAAGTAATTTCTATTTGTAATAAAAATTTATAAAGCAGTTTCTAACACTACAAGAAAATCATGAAATAGAAACTAATTTGTAGAAACCAAAATAGTTAGTTGCAATAGTAACTAAATTAGAGATCATTTTAGAAACTAAAAAGAAATTTGGTTTCTAAATTAGTTTTTATTATTTTCTATTATTGTTAAATAGTTTCTAATTTGGTATCTAGTTTTTGTTACCAAATTTAGAAACTAAATAATTGGTAGTTAAAACCTTAGTTGCTAATTAGATACCAATTTAGAAACTATTTAACAATAATAAAAAATAATAGAAACTAATTTAGAAACCAATATTTTTTTTTAGTTTCTAAAATGGTCTCTATTTTAGTTCCTATTATAACTAATTATTTTGGTCTCTAAAAATTAGTTTCTATTTCATGATTTTCTTGTAGTGTAAATTGGTATCTAACCATTAGTTACTAAGATTTTATCTACTAGATATTTATATTTTAAATCAGTCTCTATTACTCTTTTAGAGATTAATTTAGAATCTAAAATAGTAGTAGATAAAACTTTGTTAACTAATTTAGATACCAATTTAAAAATTATTTTATACATTTTTATTAATAATAGAAACACTTTAGATACCAATAATTTTTTAGTTTTTAAAATAGTTTCTAATTAAATTAATATAGGGATTAATTATTTTTAGTCTTTAAATTTGATTGTTATTTAATGATTTCTTTTTATAGTATATATATATAACATTTTTTTCTTTAATATTTTCTCACTCATACATGCTAAAAATGAAATTATAGTTAAGGAGACACTCGTTTTAATGTTCACAAAATGTTTCGCTCAATAAAACACTTTTTGTTATTTTGAGTCAAATTATTGAAAAATAAAAAACAAAAAAAAGCTAAACACAAGTGGTTTCTAATGATATATGACTTGTCCTTTTCATAAAAGTTATCAATATTGATATATATCAATTTTATCATTTTTAAAATCACATATTTTTTATACTCCCATGAATATGGAAACGGGTTACATTTTTTTAAGGGAAAAATGTTTGATCTCCATACACCTTTTTTGGGTGAGAAATAACACACTATTTCGTCTCTAATATAAGGAGTTAAAATCTCAAAAGTTGCATCAAGGAATTTCATTGTCAACTTAAAATATGCCCAAAAAACTAATTATCTTTTTAATAAAAATAAGGATAGGTCTACCTACAACATGGGTCAGCAATGTCTCAACTTCTTTTGAGTAAAAAAAGTATAAAAATTATAATATTTTAATAAAAATATATAGGTGTGAGTTTGACTACACTTCAAAGTAAAAAGTAAAGTATTGGTGCCCTAGCAGGTAGCATCCACTAAATTATTTTAATGATGCAACTAGTTTCCCATATATACTAAAGGGCAAGAACGTCTTTGAATTTTGGATCTTTATGTATTGTATATTGATCATCACGTACAATACTACTTCTTTTCATTTTTGTGAAACATTACAAACACACACAAACACACATGTAGAGTTAAAAGAAAGCTCTTGAATCACATCACTATACTCCAAAATGTTTCATATCCATGTTTTTTTAAAAAAATTCATGCAAAAAAATGTCACGTTTTAGTTTTTTTTAATCTGCAGCTAAATGATAGTAAAAGGTATATACAGAACTCAATACTTTCTCATCGCTGCTAAATTCAACAGCAAATAATGAGATTAGGCAATCTAGTTGAAAATTACTTGTTTAATTCAAATGCCTCTTAATGGTTGGTGAAGTTAATTTGTAGGGCTTAATATTAGTATGTTTTTGACTATTTGCTAATTGATAATATAATATGGTTGTACATCGTACATCGACTAGAGATTGGGACATTTGGGTGTAAACCTCATCTTATAATTCGATTTTATAAAGTTGAGTTAAGTTTAAAGTTAACTTATGCTAAGAGTTATTTTGAGCTTATCTTAGTGATTGTTTATTGGTTTTATCAAGTCACCAATTATCGGACCGTTATTAGACCATCCATAATATATAGTCTCACGCATGAATTGGTAGGACCATCCATAATATATAGTTTCACGCACGAATTGATAACATTTCATTTATTTGTTGGACTTATCAGGTCACCTGTTATGGGTCCTGTAATTGGACCATGCATAATATATAATCTCAGACACAAGTTTATAATATTCCATAGTATATAAGTGGATGCAAATCTCACCTTATAAAGCAGTTATATGAAACTAAATTAAGGTTAAATTCCATCTTTTAATAAATATCATAATCCAAAGTTCCAAAATATACTTAGTGTTTGATGAATTCAAATAAAAGTATAGAAAATTAGCGAGAGGGTCACTGTTAGATTGTTATCATGAAGATATTTAAATTATCCTGGAATCTACATCACAATCAAAAACGATAGTCCACTAACTGGGCACTATATTTTTCTGCCTAGGATAAACAAGGTGGCATGCTACGTGTAGCGATTTGCATCCACAAATACTTTTGCTCTGTTTTATACACAAATGAAATGATATATACACAAACACATGGCAAAACAATTAAGCTATATTAATAGTAATAATATTATTATTATTATAGAGTTTCGTAAGCTTCTTGACAGTGTCATTTTCATGGCATCTGAGGGGACCAAAAAGACATACATTCTTTGTCCCACCGAATATAAATGGCTAAGATTTTGCAGAGAAACAAACGATCTGCATAATTTTCTGATGAAGAAAGTTAAAAGCAAGAGAATCTGCAGTTGGAAGATCTCTCAGCTCACGAATCTCTAATGTTGCAGCCTTTCTTTTCACACTAAATTTAGACTTCCTCTCTGTTTCTCATCAATTAATCATCACTTCTAATCAATTATTCGTTTATACTATATATATACATATTTATGACAGCAGCATAAAAATTTAAGAAATATATATCACTGAATTATATAATCTATTAGCATATATGGCAGCATCTGCATATATATGATGCAAATCAATGTTCTGGACATTATTAATAAATATATACCAAAATAATTAAAAAAATTATACTATTTTAATGAATGGAATATGGAGATATTTTCAACTGAACAAACAATACTGATAGTGCATTTTTTTATGATAAAGATGATGTTTTAGTAGCTCTTATTGTAAAAGGCTTTCAAAGATTATTGGCTTGGTTATACTTTCTTCTTTTAGTTGTTGTTGGAATTCAAGGAAGAGAAAAAAGGAAAGGAAACTAAAAGTAAATGAAAAGTGAATTCTTTGAATTAAAGAAAAGTAAGTGAAAAATAAATACAAAATCTAATAAATTTGGTTGATGTAATAGAATAAATTTGATTATATATTAATATGTTTAGAAAAAAATTATAAAATAAAATTTTAATTAATTATTATATTATAATAAAAGAATAAATGTTTTATTTAGTTTTAATCGGTTAACTTTTTACTTTAATTTATTATAATTCTTGTTTATAAGTAAAAATTAATCAAATATTTGTGAAAATGGGTTTTCTTCACAAACGAGGATGAGAAGTTTTACGTAATTTTTTTTTTTCATGATTTTAAATTTCATTTTTCGAAATTTCTTCGCCTTCTTTCGCTTGATATGTTTCTATCTTTAGAAATAAACACACTGTTTTTTTTTATCAAATTTAAAACAATTTTCAAGTTAGATAATTATCATAAATTGAAAATAAGAAGGAAAACCAAAACGGGACAAGATAGTTCATAAAAACAAAAAATTAAATTATTTGTTTGACATGTTACATTCAAATGGAAACAAACCAAATCACATCTTAATTTTTTATTTAGTTCGAATAACATTGTTGCCTAATATTTCAACATAATTTATTTATTTATTGTTTTATCTTTTAAGATGATTCTGAAACAGAGTCCATTATATTAAAAAATATTTGGAATATAACATTAATCTATGGACTAATAAATTGTTGGAGATTGTTATTTACATGTCCCTTGGTTTTATATTTTTGTAGATTTTTTTTTTAATTTAATAGAATCGATGTTTTGTTGTTAATTGCGTTGAAATACGCACGTCTAAATTAATTTCAGTCATAACTTTTATACGTACATTGAGAAGTAGAAAATAATTTTTTTTAAAGAAACCACAAATATTTTTGTTCTAAATATCAAATAAGATAAAACCATTGTCATAGTAATTTTAAAAAGAAAATATTTAATGTAATAATTCACTTAAGACTTAAACCAAGAGCTGATAAATATATTTATTTAGAATTTCAATTGTTGAGTTTGTGGTGAGTTTTGAATGTTGATTGTATGCTTGTTGGTGAGACTAGTTTTCATGAGTTTGTTTATCCTTTTATATGAATGTTTGTGTTCTTTTTTGCACTGTTATCTGGTCTTCAACTGGTATTTTCTTTTCATAAAAGAAAAACTCTGCATCCACCTCTAAAGGTAAAAAAAACAGAGTGCTTTCTACCCTAAATATTCTCTAACTTTTCAACTTAATCATATACCACCTACCTAGTTCTGCACTTTCTTCCTCAATGTTATCTAACCTTCTATTATTGTAAATATTTGGTGAATGATTCACAAATTAATTTAGTAAAATATACAAAAATATAATGGATATAATATTAAATATTATTTATATACTGTTTCGATATGATTCAAATATAATCTCACGTAGTTTAGGAGTAGCAGTAGTTAAAGCAGTTTAAACATATTTTCATCTCTTAATCCACTGAGACGTCTTTTAAGGAAAATAAAATCGTGACGGAGTTTAAAAATTTCAAAACGGACAATACCTCAAATACAATGATTATCCGAACGATGCTATCTCAATAAACCCTTAGTTCTCGACATGGGGCACGAAGTTCAAAAACTCCAAAACGAACAATACCTCAGATGCCGTGATTGATTCCTCCCTTAATTCACCGATGATAGAGTTCAAACATCTCAAAACAGACAATACTTCGAATACGGTAATTCATGTTATCTCAATAGATTTGAGGTCGTAACATATAAACCCTAAATCCTAAACCCTAAATTAAAAAAAAAGAAAAAAAAAAGAGAGATTGTTTTACAAGTCCCCTAGTAGTTGAAAGGAGTATGAAGTTGCATTCGTAAGTTACTTTTAATATAAAGATGTGATAATATTTGACTTTCAACTTCTTGATGACCCATGGACCATCTCTTATCAGTGGCTAGTGCGCATCAATTGTATTCTTAAGTCCTTTCTTCTATATGCCTTTTTTTCCCAAATGCACTTTCTGCTTTTTTTAATCAATTCCATCCCTTTTCCTAAGTTTTTCTTTCTTTCTCTATGCACACTTTTTATTCTTCATATCAAACTTGTTTCAATTCTCTTTTATATTAAATTCAAAAATTCTCCATGTTTACAAGGGTTAATCATGGCTGTTCATCTTCAAAAAGGAAATCCAAAGTCAGAGTTCCAATTCTAACCCACTTGTCAATTCTCACATAACACAAAATTCTTCCTTCCCAACTCTAATATTCGACCAAACTTTTCTAAAAGCCATAATCATAACGCATTTTACCCTTTCTTGCTTCCTCATTGTTAATGCCAATCACTTGAAACTATTTATAAACCACCACTCAACAACAAGTGCTTTTTTTTTCTTTCAAATTTTACTTCAATGGCCACATATATTAAAGCTATCTTTCCGAATTATGCCTTCAAAAAGTGGACAAAAAATCCCGTATAAGATTTTGTTTATTTATGCATAATCCATGACAAGATTTTATGATATTTACATAAACAGAAACTCCCTTTTTTTTATTATGTATAATGCATTATTTTGACCTTTTAAAAGGAAAATTTGATCATAATGATTAAGTGATCAACAAATTTCTTTTGGTGTCCATATCAGTTGCGTGGAGCGAATATTTTTGTGCTGAAAAAATGAGTAGCTGCATTCGAAAAGAATAATACGTCAGTGAATGATATGCAGACTTAATAGAATCAAATGATATAAATAATTGACAATACACGCTTTAAAAAGAAATGAAAGTTGTACAGTGATTCTACTATTTAGTTTCATTATTTCTGTATAATGAATAAAAACATTGCATGTGTGATGTGTGTGAGAGAGAAGCTAAAGATTATCATTTTAAATCGACAGAATTAAAACTCTACACTACAATCTATTCCCAGAACGAGGTTGAAATCAAAATAACGATTGTCCTTACCTCTTGATCGGTCGATTCTTTTCTCCTCTTTTCGTATAAACTCCTTACACTCCTTCTGTCTCTCTACTCCTCGTCCTCGTGTACTTCAAGTTTGGATGATACCTACAAAAGGTACTCCGACACTCAAGTGAGATTTTGGTATTTGAGCACTCGGTGTATTCAGTATAGAATGATGACGAACCTGATTCTTTGAATCTGTGCCTATTTATATGATTATCATGAACCTTTTGTTATTGGGTCGGATTAAAAATATGGATCATAATTAATGATATATTATCTAGTGTTTAGTTGTTGATTGACCTTGTTAGGGTATGATGATATCGGTCGGCCTTGATCGGATAATGTGATCTTCATCCTATCGTTCGGTACACTATGTAAGACTAGTTTTCTACCTGTGTAATTTTTTCTGTTAGTTTTAATGTGAGTTACATAAAGTTTACACAACTTATGCAAACTCTGGGATATGAAAAAGGGGGTTATGGTTGGATGAAATATATTATAATTAATTATGAAGCAAGGAGAAAGACAGAGTTTGACGTTTCGGCAGCACTAAGGATTTTGTATATTTTTTGAACGTGATGTGCTATAGGTTTACCTTTTCGTGGTAATACATTCACCAGAAAGTGGGGTAGGCCACAGATGCCACTGCCTTTTGTGATGTGCTTGCGACTGTTAGTGCTTCAATTCTACAATCCTAACTAAACACAAAAGAGTACCTCATTAGTTTAAGTGTTTCTTCTGTTCATTAGACTTCTTAACATACCAACTCTTTTCTATGCTTCATTCATATAAAGCTACCCTTTCATTTAATCTTTTATGTATCTGAGTGGAAAGAAAATACGGCATGGATTTCTCTTTCAAAAGGGGTGTTTGATTGCCTAAACAACCCCTAAGTTGAAGTAATATGTAGCCAATATTCTACAACACTCATGCACAGAGAAAAAGAGAGAGAAATTAAACTGATATATTGAGAGAATCGGAAATCTTATCAGTGGAACCAATTGGTACCTAGAAAACATTAATGTTACAAAAAGTGAAGATTGGTCTATTCCAAGGCCAACAACCATAGAAAATGAAATCAAAATGCTTATGCTAAATGATCAGTGGTGATTGAAATGGTGAGGGTGGAGTTAAAGTGACCACGAATATATTCAAAACCACTATCAGTTGCAGGATTGAATAATCTCACTACTCACTCACTCACTCACTCACTAACTCAAGCACCATTACAGAACATGCTTGTCGCATAAAGGGCAAGTGAGATAGGACTGCACTCTTTCTCTTTCAAAATTTCCATTTGCTTTTGGTGAAAACATGTCCTGATATGCTTCAACCATATCTTGAAATGAGATGATTAGTTTCTTAGGATTAATAGTGATTCATAATGAAGAGGGGGGTTGATGCCTGCCAAGGCATGCAAGTCCAATTTTTGTGTTTAATTTCTTTTGCCAAAAGTGGATCCCCTACTGGTGACATGACCCAAAAGAAGGAGAACAAGGTGAAGAAGAGAGGAAGACATGACACCAATACTAATAATTTCATAAGGGCACCAGACAAGGGTACCCCCACTTGAGCAGAACAATCAGCACCACCTTACATTATTAAGCCTCACACAAGGGGGCCTCCAAAACTCTCCCTTGCATAATAATACTTGTGCACAACCTACTTAATTACCAGTATCTTCTATGCTCCTTTTGTTCATGTAGGATCCAAGTGTTTATAGTGCTTTTTGTCCCCACACTCATCACCACTTCATAATATAATCACTAAAGTTGAACAACATCAATTATTTTTTATTTTTTAGTACAGAGAAAGAGAGAGAATTTGGTTGCGTCCCCTCTCTTTGTGAGGATTCCTATTCTTTGGTATGCAGAGGGATGTGATCCATGAACTGTGGAAAAAGTTTTTCTTTATCAAGTAAAGAAGAAAAATATGAAAAGGGCATATAAAAGGAGAACCAAGATCTGTCAATAAATTTTTTTATTAAAACCACTCTTGCTTTTTTCCCTTCATGCCTTAAATAATTTTCACAACACTCACTACCTTTCCTTTGTGTTATTTGGTCAAAAGTTTATTCGTTTTTCCTTTATTATATTAATTGCACTTGTTCCTCTTCTTTTTTTTCTCTATCAGGCCAAATGTCTTTAATGGAAGAAATGTAATTCAATTTTGCTTCCCATCAAAATCATCAAAATCATTAAAATTCATAATATTTAATATTTATTGTTCTATACCAAAGATTTGACAAGCTCACCCTTAGAAGTGTAGTTAAAAATAAATGTATTTCTAACTTAGAGGGTGAATCTGTCTTTTCTTCTCATGTTTACTATATATACAAAAAATTTCTTTCTCACATTTTCTGTCAGTCTTGTTTAATAATAAATGTTATTGTCCACTTACAACTGAGGATCCATACTTCTGATTTGTGCTGATATGATATTAAATGACCTTAAATAAGAAGATTAGCATGCGATCAATTTATACAACCACATCAGACTCAGTCATTCACACTACACTTATGTATTTAAGGTTTAAACTTGAAATTAGTAGTCGAATAATAACTCAATATCAATTGTTTCACATCCTTCATAATTGAATTTGTTCTCTAACTATATTTAACAATTAATTTTGTTTTAAAAATCTAATTTTAAATATAAATAATTTTATATTAATAATTTATTAATTTTTTATTATTGATAAAAAAATATATAACTAAGTATTTATAAAGCACCACAAATGAGTATCTTTTTTAATGAGTAATCTGGATTTGATCATCCTATGATTACTTTTTCACTACACTTAGATTTGCACACCCAAAAAAAAATGAGAGAATTTATTCTTTGTCTAATTTCAACGCTAAACTTTTTATTTATTTTTTATTTTTCCACAAACAGTTCGCTAAAGATAAGGGAAATTTAAAATGATTTTTTTTTTAAATTTATTATTCTTGCTTGTGATTTGCATCCAAAATTTGGAGAAAAGACAAACACAGTGGCTGAAAAATAACCTAGCAACCATTATTGTGAGTGACCCACGCACAAGATTAATCTAATTCTTATAGTTTCGTTGTTTATGAAGTTTAATTTTAATTTTTAGTTGTTAATTAGAAAATTATTTTCAGGTTTCTATTGTTCATATCTTTTTTGTTTGCATCTTCTTTCATCTAACTTTTAAAAAACATTTGGGCAACCCATTTTATAACTTGTTTAAAAAAACTTAAAAATGAAAACATAATCATATGCACATGTTTGTATTGAAAATTCTGAAAGTTTTGAAATTAAAAAAAAAGGAAAAAAATAAAAACTGTGCCTACAACTCGATTTTGCCCTACCATGCTCCCCACCCATCACAAGTTGATGTGTTATTATCTCAATTTGAGGTATTCCGATTAAATGATTTAGAAAGTCTTTTAGAAAAAAAATATATAAAAGTTAAACTAATTTATATATAAGTTGAAAATAAAATATAAAGAAATTATTTACCAAATATATTCCATTAATTAATTTATGTATAAGTTAGTGTATAAAAAAACATCAATTTTGTTTTGTCTAAAGTATGTGGGAAGAAGCTCAATAGGTTAAAATGATTAATTACATTGAATTTATTTTTTTCATTTCTATAAATTAGAGAAGAGTAACTGCATATATTATTCCAATTTTTTTTTAGATAAATTTGTATTTGAAGGAATACTTTTAAGAGAAAAAAAACCTAATTCAAAATAAACTATTTTTATAATTTAAAGTGATGCAAACTAAATTCTTTGAAACGAATTATAAATTCTTTTGTAGAATCCAATAATCGTAAACAATTTTTTTATCACTTAAAAATATAGGATACTTTTTTCCAAAAAAAAATCATAAGATTTGAATTGAATTTGAAGTAAAGTTACAAGGATTATATAAATGTGAATCCAGGTCTAATTTAACATGTACTTTTTATTGGTATATAATAATAAATACTCACATAATTGAGAATTATTTATTATATTTTGCCACAACTATTTTAAAATCAAATTTAGGACCATTTTTATGAGATAGTGTAAAAATCTTCATAACAAAACTGAATTAAAATTAGGCTCTATTTTAAAAGTAACACTATATCAATTCAACCAAATTTTTGATTTACATAATTAAAAATCAAATGATTTGAATTCATGTCTTGGACCATTTTGTTTGAAAATCAAATCTCAACTAACAAGAATATCTTGAGTTTTTTTTTTTAAATATTTTCAGAAAATAATGATAAATAATGAAATGAAATCCAACTTGTACTTTGTTATTTAAATCACAGGTCATACTCATATATATATACATAAATTAATGTTTATCATTTTATGTCTATAAATATATATATATATATATATATATATATATATATGTGTGTGTGTGTGTGTGTGTAAGAAAAGGTTAAACACTAAAATGGGGTCATAAAGTGGCCTACTTGCTTAGTGGTGCTGCTTCCTCTTCCTATGTCTTACCATAAATAGGAACTTTCCCTATGTCTCAAATATCTTTCAGGATCCTTTTTGAATTTTCAAATAGTTTTTTTTAATCCTTTTTTTAGATTTTTTTCTACAAATTTAAGTTTCTTCCATAATTCAAATTTCATTATTCTTTTTCCTTATGATTCTAAAGAGAAAGCTTTGCATCTGTGCTTCTGCAACACTACTGTAGTCACTACTATCATCAAAACTTGTTTGACCTTTTCATGGTAGCAGTGTATAATTACATATGCAATTGTCCCTCTTCCTTGTTTTTCTTCTCTTATCGTTTTCGATACAGAAATTAAGTTTCTATCAATTTTTACATAGTCATAAGATAATTGATGTAATGAAGACAAATAAAAAGTAAAAAAGTATTATATATAAATAGTATAATTATTTTCTATTTACCTGAAACTTATTCTATGAAAAAAGGAAAAAAAAATGATAAATGATATCGAAATTTATAAAATAATCCTCAATTCAATTTAATAATAATAGATGACTTTTTTAATTGATTCGATATGAACACTGCTATTCAGTACATTAAATTGTTGCCAAGTAGTTGTTGTGACCTGTGACAGAGGTTTTTTTTACTGAATAGTACCAATAATTCATTCTTCATTTTTCTGAAATTTTCTTCGTGTCATTTAACCATGTTCTTTCAAATTTTCTAACTAAAATAAATAAAAAATTCATATATTTTTTTTTTCAAATTTCAAATTACTGTCAAATATTTTTTTCCTCTTATCTCATACTAACTACGATTTGTGCAGTCTTTATCCTTCTACAAATTCCCCACAGTGTGATCAATTGGCCCAAGCCCAGTTATGATATTGAAAGACTTAGAATATTACTATTGACATCTCAAATTTGCTATTAAAACTCTTCATCTTTTAATAAATGTGTTTTTTAGGTGCCCAACATTTAATACTTCTACAAAGTAATGATTTTTTTTTTCTTTTATATGTCTCTAAATTTGTATCGATATATCATCAAATACATAGTTTTGCTCTTTGTTTGAATTTCTTTTTTTTAATACACAACATAAAGGCATTTTTAATGTAAATATAGACAATCTTGTTTAAGTATTATATGAAAATATGTTTCATTATGTATCTTGACAATATCTTTTAGTACAATAAATCATATTTTCTTTGGGAGTGTATCTATGATGAAAACAACCTTTCATTCTGATGGAGTAAAATATTAGAGATGTTTTCATTAAAATAAGTGTATTAGAAAATAGATTTGAAATCTTACTCAGCTGTTAATATTAAAAGTAAACTTTAAGTTTAATTGAATTTTATAACACCATTTTATTAGATTATAAAATATTTTTATTTATAGTTTATTTGATATAAAAAAGGTTATAATTTAGCAATTAGGGGAATGACACTGCTAATGACTAAACACTTATTCCGGAAGTAGGAGATAAGAAGGTGACATATTTTTCTTCCTACACCCCTACATTATTTGAAATACCAAAGATATCCTTTCACAGTTTTAGATGATTCCGGAATAGGAGTTTCGTAAGAAAAATATTTTCAGAATAAGAGTTCCATAAAAAAAGGATGTTTCTAAAATAAGAAATTTGGAAGACAATAAATCATTCTGAAATATCTTTCTCAGAACACATTTTTTTAATTTCTGGATTGATAAATCCAAAATAAATAAAATATATTGCAGAAAATATGTTCCGAAAATATTCTGGAAAGAGCAATCTGGAAATCATTTTTAAAAGGGATAAAATAGTCTTATTCGAAAATGATGAGGAGGTGCAGGAAGAAATTTGTTAGGGTGCATGAAGAAAGAGCCTAATGTTGATTGTTAAGGTTTCCACTGGGCTACCTCAGAGCACTTTTGCCTTCTGCGCCCCATCATTACTAACTGCACTTCCATAATTTTTAAAAGTGACATTCTACTCTTCATGGGTTAATGCAATGGTGCCTTGTCCTTGTGTCAATTTTCTTGCTTTTAGGTTTGTTGTTTTTTTTACTCCATTGCAATTTGTATTCTATTGTTACAAATTTAAGGATTCAGAGAAGCTTTGGTGGTGATTTAAGTTGATTTAAGACTCCCATTGAGAAAGGTGTAGCAGAGGGAAGAATAGAGAAAAATGTAGAATATAGTAGGGGAGAATTAGGTTGAAGATTAAATTATAAGTTAAGGGCAATTAGTAATCACGGGGTGAAGAAAGTAAAACCTACATCTGAACCAATGATTGAGCCCAAAAATTGCTTCACAACAAAAGCGCACACAAAAAACACATACAACTTGAATAAATAAAAACAAGTTTATTCCAACATATGAATTAGTTAACATAAATGATTCCACTTAGGATGTCTTTTGTCTGTGAGAACTTTTTCATTGGTCTTTCTTTAAATATACTTCTTATTAATGAGAATAGAAAACTTACAATTTATTCGTTGTCCACTCTTGTAATATTCGGAAAGTGTGCATCAAAATGCGGAAATCAAAGTGTTCTCCAATATAAAACCATGATTGGTTATGAAATTTAGAATTAGAATTATGACCTTTGCAATTATTAACGTGAGACTTATATGGAACAACGAATCCCTTAATACCTTGATAAAAAAAAGGTTCTCTTTTTTTGTTTGATTATATAGGTTTTATTTATACTTGGACAATAATTCATTTGCGGTGTCAGAACGTCTCTTTTTGACTTCAAAGGCTGCTTTCAATTGTTAATTATTCTACACGTAAGGCTGGTAGTGATTTATCATACCAAAGACATTGATTTAATTTAGTACTTTAGATTCAAACCCTAGTAGAACCCTTGAAAATGACACATGCAAAAGGGTCACATAAAAAAAAAAACCATGAAACTCGCGTGGTCTCTGCATCGATTGCAGACATGATTTGCCCACAAGACTAAACAAATGCACATTTACATAATAACTATAACATATATTCATTACATTCAAGTTCTGATTGCAAAGTATTAACAATTTATTTAGCAGCATCTAACTTGTAAAGAACTTATACTTCATTTTTGTATTCTCATTGCACTAAACTTTTGCAGCAGCTATGATTATACTCGCACCATCATGTCTTGTAGCCTTCTGCTTGCTGTTTTCTTACCCATTACTTTAAACTTAAAAAGTGGCACACACACATGCACCCCAGAATCTCTTTCTCACACTTTTCATACAAAACTTTTCAAAGTTTTTTTCAACCTTATTTAGATTAATCTCTCTGTTCATTTGTGTTGTCTGTGCATATTAATGTTTTAATGTTTTATGCGAAAAACTGCATGAAAAGGTTGATAATACCCCACATGTTTAGCCACCAAGTATGCAGAGTGATCCGTTTATCTTCTGTATTATTACAAAGAAATTTGTCAAAGAAAAAGTGACTACATGTAGTTGTCTGTTTCTGCATTTTGTATGTTCTAGTTTGAAAAACAAGGCACTAGCATTTAATTCGTACACACTTGAGCTCGAAAGTATTTTCTCCCAAAATTATTATTAAATATATGAAACCTTTTGATGGAGATTCTATATTGACTAGAGATGAGGACAATTTATTGTATATAAGTGAGTGTAAATCTCATTTCATTGAACTGATTTTATGGGATTGAGTTAGACTTAAAGTCCACTTCGTAACACCTTTGTGTTATAAATAGCAAAAATAATAAGTAAGAACAAATAAAAATAAGGTTATTGGACTGATTAATCTCGACAAATTTGAACTTTTCGCATATTCATTGGAATATAAATTTTCGAATTGCAACTTGAAAGTTATTTACCGAGAGAGACAAAGTTCCTTAATAGGAACGATTCTATTCTTGGATTTTTTTTTATCTTCTTTATTATTTGTAATATTTGTTCTTTAGTTTGATTTTACTTCAGTTGTTATGTTATGCATTTTTTCTATTCACTGATTTGAAACTCTTTTGTACCATTATTTTAGTTTAAACAAGTCATAATTTTTAGATTTTCTATAGTAAAAACAATTTTATGTCGTGTAGTGTTATATACAAAAACTACCATATATTATTTCCCAATCTGGAACATCTTTTTTTAAATTATTCCTATACGTATAGAAAAAAAATATTCATTTACACGGCACATAAAATAAACCCCATTTACCAATATTTTTAAAGAGGATTCAGTTGAAAATAATAAAGTGAAAAATAAAAAATAAAAGTTCTAATATGCGTAATGAAACACGTGCAAAGATTATATATTCATTTTAAGCATTGATTTTGTTTTAAAAAATGAAAATAAGTAGGATTAGTGTTGTCTGTTTACACTATAATCAGCTTTAGCACTAAATTTTGAGCCCTTAATTGTACTTATTTGACTCCTCCTCATCAAGATTTGGTCTTCAACCCAAATTTCAAGTTGCCCACTGGGAAAGTACCCACCTCTCATTTTCTTCCTACTTGTTTTTTTATTATAATTAAAATGTGAAATAAACATGTAATAATAGATATTATTTGTTCTAAAGAGAAGGTCTAACAAAAGCATTTAATATGTTCTCTTTTTAATTAACATGGTTGTTCTATTTTTAGTTTCTATTCACTGTATTAGTTATATTTCATTAAATTTTTTATTCGTATTAAAGACAATTTAGATGTCTTAATACATCATGAGAATTTACCTATTAATTAGGTTTGATTATTAGTTGGATTTTACCTTAAAATCAATCCCAACATATCAATAATACTAATGAATCATTCCTAAATCCATAGAACCTGCTCATGATGTCACACTATTTAGTTTCATCTTTATGATATAAAAAAAAATTAAATTGATTGAATAAAAAATATATATATATATATATATCTAATTTTTTTAAAATTAAAGATATATATATATAATTATTTTTTATAAAATTTATTTAATAAATAATCAAGCTTTTGATATATTTATTATTGGATTAAAACGAAAATGAAAACAAAATTTATATTTATTAAATATTAAATCATGAATAAATATAAATTTTTAGGTTATGAACGAAGATAATTATAGTAGAACTGGTATCTGCGACCAAACAGTGCAAAGAATTGGTCGTTTGGTTTGACCGTCATTGTGAGTCTGGGTCACCCTTTTGAATCATTGCTATCGGTTTAGAAGATTCACTTTAATTCTAATTAAATTATCGATAGCTTAAAACAGGACATTAATTAAATAATTGAGTTCAGGTACCAAATTTGAAAATCCAAATTACAACATAGGATTTAAAAATTAAATTAAATAAATACCCGCAGCCTTTTTTTTACGTTTTATGATTACGGTCAAACTCTGATTATTATTAAACCCATCTCTTCCACGCTGCTTCGTCCCATCAGAGACACGTGGACCTTCTCCTACTAAATATTAATATTAAATTTAACACCATAAATTCACGACTTCAAAAAATACTTTTAATCTTAATACGATGTAACACATTATTATTTTTTAAAATTATCAAAATTTAAATAAAAACCTAACTCAAAAAAGTGCTAAAAATATGTGTATTACGAAGTAAACTATAAGTCTAACTCAACCCCATAAAACCGTCTCATGAGGGTGAGGTTTGCATCCACTTATATACTATGAAAGACTCTAATCTCTAGTCGATGTGAGATCTCCAACACATTTCTCACACCGAGGCTACCAACTCGTGCATGAAGATATATGTTATGGATGGTCCAATAACGGTCCGATAGCGGGTAATATGATAAATCCAACAAATATTCGCTAGGATATGCTCTAAATGATTCTGATATCATATTATGAAGTGAACTTTAAGCCTAACTCAATCCCATAAAATCGACTTATGAAGTGGAGGTTTGCACCCACTTATATACAATGAAAGGCTCTAATCTCATGAGATAATAATACCAGTTAAAATAAAAATAAAAAATTGATGGTAACACCTTCCATTTCGCAAACTATAAAACTGACGACACTACGTTCCTTTCCTCGAAAGTCCTTTTGGTCCCTTCATTCACTGTTGGTCCCAAAGGCCCTGTTTGGCTCAATCATAATCCGACAAACAATGAATTCAGTTTGGGGTCACCAACTTGATTCTTGAATCTATGGAGTAATTCCATTTAGCTTCAATGTAAAACTTCTTACCATTACATAATGTAAATAAGTTTCTAATAGCATTTCGTTATTAAAATATAATTTATGATTCAATTTCACTTTAAGACCATTTTACCTTTAGATTATAATATTTTAAAGATTCATTTATATATTTTTACCTATTTTACCTTATATATATATATTAACTTTAATGTAGTGAGAAAAAAGTAGAGAGACAAAAAGATTAATAAAGCCTTAATTAATTATAAAGCCAAACAGGACTGAAGGGAAAAATGAACAGGAAGAAAAGAAATGTCTTAGCAAAATGGGAGATTGAAGAGTCCACAACTACTCCCTCAAAGTTCAAACCATTATACCTTCTTTCTTCGTCTTCTCCTCCTTCTTCATTCTTCGTGTAAACCAAACCAAACTCTGCAAATGAAGCAGAAAAATCAACTTTGCATCATTTTCCATTCTTGTAAATGAAAACACTAACTTCCTCCTCCGTCACCCTCTGTCTTGTCGTCGCCGCCCTGCTTATACTTTCTCTACCACGCTCTTCCCATGGCCTCGGCTCCGGCGCCACCCTTGCCGTCTCTGACGCCTCCTCAACCGTGTGCGCCGTCGTGGCACGCGAGTCCACGCGCCGCATTGAGTGTTACCGTCAGGGGCAGATTGCCTCCATCACTCCCAACGCTAGTTTTACAACGATTTCGGGTGGGAGGAACTACTTCTGTGGTCTAAGGTCAAGCAACTCCGATTTACTATGTTGGAACACAAGCTCTTCCTTCGAAAGGAGAAGGCTTTACAACGATAGTTCTGTTCCATTGGAGAATCTAGCCGTTGGGGATACCCATCTTTGCGCCACCGAGGTGGGTGATGGCGCGGTGAAGTGCTGGAGAACCGGTGACACGTTTCAGCTTCCTTCTGCAACTGATAAATTCGCTTCGATTTCATCTGGGACTGGCTTCTCTTGCGGAATTTTGAAGAATAGTTCTCGGGTTCGGTGCTGGGGAGACACCAGCGTTTCGAATTTAACGGAACGGATTGAGAGTGTATTTGGGAACATGTCCATGTTGAGTCTTGTCGCAGGTGGTTCACATGTTTGTGGATTGAACTCCACTGGGTTTTTGGTATGTGGAGGAAATAACGATTCTGGGCAACGTGATTTTCCTCAAGGTGGGGCTTTTGAGTATTCTGGGTTGGCACTTGGAGCTGAACATGGTTGTGCTATAAGAGGATTGAATGGTTCGGTTGTGTGTTGGGGTGGCAATGGGGGATTCTCGGTGAATAATGTTACTGAAGGAGTTTCCTTTGAGGTAATTGTTTCTGGGTCTAATTTTGTTTGTGGATTGACAACAAACAATTTGAAAGTGGTGTGTTGGGGTCCCGGCTGGTCTAATAGTTCGATGTTTGAGCTTCCTTTTTCAACTGTTCTTCCAGGGTCTTGTGTTCAATCTTCTTGTGAGTGTGGTTCATATCTTGATTCTCAATCTCTATGCTCCGGCTCTGGTAACATTTGTAAACCAATGACCTGTAAGCTTCAAACAACCGCTCCGCCTCCGCCTTCACTGTCACCGCCTCCACCGTCAATGTCACCTTCGCCACCACCACCGCCACCACCTTCGTCATCACGATCAAAGACCTTGACGAACGGGTTATTGGCATTTGCTATTATCGGTTCTGTGGGAGCTTTTGCTGGAATATGCACTATAGTTTATTGCTTGTGGAGTGGAGTTTGTTTTGGGAAGAAGAAAGTCCACAGTTCCGTGCAGCCTACAATCACAAGAGGTAGCAGTGGTTCAAATGGGGGAGGTGCTTCTAATAATAGCAATTCTTCAATATCGTCTATGATTATGCGTCAGACTTCAATGATAATGAGGCGCCAGAGGAGTGGAACCTCATCAACAAAGCACCCAGACAGGGCTGAGGAGTTCACCCTGGCTGAGCTTGTGGCAGCCACCAACAATTTCTTACTTGAAAACAAGATTGGAGCTGGAAGCTTTGGTGTTGTGTACAAAGGGAAACTCGCGGATGGACGCGAGGTGGCCATCAAGAGGGGTGAAACTGGTCCCAAGATGAAGAAGTTTCAAGAGAAGGAAAGTGCATTTGAGTCTGAATTGGCCTTCTTGTCTCGCCTACACCACAAGCACTTGGTTGGACTTGTTGGGTTCTGCGAAGAAAAAGATGAGAGGCTCTTGGTGTATGAGTACATGAAGAATGGGGCGCTGTATGATCATTTGCATGACAAGAACAATGTGGAGAAGGGTAGCAGTGTGTTGAATTATTGGAAAATGAGGATCAAAATTGCTTTGGATGCTGCTCGAGGAATAGAATATCTTCACAATTATGCAGTTCCATCAATTATTCACAGAGACATCAAGTCTTCTAACATTCTCATTGATGCTACTTGGACGGCAAGAGTATCAGATTTTGGATTGTCTTTGATGAGTCCAGAACCTGACCGTGATTACCGACCAATGAAGGCAGTAGGAACCGTTGGATACATTGATCCTGAGTACTACGGTTTAAATGTATTGACTGCAAAGAGTGATGTGTATGGGCTTGGAGTTGTACTACTCGAACTTTTAACAGGAAAGAGAGCTATATTCAAGTATGGTGAAGATGGAGGCACCCCACTAAGTCTGGTGGACTTTGCAGTGCCTCGTATTTTGGCTGGAGAAATGGTGAAAATTTTGGATCCAAGGGTTGGACCACCCGATGAGAAAGAGGCAGAGGCTGTGGAATTAGTGGCCTATACAGCTATCTATTGTGTGAATTTGGAAGGGAAAGATAGACCAACCATGGCTGACATTGTGGTCAATTTGGAGAGGGCTTTGGGTATTTGTGAGAGTAGCCATGATAGCATTTCCAGTGGCTCTATCTCTGTTGTTTCAGAATGATAAAGTTCAGCCCCGGGAAAGGGGACAAAATATTGAAAATTTTGTGAATTCTTATTCATTCTTTCTCAATTTCATATCTTTATTGATTCTTTCCAATATGGGTATTCCGTGCCTGTAAAGATTTAGAGTATATTATGCTCTAATTTGTAGATTGTAGAATCTCACAAACTTGCCTATTGCCTACCAGAAAAATTGACCAGTTAGAGTCTATCTGACAGTTTAACTTAGTACGTAACTGTTTAAGGTAGTCTGGCGGGAAGTGTCTGATGCACTTTGTATGTGAAAACCTTTTGCTGTTAAATAGGAGCGTCTATAGTCTGATTGACCATCTACACTAGAACTAATTTAGTGTGATAAACCTGTATCATGCGTCATTATTCTGTTGAAATATAAATTGTGATGTGATCTGTGGAGTTACTTAAGTTTTTTCCTTATAGACCCTTTGTATAAAATACATATGTTTAACTTCTGAGACTTTTTGTTAAAGCCACTGTTCCGATACATTAGACGATCAATTATTATGGGTTATGGGTTAGACGATCAGCTTCTAGTATCAGAGTGAGCGTCTAATACAATGAACAAAGGTAGGCGTTCACACTAGGAAGGTACTAAGAGTTTAGCATTTGTGGGAAAATGGGGAACGTTGGAGAGTTGAAGCAGAAAAGTATGCAGTTGCGGTCTGATTTGAGAAGTTGAGGTTGCAGAGACATTATAAGCAATGGTCCCCAGCGTAAGCTTTGTCTCTGTCTTTGAAACGTGTTTGTTGACTTCCACGTTGACGCAACCCAATGGAATACCAAATTAAGCAGCCGCTTGATTAATGCATATTAATTGCCTTTTCATTACACGCCAATAATTTTGTAACATAATGACCCACCCACCACACCACCTTTCAATTCACTACTCTCTCTCTCTCCTTTTCTAATCTACTCTATATCTTCACCACTTCTCAACTTCCCTAAAACAATTATAACCCATTCTTAAACATGTTCACATTCTATTTTTATAATAACACTTAATTCTCCAACATGTATTATATATTATGAAATGTAGGGGTAAATCTAAATCCATTTGGATAACTAGATTAAATTTATTTAAAATCTTTCAAATTCATTTAAAGTAGATTAAATATAGGTTTTTTTTTTTTTTTCAATTTGATTAAATCTATTTTGATCTCGACCTATGCCTAAACCAACTCGACTTGGATCCAAACCAACTTAGCTAGACTTGGGCCTGAACTGACTCGACTCAATCTAGGCCTGTGCTGACTCGGCTCGAGCCCACTTGGCTCAACATGGCTCGAGCCGACTCAACCTGACATGAGCTCGATGTTTATCAACCTGGACTTGGACCCATTTGGCTCAATATTGACCTAGACCTACCCGACTTGTCATGGATCCAAATCAACTTGACTTGACTCGAAAGGGACTTGGATCGACTCGACTCGCCATAGGCCCAGATCTACTTGACACGACACGGACCCGAACCCACTTGACCTAGACTCAAACCCACTCGATCATGATTCAAACCGACCCTATGCTCGACATGGTCCCATGAGAATTTACAAATTTTATTTAGTATTATTAGGTGCATGGTTAAATATTTTTATATTATTAAAATCATTATAAATAAATATAATTCAAAATATAACTCGTTGTGTCCCATGAGAATTCACAAATTTTATCTAGTATTATTAGGTGCATGGTTAATATTTTTATATTATTAAAATTATTATAAATAAATATAATTCAAAATATAACTCGTTGTGTGTGTCTTTCTGTCTACGTCTCTATGTGAATAATTTAAATTATATTATTAATGAATTAATTTTAACTATTGATATTTTTTTTTAAAAGTTGAAATTTAATTTAGAGAGGGATATAAAAGATGGTATACCGAAAGAGATTAAATCAAATATAAAAAGAGGATATTTATTAGATGATTGAGATTTTTTTTAATTATGAAAGTGTGTGAAATGTACCTCTAAACAAAATAGTAAATGAAATATTTATAATTTTTAATATGTAAAAGGAGAAGAACGTGGCTCACATATGTAAATTGTGTGTTCCAATTTAAAATATAATAATATATTTGTTGAGAAAATATTCATGTTAATTAATTTACGAGGGGTAGGGGATGTTTCCCAGCAACCAAGAGGCTTTTTTTCTTGCCCCACCATTACTAACTACACTTCCATTCTACAAAAACACTAAAAAAAATACTTTTTTTTCTTCCTGCACCACACCAATTTAGTTGCCGCCACACTAAAAAACTAAATATTATTATTATTGTTATTATTTTATTTATGTAAGATCTTATAATCAATTTGATAAAAAAATTACATTAAAAATTATTAAATATCAACTAATTTAAGGATAAAAAACTACAAATTATTATATTAATTAAGTTATATATTATATTATCAATCAAAATTTAAAAATAAAATATTATTAATTATTATATTAACTAAGTTATATACTATATTATAAATCAAGATATTAGTATTTAAAGTAGGCTTAATTAGAATCTAAATAGATAGTAACTAAACCTACTTTAATAGTTTATGACAAATATCAATTTAATTTTTTTTATTAATAATATAAATTAATTTAGATAATAATAACTTTTTAATTTATAAAATTTATTTAACTTAATTAATATAATGAATAATTATTTTTTTTATCTTTAAATTAATTGATATTTATTAATTTTGTTTATAGTATGCATATATAATAAATATATAGTTATATACCTTTGTAATCTTTTTAACTTGTTAATGTAACTAAACTATATATAATATTAATGTATTTTTTTTTAAGTTTTAGTTAAATTCTCAAATATAAATTTTGATGGCAATAATATAATATGTTAGCTTTAGTTTGAAGTGACTTATGAAGAGGAAAGTGGTGGAAGGTTACCCTTCTCTTGCCTCGCACCTTCTTAACAATAAGTGAGTGTTTCAGAAAAATAGGAGAAAAAACGATGGAGCTTTGCACTCTCTTTGTTTCCATTGTTTTATTGTGGATGAAGAGGGATTTAAGAAAACTCAGTCAACCACAATGAAAGAATAAAAAAACTGTTTGATTTTGAAGGATTGTAAATTGAATAATCGATTATAAAAATATATATAATTTACTATGCTTAAAAATAAATTGCACGTGTGTTAAATATAAATATAATAATAAAAAAATTGTAATTAAACAATATGAAAAAATATTAAAATAATTATGAAAAAATATTAAAATGATTAGGAAAAAATATTGAAATAATAGTATTCGGGGGTTGTAATGTATATAAAAATTCTGAGTTATGATTAATGGGAATGGCTCTGAAGCACTTTGGCAGAAAAACGATAATGCATTGCTTTTCTTCAGTTACAAATGCAATGGCAGTGATCTTTTTATAGTCAAATCATCCACCGCCTATTTTCAAAGTCGGTATTCTAAAGATAATTTTGTACCTATCTTGGACTTTTCACTCATTTGTTTTCGGGGAAATCATGCATACATATGCACTTTTGTTTCTTTTCTTAGTACTTTCTTCTACAAATTTGTAGCAACTATATGTATATATATGTCCAAAGCGAGCATGCAGTAGATTCACAAAGCAAAACATTTGGATTCGCTACACACATAGTTTCACAGTTGAGGCAAGTGGGAAAACAAAAACACATTGAGATTGAACTTTCAAGCATATATGGCGAATTCAGGAGCATCCCTTGTCCATAGTTTTGCTTCGATAGTGGAATATGCTATTAGAAGTATTGGAGGAGATTTGGGGGCATTTCCTTTGCGTGATTTTTCTTTCGCAGTGGAGAATGCGTGGAGTAGTATTGGAGGAGATTTGGGAGCAGTACCTGGTCGTGGTTTTGCTTCTATAGTGGAGAATATGATGAGAAGTGTTGGAGGAGATTTGAGAGCATTACCCGTGCATGCTTTTGCTTCGGCAGTGGAGAATGCAATGATAAGTATTGGAGGAGATTTGGGAGTATCACCCATGCAGGGTTTTGCTTCGAGAGTGGAGAATGCTATGAGTAGCATTGGTGGAGATTTGGGAATATCCCATTCCCCTGTGCTTGGTTTTCAAGTATTCACCTTACTTGAGCTTGCAGCAGCCACCAACAATTTCTCAGTTGACAACAAGATTCGCGCTGGAAGCTCTAGTGTTGTGTACAGGGGAAAACTCGTTGATGGTAGTGAGGTTACAATAGAAAGAGTAGAAAGGTGGAGCAGTAGAACGGTGGAAGAGGCCTTCTGGTGGAGGAGAACGTCTAGTTTGAAGTTTTTGCCCGGTTTACGTCCCAAGAACTTGGTTGGGCTGGTTGGGTTGTGTGAGGAGAAAAATGAAAGGGTGTTGGTGTATGAGGGCATGAAGAATGGGTCATTGTATGATCATTTACATGAGAAGGGTAGCAGTGTGTTGAATTCGTGGAAAATGAGGATAAGAATTGCTTTGGATGCTTCTCGAGGAATAGGATATCTGCATAAGTATGGAGTTCCATCTCCTGTTCATGGAGATATCAACCCTTCCAACATTCTTCTTGATGCTACTTGGACAGCAAAGGTATCTAACATTGGGAAGGCAGCAGGAACGTTTGGATACATTGATCCTGAGTACATTGATCTGAATGTGTTGACAACAAAGAGTGATGTGTATGGATTTGGAGTTGTACTGCTTGAACTTTTAACAGGAAAAAATGGAGGCACCATATTACATGTACCCTCTGCAGAGGTTAGTATTTTGGGTGGAGATTTTGTGAAAAATTTGGATAAAAGGGTTGGAGAACCCCGTCTCAATGAAGCCAAGGCACTGAAGTTAGTGGCCCATACTGCCATCAATTGTGTAAATGTGGAAGGAAAGGTTAGACCAACCAGTGCTCAGGTTGTGCTCAATTTGGAGAGGGCTTTTGCTTATTTCCGGTACTAGTCAAATTGGAGATTTTTACATAGTTTATAGAGTATAAATCTCATTTTTGTGAGATTGAATAAAATGATGGTATTAAAAAAAATAGTTAAGTTTTGGGTTGTGTGCTACGTAGCGATAAGAATGGTCCCTCATGTAATATTTGATCTTGCAGAAGGATTTTATGGGTATCTTTGAAGTATGAATTGAATGTTTCACTGTATACGCTACGCGTCAATGAGTGAGGTTGAGTTTCTCTTTTTCCTTGCAGCTTCTCAACTAGTACGCGTTAGATCCCTGCAACTGTGTATATAAGTGTTCTTTAACATAGATTCATTCATTTAGCTGATGCAGAGTGAAATTTAGCAGAATTGAGATGGCTAATAACGCAGTTGATGCAAGGAGTTTCAGTTGGGCAGTGGACAGTGCCATAGCGAGTGAGAGTGCGTCAAATTTGGGAGAATCTCGTGTCCACAGTTTTGCTTCGGTAGTGGACGGTGCCATAAGGAGTAGCACTGCTTCTGAAGCGGATTTGGAAGCATTCCCAACCCATTATTTTGCTTTTGCTTCTGCGTGGGACAAAAGAACTGTTGCTGCACGATTATTCACCCTGGCTGATCTTAAAGCAGCCACCAACAATTTCTCAATTCACAACAAGATTTTTTGTGCTGGAAGCATTAGTGTTGTGCACAGAGGCAAGCTCTTTGATGGTCGTCAGGTGGCAGTCAAAAGGGCTGAAACCAGTTCCAAGATGAAGGAGTTTCAAGAGGGATTTGGCTATTTATCGACCCTTTTGCTCCGTTTACACCATAAGCACTTGGTTGGCCTAGTAGGGTTCTGTAAAGATAAAGATAAAAGGTTGTTGGTGTATGAGTACACGAAGAATCGGGCGTTATATGATCATCTGCATGACAAAAACAACGTGGACAGGGAGAGCAGTGCGTTGAATTCTTGGAGAATGAGGATCAAGGTTGCTTTGGATGCTTCCCGGGGAATAGAATATCTTCATAAACATGTAGTTCCATCCATTATTCACAGAGACATCAACTCCTCCAACATTCTTCTTGATGCAACTTGGACAGCAAGAGTATCTGGTTTTGAATCGTCGTGTTTCATGAGTCCAGAAGCTGAGCATGTTTACTCCGATACACGTGTGTTGACAGCAAAGAGTGATGTGTACGGGCTTGGAGTTGTGCTGCTTGAACTTTTAACAGGAAAGAAGACCACGTTAAAGTTTGGGATAAATAGAGAGACAAGTATGGTGAAGATCGCAGGGCGTGTTATTTTGGGTTGGAAAATGGTGAAAATTTTGGAGCCAAGGGTTGGAGCACCCCATGTTAATGAAGAAGCAGAGGCACTGGAAATAGTGGCCCATACAGCGGTTAGTTGTATAAATTCGAAAAGGAAAGATAGGCCAACTATGACTCAGGTAGTGGCCAATTTGGAGACTGCTTTAGCTCTTTGCGATAGTAGGCCATCCTAGCAGAAAAATAATCTATAGACGATCTCATACCTCCTCAGAACATTCATTCAAGATAATAATTAAGAACAAGTGTGTTTTTAGTTTAGTGTATAATCTGTCTTTTCTAAGTATTCTCCAATATATATTAAAGTCTGTCTCCTTCTCCTTCTGATCTTGTTGTTGGTTTTGAATTTGAGGTCACTTACACTCTTATCTATAACAGTACTATTTGCACTATTTTATGGTAATTTAATTTCACACAATGTATATGCAGATCCCATCACAGATCAAGCCTCTATACTAATATTTTTTACAATTTTCTTTTCCGTGGAAAGTTGGGGTGCCGTCCTAGCTTTTCACTAGTTATTAGTTTAAACTGGTGTGGTTTTAGGATTCAATCAAGAACCAATTAAGTAATTAACTATTTCAGCATTGTTATATATGTGAAGTAAAAAAGTATGTATATTCCATTTTGTTTGAAAATACAGTGAAGTTGCGTTCTTATTCTTAGAAGTTGAACCTGCAGACACTTTCTCTCTTTAAGGTGCTGACTACGCTGTTGTCGTAGGGCACACGTTTGGGGCAAGCAAGGAATGACATTAAATTAATTGTTCTTGATTACCCAGTAGTGAGGGGTACAAGAAAGATACCTTGTGAATTGTCTTCGGATATCATTTTTTAAAAAATTAAAATAATTTACTATTTTGTGCATCATTTTTATCCTATTTATAAATAGGAGTGTCATATGCATTTTATTTAATTTTGATTTGAGTAATAAAGTGTTCTAGAATTTGTAAAATTTTTACTTTTTAAAAGTTCTGTTTAAAATTGTCTTCTTGTTACACAAATTTTTAGACTGTGTTGATCTAATTTTATTTTAAAAACTAATGCCCTGTTTGCTTCTGCGGATGAGATTGAAGTGAGGATTGGCGAGTGGGTGACTACCTTGTTTGTTTCCACTGTTTTGGAGATGCCTGTGCGGATGGAGGAGCGGGTAGCTAGCAAATTGCCATCTTCACACAAATGCGCGGAATTGAGATGATTATACGTAGGAGCATACGTTTTTACTCTGATACCCTTGCAAGCATCACAATTTTCTCAAATTGGACACTGTGCAAGGAATCAAAGAATTTTGGAAAAGGTAAAATCGATTTTGCATGCAATGTGTAGAGAACGAAAATCGATTTTGTCATATAGGAAAATCGATTTTGGGCACTTTGTACTCATGAGAGAATCGATTCTCATACCTTTATAAAACACCCAAAATCGATTTTGCTTTCTTTGGTGCCATAGAGAATCTATTCTTCTTCAATTTGAACTGCATAGAGAATTGATTCTCCTTGTATTTGAACTACATAGAGAATCGATTCTCTTATTTTGATTCTTTTTTTGTTGGTTTTTTTAATTTTAAAAAATTTATATTTATATTTTCTCTTGTTTTTCAGGTTATATTTTGAGTGGTTGGAGTTGTGTAGTTGAAACCTAAAAAAAATATTTGATAGTACTTCAAACCTAAAAAAAATATATATCATAACTCATTATTTAAATATTTTTAATAGAAAGGGTAAATTTGTAAACTTACATTTTATACCTTTAAAAAAATTTATAAATTGTCTTCTAACTATCACATTACTCACAAATCTCAATAAACCATCCTCACAAATCTACTTTATCATCTCTCAATCCAAACAACCTCACACATTCTCTCTAATCTTCACAAATCCACTCTCTCCTATCCTCACAAATCCTTTCCCCAATCCAAACAGACCCTAAATATTAGTCTAATATCAGTTAGATTCACTGTCATAGTTTTAAATTTTTTTACAATTGTTCATGTTTCTGCATATCATTTATCATCACTAAAAAAACATTATTTACAATCAGTTTCTAATTTAATTTTCTTAGTTGTTGTCATTTATTGCAATGAAATTCTATTAATCCTAAAAAAACCTTAATCATTGGACTCTGATAAATAAAAAGGATAATAAGTGTTTATTAAGAGTAATTAACTAAGCTTGAGAATCTGTCAAGGGCTAATTCTGGATGTGTTTCCTATTATTTTGATGAATAAACTGCTCTACCAAAGATGTGTTCATGTGCCCCTAATATTGATTATGACACCTGTCACTCATATCCTTAATGTTTTCTTCACTTACTTCTCTGGGCAGGTTGCAGAAAAGCAAAAATGATGATGTAGAATACTAAGCATAAGATTTCAATTATTTGTTATGGTCATCCCCAATCCAACTGTATTTTAGGTACTGAAATTACGATTGTAATAATTCATTATTAATGATCTCTCAACTAAACTTTTTCTATCCTTATATATATATGTGTGTTAAATCATTAATCTGAAGCATATTTATTTTAAGATTACTTTTATCATTATGTTGTTGTTGTTATATTAAGACAAATCTAAATGCTCAAAAACTAAGTAATGATACTTTTCTTTATTTGGTTTTATGAAATTTGCAACATTTTTATCTTAATGCTATGACGTATATTAGGAAATCATTCACAAGGTATATATATAAGAAACAAATTATAGAAAAACATTTTGTTTTGAAACCAAGTGCAGAATACACTAAAAAAGTAGATATAATTTAGAGGTAAAGGTACAAAAATTAATACAATTATTCATAAAGGACTTTATTTTATAATAAAGCATTTGAATTATCCTATATTATCCTTGAAGTTGAATAATAGTAGTCTCTAAATTTTCAAAGACGCGCAAAGAAACGAAAAGTTGAGTGGTGGCAGATGGTTAGAATGGTGAAAGGTTAGTTACAATGCTTTCATGTTCTGAAAATCAAATTTTGTTGACTTAGAAGCTCTGGGTTCACATTGTAATCCATAGAAGCTTCCTTACCAAAACCAATTTAGTGGAATTTCGTCAAAATACCTTCTCCAACTCTATGTTGTACAATTATTTTTACATAACCATCAACCATGCCTAATAGTTAATCATTAAATAATATCTTCTATCCGAAATTAGTGGACTGAATGGCCTACAAAACCGTGTGACCTTTCATATTGTCAATAGAAATTTTGTTGATTAATCTAAATTAGAGATTGTAAAACATCATTAAAGGTTTAACGTCATTAAGAAGAAAGATCCGATATAAAACTATAAACAGAGTAGAACCCTCATAGTAACTAGTACTAATGTTCTAGTTCTAAACCTAAATAAACACCAATACCTAATATGATTTGAGCATTAGAGTGTCTTTGTAGGTATTCTACCTTTTAGATTTGACGGATGGATAACGAAAGAAAACAAAAGAAAGAAGATACTTATAAGGGATATTCGATCTCTTGTATCGTAAGAACATCATTCATTCTAGATTGAATCTTGATTAAGGTGAACTAATATAAAGGCAACGAAAACAACTACAATGCTCACACCAGCATCCAAAATTTGACAGAATTGTAAACGAATATATTTCTGCACAGTTGGTAAATTTGCAAATTGAACACTTTCCTATACAACGTAATGCTACATAGTTTTTCTATCTATACAGGCCAAGAGTTTACCATATTATTATATACATCAGAAAAGAAACAGTAGAAGTTTCAACATTTTTCACCTCTTTTTTCCTATGGCTGAACTATCATTCTGAAACATCGAAGATAGTATGGTTGGAAATGCTATCATGGGTACTACTGTCACAAATAATAGCCAAAGCCCTCTTCAAATTGACCACAATTTCAGCAAGTGAAGGTCTATCTTTCCCTTCCAAATTCACACAGTGGATAGCTGTAAAAGCCATTAACTCCACTGCCTTTGCTTCATTCACATGGGGTGCTCCAACCCTTGGATCCAAAATTTTGGCCAAATTTCCATCCAAAATTGGAGGCACTGCAAATTCCACCACACTTAATGGGGTGCCTCCATCTTCACCACACAGTATATGTCTCTTTCCCGTTAAAAGCTCAAGCAGCACAACTCCAAACGCATACACTTCACTTTTTGCTGTCATCACATATTGACCGTAGTACTCAGGATCAATGATGGTTCCTACTGCCTTCATCAGCGACGACAAACCAAAATCAGATACTCTTGCCGTCCAAGTATCATCAAGAAGAATGTTAGAAGACTTTATATCCCTGTAAATATTTGTACCTGCATAGTAATGAAGATATTTTATTCCTCGGGAAGCATCCAAAGCAATCTTGATCCTCATTTTCCACGAATTCAACTCAACGCTACCCTTGTGATGCAAATGATCATACAACGACCCATTTTTCATGTACTCATACACCAAGAGTTTCTCATCTTCTTCTTCACAGAACCCAACTAGCCCCACCAGCTGCTCGTGGTGTAGACGACCCAAGAAGGTCACTAAATACCCAAACACAATCTCTTGAAACTCCTTCATCTTGGGACTGGTTTCGTTCCTTTTGATGGCTACCTCCCTACCATCAACAAGTAAGCCTCCGTACACGACGCCAAAGCTTCCAACTCCAATCTTGTTGTGAAGTGAAAAATTGTTGGTGGCTGCTACAAGCTCTTCCCGGCTGAATAACTGTAAGCCTTTAGCAACGTGTCCTGTGACATTCGCCGCCATTTGTGATGCTCCTGCAGCAAAAGCAAAACTATGAACAGGGGAGGTTTCTGAATCTGTTCCTCCGCTACTACTCCTAATCACATAGTCCACTCCCGAAGAAAAACTGGGCACACGGAAAGATCCCAAATTTGATGGAGTCCTGTCCTCTTCAAAAGCAAAAGAATGGGTAGAAGATGTTTCCCAGTTTGACGAAGTCCTACTCCTTATTGCAGTGTCCACTCCAAAAGCAAAAGAATAGGCAGAAGATGTTTCCAAGTTTGACGAAGTCCTACTCCTTATTGCATTGTCCAATCCAAAAGCATAAGAATTGGCAGAAGATGTTTCCCAGTTTGAAGAAGTTCTACTCCTTATGGCAATGTCCAGAAGCGAAGCAAAACTATGGAGAGGGGAAGATGCTCCCAAATTTGACGAAGTCCCACTCCTAATCTCATTGTCCACTGCCAAACTAAAACTGAATGCATCAAATGAACCATAATTCCACATCTCAATGCTCTCAACGCTTTCACTGTCCATTTCATTTGATTTGCAACAGAAACTGAGTGTGTCTGTGTGCGCTTTGGCAGAGGCGTGGACACATACATATACATAGAGAGACTCAACCCAACACGTATTGTATTAGTTCAGATGAGAAGGTGCAATGATAGAGAAGCTTCCCTTGACTATTGGATCATATTATTATTGTACATAAAGACCATAATATTATAATATATTGACTTTTTTTTTATAAAGATCATAATATTATAATATATTAACTTTTTTTTTTAATTTTTTTTTTATAAAAAACTTTCATGTTAGACATCACTATGCTACTTGACATCTCAACTAGGCTGACAACTCAAGTAACAACAATCATTTGTCATCACATAAAAGAAGTATTATTAAAAAAAATAAAAATATAGAGACTAGACTAAGACTCATATGTTAACAAAAACGATACATATGTAGACTATACCTATTAATAAAAAATTCTTAGAACAGACTAGATGAAAAAGACTAGATGAAAACCTATTATACCAATGAAAAAATTTTCTATAAATAAATCCTAAATTATAATATATTGATTTGACTATTGACTTAATAATACATTTTTAAAATATATTGCATCATATTATAATATATTGCATCATATTATGATAGATATTTACAAAACTTTATACTAATTTTGTTTTATATTAATGTAATAATAAATTTCCAATGGTATATTATTTAAATCCCCATATGTTTTAGTCTTTGATTAAAATCCCCATCAATATGTGGACATCTTTGAAAGGACCAGGGACTATTTTAGTGAATACCCATTTTTGTCCTTTATATCTTTGCTTATCGTATGATTCAAGAGAGTTGTGTCTTCCTGCCTTTGTTGAATGGTTTGTTAACTACGTTTGAAGCTAGTTTGGTGTTTTTCACTTTTCAACTTGCCTGTGGCTGGGGATAATGCAGAAAATGAAAGCTAGTTTGGTGTGTTTCACTTTTCAACTTGCCTGTAGCTGGGGATAATGCAGAAAATGAAAGCTTTCAACATACATATTTCCATAGATATATAGTTTCAGTGTTCTAATTGGCAAATGAAATGATACTTTCTATTATTATTCGAATGTAGATGTCAGATTTTTTCCAGTTACAATAAGGGTACCGAAAGGTCCAACCCAAAGATGCTTCAGTGGCTCCAAAATCAATTTTCTGCAGTTACCATAACTACAAAATTCTTGACAATTTATCCAGACCAAAAAAAGTACTATTCAGTCAAAAATTTATTCGACCATAATTTCCTAAACTTTTGGACTTTGGAAACACTCAGGATGTCTAAATGTCTATTCTTCCTAGTATAGGATTAAAGAATGCATGGAAGCATACAAATAATGTAATCAGACTAACAAAAAGGGGGCAATCAAACTGATAATCATTTGATTCCAGAATATCTTTGTCTTCGTTCATCCACTTCATTCATCCAATCAGAGAGCCACAAAAGTCCCTTGTACCCATAATATGTAGCAGCAACAAGTACGATCAAAATAAAGACAAAAAGAAGAAGCCGCTTTGCTCCGGAAATTATTTTCTGTTCAATGATTACATTCTTAAGTGGTCAGCAAAGAAAAAGACAATTGGAACTTAAACATAGCTCTATTATTAAGAAAAGTAACATTACCTGTAGTTTTGATGTTTCCTTGGATTCAAGAACCCGTTCCCTCCTTTTTCTTCGCTTTCGAGCAGATTTTTCTGTATCTTGTTCTTGTACCTTCAATAAGTACTAAAGTATTAGACACTATCACGGCACATCTCAATAAAAGCATGACTCCTCAATTTAATGAAAACGAAAAAAAACCAACATAATTTAGAAATTAGAGTAGATAGTTTATGCATTGTATAAGATCTTATAATATTTATAGGTATTGAAAAAATTTGTTTCAACAAAATAAACTTGTATATGGTAGAAAAACACGAAGAATTTCACTCTTTCCTATCCTTTTCTTTTCTTCCCTCTCTTCAAGGAGTAAGCATCCAAAAATACACACAATATTTTGCCAGACATCAGTATCTATAAGTGTATTTGTAATTTGGTATATAACTCTAAGTTGGTTCTGAAATTTATTAATACCATAATAAATAACACGCACACACAAAGATGCCTGTATAAAAGCAAGATTTTTTTATGTGTGACCAAACCTTATAAATAAAGTAGAGAAAAGGTTATAGAGTATATGTGGAAATTTCTGACAGAAACATGATTACCTCAGTAACCCTAGATTTACGTAATTGTAGTTCTGACTCAACAACCTGCACTTTACTCTTACAATCAGAATTGCAAGGAATTAGTCCAATTCCAAATTGATTTTTTGGTGTATCCTTTGGATGGCAACCCATATGATGATATGCTGCTTGAACATCTTGACAAACCCACTCCTTTTTCAGTGTTTGGCATTTGCATCGAACTGTGACCTGTGAAGAATGATTTCATATTTTAGAATTCAAATTTAATCAATAATAGGTGTATTCATTTTCTCCGAATGCAGTAGAAAGAACAGTAGTACAAAAACATCACTTGAGCTAATTGTGTTATAACTATTGAGTTCTGTAATACCTTTTTACAGCATTTCTCAGCATTTGTGCATTGACCAGGATGACATGTCTCTGGGCATAGATGCGTACAATTTGGCAACTTTCTGCAACCATGCGAACAATAGGGCTGTCATCTAGCTTTACTAACCAATTAACAGAACAAGAAACAAGGAAGAAAGAGGAAGGAACCAAAGTCTAACAGAGATTTAGAACTTAAAGTTGGTTTCAAGGACTAAAACAAGATTTAAAAAAAAATTCTAGTCTTCAATTACCTGTGACATGGCCCACCACATGAACGGACAGTCTCTTGACCTTTTGCGGACAAGCTATTGTAATATAGACACTCAAACACATGAACCATTGCACCACAGTGACATGACCGCTTAATGAGTACCTTGCATGGAGGACAGTCTCCAGGATGGCATCGCCGAGGGCAACTATGCGGACATGCAGGCTCTCGTTCCTGATCAATGCAGTTAACACATCAAGCAACAATCAGTTATGATTTTAGAAATTATACAGAAGAGTTTCTTAATATTACACAGGAAGACAAATGAGAAACTTCATTGACTAAGCATAAATGCAGTGATAAAACATAGAGATTACATCAAAAACTATAAATGACAAAGCCGCCAGTGAAAAATAAATATTAAAATACAATGAATTAATGGAATTAAGGAAGATCTAACACCTGTTGACAAGGAAGATAACAATCTTCACATGGTTCACTTTCTCGTAACTGGTTCTCCAAGGCATGGCAGGTTTTTGTACAATAATGATTGCCACATGGTAGAGGATTACCACATAAATTTTCACAGGAGAACTGTGATTTATCAGAGCAAACCATCTGATGGTAGGATGAAAAGATAACAATGACTATATTAGCAACATAAAAGAAGTTGCTTTTGGGCAAAATCATCAAATCTTGCACGTAAAAGTTCATATAGAGCTTTGAAGATAAGCAAAACTAACCATTCTGTCAGCTCCAATGTGTTTCCCAACACATGATCTCCACTCAAGTTCTGGGCAAGGAGGGCATGGAGTGCCAGGAACACCTTCACTTTGTTGTATAATCTTCTTTTTCTTTGGTTTCAGAGTAAACTCTTGATTAGGAGGAGGCTTAGCACCATGACACCTTCACAAAGACAAGAGTTGAGGAAAGAAATTATTACCTAAAAGTTAAATGTATGGACTGGTTGTTAACTCGTGTGATACTAGACTATGATGAACCACATGCATTACTTTGTCCTGAGTTAAGAACATGAGTAGAGACGAGTGAATCTTTGTTTTAGGACTTCCCATTCTTGCTAAATGCTCAAAATATCTTAAGTCCTAACATGCAGGCATTAATTTTATCATAGATAAAGAGAACTTTTATCAAACCTTAATTTGCATGTATGACCACATTGGTACTCTTTGGCACAAGGTAGCCGACAAGGATGGCAGGCTCCATAATGGCATTTATGTGGCTAGACAAAAACATATTTTGTTAACAACATGGAAAGAAAAAAGATGAACCGACAAAAATTAAGCATACACTTCCTTTCGAAAAATTAAAGATATAACTATAATAATGATATCTATGGATAGTTTTCTAATCATTCAGATTTAGAGAAAAACAGCAATAGAAACTCCAATATATACTATGAATATTTATTTTATAAAAAAATAATTGCATAATGAAATGTAATCATCCATTTTCAAATTTAATTGTACCAAGCATTGAAGGAAGTTAACTTCATTATTTAATGGATATTTTCAACACCAGAAACAGTTACAAATAAAACAGGAAGCTCTATTTTGATTATGGAATTTGTGAAGCAACCCAAGAACAAGATAATCCTCAAGAAAGTATATTTTGTTGTAAAGACTTACTATTGCACTTTTACAAAATAGGGATAGCAAACAGGTACCAAATCATATAAATGGCTATACTCAAACCAAACGAAAGGGCTGTATGACCCAAACCTGCTCCAAACTCATTCAAAATATTCTAAAATATAACAAACATGTCTTGGTAGAAAATGATCATACTGTAAAATGATAATATTTCAAGTTAAAACAATTAAATTAGAGCTTCATAAATTTATACTTCATATGATTAGCTTCTGCTCAAATACTAAGGGTCTCGTCTGAATATTTGAAATCAGCCACAACGAGGAGAATTAGACACTCATGATGATTCTAATGAAATAAGCTTCTTGACATAAAATTTTAAAAGTCAAATCCACATTTGATCTTTGACAGTAAACACTACTTTAAATTTTAGACCTCATGGAGAGCCAAATTTTACTATCTTTTCCCACTTTCCCTTATATTCCAATTATTTGACAGTTGTACAAAAAAATTATTTGTTCATTATATCGAGAGCATAACCATGTATCACTGGACCAGGGATCAAATCCCAAAACCTAATGGGGAATTAAAATTATTTGATTTCAAATCTCTAAAAGGTTTGATAAAAATACCACAGTAGAATGGGGATAGACACCCTATTAAATACATCACATTATCAATAATAGAAAAACAAGCCATACTTTTTTTTTCTAAATTATTTATTTTCTACCATAGCTTCAGCCAACTATAAATTCAGTATATCTCTGATTGAAAATGTAAATGCCAGAGTAAAAACTAGTCAAATCAAATGGTACCTTGCAATTTGATGCATGCCGACATAAAGGAGTGATAGGACATGGTTTGGGACATCTAGGAGGCTTTTGGTCCATTTCGATACCACAAGGAACCTGGTAGAAAATCCAATACTCAGCACAAGATAATTCAGGCAAGTTTTACTAAATTTGAAGAGATCCAAGTATATATAATAGGATCGAGTTCCAGAATGTCATATAAGATAACAGTGCCATTTTGACCAAAGGAAAAGAGAAAATAGACCACCATAAACAAACACAAAGGAAAAAATAATAAAGAATACCGGTGTTTTATGTGTGTTTATTGACCCAAACAACTGGCAAAGATTAAGATCAATTTACTTGAATTAAAATACAAAAGTCCAAAGGAAGCAGCAAAATGTAACCCATTGTTTACATGATCCCTGAACTTCCAATTTATTAAATGGAATGCACTAAACAAGGCTGGTCTAACAAGTAATATACAAATAGGAACATCACACTTACTACAAAATATAGTACATAAATTAACACTAATAAACCCCCATATTTGATATTATGCATTTACCTTTGTTGTTTCCCAGAATATGTTCAAAATTTTAAATGACTTTGCCTTCACATAAATTACCACTGTATTACAATATGATTATATTTCACAAACCAAGATGATCTTTTGTTAATCAACTGTTCAACACCAAAGAGACCTCCCCACAATCAAATCAAACCTGCTAATGACAATTATGAGTTCTGATTTCTTTTTTTTTAATATAAAAAAAAAAAAGTTTGCAAGTCAGAGCCTTTCACAATATAAACTGGACTTTTCACAATAATCATAAACATACACATTTCAAGAGTTATATTTCATGTAACAGGATTAGATGTACTCTCATGGATAAATCCAAATGTCCGCATTCATACCTCAAATCGTGTCTCTCCACACGCACATGAAATTGTCACCATTATTGGGCAAGGAGCACAAGGACCTCTGCAAGAACAAATCTAAGTATCATGATGATGTGTTCTTAGTTAGAGAATAAAATATAGTTCTGTAAATATATTACGCATAAGAGATCATTTTGGTTCCTCCATTCTTTTTAAATAAAAGAATAATATGTTCCTTCTCTATCTAGCCCATTGTGATCACATTTTATGACACATGAATTGGCATCCATGTGCCAAAAGCAGCATATGGATAAGAACTTAAAAGAGCAAACTGTTGCAGGCAGAGAACAGAATTCAGCCTAAAGCAGTTGAGATGGCCTGATCTCAGCCTAAAGTAGCATAGCCAACATGGGTTTCAGACTAAAAAATGAACAGGCTGGTCTGATTTCAGCTCAGATCTAATATCATAAATGGTTTCAGTTTAGGGAATCATGAAACTAACTTTTAAACAACAAAGAAAGCAGTATTTCAGCTCTAGGTAACACATACAGAGGACATACCTATGGCATGGAGAAGGGCATTTATGGTTCTTACATCGAAGCCTCCTTCCGCATATCTAACAATTATAAACAAAAAAATAATCAATGTCATCGCCATCACAACTCATAAATCCTTTGCCAAAGAAAGCAGCTACAAAAACAGGCACGAACCTCTGAGCAGGGAGGGCAATCCCCATCACAGCAGCGCCGCTTGCAAGCATGCCGACCACAGTCACGCATCCTCTGGCACTTCCTTTCACATGCCAAATCTTGATAGCAAGGAACCTACTCTGAGTTCAATCAACCTTACCTACCATAAACCAAAACACGTCCAAATTCAAAAAACAGAAATCACTTACATCTTTCTTGAGGCTCCCGCATCGACAGGACTTCTTCACAACAACCCTACAAGTCTCAACGCACTGTCCACGATGGCACCGCTCTGGGCACCTGTGGTAGCCACAGGGCAACATCTTATCACAGGTAGCCCCACAAAGCTGCACAGAAGCATCACAAGGCATTCCTTCATAAACCCTTTTCCCACAAGGGCACGTTCTCTTCCCCTTAAGGGGACACTCACCACATTCACCAGGATGACACCCTCTCTCACAAACATGCTTCCCACAGCCAAGCCTCTTCTCACACGGATGATCACACTGAAAAACACGATCACAACACTCCTTCTCCTCTTTCACCCTCCCACACTGGCAGGCATACACGCCACGTGTCCGGCAAGGAGGGCAAGCGCCACGGTGGCAAACCTCAGCGCAACGGTGAACCCCACAATCCAAAACCTTGGAACACGGATTATTACATGAAAATTCCTTGAATCCACATCGTCGAACATCTTCAATGCACCCACAAAAGCATCGAACTTTAACGAGTTTGGGGCAAGAGGGGCACGGCCCGGGATGGCAGAGTAACAAACAATGGTGCCCGCAATTGTGCTTCAACGGTCTTCCGCAAACCTCACCGCAAGAGTGTGGCAAAACCCACGGATCGTTGGGAGGGTTATCCACCTTCCCGCAGAAGCAGAGATACGTTTTGGGAATGTGAGATTTGGGGTACTCCGATCTGCATTTGGGGCAGTTCCAGAGGGCGGTGTCGGAGGCTGTGGCGGGGGAGATGGGGAGGCGAGTGGCAGCGCGTGCGGCGGCAAGGTCCGAGGCCTGGCGGGCCCAGCTCTGGATGCAGATGAGGTGGAATACGGCATAGCAGAGGGAGGAGCATGACCAAGTGGGGTCGGAGGGTTTGATGCGTTCGAGGCAGATGAGGCACGAGAGAGCACCGGCGGAGGAGGACGTCAGGAATGATTGGATCTTCGAAAGGTCGGCGCCTGAGTGGCCGGAAAATTCGAGGTAAGGCTTGAATATGGAGTCCGACAGGTCGGAGTGGCGGTGGATCTCCGATGCGGAGGAGCCGTCTGCGTCGGAATCAGAGTCGGAGAGTAGAGTTGGCGGTGACGGGGATGGGTGAGAGTGGGGACGAGTCCAGGCTGATGTCATGTTGGCAGCGATGTCTGATATCTGATGGGGACTCTGCCTCACCTTCTTTATGTTCATCCTCTGTTTCTCTTCTTACTTTTAAGACTCCTTTCTCTGTTTTTTCATTCTTTTTTCCATTTTAAACGTCCAATGTTTTTTTTAAGCCTACGATCTTACTCTAGAGGTACTACTAATACTACTCCTTTAATTCCTAAAATCATTTTTCTGATTTTGCTTAACAGTGTGGTTTCATGTTTAATGACGGTATATATAAAAATTGAAAACTGGTGTAATGGCTTTGTACTTAAAAGTAAAAATAATATTTTCTAAGACTCTTACAAAGTTGTGTGTTTAAGATTTAATTTTCGTAAATTTGACTTATAATAGTTCTTTATTTATTGTAATGTAAATTTTCCATTTAGTTTCTCCATATTTATGATTCCAATAGTTTTGTTTTTTTTCATGTTTTGTTGTTTATAATTTTTTTTCCTTGGATATGATGAACATATAATGTGGTTGGAGGAATCAAAATCAAACAATTTATTTTGTAGGTATGGAAGAGGGGGGCTTTAATGAAAATGAAACATTCAATCTCTCAGAAGGAGGCAGTATGAAGTTTATTGAAGATATAAATTTATATATTATATAATTATAAATTATATAAATTAATAGTAAAGATTTATATGTTTCAATTATTTTTTATAGTAAAAAGATGTTTTTTCATTAATAATTAAAAAAAATCTTTATTTTTATAATCATATTAAAAAGCATATAAGATTATGGTATTAATGTGGAGGTCCTCAGTGAATGGGATGCCAAAGAAGCAAAATTTGATTAATAAGAAGGACCTGAAACGCTTATACTTGTTATGGGATCGTAGTGATAATTCAGAAAGTAGTGATGTTAATGTTGAGCAATTACTATAACCTCTCAAGAGTTTTGGGATAAAATTGAATTTATGTAACACAGATCCTGACATAGTTACAGACATATGTATAATATCTAAAATGTAAGATATGAAAACACGAACATATATATTATATAATTATGAATTATATAAATTGACAATAAAGATTTATGTATACAATTATGTTTATTTTTTTAATTGGACATTTCATAGATACATGTCCTACAAGTGTTGGAGTCTGATACATGTCTGAACCTCATAGAACTGAGCAGACCAAACAAATAACACAGGTACTGCTTTCATTATTTGGAGTTACATCTTAAGCACATCTATCGATTCATGGAATAAAATGCATCAACCTGCATAAAACTGGTGAAAAATGCAAAGTATCAAACAGTAGTGAAATGAAGTAGAAGCCCTCCTTTCAGACCACAGCCCTCTCTGGTTTATATTACATAAAATGAATATGAACAAGCCTTACAACACAAATGACAACTCCTTCGCTTGTCCTCGAGAAAACCAAAGGAATGTATATAGTGTACAACCTTGTTTCTACAAAGAAATCTTAAAAAAAAACAGTGGCAACGCACTCCTTGGAACAATATTGGTATACTAACACCATTCAACATAAGCAACATTTACAGTATTACACAGCTACGTAAACACTTTTACTATGACATTTTAAAGACTGTACAAAAATGGAGGAGAAGGATGCACAAAATCAGATGAATTCAAAGCGCATTAGAAGCTTCACATTCTCGTACTTTTCTCCTTTTTGGGAATACAGTGGAACTGCTCGAATTCCACTTCTTAGTTCCCACACGGGTAAGCACGTTTGGCCACCAAAGTCATCCTTCTCAGACATGTCATACTCATGAACTTCTACACGAAGCAGAGCCAGTTCTGGAACAGAAAGTGGAAACTCAAATGCCTTATTCCATGATGGAGACCAATTATCCTCTATGGTCCCAGTTTTTTTCATAACAGCATCACAAGGGACTCCAGCAATCCCCACCTGCATCAGAGTTCGTCAAATATACATAAGGAAGTAAAAATGAATTTATAATATGGATATCAAATCAATGTAACACAATGATCCAGTAGATTATCATAACATACTCTTGCATAGAAGTCAGGGGGTGAGTATTGATCAAAGTGTGTGTGCTTGAAATCATGAAACCATCCTTCCCCCATATATATAGTCACCTAAATAAGAGTAACAAAAGTATAAGCTTTATTAGGATCTAGATTTTGGACTAGAGACACATAGAAAGGAACATCATTCAATTCTCCTGGCAATAAAGCTTTTACTTTCAAAGTTTTCTTCACGGGAAAATCAGCTTTAGGATCAAAGACCTCATCATTAAGACCAGACTCTAATAGAAAATGTGGTTTCTTAACATAACCACATCCTCCATTGGCTTTGAACATTCCCTGCATCAACCAAAGAGATCTACCGTATCCCTATCAATGAAAACTGATTAGTGGACATCTTTCATGACCTCAATATCATTTAGTCAATAACACAATGAGTGATGTTACAATCAGTATAACTTAAGTAATTTTGAGTAAGAAAACATTCACTCTTTTTCACCCTCCGTCTGCACCTCTCTATCCCTTTTTACTTTCTCAAAACTTCATGAAAATCCAATATCACCCACTTCCTGGATATAAATGGAGTAAGCCCAAAATACTGCGAAACACTAGTTATCCTAAAAAGTGCAGCCCTAAATTTTAAATAGTTGTGATGTATAAAAGTATTTATATGTCAAAAACTCCATTATGAACTATTATGTCTCTCTATCTATCTCTTCATTACATTTTATCTCCTATAGTACAAACTTTGTCCCTTTTTCTAGATGTTTAATGGAGTTTAGTGTCCAGTAAACTTTTCCTGACTTTCAAAGTGTAAAAATGCTAGCTAGACTTCAAATGTTTAGTGTAGTATTTTGTTATTTATTCTGTTATTCATACAACTCGTTTTAACACCTTTTCCCTATACCACTCTCCACTAAATCACCCATTACATCTGACACTTCTCTCTCGTTTGTCTCTTTCTCTCTCATTTTTGTAGAATATGTTGTTTAATTTATCATACAGATGACATTTTTCTCCATTCTTGTAAAATTTATTGTCTCGTACAAATAGAAAAATGAAACAGAACAAGTGGGGGAGGAAGAAGTTCAAACCTGCATGTTAAATGCAACCATCTGGGCTCCATGCATCCACCCAATCAATGGATTATAATTTGTTGAGGTAATACGAGTGCCTTTTGGATACACCCTCAGAATATTCCGCTGAGTAAACCTTCCAACAACCAAGAAAAAAACACTTCTCTTTTCATTTGCAAATAAACAAAACTTCCTGATATGGATTTGTTTCAAAGCAGAATAGAATAGAAGGGCTTTGGATATGTTTCAATTTACAACGAATAAGAAAACCATGAGGTATGTCATCTAAAACATAACGCAGTTTCCAATATGGTTAGTTACTGTATCATAAAGGTGCCATTAGCACATGTATTAAGTAGTTAGACACTAAGGCTTTAAACTATCAAAAGAACCTGAAAATCTTATCTAAGAACTATCTAGTTCTGCCTCATATTTCTGACTAGTGAAATCGTAGAATACATAAACAAAAACCCATAAAACAATCAATTTTACCGCAACTTCATTCTAAAATATTGTTATATCCAGTTCATAACAAATTGAGAGCACTCACAACAGAAATGAGTAAGGACTAACACAAAAAGTTGACAATACCTTACAATTTCTTTTCCATGAGTTTCAGCAGCCTTTTCAAGTTGTAGCTCACTTAAACTCAGACGTCTCACTGTATCAGGATCCACTCTGAGACATTCCTTTAACCCACCTTTAGGCTTACCAGCATGAATGGCAATTAAACGTCTGTATTCGTCTGATGCATTTTGACGTGAATTTTCTGCTTCATCAGTATCATCTCCATCATCAAGATCATCTTCATCCTCAATGTTCTACAAAAGATATTAAACTAAAAAATGAATCAACCAATCCCTCCCTTACAAACAGTCTCAATTAGTGTGCAACATTGACCTAGTCTCAGACCTTGTAATCAGAAAGAGTGCCACCTCTCAAACTAGGGACTTCCTTCCCCCATGCTTCTTCATCATCCACAGGCTTTTCCTTTTGTGATTCCTCCTCCTCTTCCTGAACGTCTTTTGCCTCATTGTACTCCTTAGGTGGTTTGGTTGATATGATAATCCTCCTTTTAAGCGATTCAGGAGAAGGAAATTCCTTCAAGCTTTCTGAGCTAGGAGAAAATAGTATGTCTCCAAATGTTCGAGTAACCATCTAAAAATTTGAACAGGATTGACAAATGTCAACTATAAGAATAAGAAAAAGCAATTTGATTTCTCCAAGTTACTAACCTTAGCCACTTTGACCTGAAGATCGGGTGTGAGGTGGTCTTCTAAGGTTATTACAACTGGATATTCTGAGGCAACAAAGGCATACTGCTTAATAGACCTCAAACATTTGATGAGTGCCACAGGAGATGTCAATGTCCTGTATTACCAAAAAAAAACAGACATTTTCAAACTGTTTTGGGAAAAAATATAAATTCAGATTGTCATTAGTAATAATACATTGGAATAGTATCCTTTTCATGCCAAGCCATATTGCACCATTTTGTTTTCAATTAGTAAATACATAAATAAGTCTTCGTGGCATTGCTGGAAACACCATTTCCTCTACAAATTTGTGTTCTCTATGCAATGAATGCTTACGTTGGATGGATTGATTTCTTTATAGAAATACATGAGGAAGGGGAGTAAGGGGCAAGGGAAACAAGGGAGCAGTGTTAAATTCCTGTTTAAAAGTCAGCAACAATGAACCAGTAAACTAACCTTCCATGAAGAACATCCACATCATTCTTTGATGCATTAGGCCATATATCTAATTCAATCACCCTTACACCCTTCTGCAGTGCATTGATGATGGGGAGGTCACTGCAGTCACTGCTAAGTTGGTTCCCAGTTAGATAGGAATTATGACCAGTATAAATGAAGTAATGAGACAACGGTGAAGACATATCTTGGTGCACCTGCAAATGGAATAGTAGAAAGAACATAATCACACAAGCACTACAACCAAAACAACAAAGTTCACTTCATCAAATACATGATACAATATCAATGTCCAATACCTATGCAAAGCAATTATTATTTACAGTATGGAAGATATAGAATTATAACCAAAATGAAACTGACTCAAAATAAACAGAGCTGAAACATCGTATTAACTGTTGAGAATTGAGATAGAGAACTATAGTGACTAATGAGTAGGTAGACCAACATCGGGTGTCTAGATGATACCAACACACAAAACTATAAAAGGTTAGAACATAAAAGACAAAAAACAAAACTTGCATACCAGTGCTTTAAAAAGACTTGTTAAGAAATCATTAAATAAAAAGTTTTGATCGTTGGAATAGTATTAGAATGTGCACTTTACATTTCTAATATAAAAATTCACTCGATCATGTCACTTGCTGATATGAGGGCACTAATTGACATTGTCTAAAAAGCAGAGCATAAGAAGACGATTTATTCATTCACAAATGGAAAACACATGTACATGAAACCAAAAAGTTACCCCAAGAGAAGGTGAGAGAGGTGGATTATTATGGTGACTGAAGAGATAGTTGAAGAAACTCTCAAGATTGAGACCTCTTCGGTGAAAGATGCTGAGATGCTTGTGGCCATCGATGATGGCCTGAGCATCCTCCTCAGTGGCATTCTCCTCCTTCTGCACCTCAACCAAGAAACTGCGGACGTGAGAGGCTGTCATGACGCCTTGCTCATTGGAATAGCGGTGGAAAAGGGTCTTTATCTCCGGAGGGGCCTCCGACACAGGGAGTCTGAAGCGGCGGCGGAAGCAGAAGCAGAAGCTGTAAGTCTGTTTCGACATGCCTTAATCAATGTCTTGCTTCTCTTCACTCTCTGTGTGTCTCTCCCAACCCAACTCCTGAAGAATATAACCAATGGGGTGAATGCGTACGGCGCGCGTACTTTGTAGATACGAACATGGGTGCGTGTGCGTGTTGGGTGTGTGTTGTTCGGAGAATGGATACGTTTCTTGCGTTAGGTGGCAATGAAAAGGTTGTCTTGTCGTGGATACTTTTCCAGAGTCGGAATGAATGGAAGGGACCCACTTCCAACCTCCAATCTTTTAGATGTTGGCCACTTGGCACTTCCCTCTCTTTCTTCAACTTCTTCAGATCAAACCAAATGTGGAATCAAATCTTGTTCTTATCTTCTACATTCTTTAATGCTAAGGAAAATACCAAAACATTTTATGTTAACAGATAACAACACTACACTTGTATAATACACCATTGGGTCATCAAAAGGATGTTAATTTTCAAGTTATAAAAAATAAGAAAACAAATATAAAATATAAAAATAGGATTTTTAATAAAAGCTTCACTGTAAATCTCTTAACAATATTAGAATTTTAAACATGTGTTCATTATTAATATATGAATATTATATATATATGTCTGTGTGTATTTTGTAATTTATTCATAATTGCCTTTAATAAGAATAAAATTTGTATTCATAATTGCCTTTAGTAAGAATAAAATTTGTAAAATAATAAAACACGGATGTATAATGAACACATGTTTAATATAAGGGAGTTTTTGTTGTTTTTCTTAATTTCAAAGACAAAAGTAATAAATAACAAAAATATAAATCTATGAACTAAGTTAGTCATTTATTTATTCTCCAGAAAAATCTAAATAGTTTTTTTTTCGAAAGTTATTCAACTCTTGACACCATCCCTAAGGTGATTGTATTAAGCATCTAGAAAGATATATTCCTGAGTATAAAGTCAACTCAATTTTATATCTGAAACACATCTCCTTGATGATACCCATTTCAGAGATCTTTGCACACATCTGTTGCATTGTTCGTCCAAAACACACATAATGGGAGGATTGAGAGAGCGGTTGATCCATCCAAACTAGAAAGTTAGGTTCTGTTCCGAACTCAAGTCGTCGGGCAGCATCGTTAGGATCAATCACCGCATCTGAGGTATTGTCCGTTTTGGAAGTCGGTGCTCCGTCATGGTTTTGTCCTTAAAAGGCGCCTCAAAGGATGAAGGGAGGAGGGAGTATATAAACTGCCTTTGACCTCAATTCCTGAGCGATGTGAGACTGTATTGGCATACGGGAACAGGTTCCCAGTTCTGGTTCTGGAAATGATTGTTCTGACGATAAGAGTGAAACACTAATCTCAAAAATAAGTAATAAACAAGGCCAGAAGAGAGATCGATGAACTTTTGCTCTGCAGATGACATTCATTGCTACTAATGGTTCTTGACAAATGAAGTTGCTTTTTTGTTCATATAGGTAAATGATTCAATGAATCAAGAAGTAAATCAAGAAGTATTTTTCTTTTATGCAGACATTATTGGAGTATTTGAAAACACTCAGTAGCTAGACGTGTATACGAGTTTAGGCGTGGAGAAAATCTCTGTATTTGGTATGGACATTTAAAGTCGTTTATGATGTCTAAAAAGGATGCATTGTCACGTTCCAATTTTACGACTGAGATCATATTAGTTATGTGATATGCCCATAAAAAGAATGTAATGTGATATTTTCGTGGAGGAAGAAAAGGAAACATATGTTCTATGATCTGTGTCCGCTCTAAACCATTATCATGAGAATCTATGATAAAAATTAGCAAAATACTGTCAAGACAAGACGTTGGAACTGGATTTTTAGCAATCATACTGGTAATAGACCAATCTTTAGGACCACCACAATAACCAGAATAATGTTAGAAAAAGGCAAATCATTAGTGCATCGTAAAAGTGTGACACTCAAATATTTAATTGTACTATGGAGACTTTCACTCTCGAGAAAAACAAATGTTTCAAGCAGAGGTGGTAGCACCATGTTGTGTGGCTAGGATGAAAAACCTCCATCACCCTAGATTCATGGATCTTTTTTCCATTTAGAATGTATGGTACAACATTCGGGTCTATATTATGGCTTTTTGGTTCCATGCAAAGTTTTAAATAGTGATAGTAGTTTGATTTTGATTCTTGATACTACAGAATGATGGTGAACGTGATTACAACTGTGGTCACGACACAATTGCTAACATTCCCGAAAACCATTGACATTGTGGCTTCAATAGTAGTTGCAAACAGCAATTTAGAACGATCTCAGGTCTTGAATCAGTATATACCATAAACTTGTTTGCTATAAGTATGATCTAAGAGGCCCCTGTGACAATATTGGAACTTCTTATACTGTTTTGTATTGATGTTGATGATGCAGAAAAATGACATAGTAAATCCAAAAATACAATTGCAAATAAGCAGCTCATGATAAAGATAATTATCATTACAATGGCCTCATATCCATTATATTATATTATTATAGGCTGATCCTGTAATTCATCTAAACTGAAACCGCATTAAAAGCTTCACAGATTTAAATTTGTCACCCTTTTCATCATATAGAGGGACAGATCGGAATCCAGATTTTAGTTCTGAGACTGGCAAACACGTCTGTCCACCAAAGTCATCCTTTTGACGCTTATCATTTTCTCGAACCTCTATGCGGAGCAAAGCCAGCTCTGGAACAGTCAAAGGGAAATCAAACTCTTCTTCCCAGACAGGAAACCAATTATTTGAAATTACCCTTGTTTTCTTCTTGGCCATATCAGCAGGAACTCCAACGATACAAACCTGTGTATAAATTGATCAAATGTTTAGCATATGGACAATAAACTTGTGTGTCTCGCTTCTATCAGAATTCTAGTCATGGCCAACCAAAACATTTTTTTACAAAAGTGTTAAATGAGTTGTAGAGGAGGTTAAATGAATTGTAAAATGTCTCCTCACACCAACAAAAGTTCAACTATGTCCATTGCGATATTCGTACTTCCCAATCTGCAATATTAGCAGAATTACCCAACTTACCTTAACGTAAAAGTCTGGTGGTGAGTAAGTATCAAAGTCTGTTGGGCTGAAATCTAAGCTCCAACCGTACCCCGTGTAGACTTTTACCTATAGGCAGAGGAAGATGGTCAGATGTCACCAAACTAACTGATTCTCTTTTCTATGTAATATCTCACCTTTAATGTTGTCTTCACTGGCAATACTATTTTAGGATCAAAAACCTCATTATGTGGACCTTTTCGAATTAAAAATTCAGGCTTTTTCACATAACCGCACCCTCCATTTGTTCTAAACATTCCTTGCATGTACCAAAGTGATTTACCATGCCCCTAATAAAGGCAACACCATATTAGCAGGTCAGTATATTGGTGTTGAAGTTTAAGCATAGAAATAATGTGCATTGACACAACTTATTTTATTTCAATAAGCATGTAAGATTGCTTCACAATAAAGAATAGTCCAAAGATCTAACATTGATTCACTAGTTTCCTGCTTTAAAGTTCACATACACCAAGAGATATATAATAAATACTGCAGGTAGTACGGATAAAAATTATATATAGTGGATAACCCTTTGAAAAAGGACACGGTGATCATTAGTCTCAAACCTGCATGTTAAACGCAACCATCTGAGCTCCGTACGTCCACCCTATGTGTGGTTTGTAATTTGAGGAGTTGAGACGTGTTCCCTTTGGATACACTCTGAGAATATTGTTCTGCGTAAACCTGGAAAAAGGCATAAAAGTATGTCGTATAGTTAGGAAGTTTTAAACTGCCAATAAAAATTTGCATTTGCCATTAGGAAACTCCAGTGTTAGAAACCTACCTGACAATATCAGCTCCATAAGATTCAGAAGCCTTTTCAAGTGCTTGCTCACTCAAGCTTAAGCGCCTAACTTTACCAGCAGCTTTTAATTCGTCCTGTATCTCACCCTTCGGTTTTCCAGCATGGATTGTAATCAAGCATTTGTACTCAGGTGAACTCTGCTAGAGGGATTTTTCATCATATAACATGCATTCAAATCATCCTCAGTTAGGAGGGAAAGGATAACGTAAACGTGCAAAGCAGATAAAATTATATAAATCAAATGACACTTGAGCATATAACATAGCTCAAGAAATTGGGAACTTAAAATTTAGGTAGAAGGTCATAAGTCTCAATTCTATGGATTTAGGGAAAAACTATAAATCAAGTTTTGTCAATATGCTCACCTTATCATCAATTCCTTGTGCATTAGTATTGTCTGGCAATGAGGAAACCTCGTCATCTGATTCCATTTCATTGGATTCAAGAAATTCTTTTGGTGGTTTTGTTGATATAAGAATTCGACCTTTCATTGATTCTGGTGAGGGGAATTCCGTCAGAGAATCTGTCTGAGGGATGTGAAGCAATTCTCCAAATACTTGTGTGGCCATCTACGTATAAGAAGTGGAAACTCACATTCAACACCTAATAAAATAGGGATGTGAAGTAGATGCTTTGGGGGAGGGGAGAATAAAAAGGAGTCCGACCTTTGCAACTTTAGCTTGAAGATCTGGAGTAAGGTGATCTTCTAAAGTTATAACGAGTGGGTACTTAGATTTAACAAAAGCATACTCTTTTATGGACTTCAAACATTGGAGGAGTGAGACAGGAGCGGTAAGAGTCCTGTAATAGTTCAGAAGAACGTCTATAAGTAGTTTTACAATGTTGCACAATATAAATATCTCACAAAACTACAAAGATCGAAATATTAGAAAGGACAATCAATTGAACTGAGGATAGGCTAGCACCTTCCATGAACTACATCGATATCATCTTTATCCGAATTTGGCCATAAATCTAGTTCAATTACTCTCACACCTCGTTGCAAAGCCTTTATGATTGGCACATCACTGCAGTCACTGCTCAGTTGATTGCCGGTCAGATAGGAATTGTGCCCAGTGTATACGAAATAATGTGACAATGGAGCATTCATATCATGATGTACCTGGAATAAGACATCATTCATTCGTATTACTCCCCAATGAAATGAGAAGACAAAAAATATACATACTATATGCAAAGAATAAGACTACACTAAATTCACCAAAATAAATAAATACACAAGCGCCACTAATTTTTACTTTATTTTATTGAATGGATTCCTTCAATACTTTTCAGTTCATGTTGGCTCTCTGACACTGTAAACGGGTTTTAACCAATATATAATGGAGATTTAATTTTAGACACTGGTGAAACTGTACAACTATTGATTGTTCATGATCATTGTCAGATTAACAAATGAAACACCTACAGTTCCAAAAGTTTGATCCAATTTATTAGAGATTCTTGCAGTAGATAATTATCTGAGACTGATTGGGATAGTGCACAGCATATACAACAATTTCTCCCAAATAAACCCTTATTCTTCCTGGGAATTTGCTGGATTTGAAAATAGGGTATGCAGAGAAGAAAACTGTGTGTGAATATTAATTTTCAGAAATGAAAGCATCAACTCTTCTGTTTTTTACTTATTTTTCCATCTATCCGTTATCCAAATTCCCGTTCTGCCTTTTAGTTGGGGTTCATTTTGTCATAATATTCATGACTTATGATACCTACTCAATTACAGCATAAAACTTGCTATAAAAAAAAACAGCATAAAACTGTCTGCTACACAATATCCACACAAAACAAAACCCTATTACTCAGTGTTACTTACTGCTGAGAAATTTCAAGATTGAAAAATATGCATACATGAGTTAAACAAAATCCATTTTTAATCAAATTTGTGAAAATTTGTGAATCAATTAAAACTAATTCACACATTCAACAAAAAATATTTTTTAAATATTATTTTGATTTTTTTTTCTTAGAACTAAAAAATGTAAAATATTTTATCATTTTTTTAAACAAAATTATTTTTTTTAAATATTATTATGTATCTTAAATATTAAATATTTAAATTTTATATGTATTTTGAATATTACAAATTTATTAAATGTACTATTTTTAATTTTTATATTATTAAAATATAATATAATATTTTAAAATATTATTTATATCTTTAATAATTAGTTTTATTTTCCTTATATTAATTTAATTACTAATTTAATAAATAAATGTTAAGTCGATATCCAACTGGTCTTTTAAGCCTAAATTATTATCAGGATTTATTATCTGCAAGTGCAATGAATGATATTGAATGTGTGAGAGCTCTATATTCAATGCAAGTAAGATATTTCTACACCGACAGTGTCCACTTTTCCAACTATAATGAAGTGTGGTGAAGTATAGTGACACTTCACCATCTGATGTTGCTCCTTTCATTTCTTTTTAACTAATTAAAAATTAAATATGTTTTTAATTAATAAAACATAACAAATTTATAGGATTTTTTTTTATTTTTATCTGTTTAACTACCATTTTATCTCTAATATTGTATAAAATTAAATAATTACATATTTTCAAATAAAAAGTCAAATAAAACTGTTGTGGAAATGTGTAAACCGTTTTATCTTAAAAAATATATAATTTATAAAATAAATGTTATTTATCTACTTAAAATGGACATTAATAATTAAAAAAAACTATTTAAAATTTAAGAAAAAAAATTACAGAAACTAAAATAGGTTTCAAATATTATAATTTCATAATATATATATCAAATCAACTAACTTTATCAAAATAAAGCCTTCAAATATTAATATTAGAAGGTTTTGAAATTATAGGAGTTGCTTCTGCATAATGAGATTTTTTGTTTTTTAGATTTAGGGTTAGAGATTTGGGAAGTTGTCTTATGTAAAAAGAAAAAAAATACCAATTAAGAAAAAAAAAACACCAAAACTTTTCCTTCAAAAACAAATAAAAAATATGCAAAAGTCACATAATCAATAATCAGTTATGTCTCGTAAACATTTAATAAATGTTTATGTTGGTTTTAAAATTATAATTAATTATAAATTTTACATAATATTCATATAATTAATTTTAAACTATAGTGTAATCATATTATAATTATTTGTTAATATTTACATTGATTTTAAAGTTATAAATTTGACAATCTTCTTTATTCTTTTCTCGTTCCTTTTTTTATATAAAAGGGAAAAATTTGCATCATTTTCTCTCTTGTTTAAGATGGGTAAATAAACATGCATATGTAGATATTGTCTCAACTCATTAATTTTAACTACAAAAATTCATTAATTGAGATATAAGTATAGATAATTTCATTAATTGAGATATAAAAAATTAAATAATTGAGATATAAGTATAGATAATTTTATTAATTGAGAGATAAGTATAGATAATATCTTATTTTTGAGAATGGGAATTAATATATATAAATTCATATTATTTATTTATTGTAAATTACTAAGGCATAGTAGTAATCTAACAAATTTATCTTTCCTACTCTCTTTTTTCTTATTTCATTTCATTCTCTCTTAACTAATTTAATGAATATCTACCATGTTCACTTGTATCCTCTCTCACTGCAACCTCCAACACTTTTTTTTTTTTTTGATTTTATAAAAACAAAACAATCATAAAAAAAAGTAAAAACTTTTAGTTATCTCAAAATAAATTACACTAAACATAAATTAATTCTGAGATTTGAGAAAGTTAAAATTGAAATAGACAGTATATTGACATTCGTATTAATAGGGACAAAAGTGATTCCTGACTTAAACAAACAAACCATAAAGTGTATTTATTTAGATTACATTTCAAAGCCTAAGATTCTAAGAACATAGTTTTCACTTTCTAAATAGAAATACTAAACCAAGCTAACACGCTATAGAACTTTTTCCCAACATACTCATAATTATTTTGTTAACAAGGGTCCCACTTTCTTATCTATAATAAATGTATTTACTTCTATCTTCTTTAGTTTAGTTGAGTCGGGTGGGTGCCTCCAATCAGTTTGCACCACAAAGAGTGTATGAATAAATGGAAAATGATAGAAAATTAAAGTTTTATATAATTTTTGATGTGATAGATTTTAAAAAAAAATTAAAATTAAATAATATTAAAATAATAGTATTGAAAATTTTAATATAATTGTATAAAAAGTGTTGATTGTGAATGTATAATTACAGCATGTTATAGACATTTTAGTATCTATTTAAATTCACATTTTAATAGTTAAAATTTTCTGAGAGTTTTACTCATTAAGTGCAAAAATAATTCAAGGTATAACATATAAACAAATATCGTTTTATAATTTTTTAAAGAGGACCCAAATGTTTAAATATTAGCTGGTATAAGTGTGAATTGTGTTGTTGCAAAGCAATTTTATGCAAATTTTGTTGTGGACTGAAAAATAATTTGGACTTGACTTTGGATAAACTTTTTAATAAATATATAGGCGAAGATAAATTAAATTGAGATTTTAATATGAATTCATATTAATTTATGTATTAAAAATATACTAAATTTTGATTAAAAGATTACTTTCATTCAACATTAATTTCGCGGACATTTTCTCAAACACGTTAATCTCATCTCTTTTTTTTTCATCAAATCATGACGTTGAATACAGCAAAAAATTTACGATCCTAAAGAAAAGGATTGGGAAACTTAACTTTTTTTCTGGGGAAAACAAAGAGTAGTAACAAGAACACACCTGAGATTTCAAGGGAGCGTTGAAATCGTTGTGTTGCAGGAAATGGAAGAAGTCGTGGAGATCGAATCCACTTTCCCGGTCATCTTTCCTCGATTGCTGGAGGATCTGGTTGGAATCGGAAGCGGTGCAGTCCACTTCGCCCTGATGCTCCGCCAGAAACCGGAGGAGGTGATCGGCGGACATGGAGGAGGCGCCGGCAGAAAATTCAGAAAAGGCTTTTTGGACGTCGGGCAGTGGCTCCGGTTCGGTGAGTGTGAACTTCCGGTTGAAGCAGCTGAAGACTTTGTAGTTGTGGGTGGCCATGGTGAAATGAAACCTAATCTAATCACATGAAGAAAATTGATGAGAGAGCGTTGTTGGATTTGGTGTGTTTCAGAGAAGAAATGGCGATCGAAAGGAATTGTGAAGGCTACATCAGGACATGAACCAAGGACACCGTCATTTATGGAAAAATATTTATATTTAATATTTTAAACATAATTTATAAATATTCAAACATTTTGTTCTTCGCCACAAAAAAAAAGATCATTTATAAAAGGCTTAAAACCTTTAAATAATTTTTCTACTTTTTGTTTATAATTTTTTTTTAAATAGATAATGTTTCTCGAGTCAGATAGAATATAAAATATTAAATATTTGATTATTAGTTGGTTACCGGTTTTTATTTACGCTGTACCTATCTATTCTTAATATGTTAGAATTCTTGAAAAAATATTTTAGCTAACTGGCCGATTAACCTTTAATTAAATAATTTCACAATTTAGTTTAAATGTTACGATGAAATTTTTAAAGAAAATGCTAACCTGATCATGAATTAACAAAACTATAACTTGTATTATAGTTAAACTTAATTATTATAAGCCGTTTACATTATTTAAAATTATTACAAAATTATCCACTAAATAATTTATATATGTATATATATAAAATAATAATAATATGATCATCTTTATCTCTCAAAATACTTACAATATGCTTTATACATTCAAACACAGTATATTTTGTAGTGCTTTAGTTTATATAAAATGGGAAGAGGAAAGATAAAATTAAATAATATTTACAATGTCAGTAAAATTGTTTAATTATTGTAAACCATTTTATAAATTTTTATTAGTAATATTAATAATTTTTATAGTCTTTAAAATGTCTTTTATTTAATTTAATAGTAATTAATTATTTTGAATTCTAAAAAATTATAATTTGATGGTTTTTTTATGTAAAAATCAGTTAAAAATAAGTTAGAAAATATTATATTGACAACGGCAAATCTTAAAACATCGGTTTACAATTATAATTTAACTAATACAATTTTAAAGTTGATCCATTTCAACAAAATATTATTTTTCTTTTCGTTATAATCTCGTGTAGAGTTCAGAATATATCAGTTTTTAAATTGCAACTAAAGCATGTGATGTTGAAGATTGAGAAATTTGCCTCAAAGTGTTTGTAGCCGAGTAAAGGTTGTTTCCATGGATTGTATCTTAGAACAATACAAAATGTTGAAATGAATGGTATTCTACAATTTATCTAAGGTTTCAATCTTAAAGCGCATTAGAAGCTTGACAGATTTAAATTTCCTTCCCTTGGGGTCAAACAGAGGAACTGACCGAAATCCCTGCCTTAGCTCTGATACTGGCAAACAAGTTTGTCCTGCAAAGTCATCTTTCCCCTTATCTTTGTCCTTTACTTCTATCCTAAGCAAAGCAAGCTCAGGAACCCTCAATTCAAATTTAAGTTCTTCATCCCAAACAGGATACCATGTGTCCACCTTTACACTTGTTTTCTTCTTCACACAATCACCTGGCACTCCAACTATACACACCTGTCCAACAAATTCTTCAAACACTAAGATAAATGTACAAAACATTCTATACTTCTCCTATTGTTTTGCTTCTTTAACACTCTTGGTTGTTCACCTTACAAGTGGTGGATTACAATATATCAAAAAAACTAGTGTTGGAGATCATACATCAACTAGAGATTAGGACATTTCATAATATATAAGTGGGTGCAAACCTCACCTTAAAAGACAATTTTATGAGGTTGAATTAGAGTTAAAATTCATTTTTTAATATGGTATCAATGTTATTTTAAACTTATCATATGTTGAATCTATCAGATCACCTGCTATCGGGTCACTATCGGACCACAACATAACTAACATTGAATTTGTTGGTAAAGGATCACTCATGCTATTAGGTTCACCTGAGTTTACAACAATATTGCTCCAAATCTATCAAATATTTGTGTAACTGACCTTTGTGTAAAAGTCTGGTGGAGAGAATCGATCAAAGTGTGTTGGACTGAAATCTAAATTCCAACCATCTCCTTTGTAGACTTTTACCTGTTGTTGAATATGAAAATGTACAGATGTTATGAAACAACTCAATTTCCTTTTAGCAAAGTGAATAAGAATATGCTTACTTTTAAGATCTCCTTCACTGGCAGTGGCTTTTTAGGATCAAACACCTCGTCATGTGGAAGTGTTCGGATTATAAATTCAGGCTTTTTAACATAACCACACCCTCCATTTGCTCTGAACATTCCCTGCATCAACCGAAGTGATTTGCCATGCCCCTGTCACAAGACAACAAGTGTTAATGCCGGAAAGGTTTATATTCCTGATCTTTCTAGTACTATAAACATATGATATCTGGATAACAACATTATGTTAGAGCTTAAAGAGCTTAAGCTTTTAGGTAAAAAATATATACTCCTTGCCACATTTTTTATTACAATCACGCGACTCAGTACTACTTCAACATGCATAATAGATTGCACTAGCACCATGACATGACATAAAACTCAATGTGCTGAGACACCCTTTTGTCTAAGACTTTGCTTTATTGATTTGTCATAAATTTCCAACCTGCATATTGAATGCAACCATCTGAGCTCCGTACATCCACCCTAAATGGGGCCTGAAATTTGAGGATTTGACACGTTCTCCTTTAGGAAAAACCCTGAGGATATTTTTCTGTGTGAACCTGGAAAGGATAACAATTTCTGTCAAACTTTGTCAGGTATAGAAATGCTGATCATCTCTTCAGCTACTGCTAATGTTCAGATAAGTTTGAGAGGTACCTAATGAGGTCAGCTCCATGAGACTCAGAAGCACTTTTTAGTTTCTTCTCACTCAAACTAAGCCGTCTAACTTTAATGTCATCTTTCAATTGATCCTTCATAGAACCTTTTGCTTTCCCACCCTGGATTGTGATCAAGTGTTTGTATCGAGACACACCTAGTTGGTTTGGAATGTTATCGCTTGTGTTTATATTTTCCCGATCTCCATCACTTGCATTCCTCTGTCAAAAGAGAAAACGTGAATTCAAAGGACTAACAATTCAAATTTCACTTTTATACCTTGTTTAAAAGTGATGAAAGTATTTTTCTCTCACCTTGTCCCCAGTTTTCAGTTTAGCCACGGAATCTGACAATTCCAGTCCCCATGATTCTTCTCGTCCCCATGATTCTTCTTGTCCCCATGATTCTTTGTCAGGGAATTCAAATCCATTTGACCCAGATTTTCTTTTGCTGATATTATCAGATTGCTGATTTTCCTTTGGTGGTTTGGTTGATATAATTATCCGGTTTCTCAATGATTCTGGTGAGGGGAATTCTGTCAAAGAATCTGTCTGCGGACAATAAAGAATTTCTCCAAGTATTTCAGATGCCATCTGCATGAATAGAGAAAAAAACAAATGGTGAAAAAGAAATCAAAAAATTGTCAAGATCCATAGTTTTTGTTTTCTTATTTAGAGGGTGATTGCAATGAGTGCTTACTTCTGCAAATTTACCCTGATGTTTTGGTTTTAGGTGGTCTTCCAAAGTAAGAATTACTGGGTAATCTGATTTATAAAAGGCATATTTCTTTATGGATTGCAGACATGTGCGTACGGAGATTGGAGTGGTAAAAGTTCTGCATTGATAAAAAATATATGTAAGAAAACAATCATCCAACTCTATAAGATGAACTACTTATTCCTTTTTTTTTTCCTCTGCTAAGAACTCTCACTGTATTTGGCTTTAATAACCAACTAGTACCTTCCATGAACCACTTTAATACCATCTTTAGTTGAAGATTTAGATGGCCATAAATCTAGTTCAATTACTCGTACACCTTGTTTCAAAGCCTCTATAATTGGCTCGTCACTGCTATCACTGGTAAGTTGATTCCCAGTCAGATAGGAATTGTGTCCCGTATACATGAAATAATGTGACAACGGAGCACTCATATCATGATGTACCTGAAAACATATATATGATTTGTTATTTATTGTCAGGAAACTACAGGCATTGACATTAAAATAGACTACATGAAACAATGAACATGTGTTGCTATAAACTTTTGTGAATTAAGAATGTTTTTTAGTATTTGGCACAGACTTCTGTGTGCAGCAAGATATATAAATAACAAATCATACATATGTTTTCAAAATGGTCGTGATTTCGACCACGGTAGACGTCAAATGTTTTATTCAAAAGATAGCCTCTTAGTTTAGAACATCAAGTTTAGCTAGAAAGAGTGATTTCTAGTCTTCATTGTTCTTACTTTCCTACTGGTCTTCCTTCATTCTTATACTAATTCCCCTAACTTCGGTATTTTTCCATCATTATTATCTATCCGGGTATCAAAATTATAAATCCATATATAAAGTCCAATGCAAACTACAGGCATTGACATTAAAACAGACTATATGAAACAATGAACATGTGTTGCTATAAACTTTTGTGATTTAAGGATGTTTTTTAGAATTTGGCTCAGGCTTCTGTATGCAACAAGATTTGTGTGCTCCAAACACTATCCCCTGACCAGACAATTGTATGCAATCAAGCAAGTTATATGTAGCAACATTTTGTCCACATGTCAATCTATGTTTGTCTAGTGTTTGGTATCACCTGAGTTAATTTTTCATACGCAGACAGTGTAAAGATATGTAGAAACCAGAAAATAAACAAAGCAAGACAAGGCAAGGTAGATTTAGCATTGTGCAGATGATTAATAAACTAGGAAACAGAATTTTGACATCTTGAAGAAACTGTCTGCTTCAATTTATCAGCACTAAAACAGACAGAGAAAGTGCAAACCTCGTCATTCAAGGCAGCATTGAAATCATGCTGAAGCAGAAAATCGATGAAGTCACTGAGACTTAACCCTTGTTTCTTGTATACATCAGGAGTTCTTGTAAATCTTGTTTTCGAGCTAGAACTACAATTCCCTCCTAGCAAATATTTCTCAATTATTTTATCCAAATCCTCTTCGCTGCAGATATTTTCTCCCTGGTGCTCCACAATGAACTGAAGAAGCTGACTCTTATTCATTCGGTTCCCTCCTCTTGCAAACTTGGAAAAGGCTTCCTTAAGATCCAAAGGTGTTTCTGCCTTGTAAACCTCATCCTTTTTGGTCAACAAACTTAACATCCTGATCTTGAATGCTTCAATTTTCATTCTCACCCTTCCCTGCCAACAGAAATATTTATCAATGGAATTGTGAAAAACCAAACACGTGTAACCAAACAACATTTACAGTCCAAGATTAAGACAAGTGAGTAAACCTTGGAAAGAGAGCCTTTGTTTTTCTCTGGTTTCATTGGCTAAAAACCTTTGTTTCCTGTGCCTTTACTGAGGAAGTTTTATTGTGCAGGTTGTTTCTGCAAAGTTGAAGAATTATATATTCATGCATCCGATGAAAGTCGAAGAAAACAAAGTAAATTAAATGTTCACACACGAGATTATTTCTTTATCTTTTTCCATGAGATTAGCAATTAAAAAAATATTAATGCATAGACCTGAATATAAAATGTAATTAATGAATGTAGTTGAAAAGATTATTTTAATTCAAGTTGATGCACTGTGCATCGTCAGATATCAGTAAAAATAATGTTTGTTGACGTTCGGATACTTCTCTTAAATGATGTGTGTATATCGAATATACGTATTGGACACCGACACCATACGATATTCATAAAACATATATCAATGAAGTATTTAATTTGAACTAGTCATAAAAAGTATCTTTTTTATTAAAAAAACTAAAACATAATTGTGCACGTAATTATATAATATATAAATTTTATAAAAACTATATACATATTTGTATGTGTTGTCCATATGCTATATAGGTTACTTTTACTTTGGTAATAAAATAGGACAGTACTACTACTGACTTCTTCTGGTAAGGTGGGTTATGATGTTCACATTCAGAGTAATGTTTTGTGTAAAAGATATTCAGCATTTTTACGAAGAACAATCCTATTAAAGTGAATAGGATCATACAAATGTTAAAATCAAAACATTTAACAGAGTTATAATTATAAAAGACTAATTCAAAATTGTCTATTAAACTAAATTAGCTTAAAATATTTATAGTTCTAGTAAAATAGTTCCTTAGAATTACCATTTTATGCTTTGGAATGTGTGAAATTTTGTTTGTATCGTTGGAAACTGATATCCAAACATTGCAGAAGTATGCTTTGAAGGTGGGAAGTGTCAAAGGTTGTTAGTGTTTTGGGATCAAACCTAGAATTGTCGATTGACTTGGTTAAAATATTGAGATACTTGATTATGAATTGTACCAGAAAGTCCACTAATTAAATTGCATAAATCAGTAAAATCTTATAATGAAATCGGTGCACATTGAAGGCAATGAAGGGGTGGTGGTGACATTGGAAAACGTCCCTTTCATGTTTTGAGAAAAATAAAGAAACACACCTTTGCAAGCCAATAATGTATGCCTCTGACAATTAGATTTGAAATTTTTTGGCAAAGTGTTGCAGCGAGAGCGTTGAAACCTGCTACATGCATATTGGTGCAAACAAAGGGAGGGAGAAAGGTAATTGTAGTTACTTTTGGAATGGAAATCCCAAAGAGGCATAAATGATTAGGGTTTCTAAAGTACATTAATTAGATTTAATTAAATTTTAAATATTTTATCAATTTTTATTTTTTAAAATATTTGCTTTTATTAAATGTTTAAAATTTAATTTTTTGTTTAAGTTTTTCTTTTTTGGTACTTAAATTTAACTTTTTGTTTAAGTATTTGTTATTTAGTTTTTGTCCTTTATCAACATAACAACGTTATCATTACTTTTGGTCTCTTCCAACTGGTTAACAACTTAGAGTTGAAGGAGATTGGAGGAGAAAACATAAGTTGGTTGATGAGATAGATAAGTAATTAGCATGTCATGTTGTTGATGATAAAATCAAATATCAGTATATTAAACAAAAATAAAAAATATTTTAAGCATCTAATTAAAAATATTTTTAATAGAAATTCAATAAAAAAACATAAATTTATAAGATACTTAAATTAATTGGTAGTTAATTAATAACTAATTTAGAAATTACTTTATAAATTTTATTATGGTTAAATATTAGTCTATGTATCATAACACAAAATTAATTTTTGTTATTGATCCAAATTTTAGACTATCTAAATGCTTGTAGTAAATAAATGATTAGATTAAGTCATTCCATATGTAGAATTAGTTCAATTTGAAGTACCACTTCATCAATCCACATAAAGTAGTTCAATCAAAACAATAATAAATTTTGAAAAAAAAAACTATCAATCTTTGAAAAAAAAACTAACAATCATTTCACATACAAAATAATCATTTTCAATCGATAATCAATTTCAATCATTTTCATACTACAAGTACTTGATAACAAAAATTAATTTCGTTTTTCTATTTTATTAATAGTAAAAATTATCTTATATACCAAATATTTTTTAGTCTTTACAATAACATATAATTTAGTCAATATAATAATTAATTAATTTATGTTTTATATTTAGTTTCTATTTAATGTTTTCTGAAATCCATATTGAATATTTATTGTTGAATATATTTTATATTTCTCAATTTATAAAAGAAATTATAACAGCCTTTAGATAAAATTAAGTATTATGTTGGTACATTTATCACTTTGTTGACTTTACAATAAAAATAAATTTTATGTTTACTGAATATCATACGAAACTAATTAATGAGTATACAGAATAATAAATAAATTATTATCAAGTTATAGATATATTTTCTTTTTTTGGTATACGTTTTAAATTTCTTATTTAAAATTTGTGTTATAGAAGATACCGCTTCAATGTGATTTTTAATGTGTATATAATTTCTATAGCAGATAGACTCTAGTAAACTATCTTCAATAAAAATGAATATATTGAATCTAATAAATATCATAATTAATGTATTATATGTGAATTTGATTGTTGGATAACATTAAATATAACATGGAGTCATTTATTAAAGTTAAAAAAGGAAAGTATGTAATTGTTAGATTAAATTATTTTATAAATTTGAAACTATTTTATAATTTTAAGCCATTGGCAAACCTACTAATTCACACTCTTAATATATATATATATATATATATATATATTACAATTTTAAGTTTAATGTTTTATTAAGCCTTTTTTTTAAATATTATCTTAAAAAATAAATAAATAATTACATAAATTTTATTATTTTAATAGATTTATTTCTCTAATGCTAAGAAATCAATATTAAAATGAATTGTAAACTAAATTATTATTATTATTATTGATAGATGGCAGATAAAGTCCTTAGCCTATTCCTTAACAAAGATGAACCAATATAGGAAATGACCAATCGCCCAACTCGTTCCATTCTCAGTAGCTCAATTCAAAACTAAAGAAATTGAATTGGTTCTTTTTGAAAAATAAAAATGATTTATGATTATTTTTTACATAAATTCTTTAAATACTTGTAAATTTATAAAATATTCATTCCTATAAAATTTCATATTTTATAAATTCTTTACAATCTAAATTACAAAAATCTTTAAAAAATGATTACATTATCGCAAAATCTTTTAATTTTTTTATTAAAAAGTCTTAAATAAAACTATAATTGAATACATCCTCAATTAAATGATTTTTAATTTAAAAACAATCCATTTATTTTGAATTAAATTGTCCTATCTATTTTTTTACTGATTAGATGGATTAAATTAGATTTTAGGTTAATAGACACTTTGAATAGTATAAATTATTGAAACTAAAAAGACTTGTTTTTTAAGGTTTTCGGAAACTAACTATAAACAGATTTAGTATAAAAAAATGAAGAACAAAACGAAAATATCCAAAATTTGATATATCAATAATTTATAATTATATTTGGTTGACAACAAACTATGTTTAGCAATTGATCGACAATTTGCATCAGCTGAGTGTAATGGCTTCCAGAGGAACTGGAACGCTGATTTGGGTGTGTCTGTTATGGCTTTTCTTCCTCTGCGCCACCATTGCTTTCTTTCAACTCCACTTGGTAGACAACAGAACCAATCAACCTTCCTCTCGCAGTAATCTCATCAAGACTCAACAGCTTTCAGTAAGAATTCATCTTCCTGCCACTCTTTTCCTTCATTCCCTTCTCTTGGGTTCAGTGGGTCAATCATAGATTGATGCAAATCAACCATTTTCCCTGCTTTCTAGGATACCCCTTTGGGACAGGATTCGGAGGGTGTCACTCACAAGGTGTATTTCGATATAGAGATCCATGGGAAATTAGCGGGTATGCTTCAGTCATTAGAAAGTTCAGTTTTTTATTTCAGATAATTTAGTGTTTCGTGTGTGCATTTTCTTTGCATCTGTTGGATTGTGGCAATTATTTTGTAGATAATGATTTGGAATGTGATAGCAGATTGAGTGTAGGCTGCGATTTTAGATTCATTAATTCGACACATCACTCACTGATTTAAGATGGTTTGTGTTATGAGGCACTCCTTTGAGAATTATATGTAATGAATTGTGCATCAGAAGAGGTGCCCTGGTATTCTCAAGTATGGTGCAAGGAAAATAAGGGTTATTTGATTCTGAAATTGCATTGAACGTGATGAATAATTGGATGGGATTTGTATAATTTTGAGAATGAGAACGTGTGTTGCAACTTGTGTTTATACTATAGAGATATCAACATACATCATGGATTTGAAAAGAAAAGATGCCTGGGTAGTTCTATTTCACGGCAGTCTAAAATGCAAACTTTTGCAACGGATTTGCCAGCTGCCATCTGAATGGTTTAGATATAATTTTCCAAATCATTTGTACGAAAGAAAAATAAGTAGAAAAAAATGATTTTTTTTCCTTCATATCCTAAATTAGTTTTTTTTGTAATAGTTTTCTTCTTATGTTAACTTTTTGAAAAAATGCTTTTTAATTTATGTTTAAGTTAATTTTAAGAAACTTTTTTCTTTTTATTTTCTTCTCTGCTTCTAAAAATTTATCCCAATTGGTCGCCATAACTCTTGGTCATAACCTTCTTCAAAACATTGTTTGTACTGCCTTCTTGACTGCATGTGTCTTGTTAGATCATATCCTCTATTGTTGAAGAAGGTTGAGCTGGATTTTCTCCTACTTTTCTGCCTTAGTTGTTGTGTTCTTTTTACGGTTTAGGGCTTAGTTATCATAGCATTACGATATGATCCCGAATGGGTCACTCAACACTAAAAATCTTGTGGTTGATTGATGTTATGTAGAGTATGTTGGATCCCAGTTGGTTGAGTGTTAAAAAATTTGGTCTTGAGTTTTTTTTTAAACACCCTGAAGTGTATCATTTTATTTTATTTATTCTTTGTTGATAAAAAACAATAAAAATCTTGTTTCTCACTTCAGGTCGCATAATCATCGGCCTTTTTGGGAACACAGTTCCGAAAACTGTAGGTATGGTATGCTATACTATAATGAAATGCTAAAAGATGTTTATTTAGACTGATTAGTTTCATGTGCGGGATTTGGTTACTAATCATATCATCCCTTTTGTGCAGAAAACTTTCGAGCGCTTTGTACTGGTAGCTCTGCAACTATGGTTACTTTCCTTGTTTGACTTTAAAGTGGTGCCACTACTTATTTTGCTGATAGTTTTCTCCCTTCTATATATGATCAGTTGGAATCAATCTTGTGAATTTGAACAGCGTCTCATTTCAGGAGAGAAAGGAAAGGGAAGAAGTGGGGAGTCTCTTCATTATAAAGGAAGCACATTCCACAGGATTATACCAAGCTTTATGGTCCAGGGTGGTGATTTCACCCGTGGTGATGGAAGAGGTGGAGAATCAATCTATGGTGATAAGTTTGCTGATGAAAACTTCAAGCTGAAGCATTCTGGACCAGGTGAGCTTACATGTTTTTGTTACTGGTATTACATTTATATCCATAATTATGAAAATGTTCATATAATTTATATTATTGCACCTCTTCACCCTTCTTGCATGATTGTCTCCTTTCAGGATACTTATCTATGGCGAATTCAGGGCAAGACACCAATGGCTCCCAGTTTTTCATAACCACAGTTAAAACCAGCTGGTAATTTTTTATTACTTATTTTGCATACTCTTGAAAGTTGAATAGTATTAGCTTGTGAAAACCTTACTGTGACAGGTATAAATATGAATTTTTCTCAATGGTTTTATTTTCTTTTAATAAAATGCGATTCTGGGTTTGGTGTAAAAGAAAAGTTTATTCCATTTTGTGCACAAGCATAATCTCAGTTAGAAAGGTCCATTTTCCTTTCACTTATCAGGAAAGGATTTTATTTTGAACATAAATGAGTATAAAGCTGATCTTCTTAGACATTCATGATTCAACTTCCTAATATAGAATAGACGCTTTCTAACATTTATGTATAAAGAAAAAAGAGCCTAAGATGAAAAGGTAACTTTTCAAGTTTGTATGACTACTGTTGGGGGGCCCTTTTCAACAAACTCATATGCCTCCATTTGTTTCTTGGAAGGCTGGATGGACGCCATGTTGTATTTGGCAAGGTACTTTCTGGTATGGACGTTCTGTACAAGATTGAAGCAGAAGGAAGTGAAAGTGGCTCGCCTAAGAACAAGGTCGTCATATCAGACAGTGGAGAATTAACTTCCTGAGATGGTTTATTTATACAAGTTGAGATTGATTCTACTGTGTTAACAAGCCAGCTTTGCCCAACACCCTGATTCACAAACTCTGTGCATATTTCATCATTCAGATATTCGTGTAATTTAAGTCTGGATTGTTGTTTTGCATGTTTGTTTCTCTACACTAGTCTTGCTATAAGGGAAGAAAATTTATTAGGGATTGCTATAGTGGGGATACTCATTAACAATATACATCAGGCTGTGGTCTGTTATCTGAACTTTTCTTATTTTATAGGTACGAGGATAAATTATTTATTCAAGTGCATCATGTCGTGTCCTCAGCTACATTCCCCACTTCCACCACTGCAATTTAAATCCAAATTACAAATGCACCATAATAAAATAAAATAATATTAACAAATTGTTATCTTTTACCTTGTCCTGTGAAAAAGGCAGAGGTCATCATTATTCAGATTTTACACAAATATGATATTGCACCACTCCTTTAAATGGTCACTTTTTTCCACACTATTTTCTATCTAAGCAAACTGCTTCAACCCAGGACCAAATAGTAACATAACTTCGAATTGAGATTTGAACTTTTGATCTGTCACATTATAAGAGGCTACTTTCTTCAGGTAGATTCAACTTAGTCTTGATGTGGTTAGTTAGGCACTGTGAATTTTAGATCTTTCAAAAATGTTGTGTTGTAACCTCACTGTTGATGATGGTCAAGTAAAGAGCAAATAACTGGTCTTTTCTCTATAAGCAAAAATACAGATATGAATCTTCCATTCACATGCAATGAACAAGAACAAGTTATTATCCAATAAAAAGTTAATTTATTGATTTAGAAGTACAGAGAGAGTGAAGTAACTGAAAGGTACAGTAGTAGAATGTGTAGAAAGAAGTAAAGAGGACGATATAATGCTTCGCTTTTCACCGTCCTTATTGACAATTGATGAGGAAAGAAAGCCCAAAATCACCATCACAAATCTTCATCTTCAACAACAGACACAGACACATATATAGATAGAGAGACAGACACAATTAAAAAGGAAGAAACCATGAGTGGCTTTATTTGGAAGGGGTTTTGGAGCGGTGTTGGCAAACGTTTGTGAAATTGGAGTTGAGATCAGAATAGAGAGAGACAACCTTCGAGATGTTGCCGTTGAGTTCCTGAATGAGGGACACGTTTTTTACCATGTTGTCGTGCATCCGTGACTGCTGGTTCTCGTTCACCTGCTGAATCAGTTGCCGGTTCCGGTCCAGCACCGACTGCACCTGACGGAACCCCTTGTTCAGGGACGCCCACGCCTCCGTGTCGCCGTCCTCCGACTCCCCGGTGGTCGTGCTCACCGTGGTGGCGGCGGGGTGGTGGCTGTTGTGGCGGCGGAGGTGCTTCTTGGAGCGGGTGTGGTTGGAGAGGTCTTCCATGGTGGAGTCTGCGGCGGAGCAAGATGAGTTCATGTGCTGTGCATGAAACACAGAGACGACTCAACCAAGTCTTGTTGGTTTACACATTTTGTGACTTCACAAGGGACGGGGCAATGCTATATATACACACCACTGCAAGGGCAAACATGTCATTGCCTAATTTTAAATTTAACTCGTAAAACTATTTTAATATATGTTTTTTATAAAAAGTCTTTCACCATATCTGATTTTGTTTTAAATTGCTTCATCACCATACGTTCTTTTTAAGATTTTTCTTACAAATTCCTTCATTTTTCCTTGTATTTCAGTTTTTTATAACTTAAAAATTAAATAAATATCATAATTATTTTTATTTATTTATAATTAAAATGTTAAAATTCAATGAGATTTCTTTTAAGACCTAGTTGTTAGTTTAAACTTAAAGATACTCCAAAATTTGGTCAAAACAATTTTCATCAATCTTTGGTTTGATTATGAAATTTATATGTATTTGTTTTTTTTATTTAAAATGTAATAATTAAAAGGACAATTTTTTCTTTTTATTAAATATTTGAACTCATTTTAATCTTGAGAAAATATTGTTATTTTAATTTCAGAGAGAGATAATAACAAAACTATTCACTATCCATTGGCGCGTGCAGCACACCTACAGATGGAAGATAGATCTAGGAAGAAAAAGTCAAAAGTTCAATTGAATACTACTTTAGGCCCACTTTACATGAGTGTTTTGTACTTCATAAATCTTTAATCAAATCACTATTCAATTTAATTCCTAATTTATTACACACTCAAATATCTAAAAAAAAATACAAACATAAAAAAATTATATTACTTTTCAAATAATTATTATAAAACCCTATAATTTATTGTAACGATACTTTATAAAATTATTAAAAGGTATATTTTTGTGAACCCTGGACGAAAAAGGTTTAATTACAATTTTTTAAATCTCTTGATCGAACTAAGCACGTCTTAGTTTTAACTTTTTTTTACTCAATTAAAATTTTCCCATTTTTAAAATCAAGTTTGTCCATTTTATCAAATTTTCATCTAAGTATTCCAAATTTACAATTTTAATCCAAATATGTAGAGTTTTATAGTGAGTTTAGAATACAAAATATCTTAATAGTTTAGAAGTAGTATAAATTTAATAAAATTCGAAGGATTTTAATGTAAAGTTAGGATTTCAAAAGGAAAAGGTGGGTGTTTTCTATGTTGCCTCAAAGTTTTAATTATAGAGTTTTTGAATAAAAATAAAATATTTGTAACTCAATTCGAAATAATAGATGAAAATTTGAAAATCGTAGATAAATAAAAGTTATTCCAATATCAAATTTGAGAGATATCATTGTTAGGGTCAATCAATACATCTGAAATATTAAAGTCAGTATTCTGATACAATTTTATTTTTAAAAGACGTCTTAATAAGTTGAAGGAGGAAAGAATGTATAAATTGTTCTTCCTATCGACTTCTGAACGATTTGAGATTGCATGGTTAGAATTGGAATAAAAGTAAACTTTTTAAAATAGAAAAAAAAATGTTAAAACTCGAGTAATGTGAATTAAAATAAAGTTTTAGGTTATTTATATTAAAAAAAAGTAGTGGATGCTCGTAGAAAATGCAGAAGTGAATCTATGGGTGGTCCATTAAAAAAAGGTAAAGAGAAGAAAATGTTGAGGAAGTTGCACGCGGCAAAGGTGAGAGTGGGGAAAGCATTAGGTTGAAAATATCTAAAGGATTGGATGCAAAAAGCGAAAAGTGCATTGCCACGAGGACTAAAAGAAGCATGCTTCTGCCTCCGTGGATTGGAAAGTGCATAAAATATCTAATTTCATGTCTCACGCGCCACACAACTGAGATAGATACACCAAAATATCTCCCACAGTTGTTAGGCCTAAAAAGGAAAAAAAAAAAAAGATGGAAGACGAATATATACCTGCAAACGAAAAAATCAAGAAGGGAACATATTTGGTCCCAACACAGAAAAGAACCTTACTAGTTATAGGGATAAATTATGTTATCAATTTTATTCACTCTGTCATTGTTTACTTCATCAACTACATTCAATTTCAACCAAAATATCTTGGATCAAAAAATATCTTCATAAACTTTCCTTTTTTTACTTTTCAGTGTCTTTTAATTTTGGTTATCTTTTTTAAGTATTTGAGAAAGAAGGTAGAAAAGAAAAGAAAAATAAAGTTGTTTGAATGAAAAAGAAACAATATTAAGAGGATGAGTAAATGAATGAAAGATTGTAATTGATTTGGTTAATGTAATAAAACAACTTTTTTTTATCAGCATAATAATAATAAAACAACTATATACATATAAAAATAATTTGATATAAAAATATTTTAAAAAATATAAATTAAAATTAAAATATAGTTATAAAATTTAATAAATAACAAATTATATTTCAAAATAAAATATATATTAAAATAAATTAATTTATAAAATATCAAAATTTAAGCTAATAAAATTTATCTTATTTATTAATTTAACATTTTAATTTCAATATAATAAAATTCTAAATATAATTATAATAAAATATAATATATTACATTAAGAGACAATTGATTGCATTAAAAAATTTAACCGATTATATACTACTTCCCCTTCAAATCTCTCTTCATTTGAAAAGAAAATTTCTCGTCAATTTCTCATCAATAACGATATTTTAATTTTCGAGATTTCAACTTTATTGTCTACTTTTTTCTTTATCTGAACACATTTTCTCTATGTTTCTCCGCTTGAAAACAAACACGCCATAAATTTAATTATAATTAAAACTGGACTATCCTTTTCATAAATATTTTTCAAAAACTAAAATTAGTTTATATGTATGTATATACACACTCATTTGTAGAAAGTTATTTTATACAAACTATTAAAATATTTACTTTTAATCCGTATATAAGTTAATTTTAAATTATTTAAAAATATATTTTTTATTTAAAGTGTTTATGAAAAAGTGTCTAGATAGACCCTGAATTGGCATCTGTAAACAAATTCTAGAGAATTATATTCATGTAGGGTAAATTGTTATGTTTTATAACTGTAATAACCCATTCGTGTACCAAACTAATCGGTAAGATAAATAAGTGGAGACTTTTTATAAAAAAAAACACAGCAAAGGGAATGAAATTATTAAATTAATCTGTTGAATGTAAAAACCATGGTACCATTCAAAGAACATTCTTAGGCTGTTATCCTTTTTCTCAATACAACCTGTAAACACCCTGTTAGGGGCCACCTAAGTACATTGCAGGGACAACCCATGATCAGTGGTATGGTACAGAGGATTCAACTATCACTGGCACACAAGATAGCCACAAGTGGTCAGTAAATTCACTTCTATGTTTATGTATCAGTAATTGGAAATTACAATACAACACATTTTATTTGTATTAAGTCTACATGCACATTAAAATATTGACATTTTTATACCTATTCAGAATAAATATCATAACATTGGCATAAACAGATGCTTACAAGGTTAAAGCCAATAAACTATTCAGTGGATTTTCTCTTTTTTCCCAGAACAGAAGCTATCTGAAATCTGGGCCCTCCCATTCGCCACTTCTTGAAGGATGCCATTGCGGATTGAGCGGTCTCATACACTACATCATAAAGGATTAGAACAAAAATTAAATTGAATATCTCAAGAGGGAAAGAGATGTGACCACACAAGTTTCATTTAGCAAGGATAACGCCTCACAGTTGATCTCTTCTTTTGTAAGAATAGTCCAAAATTTGGAACCAGCAGGAAATGCTACAGAATGTGCCTTCGTGAGAATTTCCTTATACCTACTTTTAAAAGCAGACAACAGCAGAAACCCAATGGTTCGGTCGCCAACTCTGCCATAAATGGAAAATAAATCAAGAATGTACACAGAACATGTTGCCAATTTTGAGTAAAAAGGTCAGGAAATTTGTGGTAACGCCGGAAGGAAAAAAATTTGTAGCATGGATACTCTCCCTTAAAAATCAAAACCACATATCATATTCTCTGTCCTGTTTTATTAATGTGTTATGACGAATTAAGGGCCGAGTTGCTGGACCAAATCCAATTTTTGAACATTTGGCTATCTTACATTTATCAGGTTGACTGAACTCATGACGGAATTTGTGATAATAAATATTTGAATGAGATGCTGCATGAACCATGTAACACCAAAAAGCTTCAGAATCCTAGGTCCAATCTAGATATGACACGTGATACATGACAGCTACATACTATCATCCTAGACAGAAATAAAATATTTAATCAACAAAATATGAGAAAACAGTAAAATAAGTCAGTTAAATTTAAACCGAGAGAAATAAAAAGCTAGTTCAGATCATGCAAGCAAGAAAATACAAGCATAAGCAAGACTTACATGGGTGCTATCTTGCAACCAAAATCATAAAAGAATGGACATCTGGACCTCAGATCCACACCGGCCGAATCAGCTTGGATCTCTAGCCTTGTTCTGAAGTCAAACATCATCAAATATAAGATTAGGAAAAAAATGTGATACTTTCGAGACATCAAAATTCCTCTAGTACAGCTTGATATAAATGGTAATGCAGCTTAGCATACATATGCAATATCGGTTCTTAACTATTTCTTTGAAAGCCATGTGCATTGATTATTGAATTTGTTGTTACCCAAAGTTCCATGCAACAACATGCACTGATTATTAAAACCAACATGAAAATTGGGGATAAGAAAAAAATGAGGCTCCAAAATCCATTTTGAAGCCCATGAGGCAAGATATTAACAGGAAATGTCTGCCAAAACATTTCAGGCGCAACAGAAATAGAAGTATACTTAAAGAGTGCCTCTGAACTCGTCAGCGTCATGCATGCTCCATTATATGATAAAAAGTACTCATAAGTAACAAAAAGATGGTAAATAACCACTACTTTTGATCAAAACAAGAGGGAACGTTGACTGATACTGCCTGTCTCATCTGTAACTCGTGAGCAAGCCAAAAAGGCAATTCAACTTTTGAACCTGTTTCAATCTGAAAATCAAACAATATAATGTCAAGTCAAATTACTAAGCTTACAGAGCAGGTATCTAGTGCCACTGCAAATAATTCTTTCCTTTGGAAATCTAAAAATGAGTGTGAATGGCTCTTACAAAGTCCATTGCAGAACTGGGATCTATTCCAACTCCAGATGCAGCTTTCTGAAATATAACTGACACAATCTGTGACCAGAACATATCAAACCGTAGTATTAGAATAAGAAATTCAGGTTGCATTCTGTATCTTAATTGTATAGACGATGAATTGATAGTTGATTTCTGTTAAAATTAGCAACAACGTAAAACATCATGCGTAACAAAATCTTAAGAATAACTCCCCTATAGAAAAGCTTTTCCCTTAATTATAAAAACTCGAATGTTCCAAAACTGTTATTCCCTTGCATATCAATTGGCAGCAGATTTTGAAAAAATGAAGAATCTGAAGCCTACCCCTTCTTCCATAACAATATCATCAATATCATAGTAGTTAGTCATCGTATCCTCCTGCCTGCTGCTTCTGCACTTCCCTTAACTCATCGAAAGTGTGAACTGAAAATTAAAAAAAAAACGTTTGAAATATGCCATACATTTAAAAAAATATATATGAGATAGTTATTCAAAAAGAGAAACTCTAACATTATCATTCCTTTTTAAATCTAATGGTTTTAACGAGTAACTTATCTTAATCATTAGAACTCATGAAAATGAAAGGTGAAATTGGAAAGCGTCTCCTTTAGAGCTACTCTTAGAATGACTAGTTCCCTCTTATTTTTTATTAATAAAAAAAAACTTCTCTAACTAACCATAAAGACAACAAAATCAAGCAAACAAAATCCGAATCTGTTGTTCAAATGACAAAACTTCATTCACTAGTTTTGATGTTTTATAAAAACTGAACTATCGATATGAAACACGCCAACAGCATCTGGTGCTGCACTTCAATTAAAAAGAAACTCATAACCACAAAACATTGAAGTGTGCATATCATATGGAAAAGGGGGGAAAATAACTTTCAAAAAATAATAAAACAAGAGTAATCAGTAGTAGAGGAAGCAGTGGAGAGTTGAATCGAGCAAAGCAAAAACGTAAATTCTAGTTGAAAGTTGAAATTTGTTTCTACAATTAGGATCTCAATCTGAAGCTGTGGAACTCGTTACTATCAAACAGAAGAAATTTAAGCCAAAAAAAACCTCCTTTTCAATTCGAGACATCAATATGAAACCAACCCAACACCCAGACCTATTACACAAGTCAAGGCCGAAAATCTCACAGCCAAAAATCATAAAAACCATCAATGTCGTGGAATGATGCCAGCACCATTGTTAATTCGTCAGTATTTTACCTTAATTAAATAATACTTCTTCTTTCTAGACAGATTGTGGTTGTACACAGGGAACGACCATCCCAATTTCCAGAAAAGCAAAATAAAAAAACATGAAAAGAATCCAGCTTCAACCTTACCTCGTGTGTACATAAGTATTTGTACAAAGTTTCGTAACATAAAGATGGCAAGCAGAGGATAATAGAATTTAGAAGATTTGAATCTTGGATAAATACTTGAACGCAATTTTGATAAGAAGACATCGGTTCGGTTATGCATTAGATCTTAAAGAAGGAAGTGCACCTGAGCTATGGCGGAGTGAATCGTGCCGCCGCGAGAGACTGACAAAGTGAGCAGACACGACAGCTACTGCGGAGTGCTGATTAGGGTTACTGTGATAGTGAGTTAGGGTACGAAATTGGAGATCGAAGTAACGAAAACCAAAGTGAAAGAATGAAGTGGCGAAGTGATTAAGATGAAAATGAAAAAGGGAAGGCGTTTGATTTTGGGGAAGAAAACTAGGGTTTGTTTTTCTTGCAATTTTTGTGATTTTGAATATTGGCGCGTTTTCAAAATTTCAGTTTTAGTGATGGCGCGTTTGAAATTTGTCGTATACGGATTAGCCGCCTCCGTGCAAAACTACATAAAAAAAATCATTCTCGATTTTAATTTCAATTTTTAATTACAAAATTGTTACTTATTTTTATTTTGTTTTCTATTTTTAATTATTTGGAAAACCCAACTTTTCTTCTCAACGTTTGCATTATAAAATTTTAAAAATATTAAGCAAATTAAAATTAGGATCACTATTTTGTAATTTAAAATAAAAACATTATTTTCAACATAAACCAGCTTCAAGCTTTCAAACAATACAAATCTAATCACGAGAAGTACAAAAAAAAAATATTAAATGCATCCATTGTTAAAACTAATTTCATGATTTCTATGAAATTTATGTTTAAATTTTTTTTTTGGAAAATATTTTGAAAAATAAATGAATTAACAAAGTTAGTGAGTTATTTTGAACTTGATTACCACGAAATAAGAAAAGATCAATTTAGTTAGATATATTTGAGAGGTAACCTATGTTACTCTTAGATCAAAGAGCACGTTACTTTAGGATTTAGAATTTAAGATTTTTAAAATATTTCACGAATACTTTTGTAATTACACATGAATGTAGGGGTGAAAAAAGAAAAATGTAGAGGTGCTAAAAGAAACACTTCATTTCTTTTTGGATTAAAAGATAAAATATGAGAGAAAGAAAAGAAAAAAAATTAAATTGAGTATTTTAATGAAAAATTAAATAATTTTTTTTTTATTATAATAAAAAAACATAAGAATTAATAACAATTACTAACATAAATGATTCTATTAAAAGTACAAACATAATTAATTATGATCTTACAAAGTGTAACATTTATTGTGTAATATTGCTATTTAATATATATATATATATAATATTTTAGAATATGTCTTGATATATCATTTGATTATATATAACTTTTTGTGTGCAGAAAATTAATGTAAGATTTTTCATGTTTTTAAATCTGTAGTGGTTTTATATGTTTTTATTTATTTATTGGTTGTGTGTCTTTTCTTGTTTTCTCCACCCTAAAGCATTAAAAAGATAGACAGAGTGAATAGGATGTTATCATTAGTGAGGCTGGTGATGACAGCACACCAAGGTACTTAACCATGATCCAGTTGGTATGGATAAAAAGGTCTAGGCCAAGCTATTAATGTAACACATTTAGCCTCTGCATCACTGTAAAAGCCATCGCAGTCTCCAAATGGTGCAGCCTTTGTATAGTGACATATGGCATATGCTCATTTTTTTCAATCACATTCTACAAAACAAAAGCTTCTGCTATTTTACATTTTACTTTCACAGATTCTACTGTCATTTAAAAAATATAAGTAGATATCTATTATTAAATATTTCCACAGATGTGTACTCTATTTATAACACTGTTTTTATATGTGTAATGCATCTAAAGTTGTAGTTATTGTAAAAGTTGCAATCAAATTTTCTTATGGTTGACTATAAGTGGCTACTTTGTCCCTTCCCACATGTATGAGAACAGAAAATAGCCACGTCAAATTTCTAAATTCTTCTAATTTTGGAGTTCAAGTTCATCAGTTATATTAAAATAAGATATTATTGTTTTCAAAAACTTTGTAAGATCAGCCTAAGCAAAAAACTGTCTAAATTTGTATTTTAAGGTTCATAATTTCACAGTTTTTTTTTTTTCAAGGCTCTTAATTTCTATAACCAAGGTTAAGTTTTGAAATAATGAATTGTCTCATTCCTTATACACTCCAGATTCATAATAAACTCCAGATTCATAATAAACTCCAAATTCTATATTTTACCAATAAAATCTGCAGATAGATATGGAAGAAAGAATCTATTGAACTAATTTTCAACTGAACCATCATAAAATAACATAGATTATCTAAATTATAGGGCAATACTATCACCAAATAGTTAATGAAGATGTCTGATAAAAATGTAAATAGTATATGAAACTACTAAATCATGTGGGATTTGGCAGACAGAGATTGAGTCCTGAATGGAGGTCAGAGCAAATAGATATTATTAAAGTCGATAACCTAACAACCTAATCCCACTGAATCTCTCTGTAAAAAGTCCACTCAGAAGGATTCAATGTAGTTTTGCCATCAGCAGCAACCAGATCATATGGTGAGTTTTCTGAAAATTCAGTGGACAAGGATTTCCAGTGGAGGCAAGGCTCCCAGTCAGCTTCCTTAAGCACGCTCAGTATCTCTTTCACAACGATTTTGCTTCCCTCAGCTGCTAAATGAATACCATCACTGCAAAATTCATTGAAGATGACAACAAATTATAAATATTGTCTAGGTGAACTTGTCTGTTGACATCATTCTCATTCACATGTTATGACTGACTATGGTAAAAGAAGGTTGTTCTTTAATATATTTCACAAGACATTACTATAAACAACAATTTCAAGCATAAGGAGATAAAAAAGTATCATATGAACTTTGGTTTTAGCATCCTGTGACTTTATTGTCAACTCTGTTCTATATTTTTTTTAGAACTAAACATGGAGTGCAGATAAATTTTAGAGAAAAAATTCATTTGGTCCTTGGAAGGTTTGGTTTACATCACTTTGGCCCCTAACTCCCGAGAGATACGTGCATCAATTAAATGTCTCAGACATGGAAATTAACACAGAAATCATCCTTGGATTTAGGGACTAATTGGATGGCATATTTCTATATTATTGAGGATCTAATGTCAATTAATTTAGAGAACATGCAATCTCCAACTTTCCCATAACTACATTAATATCATTTATCTATTAAGATCAAAAACCAAATCAATGTCATTCCAATCTTTCAAGGATCAACACTAAATTTTATGGACATGAAAACCAGTGAATTGAAGAGGAAATGTCACAACTTACAAGCAAGTGATAAATGCAGGTTTAAATTAACCAAAAGATTGCATCAGTCAACATGCCTTTAAGATGGAAGATTGCAGGCCTAAATCATCTTGCAAAGAAAACAAAATACTGGCGAAGAGCAACTAAAGGATTTGGGTATTAAACAATTAGACTGCAACATCACACCATTCTGAAATCTCATAGTATTTGAGAAAAATAAAAGATAAATCGTGGAGGTAAGGAAGCTTACGTAAAACAAGCATTCCTCCAGTCATCTCTCTTTTGTAATGCAGTAAAAAGATCAACAACTTTGACATCCAGTTCCTTGCATAGCTTAATACAAGCTTCTGAGTAGCTTTGGCACAATTCATTGGTTCTTACCAACTCACTAAGAACTCCACTGATTAAGAAAGGGAAATAAAAAGCTAAGATTGGAACTTGGTGATTATCTGAATATATGTACATTGCAGAATTGAAAATGTGAAAGAAAATATATCTTCAGGCTACCTAGTGTTTCCACGCACTTTTTCCTCATTGACAGGAGGACAACTGAGAACAATGATCCGTGTCCTTTCAGATAGACCCTGACAGTCAATATGGTCACGTCAAATTACAAATAATAGTTTCACTTTCAAAAATGCATTTATGATCATCATAGTAGGCAAAGAACATCATGTCTAAGATCTATTTTTCTTCAGTATAGAAGTTACAATCTGCTGCGTTGCTGCAAATCATTTTTCAGTTTTTTCATAGATATCTTTTTCTTTTAGGTGTTTTCTCTATTCATATTTACCCAATTCATTTGACTTGGTAATATGTGGAAAAGACATTAAATGAAATAGAACAACATGCAGCCTCTTTCAAAGGGTGTTCACTATTATCCACAAACTATACTTTCTTGACACCTCCTCGTCTTAATTCTCCAACCGACATGTTAAACTATCGTCCTCGCGCAACTAAATTCCATAACTGGTACGAATCATATTTGATTTATGTTAATGAGTAATGTGGGAGTAACAGTTTTGGAGAACCAAGGATAGACAAGATATACATGTGATGATGGCTGGTTTTTCATCTACATTACATTATGTTTGTCAACAGAAGGTCCTTCAATAAATCAATTTATTTCCTAAACCTTGACATTTTAAAGAAATGGTTTAGCTTTCATATTGACAAAATCAAGAGTTTAGTGCTCTGTGTCTTGAAGAGAACATATCAGTCTCTACTGAAAGGCGATGTGCACTAATAAAAAAAAAACAAGTAATTAACATAGCAGAACTACCTGAATATGAATCAGAATCTTTCTCATGTTTTCAATATATTCAGGAAGAGGAACATGAGGGCCTAGGCCAGACGAATGAGGACCCATGGAATCATTACCTCCAAAATAAACTATCACAAGAGAAGGCTGGGTTGCAGCATCCTGGGGAGTCAGATAAATCAAATTATATAACGTAGGAAGGATAATAGGCTACAACAAAGGAATTATTTAAGAATGAATTGTGAGAGCATAAAGTTAGCAACATATATCCCACATGGAAATTAAAATACATTAAGAACCAGAAAAGGATCATGTATTATTTCAAGAAATTGTGTGCTATGACCCATACATCATTTTAAACTAAAGCATAACACAATCAAACATAAGATAAAGTGAAGAATAGCTACATCAAATGCATAATTTTAGTTGAGTTCTGTCATGTGAATGGTTGCTTTTAAAGTACAATACCTTTGGGAAAACTTGATCCATGACTTCGAGGGCACGTCGAGAGTTCCACCCATAGTATCCTCGCAACACTATGTCAGCCTACAGCAAGAATTTTGTATCATCATGACTTAAAAATGACCATTCTCAATAGTTCACTAGTGAAGGAAAAACAAAAAGAAAAAGGTTCTTGATATGGACACACTCCCACAGAAGAGAGTGCATGCGTATTTAGATCAACTATTTACACACACTTGTGAAATATAAATGCCTGGATACAGTCTTTGCACAGGCTTTCTACTTGTAATCATCCAGAGCCTCGTTTAGGAGGGCATTAAGAAGGGTAAATACAAAATTTGAAGGCATGACCAGGACAAAGACAGTCATAACCACAAAGGAAGTCAACCAAAATGAATTCATTTGGCTCAATTTTGATAAACTTTTAATAAGCACGTGTAGGAAAAGAAAAGAAACGAAAAACTATAAATCAAGCTTCTCTCACAAGTTATTATCAACTTATGGACCTCAACAGTCTTGGATGATGTTGGACCTTTTTCATAAGCTAATGTTTGTAACTTTATTTTAACAAATAGAGATGTTAGATTCATTTTACTGCATTACTTCCTCTTATTTTCTTCTCCTACGAGTTCACGTAAACATTGCCCAAATGAGGGAATACTTAGCCATGTGCAATGATGGTAATACTTCCAGAGAAGTCAATCATGGTGTCACACTTGAATCAACAATAATTCATGTACAGAAGTAAATTCATTCAAATTCACTTCTTTGTTTGAAATATTATACTCAACTAATGAGACAAAAAGTCAAAGATAAGATAAGTGACTAAACTGGAATCCTTTAGAGCAAATGACATGAACATTAGAAAAAAGACACAAATTTAATCCCTCAATCTCGTTATAATTAGTGAGAAAAAGAATTATTTTGATGCTAATTTTCATCATCGAGGGATTAAAGAGTTAAATACCTGCTGCAGTTGCGGTTTGAATTGCAGGAAATTGCAAAGAGATGCAGCCACAATTGCGCAGACAAACACCCAAAAACCTTAAAAGAGTCGAGGCCAAAATTTCAGTGGCAGGACATTTTTTAAAACCTTGCTTCCCATTCCCATATGGAAAAACATCTAATCACGTATGTTTGATCCCAATTTGCACAAAAATGCAAAAAGGTTTTAAATTGAATAATTGGTAAGCGCCACTCCAAAGAAAAGTGAAAGAAAAAAAAAGAGTAGCAGTGAGGTTGTTGAGAAAACCACGTAACATGACATATACAATATGATAGATGTGATGCAAGGATGCATGTGATGATGCTGCAATTGTAATGGTACTGTAGAAGAACAATGGAAGAAAGGAGTGTTGAGGGGTAAAAGAAAAGACAATAAATGAATGTAGTTGAAGGAAGGTACCTTACGAGAGTAGATGTCAGAAAGATGGGCGCCCCAACCGCCATGGCCGAAACTAAGCTGAACGATGGAGGATCCGAAGAGAACAAAGTGGGGTCTAGCAGGTGCAACCATGTCTGAGATTGAGATTAAGAATGAGAGAAAAAGAGAGAAAAGAAAGTGAGTGTGGCGTGTAGAAGAGAGGAAGTGAGCGTTTGTTCCTGTGCTCGAGGAGGGTCAAACCAGACATTGTATTTATAACATCCTAAACCAAACAAATCAAACTCTCATTGGTTATGGTTAAAAGTCTTCCTCTTTAACTTTTTCTGCTTCTAGAGAAAAGTTTTGTTGAGACTAACATACCTTTAACACTTTTTACAATAATATAATAATATTTTTTAATTAAAAATAATAATAAAAAAATAAAATATTATTTTATTAAAATGTAAAGTATATGTTTTTATTGTTAAGGGTGTTGACCATTTTCTATATACTCTAAAAATATTTTTAATACCCACAATTTTCAATCATGATGTAATGAATCTCATTAAATATTACTTTTGATATAGGAGAGCTAATATTTTATTAATGAACTTACATGAAAATTATTAAAAAATATTATATGTTTAATTATCTTAAATACTAATAGAGTTGTTGCATTTATGGTTATGACTAATGTTACATAAATGTTTCGTAGTCTATAAAATATTTATCTTAATTATTGTGAAAAAATCATTAATGTTATTTGATAAATGTTTTGTAATCTATAGAATATTTGTCTGAATTATCGTGAGAAAATTATTGATGTTATTTGATGTGTCAGTTTAGCTGAAATTTCCCAAGTTGTATAGTGACGACTAACATAAAAAAAATTATAAAAAAAATACTAATTAAAGTTATATGTAAATTATTTTGTTTAATGCGAAACTTAACGGAATATTTAATCAATTTTAATATTTAACATATTTTATGCATATAGATATATATGTTTAGACTGTATTTCATATAGTTAATAAATTAGTTAGTAATTTATAATTTATATTGATAAATATATAACTTTGTGGTAAGGTAACTTAAAATAACTCTTCTAAGAAGTTTTTAAGGTATAAGCTATATGCTAATTCACTTGTATAATGTAACTTATTTTATTTTTTAAAAATATATTTAATATATTTAATATATTTTCTTATTCTCTTTATTTTAATTTTATTTATTATTATCTATTTTAAATTTATGACTATTACAATATTTTTAATATTTATTAAATTACTTTTTCATTTTTATGTATTACAAGTTGAAGTAAAAGAATATTTAAAAATTATATAATTATACAAAAAGAAGGTATATATGTGAGAGCTTAGTTATATATTTTTTAGCATGAGTTTGGTTTGACCTACATATTTTTATATTTTTTTTTCCTTTTTATGCAAACTTTCATGTGATGAATAGTGGTTGAATTTCGAGATGTTAATCTATCTTAAATGTCAAAGTAAGTAATGATGTCTAAAATATAAAATTTAATAAAAAAGAAAATGTTTAAAAATTGGAAAATAAGAAATTTAATGTAAGATTCATTTATATTGAACAAGTAAACGTATTAAATTTTCAAAAAAGTAAATAAACATTAAATTTAATTAATATATGGATTTATTTAAATTAAATGACTTGTCAAAAAATTATATTTAATTTTTAAAATATAGACAAAAGTACTAAAATTTTAATAATTTTTTATTGTAAAAACTTTAAAGTTATAATTACATAATAATATAAATTTTATTTATATCATATAATTTTAAATTGACTAACTTGAGAATTTATCTAACTAATTTGTCGATCATAAATGTTAACCAATATTTTATGTCTTATTTGATAAAAGAGTTTGAGTGAAACTCGTAAGTTAACTTGTAAATTAAAATTTTATCAACTGCTTTATCGGTTATAGTATTGACTAGTAACTAATCTAGAAAAAAAAAACTAAAAATATATAAAATAACAAATTCTATAAAAATTAATAAGTTAACGATTTTTTGTGAAAAAATAAATATAATAATTAATCAATTGGTGTAAATATTTCATTAATAAGATATTTATTTACAAATTTTTTACCACTCATTTTATTTGATAATAATAACTCATTTTTTAATATAACATATTTTTTAGTTTCCAACATCTAATTATATAATTTTTATTTTTACTTATTTTCAAATGAGATATTATTATTTATTTTGAATCTTTTTTAAATTAATTTATTCATTCCAAGTATTATTTAATTATTTATTTTGTCATAATTAGTGTGAAAGACACTTTTTCGTCTAAATGAGCACATGCATTTTTCTAAATTAGGATATGCATGCAAATTAATTAGAATGTATTTATGTGTATTAAAAGTAATCTTTTAGCATAAACTTTCAAAGGCAACTTATAATTTTATATAGAACAGAAAATTTAAATTAATATAATAAATTATAAAACATTTATTAAATTCTACATTATTTTATTTTATACTTAATTAAAAATATTTTGTTATAAATTATAAGAATATTTCTATAATAAAAAAAACATATAATAATGAAAACAAAAAAATAATTGAAATAATTAATCTTTAAATAAAAAATAGTAATGTAAATCAATTTTAAAACTCAAAAAATGAATTATTCAAAATAATTTATTTATAAAATAAATTTTAATTTATTTAAATATTATATAAACATTTTGTGTGTGTATGTTTATGTTTAATCAATTACTTTAATAATAAATCTTTAAATATTTACAATCTAATAGGTTAATTGACAAAAAAAAATTTATTCAGTAAATTTCAATTATTGATTATTTTTTCTGATTAAATTTAACTTTTAATTTCTTTAATACTCTTTTAAAAAATATATTATAGTTTATAGTTCATCAATACTATGTTTAAAAACTAGATATAAGTATTAAAAAATGTAATTAAAACTTTATAAAAGAAGTTATTATGTGACTTTATATCTACCATTAATATTTAATATTACTTTTACTTAGACTGATGAAAGATCTCACATATCATTCATAAAAGTTTCACATGAGTTATATGATTAAATATAATTAAAGGATTCCCACCAAATCCAATAAAATATTAAAAAGCCAATGAACACACAGAGTTTAATAACATAAGATTGGATACACCAAATCAAGGCATCAATCCTTAGAAAAATATATTAAAAAAAAGAGAAAGAGGAAACATATTAAAAAAATAATAATTATAAATAATTTTATAACCATTGATGAGTCAGAAAGTTGAAGTTTTGTAAAAGATTGTTGAGTAGGTTAGGTGGGGAGGTAGAAATGAATGAATGAAGAGTACAATAAAAGACACAGAAGGGATGTGAGTAGGTTATCTTTTATGGCTACCATAATGACATTTCATATCAACACAATTCAAAAAATTCAAAATAAATAAAAAAATGTTAAATGTTTTAGGCATTTAAGATATGCAATGCTGCCTTTCACTATACCTTCTCCATTATCATCATGTTTTAGTTAGAACTCTAGTTATCTTATGTTTGCAACTATCAATCTAAATCTAAATGTTTGGCATACACTACATCTTGTTTCATTCCATTATTTGTTTTCTTGTACTTTAAACAAGTATTCACATATTATTCTATATTTATGAATATTTTATTTTATATATTTTAATTTTAAATAAGATTATTTAAAAATTATTTTTAAAATATATGTTGGACATCTCACGTCGATTAGAGATTAAGACATTTCATAGTATATCAGTGGGTGCAAACTTCACCTTATAAGCCGGTTTTAGGGTTTAGGGTTTAGGATCAGTGGATGCAAACTTCACCTTATAAGCCGGTTTAATGAGATTGAGTTAGGTTTAAAAATTCTTTACTTAATATGGTATCAAAACAATCTCGAGTCTATCATAGTGATTGTTTGTTCAAATTATCAGGTCACCTACTATCGGACCATCCATAATATATATTCTCACACATGAGTTGATCTCATATCGACTAGAGATTAAGACATTAGTCTGAGTTAGGCTTAAAATACACTTCTTAATAATATAAAGATTGTAAAGTGTAATGTAATCAAATTATAAGATAAGATATAACTAAAATTTGTTTCTTAAAAAATAATTTCAAATAAGTTAAATTTAAATAAAATTAATTTATTTTGAAAAAATTAATTTCACAAACTTAAATAGAAAAATATAAATCTATAACTAGTATTCTAAATAAATATTTCCCCATTATTTTTTCACGCACAAATTCATAATTCTCAATAATAACAATTTAAGATATTTATTTTATTATCACACACGGACTTTAATTTTGATCTATCACATCCTCATCCTTCAATATTTTCCAACCTTTTTTTATTGATTCAATATTGTTTGGTGGTAAAAGTGTACTTTTTAGGCCATCACTTAACCATCTCATCCTTAATTATGTTATAAGAGAAGAACAAAACATGTGCAATTACTTCAAGCTCTTCATTACATAATGGGAAACTAAATACAAATATGAAGTTTTTTTTTTTTTTTGGAGAAGCTAGTGTCTTGTTAGCAATGTATTCATTATTAGTCTTTATAATAAGGATTTTGTTTTTAGATAGGCATATGTTATTTTTATAATTTAAAAGTCTATTTATTTTAGTAAAGCTATTTAAAAATGTATATATATTGGTTAGTTTTATAATTTAAAAATCTATTTATTTTCATAAAACTCCTTAAAAAATATATAATTTTTTTTCAGTGTAAGTGTATATATATTTTTACTTTGACAAAATGGTATCTAAAGCTTTTGTTTTTTATCATGTACAAAAATTTGGTGCATATAGGTTGGATAACTCTCAAAAGCAAGAAATTGAGATAAATATAGGTGTAATGTAGATGAAACTGATTCATGAAAGTGACAAAAAAGACTTAGTAGTAAAAAAAATCTAAATGTTTCAATTCGATTTCATGACAAGCATTTGTAATCTGAATATGAGATATATCTATTTTACCTTAATAAATGATGTGAAACTAATTAATTACGAATAAACTTTGTATAAAGATGAATGGAAGAAGGTCATGCTTGAAGAATTGAGAAGAAACATGCTTAGGAGTTGACAAATTTATTGCCTCACAATGTGAGATGAGTTTTCAAACTAAAAGTGAATAACTATGATCAATAATAAGACACAAAGCAATGTTGGTGCAGAGGACTCAAAAAGAACCCAAAGGTGAATGTTAATTTTTACCATTATATTTAGTCATCTTATATTTAACAAATCAACAATTCTTTAACTTTTAACTTACTTAGTCCCTTTTTTAATCCCTTATTATAAGTATTTGGATATTGATTATTGTCATCTAAATATATCACTAATTCCCATTATTTTTTGTATAACAATTGAACTAGAGACACTTGGATCAAGTAAAGCAAGATTGGAATCTAGGAAAGTGTAAATAAAATGATAAATTTGAAATTTTCACAAGATTATATGCGTTGGATTTCACTTGAATTAAACTTGGGCGTCGCTTGTCGCTTTTACCGACATAACATCTTTATCTTATTTCTCTTTGTTTCTTCAAGAGGAAGAAGGGTTGTTGGTTTTCTAGAGAAAAAAAAAAAAACACAATTTTAAAGACCTTTGGAGCTTTGTTAGGGTTTTCTTTGGGTTATCCTTTTTTTCTCTTTTTGGTATCTTCTTCCATTGTTCATCTTTTATTTTCGACATCTTTATGACAATGGAAAGTTAAACCCATTTTATCAAAAGCTAATGTTTGTTGTGGTTTGATCATCCATAGTTTGATTGGAAAATATCTCTTTTGCATAACAACAATTAATTATATATATATATATATATATATTTTGTTACTTACCTAAACAATGTGGATTAACTTAAGTGAAAAAACTTGTAGTTACTTGTGAATAAAAAAAGATGCAGTTAATCTATATAAGAACTCATTTTTCATGGAAGAATGAAACATGTTAAGATAAAAAATCACTTTCTTAAAGAGAAAAAAATGATGGAAAAAATTGAAGTTGTTTTCTATAAGATTGATTTATAAATAGCTAATATATTAACTAAGAATTTGAAGATTGATAAGTTTGTAATTTTGAAAGAAACATTGGTTGTTGTAAACTGGAAGAACTTTTAAATTAATTTAGAATGTTTTATAACTAATTTTTTTTTTTTTTTTATCGTAAAACTCCCTGTAAAAGTGTAGTTGGTGTACTTTTCATACAAGAGAATATAATATACACTATTTTATTTAGGTGTATATTTGTTTTAAAACTCTAACAACATATAGCTTAGTGGTTGGTTTGATCCATATTTTAACTTTTTGATACAATTATATATGAATTTAGCAGAGAATATGCACCATTATTTTTCTCCTTCCAAATCTATGAATCCATGTGTCCTCTCTGCACCTTTTCTATATCCAAATTTGACATAAGATCTCATAGTAATTCTTTCTCCCAATTTCTCCTTCATCTAAAACTCCAATTGAGCCTTTCACCTATCCATATCTCCATCATGTTAAATTCATTTTATTTTTGTTTGAAAATAGCAAACAATCTGCTAATGTTTGTTTGATGTTTTGTTGGTAATGCTTATGACATGTGAATCCAAAATTTCAATATATCATTATGAAATCTCCAATCTTATAAAGTTATTCTCTAAAAAAATTTAATAATGTTGAAGGATAGTATTTGGTAGTTTGTTTATGTCTATATGGGTTTCAATGTTGGTTTTTCCTGACGGGTCAGGGTGAACTTCTTTGGTTGGTTTTGGATAAGGAATAGTTCGTAGTTTTTTGTTGGGAGTTTAGAATAGATTGAGATGAGAGGTACTATCTTATCTCTCTTCTTAATTCTTGTATAAGGGTTAGGTCATCCCTTGAGTTATCCATATTTATTTATTATTTTTTACTGATAAAAAAATGTTTTATATCTTTACTTTTCTATTTTTTCATATATTTTTCACCTTTATACATGTTCCATTGACCAACATATTTTTTTCCCAAAGGATCATTCTTTTTCCTTCCCAAATAAAGTTGTTTTTGCATGTGTTAGCTTCCTTGACACTTACTTTAATATTCTAAAAAAATACATGTAATATAAAGAAAAATAGATGTCACCAATGAGTAAATAACAACCCTTTAGGGTTTGCTCTATAGGTATGACTAGGTACTTGAAAGGGTAAGAAACATAGTAATTCAATAGTTATGCATAAAAAATTACATACTTTTTTCTCAAGTCCAAAAGCACCAAATTTTCCTTTCATGTAATTACTTTTAAATTTTGATAAGACTTCTCATAGTACTTTTTAATAGTTTCCAAAAAAAAGGAAAACACCAAATATGCTTTTTAGTGTAATACTTAACTTATGAAAGAGTTTTGGCCTATTTTAGAAGGTGGAATTGTGACCTTCCCAAATGAGTTGTTTATTGGTGAAATTTTTTCGATAAGAAACCCAAAAATGTTAAGGGACTATAGGTCTATATCTTTGATGGGTTGTGAATATACAATTATAAAAAAAAACTTAGTAATTAAGGAGGCTAAAGAACGTGTCGCTAGATATTATAAATCAAACCCAAAATACTACATTTATTATTCTTAGAATTTTGTAGGTTATTAGACAAACAACTCCACATGATCTTATAATAATAAATTATATGTAACAACTTAAAATAATTTTATATTTTCATTTAATTATAATTGTATATGATAATTTTTTAATTTAATCATAATCATAATCATCTTAAAAATTATTTATTACTCATACACTAAAATCATATTAACACTAAAATCATATCACCTTAATATTTAATATTGAAGTAAAGCTGAAATTTAATTATACGCTATCTAATACTACTTACCTATTTTAATAAATTTTTAAAATTTTGTTTATTTTAATAATCAACCTACAAAATTGGGTTGTCCTTCCTTCGGATACAAAATTGGATTTTTAATAATCTATTTTACACAAAGTTTCATTGTGCTTCCTTTGGTACTATAATTGGGTTTTGAACCAAGTGGATTGTATGAGGATGGTTGTTTAATATTTTCCTATGGTTAGTTTGGTTGTTCCTTAGATAATCAGATAAGTGTTTTGTGGTAGGAGTATGATAAGGTGTTTTGCTCTTTATGTATAAGGGCTGAACTATCCTGAAGTGGTTCATATTTATTTATTTTTTATTATCGAAAAAAAAAATTACAAAATTATTCTATTTTAATTAAAAAAATCTTAATTAAGAACATTAAAATATTAGAGGGTAACATTTTTTCATAACATTCTTTTTTATTAATTATTTAAGTGTGATGTACACAATTTTTTTTTAATGAGAGGATAACCTACTTCCATCACTTTCATGTCTTTTATAGCACTGAACATTCATTCATTTCCACCTTCCCACCTACCTACTCATTTCTCATTATATTTTTATATTCTTAGAAAAACTGAATATCTGTCACCAATTGCTATTCACACCAATCCTTATAAAATATAGTGCTTTGTTAACTCTCTTGTGCTTTTCTTGTCACTTTCTGTAAGTTCTATTTTCAATAACTGGAAATTAATTATAAATATAGATGGTATATTATAAAGCTACATGATGTATATACCAAAAAAGTATTAAGATAACTACAAGTTAAAGATAGAAAACTAATTAATAATTGAAAGTTATTGATGAAAACAAGAAAGTTTATCACCTAACCTGTTAAATTTTAAGTATTCAAAAAACTAGTGTTAAATTAATTTATTACACATAGACATAAATAAACGTGTTTATATGATAATTCATACAAATTATAATTTTATTTTAGAAATAAAAAAAGTATTTTTAGATAATGAATGTGACTTAAACTATTATTTTTCATTGGAATTAATTATTTCAAATAATTTGTTATTTTTCATCATTATATATTTTCATATTGCTTATTATAAAATTACTCTTGTGTCCCACAATTATTTATAAACATTATATATTTTAAATTTAATTTAAAAAGAAGAAAACACTACAACATATAAATAGGGTGGAAATTGAATTATTACCGAAAAGGTTGGTGAGGTATTTATGGAACAACATAATTATCTCTGTCACGTCTTCAATCAACAGGGGATGCCTAAACCACCAATAAGGTCTTTTAACAAGTATCCTAAATAAATTAAAATTTATTTTTTGAAAATAAGTATTAAAAATTAAAATATTTTACATATAATAAAACTATTAAAAACTCTAACCATTTTTTTTTAATTATTCTAAAATGTAAAAAAATAGTTTAGTATTAGTTGATTGTGTAAATATTTTTGTGATTTTAATAAACAATAACTTATTTTGGAACATTTCAAGAATTTTGTTAGAGTCGGATTTTTGTAAATATTACTCATTCCATTCAAAATAAATAAATTAATACAATTTTAGTAAAAATTATATATCGGAATATTATTAGGAAGGTAAACAAAAGTAATAAAAACCATTAATAAGAGAAATTAATTTAGTTAGTTATTTGAATAGATCCAAATTATAGGGAGAATTATGTAGTAAGTTACATTAAAACATACGTTATATATTATATATTTGGATTTGAGAAATGTTGAAGTGGTCTAAAATAAACTTGACTTTGAAGATATTGGAAGCTGCAGTCAACTGAATTGTTTTGAAGAGAAATAAAAATTAAATTTTGAAGAGAAATAAAAATAAAAATTTGAAGATGAAGTAAAACTCATTTTTTTTTGTGATTAAAAAAACAAAAAGTTAGGTGTATGGTTAATATTTCCATTAATAAGACTTTAAATCTAACTTGTTTCGTTCTAATTTAGTTAAGGATTAATTTAGATCCTGGAAATATTATCTCCATCATATAAATGTAATGAAGACATTTTAATAAACCATTAATTATATAATTATTAAGTTCCTATCCATTTATTTATATAATTTATTCAAATTGAATTTATATATATATATATTTAATTTGATTCCTAAATTATTAAAAAATCTAATTTGATACTTTTGTCATATTGTTTAATAACATAATTGAAAAACTAAATTGATGATAATTTTAAAATTAAGATACTTAATTAAAACTCTAAGTAATATATAAACTAAATTAAATTAAGTATATATATAGGGACTTAATAAGCAATTTAACTTAATTTTTAGAATAATTATTACAAAATAAACAAAGTTATCATAATTTATTTTAAAACAACATATATTGTCAATGCGTTGTCTATTTTTTCATATAAAGTTATATTATTAGTACGTTTTAATTAAATATAAAAAATTCCAGTAATCGAGTATTTTCATATTCAATTATACACTTTTAATTAATTAAAAAAGATTAAAAAGGATATTTTAATCCGAGGATTGGATTATGATTTGGAATGTTTGAAAATAGACTTAACTTTTGGATTGTTTTGCTGAAAATTCTCATTTTATATTCTATTACACAATAATGATAATCTGTTTCAATATTCAATTTGTGATATGAAGAAAAGTTATTATTATTATTGTTATTACTATTATTATTATTGATAATGATTATTATTATCTCTCTGAAATTAGTCATATTAATTAGTAAACACTTGCTAATTTAAACCGAAGTGATGTAATTATGGATTATTTTCTATATAAGTAAAGTTGTTCTTAGTTGGCAGTTAAATTTAGGTTTTTTATAAAGCTTTTTGAAAGGTAGAGATTAGAAAATCCATAGGTATAACAGCTAAAACAATCGTTGAAGGTCGTTTACTTTCTTCATAGGAAATGTGACAGAAATAGGGAAACAGTTAAGACTTTGTAAGACATCGATTTTCCAACACAACGTAAACCCTAACATGAAACATGACATTCTTGTTTTTGTTTCAACTCATTACCTTATCATTCGGTGATTGATCAAAGCTCTCTAACTTTCTCTGCAAACAAAACCAGTGTTCAGACTTGAAAGGAAAACTCAAAGAAAGCAGCTATGGCTGATAAAGGAACGGAAGATCAATACTTGAAACGACGCGTAACCACAGGATGTTACGACGTGGATGTGTCAAATGCGAATGAAATATGGAAAAGTGAAACCGTTTTATTCTTTTACCTTCCTACCTTGGCAGCCCAAGTTGCTTTCATGTTGTTATCCACTCGTATTTTGTACTATCTCCTCAGACCCTTAAACCAACCACGTCTTGTTTCTGAGATTTTGGCAAGTGCATCATCTTCTATCCCTCTCTTTGCTTCTTTCAATGCTCCCAACTTGCATATGAACCATGCATCCATACTATATATATACATAATTACATGCAAAACCAAATGTAGATGATTATTTAGATGCTTTTATCATTCATTTACTCGATAATGGCCCGACAGCAGCATATGGTACGATAATTCAACAAACTTTTGTTAAGATAAATTTTAAATGACTATAATAACAGATTAAAGAAAGAAGGGAACTTTAAACCTAAGTGAATCTCATAAAACCGACTTATAATATGAGTTTTGCACCCACTTATAAAGAATAAAATATCCTAATCTCTAGTATCTCCAACAATATTTTTTCAATCAGAATTATAGTTTTGTTTTGATAATCATGTAAAAGTTTGGATTAACGGATTATGTTATAATTATCACGATGAAACTTTACAGAAATTGAGGTTGTGCATTGTGATTAATTTGTGGGTAATTATTGTTGCAGATGGGTATTATGATAAGTCCAGAACTATTTGGATCATCAGCTTTATCTGAGGTTCTCACCCCTTTGAAGTCAATCCTAACAACTGAAACCATATCATACGTGGGACTCATTTACATGGTCTTCCTGGCTGGTCTGGACATGAATTTCGACACAATATTCCTACGAGGAAGAAAGAAGGCCACAAGCATTGCCATTGCAGGCGTTGTGATTCCAATGTTTTGTGGGGGTTTCATATATGCTCTGGCTCTAAAAATGTACAAGGGACCCTCAGAGTATTGGGCAAATTTCGACACCCCAAAGGCTTATATGTTTTGGACCTTAATTTTGAGTGTCACAGGTTTTCCTATGGTTAGTCATATTCTTGCAGATCTGAAGCTCCTCTACACAGGACTTGGCAGAGTGACCTTAACAACAGCCATGATCAGTGACTTTTATAATTGGGTCATGTTTGCAATGTTGGTTCCGTTTGCCATAAACGGTGGAAGTGCCATCTACTCGGTGCTGAGCACTATAATTTATGTGCTTTTCTGCTTCGTTCTTATACGTCCTTATTTGGTGGATATAATAGTGCGAAAAACCAATCAAAATGAGTGGGACAATAACGGGTTGTTCATTGTGGTGATGGGAGCATATGCTTCTGCAGCAGTCACGGATCTGCTAGGGACACACCCTGTTGTTGGGGCTCTGGTTTATGGAATAATGATACCTCGTGGTAAATTTACTCACTTGCTCATAGAGAGATCAGAGGATTTTGGGGTTGTTTATCTGGCTCCATTGTTCTTTGGTAGCTGTGGCATAAGGCTGAGAGCAATATATGTCATAAAAACTCAAGGTTTGGGCCTGGTGCTCTTCATTTTGCTCCTCTCATTCCTCCCAAAGATTTTAAGCACAGTAATAGCCACTCAGTTTTATGGCATGTCTGTTCTTGATGGTTTGTCTATTGGACTGCTCATGAACACCAAGGGCATCCTACCAATATTAATGCTCAACAGTGCCTGGGACAAACAGGTATCCAGTAATTTCATTACATAAATTGTTTTTGCTTTCATGAATGAACATAGAGTATGCCTAATGAAGATTCAAAACAAATATTGAAGTAGATAAATGTATATTAGCAACGAAGTTATAAGATTGACAAAAACACTCATTAATCAATGTTACTAACTCGACCAATTTAAAAGCAATGGACAAATACTGCAACGCAATACTTTTCAATCTCCAATCCTAACATGCACAAAAACTACACAATGGTCAGAAAATACATGTCTCAAAACACCAAACTGACCATTCCAACAGAACCGCAGACACACCTAATAGAAAACATAAAATCCTTCCACCCAAATGGGCCAATGTAAAAGCAATGCAAAGGAAAGAAAACAATGAACTTCATTCCTTCTTCATTACCCCGATAACCATCTCAAGAACCTGCAACAAACACCAAATCTCTTTGGTAGCATTCAGCCTGAAAACATAAGAGATATGCAAAAAAAAAACCATACATGCCGAATCTTAGGAACTTACACCACTTATACCCCCAACTACACCCTTACTTTTTAAATTTTTGTATCATACTCCGTTTTTACTCAGTCATAGTTCCTTTCTTACTCAATTACAGTTGCTAAATGACCATTATTTTTGTTTGGTCTCAGATTTTGAGTGTGGAGTCCTTCTCAATTTTGACAATAGCTGTTCTGATAATGACCATGATGGCGCCTCTTATCATAAACGCTATATACAAACCAAGAAAGCTATACAAACAAAACAAACTCAAGACCATACAAAACTTAAAGGCCGAAGTAGAACTGCGAATTTTAGCATGTGTCCACAACCCTCGACAAGCCACAGGAATGATCAACATGCTTGAAGCATATCACACCACAAAGCTCTCCCCTCTGCGTGTGTTTGCACTTCAGCTTGTTGAACTAAGTGGACACACCGCATCCCTTTTGGCTTCCCACATCAACAAGTACAACCAACAGCAGAGTGGTGGACAAGCCCTCACCAAACCACAGGAAGACTTGGAGAGCATCACCAACATTTTCAAAACATTCGCAGCCATAAATGAGCACAGCAACGTGGAGATCATTGCAGCAGTATCCTCCTATTCAACCATTCACGAGGACATATACAACGTCTCACAGGAGAAACAAGCAAACCTGATTTTCCTTCCTTTCCACAAGCAATCAAACATAGAGGGCATTCTAGAGACAGCCAACACTGTTTTCCAAGAAATAAACCGCAATGTGATGAGAGATGCACCCTGCACTGTGGGAATCTTTGTTGACCGTGGACTTGCATCGTTGTTCAAGGTGAACTTGAGAGTGGTTATGGTTTTCATCGGTGGCCCTGATGACCGTGAAGCCTTGGCTGTTGCATGGAGGATGTCAAAGCATCAAGGGGTGCAACTGTCTGTTGTGAGGATCCTCATGTTTGGTGAGGCTGCAGAGGTTGATGTTATGTCGCAGGTTGAGTCTCATGGACTGTTATCTGTGGTGGTAGACAGTGAGAAGCAGAAGGAGTTGGATGATGAGTACGTGAGTGCATTCAGACTGAAAGCAGTGAGCAATGAGGATTCTATAAAGTACTCAGAGAAAGAAGTTCGGTGTCGTGAAGATATTCCTGAAGTGCTTAATCAGATTGACCAAATTGGTTATGATTTGTATATTGTAGGTGAAGGGGCAGGTAGAAACTGTTTGATATTGTCAGAGTTGATGAAATGGACTGATTGTCCTGAACTTGGTGTGGTAGGGGACATTTTGGCATCCAATAGTTTTGGTTCAAGCTCTTCTCTGCTTATTATACAGCAATATGGGTTTGGGGGAATGGCGTTTGAGAACACTAATATCACACACCATCCTAAGGAACATGATTCTGGGACAGTTTTTGGGGAGCTATAGAATAGAATCAGTGATGGTTGTTTCTTGGGACTTGACTTTTGCTTGGTTATGGCTTAGGCGATAAACAACTATTTTGTAATTGTTTTTTGTTTGAGTAGGTGAAGAATTAGAGGATTGTTGATAAGGGAACATAAATTTAATTTTCAAGAGATGTTACCTTCAGATCATTCTTTCTACTTGTCAACCTTTTTTCTCCGACAAGATATAAAGAGATAAGGGTAACGGTTCTAGTAATATACAAATATTTTTATTCATATAATAATTTATAGTAGAAAAATATTATTTTGGCAACTTAGTTAACTAGACCATTTTAATCTTTCAAAATTTCATCTTTTTGATATGACCTACATTTTACTAAAAGATTATTTCTTCTTTTAATCTAGAGCAATTCATTGTTGGGTTATCAACATATCAAGACTCTATATAATATATATGGTTATATGGTTTTGTTAGGATTAAAAGAAGAATGATAGTATATTGACAACTCTGAATTAGATTACCACTGAAAAAATAAATAAGAGATAAAACAAAATTATAAACAGATGTCTTTCTTTATGCCATTGTCAAAGTAATAATTTTCTTAAAAGAATATAAGTATAATTATTTTGAAATTTAACTTTTATATTTCAATCATAACATAAGTGTAGTTTAATATTATTTAAGAGATAATATATTTGAATAGTTAAGAAAATGTGAAGAAAAAAGAATAGATACATATATATATATATATATATAATATTTAAGGATTATTGGGGATAGAAAATGCATAGAAATTTTCTCGAAAAAAAACATAAAAACCACTTTTAATTTACTTTGATGTTCTCTATTGGATGAAAAGTAAGTGAAAAAAAAAAGTTAATGTATCAAAATTCTACTCATTAATAAAATTAATATAAATAATCATGTTAAATAAAGTTTTAAAAGGTTAAAAGTTTACCATCTCACGTAAGTAGTTCAATTAAAGAAGATAGTTTCTACTATATTCCCTTGATAACTTAAAATAATATTATTTTAATATATTTTTATTTTACTTTTTAATTTAAAATCTTAATATATTATTAAAGTTGGATGTTAAGTAATAAGTAGTGTATTTGTTTTAGGGTTGTAAAAGTATTCTTTCTATTAGGCCGATACGTTTAGAATAATGATTATTGCTTAGGACAGGAAAATATTCTTTTGAGACTACTATTAATACTTAATTTTATGATGATATTCATTGAGGAAAAAAAAATCTCTTCTTCTATTTTTGTTTATTTTAGCTTTATTTTTTATTTCTTAGATTTTGTGTAAGTCAAAACATTAAAATATTTTAAATACACTATTTAAGAAAATTAGTTATATATTAGCTATAACAAAATATCCATGCTCCATTTTCACTTGTATCAATTTTATTCTTAAAAAAAAATTCAGATCTTAATAGTAATAGTAATTATAATAATAAAATAGTATTAACATGTTTTTTAATAATAAAATATGATCAATGATATTATTATTTTTTATAATAATAACAATATTATTGAAATCATAATTCTTTATATTATTTTAGATTCACAATAATAATATTAGTTTTAATTATTATATAATAATAATAATCGATATTATTAATTATAATATTTTTATAATAATAAGTATATTTTTAATATTAATTTTATTATAAATACTATATTTTATCATAAAAAATATTTATTAACTATAATTAATGCTTTAAAAAAGTATTACAAAAATTACTATAATAAAATATTAGTCATAATAATAAATTATTAACTTCAAATATCTAGTAGAGAACTGAATTTCTTTGTCACAAATACATACACAAGGAACGAAAGCAAGTAAAATAGCCATTTGAATGGACTCGAAGACAACCATTGAAACTATTGTCAAAAAGTAATCTCTATATTTCACAGTTTCCCCATAAATTAATGGGAGTTTACAACAATATTCTGCGTCACCAAATACAGTAAAACCTACATGCTAACACAAGTATGACTTGCTCCTTTACTTTCACCCTCTTCAACCTACAAAGTGCATGTTTTATGTTTTAGAGATTCCACAAGCTCTAACAAAAGTTACATATTTGTGACCACGGACACAAAAAATACAAGAGTTTATTTCCCAAAAGAATAAAATGTAGCAAATAATGAGGCAGATCAATTCTTCTATAATGGTTGGTTAGACCAAGACAAAGCCTTTCTTAGTTGCAAAACCCACAAGGCCATCTGCATTCCCCAGAGTCGTACTTCTAGCAAAATCTTATCCAATTTAACGTTTAACCATGTTAAAAGTGATTTGCTTTGCAACATCTTTGCTTCAATGACAGCCTCCGAGGAAACTTTTCCAATGATAAAAAAGGTCTCCAAAGATGATCCCTGTGACTGATCATGATACCCAAAAAGAAAAGGAAATCTATTATAAACAGACACAGCAAGTAGGACAATCTCAAGTTTCCATTGCTATTTTTACTTCTATTCGCCGGACTGGATATTTTACAATTAAACACAAGATACATTGGTTTGAAGAGTATTCATCAATCAAATCACATGCCATGCAATGTAGCAAACGGAAAACATAGTTGTATTTACCAGAGAATTATTGACCGCTCGTAAACAATCATTTGTCTTCAGCATTAGAAGAATCACGCGTGGTAATCTCCTTAAAAGCTCTGAGATCTGATGGAAATATTGAGATGCGTACATCTGCAAAACAATTAGGAGAGTCATTTTAGAGCTTCTTTTCCTTCAAGGGCATGCTAAGCAAGGAAGTTTGACCATGCAAAACCCTAAACCGTAAAAACAGACTGACTTTTTATTTAAATATTCAGTAAAAAGTGAACCAAGCTGTAGTCGACCAATTTCTTAAAACAAGTGGTTAAACTGCAGATCACAGGATTCAGGAGACAAAAAAGAGAAGAATCAAGAATTTTACCTATTTCCGTAAGAAAACCAGCAGGAACATGAGTATTACTTACAGTGGTATTAGGAAATGTAAAGTGCAAGCATTGTAATCCAAAAAAACATGAACCTGGGACTGAAATACAACTCTTACGAAATTTTTCCCTTAAGCTATATATTACCTGCAGTTCTAATCGTTCATTCTCATCTCCCTGTATAACCAAATGATCCATAGATGGGTCAACAACCCTATTCCATGGCCTCATAGTTAGAACTCCAGCAAAGAGTGCATATAAATCCTCCCCAGCTCCCAACTTTGCACTGTATTCTTTGATTGCATTAGCATCAGCAAATACCAACCCCTTCCATAATGAAGCATAATTAGTTCTTGTTTGGAAGTCAAGCTCTTTATAGAGTCCATGGTCTAAAAGAATCAACTGTGGTTTTTTCCTGCCTATATGATAAATAAATAGCCAAATTAAAAAAAAAAAAACACTGACATCCTAGTAACCAACAATGCAGTTATTGTAAAAAATCAAACAAAAAGTTGGAGACAGAGGTGAACAAACAAACCAAAACCTTTAATAGAACAAGAGCATGGATATTTATGGAGAGAGTAAATATCTGCATTTGGATGGTTGATAATGTAAAGCGTGCAAAACATTATGGTATATTCAAATTGAAATTGCAATTTTATTAATTTCGAAATCAGAAATGGTACTTAAATATTTTTGTTAACAGTTGAAATAAACAACCATTTTGCTGTATAATATTTTCAAATTCATAATCACATATTTATACATGCATCTCAATTTTCAATTTTAATCTAAACAGACAGCATGGGATGGTCTTCATCCTTCTGCAGTCATCTTATCTTCCCAAATGTCTCTGCAAATAACAGTGGAGAACCATTGGTGCAGCCTGTTGTGGGCCATTTATTGCACCCCCTTATCAAGCTCCCCCATTTTGGTGCATCAGTGATGATAAAATTTTATTAGTCTAGAGTCTAGTCTTCAATAGAATAGTTTATTAGTCTTCATATGACATTTGTTAATGCCAACCATAGCTATTAATTTTTCCTTGGATTTTTGCCAATGCCACCATAATTCTAGAAAACAGATATGAATTGCTCATCCCATATTAAATCAGGGCTTGAAACTTTCTCTTAGAAAAGCCAAATTTATCTGGTCCAAGATTTGGCCATTAGTATCCAAATGTTAAAGGTGACACCATCTCATACGTAAGGGGAGGAATTTATAGATTATTTTTTTCTTTCTTGTGGTAGATAAATTAACAAAACAAAACAATAGTCTAAATGAGTCGAAAAGAAACAACTAATCTATTTCAGGGCCATAATGACTGATAGAAAATAGTTATAGTTCGGCAAGGGAGGCACGAAGGGAAGGAATAATTACCCCAAATGCTAGTTTTACTGGAAGGCAATGGGCGAACCAACAAGTTAGCAGAATGCGGATCACAATGTACAAAACCATGCTTGAACATCATTTCAGCAAAAGTTTGACTAACCTGCAAAAATGTTGATCACATACTAAATTAATAAATGAAAGGGAACCTTGGCGTAAAAGTTGAAGTTATCACCATATGACCAAGAAATCACAGATTTGACTGGAGAATCTTGAAGATACAAAGAAAAGGCGGCCACATATACAGTTTAAACCCACACAGAGATCGCACAATTCTGTGTGTAGGAGCTTTATGAGTTTATGGTACCATGGTGCCCTTTATTTTGCTTATAAATCATATATGGAATGGAACTAATTGCATGAGGCAATCAAAATGCTCATCATTAACTCTCCTAACTTCATGGACACATGTAGCCGTATCAAAGATATCTGAACGCAGACAATAATGTCACGAAAAACCAACACACTATCAAAACCTATTGTTGACCACTGTACAAGTGTCCATAGTGAAACCCATAAACATGAACTTACCAGTGTTGAAAGTTCATGCAAGTCGATCCCAAGTTTCTGAATGGTTTTTACATCATTTACATAAGCACCATCCATGAATTCCATTGTCAGCAGCTTCGAGGTACTCAGATTCCAATAAACTTTTGGTGCATATACATAATTCGCAATATGAGGAGACAACTTGTGGAAGTTATCCAAACACCTCTCACTGTTCTTTGCCTCAGTTAAAAAATCTAATTCCTGCAATAATAATATTAAGAAACTAAATAGCAAACAGGGAAAACATGAAGCAGAAAATAAAACAGAATTTAATAATGATGAATGAAAAACATAAAATTCAAAAATCCAATACATCTCAAGCAAATTTTACAAGTAAAAAATATTAATCATGCTAGCACATCATATCTCGTAGCCAAAACAATTAGGGCATGGTTATACATGTTTCTCAAAAAATTCTTACGCAAGTAAAATATCGTAAATGTCATGTCATGAATGAATGAAAAATAATAAGGTTAGCAAGAAAAGTAAATAAATTTTAGATAACATCTACAGAAAAACAGATCAAGGCTTTAATGCAGATCCCACCTCCAGCCTCAAAAGACAATATAGAAAGTCAATAGAAACAAACAGACACTGAAGATAAAATACCATCCTAACACGAAACCTGACTATAACAAAAAGTGAACTCATATTAGGTATATTATCAAACTTAAATCCACAAATTTTAAACATTTTCCAAACCAACTAAAGAAGTAATATTTTACCCTACATGACTTCTTTTCTTAGGGGGGGGGGGGTAAGCATAAAAAGTTAGAATTTTCTTTGACCCATATGATTTATTGGTTAAACAATTTACACATTGGCTTGTAAAGAGGAAAATGATGGCTTTTTTTATTTATATGATCATGATATAACTGAGTTTAACATGTATTTAAGGTTCCCATCAAATTTTGATGAAATGGTTTTAACTATACACCAACTTTATTCCAAAATTAAAGATGTACATAGTCATAATATACAATGAAATCAATCTTGAAAGTTAAACCAGTCCACTAAACATAATCCACTAATAAGCATGCATATATTTTTAGGCATAGATATTTCTTCAAAGTTAAATAGCAACTTGCCTTGGGCAAACTTTCACTAATCTCATCAATCAACCACCTGTAGACAGAAGTAAACAGAACATCAATAAACGATCAGTGCATAGCAACCGATGGAAACTGAGGACATTAAAACTATAGCTATAGAGACAACTTAGACCATTATTTTTTTCCAATAATTAAATGCACACATCCATCAAATGGCTTTTAAAACTTCCCACAATAATGATGATGGTAAATTTCACTGCCGATGGCATCAAAGCTGTACCTATAATCAAAACTGGGAAAAAATCTGTGCAATGTGTTTACAACCAATTCCACAGTGGCATGATCAGCAGCTGCAGTATCCGTCATGTGAGTATGCTGAACCTGAACAAACATTGACAGATACAAATATGAAACAAATATTAATAATAAAGCATTAATACTGACATAGAATCAAACTGATCCAAATTTGCACATATATAACAAAATATTAGCAACAAGCAGAACCTTGACAGCAACTTTTTGGCCATCATGCATGCGAGCTACATGAACTTGTGCAAGGGAAGCACTTGCTATTGGAACTGGATCAAACTCAGAAAATATCTACATTAAAAGGAAAAACTCATTCACCGCTATAGACAAAATCAATGACCAACGGAACTAATTACACAAAAACAATGTCTTTGTCTATTAGGAATGAAACACATAGTATATACTTTATCTGGAGTATCACCAAGCTCTCTCTTGAATACGTTGCATACTTGCTCATACGAAGAAACTGGACACTTATTTAGCATAGATTCCCTCATTGTCTGAACATATTCCTCAGGAACTAAATATTCCTGTAAATAATTGAATAATCAAACAACTCATCATTGCCTATTGTGCAAGAGATGGACAACACCAGCAAGTAATGAAGTTGGTGGTCTCCGTATCTATTTTTCCCTTTAAAATCAATAGGAGGGGAAATTAAAGCATACCAATTGCCCAAGATGTTGTCCAAGCTTTATATAAACCCCTCCATTCTTAAAACAAAGGTGTTGAAGTTTTTGTGCTGACCGGAGGTGAACTTCATGCTTGATTCTCTCCCTATCAATACTCCCATCCGGAAGTCCCCACAGTGAATATTCATAATCTACAAATAACACAAAATCATAACCAGCTTTACTAATACAAGCTTCATTTTCACATAACTAACAAGTTAAAAATATGTTTTCTACCCTACAGACACAATCACACAAATCATAATTGAGTAAATCACCACTTGGTCCTTGAAAGTGTAACGCACTGTTACATTAATTTACAAAATTTAAGAAAAATCAAACTAGTGCAAAAATTGATCAATTGTTTCATCTAAGTCCCTAAATTTAACCGCTTATTATTACTTAGCCTCTAAACATATATAATAACATCATCTCTTAAGGGATACCTTTTTTTAATTTTGGATCAATGTGATTGTAGGATTTTAATTTCGTTAGTTTTGGGGACTGCTTTGAAAGCGCGGTAAAATTTGAGAAGCTAGAAGGGTAGTTTACTCAACAATCCATAATTCAGAAAATAATCATACATAAATTTAACTATTGAACCATTTAGCCTAAAGTGTAAACGTACATACATTTCCAACAAGTTCAATTGTCTTAACAACTGATCAGTAATCACGCTTCAGTAATCGATTCCATGAGGCGGTAAATAGAATTGAAAAAGCAACAAAAGAACACGCGGAATATTGAATGAGCGTTCATAGAAAGTTCGAGAACAAAGGAGGTTAAAGTAGATCGAAAGTACCGAAAGCAATGCTAGCAGCCGTGACCGCGTCGCTGAAGAGGCGATGGGGGACGGTGGTGCAAAGCTTGAGAGCCGTCTCGGGGTCGTCGGAAGTAGCAATGAGCGCCGTAGTGACGCCGCCGCCAACGGCGGAGGCAACAAGAGAGAATTTGGCACCTGCGCGCCATAACCAGGCCATGTGATTGGGAGTGACAAAGAGTATTCGATGGATTTACATGCCAATGCCATCCCTAATGTATCAAAGTGTAACGAGAATACGCATGGGTATTACCGTAATAAGTCAAAATACGATTTAATCTATGTGTTCTACTTTGTTTAGTTTCAATATATTTTTAAAAAATTGCTCAATTTGATATTTTTGAAATAAAATAAAATTACAATGTTCTATAATTCTAATCATTTTAAAATTTATTTAATATCCTTTGCAACTGTATGAAAATATGTGTTATAAAGAATATAAAATATCATAATTTTTTATTACAAAATCAATTGTCCAAATTTTAATGAAATTAAACAAATTTTTAATAAATTTTAAAATTAATTATAATCTCAATACATATCTTAAAATAAAAATAATAAAGAAATATAATAAAGGTTATGATAAATATGTATATTAATTATAATTTTTTTTCAAAAAAGTATTTTGGAATTAAACATCAACTTAAAGATACTTATTATTATTTTATTTTTCTTTAAATTTGAAATTTATAAAAATAATAGAATAATTATTATTTTCAGATAACCTGATATAGACATCGCATATATCACAAATTTTTAAACAAATAAAATTTAAAGCAACCGAGACTATTATAAACATAATTTGAACTTTAGAAATGAAGCTTCTTTTTTTTTAGAAAAGATTGTTCGTTCCAAATCTAGAAAAGCCGAAGTCAAAATAACTAAAGTCATGGTCCAAATTCATAAACATGCACTTCATAATACTAGTAGTCTGAAATATTCTAACAAATTAATTGTTCTTTGCGTAAATAAAGATAATCTAAAATCTAGTTCAGGTAAATTTTTAATTACATAAAAAGTTAATTAATTATTTGAAGTTTATATTTGATAAAAAAAGGTCGAAGTACATACGTATATTTTATTCTTATACACAAAAACTTTTTTTTAAATGAGTTGATAACTAAACTAGATTCAATGAGATGTTTCTTGTAATGTAACGTTGAATGGAATCAATGAGATGTTTGTTATATTTAGCCAGTGTTCTTAATTGAAGTAGATGTTATTTAATAGAATATTTAAAATTAAAAATAACATTTTCTTTAAACATGTTAAAATAACAATAAGGTGACCATAATTTCACAATAAAAGAAAATTATAAACTACATGACCACACAACACATGTTATTAAGAAACTTTAAATTGTTTATTCTTTATAAAATTATATATTTTTTATTTTTCACTTATAATATTTTACTTGTAATATTTGGTAGATATTTACGATCTAATTTTTTTTAATTGTTTTTCAACTATCCAATTATCCGTAAGCAACTCATAAACTTGTTAGGAATTCACGTAAATTTAATATAAGTTTGAAGTTTCGAGTAGAGAGATTATTGATTAATAATATGAATAATATATAAGTAGAAAAAAAATCCACAAACATTGGAACTTCAAATTTTTAAATTGAAGGTGATGTATTAAACTCTTATATAGATTTGTTTATGACTCATTAAGTATAAATCCTTCAAATGTTTTTTTAGGAAGAAATTAACACCACCTTAGTGTAATTCTTCACCTGATTCTTTGTTTTCATCACCTTCAACTAACATATAAGAGGATCATAGCACATTTTCCTTTTAAGAATACTTGTTCAATCTCATTCGTTAAACTATTTTCACTTAAAGACATAATTAATGTCATATCAATTAAACAACCATTTATGGTAAAGTCCCAAGCACATGACTCATTACTAGGGTCGTGGTAATGTGAATCTAAGAAAAGTGGAACATGTTGAGCTTGATAAAAAAAATATGTTATTGTACTGATAGGTCAAAACCGAGAGGTCAGGCCGAAAGCTAATGGCAAAATGACCTCTCGGTTGTCACAATATATATATATATAGCAAGGTCGGAATTTACATAAGAAACCTGTGAAAGGGGGTGTGAAAAATAATAAAATGGTGTAAAAAGAAAGTCCAAAAGGTAAAGTGAAAAGCCCATTTGAAAAATTGTATAAATAGGAATTCGACATAAGAGGTAAGGCAGAGTGATTTTTTGTCTGATGATATATAAAACTGTTTTTGACTTTGGCATCGGAGCGCCTTGCAGGTCCCCCCCCCCCATCTGTGTGAGGAAGAAGTCGAGAACACCTAGTTGAGGAAGAAGCCGAGAGCACCTAGTCGAGGAAGAAGTCGAGAGCACCTAGTTGATGGAGAAACCAAGAGAGTCCAACCCAAAAGTGGAAGATTTGTATAAAGTTGAATCTTGTCAACCTGCTTTAAGTATTCTTGGTCCTTGTTGTAAGAACAGTTATCATCTTAGGTCATGACCTAATTGTATATTAGAATATGATTTATTTGTAGGACCTTACTCCATAGTCTATCACAAACTCTCAACAGAAACTACTAACAAATATTGATTTTCAAAAAACAATCAAAGAAGTCTGTTGACAACAATCATAGTATATCATCATATCAAACTTCAAAATACATAAAAACATAAATAGTTCACCAAACAATAATCTCAAACCATAAAAAAAATCTTATTAATTTTTTTATAAAAAAAACAATACTTTAATAAATCACGAACACAATAAAAAAAAATACATAATATATGTACGACACAAATATATTTCAAAGAGTGTGTGTAGGGTTGGTTTAATATGAAATATGTTTAAGAATTTTTTGTTCTTGCTTACATGTGTTGCTTATGTGTGATAGGTATTCTGAATTTGATGACTTTACTTAAGAATATGAGGGTTAACAGTGTTAGGAAGAAGATGAAAGGTAAAAGAACAGTGTAGTCTGTAAACAACCATAACAAGAAAATGGTGGGTGTAAAATTGAAAAAAAAAAAAAAAGAAGAAAAACAGAAAAAAAAATTGAACCATTAATTTAAAATTGAACCAGTCCCATCGTAGTGAAGGCCAATGTTTGTGTTGGAGTCGTGAATGTTCTTTTGGCAGTTGTATTAGGTTATAGACAATTGGATCTAATGTGTAAAGTGGTTTGTAAGTTTGAAAACAGTGTGGTCCCTTCTTGAATGACATATGTGTTATGTTATGATGTGACTAATATCATAATTCTTTTTTATATGGATGTTGTTTCCTACAAGTTATTCACGATCTTATTTTTTATATGAATAAATTATATAGAAAATAAATAAACATGTATTTCTTTCACAATTGAGATATTCTTAAAAAAAAAAGAAATAAAGAAAATAAATAAAACAAATGGTTTAGTAAAAGAGTAAAATATATTTTATATTATTCTTCTATCACAAACACGGCATACGTTTACTGATTTTGTATATAATAAAATCTCATTATATATTACTATGAATAATTATCTTACTAATCATACGAATGATTAGATAACAATATAAGTCAATTTTATATCAGCATTAAATTATTAAATAAATAATTAAAAAAATGAATGGAATTAACTTTAAAATTAAGCAACATTTCGTATACAAGCTATTAATTTACTTGCGGTGGTTATGTTCGTTTTCTTTATTTTTGTGTGTAAGTATTGTACTAAATAGATTTAGTATGAATTCATTAGTTATTTTCAAATACTTAGATTATTATTATTTCCGAATCTCTCTGTCAAATTGTTTTCTCAAATTAATTATTTTAATCTCATCATAAAACTCAACCATCTTGGTAAGTATACTCTCGATTTATTTTTATTTTTTAAAAGTATGCTGCTTATACTTTTCTATTTATTTATTTGAATTAATTAATTATATTTCTTCATAATTATATTTTTTAATTTATATTTTTTTGTAAATTAAAAAGTCAACACTCTGTACACACTTAGTCTTGTTCGATCCTTTTCAATAAATAAATAAGGGCCCTGTCTAACGTTTTATTCTCTTTGAAAAAACAGTTTTTTCTTTTTTTAAAAAATAACCTAGTGGTTTTTTATTTCCAAAAATAAAAAAAATGAAGAAAATTATTTTAGTATTTTGAAATATCCTTGTTGAAAACTTAGAACTTTATTTGCAAGTAACATTTGAGATGTAAAATAAATAATTTTAAAATTATATTCAAATTATAATAAGACGTTTTATAATAGATGGATATATTATGATTGGATTTATGCAATACTTATATTAATACAAATAGATTTTTCAATTGAGTGTGTCTTTGCGTGATATTAATAGATGAGTAATTTAAATTAACTTACTCGTTAATGAAGAATAATTTGATGAACAATAACATTATTCACATGATAGGTGACTTCATCTTTTTTCTATCTTTAATCCTTCAACCAGTTTTTCTAGAACTAACAAAAACTGTAAAAGAAAATGTGAAAAAATAATAAATATTTCAATTAAATGTTCAGCAGCCCACTTATTCAAAAATAAAATAAAATAATACAATTAAAATTAAAAAATAAATAATCGGTATAACAAATTTTGGTATATGTCATTTTTTAGTAATAATGAAAGAAAATTAATTTCAATAAAAAAATTATTCCATTAATTTTAAGTCAATTGCTTTAATTATTTTGTAATTAATCACATATTTGATGTTTGATGTTCGCGACATATGTTATTTAGAGACAATTAACATTAACTTGTTTTAAAACTTTAATAGAGCTTTTTTTATCTTTTTTATTTATATTTTAAGGTTTTGTTTGAAAGAGAGTGAAGTTGAAAAAGGAATAAAAGAAGGAGAAAGTGGGGTTGATTAGATGTAGAGAAAATGAATAGATTCAAGTAGAAAATGGTATTGAAATTTGTAAATGATTTGATTGATGTGATAAAATGAAAAATCATATTTTTTCATTTATTTTTTATTTGATTTTTTATATATAAAAGCATATATTAATAAATATTAAGTTAATAAATTAAAATATTTTTTTGTATTCATAATTTAATTATTTATTTTATTAAAGTATTAAAAAAATATTAATAGTATGATTATTAAAAAACTATCCGTTATATTTATAATGTTGTTAAACGTAAAACTAGTACAACATTTAAAAACATAATTGATTATAATTTTAATATAACTGATTATGTTGTAAATATTTTATTATTATTTATATAATAATTGATTATAACAGAAATATAATTGATTATTATTCATTTTCTTAGCTGATATTTTCTAAATAGTACAAAACAATTGAGAGAAATTTTTTATTGTTTTTTTTGTAATTTAAGAGATGAAACGATGATGGAATATTGCGTATTTGAGTACATTGTTGAATTTAATTTTGAATGCTTAACACACACAACACTTGCATTATTGGAAGATTTTTTTTAAATAGTGAGCATGTAAAAAGCATCACAACACAAAGGAGATATTTTATTGTGGAAAATTATCTTAAATGCAAAACGACTAAGTCTTGTGTCGTATCCAACACGTCCCTTTCTTGAAAAGAAACTTGTTTATTTTTATCTTAATAAAATAAATAAATATACTAATTATTCAGATCCCTAACTTCTCCGTGTTAAATACGTGTGTAAGTCACGCTATTACGTGCATGTTATCCCTTGCAAATTCGATATTAAAGGGACCACGTACACAAGTTTCAATTTTCAGGAACCATGTGTATACTTTGTGTTTTTTTTATGATCCTTCTTCATTTGGATTTGTGACAACACTGTTTTTTGGTTTGGTTTTTTGGCTGGTTTTTCTCCATTTTTCTTCTTTGTTGGCTTGCCTAGCAGAACAACATGTAGCATTGGGCCATGCTCGAAAAGGATTGAGAAATGGAGCCTTTATATAATTTATCTATAATCTATTATAAATATATCAAGGAATTCTTTTGGTGTACACGTTTAATACTTTTAATTTATTTTTAATTACATTTTAAAATTAAAAAATTATTCAAATATTAAAAGTAATTGTAATGTAATATGTATTGTTTATGATTATGTAAGAGTGAGGAAACTGCTCAGATTGAATAATTAATTTTTTCGTTTCGATTTTATTGATACTAACTTCTTATGTTTTCTTTTCTTTTAACTTCTTAGATCCTTAGTTTGTTCTCAATTGGGTTGGAAAAACACCTATAAAAGGTGTTATGACATTCAAGTAAATATTTAGTATAATAAATATATAAATTTGTGTTTATTTATATGGTTGTGATGAACCATATTATTGGTCCAAAATTAACATATGGATAGTAATTGAGAGCGTATTACCTAACTCTCCACACAACTTAGTCTTGTTAATCATCTCTTGATCTTAATATAATTTAAACATATCATTTGGTCGATACCAAGTACAAAGATGTTTGAAACTCGTTCGGTCCTGATCATTACAGTTTCTTTTGTAAAGCTTATTATTAATATTGTATAAAAATATGATGTTTTTTTCCCTTAATAAAAAAAAGTTATAAGATTAAACAAGTATTTCTCTTAATTAAAAAATACTTGTTTAAATAAGACTTATTAACAATTAAAAAATCCTTTCATCTGATTTCCTTGATATTTCTACTCCAATTTACTTTTGTAAATTTTATGCTTAAATTTGTATCAAAAGGTGTTTTTGCAATTTAAGCTTATGTCTTCGTGGTTAACTCTATGTTTAGTAAAGTAAAAAAGTAACGGAAATGAGAAAATTGTAATTATTATTCCATTAAAAACACTTATTTAGCAATAATATGATCAGAATAAACAAGTTATTCATATATTTGTGCTAAAATAAATATTGTGTTACTTAGGTCACTTGTGAGTCTTTATTAGAAACAAAACCATTTATGAGTACGAATGAAAAATAATATGATGTTTGTAAGGACATGTTGTGCTTGCAAGTCTTTCAAGGAACGAGTGATACTCAAGCAGTGATTTTAAATTTTCTTAGTTCAGCAAGAACAAACTTATATGATAGTCCACTTTTACTCTATAAAAAATGTCAAATAGAATCACTGGATACAACAATATTTAAGCTAAATTTTAATATTACATAATTAGTTTATTTTTACATGTTTAAATTGATGTTTTGATGCTTTTAATATATAATAATTGTATGTAATTGTTAGATAAGAAAGGTTTTAAGCCATTCTTTATTATTGTATTTTGTGTTGTGTTGGACCTCTCACCATTTTAACACTTCATTAAATGATGAATGTTCATATTAACAACAATACAACAATAAAAAGTTGTTTAGAAGTATTTTGAACCATACATGTAAAATTTCTACAAAAATAAAGTTGTATATATTTTTATATTTATTTATTTTATCAATAAAAAATAAATTTTAATTAAACCGAGACATTTAGAGGGTTTCAATCCTTATAAAAAAAATCAGCCCTCACACAAATAGTACCGACAACAGAACTAACAATTTCATAAATTTTTATATTTAAAATATTATTTTCTTAAATTAATTAAACAATAAATAGTGTAAGGTTTTAATTTTTATATATATATATATATATATATATATATATATATATATATATAACTTGTCTATTTGTATTATATTAAGGTCCTATTTAGACTTAGATAATATAATTTAACAATATATTATTAAAATTAATTTAATAACTAAAATATTAAAAGTTTTCAATTTTTTTTGTATTTATGATATATTTTAAAAGTTATATAATACAATACATAATTCATATAATTCATATTCGATTTCTGTACAGAAACATGTTGCACCAAAAGTATCCCATTGTACCGGTATGGCCGACCGACACCATGACGTGTCTCAGTCTTCCTGTTCGAGATGACCGAGACACACGCTGACACGTCTTTGTCTACCTAGCCGATCGATCGACACATGACACACGACCAGACCGATCGACACGTATAACCATTAACGCTCAAATCAAGGTTAGTGAAGCTAAACCATCATTAAGGATTAGGTAATGCAACCCTAAGTGTGATTCATTCCACTAATCAGGTCTAATGAGGTAAGCCATTAAAATAATATAAATAGCACACATTCAAGGAACAAGGTACGTCATTTATTATTGTACACCTACCTGAATACCGATCACTTGCTTTACTGACTTGAGCGTCAGAGTGTCTTCCGCAGGTACCCAATTCGGTGTTCACCCAAGACCGAGAGCCGAAGGAGAAACACGAAGACAAAAAGGAGCTCAGTCAAGCACCTAACAACCTGAGAAAATATGCTGAGGGAAACATGTTTGTAGATTGCAATTTATTGTTCTTAGTTCTTACACACTAATGAAAACGTCTTTTTGTAATCACTTTCAGAAAGGGATTTTCATGGAATGCAAATATGCTATAAAGAAGGCCATCACAGAGACAATGAGGGATTGAAGTTTATCATCTCTTTAAGCTTGTTTCACAATATATTATGTGCGTTTGGTCATGGGAGTTGCAAGAAAGTAGAAAGCACCAAATTAAGTTGGTAACACATAGATTTTGGATAAGGATCAGAGGAGGAACAATCTGTTTGGTCAACCATGGATTCAATAACTTTTTTATATAAAAAAGAAGAACAAGAAGAAGTTAGGTTTGAGCAAGCCAAAAGGTGTTTCAAAGGATTTTTTTTTTCCTTTCATTGAGTTGTCACGTTATTATTAGATTTTCTCAATATGATGATGCATAGAACAAGAAAAATCTCTTTAAGAAAAACTCCGAAAAGTATAAAGTTAAACATGACGCTAATAGATAGATCACGGTCATTCAAAACTTTCCACGCAAAATTTTCCAATTTTTCGTCCTCAAAAACAAGAATTTGTTCTAGAAATTCTTACATTTGACATTTCACTATTAATATGTTGTCGTCAATTTGAATTTAAACTGTGTTTTCTCAGTTTGAGTGAAAGTCAAACGATATTAAATCAACCTTCTAGTTGAATATTCATGTCAAAAAAAATGAAGTCATAGTAAGAATGATATTGACAATTAAATTGTATAAACGTTGCATTATTTACGTAATATATTTTTATAAAACTATTTTATGTATCTTTTTATCACACAAATTCATTGTTTTGTTTCATCTCTCTGTTGTGTTAATTTCTTGTGCAAAAATTGTATGATATAGTTTTTTATTGCAGAATTATCTTAATTATGTATAGTCCAAAAGCTAATTTTTTTTAAAGAGAAACTCAATGACTTCAACAAGTATTTTATTTGTGACGACGCTTGCGTGTATCACCTAATCCAAGCTTTTAATTCAAACTTTTGGGTCACAAACTATTTAAAATAATGCACTATACAAATGTTTGCTTAAGATTTTTTTGAAAGTTTTGATATTAATAAATTTTTTAAATATAAATAATAACATTTACAAAAAATTAAGATTGCGTCAAAAATATTTTATAAAATTCTTTCGTGTCGGTAAAAGTTTCCGTATATTTAATTATAATTATTAAATATAATTTATTCTCAAAAGTGATTTTAAGTTATTTAAAATAAATATAAAAATGTTTTTCCTTAAAAAAATTACAATCAATGAGAATAAAAACTACTTTACTTTTATGCAATGGTTAAAGTCTCATGGCTGACGTAAATGACACGAGTTATATATACCTAAGAGTAAAATAATCTGTCCTGTTCAAATTAATTTTAATCCTTTATAATAGAAACATTATTTTCTTTTGTTTTTTAATTAGTTGTTTTTAGTCAATTGAATTTTTAAAAATTTATTTTCAGTTAGAAGATATAGTGACGTTTTGATGTGAAAAAATATGAGTTACTCAATATTTGTTACATAAATTTATTTGAGTGTTATGAATTTTTAAGAGTTTATTCAAATTTTAATTACGATGTAATGTTATTTTTAATTATTGGGGTTAGAAGGTGTTAGTGCTGTTGTTGATGTGATAATGAATGATTAATCAATATTTGTTATAAGATTTTTTATTTGATCTAATATAAATATTTTGATTGACAGAAAGATTTTGAAATGACAAGTAGAACATCATTTACCACATTACTAAATGTTACTAACGTGTCTAATTTAGATTGAAAATGACATTTTGCCAAATTAAAGGATCAAAATTTGTTAGTTTGAACACAAAAACATGAAATGTACCTATTTTTTAAAAACTAAAAGCATAGTTTTATTACATAATATATTTTGAAATAATTTTTCACATGATTTTAACATTTACGAAAAAGTTACTATTGTTGTCTAAATCTAAAAACTAAAAATAACATTTAGAAAAATTAAGGGTTTTTTTTAATTGGGTGACTAAACGTAACATTATTCTCAAATTGGTAGACTAAAAATACATTTCAATTTTTATAATTTTTGTATAAAATATGTCAAATATACATGAAAAATGTCGAATCTATTTTTTTTAATCATATTTTAATGTTATTAATATTGTATAATTTTATAAACTAGAAATAACCCTTTGCAAAATGAGACAACTAACTTTAAAATATTAAAATACAAAAGTTTATACAGCCAATTTAGAAAATTAAAAACATACTTTTGTTAAATAATATATTTTTAAATATTTATTCACATTAATCTAACACTAAAGAAAGTGATGTCATACCTTATAAATAACTTATATTAGCTAAGAAAATCAATTTTTTTTTGTTTGTTTGAGATTTTTGCTATGCTTCATTAGGTTGAATTTGATTGATTAAATTATTACTTTTTCATAATTTTTTAGTTGTTTCATAATTTTTTAGTTTAATTTGTTTGATACTCTTATATTTCTATTAATTTAATTTTAGAAAATGTTTAGATTGGTATGATAAGTGAGATTTGACAATATTAGAATAAACATATTATTTTGAAATTTTTTCACTGACTTAATTGAATGTTTGGTCTTTAGTAACCTTCAATGTTCCTTCAATTTATTATTTCTTTTAAGATTAGTATCTTGATTTTCGATGTATATGTTTTCGATTAAAAATAATTGATAGGTGTGTTATTTTGTTTGTGAGCAAATGTCTTCTCTTTAAATGTTCAATATGTATAAGAGTTGGACCACTCACTATCCCTAAAATGATTCATATTTATTTATTTTTTATTGATAAAAAAAAATTAAACAAATGAATTGCAAGTATGGTATAAAAAAACAAAAATTGATATTTTTTTTTGTAAAATAAAGTTGAAATTAGGGTTCTAATCAACAGATTTTGTATGATTAATGATAGTGTCACGATGTATCTAGAAGCATGTGTAAACACAATCGCTCTCGTAGGCTGCTGCTAATGGTCCTGCTGTGACGGCTAGAGTTCCTCACACTTCATATTTGGCGCGCTTGACTTAACTGCTCTCTTCATTATCTTTTATGAAAAATCACTTTTTTTTTTTCAATTACAAAAAAATATCATTATTTTGTACACACGTTAAAATTAAGTGATCAATCTGACTTATTTCTTATTTTTAATAGATTGATATCCTCAAATCCTTAATTTTATTAATTAATTATATTTAAACATTGTTTGTTTTAGTATTTAAGGATTCTTTCACGATTTTGTCATGATAGAAATTCTTATAAATTATTCTTAACTTCAATTATTCAAAGATATAAAACGTCAGTGTAAATTTAATTTGGGAAAGAACTGGTCAACGGGTCTAGGCGAAATTGCTTTGTCTATCTCTGTTAGTTATATACCTTTCACATGTAAGCAATTTACTTTATTGTCAAAATTAGACTGAATATTATACAATAGAGTGAATCTTGTTTTTTAAAATAATTTTTTTCCATTTTTTTAAAATATTTAAATATAAAGTAAATCAAAATAATAAATTTAATTCATTAACAACAAGTTTTTTTATTTATTTATAACTAGTACAAAAATAGACGCAGTATTTTTTTATTTTACTCAACTTTCACGATGATACAAATTTAACATACCTATATAAATAGTTTTAGTTGAGTCGAAATTAATTAACTTTTTTTTTTCTTCTCTGATTTGAGTTTCTCTTCTTTTTCTTCAAGTTTTTTTTCTTCAAGTTTTTTTTCTTCCATTGGTGATAGTTTTGGAATCGAAGAGTATGATGATGTTCACGTTAAAGTTAGCATTGACTTGATGGTAAATACAAAAGAATAATAGTTTTACCAAAGAATAAAGTTGTTTTGAAATAGAGTGGAGTGGAGACACTAATTAAGAATGAAAGTTATTTTCTTTGATATGTGAAATTTGGTCTAGAGGTGAGAGTACTTATTTTTTTATTGCCTTAAAATAAAAAATTAAGATAATTAAATATATTAAATAAAAATAAAATCAGAAAAAATTTATGCATACTATTTTTTTTATATATATATAACTATAAATAAAACTCAAAATCACACTATATTTAAAATTTGCGATTCTCATAAATCGTAACTATCCGTTCGAAAAGAAATCTTCAATAGCCATGTCCCTTAATTAAAAAAAAATCAATTCAAATCAATATATTCAATTAAAAATCAAAACTACAATTTTTTATGTAATTACAATCATTTAATAAAAAATATGTTAAAAATATTTTATTATTATTATTATAATTAGTGGTATCTGACTCCAAGATAAATTCAAATAATGAATTGATGTTTGAGAGTCCCTTAACTCTTTGAAACCTAACTCTTTTCATTTGGTCCAGGGGACATAAAAAAATAAAAAAAAATATAATGTATTACTAAATAAAACCTATTAAAATAGAAAAATGTGTATATAAGATTTCTCATTTACTTATCTATTTAGAAGGAATGTTTTATAGAATATAAATGAGATGTATTATAAAAAATCCAAATTATAATATACACATTAATAAATCTGTGTTTTCTCGGTGACTATATATATTAGTGTCTGTTGCCATAATAATGGATTCAGAATCTAAATCTATAACTGCAACAAAAAGAAAACATTTAAAAAAGTGTATAAAGAGAATCCAATGGCAACGAAGAACATGGTAAAATGATTGAGTGATGGCTCCAACAGCTGCAATAAGGCTGCTTGAACAACACCATCTCAGCATCGTCTCAGAGTTCGTAATTGTTTAGGTTTTCTACTTTGAATATGTTGATGAATGCAGAACAAAACAAAATTCATTGTATAATGCATGTTTTTTAAAACAAAAAGGTTTATGACTCGAAAAGACAAATGCAGCAGCATGTGATCACATGCCTACAATCTTTCGGTTCCACCATACCCGCAATTACCAGAAATATATTGTAATCACAAACTTTCTGACTCCCATCTTCAACCTCTTTCTTTCAGAGTATAACAAAATAGTCAAATATTAAGAAAGGATACACATGACTTAAATATTAAAAATGCTTCTTATTTGTTTCAAAAGAAAGTGTTTTTTCTTCTTTCTGTTCAATCATTACAAATCATTCTAATATTATTTTAAATAATCAGTCATTTTTGGTAAGCAAAAATACTACATTAAAACATTATTTCTAATTATATCAAAATAGTTTTATATATATTTCTTTCTTTCTATTTTTAAAACATTTTTTAATTTTTCTTTCTATTTCTATCCTTCCAAACTCGGTATATATTTCTATTTCTATTTTTTTATGGGATGTACAAATTTTATTTTATCGTTTTTCTTTTCTTATCATTTAAATCTCGTGTAAAATGAAATGGGATGTATTCTTGTATTTTTTTTTTCTTTTAATAATACATTTATATCATATAATTTTTCATAAATATCTATTCTAATTCGAAAAACATGTACATTTTCTGTTGTATAATTTTTTTTATCGGATATACAAATTTTATTTTATTGTATTTCTTTTCTTGTCATTTAAATCTCGTGTAAAATGAAATGGGATGTATTTTTATATTTTTTTTCTTTTAATAATAAATTTATATCATATAATTTTTCATAAATATCTATCTTTATTCGAAAAACGTGTACATTTTCCGTCTATAATTTTTTTTTATCGTTGTACAAATTTTATTTTATTGTGCTTTTTTTCTTATCATTTAAATCTTGTGTAAAATGAAATAGAATGTATTCTATTTTTTTTCTTTTAATAATATATTTTTAATGTGATAATAAATAATTATTATTATTTCAATTTTCAGTTTATCTGAAATATCAAATTTTCAGTTTAATTGAAATATCAAATTCATAATAATATCTAATATAATAACTTTTATGAAAAAGAATAGAATGGGGGTGTATACTTTACCCTTCACTCTCTCATTATGGAAGTAATTTTTTAATACGGAAAATAGCAGAAAAAACTTTTTTTAGAAAATTCACATGATAAAGATTCAAGATTCATGTTTTATCCCAAATCCCAGCACAAACATATTACATATGGGATGACGTGGTACATCACCCATCAACAAGCACCAGCAACAATCACGGGACACGTGTCGAAGAAGCAGAAGTGAATTTCGTAGGTGGTGCATACACAGGGAATAAGCCTCACCAAATAAAAAAAAAAAACAAAACATGAAAACATAGATATAAAGTTAATTGTGCGTTAAGGTTTTAGGTATTGCCGTTGGTTTGGAGAGAGAAAGAGTATGATCAGGGTCCCTCTACATGTTCGTGTAAAGTCCCAACCTAGCATTTGTCATCACTCAAATAGTGGACAAGTCCGGTCAACTTTGTAACCTTGGCCTGCACCTTCCTTCATTTCGCCCTCTTAATTAAACCCTTCTCCCTCGTTCCCCTTGTCATCACAACACAACAACAACACACACATCACAGACTCTTCCTTTCTGCAACAAAACCACATATTACAAGCTCTCAGCCACCATGAGTGGGAAACACTACCAAATCACAGGATCCACCATGGGTTTCTCCTCAAAAGAAGACAAATCCAAGAGAATAATGAGGGGCTTCAAGACTCTGTTCTTCTTGATCACCATGGTTATATCGCTTCTTCTTTTCTCTGCCCCGGTTCTCCTTGTTATTGCCGATGCACTCCTTCCTTCGGCTCTTCTCTCAACCATTTCCCCCTCCTCTTTCTCCTTGGAAAATCTCGCTTCCCATTTCCACCACTACGATTTCCGATCCTCCCTCATTGATATTCCCCTTATCTCCATAATACGATCCTTCATCATCTTCTGTAAGTACACACACTACAAGAACTATAATTACCCACCAAACATTTTATATGTATTTTTTTCTTGAAAAAAAGATCATTACCAGTGATCATAGTGACCAATTTTTTTTTAATCAAGGTGAAGTTTTGTAGTGATTTTCGAGGACCCTTTTGAAGGTTGTTTAATGGGTTGTTAACCTTTTTTTTCAGGTGTTTATAGTTTGTGTGATGGACCAAGGCTTTCGCACGGACCTTATTTGGGGATTACGACCATGTGTTCTGTTTTGTCTCTGATGTTTGTGTCGTTGAAGGCTGTTTACATCTTCAGTGTTTGGGGGTTAGATCGAAGTGGGCATGTTGGAGGAACCGAAATAGCTCTGTTCGTGTGCTCTTGTGCGTTGGCCGTGGGGCATGTTGTCGTGGCCTACAGAACAAGTTGCAGGGAAAGAAGAAAGCTTTTGGTCTACAAAATTGACATTGAAGCTGTAAGTGTCTCCTCCCCTTGCACACGCTATTTTCCTTTCCACCAAAGCTAAATTCAACTTTAAAATTAAAATTATTGCGTGTGTTAGTGGAACAAGATAGTTTTGCAAAACGCTGTGCTTTTGGAAATTCGTATCCTTTTGCTAGTGAAAATTCAAGCTAATTCCTCTTTCTTAATCGTTTTTGGTGACGCGGGGTTTACACGGAGAGAATTTTTGTGTGGTGGGAAGGACCCACTAAGTACCGTTTTTTATGATCAAGGAAACTTCAGTGAGTGCATTATTTATTGACCTTAGTACAGTAGAAGAACAATTATGGTATGTTATTAGTGTATTAATTGATGGTTTAGAATTATCTTCTGTTCTAAAACTTTTCCTACACAGAAAAGTATATAAGGGTTGGTTTTGATTTTCCCTGCCTCTCTGGAAGGTCAATGGTTTGGTTTGTTGACAACTCCTATTGAATACAGAAAAGCAAAATTCAAATTAAGTCATGCATTTTATTTTATTTTCAGCTTTGGCAACATAGTTCATTGACTTTTCCAAACAGCCAAATTGAGCTGGTTGGAAAAATTGGGCAGAAAGTGGGTCATATGGGGATGTTGGACTCCTCATATATCGTCTATGCAAATTATTCTTCCAAATGCTTGAATCCTAAAAAAAATTTACCAAAAAACTTTTTGTTTCTTATACTTGATTCAAATAAGACTTGGTCTCACAGATATGAATCCTCTTTTGAAATCTCCTTGAGCCTTAAAATAACCAAAGTCGATAATATAATATAATATAGTTTAGAAATATCTAGATATGTATTTGATCATGTGCGTATGCAGAGATATGTTTAATCGTTAAAAAATATTAGTATTATTTATTTTCTTACCTAAGATCATGGCCTTCACTGTTGGCACCCTGCAAGTTGAGGGTTCCCCACTACTAACAACTGTTACTGATAGACAGCTTTCTCTCACCTAGTCACACGACATAAACAAGTTATTCCCACGTGCTTACCTCATACCATATGTAATAATAATAATAATAAAACATTATTCTCATATTTTTACATGTTTATCTGAAGAAACAGAAACAAAACGATGAAGACATTTAACCATGTTCCACTTTTGATATCTACAGATTTCAGCTTGCAAAAATGGGTATCCCAGGTATCTCAAGATTCTTCAGGAAGAACGAATCAAATGAACTACTGTGCCGCTCGAAGATCTAAGTAAATATCATCTATGGATTCTCAACTACAACATATATGTTTTGCGAGGGTCAAGAGTTGCTACGGTAATTATTTTTAATTACTTTTTTTGGTAAAGTTAAACAGTGATTAGGGAAATTAACAAAATCCTAAATGTTTTTTTTATTTTTCTGTTATGTCAGGTTTATCCAAAGGATGCCAGCAACCTTGGCACCTAACTTTCTAACCTCGGATACTGTCAGTTTACTGCTACCAGGATACATAAAGTTGTTGAATGGTGTTTAGGTATAATTATAATCGGTATATGTAATAGAGCTTCATCTTTGGCCATTTATATGTATCTATTTTGTTTTCTTATTTATATTCTTCCTTTCGAATTATTTTCTGTATATCTTATTGTGAATATATATAAACACTTTTTAATAAAAAATTATGTTAAAATGATCATAACAGTTTTTATTCGAAGAAAAATGAGGTGAATAAACTTTATATACTCTAACGCCGAACTTCGAACACTTCTCTTAAATGATGTGTTCGTGTCGGACACACGTATTGGATACGGATATTTGTAGAATATATATCGGATACCGACACATGTATTGGTAAAGTGTTCAATTTTTTTTTGGATTTCTGACAATTTTAATATAATTTTAAAAAATAAAAATATATTGATTTTTTAAAACCTCAAACTTATTGTATAAATTTTGATTATAATTATAAAAATAAGTAACAATTTTTTTTTAACCATAGTTAACAAAAACTGAAACATATTTATACACATAATTTTTTATTGTTAATTTATATAAATTTCATGTTTCCATATCCTACGTTTTAAAAATTATACATATTTTCATTTTGTATTTTGTGTCGTATAACTTAGTATCTTTACTACATAACTTAGGGAATGTGAAAATGGCTTTTCAGCTCATTTAGTAAACATTTATTTATAATACTTGTGTCACTTGGGTTTAAATATATTGCTCTCGGTTAATCTTTTCAATATTTTTTGTTTCTAGAGAGGAATAAAGTTTGTCTGAAAGGTTCTCTTAACACATTGGAATATTTTTCGTACATATAAATATAAAAGAGGAATTTTAGCAATGTATTGCATATTATTCGGTAAGTGAGAGACTTATTTATTGGAATATTGTCATACGTTAAAGTTACAACTCTCTCGTTTTATTTTTTTTACATGATTTTTAAATTGAACTCAAAATTAGATGTTTTAGAATCTGAATCTCAAACACCATTATTATTTTTAATACATTGCACCCAACTTTCATCTACCACTCCTACACCATAAAAAAAAAATATCAAAGTGTGTTTGTTATAACAACTAAAAAATAAAACTATAGCCTAAATCAAATTATCCGAAATATTCATGAATTACATAATTTTTAAATTATACAATATGAAAAATTTAATATACGAAATAAACAATATATGTTTCGTTACCTTATAAAATATATCATTATTTATTTATTTTTTATTCTTTTTGAATTAATTATGAATGCAATTAATTTATTTTAAAGAGTCATTTTTTATTTTAAATATAAATAATTTATTTAATGCAAATGTTTTTTTAATAAGAACAATACTCACTTAAAACAAACACAATAAATGTTGATAATATCTAATATATTAATGATAAAAAATTATGTATAACATCATAGTCAAATTTAAAAATACAAAACCTAACTACATTGAAAATTGTCTAAGAACTATAATGATGTCCCTTTCGCATATGTCTTAGAGCACGTGAGCATCTAGTATAAATGACTTCTGTCACAAGCTAATTGCAATATATTGAGTTTCATTTCATGCTAGGTACCTTCAACCGCATTTCGCAGTCTATCGACAATTCTCCTAAATATACTTTATATTCATTGAAATTATGTTAAGAACTTGAAAATTTTAAATAAAAAACAATGATAACACAATAATGAAAATAATTTATCAAGCAAGCAAGCTCCTGTAGTGATGACGATCATGTTTGATTGTAATTTCCTACATAAAATTTTAACATATTATTAAAAACCACAACATCAAAAGTTAATAAACCACAACATCAAAAGTTAAAAATTAATTATGAATTCACCAATCCATAAGTCAAGAAAAATGTATTTCAAATTCACTAATCCATAAGTAAAAACAAATGCATTCCAAATTTATCAATTCATAGATGCCACAAAACCCAATTTTTGAAAACCTCTAAACCTCACAACGATGTCTTTTCAAATACTAATTTTGATATTTAAAAAAATGTAGGAGTGCAAAAAGAAGTACCATGAAAATCATCCAAAGGCTCATGCGGTCTTTTGGGCCTCTTCAATCCAGCAAGAAAAGAGGGCAAACAAAAAAAAAAGTTTCAAAATATTCAAAAACAAAGAGCGAGTACGACGTCGTTCTTACGCATCGAGGAAGCACCCCGCCGGAAAGGAAAACAGCAAGGGTTCGAACTGCGAAAGTGAAACTCGAAGGAAGAAAGAACGAAGCACAAAGCAGCAACAACGATGAGAATCACGTTGGAGCCGAGCTCGGAGCCCAGCCCAAGCCACTCCCAAACTCCCAAAGACGAAGTCGAGTGGGTCCCGCTTCCCAAGCATCCTCTCTTCACCGCACACGGCGGCGCCAACATTGCCGCTTACCGGAATCTCCTGGCCTGGGACGGAGCCTCGCGCCTCTACTTCTGGGACGCCAACAACCGCTTCCTCCACCGCCTCTCTCTCCGACTTGGCGACCCCGATCCCTCTTCCGTCCTCGCCTCTTCGCCCTCGAAGGTCTCTCTCTCTCTCTCTCTCATTTAGATTTTCGTACAAACGGAATGCAATGATATGCTAATTCGTTATTGAATTTGAAACAGGTGTTGCAAGCGGACGCGGTGCTCGATTTCGACGTCCACAAAATCTCCATCAACAGGAACGGAACAGCAATACTCCTTTTCGGTTCCGAAACGCTCTCTGTCATGTATCTCTACGGACGCGCATCGAAGAAGGATGTGAACTTGATTTGCAGGTACAATTGCAAGTTGAACTTACTACTATAATATGCTTTTTCTCTGCTACCGGATAATCTCAGTTGTTTCTTAAATATTTATTGTTTTTTATTAAAATAAATTGTTTTCGAGTTATGTTTATAGGATTTTCAAGTTTATTCCTGAGTTGCATTGCATATGAAGAAGGTTATGGTTATAAATTATAGGAAAAATTATTGAGGGACACGTATGTGCTGCTTGAGCTAGATACCCAGAGAGGGATAGACATAGAAGGGAAAGAAATGTAGGTATGATATGATGAAAAGGGAGATAGAGAGAAGGGAAGAGCGTCAATTAGGTATATACACTATTCAGGTTTCTCAGCGTATCAATACTCTAAACTGTAATGGGTGTGTGCATTTTTTTTTATGTTGCTGGAGTTATGAGCTTTTCCTTACCATCATAGAATTTTTAACCCTTTTTTTCTTGACATCTTGTTGCAGGACTATTACTGTTGGTTCTCATGCACATTCCACTGGTGGCAATGATATTCGGGTTTTACAAGTATTATGGCACCCTTACAGTGATACTCATTTGGGAATTCTTTCTTCTGACTCAGTTTTCAGGTAAGCTTTTTTTTATAATGATTTAGGATAATCAATATTATTTGCAGTGGTGTGGTGTGACTTATAAAGCATGGGTTTTGGTTATTCAATGGGTCATCTTGGTTTATGCTAGACTGAAAATTTATTGCTTTTGGAATGGCTTCAAATGCAATGCTGAGATTTAGAAAATGAAAGGCTACAATTATTCAAGGGAATAAATATATCAGTTTGATATTGTAATATGTTAAAAAAATTTTATGGCAAATCCTGTAGTCTTTCTAATGTTATTATCTACATTAGTATGAGAATAACAACTTAACAAGCCTTGGTGATATGGGCTCCCATCCCATTTTCACCAGAAAATAAAAAATTCCATCGAGCCATTTGTTTTTAAGTCTGGGTCCTAATTTTGTTCACCCTTATATCTAATAGTTAAATTTTATCATTACGTTTGAAATTTCATTCTTTTGGATTTTGATTGAATTATTTTCGTGTGCATAATATGTCCCGTAGTCATATAATAGTCATGTACTTGTTTTAACACCAACATTTCGTACTGATGCCATTTTGTTTTTTATTTATTTTGTGTATATCTGTTCTTTCTTGGTTGGATAAGACATTATTTAACTGTGAGTTATGTTGTCATGTTTCCCTCTAATTGCAAACTCATCTTTGTAGACTTTTCAACCTGGCTGTGGATCCTTTGCAACCAGAGCAAGAATATTATTTACAGCCTGTTGAGCCTGGTAGATCTAGAAATGCCTCATCAGTGTGCCCAGTTGATTTTTCTTTTGGGGGTGACCACTTATGGGACAGGTTTAGTGTAAGTTCTGATGTTATTTTTATTTAACGGTTTCTAAATATTCTTTTTTGCCCATTTTACATTATCTACTACTGACATTTCTTTAATTAGTTTTAAACATTTTGTTTATTGTGCTACTTAACAGGTTTTTATTTTGTTCAGTAATGGGGCTATCTATGTACTCTGCCCCATTGTTCCATTTGGAAGGTATTTTATTGCTCTTATTTCATCTGTCTCTCTTACTGCAGAAATGTCGCCAGTACTTTCTGGATTATGGTTATGTTTGGAAAAGGCATTTATAACGACATAAGCACTTGTATAAATAATATGAAAAAAAATTAACCTTATTTTCTCTTCAACTATTGATAAGCTGTTTACCCATAATAAATCTTGATATCATCTAGATAGAGTTATTTATATATAATGTTTGTACCCTACTCATTTTTTTATTTGTGACTGTTTTCTCTGCTTCTCCACAGTCTCTTCAAATGTGAGTCCTTGGTAGAAATATACAATGATGCTCACACATTTGGAATAATATCAGCCAACTCTGTTGCTGCGAGTAATTCAAAGTTGGCAATCTCCTGGTTAGAAGCAACATTTCCTGAGTTACAGAACCAAGACACTGAAGGAGACAGTCTGTCCTTGCTAAGAGCTCATGCTTATTCTTTATTTGATGCATCTCTTGTCTTGCAGGTATACATATAGTCTAAACTAGACTTTTGTCGGCTGTGTTATCAATTGATGGAAAAGTGTCTGTCAGATTGTTCCATTCCATCAGTTGCAGTGTTACGTAATACGATTTTATGTTATGTTTTGAATTTGTAGGGACCTCTGCGAAGAGTAGGTCAGGATGGAAATGAAGATTCATTTGGTTGTAGTGCAGAATGTGAAGGTCGTGCAGTTAGTTTTCTGTACAATTTAGTCAGTAAAGACTCTATTTTGGTGACTGCCTGGAGTGGTGGGCAATTGCAGATAGATGCTCTAGCCGATGAGATCCAACCTGTCTGGTGTGTTGGTAGTCCACCTCGTCTTCGTGTTGATTCCCATGACCAAATTCTTGGCCTTGCTATGATTTGTGAGTCAATTACCTGCAGTAGTCTGGGGAAGGTTGATCATAATGCCTGGTTGGGTAATCCACCCCCTTTACTGAGACTGGCTATTGTTGATTTGGCTCTGCCACGAAGAGCAGAAAGTGGTTATAATATTTCTTTGTTCATTGATATGCTTATGCCAGAAAGAATATATTCCCTTCATGATGGAGGGATTGACTCAATAGTTTTACATTTTCTTCCATTTACTAGTCAGTCAAATGGCAAGGATGATACAATGAAAACACCGTCTGTGCACCCTGTGTTAAATACTTGCCAGAGTCGATACACCTCAGAGCCCTCAATTTGTGGCTTTGCGTCTTTATCAGATTCATTTGGATATTCATGGATTGTAGCTATTACACTTTCTCTCGAGTGTGTTGTGCTTGAGATGAAAAGTTGGAACCTCTTGCTTCCAGTAAGCATTGATTTGGAGAAGAAACCCATTTCATCAGAGGGGGAATCAAAGGAGAGAGATATACCAACAATAATTAGCAAAGAACTACTTAGTGGACCCAAGGAGGTACTTGTTCCCCATGCCTCTCCAAGTTTGCGTTCTGTTGCAGCTGATTCAATTGAAGGTCGATCAACATTACATCAGTATTTCAAGCTGTTTCATGAAACTTATGTGGAGTATGGACATAAGGTATGACTACCATAGTGTCCCAGCCTTTTATGCTTGATTCTGATTTATCCGAGTCCTTATTCTGATCTTGTTTATTAATCATATTTGCTCATTCAGTAGTATTCTCAAATTTTGGCCAAAACTGAAGTAATAATTTTAGGCCAAGAGTCATTAATAAATGTTATCAGATGAAAGTTTTTTATGACTACTTGTGCAATATATTTGCATGATAAGATCGCTTTAGAAAAAATTAGACATTGTATGTTATTCTGTGAATTGACGCAGTTCATTAAAATTTGTTTCATTAGTTCTTTATTCTATGTGCTATGTACGCTAAATGGGTTTCTAAAATCAGCTATGATTTTTATAATAACTGTTGGATCTCTTCCATTGCATTTTGTCATAATAGGTGTACTTGGAGCTCAAGCATCACGCACCTCAGTTGAAGAAAATCATTAATGACCAACATTCTCGTTTAGGCGATGCACAACAGAAACTTTTGAACGGTGAGGAGAAAGAGGCTATATTAAAGAAAAGGTTAGATCGTGCTATTCAAATGCACAATTCTTTGGAAGAGCGCTTGCAACAATTAAGGAACATGCCTTGTGCTCACAAAAAACCACTGTCCAGAGCAGAGCGGCAGTTTAAATCAGAGCTTGGTAATGGATGTTCGATCCCTTACTTATACTATTTGTCTGTTAATGAAATTTTTGAATACCTTTTCTCAAAGATTCATATTTAAATCCGGATCAAATAAACATTTTTATTAATACTTCTAGAAGAAAAAAAAAGATAAAATGAATGAAGTTTTTCTCATAGACTAAAATCAGCTTATGTATTGTAAGTTCTAAAACAGTTTAGATACAAGTTAATTGCACAAGTTGATTTTAGTTTATAGATGTTCTATTCATTTTACTTTCTTGTTTTCATTTTTTACAAGTTGTTATAGAGAAGTGTATACATATAAAAGCAATAATAGTATGCTTTTAAGAAGAGCTCTGCCTGAATCTAGACATATTTATTCTCTAGCTGTCTCTTTTCTTTTCCTGATACACCATTCCCCATTCTGCATCATCATCTTTGGTCATTTCTATCTACTGAGAATTTTTTTCAAAAGCACTAAATCACTCCTTTTTTTCCAGACCGCTTTAAGGAAGTTGAGTTGGATGCTTTGCATTCTTCTGTTGATGCACTAAGTGCAAGGCTGAGAAGGCACTTGCAAGCTTCGAAAGCTAATCAGCAACAGAAAACAGCTGGGAAGAAAACTCATGCTGGAGACAATCAGATATCCATGCTCAAATCATCTCTTGAAAAACTCTCACTTGTAAATACTGAGAATTCAAAGAAAGTTAAACTCGTGGAGTCTACATTGAGAAACAAAGAAAGAAGCAGCGGCAGAGAATCAAGTCTGCCTTTGGTCTAAAACCTTCCTATGGTATTTGCTTTCTTATCCGGACTTGTGAGGTTTGAATTATGATCCTGTTGTGTGCACTCCACTAGTATAGTCACCTCCAATTGTCTCGCCAAAATTTGGGAGTGAAGTTAACATATTTACATTGGAAAATACATTCATGTCAACTCCAATAGGAAAAAGAAGGTAGCAAACTTTGTTGTACACTTCACCGAACCCCCCTTATCAACATGTCATTGTCAGAGAAGAAATGCCAAGAAACCATGGTATTTCCATTCTTAGTTGAATGGAACATGCAAGAGACCGGCTTTTCAGTTGCCTTCATTGAAATTAGAGTTGTCCAAAAAATCATGTACTTGAATTTGTTTACTGTATGAGCTGCAAAGGGGTCCATAACATACCTTGGTGAAAATCCCTGGCTATATATATTAGTGTAAAACCAAGAGAAAAAAAAGTTAAATATCATGCATAATCAACATCATTGTCATTAGGAAGGAGCGAGTAAAATGGATGAATTAAACAGAACTAACTGAATTAAGTAATTCGGACCAATTGAATTTAACTGGATTATTAAAATTGGTTGAACAATCTAAATTGGCAAACTATTTTAAACATATATCTTATCTTAGAACAGTTTTTTTTTATATATATTTTTTAATTACACAAAGTACAATTAAGTTTGAACAGTTTAATTTAATGAAAATTCAATTTTAAAATCTGGACTGGAGTAGTTTGGTTTGGATATTTTAAACCAGTTCAATTTTTTAATGCACTTTAGTTTTGTTTTGGTTTGGTTTAGTTTTATTCTTCTAGACAGTCTTTGTTTAGTTCTATTATTTTACAGTCTAGCTGTAACTGAAATTGCTGATGAATACACCCGTTCTGTTTTTAGAAATTAAGTAATAAGAAATTTCTGAATAAAAAACTTCCAAACTTTTCATCAGTTCTTGAAAAATGATGACACAAACTCGAATAGTAAAACACTGGCAATTCTAATTCTAAGTGCAAAAGAGTCCTTTTCAATAAATAAGGCAGAGTAGTTTTCAATGTTCAGTATAGAATAAATTATAACTGCTTCAATATCAAGTCTACAAGACAGACTTGTTAGGATAAATTACTAGATTTGAAGTGCTTTGATTTTAAAATAAAGTTTCACAAAATTATGGAAAAAAAATATAAATTATTTTTAATCTCGATTTTTAAATTATGTCAGACTAACAGATTGGTCAGAACAACGGATGTAATGATTCCTAAATAATGCCAAAATTGGAAACATTGCCTTTATACCTTTCTGAATAAATTAATCCTTTCCAAAAAAGTTTAAATGGATTTTCTTAAAACTAAATAATTGGTGCATAAACTAATTGTTATTAATTAGATTTAACTTTAAAAAATATTTTGTTTTTTTTTCTGAGAGAAGTATTTATGGATAAATTTATATAAAGATGCCCTTCTGTTTATTTTCAGTGGATTAGTCTTCAAAGACGTACAGGTCCAATACCTTTCCATTAACGTTGCAATTCATAAAACATAGCAGGCCATTCACAAAGTTTTATTTATTTAATTCACAGATTTGTTTGTGGAAATTCTTCTTGCATCTCGTGCATTCCTTGCTGCACCCTCATATTTTAAAAATATTTAAACTAACCTTTAATATTTTTTATTAAACTTTTTAAAAAAAAAAATTGGAATGTGGAGATTTTTAGGATTAAGAGTTAAAATTTGTGTTTTTTTTTCTGAAAATAAAAATTTTATATTTCCAATTGTATATTCTTGATCATAAATTTAAAAATTTGTATTCTAAAATTATATAATCCGAAATAGATTCTTATTATACTTTTGTGCAGAAAGAAATCACAGGGTACAAGAATAAATCGCTTTTGTCTGTTTTGTCCCTGTCTATAAATTAGCACGCTAAGGCCTTTTTTGTTTGGCCCAGTATAAGAGCGCTCTTGCAATGTTGTATTATCGTGTTAGAAAGCAATTGAAAGAATGAAAACTGTGTAACTTTCAAATATAATTTTGTTATCATTTGAATAAATTTCAATAAACATTTGTATTTCAATTTTATTCTCAAAATAATCTTTCAAATTGTTTTAAAAAATAATATATTTATTAAAAGGGTAAGATTATTGTAGTAAAAATTTTACAAAAAATGTCATTTATTATTGCTCGACACATGGGATAGAAATCATAAACTGCTGTCATTATATTATAAATCAAATATAGTTCCATTTTTTTTAGTTCTCTTACATGTATTGATGAGTGATCTTCATGATACTTTTCTTTTTATTTTGATACCTCTGGTATCGATGAAACCTCTGCAGGATATGATTAAATTAAGTTGAATCGAACTATTTGTGTCTTTATTTTATCCAACAATACCTTTTAAATAAAGTTGAATAGTGCTAAATTTCTTGCAAAGTTTTCTGAGAGAAGAACTAACTAAAATCATATATGAATTGCTAAAGTGAAATATAATTTTAATTATTTATTCATATATGATGAACATGAACTTATTAAATTGATCTACGCCGAGCTTGCTCTGTGCCTTCTCTATCTGTTATGCTCTTAGTTTTGATGTTGCTATACATGGTTTGCACTTCTATGCTTCACAATAATGGGATACCTCTTCTGCGTCCTAGTTGTTGGGAAAAACACCAACTTATCTTCCTCGGCAGGAACCCAACTGCCATGAATTGAAAGCACGAGATTAGTGACAGATTAAAATTATGCACCATAATTAACATATGCATAGTAACTATACAAAATGTTTGTACCTAAAGCGGGTGACAATGCGGTGAAGGAAGACAGAAAGTACAACTCTGGCTAGCTCATAACCAGGGCACAACCGTGGCCCTCCCCCAAAAGGTGTATAAACATTCCCCGGGTTTGCTGCTTCTGATGAGTTACTCTGATAAATTTTGAGCACTCACTGGTAAGTGACAAGAATAAAAATTTATTGGAGACTGAACTTAGTAATAAGGACTGAAGTACCTGCCATCTCCAGGGATTGAAGGTGCGTGCATCTTTGTAATATTCAGGATTCAGATGTACAGCACGAAATGATGCAAAGACCTTCCATCCCTTAGGAATAGTGTAACCTATTACAAGTGAAGCATTCAAAATTTGTTGTGAGTAAATTGCAATGTGCATTTTCTCATAAGGCTAAATTTTACAACCTTTTTGTTGTGGGTTACCTTTTATGTTGATGTCTGTTGTTGCTCTTCTAAATATCCCACCAATTATGTTAGCCACCCTCAAGGTCTCATTCACAACCTGTATTGCACAAATGATTAAAAAACAAGGAAAGGGCATGATTAAAAGCACCGACAAAATCAATAGTAGCTGTTGCTCCACATCCTCACTGTTAATTTTATGAAACATTGAACATTGAGTTACACATGTATACTGTATACTTACACATTGGGTAAAAACCATTGACTTGTAATCCGTCCATTCCAGAGGTGCCCCTGGGTCACTCCTTGCTCTGATTTGGTCATGTTCTTCCTGTAAATAACACAATCAAAGTCTAAAAAGTGTCATTCACAGTCACAGTTATATTATATGTTAATTGAGTTTTATTAACGCCAACATTAAAAATCACTGTTATAAGTCGTTTATAGATGGGTCTACAGTATGAACATATACTAATTTGAGATTAAGGAACAATTTATCCTGATTAACATGCTGATACCAGTTTAAATCTAAAAAGATTTACTGCCATTACATATAGTTGAAGGATTCAAAGTTATTCTCATCCACCACGTGGGGTTTGGGACTAATATGACACTGTCACCTTTCACTTAATTGCGATCGTGTGATCATAAATAGTCATTGAAATTAGAGCCACACGACTTCCCATGCACGGCCATGGGACCGAGAGGTCCAAGGAGATAAGTCCGCGGCAAAACAAGTTCTGCAAACACAAAAAGTACTTTCTGCAGAATGCAGCAGATGATGCAGACGCACGGTGGCAAGGGCCTTTCCGTCTTTCCACACCACACAGCCGTGATCAGGTCAAAAAGACCAACACCAAGCGTGAGCTTTGAATGTAATAATTTTGCCTCTTGGTTCCACCAGTGTCTCCTATGACTTTTTTTTCTTGTCTACTTTTCTATTACGTTTTCACACCATCATTTATTTCCCCTATTAAATAAAATCCTGGCTATTAAGATTTTTCTTTTCTAATGAAACATTATCTCTGTACGTATATAAGAATCAAAATCTTTTTAATATATTTAGAAGATCCAATTATTTGAAAGCACTTGTGTTGGGATTTTGTTGCGATGTGAAGTTAGTATGATATGGATCATGTCATAAAATGACAAAAGACTTGGACACGGGCGGTGAGCAAGAATCATTGATTGGTGAAATGAATATATGGAGTCAATGGTGAAATGACCCTAGATAGATCACCATCTCAATCTGACCACTAAAACCTGCCCATATTCCTCCCCCCTCTTTTGTGTCTGCTCTCAGTCATGACAAGCGTGATTGGTCTCAAGTTTTCAACCATATTAACTACGGTGATAATTTTAAGGAGTCAGGCTTTAACTACAGGGTTTGAATTCAGTTGAATTGAGTATTAATTTAACGTGCACAAAACAACAAAACCAGACATAAAATCTTTTCCTGTGTCTGGCAGTGTCCTAGGGAAAACAAAAAAAGGAATCCTACATTAATTACCACTTCATAGTCATACTTGTCCAAATTTAGATTACTAGAATTAACCATTTTTTATAAACAACTTAACAAAATTTGGTTTCCTAATGATTGTCATAATAGTCAGAAGTATGATGAACGAATTTTTTTACTACTTCATTCTTTTTCTTTTATATTTTTAAGATTAGTACAGAATAAAATAAAAAAAATAACGTTTTTCAATAAAATGTGTATATAGTTTTTTATTTTTACTTTCATCTTTCCATCTAATAACGTTTTTTTAATAAATGTACGTTCAAGTTATTTAAAATTAGAAGACACACAATAGTATAATACTATATATATATATATATATATATTTAAAATTCAACATATAAAAATAATTCTTTTTCAGAATTAAGTCGGGTCGAGGTGGAGACAATGAGTATAAAGGATCAGATAACGAAAACGAGGTTCCAACGGAAGCACACCACACGGTGGAGTGGCGGTGGAGTGGTGGTGGTCATGGACATAGACAGGGTGGTGGGGTTGCTTGCAGCTACAACCATTCGGTCCAGAATGCCCAAATGAAATCATATCATAAAAAATCCAGAATTATAATAAAGACACAACTTCTTAAAAATTAAGCAAAGTAAATAAGATAGCTAGGTGATAGGTTTTTGTGAGGTAGACCACTAATTTTGGGAATCATGTTCTACGTAAACAAACTTTAATATGTCACATATAAAGAATATTCTCATGATCATATAAATAAATAAGGCACAGTACTATAGTGCTTGCTTAGGTTTGCTACGTACCTTGAGCTGTGCCAGGGCCAGAGGAGTCTCAGTGAGGAACTTGACTGCAAGAGTCATTATGGTAGAGGTGGTCTCGTAACCGGCGACGAGCAAAGCCAACAAAAAATCCACTATTTGCTCGTCGGAAAAGTGGTCACCAGAGGCCAATAGTGCCCCTAGCATGTCACTCTTTTTCTCTTTCCCTTCATTATACTCTTCTCTCCTCTGCCTCACTACCAACGTTAGTGCCTCTGCCACCTTTGTTCTTGCCTGCAAAATCAATTCATATTCACTAATCACGTGCCACGTTATTCACACCCCACATAATTTATATAATTATAACTAAATAATGTTATTAACCCATGAAACGTATTGAAGGAGAGGGAAATTTAGTTGCATGCACCTTGATGGCTCTGCGGTATGTGGTGGAGAAGAGAGGTAAAGGGAGAGTGAAGAAACCTTCAATGACAAGAACATACTCTTTCCTCAAACTCTCAGTCCATTCATCAGGGTCAAAGCTCATCAACTGCTTCACTGTTAGCTCAAACGTAATCTGCAGAAGTACTGTTGTCAAAACAATTATCCATAATCACTCGCATCATCATTGCACAAACATTGTTAGCAATTTGGGGAATAAAAACATGAGTAGTTGAAAAGGAATTACTAAAAGGCAAACAACCCCTCCTTTTCCACATGTCTTATATCATACATACAAACATCTTCATACATGTGCATGCTCACCCTACATGATGATGACCAAACGTTTAATATGCAGTCGTGATTATTATCCTTTGTAGCCGAAGAAAACCCTTTTCGTTTAAATTAACGTGTGATGCAAAGGCTCATGTGCAAGGAAATTGGACATATTGTACCGAACCATGGAATCTGAGTCACCGTCCCCATTTCCATCACGCACATCGCTATCACATGCTAACACGCCCCTATTACTCAATTAATTAGAAACAACTTTCTCCAATTAAACCAAAATTAAATAAAGCAAAACAAAAAAAATACTCAAACAGAGACATGAGAGAGAAAGCTTTAAAACTTTCCAGTGCTGGTTAGACACATACACAAAAGTCGCTAATTAGCTTTCAACTAAAAGTAAACAAACAAAACTAGATTTAGATAATAAAATCAGAGAAATTGAGGTGCAGAAACCCAGTCCTGGTCCACCACTTTTCTCTCACTCACAGCCCCCTTATGATACATTATGATGATGAGTCAACTAGCCAAACTCGCCCGAGACATTGCTGAGTTGATTCAGCAACACACATACGTATGCATTCCCCGTAATGATTTGGGAAAGTTAAAACACTATTAATAACACTTTGTCTAATCAGAATTCAAAAATTTCACCTTCGTAATCCACATAGTCATAAAAAGCGCTACACAAACATAATATTCTTGAAATATCCACGACTACAACTATTGTGATCGCATATTTTCTGCAAAATCAATAAATGCAAAGAAACCGCGACCACAACCATATTTAAAACCTTGGACTAATCCATACTGTAGAATAAACGCCACATAACTGTGATCACGACAGAAATTTAAAACCTCGATAATTCAAATGTGAAAAAACTAATTTCAAAAGTCGAATAAAACTTCAATTCTCACAAGGAAACCACAAAACACTAAAACCGCATGGGTTACTAACAGCATCAACAACTTAAAAAAGTCCACCCAAATACCCAAGTGATAAAACTTGTACAAAACTTAAAATATGCAAGTTGGTTTATGTAAAAAACTTATAATATTATTTTATATTCTTATGTTTCGTTATAAGTATTTAACCTTTTTTGCCTGGTCCATGAGAGTAACACGATCGGACCAGGTATCGAGGTTGAGGCCGATGAGGCGGTCGATATGGTGGAGAAGGTGATCCTTGATGATGGAGGAGTTGGCGAAGCTCATGGTGAGCGAGTGCATTCTCTTGTGGAGAGCGCCTTTCATCAACAGAAGAGAGTGTTTTCCAAGCAGGTTCGATATGGAACCGGGGTAACTGCAATCCAACAGCTTCCCTTCGTTCTGCAGAATGAACCGGTTCAGCTCCGGGTCCGCCGAGAACACCGTCGGCTCGCCAAACACGTGCGTCGTGAAGATCGACCCGTAGCGCCTCACGCGCTCGTCCATGAACGGCTCCGGATTGGAACTCTTGTACGCGGATATCAGCTGCAAAGTCTCGCCGATGAACGGAAGGCCGTAGCTCCCCGGCGGCAGCCGAAACTTCCGGCGGTTCAACGCGCGGCGGAGGAACATCGCGGCGGCGAAGGCGGCGATTAATAAGAGGAGTGTTGGCAGAGAAACCATTGTCGTAACAGAAGAAGTAGAGAAAAGAAAAAAAGTGTTGTGGATATAAACCCAACGAAACCGTTTTGAATTGTTAGAGAGAGAGAGAAAGAGAGAGAGTGAGAGGGTATTAATAGAAGAGAGGAGGAGCGCACGAGGGGGTGGGGGTACCTCTGTGTGTGAGTGCCCAGTGCTCAGTCTCTAGAAGATGAACAACAAAAGGATCTCTTGTGGCCAAACAAATTCTCTCTCATCACTTTTTTTCCCTTTTTTTTCATTTTTACACTCTTTTTATTTTATCTTCTAATTTTTTATATTAAAATAACTAATTCATTAATTGTGGAATTAATTCATTAATTGTGGAATTAATTCATTAATTGTGGAATTAATTCATTAATTGTTTAATTAATTCACTGTATTTATTATTTTTTTTCAAAGGAGAGCAAAAAAATGCATGAAAAATTATGTGGGATACATATTAGGATAAGACTTTGGGTGATAGAGGAAACTGAAGAAAGCATTGTACAGTTTTTTTTTTCACGTTTTCGTTGTTGAAAACGAACAAGCCATTGAACACGGTCAAATTTCACAATTGTCAAAAAAAATACACCCCTTACAATAAATTTTAATAATATATATATATATATATTATATTTTTAAATAATAAATAAAAAAATATAATTGAAATATTATTATTCTGAGTTGTAAAAACACAGAAGTCTTAAATGAAATTAAATTGATAATGAATATTTATTTAATTGTAATTAAATAATAAATACATACTTTAGCATTCTTAATTACATAATAAATATATCTATACATATGTGAAAATAAAATGTAAAAAGTTCTATCATCTATAACATTTTCTTTTTATGTTCTCATCTAACATATAATTATCATATATTTAAACAATCAAGCTAACATTTTTAAAAGATTTCAATATAAATTTTAATTTTATTTTAAACAAGTTACAAACATCTCAAATTTTATTATTATTTTTTTTAATATACTAAATAATTAAGTGTTTATAAATAACTATTCATGCGAGAAATTCAATATACATACAGAAACACTTAATTATGCTTTTAGAAGACATGCTGAATTTGACTCAAAAATATGCACATGTCATATGATCTTATATGTGTTCTCTCTTCACATAGCTACATGAACACAAGAACTAAGTTCTTTCATATGACAATATAAACTTATATGATATGTCATATCAATTGATTCTGAAATTGCATACTCGGTCATATAAACTTCCATTGAGTCTCACCACTTGATAATTTTTATTTATATGATTTCAATATACCAGAAGTCAGTATATCTCCTTCTAAATAAATCTCTAATTGAATGCTTATCTTAAACAATCTAGACAACATTATTTTCTTTCTTAAAAGTATTGTCTTAATCACACTTCCACATAACTCAGTTCATATCACACATTACTATATCATTCAATCACATAAAAATCTCGATTTTAAAATAATTAGAAAATATAAAAATCACATAATTACATTCATGACAAATATTTTCACCAAACGACCAACCCTCAAGCTGGAACTAAATTTGTCCAGTGAGTATGACTGGTCTAACGGTTAATGCTCTCGGATTTTTAATTCCTTGAATTTTGATCAACAAGAACATTGTTCACTCAGTGACCAAACCATTGGGACTAATTCGCCAACCAGGAATGGCTCGTCCAAGAACCAAGGTTTTCAGGTTTTCTAATTTATAATTTTTGTCCAACGAGTCTCCATAATCTACACAGATTTGCAGAATTCTTAATTTAATCATAGTGACTCAAACTCGTCATTTATAGCATTTTCTACTTGTTTTTGAAAACTTATTATTCTGGTTTGAATCACTAACTCCAAGTTTGGAGTTATACTATCTTACTCAGAAACATACATCAATAATCAAACAACCATCATTTTCTTAAATATGTCATAAATCAATTTATACATATACACCACCCATGAAGAATCACACATTTTATCAACCGATTAAATTATACTTTCACATTCGCAACCAACCATCAAAAGATGCTCAATCGATTCTAAACACTTAGCAATTTTCTAGTATCTACTAATTCAAGTAACAATTTGGTCCACGGGACAAAACAATCCTATTAGACAACATGGGACATGTGATTATACCACTTTCACATCCAATTCATCTAATTTAGGATGTTATTGATAGATAAAATTATATTCGTTTACCTAAATATAAGCCCTAACTCCAAAAGACACAAAGATGACTTAACCTCCACTATAGAATCATGATCAACAATAAAATCACATCACTAGAATCCTAAACTAATAAAGATTAATCATAAAGTCAAACACATCACATGCAATTTACATGTATCTTCTACGTACACAGAACGACACAAAACAGACTCAAAGCAAAAATGAGTAAAATTGAATGTACTTTAATAAAAAAATTGATTAGACAACTTTGTTTTATTTAGTTTCAGAAATCCATAAGTGATCTCTAATTATCAATCAAATTAAGGATGAGATCAAAATTATAAATAAAATAAAATAAAATAAACCACTTCTCAAAATAAATGGTGGTCATTAAAATAAAACATAAATAAAAATAAAAATTATATAAACTTATTTTTAAATAATAAAATATTTAAATATCATTTTAATTATATATTTTATATCTTTACGTGAAACAACGATCATTATCATCAATGTGTGATAATTTTTTTCTAAAGACACACATAATTAAAATGATAAAATGAAAATAATCAATATAACCGATTATTGCGGTTGTATTTGGCAATTAATTTACAATTTTACTTTAATTAATATTATAATGAATGTAAGCATTTTTTTATGTTTAGAAATTAATTTGTTATGAATTATTGCCTAACACGTAAGTAGAGAAAATAAGTAAACAGATTTGGTAATTTTAATAATTAAACTGATGGAATTATAATTACTTGTAATGTACTATCATAGTATTTATTCATGATAATATACAGTTAACTTAAATGCATATTAAATATAATAAAAGCACACACGAGTAACAAAACCTGAAAATTTGAATTAAGCAGTTAGAACACAATTAGCATTAATAATATAAAATATTTGTTCTAAATAGAAAAATAATTAAATAATAAGTAATTGAGCATGCTTTTATTTTAGGAAATTAATTATGAAGCTGTTTTAATTGACATTAACGATAAATATTAACTACATAACTTAAATAGAGAAAATAAGTAAACATATTTGGTGATTTCAATATGAAAAAATGGTCAAAAAAATTTACAAATAAGTTAAAAATTGTTTTCTATAATTTAATCACCACAATTTATGCAGATGAAAGTAATAAAATTGGTCCGTAAGATTTAAGTTTGTAAAAGTATTTTACAATTTTATTGAGAAGACAAAATTCCAGTTAGAGTAGTTAATCTTTTATGTATAGAAAATGCTAAAGCGTCGATCCACTTATATTTGAACACTTCCTAATTTTATATAAGTATTATTTTTTTATCTAATTATAGATTATTCAGTATTAATCAAGATTTTTATAAATTTTGTTTTTCTGCTGTAATTTAAAATAATTACGAGATATTATTTTGTTTTGAAGTGTGAACGATTGTAAGTCATGTATTAATTTGAATTTTATTTTTTATTTATGCAAGTTATATTTTTTTATACGTATTTGACAAACTTTAAATACTTTAAAAAAAATTACAATGGGTTTCAGAATCTAGTTACTAGTTAAACATAATGGACTATTTAAAGACGTATGTTTTGACTTATAATTAAATATATTTGACCATAATTGACTATTTTAAGCAATAATAAATCAAATGAAGTTTGATTCAAATGCCAATTTAGCATGTAATTAATTATAACTATAAATAATTATTTTTTATATTAATTAAAAAAGAAAATAATTTGCATAAAAAATAATCGAATCTAACAAATTTTACACGATTATAAATCATTTATATTAGTTTTTAATAACTCTCCAAAAGTAGAAAGTTGTTTTTTTTCATAAAATTTTACTTACCCCTCCCTCCTCACCTCATGTTTACACTGTTTTTTACTAATTTGCAAAAATATTATTAGTATTGAATCATTGTAATTTTCATTTATATTTATAATCTTATATTTAAAATAGTAAAATAGTCTTAGATTATAGTTATTTTTTATTATGAGAATTTGTTTTACGAGAAACACATGTCACAATGTTAAAATCTAGTAAACACAATAATTTGTTGTTGACTTATAATATCAACTCTCCTTTTGATAGATGAGGATGAATTTGTACAAAGAAGAATGTTATGGTTTCGACCATATATCTCACAATTTGTTCAACAATTTGTTAGTGATGCACCTAAGGGTCATGTATAAACTGACAGACCTTGTTCATCGAGTAGAAGAGCTCAAGTCTAATGAATAAAATGTATTGAAGAACACCTACAACAAACCTATGGTGTGTAGGATCGTAAGAGGTTCAAAAGAATATTGTTGAAGATGAGAGGAGGAGATCATAGGCGTGGGTTGAGGTTTTGAATGCAACATGTTGTATTTGTGTAGAAGATCCCGTATATGAACTTGAGAGAGATGCATACTACCATTTGAAGTACATGAAACTTGTATTCCCAAAAAATGATGAAGATAACTTAAATCTTTCAAAGTAAAACATGAGTATAAGTTTATTTACTTCGAACAAAGAGAAACCAGTGATTATAATATCATAAACATATATAAAAACTATTATAATATATGAATAGGCAATACAAAAAATTATTCATTTACATACTGATTATTACATACGGATACAAATCCGTATGTAAATTGACGTTATATATAAATATTTACATACGAATTTAACTCAATAATTAAATAATCATTATATATAGAAAAATCCGTATATAAAATAAAAAAAAATTACATACTAATATACAATAAAAATCTTAAAAACACAAATAAAAAATATATATAATATACAATTGACCACTCAAAGATAACGTATCATCAATATGCCTAACAACAATAAAAGATGAATAGATTGTGAGAAAATAATTAATTCTTGAAAATCTGATTTAATATATAAAGATTGATGAAATGAATTTTGTCCATTTAACAAATGAAATAGTAAAGAATTGTAGAGCTTAGCATGTTCTGAAAATATTTAAAAACTAAAAAAGGTTATTGGGGATAATGGGTTTGTCGAGTGGGCATATGGGTTGATCGATGTCCCTTTACAAGGGTCCATGCCTTTGTCTTTTTTTGTTACAAAGGGAACATGTGGTTCAACCAACACATTATCAACACACATCACCTCCTATGATTGCCATAATGCACATCATTATACTCTTCTTTATCCCATTAATTAATTAATCATAATAATAATCTTCAAGACACTTCCTACAATACGGTTTATCATATGGATAATTTATATTTCGAAACAGATTTTTTTTTATTTCTTAAAACTTTATTGATTTTAGAAAAAAAGGTGATGCCCTACACACTTTAATAAAAACACATTTGTTCACGTTTTCTTTTGTAACAAATTACTTTTTGAAGCATCTTAGGGTTATTTTAATTTAGTTTATGGAAGAAGAACATTCTTAGCATATTGCATGGTTGAAGAATAGGGAATATAGAATGTAGTAGTAGGTACGTTAGTGGTTTTGAGACAGATTAGTTACTTTCTCAGTTTAAATATCTGTAATAAAATGACGATTCCTAAAGTTTCAACAAGGTATTATAATATCTGTATCATCTTTTATATTTATACGGATAATAGTTTTATTTTTTATCTAGTAATATTTATATATTTGTATTGGTTATTTATATTCTACTTAAAATAAATCAATCAAAAAACTATTTGTTGAAAAGGTTTATACAACTAACTGTGAAACTTCTTTTTAAATTTCAAAAACTTTGAATAATCCAAATATAATATTAAATAAATTCAAATGTTACTTTAAACAGATAGCCCTTAACACATTACAATACGATTTCTAAAACTAATACATGACATGACACAATAATTAATTCAATGATGAAAGGGAAAAGTAATGAAAATTTAAAAAAGTTAATTTTTTTGCTCAGTTGTTACTTGAACATTTTCTAGCGTCGTTCTTTATGTATTCACTAAGAATGATTTCTCATCCTTTATACTTATATATATATATATAATTAATTGTTTTAAGGGTATTTTAACAAGTTTTTCTGTTACGAAGACGTGTTTTGTGCTTTAATATAAATGAGAAATAAATTGAAAAGTGATAATAAAACTTATTTTATATCTAAGGTTCAATTTAATTAGTTCTTTATTGAAGGTATGCATTGATGTGCGTGGGTTGATGTAACTTTAAAAGTTTTAAGTTCAAGGATGAGAATATTAATTATTGGCCATAAATAAATACAGTCAAATTATATATGCTTTGACTTTTGGGCTGGAAATAAGGGTGGTGAACTTAGTGGGAGAAGGTGACAAATAGAAGTTAAAAGAATTTCTTCCTAACTAATCCAAATATTTCTTTCTTCTTATCTTCCTTTTTCTCTTTCAATTTCAAAGTCATATTCTCTTATTTAATTTTTTTTCATAACTGATTTTACTGTATGCAAAATAACATTTCATTTTTCTTCTTCTTATATTTTTATCTTCTATGAGGGCTTATTGAGAAACTTGTCAAAAACATTAAGTTATTTGGTGTAAGACCTGAATTTGTTCTTTTTATTATTGTTTTATTAATATCAAAAAATAAAAATGAATATTTATTTTTAAACTAGAATATATTGTATTTGTTTTTCTCTCCACAAAGTCAAAGACTAATTTTTTTTTTTTTATAAAAGTTCTCATGTTAGGCATCACAATGCAACTTGTCATCTCAGCAAGGCTGACACCTCAAGTAACAACAATCATCTGCCATCACATGAAAAAAAGTATTATTAAAAAA
>Ga0123342_1000002_pt1 | contig 204857 bp, 129 predicted proteins | sample Turbeawhitnodule_FD_89960 | JGI IMG/M metagenome (GOLD analysis project Ga0123342, IMG submission 89960) | Root nodule microbial communities of legume samples collected from Mexico - Turtle bean Mexico white nodule | ecosystem: Host-associated > Plants > Roots > Nodule | place: Mexico... | reverse complement strand
CAATAAGTCACTTGGTAGCTTCCGCCTGGATGGTATCCCTCCTGCACCTCGTGGAGTTCCCCAGATTGAGGTGAAATTCGATATTGATGCCAATGGCATTCTCTCGGTCGCTGCTATTGATAAGGGCACAGGGAAGAAGCAAGATATTACCATTACTGGTGCTAGCACCTTACCTTCAGATGAGGTATCTACTATCGTCGACACTTTTGTATATTGCTTTTTTCTTGCCAGTTGCTTCTGTTGTATTGATTACATGAAAGAAACACCAATTTTATGGTCATGGGTGGGGCGTGTTTGAGGTAGGAATGTTTACGGCTGTCTCGTGAATGTAATACAGGTGGCTAGAATGGTGAATGAAGCTGAGAAATTTTCAAAGGAAGATAAAGAGAAGAGGGATGCCATTGACACAAAGAACCAGGCAGATTCTGTTGTGTACCAGACAGAGAAACAATTGAAAGAGCTGGGAGACAAGGTTCCGGGCCCTGTGAAAGAGAAGGTTGAAGCAAAACTAGGGGAGCTTAAAGAAGCGATATCTGGGGATGCGATTCAAGCTATTAAGGATGCCATGGCTGCCCTCAATCAGGAAGTTATGCAGCTTGGCCAGTCCCTATATAACCAACCAGGAGCTGCTGGCGCAGGAGGCCCTACTCCCCCACCTGGTGCCGATTCTGGCCCCTCAGAATCTTCAGGCAAGGGACCCGAGGGTGATGTCATCGATGCAGATTTCACTGACTCTAAATGAGCTAGTTATCAATAGAGATTATTGTTAGTATTTTTCTTTTTCCATTATATGTTTTTTTCTGATCCGAATTCTTAACATTTTTTGTCAATGGAGAGTGGGTGCGTATTTTCTATATATAATTAGACACGGATTTAGTTGGTGCTCATTGATTCGCGCTTTGTACCCTGGAATTTTGTCTTTCGTAATACTGGTATTTATTGGTTTCTTCTCATCTTTGTTGGAAGTATTTATGCTTCGTATACAGTTGGAACGAACGGATATAGAAAGTATAGTAATTTACGTAAAATACGTTATAATTTACGGCTTATTCTTTAAATATTGTAATTTATTAGCAGGCGATATATTAGTGTTTAAAGTTGTGGTCAAACATTAAAAATTTTCAGTTTGTGTACTTTTTAATTTATTTGATTTGATTATATAGAATTTAAAATGGTGCATTCAGGCCATCATCTTTGAAGTCCCAAATGTTGTCAGCTTTTCCAATGCCCTCTTTTAATTTACTATTTCTCTTTTTGCTCTTCCCCTCAGCTGTATCCATATCTAATCAAATCCTGAATGCATGGCTAAATTTGAGGTTCTCTCAGGCTTATCTGCACACTTGGAACAAGTTATAAACTATCAACAAAAAATTAACGATTAAATTAGTTGAAACGCATAAAGATACAAAAGTGGTTGGTTAGTGTGGAAGGAAATAAATAAAAAAGTTTATAATTTTTAAACTCAAACATGATATTTTATCAGCACATATATTAAAATGTTCATCCTACATTATACATACTTTATCTTGAAAAGTTTGAAGTCAGTTAAAAAAGAGAGCATGTGTTAAAAAGGTAGTGTTTGTGGAATTTGAAAAGAAAAAAAGGAGGAGAATTTAGCAGAGAGTGGCTTTGATTGATAGGTGTGTCCTTCTACAAAAGTTGTCCCCGAAAGAATTCTATGTACAGAGATGAGATGAGATGAGGAAGAAGGAGGTGGGGTTAGTCCCATACAGTTTTCCTTCTAGGACTTCTGGAGAGGCTATGAAGGGGAAGATGGGCATTCCCATAGGTTGCAGAGTCATCAGGGTAGCCGCCGTAGCCTCCTCCTCTGTGGGGTTGTTGTTGTCTGGTGTTTGAGTAGTGGTAGTTAAAGGAGGCACCCCTTCCTCCAAGCCTTCCCATTTGAGGATCTTGGGGTGGTCTAGAAGTAGAGAAAGAGGGATAGTTGTGAAAAGGAAGATGGGGATGATGCTGCTGATAATGACCTTGCTGATCCAACCCACCCATGTTCGTCAGATTCGGAGAGCTTCGCACTCTCTGCATCGCACTACAATGGGAATTGGAATTGGGAAAGCGAGGGGAGTACATGTCCCCTGCATCGGGTGAGGTTGATACAGGGGAAGAACAGGCAGAGCCCCTGGTAGCCCTAGGGCTTGTTCGGAGGATCCCATTGATGGCGTCGATGTAACGCTGCTCCAAGAGATAGGGTTCGGAGGCAGGCAGAGGCGGCCGGAAAGGGGGAAAGAGGAACGCACGGAGCAATCCGGTGTGGTGGCGGTCGTGCTCCTGGATCATGTGCTTCACGTCTTCCTCCGTCCTAACCGACACCAACGCGTCCAGATCTTCGGGGACGAGCTGGTACTTGAGCACCACCTCCCCCTCCACCATGCTCCCCACCTTCTTCATCAGCTCTGAAACCAATTCATGCAATGCAATTCAATTCAATTGAAATTAAGGTCAATTCAATACTTGAAATGGAAGAATTGAATTGAATGGTTGAAACGGAAGGGAGAGGGTACCGGAGAAGGTGATGTCGCGGTGCACTGAAACGACCCGAGTCTCGCCGCCGACGTACCTGAGGAGGCCGTCGGAGGGCCGTGGAAGGACCTTGCCGGCGTAGCTGCAGAGGAATTTGACTTTGTTTTTGGGCGAGTCCTCTCCCATGGATTATTATTATTATTATTATTATTATTATATGAAAAGTGAAAAGTGAATGAAAGATTTATTATATAATCCAAATATCTCTCTTTCAAATTGAATCTCAACAACACACAATTTTCCACTATTCCCGCTCCTTATTTTACCTATTTCTTTCTATTATAATTATTTATCTTAACTCAATTTCCTATAATTCACTAATTTTTCTATTTCATTCCAATTTCCTATAATTCACTAATTTATTCTATTCCTATCATCATAATAAATTTTAATTAAATATTAACTAAAAATTTAATCAAAATTACTTTTATTCTAACGACTTCAGTTTTATTGCCTTTATTAGTAATATAATTTTCATTAAAAATCATTCCCAATTCATCTATTACTTTTGCTAAAGTCTGTAACAAGATTTCTTCAGAAGAAAATAATTATTACAAGAATAGAAGTTGTTGATTTACGTAATAAACATCCTCGTAAATATCTGATCTGTCACCCACCCAAAGTTGTTGGACCAAAGCCACATGTTTTGAAAAAAACCTTTTTTAGTTTATATTAATGTTTCACATTATTACTGTTACTCAATTATTAGAAATGAAGTAAAATAATTGGCAGTTAAAAGAAAGAAATGAAGGAAGAAGAAAAAGTTGATTAATCTTATGGAAGTTTGAGATCACAATTCACAATCTAGTTTTGCAATATGAAAGATGATGATAAATGAGAAAGGTGTGATGTCTGAGAAGTGAAGAGTGAAGACTAGAATGGGAATCGAAGAAGCCTCTTACATGCTTTCAGGATCTTCATCTTCATCCTCACTCCCCTCTCCTCCTTCGATTCTTCAATGCCCGATTCCATTGCTGTCTCATCGATCCTGCAGTACCTCTCTGAAACCGATGAAGATCTTCCCATTGAGAATGCCCTTTTCATTGTAACTTCAAACCCCTCTGATGCAGAACAGCACCTGCTTGAAACCGAAGCACTCCTACCCAGTATCACTCCGAATATCTCTCCTTTCGCATCATCTGCTTCAGACCTGCAATCATCCATGGATCTTGCCTTCTGGGTGCCAATCCTTCCATACCCATTCCTCATGTTTTTGCTCATTAATTGTGGGTAGCAGAGAGACAGAGACAGACAGAGAGACTATGATGTCATGTGTAGATGACTAAATAAAATGAATGTGCAGAGGTAGCACTAAACTAAGTAGTACATGTCTATGTAATGTTACACTCACTGTAAAATCCATTACCATCTTTTACTTTCTTCCTATGTTTCTTCACTACTCTCACTGTTTCACTATCTTTTTTTTACCATCTTTCAACTTTTCACGCTTTTTACTTTCCTCATGCTAAATACATTTACTTTTCATTCGATATCTTGTACAAAAATAGTGAAAAGATGTTTGATTACAAAATAAGATTAGTCTTAGAAATAGTTGAATATGCAGATAATAATTTGCAAATTATAGTTTGCAAGGAAAAGTAGAATGAATGTTTGAGAGAGAATGGGTGAATGCTATTATTGCTCTCACTCTTTCTCTTTCTCATTCAATAGTCAATACTTTTAAATTAATTATTAATTACTTCAAATGTAAGTCCACCTCTGTTCCAGTTTCCATTTGTCTCTCTCTCCCTCTCTCTCTCTCTCTCTCTCTCTCTCTCTCTCTCTCTCTCTCTCAACCCACCATTTCAAGAATCCAACTTTTACTTTAGGGTTTTGAAATCCCAGCTACAAACCACCCACTGCTGAGCCTGATCGCTGATTGGGTATTGGGCGGCGCCTCCATTTTCAGGGCCATAGAGAAAGTGTGGAAGCTCATCTTGCACCGTAATTATGTACGCTTTAAGCACTAAATTTGGTTTAATTACAAGTTTTGACTAAGAATGCGTTTGTTTGAAGTACATGCTGAGCTCTGGGGTGTGTGGGGCATCCAATTCCTGAATTGCAGCCTAGCTTTTCATTTGTGGGGCACTGTGCAGAGACTTCACCAGGCTATCATGAATCATTGCGCCAAAAAATATATATTACTGTCGCTTTTTAATTTCCTTTTTCAGCCCAGCTTAAAGGAGTAAATGCTTTACTAGTTTTGCACCATTCTCTCCTCAAAATTTCTCCTTTGTCGGTTTTGAGATCAATCTTAAGTTTCTCTTTTCTAGTTAGTTGCCCCAGTAATCATTTATAGTTTGCGTTTGTATGCATGGTCTGTGTGTTTTAGAAGGTGACTCCATGTGTTATATGTTTTAACAAAGCTCCTCATTTCTGACATAAAATGACCTTTGTAACTGCTTAAGAGTGCTGAATTGTGGGATTTGGTTCCTTTTCAGTGAAGAGAAATGATATGCTAAGGTATGGCACTTAAAGTTCCCGCTCCTGTAGCTGCTGAGATTGCAATTGGGTCCATCGGTCGTGGTTATGATATATCCACTGATATAAGGCTTAAATATTGTAAAGGAGATTCTGTAAATTCACGCTTGATTGAGATAGATGAAAATTATGTAAGAGAGGTGGTACTACCTGGTGGAGTTTCCATACCAAATGTTTCCAAATCAATTAAATGTGATAAAGGGGAACGCACTCGGTTCAGGTCCGATGTTCTGTCTTTTCAACAGGTAAACTTTCCTGTTTTACTTCTGGAGGTGAATTGAATTCTGAAATCATGCATTGTTTAATGAAATTTTTGGCTGTTAGAAATAAACTACGAGCATTGTTGTGCATCTTTTTACCCATTTCCTTTCACGTCAGTGTTTTGCTCATGATCCCCCTATTGGAATGCACTTTTTAGTAGATGATAGATGGAATGCATATGAAGCTTCATATTTCCAAAGTGAACAGGTGTTTTGTCATCATCACTGTCAAAACTTTACTGTTATGTGTTTGAAACCATGATGCATGATGAAATTTGTTCAGTATGATGTGTCCTGGTTGATTGGCTTTGATAACACCCTCTGTTTAAAGCCAATGGGGGATTGGCTCAACAGGTAGTATCTGTCTGTTTGATTGCTGTTGGTTTTCTTTCCTTGGTAGGTCATATGTAAATAATCTTATAAGCTATTGCAAAAGCATATGACATGCCCTAACCGCTTAGTGTGTTATATGTATCACTAAGTAGGCAAATCATCTTCAAGTTATGAATCTGTTGGTAGGTTTCTAAAGGCTTTTGATCTTTGAATATTTATGCTTCTGCGTGCTTTTGAAGGGACAGAACAAAATATTTCTTTTGTTTATAATTTGCTATTGCAGTGGTAATGACTTTCTTTTTGTCAGCATTTTAAGTTTTAAGCAACACATGCATTATCTCCTGTTCAGTGGCTGTTTACTTCTTTTAAATGCTTTCAGATGTCAGAGCAATTCAATCAGGACTTATCTTTGACTGGGAAAATTCCATCAGGGCTTTTCAATACAATGTTTGAATTTTCTGGTAGTTGGCAGAGAGATGCAGCCCTTACAAAGTCCCTCGCTTTTGATGGGGTGTTAATTACACTATATACTGTTGCATTGGAGAAGTCTCAAATGGTCCTCTGCGACCATGTTAAAAAAGCTGTGCCATCATCGTGGGACCCACCTGCTTTAGCAAGGTGAATTGAGTTTAGTTAATGTAATCTTGATCAGACGGTTTCTAATTCCTTGTCAAATGAAATATCATCACCCTCTAAGTTCTAGTTTTGACATCTTGGTCAGCTCTTGGAACTATGGAGGCCTTCAGATCTCTAGCTTCTTAATGATTGAGGTTCTGTGGGCCTTAAGCAGATTCATTATAGCAAAAAGATAGAAATGACCTTTGATGATAATGAATGAATAATAATTCCTTAATGAGGAATATGTGGAGGTTCTCCGATATATTTCTGTTGTTTTATTAATACCCCCATATTATATATTTTTCCATTTATATTTTCACCTTTGTATGATAGGTAGATGTAATTCTGGGAATGGCGGCATAAATGAGGTGAATTGTAAAAACACATTCACGTCATTACACAGTCCCTATCTTAATATTCTTTTAAAAAGATTCAATTTCATTAAGCTGACAAGATTACATAGTTTTAATTGAACTTTTCTTTGCTGATCAATCTCCTTTTTATGGAAAAATTTGACTTGGGCTTATAAATAACAGCAACAACAACAACAATAGGAGGTTCATTGTTGATGTATGCCTATTATAAGCCAAATTTATGTGATAAAAGCTTATTTTGGCATACTTGTTCTCTTGTTTTGGTTGTTTATTTGCATTTAAATGTTCTAGTGGTGCTAAGTTCTAAACTTCTTATCAAATTAGGACTAATTTGGATATAATATATTTCTTCATTTAATGCAAATTTTTCAATTTTTGTTTGTATGGCTTAATCATGTTGACAAGCAACATAAATTGACTGTCTTAAAAATTATTTAATTCTAATAGAATAACTCGTTTTTCCTTTTTACTGTATTTTTTGGTTTGAGACTCTGGCCAACTGTTACTATTCACAATTCTCAGGTTTATTGATACCTTTGGCACCCATATAATTGTTGGTATGAAAATGGGGGGAAAAGATGTTATATATTTGAAGCAGCAACACTCATCAACTCTTCAACCTGCTGATGTTCAGAAAAAATTGAAAGAGATGGCAGATAGGAGGTTTCTAGATGCCAATGGCCATTATGTTGCTTCTGATCATGTTTTCCCTAATAACAAGGTTTGTGAGCAATTTTATGATGTAGGAACCAATCACTATTTATCCTGCTATTTTATGAAACATCACAATACTTTTGTCTAGTAGACTTTATGCCTAATTCAAAGGACTAGATATTTGTGGATAGATAGTGGCTTGATAGGGGTAACACGATAGACTTAACAAACCTTACTGGGATAGGTTATATCATCTTAGAAAGTGGATTTTAAACCTATCTCAATCTCATAAAACCAACTTCTAAGGTGAGTTTTGCACTTACATTTAAGCTATAATTTAGTCATGTCTTGAAATCTCCTAACAGTTTGATATGTTTCTTAAGATTGAATGATTATGATATTTGATCGAGTCTTGTACTGTGTTTTGCTTTGATATTCATGCATTTAATGTTGGTTCCAGGGCTCCCTTCCCATGTATAGTTTGATTAAACATTGTAATAGCAAATGGAAATGATATTTGCGTGAACTATGTGGTATGCTACAATTTGGGCCATAAAAAAATAGTTACTAAATGACCTGTTTGGAGTGTGGGACAAGTGTGTATAAATTTGTGCAAGTGTCATTACTCATTATTTTTTGAGTGCATGGTTCATAAATTGTAATTATTTTCTTGAATAATATAATATCATCTTTGTAATGTATAGGAACCATATGTAATGAGAAAAGGGAGATAGGGATGGGAGTGTTCACATGTGAATTTAGAGATAAAAGGGGCTATGGGAGGTTAGTTAGAGCAGTGACTGACTAATTGAGAGAAGAAGTTAGGGAAGAGTCTAGAGGTCTATACTTTGAGTTGGAGGGTTATGAATCTGCAATCCGTACTATTTTAATATCTTCAATCGCTCATCTCTGATCCTGTCTTCCATTGATACAGACCCATATATATTTTCTGTCAATAAGCATTTTGTTATCTTCCTATATTGGATTGAAACTTGACAGTATGTAATCAATATTGCTTCTCTACAGTTTGGAATCAGGGAGCAGAGGCTAACATTTGCCAATATTAGTCCATCGAGTTCTTATTCACATGAGGTGTGCTTAAAATATTTAACTTTTACAATATTTTTAATATTTGTATTTACCATAGCAATTGTACTTATTTTTTTTTTACCACAGGATATTGTAAGCATTTGCAAGAGGAGGGGTGGGAGTGATGACAGAAACCTATCCCACAATGAGTGGTTGCAAACTGTTCAGTGTGAGCCTGATGTGATCTCAATGTCATTCATTCCAATTACATCTCTATTGAATGGAGTGCCAGGGAGTGGATTCTTGAGCCATGCCATAAACCTTTATTTACGATGTAAGCAATTTTTTTTTTTCTTTACATATGTTCTAAATAATACTTCCTTTTGGTATTTGATTGTAACAGTTGTCCATTATGTTGTGGACTGAGCGATTCTGTTGGGTGCAAAATTTTATAGTTTATGGTTTACTATTAATAAACTTGTGAAGTCCACCCCTGCCCCACTTTTTGAACCACTGAAGCAATTATTGAAAGTTTAGATAGCTTGCAAGTGAGCTATTGTAGACAGTTGTCTTGTAGAATGACCACCAGCCTGGTCTCTCTACCTTTTAACTGTTCTTGTTGCATGACCAAAAATACTTGTGATCTTTGTCTGGATGGTTATAGACTTCCCATTACATTCTGTTAGACTTTCCTTTATATTCATTGAGTTTTGATCATCTTCTGGCTGAATGCATAATAAGTTTTGAATTAACAAATCCCCAGGAATATTATAAATTGTATTGATCACCGGAGACTGACATTGTATAAAAGTGAAAGTATTTTTCATATTTTTTCATAGTTGGAGTGGTATTTGCTCTATACATTAAAACTGGGAAAAACATCATTTGTCTTGTGGGATAGTCATATATGGCTTCTTACACCACTCTGATCTTCTTGACTATCTCCCAAAACACAGGTCAGAAGGAGACCCTTATCAACTTTACTTTTTCCTAACGAGGATTAAAGAATTCAATTGCTGACACTGTTATTCGTTTATTTCAAAGAAAGTGAAGACAGTATTTTGATGCTTCACAGAAAAACTGAATCATCTTCATTCCTTTGGACCAGCTGACACTTCAAATTTCCAGCCTTATGTTTGTTTTAAGAAGCAAAATGATTTTCTAGGATGTAATTTTTACCCTGGAGGCTCATGATTTTTTTAATTGGTCATTTTATTCTCTTGGCTGTGAAGGAAAAATGTCATTTGAATAGAATAGAAGCGTTCGATTCCTTTGCTTGTTGAAGTTCTTTTTCATTATATATGTTAATTCAGTTGGCTTTGAATTAACCTACTGTCATGAATTCTTTAAAAGATTCGCCTTACCAAACATAATAATATTCAGTTGGAGAAATCTGTGTGCTGACATTAGGAGAGTGCATAGCTGCTCCCACAAGGACTTAATAGCGTTTAGGCATTGTTTTGCAATACCAAGTAATGAAACATATGAAAACATACCCTTATTAGTAGAATAGTGATTAGATCTTAGTGATTCATATATGCATCATTACACTGCCCAGGGCTTAGATTTTTCTCTTAAAATTAAATTCCCATGGATCACTTTTTTTTCATTGTTTGTCTTCAATTTTGGTTTATTCCAGATTGATTACCTTTACTGGTTTAAAATGCTTCATTATGTATTGAATCTTGCAGATAAACCACCGGTTCAAGAGCTCCACCAATTCTTGGAATTCCAGCTGCCAAGGCAGTGGGCACCTGTATTCAGTGATCTTCCACTTGGTCCACAACGGAAGCAACGAAGTTCTGCTTCTTTACAGTTTAGCTTCATGGGTCCAAAGCTTTATGTTAATACCACACAGGTGAAACTTTGTTCTTTGGTCCTAGATATTTAGGTATTGATTGGTTTTGCCTCTCTGGGTCATAACATAACTAATCACATTCAAGTCTTTTGGTTTGTGTGACGGAATTTCGGGGAGAACAACTCCGAGGACGTCCACAACTAGAAGCAGGGAAACCAGAATTAAGAATGGTAACTATCGCTGACAGAAAGAAAGAGAAAACAGAGATAAAATTTTCGAGAAAGAAGTATGTGATTTGTGTAAACATTTTTCCATTGATATTTGAAGGTTGTGGCCATCTTGCCACTGCCTGAATTTTAGAGGGGTCAGTGGACAACATGATCTTGGATATAATTTCTGGTCCTGAATAATTTGGAAAATTGTCTTGAGATGCACCACATGATCCTAAAGTGTAGGGCTGTAAACAAGAATGTCGTAGAAAAGGTTGATGACAAACCTTTAATGCTTGGAATAAAACAGGAACATTGGTTAACCCAATGGCATAGCCAAATATTAGAAATGCCGGGGCATGAGTCTTAAAGTTGTCTTGTATTCTTCTCCAGATTCCATTCTCAGTGGATGGTATCCAGTCTCAAATCCAGTTTACAATACATAATTCACCCCCCTAATTCATGCATCAAATCATCAGTAAGAGGAATTAGAAACCCGAGTTGAAATTTGATGCACCCTGTCAACTATTGAATTTTTTTACATTCTGATTGAATTTTACAGTATCATGCAATTTTACAAAGTTAGCAGCGTGGGTAATGTATGTTAGTTAGTGTTAAACATTCTGACATGCATCTGGATATTATGCTCAAACAGTGTTGGGGGGTCAAGATACTTGAGTTAAGGCTTGAATTGAAGTTGAGAGTGGGTCCCCATATGCCTCACCAAAACGTATGGTAACATCAAGAATATACTGGGGCCATCTAGGATAAATTTCAAATCTGGACCTCATATAATTGAGGTGCCATTTTAGTGCAATCTCATCCAAAAGCTAATAGCGCTTTTGATTCAGGGATGTGTTTGTTATCTAGAGAAAAATTGCTCGCATTTGTTTAGCCAGTCCTTAACAGTTTGTGATTTAGTTAAACCAATCAAGAAGGAGAAATATGTGGGAGTAAATATTGTATGAAGAAGCTTTTAGGATTTATTTTTGTTACCATGTAGTGGAACGTAGTCTTACAAACAATAGATGCATATTTTTTGTTCATGTGGTGTAAACTATAATGCTTCGTATATTTTGTTGTCAACATTCATCGATTCAGCATTTTTTAAACTGACATTCTAAACTTTGTGGACGTTTATTCTCTATTTCGTTTGTTTTTTGGGAGGAACATGTAGTGCACTTTCTAGTTTGTGTTCATGGACACAAGTTAAGAACACAGAAGGTTTTTGTTTAAAAAAGCAGTTAAGTAATTAGAAACATTTAATAGGATATATACTAATTTATAACCTCTGTGCTAAAGCCAGGAATAATGTCATGTTATCACAGGTTGATGTAGGTAAGAGGCCAGTAACTGGTCTCCGTCTGTATCTTGAAGGTAAGAAAAGCAATCGGTTGGCAATCCATTTGCAACACCTTTCATCACTTCCAAAAATCTTCCAGCTTGAAGATGACCCAAATGATAACTTTCAGCGGAAGTCTTATGATAGGAGATTCTATGAGAAGGTTCAATGGAAGAATTTCTCTCATGTGTGCACAGCTCCTGTGGAATCCGAGGAGGATCTTTCAATAGTAACTGGAGCACAACTACAAGTTGAGAATTATGGCATAAAAAACATACTCTTCCTAAGAATTAGATTCTCAACTGTGTTGGGAGCTAAGGCAGTGAAGCATCCGGAGTGGGAGGGATCCCCCAAGTTGGGAGCCAAGTCAGGACTGATATCCACTTTAATCAGCCAACACTTCACAGCCACATTTCAGAAGCCGCCGCCGCGTCCAGCAGATGTTAATATCAATTCTGCCGTCTATCCGGGCGGCCCTCCGGTTCCGGTCCAAGCTCCGAAGCTTCTGAAATTTGTTGACACAACTGAGATGAGCAGAGGACCACAAGAGTCTCCTGGCTATTGGGTTGTCTCTGGAGCAAAGCTTGTTGTTGATAAGGGCAGAATTTCTCTCCGTGTTAAGTATTCTTTGCTGACCTTGATATTACCAGATGAAGACATGTTGGATGACTTGTAGCTCATTCTTTCTTTTTTAGGCCTTTCCTTCACCAAACTCTCTTCTGCAAGTCTTCATTTTGCTATGCTAGTTATGGAGGTCTTCTTGCAAAGTTTAAGAGGGGTAGGTGCAAGTTGCTGAAGACTGCAGTGGCTTTCCCCTACCACTGGAGTTCCACTTGTAATGTAAACTTTCACAGTTTAAAACCATGACTTGTTCAAAATTACAATCACAAATCAATTCCACTCTAAACAGTAATATATGTATATCAATTTAATACGCTCAGAAATTATGTTTAAACATTCATTCTCATTACTGATTTGAGTTATGACTTGTTTTAATTTTAAAGTGAATACTTATGAGATGAAGTTATTGATATTTGAGTTTTTTTTACTGGTATATTATTAACTGATGTATCAAATCATGTAGAATTTCTCACTGGCAAAATATAGAGCTACAAAATACTTTCATCCTTTCTTCAGAATTGGAAAGGTGCAAAATAGAAAATTAATCTAAACTTTTAATAAAATCAAGAACATTTATTATAATCCATAATACTTTAACACCAGAAAAAAACATATATAAAGAAAGAAAGAGTAAATCTTTGCAATGTTTTATGATTTGTATATATTAGGAGTGATTTTATTGATCAACCTTATCATCTTTTTTAAACTAGAAATTGATGAGAGATTATTACATTTTGATTAACATTTAATGAATTATTTGTATTAAAAGCATGTCTTGATAAAAGATGTACTATTACTTGAAAACAAGATCACTAATTTTGTGACTTGTTAATTATATATATATATATATATATAATTATAAATATAATCAATTTTTATGTAATTTATTATAGTAAAATAAATAATTAAATATAAATATAAAATGATTATATTTTTATTAATTTAAATAATTTAAGTTTAGGTATTTTATAAAACAACTTACTTTAATATTTTATTCTAAATATAAATATTTTATTTATTAAAATTTTATAATAAAAAATATTTTTTAAGATTATTATTCTAAAATATAATTTTTATTTATTAAGATTTTACCATTTTATTTCAATTTTATTTAAAATTACATCAAATTATTTTTAATATATCTTTTTCATTTTAATTCATACTCATTCATCATATTACTAAACTCATACATGTGTACATGTTAGTTTATATATGAGCAAAGTGAGCCAATAGATTTTTATAGACAATCAAATAGTTATTTCTTATTCAAAGTATCCAATTTTTTATGGTAAGATTAAGTTATTTTCTTAAAAGATGTGCTACGAGAAGGCGAAATTAAGCTAATTTATTGCAGAACCAAAAATCAAAATATAGAAGTTTTGACAAAAGCTCTTTTAAAAGTTAAATTCGAAGCTTTTTGAGAATCAAGTTAGAAATATAGGCTATTATGTTTTGTTTTTTTAATTTCAATTAATGTTGTTATACTCTTTATATAGAGCCTTTTAATGAAATATCAATAATTTCTAATTCTATATTTCTCATATTTTATCCTGTTTTTATAAATAATTATTAACATCACTGAACACCTTGATTATACATAAAAGAAAGGTTTCTCACATGGCTATAAATTAATAAAATTAATGATTATATTAATAAACCTTTGATTTATCAAATAATCTACAAATAATGTAATTATTCATGATTCACTAATATAGCAATTACCGAACACAAATTTTCCTTTTTACGTTTGTTTTTATGGAAACATGTCTAGCATGAGTTGTTTGATGAGTTTGTGTTGTGTTCTTTCAGCTTTTAAGAATACTTCTCTTAAATGACGTGACGGTGTCGGATACTTATATCGAACACCGACATTCTATAACACTTGTAGAACACATATTCGTGAAGTGTCCAATTCAAAAAATATTTATTGAATTTTTTACAATTTTAGTACGATTCTAACACAATTTTAAAAAGAAAAAATACATTAATTAGAAACAAATTGTTTTGAACCAGTCATGAAAAACATCTTTCTGCTCCAAAAAATAATCTATAACGTATTTGTGCACATAATATTTATTGTCAATTTATGTCATTTATAATTGTATAATATATAGATTCGTATTTCCGTGTTTTACATTTTATATATTTATATATTGTACATATTTTCGTATCTATGTCGTATCAGTATTCGTGCGAGATAAAGTAAACACTCTCATTATACTTCTACAATCACTAATCTTCTCAAATCTTATTGTCTAACTAAACTATTATCATTGCTACTTTTTGCTCTTAGCTTTCATCCTTCCAAACACTAATCTGTCACGGCATGCATATAATTATGAAAATCAGAAACCAAAACCAAAACTACAATCACTTAAAACTAACACTAAATACTGATAATAATGCAACTACAAACTAAAAAGAAACATTGATGATATGATGCAACTTTAGTTGCTGAAGTTGAAGTACATTAAACTTGGAAAAAACTGGCTTCACATTTTGGCATATAAATACAATATTTTTATGTATAAAATTGACACAGGTGGGTGGTCTCTGAGTATCTGTATACAGAGAGAGGAGAAGTTGATTGATAACATATTGAAGGTTAGGAAAAAAATGCACTAATTAAACAGAAAATGGTGTTCATGAGAAGGCCAATAAGCCCCTTCCCTCTGACAAGGGAGAGGAGCAGGTTGAGCTATGTAGGTAGGATATTGGTGCCCTGGCATCAGCACTGACAAATCAGAAGCAAAACATGCTGGAACCTGTCACAAATAATCAATCACCCTTTATCATTCAACCAACATAACTTCCAAAATATAATCACCAACTTTTTATAGTCTAACATCTCAAGTAACAACAATCATTTGTCTAAATTAGCCAACTTATCACACACGTATTTTCTTCACGAAAAATATAAGTAACCCTAAAACTGATTTTTTCACAGTAATTAAGACAAGTATTTCATCAAAGCATCCATGAAATATTAGTTGCAAAACAAAGGCAGAATCACATTATTCTCTTTACTTTAAAACAAATTCTCAAAATTTGATTATGCAGATCAGATAATTATCTCTGAGATTATTATGAAAACATGCAATATATTAATTTTGGCATGCATAAAACGTTGCTGATAGGAAGAAAAGCATGAAGAGACTTACTGATTCTGCATTTCCTTGTTTTCCAGTTGGTACTGGTGAGTGCTCCTGATAACGTGGCATCATAGATTCTGGCGTGGAGAATTGTGAGGTTGGTTTGAACAAATGTTCAAAAATGGCCATTATGAGAAACATTGAAATCAAAATGGCTGTGGCAACAAAACCAAAAGAAATAGCACTCATAGATGTCCCTAAGCTTTTCCATGGACCTTCCTCATCAACTCCTCCTCTCTGTGATGGACCAGGGTTTGAAGATGGATATATGTTCCATGGCTTTGATCTTTCACCGTTCAAATCACTCATGCTACCACCACCTCTATCACACTATCTCCACTTTTCTTTTCTCCCTCTAAAGACACCAAAAATCACTACCTGCAAATAACCTTTATACTCATGGAAGTCTTGTTGTTAGTCCCAAGATATTTGTCAACACCAACTCTATCTGAAACAAATCAAAATAGAAAGCATCAGTAATCTATTATAAACAGGGAAATTCATGCTCCAAATGGTTTTTATTTTTTAAATTGCTTAAACATTTCTTGAGAAGCTTTTTACAACAATTTCTTTTTTTTCCCCTTATCTTTTATATGCAACACTCTATTCCAAAGGGAAGATACAAACATCAGCAAGCATAGGAAAAGGAAAAGCCATGGTGCTATCAAAACAGCAATATCATGATTTTTCCTTCAATCAGCATGGAACCAACCTTTGCAACAGTCTACAGATATGAGATGACTGAAAACAAGAATGAAAAGCAGTCAATTTTAAAGGCATTTGTGGGAAGTCTTAAAAGGCACGATAAGATGAATACTTGAAGTAAAGAAATTGGTGGCCTAATGTAATTATATTAAATGCTAGAAGCACATGTATGCATGGCCTGATAGAATCTTGTAATAATGATATTGAAAAGAAATTTAGCTTGAAGATATGCAATTCATATGAATTGACAGAAATAGTTGGAATTAAACTGAAGAGAATAAACTCACCTTTCAATTGATTCAGCTTGAAGTGTGTTGAAGTGCCATGTTTTGAGGCAAGAGTAGAGTTCTTTATGCTATTTTGCTTGACACAAAGATGATGGTGAGAAGGTTAGCTTTATACCGAATACAAAATGAAAAGACAAAGGTGTATGATAATCCTATTGCTACACTTTTCCATTTATATATGTTCCCATGTCGATGATCCTGATGCCTAACTTATTGAATACTATACCTTGTCAGAAGAAGCAAACTTTAAGAATTTAAAAGAATGGGCCTTGTTGTCCCAAGACCCTGAGACCTTTAAAACTAAAAGTAATCGTATTTAAGCCTGGATTTCATCTGGGTTGTTCTTGTTAAATCCAACCCTTTTAGTCACATTAATAGTAATAGTGACTGTTGGTGGGACAAGTGCAAGCAATTATTTCAAACCAGTGGATTTTACGCTTAACTCAATCTTATAAAACCGGCTTATATGATGAGGTTGATACCTACTTATATACTATTGTAATGTCTTAATATCTAGTTGACGTATGATCTTTAACATTACTGTTATAAATCACAACATTCCTTTAATACAATGCATTTCAAAACAACAATTTTTCTGATAAACACACATGTAATTAAGATTAAGACTAATACACCGAATGAAAGGAGATAGGACCCTATTCCTAACTCTGATGTGAGGATTAAAGCCTAAAGTCTCTCCATGATGATGGCATAAATGTATGGAATTTCCTCACTTCCACCATAACCATTCAAATGTAATCATGAGAAAGATTGCAGTGTGAATCTTGCATAATCTCTCATAAAATCTCCACTGATTAAAAGATATTAAAAGAAGAGAAAAAGGCTGCTGCAATATCGTGCAAATACCAACTCATACATTAATTACATTACATGAGAAACCCAAAAAATGAAATGAACACACCACAAGTAAAATAGTAGCAATGATTGTTACCATATAATTTAAATAAATATGAAAAGGGGAGCGGGAGAATGAAAGTTTGACATCCAACAGCTAAGCAGTAGAAGAGCATTCATGATTCAAGTGAAGAAAGAAATCATTTTATAGTGAAAAAGAAATAAAGCTAGTAAAGCAGTGATGTAGGCCACTTTTATTCCTCTCATGTATGCCCAAAAATAACCTGGTTAAGGGAAAACCATGGCTTTTTGTCAGAATCACTACATCTCAAGAACCCAAACTATGTTTCACCATCTGTCATGTTTTATGTTAAATCAAGTGCACAAGAACCCCATTTCTGTTAATCATTGTTCATCCCCAAAACTCAAAGTAATTACTGAAATGAATGAAGCAATAATGAACAGAAAAATGATTAAAAGAAAAAGCATTCATTGAGTAAAAACATGTTTTGTCAACGAGACAATCACACTGTCTGAGGAATATGAAAGCCTATCTGTAATATCTTTACAACTAGAGATTAGAACATTTCATAGTATATAAATGGGTGCAAACCTTATCTTATAAGCCAGTTTTATGAGGTTGATTGAAACTTAAAATCCACTTCTTAATATGGTATCGTTTGAGTTAAGCTTAAAGTTCACTTCTGAATAGCAACTACAAAGAAATTAAGGAGAATAGGGGGAAAGTAGATGCAAAACATCACTTTCGCTTTACTGTGTGACAATCAATTGGTTTTAGACGACATTGTCCATAATTATTGCTCAGTTGACACGGATGAAGGGGTAAATTGTGGGCTCCTTATTCCTCAACTTCTCTCAGTACTTGCATTTGAAGTAATCCAAAGAATAAGTGTACAAATTGTGAGTTATTTGAGAAAGAATCAAATTGCAGACACTGTTTGAAAGCAAAAGAGGTGAAGAAAAGAAAAGTGTTTGCCATTTTGCATGTAAGACATGTTTTTGAGAAAAGAAGATGGCCCGTGACAAGAAAGCGCACTAAACAAACAGATTGAAACACAAATATGTCTCCATCTTAAGCAACCTTCACTTTTACAACAAAAATTATGAACAAACAATTTATGTACCTGTATGGACAAAGAGGGACCTAGATAGTATCTGAAACTGATTGTACAATTTCTTACGTGTCTGTAGTCTTCTTACTCGTTCCTTTAAGTTTTTTTCTTTTGTTATTTGTGTTCGGTTGGGATGGACCTCAAACACTTAAATAAGTATTTTGTATAAAAATTGTATATTGTAAAGCTTATAACTATCGTTATTGTTATTTATTACGTGTTTTGAGGTGTTTTTTTACTCAATCGATCACTAGACTCGAGATTAGCTCGTCCGGTACATACTGATACAATTTACATTGGTGATTGGTTAACGTGGAGGGCAGGCTGTGTTGCACACTGCAGTGCCAATATTTTATGATGAGTGTCACGTTCATGGCCTTTTTCTTCACCTGCTTCTTCCATCATCACCACACCCTACTTCATGCAACTCTCACATTTTTCTAATTCTTACTCATACCACTTTTTCTTTACTTTTTTAACTCTCATATACAATTCAATAGTAGATCCACCCAATCCTAAGAAAGAAGACAAACAAAATACTAAATAAATAAAATCAATGCACTTTTAATTCTTGTTTTTGGATATCACCAGAATTACTCCACTGTAATTAACCCTAAAGAATTTGTTTTCCTGTGGAATTAGATTTGTGGTTTGAAATTGTAATTCTATAATATTATAAGTGGTTCAGAGTCATAACTTCTATGATGTGTTTGGATTGAAAAAATAATATGTGTTTGAAAAGGGAAATTTGGAGTGATTTTAGAACTAGTCCGAAGCATAGACTCAATTGAAAAGTGTAATTTTTTTTAGTATAGATTAAAAAATATTAATAGAAACTCAATTTAAAATATTCAAATTTATTAGAAACTCAAAACTTAATTAAGTTTTTAATCTATATCTTAAAAACTCTTTCAGTTAACCTTGTGTTGGTCTCACTACAATCCTTATTTATCTCTTTTAATATAAAATATTATAACTTATATTATTAATAAACGAATAATATAATTTGCACGTCGTATACGTATTACAGTATAGCATAATATTAATTAATATTTACGAATATTTTGAATAATTTAATATTCAATATAAAAATGTTTAATAGTTTAAAGATAAAATTGATAATTTAGAGTTGTTGGGGGTGAATCAGGTGGTAATGAAACGAAGCGTTTTGAAGTTGAGAAGATAGCGGAAGGGAAGGGATTGGATTGAGTCGGCACGGCACGGCGTGGCGGCGTTCTTCCTCCGGCGACTGAAGCTCAGGGAAGCCTTCCCACTGCACAATCACCGGCCTTTCCTTTCTCCCACTTCCGATCTCCACACCCATTTTCTCTTCCTTGTAATTGCTTTCCTCAATTCTCTGATTTCTTCCGCTTTTAATTCTTTTACTCCATAATTTCATTTCATTTTACTCAAATTTACTCTCTTTTTCATTCAATTCGTGTCCTCCTTGCCAAACTCTTTTTTGGTGTTTAGTATTACAACTTTTTAAGACCCTTTGATGCATAAATTATTGTACTTTGTAGTGTGGTGATTTATTTGACTTTTGTTTGAATTTGTTTCAGGGTGGTGTTTGGTTTGAAGATAGAAGATGAAGCGCAAGCGTGGGCATAAGAAAGGGAAGGGAAAAGGTAGCACTAACCATGGAATAAGTGGTAACGATAACCTAAGTAATGGTGGGGGTCATAACATGGAAGAAACCTCTGGTTTGGATGAGTTTGGTTATGATAAAGATAACTCTGGAATGGAGGTTGACACACCTTCTTCCACTGGGACGGATCAGCAGCATTACAATCTTGCTAACATAAATCCTGATGGTTCCATTGATAAGGCTATTGGGAAATCCGTTGGACGTGTTAAGGTGAAGCTTAGGACACCTAAAATGTTGGACTCCCAACCCACCTCATCTGATGCTCCCACACAGAGTGATACTGATAAGAGTAGCCATCAGCATGGCCTTGAAAAACAAGGTCTGAGTGCCGAGAGAATGGAGGATAGTGCAAACTCGTTGCCTGATATGAAACTAGGTACTCTGTCAAAGAGAGCTGGTAGCATTAAAATCAAGTCTTCAAAGGTTTTGGGATCAAATGCTGAGCACACAAGCAAACCGTTGTCAGCTTCCACTGAGGTCATCCACCCAAAAGAAAGAAAGGCCACTCAACATAGTGCTCTATATAATAAGCAGGAATTGGATGCTTCCTTAGTGGTTTGTTGGAGTTTTGATATAGTTGCTCTTCTTGGTTTTGTTTGCTGTTTCCAAGCATTACATTATCAGTTATAATAATCCATTCGGTTTGTTCTACACAGATTATAAGGAAGGTAATGAAAATGGATGCAGCCGAGCCCTTCAATGTTCCTGTCAATCCCGAAGCTCTGGGAATTCCTGTAAGTAATTTTTTTCCATAGCTTATTAATTGGATGAAACTTATTTTTTTATGTTTGGTTCCCATTCCCTGGAGATGTTCGACATTTCTCTTCCTCAATTTTTGCCACTGAATCTAAAGTTTGCTTCTTTTTCAGTATTTTGTTTTGTTAAATTTCCTTTTTTCAATGAAGCAGTCTTCTACGCCCTGCATTCTTCCAGAAGTTTTTGTTTAGTAAAGTTTCTCTTCGCATACTAATGCCATGAAGGAAAAAGCACGAGTGAAAAATGAGAGAAATTAAAGTAGTACATTCTAGTAGATACTGGGTGGATATTTGTTATTGTTTAACATGCACGAGCTATCTTTTTCTCTCTTGTTAGACATAGAGGTTATATCTTAGAAGGATCTACGATATCTGTTTAGCCATAGAGAATAACGTGATTGATTATAAAACTTGGAACCATTTTTTTTTAAATGTTTACTTGTGTCTAATGTCATACTACTATCTGGAACCAGGATTATTTCGATATCATAGACACGCCAATGGATTTTGGAACTATATGCAGCAATCTTGAAAAAAATGTAAAGTATATGAATTCAGAGGATGTATACAAGGATGTTCAATACATTTGGGACAATTGTTACAAGTATAACAATAAAGGTGACTATATCTTGGATCTTATGAGGCGAGTAAAGAAGAACTTTATGAAGTATTGGACTGCGGCTGGGCTATACAGTGAACTATCAAAAGGGACCAAGGGTGAGACATCCATGTCTATGTACATACAATGGTTTTTAGAGGAATCTTCTGCTTGAGTAGGCTTAGTGTATGTTTAGTTTTTTCTCACTGGCTCTGTCTTTGTCTGTGTTCCTCTACTTTTACATTTTCTTTATGTAGAAAGGACTTCAACAGAAGATATCACACTGTCTGGTGATGGAAAAGTTGGGAAGAGTAGTCAATTGAAGCAGAAGACAAAAAAGCGTCATGGGTGTGTATTCCCAAAATGCAAAATAAGCCTATGTATTATATGATAGTTTAATTCCTTATTTGATAATTGTTCTTACTTAGCATGGAAATATCTGAGTTACCATGGAATTGATAATGTTCGTTGTATTAAATGAACAATAAAAGCTTACAAGTAGATTTTTATTGTAGACTGATACTTTTCTCCCTGAAATTTTATACTCTATAATAGTGTATTCTTCTTTAAAGGTGCCTTATAAATCTCAAGTAAGATAGAGGGGAAGAGAAACTTTTATTTACTTTGGGAGTTGTATTTTCTTTCAGATAAGTTCTGTAAAATGTATCTTTTGGTTCATTTCTAAGTGTAATTTAACTGATTCTAAAAATATTTCAATAATGAGGAGTTCCGGACATCCTTTTGGTTGATATGGTTCATTAAAATAATTTTCATGCTTAATCTTTATCTTATTTGCAGAAGACACCATAAACATGATTGTTTATGTGCTATTTGTGTTCTAAAGCGGCGAAGGAAGGAACGCGAAGAAAATGCTCGAATGGCTAGAGGCAGCTTTGGATCTGGTGGTGATAACCATGCTAAAGAATTTAAGCACGAGGTATTTTAATGGCTTATTGACTACACTTTATCTTTTGGATGTCTAGCAATTTTTGGAGGCAGTTGTATATATCATGCCTCACTGTGGTAAAATTCTTAACTGAAATGATAAGACCACAACATATTTACTTATTCTTTTAATAGTCACACTGGCCTGATATGCCTGCCTTGGTGCAAAATATAAAGCCAGATATCATAAATCAATGTTTTTTAAGTGGCATGAAAATGATATTCTCGAGCTTGATTTCCCTTATTACTTTAGGTAACATCTGAATCCCAGACATAAAACAAGGGTCATAGTACAAGTATTTAAGAAATCTAAGTATGTACTTCATGAAATCTAAGTATGGACAATAACAGAAATAATAATTCTGTACTGCCTTGTTGTTTAGGAATCAATACAAGTAGATAGTCCTGGTGGCGAGGATTCATCATCTAATATGGATGACTCTATGGGCACTGATGGAGATGTTGATGAAGACAAAGGAGAGGTAACAAAGATGGAGATTAGTGAGAAGCAGTGTAGCCCTGCTGAGAGAAAGCTTGGGAGTATTGATGTTGATAATGATGATGACAATGATGACCATGACCTAGAAGAAGGGGATGAGGAGGAGGAGGAGAATGAAGAGGAAGAAGATGAGGAAGATACTGAAATGAACAGTCAGAAGAGAGAGATGGATGAGACTATAAAACATGGTGGAACCTTGGCAGTGAAATCAAATGTTGGCGATGCAATTGTTCTTCATGATGAATATAGAACAAAGCAACAAGAAGGACAAACCACAGCAGTCCAGCAAGAGAAGAAATACAAGGTATTTCAGTGACTGTTTGATCTAGTACATTACAGTATTTGCTTAACCAGTCATGCAAGAAAGTATATGCTAGAATGCAGTTGCATTAACTTGTCATTATTTGCAGTTGATAAGTGTACTTAATAGTTCAATCTGTTTGTAGGGGTCACAAGGTAAACAGCAGAAAAGTGAGCTCCTTCAGAGTTTATATAGTGAAAACCCCAAGCTTTCAAGTTGTGTGGAATTCTTTTCCCCCAAAATAGCCAGTCTGTTTGGAATGGACCACACTCACTAATACAGAGGAGAAATTCTGGTCGTACTAGTTCAATTCACGCTGCTATTAGGACTTTCATGGAGTAACTTCTTATCTTGATCGGTTCATTAATAGTTTAGTTGATATCCCTTCATTACATGTTGTATTATAGTCACAATTTCTTTATAGCAACAGCAGATTTTGTAATTTTGCTCTGTTCTTTGTTTACCTTCTATTTTTACCTTCTATTTCGTTTCACTTCTTTGTACCAGGGAGGCAATTTCCTTCTCACTCAGTCTTTTCCTGCAGGGTACTGCTTCTATTTCAAGCTTATAGATCTGGAGTTAGGTTTAAGGCTTATCAGGAAAGAATTTCATGGATAAATTTATAAATTTAATATTAGAATTACAACTTTTCTTAATTATGATTTTATCTCATTATTTTTCTAGTTGGTGCTGCAAAATTTACATGAAAGCAAGTGATTGAAACCCGTTTTACTTATAGAAGTAAACTGCCGATTGGCGATTTTATGTATTATTTATTTAAAACAACACTTTTGAGTCTAATTGAATTTCACTAAGGAAATCTGCATTTACACGTACATTCTATTTAAGCTATATTTTTAGGGCCCAAAATATGGAACAAGATAAATTGAAGAGATTTAGCATCATATTAAAGAGATTTTATAAAATCAACTTGTAAGGAAAATCAACTTAATTTTATCCATAAATCTTACATAAAATATCGTGTACCTTTGTTTAAACAAAGATAACCTAAATGAAGGAGGGTCAGTTGAGAAAGATTTTCTCTATGCTTTTTCTTGAGTGATGAAAAGAAATAGAAGGAGCAAAATTAATCCATTGGATTGAGTCTTGTATAAGGTTTGTGTTTGAGTGAACTGAAAATGTCTGCTAAGTTGTAGGAAGATCATATTTCACCTCTCCCAGGTAAAGACCACATGCAGGGGCCATGGGGCTTGCGGAAGTAACACTCTTTGCATTCAAAATTCTTTCAACTGCAAAGTGCCCATCATGTGAGATCATTTATATTTTTAAGTCGAAACAAAATCAAGTGTACGTGAATAGATGTGAATGTAAGAGTACCGTCAGGAATTGTCAAGTTTCCAGTGCCAACAGCCTTGAGAACACCCACAAGTAATCTAACCTGAAATCAATTAGCATGTGTTCCGAACGGGTTGGATTGAATCATAACGCAAAACATGGAACTTCTTACTGGACTCAATTCAAAGTTAGATTACCCAACCTGATGATAAAGAAAGGAACGTGCTCGTGCTGTTACCACCAGGCAACGATGTCGTCTTCTTTTGCCAAATCCTACATCTTCACTTGAAGTCGTTACTTTATCAATGCATGGACTTGAACTAGGAGGAATGTCAGTTTCAGAGTTGCTAGGGTAGCTACGAGGATCACTACTCACTTTATCATGTCCTTCTCTGTCCATTACAGATGGAAAATGTAGACTTTCAATTACCTCGCTGACATTGAGTTCATCCAAAGTTCTAATTGGTGATTTTGCCTGTAAGCGGGCAATTCTACGTCATATTTTGTTGATAAATACAAAGAAACTTTAGAAACATCAAAACAAGACATGCTAAAAATTCAATCATGACTACTATTTGGTTACTGTATGCTTGTCAAATATATTACAGCGCACTGTGAAGTCCTATCATTCCTCAGAATCAGATGAATGTAGAAGAGTTGGATTGCAAACAAGGTTCCACTTTAGGTTAGACATATTATTAATTAGAATTTTATGAATAATGTTCACACAGATTAGAGAAAAAAAATACAACCTGACAACCAGCTGCCCTGAAGGAACTAAAATCATGGCTTCCAACAAGAACCCTGCACGCTTCCTGCATGGATATCATCATTAACTTGCATAGATGGAAGATTGATAATCTGATAAATATACGGAACGGTTAACTAACTTGCATAGCTGGAAGATTAAGCTCCTCAGATACGTGCCATGCTCGATCTTTCTCGAAGGTTGACAACGGCTCTGGCCCAGACAGCAAACGATAGAAGTATCTGAATGGTAGTTCCACATAATTAGCAATTACTTCAACAAAACAACATGCACGGAAAAGTAGCTAATGTCAGAAATCCTAGATGAACCTTATTAATATTCTTCATGCCACTATTACACAAAATTAAGGACAATTTCATAAGATCAAGATCCATTCATAATCCAACAAATATATTTCATCGACCAAGTCCTTCTCCATTCATAATCCAATAAATAAAAGCTAAGAATGAAAATCTTGCATCAAATAGAACTGTAGAAAAGCCGGTGATGCTATATAATTGCAACAGTTGATAATTAATGCAAGAAAATCAGATTCTCAAGAACTCACGTCCGCTCTAGTGCTTTATATCTGGCATGAAAATCAGATGGAACACATCGTACATCGATAACCGTCAAGTCACTGTCATGCTTCTAAAATAAATCAAATTGCCAAGAAACATGTTAGAAGCTTTTGAGCACACAGACAATATACTCGAGTGACATCAGCTAATAAGCAAGATTTGAGAAACAGTTTAGGTTTTCAAAACTGCAACTCCAACTTGGAGAACAAACAAAACACGAAGTTGGTAATAAAATTGGGTCCACAAATTTGTATAATTCATCAATCTTCCTGCAATAGTTTATAAAGCAAACATTCGATAATAATATTAAACATTAAGAATCTGCACAGAAGTCACAAACAGAAAATCTATTGGGTATGCAAGAGCATTAGAAAATTCCACACTGAATAGAAAAAGAAAAGTGAAAAAAAAAAAAAAAATAAGACATTAGCTTTGATGATGTGGGGAAAGTATTTTTCTAAACAAAATAAAACATTAAAAATCTGCACAGAAGTAAAAAACAGAAAATCTATTGGGTATGAAAAAGAATAAAAAAATTCCACACTGAAAAGAAAAAGAAAAGTGAAAAAAAAAAAAAAACTCAGGCATTAGCTGTGTGCCTGTGGTGCAAGTTTTCTCCTCAACACAATACATCATGCAGAAGTCAAGAAGAAGATTGAATTTAAATCATAAGATGATGAAAAGTAAATTACAATTTCATCTGCTTTATCCAAGACAATTACTAAAAAATTGCAAGCAGGCAGCTATCTTCACAGTTCCTTTCTTCTTCCACGTCATGTAAGAAGATCAAACATTTTCTCAAGACAGAAGAAACAATGTATTTATTTAAAGGGTAAAATGTATTTCAAGTCCCTAATGATTTGGTTATAATTGATTTTAGTCCCTCATTTTAAAATTTGTAATTTTGGTAGTATTTTTAAAATCTCGTTGCCCCAATAATTTATTTTGATTTGACCACAAGAAAAAAAATACCTGTAAGAAATGGTTCACAGCCCTTCCAACCACAGCAGGTTCATGAGGTGGCAACTACATTTTTACAATGACAACATGAGCAAATATATATTGATTGGTATAAAGTTAAGTTGAGGTTTATGCAAAAAACGAACCACTTCACCAGGCTTCCTTTTGCTGGTCCGTTGAATATCCACATGACAAACATTTGACAAGGCATGAACTCCAGCATCCTGCACTTCCATACCACAGTTAATCGATACACGAAATGCATTACATTGCATTTGTAAATTGTTTGTGAATAGTGAATGACGTGAGAGTGATGCTCACAGTTCGACTTGAACAAGAGACAGAGACGGGGTGGCCAACAAATTTAGCAAAAGCTTCCTACAAAACAACAACAGATTTGATGAATGGATGGAAATGGCGATGTGATGTGGTGATTTTGTTACCTCGAGAGCACCGACGACGGTGCGGCAAGTGAGCTGCTTCTGAGAACCGGAGAAGCGAGTGCCGATGTACTCGATTGCAAGGAAATAGCGTTGAATGCGATTTCTAGGGTTTTGAGTCATCTCTTTTTCTTCTTCTTCTTCGTCGTCCTCGTGGGCAATGTGAGTGGAATGCTCGATTTTTGATAACTTGGAAGGCCTATTGTTATCACTGCACTCCAAATCCACTGAATGCTTCAAACTATGTGTCATTGAAATTTCTGTTTGTGAATTCTGTGCAGATTCTTTCTGTTTCTCAGCTAAGCTCAAGAACCCTTTCTGTTTCTCCTTTCGTATACCAGAAGATCTCGGCAGAGTGACCGCTGCTTAATTAAGTTAATAATTAATTAAGTTTTAAGTTATCTCCAATCTATCAACTCGACTCTTAAACGATCACATTCGTAGAACACGTATCTATAAAGTGTCTTATTAAAAAAATATTTATATGATAATTTTACCATAATTTTAATATAATTTAAAAAATATATATATTAATTTTTTAAAAATTTAAATTTATTATCTAAAATTTTATTATGATTATAAAAAATATAATAATTTATTGTTCACATAAATCTTTATTGTCAATTTATATAACTCATGATTATATAATATATAGATTCATGTTCCCTATCTTATATTTTAAAAATAATATGTATCTCCGTGTGAGTCATTAGACACGTAACTTGTAATTCTTGGATTATTTTAATTCAGTTCCTTCTAAAAGAATGTTTAGTTGAGTAATTAAAAATTTTATACTTTTTAGAGTATTTTTTGTTTGATTAAATTTTTGAACAAATCAAGTGCAAGCTTTAGGATAATAAAACTTAATTGCAGTTTTTAGGAGTTTAAGGTGTACTTTTCTAATTAAAAATGAAACTTTACCTCAAGAAAAGGTATAGTATTATGTGACCAAAATGCTAACTTTGATTTGAAGATAATATTATCACTACAAGTACCTAAATTTGGTCTGTTAAATTTTGTTTTATTTAAATAAAAAATCAACTTGGGTATCCTTGTTTTATTGCTAAGGAGTGTCCCCAAAAAAATTAGTAATTAACATATTTTATAACAAATCGTAATACGGTGTATTGGTAACATTATTTCCATAAAAGCTTTTAACTTTTAATTTATTAACTAACACTAAGTTGGTGAACACAGTGAGACAAAAAAAAAATAGCAATCACAGTCCAAGGCCAATGAATGCTACAGAAACATTGGACACATCGAACCATACCAGTATGAAATACCTCCTCATTTTAAAGATCGTTTGAGAATGGCAAAACCAAGTAATATAAAATGTGGTCGTAGTCATCTTGTCTGAATATCTCACAAATCATCGTTATATAATACTAAGAAAGGAACAGAGTCTAAAAAACCAAACTGCATGTCTGCAACTCTAAAATGCCTATTTGCTATCTGAAGCCTTGTTTTCCAGAGGGATTGAGAGAAAGATTCTTTGTAAGTGTCACCAGACTCTCTTGCTTGGTACCTCTCGATGGCATCTCTATTTTCTTCTCTCTTGCTTTGAAAGTATTCTGCACAAAGAAAAAGGCAGAAAAACACATAAGATAAGAGCACAAAAAAGAAAAATGTTTTTCTTTTACAGCATGCAAGGAGCAAATCACATATCTTCTATGCTCCAATTGCAGAAATAACTAAGAAGCATTGTAGACGATGGAAGAGGAACTTACTTGATAATTAGCATTACCATATACTCCCTGTGCTGGCCTTGCATCCATAGCTTTCTTTTGAGAACGAAATAACTTTTCTCGGTTCTCATAGAAGTCAAAATCATCCAAGAGAGATGTCTTGGCCGAATAATTTTTAAAAATATTCAGCATCTCCAGACCCTGCTTCAGTCCAATCTGCAAAACCGAATAATTACAAATTTAATTATAGACCACTTCTAACAAAACATGGAGTCAATAACTGTAGCAACATTTATATGACCAACGTAAGATATATGGACAATTGGACTGAAAGATAAAAAGGGGCGAAGATGAAGTGAGCAACTTCACATCTTTACTCTTCACGAGTTAAGAATTACCTCTTGTGTGTCCCTAGTGAAAGTTACAGGCTTGTTCTCATTGCTTGGAAGAATGATATGCACAAACTGGTTGTTGGGAACATCTTTTATTATGTGCCACTTAATTGAGAAGAAACCATTGTACTTGTCAAGTTTCCAAAAGCTCATATCTTTTTTAAAGTCCACCGGCCCAACCATCTCAGCCACTCCAACAAACTGTCTGCTAGCATTAACCTGATTTGACAACAAAATACATCTAGGATCAATGAATATTCATGATTATGAACATGAATTCCAAATTCAAAAAAATTATAGTGAATGACAACTATCGTTAAACCATATGTATTCCTGATAAAATTTGAAAAAGAATAAATGTTTTTGGAGTTTTGATCAGCCAATTTTAGAAATATTTATTTTACAGTTATTAGACATAAATAGAAATATAAAAGGAAATCTCGAACTGGCGTTCATGTTCTTCAATTGAGCTTTTGAAGATAATTTAACATCGAGAACCAATATAAAATCAAATAGAAGAATAGATACTCTAACAATATGTCAATATCTAAAATTTGAAGAAAAAAAATCCTGTTTTTGTGTCACACTGCTGAAGAAGAAAAGGAAGAAAGAAGGAGACCACTTAAGATTTGAACTCACTGAGAAGAAGAGGAATACTGGACACTTTGTGCCTGTCTGTCGCAATTTAGCTTCTGCATCAAGGAATGCTATGTTCAACTTCTTATTTCCATTTGGGGTACTTGTCCAAACATTATACTTAACACCCTTGTGAACGTCGTCCTCATTAAAAGATTTAATCACATAAAATTTAGCAGTTTCGTATTCAGTTTGGAAATCTGACAGGTTATATTGGTCTGCAGATATTGTGGTTGCAGACTCATCATTAACAATTGATGGTTGTAGAAGAAAAAAGTTGTAATGACCCCGAGGTCCCCGAGTGATTTCCTTTGACATTTCAGATTCTCCACTCCTAAATTTGTCATTCAAAGAAAGTCGATCATTTACACTAGATACTCTCCCATTTGGTCTGTAGTTAGTAGAGGTATTTGGTATGTAGTTAGTAGAGGTATTCGGGATGTAGTTAGTAGAGGTATTTGGGATGTAGTCAGTAGAAGTATTTGGCCTGTAGTTTGTGGGGGGAAACACATGACATCTTGAGGTGGCTGATGATGAAAATTTTCCTACGTGCTGATATGTAGTTGGAGCGGTAGCTGCTGTAAAATTAGAATGCAAATGAGGAACCTGCAAAATAAGCATTCACACGATCAAGCAGTTATAGTGAAAATATAAAACAACAGATATAAGAGATGGCAAACAAGGCTGAGGAGAAAATTTTCGGCAACAAAGTATCCCAAAACACTGAAACAGGTGCTAATGAAGAAAATAATAACTTTCTAAGTATTCATCATCAAAGCAACAACAAATAAATAAACTAGAAGCAGCGATACCTAATGATATCATAAGCAATCCGAAACATCATAATCTTCAACCTAATTACCTTGTTTTTAATTTTGATATCTTTTTCTGTATTTGCCACGGTCTTAGATATTGTGCTGGTTAAACTCTCATTTCTATGTGTAGACTTTAAGTTATTCGGCTTCATTGAACCAGGAGATTTTGGATGAGTTTTTCCAGAAACATAACCCTTGACAGTTTTGCTTTGCACAGCAATAGATGTTGGGACTGATGCATAACAAGGCCGAGCTTCTGACTCATTCACACCTGGTTGTTGGAAATACTCAGTCTATGAGATATAAGATTGATGATCAACACAATGCCCATTCAAGACCCACAATAGCCCTGATAACTAAAGGTTCTATATAATATAAAAAAAGGTTTTATTACACAGCACAATGTTCATAAGTTTAAAGCATTCCAAGTTAGCTCATAAAATATCTGCTATAAAAAATATTCAAATGAAGAAATGTTTATTTTAATGTCTATATTATAAATCATTACAGCATTAAACCACTGCTTAACCATCAGTATCATATCACCTTTTTGTAGCCACTGCTTCCTCCATCTAACTTCCATAGATTAGTATATTTAAGTTTGAACCAAATAAGCAAAAATCTCAATTTTAATGTAATGATCATACAATAAATATCCAGGTGCTTTTGGATAGGTTAAGAATCAAATGTTAAAAAGATCAGTTAAGACTTGATTTAATCCTCGAGGAAGTAAAACATTATGTTCAGACGTGATCATGATCGCAGTTAGCATTCGGGATTATTTTGCCTAGTTAATTATAAATATAGAGCAATTTCTAAGACAATGCATCAATATCATTATCAGCAGCATTGTACATGCACAAGAAACTATTTTATCATCTTTCCTCGTGAATAATAACTATTAGGTGTAGGATAAACACAAGACTTCAGCTCACTCTTGATCTGCCTCACCTGCAACACCAGCATCATCTCCAGAGGAAGCAATAAATGATTTTAAATCCGAGGAGATAAAATCTTTTCTAGAAACCTGCAGAAACATATTTAGAAAATATAAGTGAATATGATGACATCATAAGAAAGAATATAGTGAATATGATGACATCATGAAACAGATAAAGGTAAGAACAGAAATACAAGAACTGCTTATTACTATTGGTCCCAGTTAGCATTTGTGATCAGTTGAAAAAGTATATCTATTATTAAGTCCAGAGAGTGATTTACAATATGTTCACCATGATGCAACAGGCTGACAGCCAGACAAGTAAATGCCAGAATTTCTCCATAACTGATGAGAACCACATTTTATCATATTCAAGGAGCACTATAAAGTAACTATTCCTGGGTCTGAAACAACTTGCTAAAACCAAAGGTGGGTGAGTGTCTACTAGAAAGGCAAAAGCTCAAAGTTCTACCAAGATCAAGTAGTTATCTGACACTTGTTGTCTTCTATAAATAGAAGAGTCATAGTTAGAGTGTGGAAGCAAGAAAAATTATCGTAGCAAAGAGAAAGACACGTGTAACCCTAGAAAATATAAAGATTAGCAGGTGCAACAAAAGGAAACACTTAATGTTTAAAATATAGGACATGGAAATACTTTGATATGTAAATAATCAACATGAAAAAATTGAGAATTAAGATTTTTATAATGCACTCTGTAAAAGCAAATTTAATAAGCTTTACAGTTTTCATATTCTCACAAACCTTACGATAGAATTCCAAGAAACATATATCTTAAATAGCAAAAATAACCAATTAAACATTATGGAAACCAATCACAAAAAAAATAATCATGAGTCTTGCTGTATTTATAATATAAGTTCTTTTATTTTAATTTATTATACTTTTTTATGACACTGGTGTCAATAAGTACTTAGTGTTTACTCTTATGCAGAAGACTAGCAATCACTCCAAACAATGTGTTTTGCAGTCCCAGCTACACTTACATTTCAATAGAAAAGATTGCAGTTCTTGTTTGTTGAAGAGAATTAAAAAAAAAAATAGAAAGAAAAGAGCTGAGTGAGTGAGACAGACAAGACTTAGAAAGTAAGCATACCACATATTCATGGTTTTGCTGCTGACTACGATCTGTAGTTCCTTTAGGGACGGATTGAACTGTATCACATGGTTAAGTATATCATATATAGAACACAAACATCTGAAACATGTCCAATATGAGAGCAACCAAATAAAATCAACCAATCTGCTTTATCTCCAGATGAGAAAGAAAGCAAGATCGATGTGAATGAATAAGAATTATTATTAATTTAATTTGTACAGATATGCCATTTTTTAATTAATGATTCTTACCATTTGACTAAGGTTTTGACTGAGTTACCAGTAGTAACTTACTACTGTCTCTCTCAATTGTATAACTTACTATCAAAAACAGACTATTATGAGTTTTGTATGATTCTTGATTAAAAAAAAACTAAAAATTAGGTATTTCTTATAGAAAACAGAGTTTTGGTAATAGATGCTTTTTGTCCTATTATGAATTTCCATGACCCTGTGGAGACTAATACTAAGTGTAGTAAGGGAAAAATAACAGGAGTGGCTGCACAATTGTCTCTGACTACCCTGTAAAACAAATAAAGCAGATAATGTGGCAAAATGAAAATATTACAGCATATTGAATGAGTGCAATGCAGATGAACAAAGCGTTATTATCCGAAAGCGCAACCCAAATGATTATTTGTAGGAATAATGAGAAAAAGAGTGTAAATTTGAAACAAGAGAAGGATACGTTTCCGAAATTCCTGGGCACGGTCCATGATGAAGAAAATGGAAGGTGAATTTGAAGGAGAAAGAGAGGTTGGAGAGAAGAGATGGTGAATTGAATGTGTAATTAGGTTAACAGAGAGAGAGAAGAATGAATGAACCCTAGAAATAGGAGATTGAGGGATAACCGCTGCATGATCCACCAATTTCAATTCCAATAAGCCCATTCATTCCAATAACTCATTCAAATTCTCTTCAAATTTCAAAACATAGTTATGAATATTCTATTATTTCTAAATAACATGCAAATCTAAGATTCTAAAAAAAGTTATTAAAAAATCAAATATGTAAATCTATTATTATATTTAATAGGGAAACACATGCACTATTGTGTCTCTATATTTAATAATTGTTTTTACATATTTATAAATTACTTTACATTTAAAATTGATAACTTTTTTTACAAAACGATAGTATATTAGTTTTTTTTAAATTGTTTTTAATTAAATAGAAGAATAATTAATTTTTTAGTAAATATTTACAAAAAATAATAAATAACTGAAATATCTCCAAAAAAAAAAATCATTCCACCTCTCTTTTAAATCAAAACATATCAAAATATTTTTTTAAAAAATATTGATATAAAAGATAAAATAGAAAAAAAAGAGATATTATTAGAATATATAAGAGATATTAATAATTATTGTTATATAAAATATACTATTTATATCAAAGTACTTACTTAGAGAATTGTTAAAATCTTTTAAAAACTAAAAAATCCCTAAATATTTTATTTCCTATTTTTTAAATCTAAATATACTTTTTTAAATATCTTAATTACTTCATCAAAAAATATATTAAATTGCATCAGTTATTTTTGATAATATAATGCTTAACCCATTATGTATTTTAAATTGTTTCATTAATTAAATATTTTTGTTTAGACGAAACAAATTATTGAGTTTTAATTTTGTTACATTTTAACTACCACCAAGTATTGTTTAATACTAAAATGTTTTATTGTATTTTTTTATGATTAAAGTAATTAATCAAATAAGAAAAATAATATTTCATAGATTTCAATTGTTTTAGATAAAATATTTTTAAAAGTGAACAAAACATTTAACTTTTGAATAAATTGTGAACATTTTTAATTCAAATACATTATTAAACTTGTTTTGACTTATTTTTTTTTCAAGTTGTTAAATTAAACTCTATTTGGTTTTGAAAATTGTTAGCCAAATGGAAAAATAAACTTAAAATACGTAGTTTTTATTTGTGTTAAAGATAATTGATGGTTAGAAAGTGATTTATTTTAAAGGGACTATTATATAAATAAAAGTTAATATATTTTTTTTGTAATTCATTTTCTTTTGTCAAATGGCCCAATAAGAAGTAATTCCATTTTGTTTCTAACAGATAGGAAAAACTGTTTTTTTTGTATTTTTTAAAACAAGTTTACCTAAACTTAATAAAAATGGAAACAAAAAGTTATTTTATTAAAAGACATTTTTTCTTAAAAAAAAGTTTAAATAAATGGTGAAAAAACAAAGTTGAGATTCAATAAAATTAGGAATAGAGAAAAAGTTAGTTCATGGCAATAGCTAACCAAATATGAATCAAAATAAACTTTTTTTGTTAACTAATACTAAATAAAAATCTTGGATCACCTCAACTAGTAAAAAAATGAGAAAAATAGATAAATTTTTTATTTCATAAAACTAATTCAAAATGATAAACTTAGTTAAGGAATCTAAATCATATTAATAATTTAACTTGATTTTCTTTTTTATATTCTTAATGCATTTTTAAGTAAATTGTCTATTATACGTATTTTTTTTTCAGTTCAATATACATTGAAGTGTTATTATATTTTTTCCGTCTATTATTAAAAATATTTGTTTCATTGTATTAATTATGATAAGGACATAATTGAAAAAACTATGTCTATAAAATTATTATTTTTTGAAAAATAATTAAAAATATAACAATTTTTTTATTAAAAAGAACTAAGGAAGCAACACTTTTTTAGAAATGTGTTTGGTAAATTAAATTCAAAATTTTATTTTCTACACTTACAATTTTTACCATTTATTCCATGCATAAAAAGATAAAATTTATGATAATTAATGAAGTTCTGATAGACCTCTTAAATGATATGTCTGTGTCAGATACATGTATGTATGACACACTGACAACTCATAACAATTTTTTATTAAAAAGAACTAAACACTTGTTTAGAAATGTGTTTGGTAAATTAAATTCAAAATTTTATTTTTCTACACTTGTAATTTTTACCATTTATTTTATATAAAATTTATGAGACTCAGACTCATATGTGTATGTGGCAGACACATGTATGAAACACTGACACAAGTATTGAAGAAGTATCTAATTCAAAAAAATATTAGTTAAATTTTTAACAATTTTAACACAGCTCTAACACACTTTTAAAAATGAAAAATACATTAATTTTTTAAAATCTCAAATTTATTATAATTATAAAGTTAAAAAAACAAATAATTTTCACATTAAAAAATATATCTTTGCTAAAAAAAGATGTTAACTTTGTGAATATATGTGAATTGAATAATTGAGAATGAATGTGGAGAAAAGCAGAAACAGAACAAAACTGAAAATGTGAAGAAAAGTTTATTGGAAATAGAAAGGGTGAAAAGATGGGATCCACGTCAACATGAAACAAAACAACTGAAAAAAAGACATTGTTGTAAAAGGTCACAGAAAGAGAGAGAGAGAGAGAGAGAGGTTTTGTGTTTGAGCTTTTGAACAACACAACACATTTTGTTTCTCTGTAGATCCCACCGAACCCAACAGAACAGAACAGAACCGAACCCAAAGCAGAAGTGGTCAGCATCAGAGCCCCACAAAGGGTATAGGAAGTGAAGTGAAGTGGAGAAGACCAAGAATGCGAAAGAGCAATGAGGAACCTTCCAATCTCACTCTCAGGAAGCCACCGTTGAAGCGCAGCAAGACTATTGCCAATCCCAGGCACACACCCTCTGCCTCTGCAACTTCTAATACCCCCCATTTTTCTGTCTCTGTCTCTGACTCCGACCACCAATGGAACTACCCTTCTTTCCTTGGCACCACCACCAAGAAAAAAAAACCATCTTCCAAACCTTCCAACACCCACAACCTCAACCTTCCCAAACCCTCACTTGTTCCACCACCGCCTCCACCTACTCCCCTTCCTCCTCCTTCCACTCCCTCTTCCTCACCCTCTTTCCAACTCACCAGACCTCAATATCACAAGCTCTCTCCGATCTTGTATCTGGTTAGTTAGTTAATTATTAGTTTTCTTTTTACTTTTGCAATTAGATTCTATCAGCTGAACTAGTTATGCCATGTTTTACTAAAGGGTATCAATAATTGTGAGGGTCATAGTTCTTGGGGTTTTATATCTAAAATAATCAGCTACCGTAGTTACTTACTATTTTTCCATTATCCCAGTTAAGTAAGATCCCTTTTTGGAACCCTCGGTGTTCTTACATGTGAACTATTGATGCTTCTAGAGATTCTTGGCATTGTATGATAACAACTACTTTACTTTACATTTTCCCACACAGCTGTTTTTGAGTAAATCATTATGTTTCTCCCTTGTACTGAGCTTGCTTGGCAGAAAGTTATAGACCTTTAAGTTCTCTTTTGCTTTCTTTTATACGAGATCAGATAATTTCTTTGAATACTTCATTCTGGTAATCTGAATGAACCTTTCCTTTCCTGTGGCAGCTCCTTATTATTTCTGTTGTTTTTGTACCTCATTCCGCTTATCTACAATACAGGCTCAAAACATTGGAGGTAAGCTTGTAATTCAAGAAATTTAGTATCGTGTTTAGCTTCTTGTTTTTTTTTGGATAGATTCTCTATCAATTTCTCTGGTTGCAGGATGAGAAACTTCATCTGTGCTGCGAAATAGAATTTTGTCCCGGCAATAGAAAGACGTATATGGAAAAAGACGATGGTTCATTTTCTTATATCCTGAACACTGACAGTAGAACAGTTGCTTTGTATATTGTGGTGGTCATCCTCATTTTGCCTTTTTTGTTGTACAAATATCTTGATTGTCTTCCCCAAATAATAAATTGCTTGAGGAGAACAAAGGATAGCAAGGAGGATGTACCATTGAAGAAGAGAGTTGCTTATATGGTAGATGTATTTTTCTCCATATATCCGTATGCAAAGCTACTTGCCCTTCTCTTTGCAACTCTGTTTCTTATAGGCTTTGGTGGTCTAGCTTTGTATGCTGTGACTGGTGGTAGCTTTGCTGAAGCACTTTGGCATTCTTGGACTTATGTAGCTGACTCAGGAAATCATGCTGAAACAGAAGGAACCGGGCAGAGGATTGTCTCTGTCTCAATAAGTTCAGGTGGTATGCTGATATTTGCTATGATGCTTGGACTTGTTTCAGATGCTATATCAGAAAAGGTAGATTCTCTCAGAAAAGGGAAGAGTGAAGTGATTGAAAAGAACCACATACTCATTCTTGGGTGGAGTGACAAATTGGTAATCTCCTTGTCAGTTCCCCATGAACTGCTTTTAGTTTTTGATATTTGACTTGGAATATTATGTTGACTATCATGTTGAGGAATTTGTTTTGTCCGATAGTTCATCTGTATTAGTTCTGTACATTTGATTGCATCAGTTATTTTTGTTTCATAAGAAAGAAATAGATGTTGATGACTGATGCTTGATTGCAGGGTTCACTTTTGAAGCAGCTAGCAATAGCAAATAAGAGTGTTGGGGGAGGTGTTATTGTGGTGCTTGCAGAAAAAGAAAAGGAGGAAATGGAAATGGATATAGCAAAGCTGGAATTTGATTTCATGGGGACATCCGTGATTTGCAGAAGTGGCAGTCCTCTTATACTGGCTGACCTAAAGAAGGTGTGATGGGTTATCTTTGAATCTTTGTTCCACTTTCACGGGGAAAGGATACCTTTTTATATAATCTATTTGAATCATATAATGTGGGGAATGGGTTTTGAGCTGTTTGCTTATGCCTTCCTTCTTCCTAAAAGTTTCTATGTTCTCAAATGTAATTATTAATTATCCACAGGTTTCAGTTTCTAAGGCACGTGCAATTATTGTATTAGCTTCAGATGAAAATGCTGATCAGGTTATTTGCATAACCCATTACTCCTTTGTTATGTTGTCTAACTCTTACTAAGGAACTTCTTCACAATCAATTTTTTTTTTTCTCAAATCTCCATCTCTAGAGTGATGCACGTGCTTTGAGAGTTGTTCTTAGCCTAACAGGTGTAAGGGAAGGCTTAGGGGGTCATGTTGTTGTGGAGATGAGTGACCTTGACAATGAACCTCTAGTGAAACTTGTTGGTGGAGAACTCATTGAAACAGTTGTTGCACATGATGTAATTGGGCGTTTGATGATTCAGTGTGCTCTGCAGCCTGGCCTTGCACAGGTTAGTGGGCTAACTCTGTCATTCTTGTGAACTAGCTTTCTTCCACCCACCCTCAAGTGGTGTTGCTCCCCTTTTGTTCATGTATGTAGTGTTTAAAATGGCTAGAATGTGCTTACTTAAGTTACATACAAATGCCTAATGAATCCTGACTCTTACTCGATGAATTCCTGCACGAACTATTTTTCACTTGTAATATAAAGCCTGTTACCTAGGTACAGAAACTGACTACCATTTTTCCTGTCCTTAATAGTGTATCAAACTTTATGGAATTTATCATTTTTCTCTACATTTGGTTTCCATGTACGGTGTGACTCAGCATCTGTTCACTTGCTTCCTTCTCTTGGCTAGATATGGGAGGATATTTTGGGATTTGAGAATGCTGAGTTTTACATCAAAAGGTGGCCTGAACTGGATGGTCTCTCTTTCAAAGATGTATTAATTTCATTTCCTGATGCAATACCTTGTGGAGTTAAGGTTGCTGCTGATGGGGGAAAGATTATCATCAATCCAGATGATAGTTATGTTCTGAGAGATGGGGATGAAGTCCTTGTCATAGCTGAGGATGATGACACTTATGCTCCAGGTCCTCTTCCAGAGGTAATCTTTCCATTCTAACTTCTCTTCTGAACCAGGTCCATATATGATTGCCTTATTGGAAAATATGTTGATTTGGTGCTTAGAATCTTGTATATGTTGCACACTGTCTTGGATTTTGTTAAATTAATCATAGTATTAGTAGTTGACTTGTGATACATTACCTGGTGTTTTTAATGTTATATACTTTATACAGGTATGTAAGGGACTTTGCCCAAGGATACGCGATCCACCTAAATATCCAGAGAAGATATTATTTTGTGGCTGGCGCCGTGATATTGATGATATGATCATGGTAATTCTCTTAGTTGGATACGCTATAGTGTGGCCTTACATATCCTTACTTTTTTTATGCACCATCCTTTTGATATTTTGAAAGGATTAGTTCTCTTATTTAAGAGCTTTCTATAGTCTTTAACATGGACAACAATAGCTGATATTCTTTTTGCTAAGATCATCAGGGGCCACACCCTTTGGCTGTGGTACTATTCTGTGGCAATGTCTTGGCCACAAGGGCCTGCAGTGGGTTTCAAACTGCTGCCAGCTGGTGTCTTAATATATAGCCATATTTCCCTACTAATTTTTTGTCTCATCTCAATTGTGTAAACAGGTTTATTGAGTCAATTTCCAGAATCTAGGGACCTGTTTGATTTTTTCTAAAGAAAAAAAATTGTTTCATTGAACTATTATAAAAATATCCTAAAGCCTATTTTATGAGAACTAAATTCTGAAATCTTAAGGATGCTCTGACTGTAATGGAGGTTTGAGGTGAGTAGAAGTCCACAAATACAAGTTAAAGAAGCTACAAAATATGATATTTAATTATGCATAAACTACATTGTATATTACTTGTGTAGACCTGACTGATTCCTTGATTTATGCTCTTCATCCCTGTGTGGAATGCTGCAGTGATGCTAAATAATCACTGCTTTTATATAATAGATCCACCATCTAAAAATATGCGACTTGACTCAATCAGTCTAGCTTCATAATCCTCTAATATTACCTTAATCATTGTTGTTTAATAGGTTTTAGAGGCACTCTTGGCTCCCGGTTCAGAGCTTTGGATGTTCAACGAGGTCCCTGAAAAGGAAAGAGAGAAGAAGCTTGTTGATGGTGGACTTGATGTTTCTGAGCTAGAAAACATAAAACTTGTCCATAGGGAGGGCAATGCTGTGATTAGGCGGCACCTGGAGGGTCTTCCACTGGAGACTTTTGATTCTGTAAGTTTTGAATCTTCATATTTATAGCATTTCAGGTTTTAAATGTATCAACCTGGCTTTAGGCCTATATCACAAATAACCAGAAGGTAAATCCGGACATAAGTACATTACAAGATTATACAAAATGATTCAATAAGAATTTTGGATAACTGATTGAATCTTTTCCCATCTCATCTGTAATCTAGCAATACCCTGCTTCGAATAGAAAATTTAATTTGATTAGAAGGATTTCCATCTGTAATCATGCTGTCAAAACATAATTATGAGCAACAACAAAAGCTTATCTCACTAGTTGGAGTTGGCTCATTTAAAGATTAAATCGCCAAATATGGCAAGCTTGTATATCTACATTTTCTATTTTTGGTCGTGGGATCTTTCTTAAAACTTAGTTTTAGATCGTGTTTCGCGTTCTAATACCTTGCTCAATTTTCATCATTTAGTGTAATAAAATACCTCTAGATCAAAGGCAGTCAAGCAAGGTAAATTAAAATTTTCTTCAACTGTATACTAACTAAGAGAACAGATTCTTATTCTTGCAGATGAGTCAGTGGAGGACTCGGTTGCTCACTCTGACTCAAGATCTCTAGCTACCCTTCTACTCATTCGTGATATACAGGTATCCAGTATGGTTGCATCATTCCAAATTAAGGATCTTGTGTTCACATAACTGACTAAATGTCTCACTGTTTTATAAACTGAGTTTCCAACAATCCTCTTTTTGTAGTCAAGGCGCCTACCATACAAAGACACGAAGTCAGCTTCTCTGAGGTTATCTGGGTTCTCTCACAACTCTTGGATCCGTGAAATGCAGCAAGCTTCTGATAAATCAATTATAATCAGTGAAATTTTGGATTCTAGGACTAGAAATCTAGTGTCTGTGTCCAGAATCAGTGATTATGTGTTATCTAATGAGCTGGTTAGCATGGCACTAGCAATGGTGGCTGAAGACAAGCAAATCAACCGAGTTCTTGAGGAATTATTTGCAGAGGAGGTATCCCTTATTTGAACTCATTCTTACCGTCTCTTGCAATATAGATTTCAGTTGATTTTTAATTTTTGTCATGTTTAATTTTCTAATTTCTAAACTTCTAGTTTAACATTCTATTAAATAGATTTTTGTCTGTGGTTCTGGATTACAAGATCAAAATTAGTTATATGTTGGACTTTTTGTTAACTTGTGCAGGGGAATGAGATGTGTATTAAACCAGCAGAGTTCTATTTATTTGACCAGGAAGAACTATGTTTTTGCGATATAATAATTAGGGGTCGAACAAGAAAGGAGATTGTCATTGGCTATCGCTTGGCTAACCAAGATCGAGCTATTATCAACCCTTCAGAAAAGTCAAAGCCAAGAAAATGGTCCCTCGGTGATGTTTTTGTTGTTGTTGCCAAAGGAGATTGAGTGTTCCTTTATACCGTGATGAAGATGATGATGATTATTATTCATTTCAAACTAGCTGGGAATTTGGAGGCTCCTAAAAGTTGAAGGAGCTGAGATTTTGCCCTCCAAAGATTCTTGTAGATTTTGGTTAATCTCTTTATTTGATGTGGAATTATATTTATAGCATCACTGCAACTTGTAAAATAATTTTTCATATAGGTAACTGGGAAGGAGTTCAAATGTAGGGTAACTCTAACATATATGTAGAACTTATGAACTCATTGTTCAATGATAAAGAAAGATTTTTCTGTAACAGAAAGTGATAGATATATAAAATTAGAGAATGTGAACTGTCCAAATCAACTCACCCAAAATAATGGATTGAATTGGTTAAAAAGCTCATCTAATTTCTTAATTAACTTCTATAAATCTCACTTGTTTAATGCTCATACAGAAATAAATACATAACCTTTTATCATGTGAAATTGGAAGAGCATTTATTTCTACTAATAGTTGTAGTATGTTGTTATCAGAATGTAGATGAAATAAAGGAACAGCAGAATGGTTACACTGCATAGACCACTGTATTTACATTGAATTCCACTATGAAACTTTCAACCTACAACAACTCCAGAGAAGCCTGTCTTTCATAACTCACCATATCAACTGTGGACAAATTGAAGAACACAGGACAAGAAAGTGGACCACACTACATCTTACCCAATTTCCCACCCATATTCACCGGGCAATTTCTCCTGTACCATGTCATTTAAGACATTCACCCAACACAAAATTTAAAACTCAACAATGTCCTTAGCTTCATGAAGAATCTATGAAATGTCTAATGTAAAGACAAGACAACATAAAGAAAACGTTGAGTTCATCCTAAGATCCATGGAGTCATGACACTGACTTCATGAAACATCCAATTTAACTTAACAGAAGTACAGGAAAAAGATGCCTTGACACCACTGTTTTGATTTGACATCCTTATAACAATAATAAAGAATAATATATTGTATTCATTCTCCCAAGGGACGAATAAAATATTTTGTAGTCATCCCATTTGCAGCTATCAAAGATGATTTCAGAAGATCAGCACACAGATTAATAGTAGGGAAATGTTTTAGTTGAAATACAAAAAAGCTGTATGCCTTAATCAGAATACAGAGAGCATCATAGAAGACAAGAACTACAGTGTTGGAAGAAGGCAATAATTTTTTTTACCAATATTTTATCATAAACATTAAACAAAGGCACATGAAGCTACAAGCACTGCCAGTTGAAGTGATGTGGCCTTGTAAACATTTGTGCAAAAGTCAACCATGTTAGCACACATGTATGACAATAACGAGTGTGTTATTGTTGAGTACACTACACTTCACCCCTTCACCCTTCCACAGAATCTAATTAAAATCAGTTTCATGAAAAAACCAGGTCTGCAATAAATAACTCAACTGCTCACAATAAGATAATGAAGATAGTTGAGTGTGAAGCCTAAAGACATAGAAATGCTGGGATGACCCTTTCCTTGCTTTCACATATCAGGTTGATTGATGATGTAATTGTATATTGATATGTTTTTGTATCTTGATATGTTAATTTGACATGTGTTGTAATGTCGGTTGGATCACAAGATGGTTAGTGATAAGAAGCTTGTGTTGGAATTAGTTATATAAGAATTAGGACCGTGAATTGTTTTATTTTATTTATTTTTTACTTATAAAAAAGATATATGAACTTCTCACCTCATTTCATTTACATGTTTCCACTCACAATGACCAGTCCTAAACCTTTTTTTACTATGTTAGGACTTCTTTTTACTATTTTTTTATTTTTATTTTAGTTTCTAAATATTCCATTTTGATCCTCTCATTTTCTATTTCAATGTCTAGTAACAGACATAAAAAGAAGAAATATCTTTTATAAAAATATTTTAATGTTTTTTACCATTGAATGTTTCATTTTTTTCTTTGCAACTTAAATACTACATCAGGAGCCATCAAAGACTCTGCATAACACCTACTGTGTGTCATCTCATCCTCCACTGATAATGTTATTAATCTTTATCCATTAGAGTAACATAAATAATACAAATTCAGAGATTCTTTTTTTATGTAGATTTTCTTGATCTTGAGACTTTCACCCTCTCAAAGACAAATTTAATGTTTTCCCTTGATTAAAAGCTATTATTTCACCAGAAGTTGCAATGAGACCCAATGGGATGCTATGTTATCAGTTTTATATGCCTAGTCTAAATGTAAGAGTAGTGATGAAAGCTAATGAACACCTTTCCTTCCCTTGTTTATTTATAAATTTAAAACTACAAACAAATTCTCTGATACCTCACTTTTAACATACTTTTCTTATCAAACATAGCTTTTAGACATCAAACCAGAGAAAGACAAAAGTAAAAATATAACAGATGAAAGATATAATGCACCAAGAAGAAAGAAATAAAATAAATGAATTGCATTAACTATTTTTTCGGTTTGATGAAATTGTACAAATACCTTATGGTTTTTTTTAACATTTACATTAACTTCTCTAAAAGGGGATGTTTTGTAACATTTACATTAACTTATCTAAAGGGAGAACACAATGTAATGCTTTTGAACACAAATATATAGATAGTTATTTTAGTATGGCCACTCTTTCACTGTTAGGTATCGTATTTTGTGTTACAAAGGGGTCTTGATTCCTAGATGGAACGTGTAAGAGAACAACTGTAAATGTCCTTTTTAACATTAAAGTGTATTCAGTATGCAGTAGTTGAAATGATAAATGTTATTGATGTGTATCTTTGTCTGGCTTTGGTCATGTATTTATAGGACCAAATGAGTTTTTATATTGATGGACTCAGATTAGTACGAATAACCAAATTCACTCTTGTATTAGACAAACATTTCTTACATCATAATTATGTTACTCATATGCCTTAAACAGTTTTCGAGATGTGCTTGAATAACCTTCTCAGATAGATCTTCACCATCAATTTGAAGATTTTGTGGGTCAAATATCTAATACTTATACTTATGTAATTTTATAAAACTTCAGAGGATATTAGAGTAATTCTAAAAATATGATGAATGTTAATGATGTATTTGTTTTGGGTTAGTTGTTAATGATAAGATTGAGTAGAAATCAAGATAAACATGTAGGGTATAATACTGCAGAAGACAAAAATGTTGTGTATATATAGAAGATATTGTTATACATAATGAAGACACGAAATCCAGAGGAGATAATTACTTGTCTATTATACACAAAGGAGAATGCCAAAAAAGAAGAAAATAATAGATTTATTACTACTAAAATATTGTGATGACATTGGGACAGGAAAAAAGGGCCTTCACACAATTCTCTTCTCTTCATATTGAAATCTTCAACATATCCATCATAAAATTCTCCATCATCATCAACTTGGATTCTTCAGCAAACAAGTTTATCTTTAATGTATCTTCTCCTGTCAAACACAAATTATCTAATTCATCACTTCTTAAGCAAAGAATGAGAAGAAAAAAGGAAGAGAAAAAGAAAGGTTGGATTTGCATACCATAGAAGAATGATGGCTGGTGCTTGAGAGGGCAAGAGGAAATTGGAAGCACAGGGAGATTCTGGCAGTTGCATATTTCTATCATATATCCATCTGGGTCATGGAAGAAGAGCTGATCAACTTGAATTCCACCTTCTTCCACAACTGCTGTCACATACACAATGTCCATTGCCTCAAGTTTCTGCATTATAAGTCTCATGTCTGAGCATTGAAACGATATATGATTTTCTTTGGGGTTTATCTCTCTCTTTTTCACAGGAACCTTAGCTGACTCTAGTAGGTGAATGCCAATGCCATAGTTGAATAACCTGAACATGATGTAATTATCATGTTGCAACCAGATCCAGAAAAAAAACCACTTCATAACATAATACAAAATCGTTTAAACAGTGTTCATTCAATATACCAAAACTAGTGCATATTTGGAAGAATTTTCTATAAGAACAAAAGTTTAGACATTGTAATGGGAGGAAAGAGAAGGAACATATCAAATTAGATAGGTAGTGTATCCACTATTTCTTTTTCAAATGTTTTAACTACCAATTATAATTATTGAAGTGAGTAGTGATAATGAGTAAAGAAAGTGACAGATTAGTGCAAAAAATGCATGTACATGAGTGTCGGTGCAAAGGTTTCACACTATGATTGTAGTTTTGGTATCATTAAGGAATACTAACATTGACTAGATATGAAATTGGAATTTGTGATGTGGCACTGTTAAGAGATCCAAAGCTGGGAGATGAGGGAAAGTAGAAAAGAAGCAGAAAAAGAAAAGATGAGCAAGTTACCAAGCCCCTTCAAATTTGAAAGAAGAAGGCCTCTTGATGAGCACAAATCCAAGAACATCCTCATAGAATTTGACAGATTCACTCACACTCTTGCATACAAAAGAGACATGGTTTAGGGAAAGCAAAGGCATAGGCATAGCAGAAGCAGAAGACAGTGATCCTCTTTCTATTATTCCCATGTCTCTCAAACACTCACTTGAACAAGGAAAGTGTTGTGTAAATGTGTTGTGTTGTGTTGTGTTGATGAAAGGTTGCAAGTGTGGTTATATAAAGGTGAGAGGAGTATAGTTTTGTGCATAGTTTACAGATAAAATGACAAGGGAAATTATCTGTTCACACCTCATCAGTGATAATATCAACAACCACTTATATTTTTCTCTTTCTCATTGTCCCACCATGCCTCTAATTGTTCTACAAAACGTGCAAATTCTCAAAATGAAACAGTCAAAGCTTCAGAAAAACACATTTTTAGTTTCTTCTCAGATTCAAATTTACCTACTGTCCATTTTTTCCCTGCCTCATTATTTCAGCAACACCATCAAACTGTTCACTATAACCCAGTTGCTAAATTTTCATTCAACAAACCCTTATCTCAACTTTTTAGATTTTAGATTCAAAATTTAGAAGATGAAAAGGTAGGTGGGTGCATTTATGTTGAATGAAATGAAACGTTGCATATAACATAAGGTGTTCTTGATAAGAGCAAGATGTGGGGCAAGTGTGACAGAGGGAATAACCATTTTTCTGAATAAAATAATACAATATGTTAAAATGTTTGAAAAGATAAAAGTGTGGTATGAATGCAGAAAAAGAAAACTAATAATTTGGTCTGCAGAGGTGGGTGTGATTGCCACACGTTTCACACGTGGATTCTTCTCCTCCTTATCATCTTTTTTCCTGCATTTCACTAATTTTGGCTCCGTTAATAATAACTATTCTTCTTTATTATTTAATATATTTGAAATCAAAATTAATTATTCATTGTGTTTCGAGAGATAGTATCGTTAAAGTCAATCATCACATTCAGAGGTTGGAACACTGGTGTCGTTTGTAAAAACCAAAATGTGTCTAAGCTCTTCAGTTATGGGAAATCCCTTCCCTTTAGATCTTGATTGGAGAGTTTGTTCTGATACGCCAATATAATCTGACATCGCTCAGGTCAAAAGATAATTTATATATTTTTTCCTTCTCCAACTGATCGAAACGTCTTTTAATAACAAAATCATAACGGAGCATCAATCTTCGAACTTGAAATTGAATGCAGTGATTAACTCTAATAATATTATGTTTCGAACTTGAAATTGTTAAATTCAATAATTTGTGTTCTTTTGTTTGTAAAATGAGTAAGTAAGCATTAAAAATGTTAATATGACTATACTTGCGTAGATACATGTATTTGTAGAAAAGAAAATAAAATGTTGACCTAAAATGCTTCAAATATAAAACTAAGTGATAAAAAAGAAATGACTTGTAATAACTCTAATACGTAAATTAATAAATAATTGGTTTAAGTAACGTATATATTAGAAGTTCTTGAAGTTGGTAATAATATTTGAAGATTTGGTCTTCACTCATATCCTAAAGATTACTGTTAACTCAATCATCAACAATTCATCAATAATAACAACTTGCAAATTCATCTAAAATTAAATAAACTAATCGCAATTTTCAATTTTTTTAATGTTTTCTCTATTTATAATGATGTATTAAGTAAAGAGAATATTGGTATGAAAAAACTTAATACTCATCATAATTATACAATATGCATTCTAAAAGAGCAAATTATATTTAGATTTTCAGAGACTTTTTAAAATTACCCTTACAATCCCTATTTTATTATTATTATAATGACCTCGTTTAAGAAGTTTAATGTATAATATAAGAAAAACGCGTGAAATATTTATAAAACTCAAAAAATGCACATGCAATGTAAAAAAGGAAAGATAAGTATAATTTAATATTTTAAAAAAATTGTAGACTTTAAAAAAATTGAAAATTTATCATTGTTGTAATTTTACTTTTAATAAAATAAATATATAACTGTAAAAATTTATACTGGTACTGACAAATGAAACAATACCAAATCAAGCAATTAAAAAAAATACAACTTTTGCACCCCAATGATTTCACTCAATCAACTTTTAAAATTCTAAAATTTTCCACTGTTTTAAAATCCAGATTTAAAAAATACATTCTTGAAAATTAATTTCAGATATGATTTTGTATTCCAGAAATAAAATTCTAGAATAAAATTCAAAATCTCATTCCAAAAAAATTATTTTAAAATAAAAAATACATTTTGAAAAATATTTTTTTTTCTAAAAAAGGATTCTGAAAAACTACAAAAAGTGTTTTGGTGATTTGGAGTTAATATTGATTAAATTTCTAAATTTGCTGGGTTTAGGGTTTATATAGAACTTCAAAAGTATCAAAATATGAAAGGTTAAGATGATGAATGAGAAAGGGTCACAATGTACATCAAAGTGATTTTTGTCTTATTATTCCATGCGTAATGTACCTAATGCCTTTTTTTTAAAACATCTATCAATTATTTTATATTTGTTAGTTTCTATAGATACTCCTGGTATTTTTTAATTTTTATTTTAAAACAATGTTATTTAAAAATTATTCTTTTGAATGAAAATTTTATGAAAAAACATATTTAAATAAAATTGTATGAAATAATATTAGTAAAAGTAAAATTACTTTTTTAAAATAAATTCAAAATAAGTTTAGATTAATTTGATGGTATAGTGCATGTATGGATAAATAAACCTAAGTTTGCAAAAAGAACTCAAGCCTGGCTTCTACAAAATTGAATTGATGGCAAACATGTTTTCTTTTACAAGTGATACATACACAAATGCTTAAAAATTTGTGGTAAATAATCTCCCCCAACAGTAACAGTTTTTCCCCTAATTAATCAAATATGTATTCCATTTAATACCAAAACATAAGAAATGAAATGATAATCTGCATATATGAATCTGCAAACAACTATTTTCTATGTTGTCATATTTACTGCACACAACATAAAAAATGAACTACATCCTTTCATCCAATGGTGAAATTTTGTAATGACTTTTGATTAAGAAAGAGTGGGTATTGATATAAACTAACAGAAGGATATGAACATATAAACATCAGATGAGTATGAAAAGTGCTTGTGCAAGTAAAAGGGCAAATGCAATTTTTCTTTTTCAAACATGAGTACAATATCACACCTATACTTGTCCATTGGCCTCCCTAAGCACCACTTAAAGATGAAAAGAGGTTAAAATAAAAGTAGAAAGACAAGGGTGATTAGACATTTGTCAAAGCATGGTGACAGAAGGGAAATGGGAATACAATACTGTGAGATGGAAGGTAGAATAAATAGAGTTAACTTGTTATGAAGGAGTCGTAAATAAATGTTCTCTAAAATGGAAACTTTGGTACATTCAAAATCCACCTAAGACGTGGTGAAGCCTATCTAGCCAGCTAGTTTAGGAGGAAATGCCAACAAAAAGGTACATTGCCGTAAATTCTACAAAAGGCAGAATGCAGAATGCAGAATGCAGGATCCCCCCAACATTCAAGAATTAGGCACCACGGGCCATTTTCATCCTTGGCATCGACTTCTTCATTTGACGAGCACGCTCTTTTGCTTCTTTCTTTCGAATAGCCTCTGCACTCAACTTTGCCTCAGCCTCCTCCAACATCTTTTTCCTCTCAGCCTTTCTTCTCTGCATGGCCTCTTGTTGGGCATTTCGGAGTTCTTTCTGTGCCTCCAGAGCAGCCTTTTGTCGGGCACCCTCTGTCTTTGACCGAGCCTGAAATGTGAACACCAGTCAACTTAAGAACCAACCATAAAAATTTCATCACCGATAAGCCAAGCATAGACTGGTAGCATGACTAACCCACCTGTGAACTTAATTTATATCTTCCGATCAAATCAATATAATACGGAACAAGAGCCACCAGCCGAGTCATGTCAGTCATGTTCTTGGCAGCAGGAAGCACAAACTTGAACAACAATACCTTCTTGTGTATACCAGGGTGCTGATCGGAGAAATGCAACGAAATTAAACCTTTTCCAAATTTCTCAAAAACTTTCTCACCAAAAACCTGCAGTATAACAGTATCTGATTTTTAGTTCTGGAAATAAACTTTAACAGGATATGAAACAGTGCAGATGAAACAAGACCCTTATTTTGCATACCAAACTTTCAACATCACAGCCCTGTATATGATTGAAAACATTAAATGAAGCCAAATGTAATCAAGCTACTTAACAGCAAATTGAAACACAAACACTGGTGCATGACCAGTTCACGCATATGGCATCAAAGGAATATGTAACCAAAAAACACCTATCAACCAGGAGAACCAAGGAGGATGGCAACCACATGAAGTTTTGAACATGACAAATAATGCTCCTCATAAAATCATTGAATATATAATTATTATTAGTCATATTACAGTTTTAATAATCTTGGTCTCAACAAGTGACACAATTGACCATAATATATGCCAATTTAATGAGATAACAAATTCCAACAGTATACTAGATTATTTTTAAGATTAGTTATTATCTTGTATTATCAGGCTATACATCCTTATCCTTATCTTATGATTTGCTACCCTGGTTGGGGCTGGGGATTGTGTTGTGATTAAAAAAAAAGAAAAAGTCAATGCTTTAAGATTAACTCTTGTTCTTCGATTGATGATCATCTTTCTTTTATTTCTGAAAAAGGTAACTGGGTGCAAATTTCAGCTTGTTGTCTTCGCTTTCATTATTTGGATTAGTTGGAAATCATATGAAATTCAAGAAATATATCCTTTTCCATTCTGCTCTTCATTTGGTACAATGAAATGTTAATATGGCAAGTAAAAAGTCATCTAAGTATATGAATAATGATATGATTGACCTTGTATTTTGAGAATTTTTTTAATGTTCAGACTAGAACTTCCAAAGGTATTAGAGTTAAACAAGTTGAATGGATCATGCTCGAAGTTATATGGATCAAGGTTAATGTTAATGATGCTGCTGGAAGTTGTCTTGGGTGGGGGAATCTTCATGAGAGTTCACACACACACACAAGTATATGAATAATGATATGATTGACCTTGTATTTTGAAATTTTTTTAATGTTCAGATTAGAACACCCAAAGGTATTAGAGTTAAACAAGTTGAGTGGATCATGCTTGAAGTTATATGGATCAAGGTTAATGTTAATGATGCTGCTAGAGGTTACACATACATAAATAAATACACATACAAAGTCACTCTTCTCTCTAATCTCTCCTTCAATCCGAGGTAACAATCCTTGGACTGCTCCAAATCTGGCTCTCCCGTAATATAGCTCCCAAACACAGGAGAAAACAGAAGAACAAATAAAATATCTCCAAGCTGTTTCTTCTTTTTAAAACAATTATTTGGAAAATCATTTTTAAAATTTAATAGAATTTAGGTGAGAAATAGATTACTGAATAGAATAATCTTTTTCTAGAAAACGGTTCTTAAAACCAAGAAGTGAGAGGGAAAACAAACACACCGAAAGTTTCCAACCTGCTTCAGACTTCTCCTGTAATTGATGACACCAACAGAAAAATTTCAGACAATTTTTCCATCAAGACCACCACCCTCAAAACCTCTATACACCGATCTACTAGTCCCCAAAATCTCTGGATCACCAAAGTCCAGATACGCTCCCAAACACTATTCTTAGGCACACATAGTTCTTCCATGCATCAGCAATCACCATCCTTAGCTGCATGTGGCAGTGCATCATAAACCTTCCCTTGGTAGAATATATAAAAATGTCACATCTTAGAGTATCTTAAGTTATTCCTAGGCACACTTACTTCTTCCATACATAGCCAATCACCATCCTTAGCTGCATGTGGCGGTGCATCATAAACCTTCCCCTGGGAGAATATATAAAAATATCACATCTTAGAGTATCTTAAGTTACCCACTAGGATCAGTTCTCCTATTTGAAATATCACCCAGGATTGGCTGACATGTCTATTTATCTTATAATTTGTATTCCTAACTAATTAGGGCATTGATTAGTATAAACAAGAGTTAGTGCTATAAATTTTGTATACACACCAACGCAGTAAATTTTGTATACAAAGCCTGTCTTCTCTCTATTCTCTTTCCAGTAGCTAAAACTTCATAATTTCAACAGCCTTGAAACTCGAAACTCAGACTTTCACCTTGGCCTAGAGGATAGCCAAGCAGCAAACCTAAAGATTGATCTAGCTCTTCATATAATTATTATTGCCAAACAGTCAGTGAGGAGAAATAAAAGAGTGACAACGAGAAGGGAATCCTGAGGGGAAGTATAACATAACTAGGTTATTTGTTGGATCGAAAAGGTAGTATTAGTCAATAATGTATAATGTTCTAAAGCTTTTGGACCTTGGTCTTAAGAAAGGGTGCATGCTTTAGGAAGTATCAATTGGAATGTGAGAGAAAAAATCATTGTACAGCAACTGAGTTATAAATAGCTCAAGACAAAATCAACCAACAAGATATATTTCTACCCCTTTCTCTATATTCAATTCAATCTCTCGGTGAAGGTAGAAACTAGAAAGATAATGCGACCTGTGACAACTGACCTCCATACACAGTCAAGCTTCTAATAATGGGGCACACAAGCGTGAAAAATTAATAAGGCACTTAATTTATTAAGAATTTATCACATGAAAACTTATTCATAAGTTCATCGCATTCGAATCTTTCTAAGGGCGAGTTTACATAAACAAATTAATTGAGCGTTTATTCAATAAGAATTAACAAACAAAAAATTATTCTCAAGCATAACTATGAAGCCACCTAAAAAGAGCTTATTTTGATAAGCCCCTCTACGAATCTGACTGAAATGAGATTAAAAAAAGATAATAATAAAATAGCATGAAAAGAAACATGGGTAATTGAAAGAAGAAAAGGGAACCTGATCAATGACGGCATCGGTGATAAAATCAGCAGCGACTTCCTTGGATTCGGAGATAACAGCGAGGTCATCAGCGACCCACTTCCTGGCAGTGGGAGGAGAGAGAACGCTGCCGAACCTCTGCAAATCCCTCACGTCCTTGTGCATGGCCTTGGCAGCCTTCTTCTTAGCCATGGCGAAAACCACATGATCCATGGCGTCGTCGTTCATGTAAACCTCGAACGCGATCTCGTCCCTGCAGGGCACGATCATGTTGTAGATCCTCGCGATGAGATCGTGCCTGCTTTTCAATTCCAGCGTCGCCAACAGCCCCTGGCAGTACCTTCTCCCGCTGGCGTAGAACTTGAACGTCGTCTGCCCTTCCTTCAGCAGCAAGGGCGCGTCGTCGCCACCGTCGCCGATCCCTAGAAGGCTGAAATTCTTCTCGAAGATGGAGTCCTTGGCGGCGAACTGCGCGGCCCAGGAGAGCGCGATGTTCTCGTTCTCGCGCTTCCCGGTGAAGTAATTGATGGCGAACATGACGAGGAAGGATCCGCAGAGGATCTCCACGGTGAAGGAGCGGGGAGCGTTAGGGATTGGAGGGGTTTGAGACGCGGTGACATTTTCAGGGGATTTGGGATCGGAGGGAGGCTCGGGAGCGGAGTGTTCGACGGGAACGCCCTCGAATTCGTCGTCGTCCCAGAAATCGAAGGCGGTGGTGGTGGTGGCGGGAGGAGATTTGGGGATATCAGAGGGCGGAGGTTGCGGAGTGGGATCGGCGGCGAGGGGAGTGGGGTCGGAGAGCGGCGGTGAGCGGAGAGATGCGGGATCGATTGAAGCGTCTTCGATGTCATCGTCGTCTTCTGGTTCGAAGCCTTCGAAATGGGAATCGGCGTTCGCAAAGGCAACGAAGAGCCAATGAACGCAGAGAAGTCCCAAACAGAAAGATGAGAGAGTTGGATTTGCCATTGACGACCGCAACGATGCTGTGAGCTCTGATGTGTTCTCAAACTCAGATACAACCAAACAATAACTATTTATTAATACATTTTTCATATTTTATATCATTTTAGATTAAATAAATATTATATCACATTTTCATGTTAAGATAAATAATGACTAAATTATAGATATCCTTAAGATAAAATATATAATTGTACTCAAAAGATATATTTATTTTACATATTCACCTACTTTGATAAATAAAATTGTGTATCAAAACTATAATACTCGTAAAATACTTTTTATACAGCATTTAGAACTTTAAATTCCCAAAATAATACGTAAAATATAAAAAAAAAAACTATATATAAAATACTACCATATGTCATCTCGATGTTAATATCACGAAAAGGGTGAAGTATTCTTTACAAACATTGTACCTCTCAATATGTATAAAATCATGTATATTGTACATCATTATCGTATAATGAATATAGATAATCACAATATCAAATTACCTTTAATTATTTATTTAAGATTATGGAAATTTTCAATTATATCATCTGTGAAATGAAAATTATTTATGGTATTTAAAGTTCTCCGAAAATTTATATAAAGTATTTAATTTGATTTGATTCATAATATTAAAATTTACCTAAGTTCGTTATGTTAAAGGAGTTATTACACTAATTTTATAAGATTTAATATAGAAATTTCTTTCAAAATTTCATCACATAATATCTTAATTTTATAATTTATATTATCAACAAAGTCAAAATAATTTATATTTTATGAATTTTTATGACCATAATAAATCACAGTACTATTCTACATACTCCACATCATATATCATATACTAATGTGCATACTCATTCATCATATAACATCTCATTGTATTTTATCATCACATATATTCATATGCAACTCATTCAAACACACACATATAATTAAAATTATGTACAATGAAAATACATTATTAACATATGTCCATTTGACCTTACCAATATAATAAACAAAACCACTACATATGTGATTTGAGTGAAATTAGCACTAGTGGATGGAAAAGATAATTGAGACGATATCTTTCTCCTTTAACTATTCACTCGTTGCATGGGTGATCAACACAACTTCGCGTATCATTAAAGTGTGGCACTATCACTCGAGGGAAGTGAATTGTAGTATAAGTCATTAAATACTTATAATATTCCCAGAGTTTTGGATTTTGATTTTCATCACTTGAGTTACAATTTGTCAATTGAGCATAAGAGTCAAATATTAAAGGATATGGATACCAGAGTTATAAATTATCATAATATTAATTGTATCTTTTCTAATTCTTAGTTGTTTCTTTCTATAAGTGAATAACATTTATTGTCTTTGTCTGTTATGATTATGGTATTGATTGATTGATTTTTTTCTCTCTTTAGCTAGAGACCTAGATTAAGTGTACTGTTTGTATATATTCAAACTATTTATTTTGATCTTAATGGAATAATATTATAGATATTCATTCTCATATCATTTGTCTTCCCTTTTACTCTTTTGTTCATCTGTGTTTTGTTTTATAATAGAGAATCAACACCGACTCCTCCTTATTTGTGACCACTTATTGTTTAAGATACGAGAGTTATAGGAGAAAAATAGTTGTTTCGAGAACTCTTTTGTTTAAGTCACAAGTTATAACATGGACGATGAAAACTATTGATTGAGTGATTATAACGTCTCTTAAGTGACAATGTTCAATACAAGTAATGAGTACTCACCGCTTGAGCCTGTTCAAACAATGACTTAACAAACAAGAAAAATGATAAATAACACAAAAACCAATAAAAAGTTTTATATAATCTTATAACCATTTAAAAAAAAAATTGAATACTAACTTGCATATGCCCTAACTCAAATTAAACGAAAAAATAGACCATTTAACTTGCATATGACTTCATTCAACATCTATTAATTCTAGTTATATTATAATTTCATATAACATGGATCCATTCCAATACTTTTGAATCAACTTAAATGAAATACATGTAATTAGTCGAGTCACATTATATGGAGGTAACATATAAGTTTTTCAAATTCAAATTCAAAAGAAAATAGATAAAATTTAATGTAGAAAAAATATAATTACTAAAAAAAATATTTTGATTGAAATATGTTGAGGTATCCCTGTTCACTTCTGGAATGTTATTATTTGGTTGTAAAGCAAATGAACTCATAAATATATATATATATATATATATATATATAAACAATTAACTATAAACCATTTTATATACATTTTCTAAAAGATTTTTTTTTTTCATTTCTTTCACTTAAAATTCATATATTTAATAACCAGACGTTTTACACATCCACTATATTTATATAAGCTCAAGTCTAATCACCTTAATTATGTTATATAATATGACTTAATCGAAATCCATGAACAAAAATTTGAATATCTATGAATGCATAATGTAGAGGAAATTTTTTTATCTACAAACTAAGATAGTGATTCAAACAAGCTCATTTCAAAGCACATTAGGAAAAATTCTGTTCAAAATAAGTTGAATAGAAAGGATGATTGAAATATATAATTTGAAGAAGGATCCTTTTATCATTAAAGTGAAAATATATACTTTTAAAGAATTATATAGAAATTCTTCTAAGTTTATATATTGTTCTGTATTTTGAGCAATAGATAAGAGTTCATATTTTTATATATTAAAATTAAATTCAGAAATAAATGTGAAGAGGATGGATTGGAAGATATATAAATTTTCAGAAAGCTCTAAAAATCCTCTTCTTAAAGAAAAATGCAAAATATTTTATTAAAAACAATATTTGTTTTTAATATAAAATATTTGTTATGGAATGTTGTGAAGCAAGAAGAACATATCTTGTAACAGAAAAAAAAATCACATCAACATGAACCGAAAGGTGTTTGGTTGATCCATATACCATTTGTTTATGAATGACATGACCATAAGCTTAATTCTGATTCAGTTACTTAGAAGATTGGGTTAATCACTCAAAAGCATATCTATTCACCAACCCTAAACCAACATAACACACCAGTAGAACGTGAATTTAACCTATTTTCTCGTGAATTAACCTACCTCAACTTCATAACTTCATAAAATCAGTTTATAAAGTCAACTTCATAAAACCGATTTATAAAGTGAGATTTACAATCACTTATATACTATGAAATGTCATAATGTTTAACTCGTGTGTGATCGTATATTATGAGTGATCTGATCACAGCTCAATAACCTAACAAACAATAGGTTCGAAAGAATTCTAATATCATATTAAAAAGTGAATTTTAAACTAATTTAAACTCATAAAATCGACTTATGAGATGAAATTTACATCCACTTATATATTATGAAATATTGTAATCTCTAGTCTAGTCGATCTAGTTCATCTGGATTCCAACAAAAGCAACAAGAATTTAAAAACCAAAACTTTATTTTTAAGGAGAGAAGAAAAAGAAAATGATATGATTTTTCTTGCATCAAAGATAGTTTGTTGGTGGTTAGTTTGGCAGTCATGTTCAAACACAACAACAGAAAACGTTGTATCTGTCTTAGGCTTAAAAAAAGGACATAAGATGATGGATGTGTTTCATGTTTCTCCAATATCTATGAACACTGAAGTGGAAGCAAAGAAACAACAATGGACCCAACAAATCATCCTCAAATATTACTCACACCCTCTTCTCCAAATCCATCTTCCAACAATGGATTCCCATTTCACCTCCACCGTCGACACCTCTCGTCCCTTCTCCTCCGTCAAAGAAGCCGTCGCCATCTTCGGCCAACGCCTCCTCCTCGGAGAACTCTACTCTCCCAAGCCCTTCTCACCGGACACTCCACCCAAGACACCGTCTCCATCACCATCTCCAATGAAGAAAACTCACCAAGACAACGGCAACCTCGTTGATGTGATAAAGAAGCTGGAGGCAGAGCTTGAGAAAACCAAGGCAGAGCTGAAGCTGCTCAAAGAAAGAGGCAGCGAAACAGAGGTGGCGCTGGCAACGCTCAACGCGCAGCTTCACAAAAACATGGCCAAGTTGGCTCAGGCTGAGGCGGCCGCCGCCGGGAAGGCGGCGGCTGCGACCCCGAGCAAGACGGTGAGGTTCGAGATCAGCGAAGATGGGAAGAACAGAGGAAAAACAGGGGAGTCGCAGAGCTTGGGCCACATTCTGAGTCTGGGAGAAAAGGACCATGTTTTTGGAAGCAAAAAAAAGAGGAAACAGAAACCTATCATCCCTCTTGTTGGGGATTTGTTCTTTTGGAGAAAATCATCTTCCACTACAAATCATCACAATCCTCTTTATGCTTCTCCTTTCTGATATCTATCTACGTCTTTCTTCCATTCTTCTTCTCTTTTCTGTTTCTACAAGTTCAGCTTCCTATGTATGTATCCACTTAAAATTAAGAAAATGATAATTTGAAAATTATTCAAGAGTGATGGATTATTTTGAAATTTTCTTTTTTCCTCAACTGAAAGTATGGTATTGGGTTATTTCCAAAGTTTCTTTCGTTTTTATTTTATTTTTTGATTGGTGTCTTGATTCATTTGGTTTGTATATTTTCAATTAAAAACAAATTATCAATGGTAGGTTGGATGGTGATTCCTTCTGCTGTTTGTGAAGAGCTGTTATTGTTGTTTTTGTAGGTCTTTTAAGATGTATAAGGTTTTGACCACATATGAAATGGTGGTTCATATTTATTTATTATTTTTTGTTGATAAAAAAAACAACTCGTAATATGATGGATTTAAAAATAAATATAATAAATTTATAATTAAATAATATGAAAAAATATTAGAATAATAATATTGAGAGAAGAGTTTCATCATTTGACATGTTTTAATTTACTCCATAAAATAAATTCATATTTATCCGAAAGCTTGACTCACTCGTAGTTAAAAGTTTTTCTTCCAACAACATCTTGATGCACTTGCAATGGTTCCATGAAGTGGACTAATAGAACTTGAAACAAATTGTGAGCCCTCAAAATCAAAAGCTTATTCTACCCGAAGATATGAGTTTGGTACTACTTACTGATTTTTTTGTATAACTTATGGATTGTACTATAAGCGAATGAAAACACAATCACCATTGATAAAAACACTATAAAATTTACCTCAATTATCAACATTCACCACAAGCATCACTTGAAAATAAAGAAAAATGCATCACATTATTGTTGAAAGTAAAAAAAATATGAAGGTGAAGGAAGAAACTATGGAGGTGAAAGAAGAATTTACCATTATTGTTTTTAAGTGGGCCGTAAAGTAACAGACAGAAAAGGATGGGCTTAGAGAGGAGGCCCAAAAAGAAGGAAGCTGGATGAAGAGCCGTAACGTATTTTAATTTTAATTTATTAAAAGAATGATTTAAAATTATTTATTTGATGACAGAGAGAAACATTTGTGGAAGAAAGAGAAGAAATCAAAGAGGAAGAAGAAGAAATTGTGCTAGAAATTGTGAAGAAGAAGAAGAGATTGTGCAATAAATTGTGAAGAAGAAGAAGAAGAGACACCACAAGGATGCAAGTTGTGGTGCTGAATACTCAATCCTGCTGCAGAGCCCCACAACTTCCTTCGTCTTCTCGTCCCTTCGTTTCCAACAAGGTTCTTCTTTTCTTCTTTCGATTGTTATTTTCGAATAACCCTCTTTTTTTCTAATGCAATTTTTTGTTTCGCAGGGAACCAGGTTCTTCGGTCGCCATGCATCTTTCAGGTTCATGCGTTCTTCTGTTCGGATTCATTTACCGCGCTCTACACGCACCCTTGGTTAATCTCTCTGAAATTCTGCACTTTTCTAGATTCTTCTAATTGAATTTGTCAGATTCAAAGCTCTGTAGTAGGAGGAATTACAATTGCTGACTTTCTAAATTTCAACGTAATACGCAAATGCTATTTAATCGTAGTAAGTTGAAAATGTAATGTATTTGGAGAAAATGAAAATACAAAATATTTTCGTGCCACCTTAGTTTGTCTGGTGCTGTAATAATACTCAACACATTAAAAGAAGAAGATGTAAAATACAATTGGATCGAATGATTTATGTTTTATTGATTTGCTCGTTTAATTGAGCTGGAAAGTAATTGCATATCATAATATCCCATGTTTTTAAGCATAAATATTAATAAATTATGATCTTATGTTCAACAACTAAAAAATTCAAATAATTGAATATAAAAGCAAATTGAATAAAGGATATCTATCTTTTGGGAGAGCATTTGTTAAAATGTCTGTACTTTAATCTTTAGTTTTGCTGTAAAGTAATTTGACTTCATCTTCTCTTTGTGCTTCTCTTAAAAAAGAAACTTGGTTCCTGAAATGCTTAGTCTTACCATGCCATTGAAAACAGGATTTTTTGAAATGGAAATGGTCGCTTGATTATGTAGGAATATGTGTAGGTTTCTTTTGTTCCATATGTAAATTAGCAAGTATATGCCTTAATCAAATAGCTTGATTCACAACTGCATTGGCTGCCACATATTCTGCCTCCGCTGTACTTTGAGCCACAATGTCTTGTTTCTTTGAACACCATGTGAATATACATGTACCAAAGCCAAAACAATAACCCAGTGTGCTTTTCATGTCATGAACAGAGTCAACCCAGTCACTATCAGAATATCCTTGAAATTGAAAATTTTGAGAGTTAGTGAACTCAATGCCATAATTTATAGTTCCCTTAACATATCCCACAATTCTGGAAACATGATATCATGTCTTGTTGCAGTAAGATACATTAGGCAACCAATTATATTTTTGTAATGATATTCATCTACCTTTCAGCTCCATTATCTCTGCTCAATTTTTCATGTTGGTTCATTGGTGTATCAATGCTTTTGCAATTCTCCATGTAAAACTTCTTCAATTTCTTTTGCATATTTTTTTGACATATCAAGACTCCGTATTTTTCTTGTTTTATCTTCATTCCCAGAAAAAATGACATTAAACCAAGATCTGTCATCTCAGACATTTGGAGCATTTTACCTTTGAACTCCATCATTAGTTTTTCATTAGAGCCTGGCACAAAGAGGTCATCAACATAAATAGAAACTATAATTAATTCACCTGTCATTTTCACATATAATGTAGCTTCACCTGGACTTTTATGAACAGTTTTTACATCTGGAAAGGGCCTCCTGTGAAGTTGCACTTTATTTGCTATACTCTTCATCTGATAAACATAGCTTTTAATTGTTTCTGTCTCCTTCATGCTCTACATCTTGAATTCTTTAGCCAAGTTAAGCACTTGCATGCCTTTGCTTCTTTCACAGAGGAGGATTCTTTCTTGAGATAATCTCAAATCTCTTTGAAATTCATAATTCTTCTAAAAATAAATTTTGACATAGAAGAAACAAGACAATTTTTTTCCTTTTCCTTTTTTGTCTTCCTCTCCTTATGACATTTCATTTGAGCCACGGTTGGATTTTCGGGAAACTCAAGAACATCTTAATTTTTTTCTACTGCCTCGCAAAGATCCAATGCTTCAATATGTCTGATCATCCTTGTAGCTCATAACTCATATCCCTCCATTGGTATTTCTCTCAGCTCACACATCCGTGAGAGAAAGAGGATCTTGATACCAATTTGTTGCTGAAATAACACTCAATAAATTAAAAGATGTATAATATAATTGGAGAAAATGATTTATACTTTATTGATTTGCTCATTTAATAGAGCAGGAAAGTAACTGCATATCATAATATCCCACATTTTTTTACATAAATATTGGTAAATTATGATCAGATCTTCAATAACTAAAACATCTACACAATTAAATATAAAAACAAATTGAATAAAAAACATCTATGTTGCAGTTATTCTAGGCACAGTCTCAACAGCTTCCTTTAATTTCAAATTCAGCTTCAGACTTTTTGTTTATATGACAATTGGGAAACCGAATCTCATGTTAATTTTATGCTTGAGCAGTAAAATGTGTTGCTACTCCGAATCCAGCAGTGGAGCTTCCATTAACGGCTGAAAATGTAGAAAGTGTATTGGATGAAATTCGACCGTATCTCATTGCAGATGGTGGAAATGTGGCTTTACATGAAATTGATGGCAATGTTGTGCGGTTGAAACTACAGGGAGCATGTGGTTCTTGTCCGAGTTCTGTTACAACAATGAAAATGGGCATTGAGCGTCGATTAATGGAGAAGATCCCTGAAATAGTGGCAGTTGAACCAATAGCTGATGAAGAAACTGGTCTTGAGCTTAATGAAGAAAACATAGAAAAGGTTAGTTCTGTGTTCTATGAAGATTATATATATACTTCACTGGTTCTCCTGGATTATTCATATTTCAAATGATTTCTTTGTTGTTTGTTGAGAAAACTTGAAGAATATTTTATTTTCTCAAATGGATACACACAAGTACAGGTGTGCTCATACAGCAAGGGACTTGCGAGGGAAACAGTACATCGTAGAGGATATGAATATGCAAATAGTGATTGAGTGGGACCTAATTGAACAAAAAAAATCCCCCAAGGGGGATAAAATTGTATAGTTTTTTTTTTTTATGTTTCTTGGGATTTCTTCGAAACAATACAGCTGGTATACAAATCTAACAAAAAATAAATGAATAATAAATGTTGGTAACTAATATAAATTACACTGTAAACACGTTAGAGATGGAAATCATCTGTGGAATTCAAACCATATGGGAAAAAGTTACATTTCTCGTGAAGAATGCTTTAGCTATTTGTTGATAAGTTTAGTAAAAATTTACACACATCAAGACCTTCCAAGCAAAAGGTGGTTTAGCTAGAAACCAAACCCCCCTCCTGTGACTCCCGTCAATTTGATACAAAATCAATTGTACATGGAATGGAAGTCTTTACATTAGATGTTGCTCAATTCTGTACACTGTTTATTTGATGGAAAGAGATTTCTGTTTAACTACTAGCTGTTAAAAGGAGGTTTAGGCCTCAATATCAAGCTCTGAATTTCAGTATAAGAAAGATGCTTTATCCCGCTAGGTTGTTAAACCGTTACATGTTGTTTTTCGTATCTTATATGCATAGGATTGTGGTTATTGAGACTGGTCTAAGATTATAGTAAGCTTATGTTTCTTTTCGTTGGTTGTATTGAAAGTGCTGTATATCTGTCAATACCTGACATTCTTATTTACTGATTGTAAGAAATGGGACAAACGAACTTTATTCTATCTTTTTAAGTCATTGTATGAAAAATAATGTCATTATATATCAAGCAAGACTGTTAAATGAATAATGTAATTTCTGTAACATTAGGATGAAGTGAAATGTTCGAAGAATTTAATGTTTTTTTTCACTGGTTCAGGTTCTTGAGGAAATAAGGCCCTACTTGGTAGGGGCTGCTGATGGAACTCTTGAATTGGTGGCCATTGATGAGCCAATAGTAAAGGTCAGAATCACAGGCCCCGCTGCTAGTGTCATGACCGTGCGTGTAGCTGTTACACAGAAGTTGCGAGAAAAAATACCTGTCATAGCAGCTGTTCAGCTTTTATGATAGTTTAGTTCCAAAGAAGAATAGAACTACCATGGCATTCTTGTTATTTTTCATGTACAACACTAACACAAATAAAGTGTTACATGTGATGTATAGTATATGTTGTCAAATGTTTTTTTACTATGAAAATCGATATTCACACGCTTTTACAGTGGATGAAGGTTCTGCTATTGTAATCAAACTATAGTTTAATTTATTTGTTATGTTTCTAACTGATGTTTTAAATCGTGATATTTTTGTACTTCCATTAACCAGGTTTTCAATCAAACAATTTTATTTTTTTTAATAAAAACTTTCATATTAAACATTCAAACAAACAATATTTTACTCTTTCAAATATATATTTTCTTTTAAACAATAAAGTGGCTGAATATATATATTTTTCTAATATTGTCCACAGTGTAGTTTCTTTGATAAGAGAGAAAGAGGTGAAATGAAAATAAATGAAAAAACAGAGTTGTTAGATTGAACAGAGATGAGAAGGTAAATAAGTAGAAATAAATGAGAAATAGTATTTAATTTATCATTTTTTTTTCAAATTATTTCTCTTTTCACTTTCCATCAACCATCTTTTTTTTTTCATCCATCCTCCTAGTTAAGTAAAATGAAGTGTTAAGTGGTCCTGATTCAAAATGTGCATTCAGCTGATTAGACAGTTCATTACTCTCAATTTCATTGTGTCTTAAACTTCAAATCCACGTTTCAATTGTGAAAAATGAATCAATGTTGTTCAAATTCACGATTCAATTGTCACTTGGTTCTATACATTTTAATTTTTCCAAAATACCCTTCATTTCGTAAATGAAAATCTAAAATTGAAAAAAATACTTAAAAAAAAAAAACAAATGCAAAATAGATTATTGAATAAAACTCAAAATTCCATTCCCGTAAATAATTTTGGAATGAAAAAAAATACGTTCCAAAAGAAAATCTGACAACATATTCAGAAAAAATAACTTCCGAATACATTATTTTTATTTAAACATTCAATTGTCTTTAATGATTTATATTTTTTTATTTTCTAAATATTTAAATTCGTTAGTCAAATCACAAATTCCAAATAAAAAGTCCACAACTAATGTTACTTATGGATTTCATCATCCGGAAACTTATCTGGACAACATAAATGGCTTTCCAGATGTCAAGATTCGTAAACAAACATAAATGAATTTCAGGTCTCGATCTTTAACACCATCTATAGCACATCATTCTGAATATGAAAATCCAGAATTCATAACTTACACTTCTGAATATGACCATCCGAAAACTTAAATAAAATACAAAAATGACTTTCTGGATATTGAAATCCAGAATATACAATCACTTTCATATTTTTGTATCCGTAAACAAAAATGAAGCCAAGAGTAATGTTGGATTTTAAATTGTGTTAGGTGCATGTCTTAAATGAAATGGTGAAGGGAGAAATTGCCTGCAATTAAGGTTAATGATAAAGGCTCGCTCAACAAATGGGCCTTCAAGAACTTTTACGTCATTGATGTTCCACCCATCTTGATGGTTAAATCTTCATCTTGCTTTTTTAGTAATTCTACATCAAGAAAATTTTGTATTGAAGATTTTCCCTTTAAAAAGAATTTATAATAACAAAAAAGATTTTCCCCTATTTATATTTAATCAACCCTCCAACCAACAAACTAATCCATTGATATTCTAATTATCTTCATGAACTCCGTATATCCTAACACATTACTTCTATTTTAATGCAATGTTCATCAAGCACATGGATAGTAATCGAGTTACACCTTATTCCTTCAGATTACTCGATTCTAAAATAAATTTTAGTTAATCCCCCATTTTTCATAAGCAAAATTGTCAATTTTCTTCATTCAGAACAATCATTTGATATAATGCTGTCTTGAACTTTGTTAACACTTTACGCAAAGAAGAGTAAGAAGCCCCATTTGGCAACGTGAATGTTAAATACAAAAATACAAGCATAATTACTGCAACTCAATTTTAAAGATAAATTTAGTGGCCTCATTTCTTATGTTGGCTGTTTCTCCCTGCACCCCCAACAAATGACTTCCTACACTGATCATTTTCAGAAAAGACCAATTTAAAAATGTCTTCTGGATTTCTCTTTCCAGAACCTATTTTCCAAAATACGAATTCCAGATTTACCATTTCAGAAATTAAAAAAATATGTTCCGAAAAAAATGTTCTGAAACACATTTTATGAAACCCTATTCCAGAAATACTTTTTGCTTACAGACCCTTATTCTGGTATTTAATAGAATGTACAGGTGCAGGAAGAAAAATGTAGTAATGCAGGAAGAAAAATGTAGGGATAAAGGAAGAAAAAATGTAGGGGTGCAAGAAGAAAATTGAAGGGGTGCAGGAAGAAATACCCTCTTATGTTTCATTAGACGGAAATAATTGGGCTCATTTCTTTTGCGAGAAGCCTCACTACACCCTCGAAACTGCAAACTGAGTAATTGACACTTTCTCAAGTACACAAACTGTAAACAGCATTACTCGATGTTTTTTTTACTATAATACAACCAAACAGAATGCCACATTCAATCCCCCTAAAATTTTGGAATAATTGGTTTCTCATGCCTAACATGTTACATCAAAATTGCAGTTCTATTCCAACCGCAAGAGAGGTTTTTGTGGATATGAATTCCAGGAGTGATATTTCGGCTAAAGATTTTAGAAAGACAAATAGAAGTGTGGAAAAGAAAAACAGTCCAAAAAAAAAGCAATAAAGTCACTACTCGGGTGCCCTTCATTTTGCCTTGTAGTGCTTTCTATTTAAGAAATGAGGAACAAAATTGGTCGCCACCATCCTAGATTTTATCCGCCAATCACACGCCTGTATATCCGTATTTATATTAATGACAATAAAGTTTGATCAGTTTATCAGCACCAGCTGTAAATAACCATGGCTGTCTAGGGTGAAATTTACAGTCCAGTATCCCTGCAATGCAGACAACTTCCAAGTAAGATGAAGAAGTATTTAGCATGTATGTAATTATTGAATGCATTGTAAGATAAGAATATGTACAATGGGCAACCATCAACCACACACTCAGGGTTGGTTTATCAAATAATGGCAACCATGTCAACAAATTACATCTACAAAGACCATATGACGTAAAGGTGAAAACTAAGGCCAATCAATTGCTTGGTTGGATGAATCATTCAGAGAATGTTTATTTTTATTTTTTGCTGCCTAGCTAATGAATCAATCATCTAGAACCAAAGCAGCAAGTAGTATCACGATAATCCCATTTATATGTAGACAAGACCATGCCATTATAAAAAATCCTATATTTTGGATATTTTGATCCTCCTACCAAGTACTATCCTAATCTGATTTTATAGTTTTCAAATGCTTGCCTTGTTTTTTTCCCTTCCTATACAAGGCTACAACATCTTGGCTCCTTTGATCGTACTATCCTAAACTGATTTGATAGTTAAAACACTTGACTCGTATTTTTAAAGTTGGTCTGAACTTTTAAAAAATAATTTGGACCTAAAATTTATTAACATAAAAATATCATAAATAGCCAAAGTCTCACCTCTCCCATTTGAACTGGTATGACCACGGAGAATTTCCAAAGGAACAATAAGGGGATTTTGATTCAGATCAGAATAAACCATTCCATGAAAAACATATGCAGTGCAGTCATCTGAACATGAAGCAAATAAGGGATACGAGCGGTGAAAGATGACATTGTTGATGTCTTTTGGGTGACACCTGAAACAATAAAATTATTAAAAATTATCTGTGTATAGACATTAAAACAGAAAATGAGGTTTCTTACCAAATTATTTACAAATAACTAAAAGCTCATTAACCAATACAAAAATAACCCATAGTTCTGTTTATGTTCTCTACACCCTGTTAATTTAGTTTTTCAAATAATGAGATTTTGAACCTATATACATGAATTGGCCTTGCTAACACAAAGTGAACTCATCCTGTTGTAATAAATTTAAAAGTTCAAACAATAACTTTAACAATTTAACAGGAAATTATATTTTAAACTCAAATAATGAGGGTGCAGGAGCTATTACCATAATATAACATCAACATAAGTTGACATTCACTTCCTTAGCTAATTTTCTAATCTGTTATCACACAAATTGGTAACCAAAGTATAGTTCAAAATACAAATAGAACTTCCCACAGGTCAATCAACTTCTTACTGTTTCTACCTAAGGTAAATTATTTCCTCCATTCAGAAAGCTCTATAGTTCGTACTATATAAAAAGTTGTGCATTAGCAAGCAGAGAGCTACTCTGGCAAAAAAAAAATGTAACGAGTTTGCATTGCCTTCAATTAGCAGATAAAAAAAAATACTTACTTAAGAATTTTATATGGTTTCGATGAAAGGTCCATGTCAAACCAACACATCTTGCCCTCTTTGCTACCCACAATTAAATTATCGCCTGCATGAAATGCATACAGATAAACAATTATGATATGTAATTTTCAGCATTTTATGAGTAGAAGAGGAAGTGATTACAATATAATTTTATAACAATAATCATACCTCCCGGATGAACTGCAATAGATGAGGCTTCACGAAGCCCAGTATCAAGCTTTTTTATGACCTTAGTCTTTAATAAATCATACACACGGACACTCTTTTTTGTACAAACAAAGAAGATGGAACGGGATGGATGGAAAGTTGACCTAACAGCAAGTCCACGTAACTTGAAAGGAAGTTTTTGTGTAAGCTTCTTGGATAACTGGTGTATCAAAACTGCTCTGGACTCACGTAAAGAAATTGTCAAGGAAAAAACCAACCAACCCTTAGTTTAGTATATTTATATCCCTATAAATTTCATTTCATTCACTCAAGGAAATAAATCAGCTAAAAAGTTGGTAATCAATAGTTCAGTACAGTTTGTTTCCAGTAAGTTCCACAGATAAAGAACACACATACTAAACACAGCCATTAATGATACATGGCATGCAACAGGTGGGATAACATGACAAATAGCACCTCAAGTCTAAAAGGTTATATGTATGCTAATTGAAGTCAAAAGCCAGCCATGCCTTGTGCTGTGTTGAACAAAATAAGATTACCATCAAGATATATTGCACTAATATGTGTAATGCAAGCACGTGCACATTTATGTGCATACCCCCAAAAATAAAAAAAGTCAACAGTATAACAAAAATATAAAAAAGAAAAAATCATAAGCAATCATCACCAGAGACATGTGGCCATTGTTGTAAAGCAAAAAACCAATGAATAATGAGGTATGCATAAATTGCTCATAGGAAACACTTAAAAAGGATATCTGTTGGCATCACTGTTGAAAAGTAGTCGCCTTTCCGGTGCCATTCTACAGCAGTAACAGTCTGCAAAAACAAATCTACAAATGTTTAATCGAACTACTACAGAAAGTCAATCAACAAGCGAACCAAAATGGAAATGGAGACAGACGTGAAAATACCTTGAAGTGCCTTAACCTTAAACCCATATGTTTGTCATCTTTAAGCCAGCTTACACTAGGTGCTTTATCACCTGCAAACTCGGGCATGATTAGAAAATAAAAATAAATAAAAACCACCAGTATGGGACATAAAACATTATAAGCATTGATATAAATAACAAATCAACATTCACCCAAGTGAGGTTTAAATTTTAAGCTGATCTCCCCTTTCAATTAAAAGTTCAGTCGGGGTTCAAAGGCCAACTTGAGAGTTTGGATCTCTTGGAGCCTTCTATTGAATGTTTAGATTAAAACCAAATAAGTGACAACAGCACTGACCAGAGTCATCTGATGCTGTTGATGAGTCAATCCAGAGAAGCTCCTTAATCCGGTTCTGCAATTCTTCATCCCCCAAACAGGTGTTCAGTAGAAGTACATCTTGTCCCCTAAATAAAATATTTACCATTGATTTATTTTCACAATCAAGGCGTATATAAAAATTAAGAATTTTCTAGAACAAAAAGTATATGAATCTTAATAGCCAATGAAATCAGACTTACACAGAAACAGCTAGAATATGCATATCAGGCAGAGGATTCCAGGAAACACAGCTAACAGCTTCACCAACGTCCCACTGCCTAAGACATCTGCCAGTTTCAACCTCCCAGACACGGACAGTTCCATCACTAGAACCTGAGCAGAAAGCAGAAAAATGAGAGACCCATCTTCATCCCTCCTTAATTGAGACAGCAATATATATCATCAACATTCATACCTGAAGCCATCCATTGCCCTGAAGCTTCGACGGAAATTGATGTAACAGCATCTTCATGACCTTTATACTCAATATAGCATGTTGTAGGATAAGGCTTGAGCTCCTTTCGACTCGGAAGCTTCGGCTTTAAAGCTTCAGGATCAATATTAAGCTAAAACACAAAGAAAAGAAACAGTGAACGAATTATACCAATTATACTATACACACAGACTCGCAGCAAAAATAAAATCAGTAAATTAATTCTTTGACAGATATTTCACTCACGCGTTTCTTCCGAACTCGAGGGCACAAGTACAGGTCCAAACAACGTTCAAAGGATTCCTTCATAGCATTCTCATATGCAGGGATGCTCCTCATGGATGTAAACCTGACCAAAGTTACATTTATTAGCTCAATACTTTAGAAAGGAGGGAGAACGTTTGCCCTGAGACAAAGTACCTTTTTGGAATAAACTTGGGACGGTCTTCCTCAAACATCAATTGATAAGAATTTATCTCTTCTTGGGTTGGAATGTACTCTAAAGGCGGATTGTAAGACTCATCATGGCCTACAAAAGGAAGTTATATTATCAATCATGAAGATACACCAAAATCAGAAGCAAAACAGATATTATATATTCATAGATTTTGGAACTCAAAAATGAAAGTCAAGGTTAATACCTGGTAATTTCTGCTTTGGGGCAGGAATGTAAGCCAAGTGATTTGATTTTTCTGTTGAACCAGAATCATCTCCCCACAAGAGATATGGACCATCTTCCTCTTTTGGTTTGTCAAAAGTAATTGTTCCCTTACGAATTGCTCTAACATACTCTACAACCTGTACAATCATGGAAGTTTAAGAGTGATAAGAAAATGCATTTCATTGTCTAGATAGAATTTTTTCACACTAGCTAACAAAGGAATTATTACCTTTTTAGCTTCCCATTTTGAAGGAATAAACCTTCTTTTTGGTTCAGGAGCATTAGACAATGGATGCTTGGAATCTTCCCATTTATACCAGTCAATATAATCCTGGATATTACATAGGAGATATGAAATTAGGAACAAAACTGTGCACATTAAAGGATTAAAATAAGATGGAAACTTAACACTTACCGGATACGGATCAAAGTCAGAATGTGGTGCCTGATTCTTGAGCAGTCTACGGACAAGTTTGATTTCATCTTTTGTCAGCTCAACTACCTCATCATTGTACTCATCATAGATCTTCCGCCTTAAATGTTTAAGAATGTAGACAAATCAAATATGCTTTCCAGAAGGAAAGTAATATTAATAAACTAGAAAAGTTCAAAACCAAGTGCCCAATATAGAAAAAATTAAAAAAATTAAACACAGAAAAAGTTTCTGGTTCTTAAACTATATGTCCTGATCATGAGAATTGTTGTTTGATTGAACTCTTTACAGAAATGATGGCAAGACTTTTCCATGGGTAAGATTGGCTAAAAAACCAAATGCCACCTTTATGATCTGTGCAAAATCAACAGCACAGTGAGGCCGCTCAATTGTCAATCCAAAGTGATAGTTTTACCTTGAGATGCTTTGCTATGAATCTACCTCTACCTCTCAGGTCATTGAACTAACCCCCAAGTGATCAACTGTTCTAACAGGAGCCCTGCCTCTATCAGTTATATCAACTGGGCTGTCAACTAGTTAGTTAACACTTAAGGAATTTAAATGTGTATTTGGGAATTTCATCCTAAATATGGATTTGACTTTATCTTTTGAACTTGCTAGATCTTTAGATTTCCAGTAGCTTCAATTAGATTTAGTTTGTGTTTTATCTTATCAGATTTATAAGAATCTGTTAGTCTGTACATAACATATCATTGTGAGCCTTGATCAATGTTTTGGCATTAGAATTATTAGAAAGTGATTTGTATGATGAGGTTTGCAGCCATTTATATACTATGTCATATCTCTAATTGATGTGGGATATTCAATAGACTCCCTCATGTCGACTGAACATCAGTGGAACTCGATATCTATAGGTGGCACAACATGCTCAATAAAACTTGCTACGATAGGCTAGGATATTAACCTCTTATGAAAGTGGATAAAATGTGATTTGCACTCGTTTATATATTAGAATTTGGTCATATATATAATTGATGTAGAATCTCCAGCAAGAATAATAACAGTAGTAATAATAATAACTCCAAATAAACATCAAAGATTTGTGTTAGAGGATATCTCCTTTCCAAAGAAGCACTCTAGGTTATTATTCAGGACCACTTCCTCATAGATGTTTAAACTACCTTATGCAGGATTCTAGCTATCTTTCCACTTTTAGTCTTTGTTAGACATATTTAGTGTGCATTTGGTTGAACCCATTTTGAAGAAATGATTGGCTATTTTCCCCAGCTTCATATGAGAGTTCTTCACTATTTATTATATTCAAAATTATCCAGTTTACCTTCTTTTATGTATAGTAAACTGTTCTGCTCAGGAGAATCGGGATTAAAAATTAACAATGCTTGTTCAAATTTTAGGCTTCAACATAATAGAAAGGATACCAAATGTAGCAACTCAAAGAAAATATGATATATACTGAGTAACATACTCTCTGTGTGTACTGAGTAGATGGATGGAATGCTGAGTGTAGGTGTTTACAAGCATTATGAGAAGAAAATAATACAATAATGGAAATTGAAATAAAGGAAATAAGTAGCGCAGACATATGAAACTAACCAGTTCTTAGAATCGTCAACATTTGCAAGAAATGAATCTAACTTGTCTTGCTTTTCCTTTTTCTTAATCTTCTTGCCCTTTATGTCGTATCCAATATGAGGTTCATCCGCGTACCACTTCAAAGGTACATCTCCGATGGTGTTTCGAGGAGCCACCTACGAAAGAGACACAAACGATGTAAGCATAACTCACCTTCATAGAATGAAGCAAAATCGCCTGTTTTAGAAGACAATGAAGGTGATCACCTCATCCTCGGAGGAGTCACTCTCAGCTCCTTGCTGATGGAGGTCAGAACCCTCACTTCCACTGCCTTCACCATTGACAATGTCCTGCAAAGATTTCTTCTACTCATATTACCTACGGTAACAACAACAATACAGCCTTCTAGCAAAGCATGCTAGGTTATTAAGAACAAAAGGTAGTTTACCTCGTCTAGAGAAGATTCAGTTTCTGCCGCTTCTAAAGACTCGGTTTCTGCAGCTTCTAAATCGCCGGAGCTACCATTCTCAGGGGAAGCGTCCTCCAATTCTGATTCAGATAGAGAATCGAGCGAGACAGAAGATTCGTCGTCATCTGCAGAAGAGTCCTACAACCAGAACACGCAAGAACGCGTCTCGCATTAGTACACAGCCACAGTTACACAAAGTTGTTGTATGAATTCAGAATCTGTTATGGATAGTACCTCGTAGTCAGAGTCGGAATCAGATACTGATGGCGAAGGAACCTTCTCGAATGGAATTGGAGCTTCTTCGGGAAGGTCATTTTTCGGCATGGTTTTCTTCTTCCCCTTCATTTTGAAAGGTAGAGAGGAGTTAGGGTTTTGGGTGGAGGAGGGAAAGGGTTTTACGGTTGTTTACTCTACCAGCCGCAATTTAATTTCTCACACTTTCTGCTTTTTTGTTAGGCCCAATCTTCAAAAACTCTTTGCGTAAAAAAAAAAAAAAAACTGTGCCTAATAAGGAGTATATAAATTAAATTATAAATCCTTTTTCTTATAAGCCAATCAATTTATAAATTCTTTTTTTAAGCAAATCAATTTATAAATCTGGACTTTAAATTGTAAAAATAAATTCATATAAATATTAAATTACACAATTTTTTGGCATTTAATTTTAATTATTTATTATAATGTTTAATGTTAATACCTTAATCACCTTAATGTTTTATGAAATTATATGAATTTTCCATTTTCCTACACTTTTTCACGCAATTATCAGATCGATATCTTTAATAATAATATATAAAGAGATTCTACATATTTTATATTCTTATTTATCCTTAATTATATTTTTTAATTTTTTTAAAAACTACATTATAAATAATATATAATGAAAAAAATCATTTTAGTGTGTATATTACATGTTCATATTTTACATATTAAAATTATAACGTCTATAAAATATATAAAAGGATATACATGTAATATTCCCATTTTACTCTTAATTAAATTTAAATCTAAAAAAGTAAGAAAAAATCTAAATAAATGTGGGTTTAATGTTTTAAAATAATTAGCAAAACAAGATACAATGAGTGTGAATGTTTTTACCTTTTTCAAGTGAGAATAAAACAATAAATAAAATAAATGGCATGTCATTCTAAAACCAAGCAAAAAATATATCATTAAGAAAATTAGTGTTACATAAAAATGTATATTTTTAAGAAATTTTAGGGTTGCCATCGTAATGTATTTATTTATTGTTTTTAATCTCGTTTGAAAAAGGTAAGACATTCCCTGTAAATATATCTTATTTTTTCTACAATGATATTTAAGATAACTATTTATTTTATACAATTAACTTTCAATAAAAATGATATATAAATTATGCTATATTTAAAATTCATTACTAATAAATGTAATTTAATATATGCTTTATAATTTGTATAAATGGCTTAAGTTACAAAACAAAGCTATTTTTAAATATTAGTATCATTTTAAAAATCACTAAATATTTTGAGATGATTAAGAGAATCTTTTGTTAAATTATAAAAACGTATGAAATTTATAAAGAAAATTGCCAGTGATTTTTTGCCAAATTCTTTTGCCATTGAGGATTATTGTATAATATTTATTTGTGTGCCTTTACATTTAAAAAATTAAGTTTAATTTGTTTAGATGTCAATATTAAAGCAGAAATAGCAAAGCTGGTAAAAAGTTATTGATTAAGACAAATTTCTTGGGTCACTGGATAGTTGGGCAGCAATTAAGGTCACAAATAAAAGGATTAAGATTACAACACTGAAGCAAAGTCCAACAGCAGTTAAACTTAAGTCCCACAGAGTCACTATTCTAGTCATTACCAATGTCATGAAGAGAATAAAAAATAGATAGAAGATGCAGGTTTGCTACAAAATTTTCAATCTATAAAAGGTTTCCGCTATAAATGAATAACAAGCTAAAACTCATTTTCAGTTATCTAGTCCTCCATTTCGGTATACTTGTCTTTTGCAGCTTTCACCATGGATTCAATGTTCTTCTGCTTTTGCAGAATCTGAAAAACGAAACATCCACTAATGACTCCATGAATTGGTAATAAATGGCTACAGCCCAAGTTCAGATAGGAGCTGACGCCATCTCGGAGTTTCTTCATCGAAAATATAGGTCAAGGGTGATATAAGAACTCCACTGCCTCCAATCTGTTGCATTGTAGTCAACAGGAAATCATGAGAATCATAGATGAACAAGAAATATTGTTTTTGATATGCGAGTAAATTAGCAAGCATTGTAGTTTGTTCAAATACAATGCCACATGATAAGCAGAAGCTTTAAGGAAATGTACAAGAATTTTCTGGTGAAACTTGCAGTTTGTGGCTAGCCAATGATAACTGGAATCAATCATTCAAGCCACCACCACGCATTCTACCTTCATCTCATAATTTTCTGGTATGTTTTACCCCACAAGCTAACAAATATCTTCACACCAGTTTGAAAAATGATAATAATTTCATTAGTTCAAAAACTCACCGCTCTCAGTTGTTGTATAGACTTGTACAGTGCCTTCTTAGGCACGCATATGACTATGGCATAATAGTCTGCAGTTACCTTCCCATCACGCTTGCAGAAAACAGGACTTACAGTGGGTCCCTGCAGACAGACAATCAAGTGCGTATCTTACAATTGGGAAAGAGTTGTAACAAAAGACGTCGTAATAACAAAGCCCTCGGTTTATGCTAACGCAGAAGAAAGATAAGCAAATACATCATTCATATCAAACCTGCAAACCAGCTAATGATGGCTGACTCAGTATTCTCTCAGCCACTTCCTCTGCACTGTTTCCCCTCATGTTTGCAGTAACCTGTCAAGACAAGCATTAGAAAATGGAATTAAAATAAAGGCAGACGATGGATTGAGAATCATAAACTATGCACCGTGAACTGCCCAATCGCCCTCAAATGTGCTTCCAATCGCTCGAGCATCTCGTGTGTTGCTTCAAGTACTCCTTTACGTTGGATCATTGATTTCCTGCTTGCAATAAGAACAGCCTGAAGAGCGTTCAATTGTCAGAGTAAGACAGACTAACAATGGAGAATACAGAAGCAGATTTCCCATGCCTAGCTTTTTTTACTGTAAAACCAACAAATTGTGATAATCAAGGTCGGAAAAGTTAACAATTGCTAACCTGGCTTTCCAAAACAACTCCACCTTTGATTTCCTTCAAGTTGTTTTCTCTCAGTGTGGTCCCACTACTTACAAGATCCAAGATAGCATCAGCTATCCCCATCTAAATAGAGAAAACATTACTTAGATTATAAATAACACATCCCTCGTATATGGCAGCAGCATTTCTAAATTGAACATGCAGTAATTGATACTACATTTCAGATGCAAAGACCTAAGAACAAAAGCAGAGGAATAAATTGGGTAAGGATTTTGTCTGGATAGCGGATATAATTTCTACAAAAGATTTTGTCTTGTGTACCATGAAATGGTTAAAATTCTGATTGAAAATCACAGTATTAGATGTTGCCACAGAAAGAATATCCCAGTATAGTGCAATGCCAACAGACCTTTGGCCTAGTAGTTAACCACAGATCACATCCCACACGACACCTCATAAGATAAAACAGAATGCGCACACACAGGGAAGAAATTGGTAATTTGATCAAGTTTCACAATTCAACAGAGCACTGCAGAAAATTTAAAACCTACCTCATTTTCTTGTGACAGAATATGCAGAAAAAAATCATTGACATCACTCATCTCCTCATTTTATACTTTACATGGTAATGTTGTCATTTAAACTAGACACTTTAATGAATGCTGGTCCCCATATACCTTAAGCATAGAAGGGAAACAACAAAAACATGTAGAAATAATAATATTTTTTCGTAGAAAAACATAATTTTAGGAAAAATTCAAGAAATGTATAATTTTAATTCATTAAAAGCAAATCAGTGGCATCTCTATGCATATATTGCAGAAGTTAGTCAGCTACAATGTTTAAGCAGTTTAACAGTCTTTCATCCTTTATATGAAATTTAAACATCATCATTTTCAGCTCCGAGACTACTACATTAAGCAAAAGAACAAATATATATTATCTTATCTATAAACAACTTTAGCAATTAAGATTATCCCCAACCCCAACATGCTGGGAGTAGCAAAAAGAGAATATTGTCATAACACAGAAAAGGTCACATGCTTGATAATGAGAAACTTTAAATGAACGAATTCTAGTAAACAAACAAAATCTCTCACCGCAGGAGCTGCCTCCAGTGCCCCATCAGCAGTTGAAAATGTCACATGCTTGAGTCCACTCTCATTCATAAATTTTGGCCCCAGCTGAACAGTAAATCCAAAATTTAGATCATTTGTTCTCTTTTTAAAATCTAACCGTATAAACTCTAACAGAGATGATACTCGGAAACAAAAAAGTTTAACTTGAAACACTAACGTAGGTGAATCCAGTAGCAACTCTTAGAGGCTTATCTTCTGTCCAATGAGGCATTTTTGCAAGCTCCTCCAGTGAATTTACATTTTCAAATATTCCATATTGGGGAATCTGAAAAAACAGAAGATGCTCCAGATAATTTATTGTACATAACAATGACAAGACCAGAATCTAGAAGTTTTACAACATCATAGTTTAGACTAACCGCAAGGGATAAACGACAGTCACCGTACTCCAGAGCCTCATGGACAATAATAAGATCTTCATTACACTGACAAAAGAAAATTATAGGATAAACACAAATGCAGTGGGGCATTAATCTGCAATTACAGCTAAACTTAGGAAAAGCAGTTTCTTTCAAGCTGGAAAGCCGAGATATATATACACTAGTTAAATAGGCCACATACAATCATTAAAAAAATGGTACTCCCTCTGTCCTTTTACTCAAATTAAAATTCATCTGTTTCTTTTTGTAAAACCCAATGACAAACAATTAAGAGAGAAAGAGAGGAGTATCGGTGACAAAAATTATTTATGATAGATTCATTGTCATCAACTACATTGACCACTTTCTTTAAATCTTATTTCTGGCCTTATCATCCAGATTTTGTATGTTCGTAATTTCAAGCAGGAAACCAGATTAAAAAACGTGATCGACAGTAATCAGCAAAAATGTGAATACAAATGCCCACCTGGCCATGTTCACTGACGATATCCAGTCCCACAATACCAAGGTCAAGATCTCCGGATAACAATTTTCTCACAATGTCTTTAGGTCTCTGAAACCAAACTTCCAGGTTTGACAGCTGCAGAGTAGAAAATGTATACATGGTCAATTACCACCAAACTAAATTGATGAGGTAACATTAGGTTATGGAGTTGAAAACTACAGAACTTTTCACATCAAAGGAACAAAAAAAAGGAGAACACACAACACACCTGAGGAATTTCAGCAACATACTGTCTAGGATTGACCTGCTTCACTGACAATTGACAATTCTTCACAGAGACAATAGTGAGAGTTAGTATAAGAAGATAAAAGTGCCCTAAACACGATAAGTACGAGAGGCTAATCGAAACGATTTTGCGATGAGAAAGTAAGAACGAGATTGACCTTGAGAAGTTCGAGTGTGTCGGAGGACATACGACCTTTGCTGGGCAAACCGAGACGGATCTCTTTCCGGTCGGCCTGAGGCGGCGGCACGGAAAGCGAGGCGTGGCAGCAGCAGCTCCGGGAGCTGAGCGGAAACGAAGCGTGCAGAGGAAGATTCATGGTTGTGAAGATAATGGCGATTGGCAGAGCGAAATGAACACACGCGCCGCCGCTGGCAACACACACTCAGAGAATGTGCGGATATTGTTCTCCACGTACTCTTCTTGGGCCTTCACTTCAAATCACACTGACAAAACTTTCTCACACTCTTCATTACTAAATTTTTTCTTTTACTCCACTCGCTTTATATAAAACTGTCAATTGCTATAACTCGCTTTTGTTTTTATTCGTTGTTTTTTTTTTGCTGTAAACAGGTATTAAAATTAACATTGCTAACGTGAGCTTTAGACCCACGTGTGACATCATGGTGCAACCTATTAGGTTTAGATTTTATTTTTTTTTATGTTCATACATATGTATTACAATATTTGTAGCACACGTATCGATCTTGCATGATGCGTATTGATCTTGCATCATACGTATCAGTTTCGTATGACACATATTATAAAGTATTAAATTTAAAAAATATTTGTTAGATTTTTGACAATTTTAGTATGAATCTAACACAATTGTATAAATTTTTATTATGATTATTAAAATAAAAATTTTGTTTCTTTTGTTGTAAACAAGTATTAAAATTAATATTTGTAAGGTGAAGTTACACACGTGTCACATGATACGCCCAACTTATTAGGTTTAGATATTTCTCTTAAATGATATCTCCATATCAGATATATGTTAGTATAATATTCGTAAAATACGTATCGGTTTAGTATGACATATATCGATAATGTATCAAAGTCAAAAATTATTTGTTAGATTTATGACAATTCTAGCACAGATCTAACATAGTTGTATAAATTTTCATTATAATTATAAAAATAAAGAACAAATTTTTTAAGCCAGTCATGAAAAATATTTTTTTACTAAAAAAACTTAAAGATACTTGTGCACGTAAATTTTGATTGTTAATTTATATAATTCATAATTATATAATATATAGTTATCGTATCCTACATTTTACAAATTATAGGTATTTTTGTGTTTGCCGTATCAGTATTTGTACTACTTATGATCTAACAAACTTTTGTTAAGATAGACTTGAAATGACTAATATCATATTAAGAAATGAACTTTAAGTTTAACTCAATTTCATCATAATATTAACTTATAAGATGAAGTTTGCATTCATTTATAAATAATAAAATATTTTAATCTTTAGTTAATCTAAAATAATTTTTTTGAAAAATACTACTAATAATAAATTATTGTCAATAGCATATTATTAGAAAATAAATCATGGAAAAAATACTTGAGATAATTATATTACTATATATCAGCTATTTTATAAACATACGTTGTCGATCTTTATTATCTTAAATATTTATATTAATTTTAATTTTAAATACACAAAATAAAATGTATATATGTAAGTATTATTAAACAATATTAATATATGTTGATGTTTCATTCTAATTGTAACATCTTTTTTAACATACATTTTTTCTCCTATTTTTTTTCTTCTTAATTCATCTTTTACATTAGTCTATTATCCTTCAATATCATAGTTTTTCATATAATATATTATCATCACAATTAATAAATAACATAATAAAAAAACAGAGTTTAAAAAATTTCCCTACATGTATACATATTAATCCATATTTCATCTAAATGTTCTAATTTTTAAAATTCAATATAAATATAAATCCAGTCCAGATCTAATAAGATTCTAAATTTAAATCTATATTTTTTATAAAATTAATTTAGAATTTTATAAATTCAAATACAAATATTTGGATTAAATTTTGAAAAAACTAACAATATTTAATTAACAATTATTATACATAAATAAGATATAATCATTTCCATACTTAAAATATTTAGATAGTCTAAAATTTAGATTGAAAAAAAAATTATGAAAAAAAACATATTTAATCTAATATAAAAATAACACCGGATTTTTATTTTATTTTTTATTAAACGTTAATAGATTGGTGTGGAAGTCCAGCTGTGCACCAATGCTACTGTGTAACAACTATACCATAAATGTAATTTATTTTTATATAAATATTTGAAATTGTTAAAATTAAAAAATTTATTAATTTTGTAATTTATCTACCATAATTTTGTATAGTCTGCAAATTTAACTATTTATTATTTTTTAATTTCTCAACTCGATCACTAACCATTTTTAGATTTAAACTCTTTTTTAGCATTTTAGTTTCCAATCTTGATAATTTATTATTATACTAACATATCTGAAATTAAGTAGTTGCTCCCATTTGAATTAAAATCCGAAAATTTAAGACTCAAATATTATAATAAGGGATTACGTATAAAATTCAATTACAACAAATATATTAGGTACAAAATTATTTAATAACATAATTAAAGTGTGAAAATAGTAAGTTACATTTCGTGTGGTGGAGGGTTCACAACAGATGTTAGGATGTAGATAGAGGAAATAAATAGCCACGTGTCAGTCAATTTAGGTATATGGACCATCTTAAAAAACAAGATCTACAAAATGAAAATTGATTTGTACATGATACAAAAAAAAAAAAGTGAAGGTAATATTATCTATACCATGGACACACACAAATAAAGAGATACGTGTAATTTTTTAAAATATAAGATACGATAATACAGGCATAAATAAAGAGATACGTGTAATTTTTAAAACATAGAATAAAGAAATACAAATTTATATATTATATAATTGTTAATTATATAAATTGATAATAAAAAATTATGTGCACAAGTATATTTTAATATTTTTTCAAGAGAAAGAGGTTTCTAATAATTAATTCAAAATGATTTATTTCTTATTTTTAGAAAATTAATGTATATTTCATTTTTAAAATTGTGTTAAAATCGTGTTAGAGTAGTCAAAAATCAAATCAATACTTTTTGAATTTGACACTTCATCGACACGTGTCGTACGAGTGTCAAACACACTATTTAAGTAGAGATGACAAAGCGGGGCGGACCGTACGAGTCGACCCGCGACCCTCTGGTAAAAAACGCGGAGCGGGTTGACCTTTACAACCCGCTAACCCACAAGAAAAAAAAAAATGGATGAAAGTTCTTCTAAGGCGACATCCAATGTTATTGAAATGGAAGAATGTCAATGATGTTTATGTTTAATGTTTTTGAATTAATGTTTTGGAATTAGGTATTTTTAATGTTTTGGAAGTGGAAGAATAATGATATTTGATATTTATTTTAATGTTTTGATGTTGGACTATGTTTGAAAAGGAAGAAAAATGAATTTAGGTTTGATAGTAACAAATATATAGGTTTAATTTGATAAATTTTTAAGAACAAAATGTAAAAAAAAAAAAAAACGCGGACTGACCCGCAAACCCGCATGCCAGCTCATGTGATATTACATAATTATGAGTAAAAAAAACTATAAAAATGAAATTAAAGACAGGGGAAAAATTCAGGTGCACCAAGAACTTGTTACCTTGTCATTATAGCCTTTAAGTTTACTCATTTAAGTCAAAAGTGAAGTTGATTTTGTGATGAACATAAGAACCGATGCCAAAAAATCAGCATGGATCTGATCGACAATGTTGGATCCTAAAATAAGCAATGGCGGCAAAACTTTTTCAACACTCTATAATTCTTTTTTCTTGGAATTAATCAGCAAAAACTATGTAAAAAAATATTAATTTTCAACATAGTTCTCATCGTTTTTCAATTTAATCAGAAAAATAAAAAAAAAGTGCATGATTTTTGATGCGGAAATGAATGGTACTGAGTTGGTTGTTGCAGAGAAGACATCGCAACCATAATAATAATAATATATAAAAAAAAGAGAAAGAAAAAGGAGGCGAAGAAGAAAAGAGAGTAATTGGTAAAGATGAAGAGCGAATGAAGAAGAAAGAGCGTGTGTTAGTCTCACTCACTCTCACACTGTAAAAAACTGTGTTCTACTTTTTATTTATCTTTGTTCCGATTTCTCTCCCACTTTGTGAATGTGTAATGCTTGTGCAATTGCGATTGCAAGCATTTTTCCGATCCAGAGGGAGAGAACCTTTGTGACAGCTGTATCCACCAACGAAAACCCTATTGAGGGTTAGATTCTTCGATTTTCCCTTTCTCCGTAACAAGATCTCACTCGTTCTAGGGTTTTCCATCGCTTCTTCTTCTTCTTCTTCTTCCGCCATGGCCACTTCTTCGGCTTCCAGCTGGCGCGAGGGCATGTCCTCCGACAACATTAAGGGTTTATGCCTCGCTCTCTCCTCCAGCTTCTTCATCGGCGCCAGCTTCATTGTCAAAAAGAAGGGGTTGAAGAAGGCTGGTGCCAGTGGAATCAGGGCCGGTATCCTTCCTTCCTCACCGTCGATTGCATTTCGTTTCGTTTTACTTTTTCTACTGTTCTTGCTTGTTGCTGCCTTTCGTTTTAACTGCTGCTTGTTTCTCCTGCTTCACTGATCTCTGCGTTTTTGCTTTTTCTTCACTTGTTTGGTTTAGTGTACGGAACGGTTTAGGTTAAATTTTCTGGGGATCTGGAGGTTTTTCTTTGTTTCTCTTGGCTGCCTGACTTCAATTGTCTGAAATGAAATCTCTTCAAGTTTAAACTCGATTCGTTGTGTTGCATTGTGTTGCGTTGCCAGGTTTTTTTTTTTATATGATTTCGTCTCGTTTGACGACAAATAGATGTAGAATAAGCACACCGGGTGATATTTTTAAATTTTTCAGACGGGCTTGCAGGGAAAGGGGACATTTTTGTGTGCTCATTTCTTGGAGTTTTTTTTTTTTGGTTGTTTAAACAATTCTGTTCTTGTGCTGCTGGATGAAGTGAGTGGCGTGAGATCTAGATTGTTTTAGCGGTGTGTTCACTTTCACTCTGAAAATGGAGTTTGTGTGGCCCGAGTTCCTGCTTTAAATGTTGGAAATATGGTGGAATAACCGTCTACTAGTTAAACATTTTCATGTTGTTGTTGCCTTGCTACTTATCTGTAGGGAAATATTTTATTCTTCTTCTGTAGATACATTTTTTTAATATTTAAATGAAATGGAGGCGTGTCAACTCTATTGCTTCAGCCTTAGATTTGTTTGTTTACTTGCGTGCTTATATGTTTCTTTTGAATTATTTAATCTACAATTAGTTGTTGTATAAGGTTTCTGTGTCTCTGGCATTGGCTCTTTCTGTTAGGATGGATATAGTACAAGTCAGTTCACTTATGTTATCGTGCTGTTACTAGTTTCTATTTTTTTGCTTCATTGCCTCCTTGATGGATCATGTGCAATGGTGACTGACTATTCAAGTTTATCTGACAGGAAGTGGAGGTTATTCTTACTTGTATGAGCCACTTTGGTGGGTAGGAATGATAACAAGTGAGTAATACATTATTTTGTCTGGTTTTGATAGCACTAAAGAATTGAATTTATTGCTGATTTTTCCTTTCCCAAGTGTATCCCCCGAGTTCCCACCTTTTTTTTTATATTTTTGTTGAGCTCACAGTTACTTTAAAAATGCAGAAAGTAATGTTGTTACTTTACTTTTATAAATTTAGATTGAGTTTTGTTCATAATCTTAACAAATCCAAAGATCATTGATATGTGTTTTTGCCTTCCATTTTCTTATAACCCAAATTTATGCACACAATAAATAAAGATTGCTAAAGCTTGTACCTTCCATCTAGTCAGTCTAACTTGATGCTTTTCTTTCATTTTTCTTTTGCTTCACACATTTTCCAAGGGAATATTTCATCATGGACAACAGGCCATTTAAAGATGTTAACAAAATTTCATGCACAATTTATTGATGCAAGCTGCCTATTATATTTAAGTAGATTCAATTTTTTTCTAAAATATCTGCAATTTCAACAGTGATTGTAGGAGAGATTGCCAATTTTGCCGCTTATGCATTTGCTCCAGCTATATTGGTCACTCCACTTGGTGCTCTCAGCATTATTATCAGGCATGGTACAAATTAGCTTCAAATTCTTGCTTGACTATTGGTAAATTCTGACTTGTGATATTTTCTTGCAGTGCTGCTCTTGCTCATATTATTTTACGGGAGAGGCTACATATTTTTGGAATTCTTGGTTGTGTTTTGTGTGTTGTGGGATCTACGACTATTGTTTTGCATGCACCTCAAGAACGGGAAATTGAATCTGTGGCAGAAGTGTGGGCTCTTGCTATGGAGCCAGGTAACCATGTTCCTACGTGACCCCTGTACTCAATAAATGTTATATTGAATGACTAACCAAGAATGTGATCATTCTTCTGCAGCTTTTCTCTTGTATGCAGCTTCAGTTATAACAGCTACTTTTATCCTTATCTTCCACTTCATTCCACTCTATGGGCAGACACACATAATGGTTTATATTGGTGTTTGTTCCCTTGTAGGCTCTCTAACGGTATGTCTCATTATCTCATTGTTAATGACGTTCTAATAGTTTTTCTCCTTGTTATCCCCCCCTGTATTTGTATTGTAAGGTTTTCCTTCAACAGGTTATGAGTGTGAAAGCTCTTGGAATTGCCATAAAGTTAACACTTAATGGGATGAATCAGCTAATTTTCCCTCAGACTTGGGCATTCACTCTAGTTGTAACATTTTGTGTTCTTACCCAAATGAATTATTTAAACAAGGTACAATTGTTTTTCTTGTTAGTTCCCTGATGTCTTTTTTATTTGGTGTACTATTATGCACTTTTAGCCAACACTCAACTTTTGTAGTGTACTTCTTTTGGTCAACCAGCATCATATACATAATGCATGATATGTTTCTTGAACCATGATTTGTTGTGTAAATCTTTTTAACTTTCAACATGTTACCATTACAGATATGCCCTTGTGATCTCTAAGTAAACAACTGTAATTGATTGAAAATTTTATCCCATTGTTTAAACATAAAGAACATAGTTCGTCACATCCACTGTTTAGTGAATAAATAGTATCAAATATGTAAAGTAGGGGAATATGTAAAATGGTTGCATTTAAATGATAAGAAAGTCCCCAAGTTTGATAGGAAAATTGACAGCTAAATCAGGAGGAAGATCAACAAGGTAAAAAAGAGAAGTGTGTTTATCAGTTGGCCAAGAATTCATTGTCTTTTAATATTTTTGGGAAAACCCTGAAGCTAAGCTCCCGAGTTTCATCTTTGTGGCATGCAGACTGTTGGAAATTCAAAATCATCCTTCATTTTTGAAGTGGATCCACATCTGGAGTTAGAATAGTTATGCACATAGAAACTTTGGCATTTTACAGTGAGAATATAACGTGAATCTGTCATTCTTTTAGAAGAAATATGATAAGAATGAGTGGTTGGGCACAAAGTAACTTTATTAACATAACAAGGAATTTTAATTAGTACAAAAAGCAAGGAAAACATTAATCTGGAAAGTAGAAATAGTGAATACATTAACCATTACTCACTGAATATATTTTGCTATGGTAGTTCCACTATAAATTCCTCTAAGCTCATGTTTTGCATTATTGATTATGAAAGAGGAACAGTTCTCATGATTTTTCTTGAATCAGTATATTAGTGAATTGAAATTGACATGTTATATTCAAATGGCTTGCAGGTGGGTAATAAGATAGGAAGAAGGTCTGTCAATGCAAGTGTGTTGAATTTTATAATTTAAGACTGGGAGAAGTGTCAATAACACACTATTTATTATTGGCTGGAATTTATTAGAAATAACAAATGCAAATAAAGGAAGGTTAAGGCATGGTTGTCAAACTCGAGATGACACTTAGACTCGTGATTTTATGATTATAGGTAGAGAAAATGAATTAACTTGCTATCAAACTCTTTTCTAGATAAATTCAGGACAGTTTGTTAAACTCGTGTAAACTCACATAAACTCAAGTTAAGAAGTGAGAGTCAACGAGTTTAAAAATTAATGTAATTTTTTACCCCCACCATAGCCCCGATTGATCCCATAGCTATAGTGTTTTACCAAAGCTCAAATGATTTGGTGAAATTACCTCCTTTTAAAAATGTTCACTTTAGTAACTTATGTGTGTGCAAATTTATTTATGATTTGGTCATTTAAATGGTTCGATCTCATTTAGCACTAATGTTCTATCAGACTTTATTTTTTGTAAATGCTACTTTTTTTATTATAAAGTTGAAATGTTGATTTTTTTTCCTAAGACTATTATGTTATGGGAATATGTCATTAATAGGTTTTTAATATTATTTTTATATTAGGTAAAACTTTTATGAGTTTACGAGTTGAGTCTACAGAAGCTCCAAGAGTTTACGTAGACTCCGAGTTTGACAACTTTGGGTTTAGGTATCTCAATGGTTTATAATAAGAACAAGTTCATTGTTTGCATGGCTATAACATTGAATTTGCGGTATTAGGATAAAATTATATGTTTTCATGGTCCTGGATGTATTTTGTTGTGGTTGGTTGGTTCTGCTACTTACTAATATTATACAATTATTTTTATGTATCTTCATCTCATTTTTTGGGGTTTGATGAATAGTTCTTTCTGCTTTATCATTCATTTAATATATTTTTTTTTTCATTTCTGCAATCAGGCACTGGATACTTTTAATACGGCTGTGGTATCTCCTATATATTATGTCATGTTCACAACATTTACCATTGTGGCCAGTGTTATTATGTTCAAGGTAAGTTTTGTTGCCTAACAGGTATAATTGGACAGCACTTCATTGCTTTGCTTTAAGATTTTATAAATTGTGTTTATAATAATCAGGATTGGTTTATATTGTATAATGTGTTTTAAAGCTTCCTTCAGCATTTAAGTTTTAAGTATCTTTCTTTCCACACCACATTAATGTTTGTTTAAAATTCCATTTGTTTTCATTGTGACTGTAAAGTAGCGCGCACCATTATCAAATATATTAATGATACAGGCAGAGAAGCTCAGACTTAAGAATTCTTTTTTGCTTTTGCCTTGTTCTTCAAATTCTTTTTTATTGGCTCTTTGAAAGTTGGAGGCATTTCAGCCTTCTGATTGTTGAGATTTATGCTAGAGTTTTGTCAATTGTCATTAGACTACTTGCTAGTATGTTAAGGTTTAGGCATATGTACGAAGGAAAGTTGTAGAAGCCTCAATAAGGAGGATAATAGATCAAATGGTAGGAAAGCCCAATCTCCTTTCCAAATGCAGAGTGACCAAGAAAAACTGTGGTGGAAACCTTTACGAAGGATTTAGGAGTCAATAATATAGATATGATTTATGATATAGAGTATTATGACATTGGTTGGATGGAGTGTGTAACCAATCCGTTAGTGGGGAAAGAATTAAGCTTTTTTTTTCTAATTGCTGACACTCCGCAGATACTTGTTTTAAGTGTATCTGAATGTATGTGTCCAAAACGTCCTTGACATTGATTGCTGGCCTGATGAATGTGTCGGTGCATCACAAATGCTTAATATAATTTTAATTTGGTGTTGTCACATGATCTTCGACGATATTTGTGTACTGGTTGTTAACTATGTCAACATAGTTTTATTTGCCTATACCCTACCTCTGATAAACTGCTTGCAAATGAAGTGCGAGGTAGATGCTTTTATGAACACACGTGAGTGTAGATTCAATAGGTTGTGAAACAACTTTTGTTGCTTCCCTTAATAAGCATGCGGCAATGCAAATATTTAATTTCATCACTTTAATTGTCATGCAACTGATGTTCAAGACACCAGTTCAATTGTTTCTTGCACATCAATGTCTATCCAGTCTGCCATATTTTGAAAGCTAACCTTTGTGAATTGAATTTGATGTCAGGACTGGGATAGGCAAAGTCCAACACAAGTTATCACAGAAATATGTGGGTTTGTGACCATTCTTTCAGGAACTTTTCTTCTGCACAAAACCAAGGATATGGCTGATGGTATGATCTATCACTGCTGCTCAGAAGTACTTACTTCTTCATATAGGGCCTTGGAAGTCTTCAGACGTGTTTTATTAATAATAATTTTATGTGCAGGTTTACAGACATCTATATCTATTAGACTTCCTAAGCATTCAGAAGAGGATGGGTTTGATGGTGGTGAAGGCATTCCTCTTAGACGGCAAGAGTCGATGAGATCAACATGATAATATTTGTTGTATAACAACATGTTGCTTTTCTGAATGAGCTTGAGGCACTTGGGAGGGATTTTGCCAAGGTCGTCTGTATTTTACTGATTATTTCCCTCCCTCCCAGTCATATTTTTTTCCTGATACAGTTGGAGTCGAAGAATGAGAGTTTCCTATCAATCTTCTTTTGGCCTCCTGATGATTATGCTTTATGATCTTGCCTTGCATACTCCTCTACTCTCCTCCATACCCACCCAAGACAAACCCCAGTGTAATTTTCTGCACATTGATTATATATAGTGTACCTCACTTGAATGAAAATATTCATCATCAAATTTTGAACTGGACAGCATTGCAATGTTATTATCACTGTCTGCTGCTGCCATTTGAACTCCAGCTGAATATGGAAATCAGGATATGTAGATTGCCTGCCTCATTGTTTTACATTTCAGTTCATATATATATATATATACATTCAGCACTATGCATGGTAAAATGGTACTCAAATTTCTTTAATATAAACAGTACTTCTGTTATTCTTTTTTAACTTTATAGTATTTTTCTTTAGAGATGTACAGTGTATTTTGAACTAGTTACTGCAAGAAATAGGAGTTTCTTGTGAATTTTCAAGAAACTACAAGATATTTCAGAGTAATGTCAACAAAGATTAAGAAAGAAAGCCTGGAATCGTAACACTTTATTTGTTACAAAAGAACAAAATGAGAATATAGAAAAGTAAAACGAATGATTGTACACAAATATATTTAAAGTAGTTTAAATCTTTTATAAATAACTCTTTAAGAACTTAATTCTTAATTTCATAAAATTGGTTTATATACATATTATGAAATGTTTTAATGTTTTAATTTTTAGTTGATGTAGAATTTTCCACACCTGAATCAATGTATTATGAGTAGTTTTATAAATAACTCTTTAAGAAGTAAAGAAGTAGACTTTAAGTTTAATTTAATTTTATAAAATTAGTTTATATATTATGAAATGTTTTAATTTTTAATCGATGTAGAAATTTTCACACATGAATTTATGTATTATGAGTAGTTTGATAATAGGGTGATTTGATATGATAAGTTTGAAATAGTTCTAATATCATATTAAAAAATATACTTTAATTAATTCAATTCAAGTAAAATTAAATATATAGATTTTGTTTTACTAAAAAAAATTCAATACATTTTTGTTAAGCTTTTGAGTTTGAAAAAAAAAAAAATCACATGCAATTCACAATACCTCTTTTATATATATATATATATATATATATATATATATATATATATATATATATATATATATTTGTAAACAAGTTATATGTTAAATTACTGATGGTTTTGAAATTTTAAAGAGTTTTGGTCTCACAATTTTTTAAAGGACCGTGATTATCTTTTGTGACGTTTTATTAGTTTATATTAACTATTTATATTTCAAAGTTAGTTTTTAATTTTTTATTAAGTTGAAATATTGGTTATTTATTTATTTTTAAATTAAAGTTTAACGGAAAGAAGTCTGGTAGATGATAGTAAAATCTTTAAGTGAGGAAAATAAATTAGAGTAATTTAATTCTTTTTTGTGTATATAGTACTATCTTTATTAATTATTGCAGATAAATTCAAGAACAAAATAAAAACTAATTTAATTAAAATTAATGATGTCGTTGAGAGGCACGTGCCCACAATTTAATCATATAATTACAAGTTTATTAAAAGAATTCTAATATAACTATCATCTTAGCTTATGTGAATTAACAACTTCTATTTTTTACATTACAATCTATACTGACATTTTTTTATCTTTATTTTATATTTAATCCTTTTAATCATTCTTTATTATTTTCTACCTTTATTTTAAAATTAAATTAACGTGTTTTTAAAAATTGATCTATAGAAATATTGTATTCTAACTTAAATAGTCATTATAAATATATAAAAAGTAAGAAATGTTCGTTTCAATTTTTTTCCATAATATTCATTATAATTTCAAAATATATGTTTGTTAAGCAGTTATAAGAAAATATTTCTGAATATCTTTTACTTTTAGGAGAAATATTGTTAAATTTTTTAAAATAATTGATAAAAACTAATTTTAAAATGTTCCTAAATATAGTATTCCGAGTATAATATTTTAAAAAATGTGATATTGAATTATAAGATGGTAAGTTGAAACAAATGCCAATTATAAAATAAAGTTTTTGTAAAATCTAATATAATAAAAATAGAAAAAAAATTCAACGGAAGAACAAAAAAAAAAAAACAAACTTAGCGTGATGAAGTAAAAGGGCTCTGAAGAGTGTTTGCGATTGCTTTGTTTGGTTTGTTTGCAGAAACAGAGAATGGAAGTGAGCGGCAAAGTGAAGATGGCTGCTTCTCTTTGGTTTGAAGGCTTAGGAGAAGCTTGTTGTCTTCATCGCGTTGTTCTTCTCTGTATGAGGTCCAACAACCTTTTGATGCGAACTGGCCAGTGTTTCCTCTTAAATGGATTCATTTTCTTAGGAAGGTATTTTTTTTTTCCATCAATCACATGCAATTTTGTTTTCTCCACACACCCTTTTATCCATTTTAACAAAAAATCAACACCTAATACCATAACTCTGTACTCAGAAGTCAAATTTTGGAATCCAATGGATGTCAGACAACCTTTGTTACATGTCTTTTCTTGTGTTGTGAGTGTGATCAATTTACTATATTGGGTTGTTGGGGGCACAGGTAGATAGCAAGGAGGGTTGTTGTTGCATGGTTCTTCATAAGGAATGGAGAAATAGGAGAGTTTTGAGGGATGGACTTAACAATTTACTTCAATTTTTTAAGTTTTTAGTCATTTGTAGACCTGTTATGGAAATGGTTGTCAAACATTTATATATTGGTGTTGTGTGAGTACCATTTTGCTCCTCTTGATTAAGTCTTCAGCAGTTTTCACAAAAAGATATTATTCAGTGTGAAAAATTAAAAATCTCTGTTTTTCATTCAGAGTTCATGGTGCTTTCAGGCTTTGAGGATTATATAGTTAGAGTTTATCATTCCAATCTATCTGTTCATATGTTGTTTATGATATTTACAAATAGGCATTAATTGGGCACACCAAATTTTGGGAACTGAAATATTTGATAGATAATCCTTTTCATATCAGCCTTTCAATAAAATCAATCCTTTTTCTCCAATTTCCTGGAATATACGTCTCAATTTGAGTTGTTGGTAAGCTAGCTGTTTGTGCTCGGCTGGGTGGGTTTTGGAGGAGGCAAGGTCTGCAAAAGGAGATCTTTTTGTCTCTTAAAAGTGCTTTGCTCTTGAAATAATTGAACTAGCTTCAATTTATTTTAACACAGTGAATAAGAATTTGCTGCAAAGAATTGGATTATGTATACTTTTGATATAATGAGTGGAATAAATCTGATTGACAATTATGGGTTGATACCTGCATCTTTTTGTCATCTATGGATTGTCCTGCACAAGTTACGAATCTAAATTCTACATGTATAATAATTTGAAAATCTTTACATTTTTGTGCAGTATATTCGCCCTAAGGTCGGTTGTGATCCCTGCATTGTGGTGGATATTACCTGGTCAATGCTCACAGTTTGTTTCTCATGAACTGTGTGACTTAGGTGGCACTTTGAAATTTTATTCTTTCTTACGTCTTGCACTCATTCAGCTCTGTTATGTAAGTATGAAATATACTCTTTTTAAAGTGCACATTTTACCATACAAAGTACTTTGTTGTGTTTCTTTCCAAGTTGATTTTGTTTTCCATTATAACACGCATGAATTTTCAGTATTTATATTATTTGAAAGATCTACTGATTATCCTGAACTAATGCAACTTTGACAAGCCTTGCCTTGAATGTTTACATAATTGCCAAACTAACATTTGCAGAATCTATTGATGAGAAAAGCGTGGAAGGTCTAATGGAAATATGAAATTTCAAAAGTCAATGTTTGAAATGCTAGTTGCATAATTCATGAGAGGATTTTTTCATTTGCTTTTGATGCAATGCATTTTAGATATTTTTATGTATCTAGTTTGCACAAGAAAAAACTGTGCAATTGAATTGTTTTTCCATTTAATCTGTTGAGATTGTCCTTCTTTTTGTTCCCTGCAGGTTCTCTGGTTTTACCCATTATACGTGTTCAGCATAGTTCTTAGCACAATTTGGTAATGTTTTCTTTGTAATCATCTGTCTTGCGTCTTTATTTTCATGTTCTATATGTTGGGTTGCCCTTTGTTGTTTGTGTTCGTGGTCAAGTTTTTTCATATTTGTATATGTGATGGAATTTTCATCAACCAGGTAAAATAAACAAAGTGCTTTTAGAGGGACTAGATATTCTCCAAAGACGAAAACAACACCAAAAAGTAGAAATGTTATAGCCTTTCAATCCCATCCTATATCCATATATACAATCCTCCCAAAAATAAATATTATAAATTGCTTATCCAAAATCAGTGCTGGGATGGAATTCTTGTCGGAAAATTATAGTTTATGAAGTTGTTATATGGAAGAGTGATCATGTAGAAGGGATGAGGTTGTTTTAGAGTTTTCTACCCGAAGCTTCAATTGGAGGTTTCTTCATTACTAGGTGCTTTCATCTAGAGGTTTGTGGTAAGATGTAAATCACTTGCATGACTATCCATAGAATTGGTGCCATTGATTTGATTGAGGCTTATGTGGTGGCTATTGAATCCACTCTCCAATCAATAGACATTGTTGCAAAATTGTGGCTTGAAATTGAAGGAACTAATAGTTTGGTTGAATGATCATTTGGACAAATTAAGTTCCTTGACGAGTAGCATCAGGAACCTAAGATGCACATATTTCTGAGATGGCATTTCCGTGTGCCCGACATGGCCCACCTGCTGGACATGTGAATCAAACATTACTCATTTCGTGTGGTTTGTCATCCTTCTTCATGTTTACTCCTTTGCAAGTCACTGTCTATCAAACTAGAGTGGAAATCCATTAGGTTGGATGTCTAGAGGAAAAATTTGCAAGGCTAGGAGGTTTCCCCACAGTTGGAAGCTCTTGCTCTTGTTTTTATATTTGTTTTTTCCTGTTTCTTGCTGTGCTGAATATACCAGTCTCCCTCAGATAGATGGGATTTATTCCTATCTGAATTGCTAATAGAATGTTTTTAGGTACAATGACATTGCCAAGTATGGGTATGCTGCAATGGGAAGATCTAAGCTTACTGTAGAGAAAGGCTCAAGCCAAAACAACTCACCAACTGTACAAAATGTAAAAGGACCCTCTGGTCTGGGAGGGTAAAGTTCTAATTAATAGTTACTTCATAGAGCAATATTTTTTCTTATTTTCTATTTGATATCTGTTCTTTTCGGGGTAAATGGTGTAAAGGTCAGCTACTGTGTTTACTTAATTCAGGGTCATGATTGGAATAGGACAGCAGGTGTACTCGATACTCCTTTTGAGTGTTTTTTTTCTTGAGGTATTAAAATCATTACAATTTCAGTTTCCTTGAGTATAGGATAATATATACATGCCTTGATATGCAGTAAAATCGATTGTCCTTGGTGTTATCCTTATATATGCTATTTTTGATGTTAAATGCAGGTCTATGCAACAGGTTTCGTACCATACATAGGCAAGCTGATTAATTTTTTACTCCTTTCCTGGATGTATGCATATTACTGCTTCGAGTATGTGGTCCATAATTTCATCTATTACTTGATGTCTTTATTAATTGACGTCTTTCAATCACGGCTCATTAAATATGCTTTTTTAATAGGTACAAATGGAACTTCAATGAAGTGTCTCTCGACAGAAGGCTGGACTACTTTGAGTCTTACTGGCCATTTTTTGCTGGTTTTGGTTAGTATACTTGAAGTCAACTGGCACTAATTGTGAGAATTTAACAAATCATCTTAGCTAGAGAATTTCATATGTTAGATCATGAGGATTTCCTTTGATTGGTTTTGTGGGATAAAAACTGCTTATAATACTAAGCTTAGGAGGAAGAACAGTTCCTTTTTTGTGTGTTTTCTAGTTAAAGATAAATCATAATCAGTTTCTGTAACACGTGTAAGTTACAAAGTTATAGGTTGTTGGTGGAAGGATGATGACTAAGGGAGTATGGATGAGGTTTGGAGAATTTCAACAATGTGGTGTGGGAAGTTAGTAAGCACAATCCATATAATTCATATTGACATTGTCTCCTTAGCTGTTGAAGTTTAAAATTCATTCTTATTTCTATCATCTTGAAGAATGATGAACTACATTGGAACAATTTTTTTGTATTATATATGGTCCAGTACTTTATCTTATGATTCATATGATGTTTGAGTTAATATGTAACTTATGTCCCTGCAGGGAGCCCATGTGTTTTGGCCATATTCTTTTTCTCTCCCCTTGTTAGTTATGGGATTATGGCTATACTTTTCCCACTGGTATGGTAACTATGCTGTTTATTTCCCTTCTAGTTCGTTCTTTCTCCTGCACTTTTTTATGTATTTTTCATTTCCTTTTGATATTCAAAACTAAAATATAATGAATAAACTATTTAGTGAACACGAAACATACATTGTATATTTCAGTTTGTTCTAACTGCAACTGGGTCAGAGTCTGAGCAAGAAATATCCTTCGAAAAACACAAGTGGAGAGCTGCTGGAGTGGAAAGACTTCCAATATTTTATGTTGCAGACAAAGTGTCGTAAGTTCTTCAATGCTTATCCCTTTGTTCTAGACATTGCATTACTAAACTTAGCTACTAGGCAAGTAGACCCAAAAGGTGAACATTGCCTAATGATTTTATATGATAATTAAGGGCACTACTTGCTCTGGTAAGTGCTAGTTGTTTCAATGATGATGAAAATTGCATTTTTCTGTGTTAATTTGACCAATTTGAGGTTACCAAATTCTTGTTAGTAAGCATACATTTCCTTCCCCTCTTCTTTGTTGCTGCCTCTAAATACATGGATTTTTCAGTTGAAAATATATGTTAAAAGTATATATTATTTTTTGATAGAAATCTTCAGTGTGCTATAGATGGAAAATGGTGCTAGTCGAATTGTTTGGAACTCTATTAAAATTGTGGTTATTATTTATCTAAGGAATTGTCTAAGGTTATATTGTTATGGTTCTAAATGGTTCTGTGTTATTCTAGCGGATGATCAAGTTTCATAACCAGTTGATCTCATTTGTCATATAAAAGCACTAAACTTGGGGAGTAAAAATTTGTGTACGTCTGTTATCTCTTTCTGTGGTGAAGTTAGGACTTAAGACACTGTTAAGGGTATTGGGATTGTGATGACTAATGTTTTCTGATGCTCAACTTATTTCTGGTACTTTATCCTTTATCCAGAGTGTCTTTTTTTATTAGTATGAGGTACATTATGAAATCAATGAATCACTATTTGATCAACCAAAACTTCTGGTAACGAGTTAATGCCTGGTGAACCTGCATAATGTATTGTCATTTTAGCCAAGCTGATTGGTATAATGGTATATGTGCAGGTTGTGGATGTTATCTCTTTTACCCCTGGAAAAAGGGGACCAGGTGCAAGACAGAAAAGAACAATAAGGTTGTCATGGTCAGTTATTCTGGCATTGGTGAGGACAAGTGAGAACACAAACTGATTTTGTCATCAAAGCCTGTATTCATTTTACACTTTACTGTGCAAATAGTTATTCAGCATATGAGCAACTCCTCACCACCTTCCACTTTCACTTCTGCTAAAAGTTGATCAATTTGTTTGGTTTGCTATATCTGTGTGCTGTTTATTGCTGCAGGACAAATATTATGTAACTGATGCGATAGGTTGCACACGTGACTTGAGAATTCAGACGCAGAGAGTTAAGTCACTAACCACTGGCAGATAAAAATCAGCAAAGTGGACCACATTACACAGAAAATTACTGTATATTGTAGGATTCTACTCCTTCCTAAACATTTCATACAAATCATGCTGTATTTAAAGTAACATGGTCATTCAAATTTGAAGTGTGCATATATCTTTGAAGCAGTGATGGGATGCTACTCTTTCAAATTCTCCTTCATCTAATGTCAGGGTTTGAGTTCTCTTTTTTCTTCAAGAAGTATATATACACATTCATACATACATATATATATATATATATATATATATATATATATATTTAGCTTCTCCATTGTTTTGAACATACATACATATTTTTATCAGAATAACCCTCTACATTCTCCTGTTTTTAAATCAACATTTATCATTTTTATGTTTTTAATTGATGACGTTTATCTTCTTCTGTTTTTAGTAAATGGGCATTCACTTTTCCTGTTTTAGTTTAAATTAATATTAAAATTTTGAATATAAAACTTCAAGAATTATTCACGAACAAAAAATTGATTGATTTAATTTATAGAAAACTTGATTGATTTTGTATTCAATTTTTAGCATATGTGAAAACTCAATATGATTAGTCTTTTACTCAATAAATTAAAAACATAGAAAAACAAATTGTATCTTACTTTAATTTTTCTAAATATTTTAATTTCTTTCATTAAGTTTTGTGAATATTACACTTTTAAATAAAATAAAATAAGTGTATGACACTTGATTAAAATATTAAAAACAATTTGTTTATTTTGAGATTGGAAGAGTGCTTGACTTCACAGAAAATCATTTTTCAAGTAAATAATAATTAAAATGTTGCATAGGACACTGCATGTAGAGTTTTTTTTAAAAATAAAACATCAGTTTTAATAATTATTATGTACACTTAGAAAATAAATTTTAAATATGTTTAATATGTTCATTTTTATATATTTTTTAATATTTTTTTTATTAATTGAGAGAATTGGTTAAAAGAAAATGATACTAAATGAAAATGTTAGGGACAACACAATTCAACGTCAAAAAACAGCTTAGTTGAAATAATTAATTATTTACTTTCTTTTGTTTTTAAAATATTTAAAAATAAAAACAGACTTATTACTTGTATTTACGTTTATGGATCATATTTTATAATTAAGATATTATATCTAATGCATTTTTTACAATAAATTTATTTAGCCCTCACTCTCTCAGAGAAATAAGTGTTAAGGACAAACTCTGTAATAACCTTTCCACATTTATTAAATTATCAACAAGAATTTGTATTTCAATAAATTTCATTAAATAAAAAATTGTTACTGACATATTTGATTTTTATATTATAATTTTTTATATAATTTGTATTATTTTATTCGACATGGGAAAGTGTTTAGCAGAAAAAACATAAAAGCAGTGGAAGAGTGCGAGAAGAGAATCATTGTCCCATGAGTTTCACGACCACGCGCGCCACTGTTGAGAAATCACACTTGCTTTGCTCCAAACCAAACCCGCACTTGGGAGCCATATGATTGGAGCACGTGAAGCGCGTGACGCTTTATTTTCATTGCATTATTATTATTATGATTCGGTGAGGTGGTCCCCACCAGATACTTAATACAACTTGATGGATGGATGGACGGATCTGCACTGTACACGTGTCACTACAGTCCATCCTGGCCGTCCATTTCTTCAATCAATCCTTTCTCTCTCTCTCATCATTCCTCATGTCCTTTCCTTAAACACATAAAGTGAAAACCCCAAAACACATCTTCCAATATCCAAATAATTAAAGGCTAAATATTTGTTTAATCCTAAGGTCAAAACTTGTGCTTTTTCATTATCAATAATAGTCCTACTAAAACCCTTCTATTTAGCACTACCCCACTATAATATATTATACCCAATTTCATAGCTTTTGAAAGCTGGATTCATGCCAAGGTGAGAAAGATAACAACCCACCAACTTTTTTAATCTTATTTTGATAAAAAAAGGTAAATTTTACTGTAAAGTGAGTGAAAGTTTAGTTTTGTCTGCTAAGAAAGTAGAAAGATAGGGGTATCCTATGGTGTGTTTCCCTCCTGAATCACAATCATAATATGCCATATCCACATGTTAGGAAATGACTAAAACATCTTATGATTCATCTATGTATCACTTTTCTTTTAGTTTATTGATGCATATATATATATATATATATATGTATATATATATATATATGTATATATATACCAGCATTCATTTTATTTGGGGTGTCCTAAAACAACATAGATGGAGGTAGCATCATAGCTGAATCATAGATGAATGGGAGATCTGATTTCATTATAGACCACCATAGCATACATCCATTTCCAAGTTTTGAATGTTATACAATTCCAAAACTAACATTATTGAGTGTCCACAACTTCCTTTTAAAGTTAGAGTAATCAATGATCTCTCTCTCTCCCTGGAAAATAGGTTGTGAGATTGAAAATAGAATGAAAAATGGAATGGAGGTATAGAAATAAGAAAGTGGGATCCAAAGAGTGAGTGTTGTATGCATAGGAAATAAGGGTAAATGGTTAAAAGTGTGAGGTGATGAAAATGGAAAAATAAGAAAGAGAGAATGATTGAGCAATGAACAGAGGCTAGTAATCTGAAATTGACTGTTAAAGTCAACACCAAAGTCATTTTCCTTGCCGTCCTGCTTTGTTCATTATGTATGCATCCCTCGTTTCTCTTTCTCTTTCTCTTCCTTTTGTCCTTTCCCCATCTCTATTATTCATTCAATCTTCAACTTTCCCATTTTCCCACTCCTTTCACACACTCTTACCACCACCTTTTTCATCATCTTTGCATAACCAGTTGTTTAAATATCATACCATCATCAATGTCAAACCAACCTCTCACTTCCTAAACCTATGCACAATAAACCAATATCACAGTTCTTCTATCAGTATCTTTTTTTCATTTTCTGACATCACATACCATAAAACAGATGATTTTGATTTTAAAATCCTTAGAAAAAAATTGATGGTGTGAGAAGAAGAGTGGTGGAAATTAATGCCTTCCATCTTCTGACATCCCCCTGAAGTTTTTCTTCAAAGGCACACATAAGTATGTAACTGAGATTTGTACACTGAAGCTACCAAGAATTACTATTTATATATTTTGGGCTCACACTCCTTTTTTTCCTGACAATCCTACTTTGCTTAGTGTCTTCTGCCATTCTAATTATTTTACAATTTTACTAAAAAATAATTTATCTTACAAGGCCGCACACACTTTATTTATACACTCTCCTGCTGTAAGAGGAACACAAAGTCTTCAAATGAATTCATTTAAGAACTTCACCCAAACAAGTATATGTCATTTTATAAGTAGAAAATATTTGAATTATAAAAGGAAACAAGAAAGAAAACATAGATGAGGAGCATGGAAGGAAGGCAAGCAAATCTTTCCCTTTAAATTCCTTTGTTTTAATTTGATTTCATGGTGTCATACATAGAAAGAAAAGAGAAGAAGCAAATGAAGTACACAAAAACAGCAAGACAAATTTCCTCCTATACAAACTCTCTCTGTGTCTGAGTCCCTTTGGACCAAAACCAAACATACCAAGATCTCCAAAACAAAACAAAGAAGTGCAAAAAAATGTAAATAATAAATAAAAAAGCATAATCAGAGAACATAATCTAATTATCTACTCAACTGTGATGAGCATGAGCTAGCATGCATCCATGGATTTTTCAAAAGCATTACTTATCACAAATTCATTCAACTCAACTTCCAATCTGCAAGAAAAGAAAAGGGAAACAGAAATCCAATAATCAAACTGTAGCTCCTCCTCCTCAAATTACAACTTAAAAATACAATATATATATATAGAAATTTTGACATATTTACAGCCACAGAATCTACAGATGAAAACGAAACCAACTAACCAATTTGAGAGTTCACTGGGAGCTATTAGGATCATCTTCTCCACTCTCACTAGGTTGAGGTTGATGTTGATGTTGATTTTGATGGTCCAAGGGATGATGATGGTGATGATGGTGATGATGATTGTCAGAATTAATATTGAAACCAGGTCTGGTGTAAGCATTGAGCGCAGCCAACATGCCGAAGTTGGAATCGGACATGGCGAGACCCAGATGTTGAGAAGGTTGCTGCGGCATTAACATTGACCCCAGTTGCAGAGAACCCCCACGTGCGCCTTGGAATTCAAGGGCACTCGGAAGATTGAACCTTGGCATGAAACCACTCTGAGGAAAAGGCCACATCGGAGTCTCCGAACTCGCAGTGGATCCACCACCACCAGAAGAAGCAGAAGCTGAAGCGGCAGCTACAGCTGCTGCAGAAGCAGAAGAAGCCGCGGTTACCGGAAGCATCCAAATTGTGCTGCCGGGAGGCCCGCTTGCGGGAGCGGGTGCCACGGCCCACATCGCTGTCGCGGGTAGCAAATTCGTGGGCCTGAGAAGCCCAGGACCAGCTTCGGTTTGCTGCTGGGCCTGCTGCTTCGGTAGCTGTAGGTTCGGAGTTTTCGGCGAAGAACCGTCGCCGCTCTCGTTCTGTGATTGCGTGTTAATGTTATCGTCTTTGAACAGATCTTCGCGGTAGCGTTTCCTCAGATAGCCGTCGCCGGAGTCGCCGCCACCGCTGGGAAGCGCTTCCGCGATTTGATCTGCGGAAAGAAGCTGGTGCTGCTGGTGCTGCTGGTGAGCGTGAGCGTGGAAGCCAAGCAAAGCGGTGTGTTGAAAGGCCTCCTCGTAAGGGTGGTGAGCGAGTGCGAGCGCGCCGTGGAAGGTGTGCGGGGCCGACTTCGACGGCGGCGCCGACAGCGTGGAGCCGCTGCTGCGGAACGAGACGTTGAGCGTGGAGAAATTAGCGGGGATGGTGCCGGTTCCGGTGGCGGCGATGATGGCGGGCTCGGCCTGCTGGAGGAGCCACTCGATGGTCTCGCCGTCGGACTTGTGGCCCAATTCTCTGGTCAATTGGAAAACCCTGGCGGCGCAGGTGGCGGGCATTCGAATTCTGCGGCCGCGGCCGTCGACTTTGGTATGCCTGTCCTTGGTGGATCGCTTGGGAGGGTTGGCGGCGGGAGAGGCGGCGGCGGCGGCGGTGGAGAGCTGTTGGGTCTTGTTGGCGGAATCATCAGATCTGGTGGCGATGGCTAGGGAGGCGTCGATGATGTGGGAAGAGGCGGAGGCGGAGGAGGAAGAGGAGGAAGAATTGGTGGAAGAAGAAGAGGTGGAGGAAGAGAGGAAGGTGGATGAAGGGTTTGTCCTGGCATCAAAAGGGAGCTGAAGATGGGAAGAAGAGGATTGTTGGTGGTGATGGTTGGGATGGGGACGAGGATGAGTAGCAGCACCACCACCACCAGAAGCACCAGCAGCAGCACCACCTCGTACTGTGTTTGTTTTTGTGTTGGTGCTGTTGTTGGTGTTGTTTGTGTTGGTGGTGGTGTTCTGCTTGTTGTTTTGCAAATCTGATAGTTCCATTTGGTGGGGAAGGGTCTTACCTTGTTGTGTTTATTTTTTTATTTTGTATGTTTTTTGTTTGATGGTAATGGAATGGAATGGAATGGGATGAGATGATGAATCATGTTTTGTTTTCCTCTTCCAACTCCATTCTCTCTTCTTCTTCCCTTTTTAGGTAGACACAGAAAGATCAACTTTTTCAGAGAGAGAAAGAAAGAGAAAGAGTTTTTAAATCTGAAGAGTGTTTGGACCAACTAAGACTCTCAGTTTGTGGGGTTTTCATTGACTCTTGTCTTCCTCTCTGTGTTCTGTGCTCTGTGCTCTGTGCTGTGTTCTCAGAGAGAGAGAGAGAGAGAGAAGAAACAAAGGCCACTCGTGGGGTCTCGTAAAACAAATGGGGTTTCTTCACTCCTTCAAACCTTTCATTCACCACAAAATCACATTCACTGTTCATAACTCTTTTGCAACACAACAAACAATAGAAAAAAGAGTAAATACGAGTTCAGGGTGGGTGAGATGGTTAATGTGCTATAGTCTGTATGTACAATATCATACAATATACACAACAGAATACGGTAGAATACAGGAGAGAATACAGAAGAGAATAGAGAAGAGAATAGGACAGAGAATACTCCATCCAGCACAGGCAGAGGTGAGCATGAGAAAAAGCATCTGTTATGTGACTGGGCACTCCACTTTTTTGATGAGTGGATGATTGAGAAAGACAGAAATGGCCCCTCCTTCATCAACGTCACAAAATGCTACAACTTCTCAAACAACCTTTATATTCTTTTAATCCCATCTAAAATAAACTTCATCTTCCACTCATGTCATATTCACTAACTAAAACTGGAACCTTTATCACTAAAATGTCTTAGCCTACTACATACATCACTCAACAATCTCAAACCATACAACAACCATTTCACCTTCAAATCCACCAATAATTCAAATCAAATCATGCACCTTATTGTAATATTTGTTCTTATAAGGTCAGGTTTCTTCTAGATTGATTTCTTTAATCTCATTCTTTCAATCTTTACAGACTCCAGACACGATGGTATCTGATTGGTTATTCCTTTCACTGAGATGAGTGAGGAGAGCCTGCAAAGGCACTTGGACGATCAAGTTAGTCCAAGTACAATGTGCAGGTGAGTCGAGATAGAAAAAATTATCTTTGACATCGGATTTCTTTTAGTATTTATACCTTTTGAATGGGCTTCAGCTGTCATAGACCTGTTTGTGGGTTCAAAAGAGGGACCCATTATACCTTATCATTATTTACAATTAAACCGACTTAACTATGCTTAACTGTGAATTTACAAATCGTGTTTGAATTAAAAGAGTCCTTTGATTCAGCTATGTCAGCTTTCTTGATTGTTCGATTCTACATTTACTCCATGTTGAAATGAAACTATTTGTTCGATTTAAGCGTGAAGTAAAATATATAAATATATAAAAAAAATACTTTATCTTTTAAATATATATTTATCCTGATCAATCTCTGTAAACATTCAATATTTAACAGGTTTAAAAAATCAATAATAATTATGTGAAAACCATTAACATGGTCACAAACTCTATATAAAACTTTAAAAAAAAAAAAAGAACTAATAATGGAACATTAGCATAAATGTAGGGTGCAATTAGTTTGAACCTTCACATGCCACGTGTTAGGACAGTTATGCAATCATTTCAAATGTTTAAACTTTCCATATACTTATACATTGTATAATTCTGGTATTATGTATACCTAATTTCCATGTTTACGTCTAAACCCTTCTATGTAAATATTCCATTATTAACTCCTACATCTGGAGAAAAAAAAGTGTAAAAAAGAAGGGAAAACAAAACCTTCCACCAACACTTTTTTGACTAATTCTTCTTTCAAAACTTTCCATAATGTTTTCCAGCTGGAGAAATAAAATAAGTTGTACCCTTTTGATTCTCACAATTGGATGAAAAGTTTTCTGTATTGATATAAACTAAGAGAAAATTGTGCAAGTCTTTGAGTTGTATTTTAATGAAATGTACAATTTTGTCCTGTCACAATTTTGGTAACCAAACTTAGAAAAAAGTACTTGATGCTGTCTCTGTCACTTTTACTTTTTTATATTTCCAGCCACTATATTATTCTGCATCAAAATTTAGAAAATTGTTCAAAAACCAATCACTGCATTAACAAAACAAAAAGAAAATTACAATCCAATCTGGACCCTCTTAGTTTATTATAGTATTTCAGTTTGTACAGATAATAATCACATAATTAAATCTACTAACCACACCTTCATCTCTAACAAATCTGCCATTATCATGATTGAGATCACAACTAATACATAAACAATGAACAAATCTGTAATTCACTGTTGAAGGGTATGGTGGTAAATCAGTGTTGATTTTACTGTAGTGCCTGCTGCATGAGGACACTCACAGTAAAAATTACTGTTCATACATCACACCACCTTTGTTTGGTTCTTTCCTATAAAAAAAAAAGGATTCTTGACAGAGACTTCTCCATTTCAGCTCTATTATTATTGTTCAATTTTGTTGCACATGATAGAACTGATAGAAATTGGAAGAAGTTGAAAAAAGAGTGGTGAAATGTGAATGTATATTACGTGAGGTTTAAAAATGATGGTGTCAGAGAAATCTGAGGCATTTGAATGAGGATCATTAAATTAGTGTTATTTAAATCTGTGCCCTCTGCTAAAAATAAGTTTACCATGTCCTATCAGTGCTATTTCAGTGCCAATCTTTATTTCTTTCTGTTCCTACTTCCTTTCCTTTTTTAAATCTCATCTTACCACTAACCAAGCTTTTCTTTGCCAAATATAGCCATGCAAGAATATCTAATCAAACCAACTTTTACACATCCAGTTTCAACTTTTCTACACAATCCCGTATCTGCCTAAATTTCACTTTTTAACATGATATGAGTCTATATTACTAGTAATTTTTTTTTTTTATCAGGTCACTCGCTATCAGATCGTTATCGGACCATTCATAATATATAGTCTAACGTATGAATTGGTAGTCTCGGCGTGTGAGAAAGATGTGTTGAAGATCTCACACTTACTAGAGATTAAGACATTTTATAATATATAAGTAGATGTAAATCTTATCTTATGAATCGATTTTATGAGATTAAGTTGAACTTAAAGTCTACTTCTTAATAGTTTCTGCAAAATACTTCTTCAAATAATTCATACATTTTATGGCACTCCAACTCCCAAACTTCATGAAACAAAGCTTATGAACTAAGTTTTGAATGTTGGGAGAATATTGTTTTGCATCTTTTATCTCTATGTCATTCTTTTTAGTTTAGATTCGATTTATTTGTTTAGAAAGTAAAAGAATTTCAAAGTTATAGGGAGGGGCAAAGTTAGATAGTAAGTGAAGAAAATGTGCATGGATCCAAGGAAACAAAGGGTCAAATAAAATAAAATAAAAAGCTGCAAAAATTGAGAAACTTTTCAGTTCTCATAGTTTGAGTCTTCTCCCTGTACATGGTATAGAGGGGATAAATGTATGTTCTGTGCAACGTCAGCTTTGCACACCTTTCTCTGTTGTTTTTGCCATTTCTTTATTCATTACTATGATGTTCTTGCTGTGTTCTTGGTTAATGCATCTATATTTCATATTTTTCTATGTCTTTCAAATTTATCCATTCATACTGAAAAGGGATTTTGGTGAGGCCCATTTCAGATTTTGCTGCTTACACTTTTGCATAGGACCTACTCATACTTCAATTGTCTTTTCTCATCATGGATTCAATTTAAGTTTAAGGTTAATACATGTACCTGTCTCACTTATGTTTTTTAAAGACAAAATATGTTTTATTAACAATTTACATCTTCCAATGAAAGTTCAGTATTTAATGAAAGTCAATCAAAATCATCCCTTTTTTTAAAGATTAATCAATGATCAAACATTAGACAATACATTTTTAATTACGATTCATATCCATAATCTAGTTCAATAACAAAGAATTTATGATAATAATATAAATAGGCACAAATTTTAAGAATCAGGTACGTCATCACACAGTACCAACAACACTGAGTATCAAACACCGAAATCTCACTTAAGCATCAGAGTGCCTTTTATAGGTACCATCCAAATTCGGAGTTCACGATGACGAGGAGTAGAGAAACGAAAGGAGCACGAGAAAGTGGAGTGAAAAGATAGACCAACCGAAAAATAAATCAATAGTTCTCTTGGTTTCAACCCTTTTCGAGAACGAATATATTATCATTTCTTCCAATTAAATCAAACAAATGTTTCCAAATAGTTAAATAATGTATATTTGAAACCTTCACATATTTTCATACCAATTATTTATTATAAAATAAAATTACAAAAATACATATTTACTCTCAACTATTTTGAATTTAAAATTTGCAAATTTAAGATAAATTTTATCATTTATAAAAAAATACTTTTTTTAATAAGAAACTAATGTTAGTGCCATTGTATTCCATCAATTATTTGTTTATAAAAAGATGCCGTAAAGAGTATACAAATGCAAGAATACGTATTAGAAGAGAATGAAGTACCCATTCCATATACATATATAATGTTTAATTTAAAATTATAACACGCCTTAAAAAAATAAAAAAGATATGTGTACAAACTATTGATTTAATTATTTTTTTTGTATTTTATATTTTGATGTGATCGTGAATAGCAATGGAATGCAGGGGACGCGAATATATAGAGCGTGCGAATCACTCGCGAATTATAGAATTGAAGCAAATGAATTATCATGTGTGGAAGTGGGCCACCCCACTCCTCCTCTATTATTCCCACTTACATGGAACAAACAATTCATGCATAATCTTCTTAACTAATCAAAATATTCAATAACTAAACAATCTTAATTCATTTATCATTTTAAATTTTCAAACCATCATGTTTACTATTTTGTTTTCAATTGGTTGTTGAACCTCTCACTCTTTCTTTTCAAAACTTTCGACTTCTTCTTTCGTTAATTTATTTTTCGTCTTTGTGAACATCAAACTCAGATATTACCTACAAAAAAAAAACACTTTGACACTAAAGTAAGATCTCGATATTCGACACTCGATGTTATTAGTATTGAATGATAACGTACCTTATTCTTGAAATTTGTATTTATTTATATAATTATCATGGATCTTGTATTATTGGGCCGAATTAGGGGTTTAGATTATAATGAAGAGATTACCTAATGTTTTACCACTGATTAGTCTTGTCAATCTTCTATTTAGACATAATGAATTCAGTTGTGTTGGTTGACTCTGACCAGGTATTTAGCTTCTAGTTATCACACGGTCAGGTGGTGGAAATATTTGAATTTATGGATCTAATTTTTTTGTTTTTAGTAATTGTTATTGATAAATTTAGTGCTTTACCATTAAAAAAGTTTATTTTAACACGATTTTATCTTAATTAAATTGTATTAGTTTTTAAAATTGGAGTCAATTCAAAGAGCAAGTCCTTGGAAGGTGAATTTAATTTATGGTGTTTTTAAGGAGTGAAGAAGTAAGTATATTTAAGTATTGCAATAATTGAGTTAGTATGATATATGGTAGGTATTGAAAGTCTACTCTACCATTCACATTCATTTATTTTGTTCCTATCTTCTCTCACCAACACACATACTTCTTCTACATTACCAAATTCCAAAAACTTAAAATTGTAAATAATTATGGATTCTACCCAAATTAATTAATTAAAGTTCTCAATGCATTATGAATGTAGCCCAAATCAATTTGGGCCAAAGTCTGCTAGCCCAATTACAGTTTTTGTTTCTTCCTGACAAAGAGGATAATGGTCCTTATCAAACGTGTAACATGTTCAGAGTCTAAGACAAAAAGTCCTTAAATGTTGAACAACATAAAGGTAACACAGATAAGATAACCCTCTTAAAAGATACATGGACCCTAATGAAACCTTTTTACTCTCTTTTTTTACCAATTTATAATTGGGAGGGAATGAGTTGTGGTGGGTCACTTTATTTGATTAGGTGCGGGTTCAAATTTGATTAGGTGCAGAAAGTAATTATCCTTGCTGAAATTGCAGAAAGAAAAATTGGACCAGGCCCAATAAGTCATGCACACTGTAACTGACCTAGGCTGATTCTCCTACACCATATTATTTCAGATTGGCATCCATGGTCATGTAAAATTACTATAATACCCTTAAATGAGACTAGGTTACATTTAAATGCATCCAACACCCAGCAGCCAATAAACCTTCCGAATATAACAATTCGGAACCCAAAAAACCATTATGGATATTCATCCGGATATAGGTATCCGAAACTCATATTTCACTTTCAAACATGTGCATTCGAAACCTTAAACTGAAAATGAAATTACCACAATTTTTATATTCGGAGATACTCACATTGCCTTCCAAATTCATGTATCCGTATTACCTCAAAACAATGTGCACAGTAACTAAGAGTGAAACATTTCTTCCACCAACACGCGAACACCAGCTCCTCTGCAGTAGTTAAAAGGGACACTAAGCTCCTATGAATTTTGTTTGAAAAAGAAACAAGAGCAAAGTTGGATTTAAAAGTTGTGTTGGGTGACCTATTGTCAAAGTATTATTCCCTTCAAATCACTTCCGTAGATAACAGAAATGCAAAAAATAGTCACAAACCTCTCTTATATAAGCCAGATCAGATAATTAAAATCATCTGTTCAGTACCTTCCATCAGAAAAATTGTATAAATTTGGGTAGGAGAAGTGAATTCTGAATGTTATCTGAGTGTTTTAATGTCTCCGTGACAAGATAATTTGACACAATAAATGATAAATGGGTCTTAAATAAATGAGTTTGGCATAATCTGTTTTGCTTTACACATTCCAAATCTCTCCTTGGATGCCTTGCTTTCCTTTTACATAAGTGATTGATATCAAAAGTTAAGGTATGTCTTTGGGATACATAATTAGCTAAGGATTCTGACTGCTTTTTCCTATGATAAATAACAGTAACTGTGTGGACAAAAACAGAAATCACAGTACATAACATAACATGGTAGCTAATGTGCAAAGTGGGAGAGAAAAAAGTTAAAAAAAGTTGAAATAAAGAAGCCAAAGAATTGAAAAAGGGGACCCAATAAGCCCTGTCCCTTTGCCAAAGAGGATACCTTTTCTTCCCACAAACTCTTAGCTTTTTCTTTAACTTTTCCTTTTCTCAATAATTCTCCCATCATAATTTTAATTATCTCTTACCTCTCCAAAGCACCTTTATTCTCTGTGTTCTACAAAAAGCTAATCAATGCATCTTCATATTCATATTGAAACACAAACACAAAGACAGGTCTTGATAGTAAGTGAAATTTGACTGTGAAATTGCTGATGTATAGGTACATTTTATATTCCTTCCTTCAAATCTCAGTTTTTCATTCTTTTGTTATTTGTGTTTGTTTATGGACCTAAAACACTAAAATAAGTACTCTGTAAAAAGTGTATAGTGTAAAATTGATTAAACCATACCTTACACTTTAACAGTTATATATTATTAAGGTGTTGTTTTAACTCCTCAAAGCCTCATCTTACTAAAAAACAAAATAAGTTATCTTAGAAGATCCTTTTTCGTGTTCTTAAAACATTACTTTTGTCTTCTAACAATCTCATGTTCAATATTTCTTTCTTTTCCTCTCTGCATTTAGTCGTAGATATTCCACTCCTTGTAAGAAAACACCATTGAAAGAAGAAACAGTGAAACGATGGAAGAGTTTGAGTATGAAGAGGTTGTGAAAGCAACAGAAAACTTCAACCCCAGAAGGGTGATAGGGAAAGGAAGCCATGGCATGGTGTACAAAGGCGTTGTTCAGTTCAAAGAGAACAACAGCTACAGAGTGGTCGCTGTAAAGAAGCCATCACAGGGCCTTCAATCTCTTCACGATAACTCCAAACTCCAAAACGAAATCCTAGTTCTTTCCTCTCTACCCGAAAACCCTCATGTGGTTAATCTTCTAGGAACCACTTGTGATGATCACAGGCACAAACTCATTGTGATGGAGTTCATGCCCAATGCCTCTCTCCATGACCTGCTTCATTCCAACGAAACCCCACCCACATGGCCTAAACGCGTTGAAATCGCCCTGCAAATCGCTCGTGCGGTGCAGTTTCTTCACCAAGCTAAGCCTGTGGTGATTCACAGAGACATCAAACCCACCAACATATTGTTTGATTCAAGTTGGAATGCGAAGTTGGGAGATTTTGGACTGGCGGTGAGAGGGGTTGACTCGGTGAGTCAACCCGCCGGGACAATAGGGTACTTGGACCCTTGTTACACCACCCCAGAGAGACTCAGCACGAAAAACGACATTTTTAGCTTTGGGGTTGTGTTGTTGGAGATCATAAGTGGCAGAAAGGCCATTGATGCGTGCAAAACGCCGGCTTCAGTTGTGGAATGGGCGATTCAGTTAATGGGTGAAGAACTTTTGGAAGAGATTTGTGACGAGAGAGTGGCACTGCCGGGTTACATGGTTGGAACAATCACTCGCTTGTTACGCTATGCTTCACGTTGTGTGTCACAGAATGAAGATGAACGTCCTTCAGCTGCTGAAGTTGTTATGGGAATGGAAAGTTGTGTGGTGAAACGAGTGAGGGTCCCCGTTTGGACGTGCTTTTTGAAGGGGTTGGATTGGTTGAGAAAGAGGAAGGTGATGATGGGTAGTGTTTGGCAAACTCAGAAACGAATTCGGTGTGTAGCAGAAGAAGAGGGTGAGGTAGACGGTGGTGAGGTAGACGGTGTGGGTGAGGTAGACGGTGTTGGTGTCCCAAGTGGGAAGATATCCATGACCATTAGGGAGGTTTTGGATGATGTTACATTGGAGTGACTCAAATTGAGATGAGTTGACTCGCTGTGAACGGGTTGGTCATCCAACTCGTTTCAGTCAACGGTCAAAAGTGATTCAATTTCCCAATTAAAAAAATTGGGGATTTTGTTATATGTTTCAGGTTTCAGATTTCAGGTTTGGGTAATGGGGCAAGCACTACAAACATTCGTACCAAGCCAAACGTGATGGTTACGTACGAAGCTTTAAGGGGATGCTCATAACAGGAATCATATCATCATGAAACTTCTCTTTCTCTTTTTCCTTTTAGTTTAATTCATGCCAAAAGTGATATTTGCATGTTAATTATTTCCATTCTTTACTTACTTGAGAAAATTAAAAAGATATATAAAAATATTTGGTTGAAACAAGGTGTTTTTATTGTTTTTTTTACTTAACATGTACAGCATTTCATTACTAGGTATGTGGCTCTCTTCCATTTGGATTCTTGGTAGTGTGGTGGTGCTGTTGGACTTGACATGTCTGTGTCCTTTACCTTGTTTCTTTATTTTATACAAAATGATTAATTGAGTATACGATAACAAATAATTTTCTTTATTGAATTGAACAAAGTTTCAGAGAAAAGGGAAGTGACTTGATCTTAACATCTGAATATAACACTAGTTTAAGCCTTAGTAGTGAAATTTTCCAATGGTACAGACTAATGATGGAAGTCCATCGACATGAAACAGACCCAAATTCTACCTGTTAAAGAGTGGGAAATTAAGATTTCAAAACTCTAGCGACATCACATATTCACTTAAATTGAATCGTTAACCCAACTGTTCATATTTAGTTCATTCAGTGTCTTCATTTAAGCACATCATTTTAAGTGAATGCGCAAATGTGATTTACCGATTACTCCAAAAATTAATTTTGGGTAGGTTATGCTGGTGTGATTGAATATAAGCTATGAGAACTGTTTTTGAAAAAGCCATGGAGTATTTTGGGGTTATAGCAGATAGCAGGCATACGGTTATAGCAGATAACTGGCACAAGGTTGTAGCAGATAGCAGATAAGTGACACATGGTTGTAGCAGATAGCAGATAACTATCACATGGTTATCGCAGAGAGAAGACGAAGAAGACGATTATTTACTTATTGGCCTCTTATAGCTGTTATTTTTCTGATTTTTTCTCCCAGAGGAGTAAAGGAAATATGGATGGGTTGTTTCAATGGTTAAGGGAACCCATTTTTGAATGTCAATTTGAGAGCGTAACAGACGCTGCACTGACACCATTGGGTTATCTCCGCCACCCACCCCCTTAATTTCCCTGCAAGTGAACCTCACCAGCACAACTTTAAAACGGGAAATCTTTACACACAACACCAGATTTTTACTCAAACAAATGTCACAGATTATGAAGAAAACTTCTGGTTCTGTAACCTTCTTATATTTTTTTCTTTTGATTTCAAGTATTTAACTTATTTTACATATAATTGGGTTCTATGTTGTAACTTTCAGCAGTATGTCAAAGTACAAAAAATATGGATCCTTAAGAAAAGGAGGTGAAGAATAATTACCACTGTTATTGCCTATCAACATTTAAACAGTTCGAGTTAATTTAAATTTATTTTGTTCTTGGCAACTTATTTATACAAGTTCCACCTCTTCAATGGGTGTGGACTTTCTTATTTTTTGCTCTAAAATATCTAAAAAGACTAAGAAAGCGAAGTTCAAAGAATCAAAACCAAAAGAATAGTTTCTCAACTACTTTTGTCATCCTTTTCCTGAATCAAAACATTGTGTCAAGGGTCTAACACGGAAGAATAAAATTGTATATTTCAAATAAAACTGTAATGCTTCCGAAGATAAGATACAAGTGTACACCAAAAATAAAGTACAAAAAAACTACAATTAAGTTCATGATGACCTAACAAAGTGGGAACTCTTTCTGCCTCTTCATGTTTGACAACTTGGACTCCTGAGGCAATTGAAAAATTCCCCTCATCCTGCGGAAATAACCAAGGGTTATACATCATCCATTTTGCACACTTAGCTAAACACACAGTTTCACTAACAGCCAACATCTCAAAACAGAGAAAATAAAGAAAAACAGCATTAAATCGATAATAAAAACTAGACAATCTACTGAAGCTAGCTTTCAAAGAGTATACATATTCCAAGAAGAAAATAAAATCCTCAAAAAATGTCGAGACCAAGTACTCTCATCTAAACATAGATATAGCAATTACATGCTCCTAATGAAACCGGTAGCAAAGACAGGGTACTGAGAAATAATCATGCATAATCTCACATACATGTAACAGTGCAGAAACTCCCCATATATTATTAAAACATGAAAATATGCACACTAACAGATTAATGTTCTTTAATAAATCACTGACCTGATTGCCATATATGTTCATTTAGAAATAGTTGCAGTAAAAAGTTCACCATATAATGCGATCAATTAACTCATCATTCTATGCCTAACACCACAAATGTAACCATAAGAAGCACCTAATATTTTTCCAAATAACGACCTAAATCCCTTATTCAATTAAACCTTCATATCAGATCGTTCCAAATTCCAATATACCACGCCACCACAACACGGTCAACAATACTTCTGAATAGCAACTCAACCAAACAAGCAATCCCAATAAGAAAAATTCAAAATTTACCAAATAAATTGTAACAAAAAAACAGATCAGTCTCCAAGTTTCGACTACAAGATAAAAGACAGAAAATGAGAAACAGAGGAAAACAACTATAAATTAAAACAAATCTGAGAAAGGTATAATTTACCTAACCAGATCCAACGATGATGTTGTTGATTGGAATGAAGATGAGCTTGACAAAAAAACCGACGAATCCCATCACAACAAAGCCAATCGCGGTACGCACAGCAACCTTAGAGAATTCTGAAATACCCAAACCATCCAATAAATCAAGATCCACAGAACATAGATTCAATCTTATTTAAAAAAAAAAAAATTAAAAAAAATGAGGAATCAAGGAAAACGATGGAGGAATGTTAGGGTTAGGGTTGCACCTTTACGATCGGGTTTGTGGCATCGCTTGACGAGTCTGACACTGTCCTTGGAGAATTCTCTGAGAGGATCGAAGACGGAATCAATGGCGTCCATTCTCTCTCTTTTTCTTCTACCTTTCGATCTGAATTCAGAAATGAACAAATACGAATGCTGAGTGATGAACGTTGAATTTTATAGAACTAAGAAGGTTAATAAAATTATTTCACAAAATAAAAAAAAATGGAATATACGTGTACTGAGCCAATAGCATGGTGCCACGCTGGATCTTGCTATGTCAATTTGGAACTCTATATTGCCCATGTCATAAAAAAACACATAAATTTAAAAATATTAATTCAAAATATACAACAATAGTTTTAATGATCATTAAAAACAAATAAAAACACAGATATTGAATTGATTTTAGATTATAACTTAATTTAATTTTTTGCAAGCTTTAAATTAATTTCATTTGTTGATATTATTATAAAAGCTTATTTGTATATTGTTAGTATAAATAAATTTATTACCCAATTCAATAATTTTAGTGCACAAAATAATTATAATTAAATATTCATATAATTAAGTTAAATTATTATTATTATTTATACTATTATATTAAAAAAATACACTATTCACATTATTTAATTAATTTATTATTTATATTATTGTGTAAAATAACATAATTTTTTAACCAACTTTAATATATTTGTACTAGATAATTATGCTTTATGAAATTATATTAATTTATTATTTATTAAAATGGATGACCTATAATTTCTTTAAAACTTCGTCAACTAAAAAACAGCTACATAATTTCTTAATTTTACTTTCATAAAACTATATTCAATTACAAGACATAACATTAAAAAAAATCATTACATAAAAACTAATTATAAAAATTAAATAATTAATTAATATATTAATTAAATTAAATATCACTTTATAAATTAAAAATTATTGATATTTAAAGTAATTTCTATTATTAATACAAATTTATAGAATAATTTCTAAATTAGTATGTAATTATTAACTACTAATGTTTTAGCTACTAAATATTTTATATTATAAATTAGTCTTTAATAGTTTTTTAAAGACTAATTTAAAATCTAAAATATTACTAGCTAAACTCTTGGTAGCTAATTTAGATAATAATTTATAAATTTTTATTAATAATATAAATTATTTTGAATATCAATAATTTTTTAGTTTCTAAAATATTTAGCCAATGACTAATTGTTTTTTGTCTTTAAAATTAAGTTCTATTCAATGATTGTCTGGTAGTGTTAAGTTGTGTCGTCACATGAAAAGAAAAACCTAAATTTTTTTAAAAAAAAAAAAAAACACAAAAGCATGGGTCATGAAAAAAAAATTGGAAGGATACAATGAATATTAATATGACATGACACGCATGATCTAAAGTTTTACATGGATGAAATTTTGAATTCTTATGTGATATTTCAATTATATAGATTCATATTGGATAATATATGGTTGTTTTTAAAACTTTTTTGAGAGGAACTTAGGACTTCACTCTTAAGAAGATACATGACTAAGAGATTATTGTAGTAGAAGATGAAATTATATATTATTATTGTTTTTCAATTCGGGTAATATTTCTTGATCTTGAATCGTTATACTTTTTATTATCTAATGTATTTCGAATAGCAATATAAGAAAAAATATTTACTTACCCACAATTACATTAACAATTAATTTTTTTATTTTCCTATTTAATTGTATTGGATGTTAGTTATCGAGTAACGTAAAGAACAGGTATAATATTTTGATAAACGACACGCTAAGTAAACGGTGCATATGACTTTATTTTTATAAGAAAAAACGGCAAAATAAAATTTAATAAGTCAGGACAAATGAGGTGACGGTTTTTAATAAAAGAAAAGAGTGATGATTTTCTGACACTCCAAAAAAATAAATACAATTACTTAATAACTCAACAAATTATTTTTTTGTTATATTTATTTATTTATAATTTAAAATAATATTATATTGCTATAAATGAATTTTTTTTTAGTGTTGAGGATGTGAAACAATCTTTTTCCAAAAAAGAGAAACTAAATTGTGGGATTCATTTTATGAAAAGAGGACAATCTTGTGTAAAAGATTACTTTGACACCAAAAAAGTAAATCACATGTACTCGACAATCTATTATAATAATATATTAGTATTTTAAATTAAGAAATAAATTAAACATATTACAATATTAATTTATTGGTTTGTTGGGTTCATATTTCTTATTATTTGTGGTGTCAATCTATCACCATCAAAATCTTATTATGACATTTTCATTTTTTTTTGGGTAATGATACCTTGACACTAGTTCTATTCACTCAACATCCATAAAAATTATTATTTTTTTATAATACAATATTTTATTTTAAACAATATTATAATATAATAAAAACTATTTTTTATTTTTAAAATTAGTTTTTATTTAATGATTTTCTTATAATAAATATGTCAAATTCAATGTGAAACAAATGAGATACAAATGCAAACTTAATATAAACTTGGCATGACTTCGTTCATCCAAATTAAATAAACAAATAACGAAGTTAATGAGAATGTTATTTTAAGGTAGTTTGATTAGAAAGTGAAAGAAAATGAAAAATGTATATTCAATATTTCAATTATGTAGATTCATATTCGATAATATATGATTGTTTTTTAGACATGCTTTTTGAGAGAAACAAGATGTACATGACTAAGAGATTGTAGGACAAAATGAAACTATATATTTGTATTGATTTTTCAATTTGGATAGTATTTTTTGATCTTGAATTGTTATGCTTTTTTATTATCTAATATTACTACAAGAAAATCATTAAATGGAAACTAATTCTAGAAATCAAAATAATTAGTTACTATTTGATTAAATTAGAGACTATTTTATAAAGTAAAATAACTATTGGTATTTATAATAGTTTCCATTATTAATACAAATTTATAAAATGGTTTATAAATTGGTATTTAACCATTACCTACCAAAGTTTTAGCTATTTACTACTTTATATTATAAATTAGTCTCTATTAGTCTTTTAGAGTCTGAATTAGAATCTAAAAAATCAGTCGCTAAAACTTAGGTAGCTAATTTAGATACAAATACATAAACCATTTTATAAATTTTTACTGATAATAGAAATCACTTGATATATGAATAATTTTGTAGTCTCTAAATTAGTATTTAACTTAGTTAATATAGTGACTAATTATTTTTCTTCTTCTAAATTTAGTTACTATTTAATAATTTTCTTGTAGTATATATTAATGATTAGGATTATAAGTGTGAGTTTTTCCACATTGATGAGTATGAATAAGCTTGAAGAACAATATATAAAAAAAATATTCAATTACCCATTAATTTTTTTATTATCTTTTTTCTCTTATTTAATTGTATTGGATTTTAGTTATCGAGTAACGTATAGAACAAGCATAATATTTATATTACCGACACGTTAAAGTAAATGGTGCATATGACTTTAATTTTTTTTAAGAAGAAACGACAAAACAAAATTTAATAAAATTTAATAAGTCATGACAATAAGGTGACGGTTTTTAATAAAACAAAAGAGTGATTATTTTCGACTCTCCAAAAATTAAATACACATCCTTAATAATTCAATAATTATTCTTTTCAGTTATATTTATTTTATTTTTAATTAAAATAATATTATATTATTATAAATGAAATTCTTTTAGTGTTGAGCTTGTGAAACAATTTTTTTCCAAAAGAAAAATTAAATTGTGAGCTTTGATTTTATGAAAGGAGGAAAGATTCCACAAAAAATCATTTTAATTTAGTAGTTTTCTTGTAATGAATATGTATATGTGTTTAGAATTTAATATAAACTTGACATGAGTTCTATTTAGAGCGAGAAAGATTAAAAAAATAAAAATGGTATAATAAGATTATATATTTATGATTCATCGATGACATAAGGAATGTAAGCTCAACAAACCTTTCTTGAGATAAACCTTAAATGACTCTGATATATATTTTCTTGAGATAAACCTTATATGACTGTGATATATATTTTCTTGAGATAAATCTTAGATAACTCTGATATATATTAAGAAGTGAATTTTAAGTTTAACAACTTTATAAAATCGACTTATAAGATAAAATTTAGATCCGGTTAATAAGGAAGTATTTTTGAGGTAGGTTGAAGAGAGAGTGAAGGAAAATGAAGAATGCATTTGAAACACATAACAGTCATTCACTTAGAAATTCATGGCACATGGACTACATCACTAAAAGTCAAAGCACTGAAAACACAGATAAACTGAAAAGAAAAACACAGAACAAACACAAACACAAACACACTGATACTAGGAACAATACATGGAAACAAAATCCTTATTAATGCCAAGTGCCAAGACCGATCCAACCATCAACCTCTAACTGCTTCATGGATCACTCCTCTCACTCACATTCGGAGTTGCACGGTGGCGATTGTTGTTCAGCCACACCACGAAGATCTTCCGGCTTATTCCCATGTCAGTGCAGAAACGTTGAATATCCTCTCTGTTACCCTTGTGAGGTTTCCACCCCAATATCTCAGCAAACCTCGTCATTTGCTTCTTCTGGTCGCGCGAGAACCTCGTCCTCCTCCTCCTCAGTGGCCTCACCAGCTGCAGTGGCTCTGGGTTGTTGCTACGCTCCGGGCGAAACGTCTCTGAAACAGGAACTATATCCAGAGCACGACCATTCCCTGCTTCAGTTCGGCGCTCTCTTTTCAAAGTAGGGCGTTTGCGGTGAAAGTTGCGGTGACAACCACAGCATGCACAGAGGAAAGAGTTCTGCGACCTTGCTTTCTGATACTCGTTGCAGCCATCGTAGGAAGCTCCTCCTACGGCCACTGCATGGTTGCGGCAACACTCCTCGTACCCAAACTGTACTTCCAAGTGAGAGGCTCGGAGTTGGGTGGTGTAAGCACTGGTGTTGACGCTTGACATGGTGATGGTGTTTTGGGATTTGGGGTGTGAAGAGATGAAAGGGTAAGGTATAGGTTGATGTATGAATGGTGATTTGTGTTCATGCTTTTATAGAGAAGAAGAGAAGGTGGGATGTGACACGTAATCTCAATAAGGGTTACATGTGTATCCTAGTGATTGAGTAATGATATTTTGACAACATGCTTCAATATTCAACGAGTGATCGATGATATAAAGAAAGGTTATTTTCGTTATTTCATAAACGGATACAAGTTTTAGGTAAAAATTGAGGTTGTAGACTGGTGCAAGTTGTCAATATATTATTTTTTAATGTGTTTTGATCATGTTTTTTAAACAAATCCTTCAAACCATCATTTTATTTTCCGGGTTAAACGCGAAGCATTAATTAGGTTATTTAATTTTTTTCATTAATAGTTTAATTGAGATCTTTGTTTTTTTTAATGAACTTCAACGTATTTTATCAACTACGTTTTTTAGGATTGACTACAGACAACTTTTTAAGTTTATTTCGTCATGCTTAAAACAATTCATAATGTTCTTACAAGGTCTAAAAACAATGAATTTCTTTTTCTCTTAACTTCTTGGCTTCATGATCTTTTGATTCGAGCTTAGACTTTCAACTACATTGTTTACTAGTTTGGACTTGGACGGATTCTGGTTTAGTCAACTTGGACTCTTGACTTTTAGACTCAGGGTCAGCTCTCAGGCGGATGTGTGTACCTATAAGGAGCTCCGATGATAAAGTCATAATCGATTTTGGTTAATTATAAGATAAAATTCACTCTACTCACTTATTGAACTTTAGACCCAATTGGACTTTTACTATTTGTACCTTATCACTACAAGAAAATCATGAAATAGAAACCAATTTTTAGAGACCAAAATAATTAGTTACAATAGGAACTAAAATAGAGATCATTTTAGAAACTAAACAAAAAAATTGGTTTCTAAATTACTTTCTATTATTTTATATTATTGTTAAATAGTTTCTAAATTGGTATCTAATTAGCAACTAATGTTTTAACTACCAATTAATTGGTAGCAAAAACTTTGGTTGCTAATTATATACCAATTTAGAGACTATTTAACAATAATAGAAAATAATAGAAACTAATTTAGAAACCAATTTTTTTTGTTAGTTTCTAAAATGGTCTCTAATTTAGTTACTATTGCAACTAATTATTTTGGTTTCTACAAATTGGTTTTTATTTCATGATTTTCTTTTAGTGTATATTTCTTAAACATATTGTACATATTTAGATCTATTTAATGAATTTTGCTATAATATTTTATTATTTAATTATTTATTCATTTTTGTTTAGTTTTTCATCTTATTATCGACCTTTCAACCTTTTGCTCATTCGACCTGAACAATATACATATAACTATACATAATCATACATATATTCAACCTAAACAATATACATATAACTATACATAATCACACATATATGTATGTGTAAGTGCAACTCAATTCTAAAGCTTTAATGGCACACTATCGGTTAGGCAACTTCTTACCTCTGAAGTTGGATTGCATCATGACTTTTTGGAGACTAGAATTAGTTTCTATAATTTAGCTACCAAAATTTTAGCTACTTATTACTTTATATTCTAAATTAATCTCTAAATTAGCTACCAATTTTTTTTTTTAGTTTATAAAATGGTCTCTAATTTGTTCAAATAAAAACTAATTATGTTGGTCTTTAAAATTAGTTTTCATTTAATGATTTCTTATGGTGTAAGTAGTATAAGTTTATAATGTGTTTCGTTTATTAAACAAGTCTTCTAGAAGTAAGTTAGGACTTCTCTAACCTTTTATATTTATAAGTTTTCTTGGGAAACACAAAAAAAAAAGAGAAACTAAATTAGGCTACTTAAGAAGAATTAATAATTCTAAAATAAAAAGTTATATTGTACATGTGTATGTAATTGACTTTTGTAAACTGTACTGACTAGGTCGAAAGGTCAAAAGGCTGTAAGACTCTCAGAATATTGAAAGTTAAAATATAAATAAATAATAGAATAAAATAGCATTGTATCAAAGTTCAATAAATAGACAAAAAACAGTTGAAATATACTTAGTAACTATAATGTGTGAAAAGTAAAAGTCCAATCAAGTTAAAATATAAAATAGGTGATTTGTTTAATAGGTAAGTAGAATGTTTTTTTTTATCTGATAATCAAACAAACCAATTATAACTTTACCATCGGAGCCCCTTACAGGTACACTCACTCTGGATCTAGAAGCTGAGAGCTGACCCAGATCCAATAGCTGAGAGCTGACCCAGATCCAATAGCTGAGTGATAGTCCATATCTAATAGCCAAAAATAAGTCCAAACCCACATAACATAATCCAAGTTAGCTGATCCACAGAAAGTCCAAGTCATTAGTGAGAAGCTGAAAAACCGAGAGGAGAAGTAGAAGATAATTGTTTCTAAGACTCCCACTACAAGAAAATCATGAAATAGAAACCAATTTTATAGACAAAAATAATTAGTTGTTATAATGACTAAATTAGAGACTAAAAATATTTTTAGTTTCTAAATTAATTTTTATTATTGTTAAATGGTTTCTAAATTAGTATCTAATTAGTAACCAAAGTTTTTGCTACCAATTTTAGAATATAAATAATTGGTATAGCTAATTAGATATCAATTTATAAACTATTTAACAATAATAAAATATTTAAAAACTATTTTTTTAGTTTTTAAAATGGTATCTAATTTAGTCACTATAACAACTAATTATTTTTTATCTATAAAATTAGTTTCTATTTCATGATTTTCTTGTAGTTTATCTAAACAATTTTTGTAAGACTTTAGTATAATGAATTGTTTTACATTGAAAAATACTTGCTTTTGTGTAATAAAAAAATAAATAAAAACTTAATCTCTCATGCTTATTCACCTTCTTTTAAGTGAGGGATTCTAGCGTTGAAGTTGTAGATGAGAGTTTAAGTCAAAGAGAAACGGTTTCAAATAGGACTAAATGACAAATATATATTTAAAAAAAGTTATTTAATTAATTAAATAGTTAATATTAAATATTATATGATGAGTTGAATGAGTTATACATATTAATGAGCAATTATGATATTAATTAGTCTGTTTGTCAATATGTTTTGTTATCAGATATATTTCGAAAATCTTATTTATTTTGACACGGAAGCATAGGATTGAATTTTACTAATTTTTTTTATATTGATATTAAAAATATTAATTTAGCTTTTATCAAATTTTATCACAACAAGAAAATCATTAAATAAAAATTAATTTTAAAGACAAAAAATAGTTAATATTGATTAAATTAGATATTATTTTAGAAATTACAAAAATTATTCATATATAGTATTTTTTATTATTAATGAAATTTATAAATTAATTTCTAAACTCGTATCAATTGGTCATAATTTAAAAATTAAATTATAAATTTTATTAATAATAAAAACTATTTTATATATTATAGTTTAGAAACTAGTTTTTAAATTCATGATATCTAATTAATTTTAAAAGTATATTATACATTTTTATTAATAATAAAAATTAATTTAGATATCAATAATTTTTTAATTTATAAAATAATATTTAATTTAATTAATATAGTAATTAATTAGTCTAAAATTAATTGATATTTAATAATTTTCTTGTTGTATACATGTACTATTCACTGATTTTACTAATAATTATTTTTATTATGATTGAAAATTATCATATCTTATTAATTTTTTCAATTATATTTGTTTCACTTATATTACTAAGAATCTGACATTTTTTTAAGAGAATTAGTCTCAATTCTACTTGAACCAAGTAAACAATTAAGTTTAGATAATAAACTAAACGCTGAAAAGAAATATTACAAGTATACTATGAATATACTATTATTTTCAACTATTAAAATTACTTATTTTTTTTATGTACAATTGATTTGAAAAAATGTAATATTCCATTCGGTCTTGAATATAAATAATAAAAAAAATAATGTATTTTAGTTTAAAATACAAAAATATTAATTATATTATCTTATTTAATGATATATTATCCCCAAAAATATGTTTTATGAAATTAAAATATTAATTTTTTTTATATCAAATTATAATGAAAAATAATTGAAGGATGGATATTTTTTTTAAATGAAATTAATAAAGCTAAATAGCTTTTAAATTTGCATAAATTAACTTTTTTAGTAGTTTTTGAAACCCTAAAGCAATGTCATATAAATATCTGATATTGAAATATATTGGTATACATACACTTTCGTTGACTTCTCTTTTTCGAATGTTATTTGTATTAATTAATTTTGGAAAATTTCACTTCTCATTTAATAAATATTTTTTATTTAGTAGCTATACCCATTAGAATTGTTATTTTTCAATAAATTTTAATCAATATAAGGGAGAATTTTGGAATAAGAGTGATATTAACTTGAACTTAAGGATAATTAACAAAATTTAGAAGTGAGACTCCTTAAAATTGATGGGTATAGAAAAAAATAGTTCCTATTTATCTTTAATAAAGAAAATCTTAGAAAAAAAAATCCTATATATCATTTTCTAATAAAAATAAACTTATAGATTTTCTTATTAATATATATGATCATTAATTGATATTTAATGTAACAGCTATTTTAATTAAATTATATTTTGTTCTCATGTGTTGCCATAACTTCTGTAATTAATAATTATATCACATTAACCAATCTCACTAAAAAGTCAGAGTTGAAAGTTTAATTGGCATTTATGATTTATAATAGTAAAGTGTTATTTCTTCCGCTTTTTAAGTGTTATTTCTTTGACTTTTTTGTTTTTATTTATTTCTCATTCAGATAGTTCAAATAATATTAATTACGCTTTTATTTATTACACTATATCTTTATTATTAGGTGATATGCATCTGTATTTTTTAATTTTTAATTTTACTATTATTATACCTATATTTATTTAAATATAAATTCATGTGTATTTGTATGTATGAGAAATATGTTATTGGGTTTGAAGAGGTTTGGAAGGACAAAGATAAAATAAGAGAGAAAAAATAAAAAAACTATTCTACATAATAGTTTTAAATAGTAGAATAACGTGTCAATCTCTCCACTTTCCTCAGGTGAGAACAAATAAAATAAAATTTAAAAAATTAAAAATTTGTTTATTTAATAAAGAAGAATATAAGTTTAAAAGAGAAAAGTAATAATCAATCTCTCCACTCTCTTGTCAGGTGACAACAAAATAAAATTAACGTATCAATTTATCCACTCTCTTGTCAGTTAAGTGAGAACAAATAACATAAAATTTTAAAATTAAAAAACAGTTTTATTAATTTATAAAATTATAAAATATTTAAATAACCAAAATAAATCAATAAAACAAAATATTAAGTAATGATAAAATAAATTAGAGAAGTAGGGGATCCCCTTTATATATATATGTATTTATTATTATTTTTTTATTTAATCGTCACTATATCTTTATTATTATGTTTGGTTGGATGAAAATAATAAAATAAAGTGTGATAAAAAGAGAAGAAAAGAAAAAGAGATGAAACACAATAAAAATGTTGTTGTTAATTAAAAAATATGCAAAAAGTAAAGAAATATTATCATTTTAAAAAATCATAAACAAATAAATAAAATCAAGTAACTTTTATATCTAAGAAGAAAATAAACTCTATTAAACTATTATTTATAAACTATTAAACTCTATGTGCTTTTTAATAGAGGTGGAGAAAGAAAATGATAAAATAAGAAAACTTATTTATTTTTTTTGCAAAATATTTTTAAAAGAAAAATGAAAAGAGATGGAAAAATTAACCTATAATTTTCTCTTGTAGTGTGCGGTGAGATGAAAAAAAAAATCATAAAAAAAAAGAATATAAAAGAAGATAGAGAAATTGATAGAAAAATAATAAATAAATGTATAAATAGAATAGAGACTTAAATAAATAAATGTATAATTGATATTAATAGAAACGGATAATGTGATTTTTCATCACATTATGTTGTGTTCATTTGTCTTGTTTTAAGTATTGTAGGTTTTTTTGGAGAAACGTAATCAATTTTTATTTTAATAAAATGTTTATAAGATTTTCCGTTTTTATCCTTTTTAGTTTTCATATTATAACAAATACATATATAAACTAATTAAGCGTCTAATGAAGGAAAAAAATATAAATGATAAAAAAATAATCAATATTATCTTAAAATTTAAAAATAATAGTTCATGATTTATTAAATACTACAACGTATCCAATTAGGGCTAAAAAGTCAAACTTGAAATTGGAATAAAACGATCGTTCATTCAATTCGCAAGGTTAATGAGTGCAATGTTTTATTATTATAGTGCCATCGTTGCAATTGCTTTTATATATTATAAAAAAATTATTAAATAATAATTAAATTTATTGATAAATTTAATTAGTTCTTATATTTACTAAATTAGATATTAATTTAAAGATTAAGAAATTATTAATAAACTGATTTTTATCATTAGTAAAATTCTATAAAATTATTTTTGAATTGATATCTAAATTAGTTATTTGAGTTTTAACTTTAGATTTTAAATTAGTATCTAAAAGATTAATAAACATTAATAGTTTAGAATATAAAATATTAAGCAACTAAAATCTTGATACCTAATGAATACATATCAAATTAAAAATTATTTTATAATTTTATATTAATGATAGAAAATACTTTATATACTAATAATTTTTTAATTTAGTTTATAAAATAGTCTCTAATTCATCTAATTTAGTGAATACTTAAATATTTTAGTTTTTAAAATTATTTTTTTTTCTAATATATATAGAGAGGATGTGTATACTGGTTTTCCCTTTTGACCAATTTTAAAGGTTATAACACAGTTGATTTGTTATTATTGAGGTTTTCACTACAAGAAATAACTAGAAATACAGTGTGACCCTAAACTATGAAATACTAAACTAGAAGAATCCTTCATTCTAAGGATGTAGAACAAATTGAGAGCAGTAACAGTGAAAGGAAAATTGTGGGAAGGATTGTTGTGGAAATATGAGCTGTGTTGGGGAGTGTAGGGTATGCATCAGGAGATGGCATCACACACTCATCGCCATTGAATGAAATTTTTCTAGGAAAACTCCATCCTTCCTTGAACCTGAACTCTCCTCGATCTTTGTGCAGTAACACCTCTGTTTGCACATGCCCATTCTCTCCATGTGTCAGCAACATGTCATTGTAGTAAGGTAGCCCCCAAAACATCCCTATGTCACCTGAAATCCATACACCATCAAAATACTCATAACTTATCTAGAATTGTATTTGACATCGATACTTAATATCGATACGTGTCTAACAAGTATTATACTAGATAAATACGTAATTTAAGAGAAGTGTATGAGCAAGTGTTTTTCATTTGACTGTATGTGGTTCTTAGATTGAGGTGTGATACTCTTACAGTATTATTAATGGTGACATTAATGCAGTAAAACTTACTGAAATTTGCATAAACTGATAGGGTTTGGAAGTTGAAACTGAAGACTTGGGTTACGCTTCGGAAGTTAGGGTGAACCGCCACCAAATTCCACTGGGAATAGTTTTTGACAAAGTTCATGTTTGTGATTGTGATCTTGACCCGCCAATGCTCTTTATAACTTTGCTTCACATGCCAGTGAATGCTAATGGGGCACATGTGATGTGAACACCTGATCACTGCCGCTGATGCTTCTCCGCGATTTCTTTGTGGTACTTGCAACGCTGAAGTCTTATCAGAACTGCAAATAGATTATTGGTTATTCTATGAAAGAAGCTTTGAAGCATAAATTAAGTGAAGATGAGAAGAATTACTCGACGCAATTAGTAGCTCCTGGTAGTCCTTGGCAATTACAGCTGCATGTGGGACAAGGAACAATGGTACTGTTGTAGAATGCAGACAAAGAGACACAACATGTTGGAGTAGGTGATGCTAGAAACTGGGAGTAAATACAAGTCACATTCCAAGTCTCTGCAAGTAATCCACCAAAAAAAATATACATATGACAGAAACAACTTATCAGACAGAAGAATGCATATATAACGCACATAATTCCAACAAAATAACTGTTACTGTCACGTGAGATAAAACAAGAGCAGAAAAGATTGATGTGTATAGAATAATTTTGACCATGTTATCATATACATAAGTAGAGTTATTAATGATCCTTAGGTAACTTTGTGAGGCATAAAAGTGATATTAAGAAGCAGTACTGACCCAAGACTTGTTGCCATCTGTGTCCATCTTTGGTAAACTTGGTTGGGGGGACTTGAAAGGGTGTCCCACAGCTATAGCCAGGAACTCCAAGGGTGAAATTTTCAGGCATGCTAAAACTGCCACCTGAATCGGAGACTGAAGCTTTGATATAATTCATCTGGAAGGTGGCGCCACCTTTGGAATGATCTTGTTTTAGGGATGTTAGGACCCCACCTTTGCAGCAAATTGCAGTCTGCATGTTGTAGGGGGTTCCAGGCATGAGATCAATGATAACAGGCTCCTTCTGGCAACAGTGTGGTTTCTGTTGTCCTCTAAATCTTGTGCAATTCCCTTGCTCCTTTGCCTCTGCTCCCAACATTGCCCAAATCACCTCATCACCTTTCCATGCCCAACCCAGATTCCAACCGGGTTCCTCCACGTGACGAAATAGTTGGAAGTTGTTCAGTGATACCCTCACCTACCAAGTAAACCAAACACACCATAAATCGCACTTGTTACCATGCATGCTATTGCAGTTCAGGATTTATAGGAAACTATATGTAATGAACTTTAAGTCTAATTCAATCTCATAAAACTGTTTTATAAAGTCAGATTTACATCTATTAGTTAATGTGTGTCTCCAACACATCCTCACATTGAGTTTATCAATTCGCGTTGTATAAATCCAACAAATAATTACTAGATTAAGTTTTATAAATTGAGTTTTATGCACACTTATATATCTTAATCTTGATTCGATGTGAAATTTAGAAACTGTTACATACACTTGACCAGCAACCCAGATAGACGAGACTGTTCAGACAGAATGAACTAATAGAATGGCCTCATATATTGCCAAAGAAATGCACTATGCTTAGCTGACGTGGCATGAAGTGATTGGAAGTATACAAGAGACCGAACATAACCCTAAAAAACAAACAAACAAAGCGTACGCATCTCACTGTTTCCTTAAGAATATCGAAATTCCGCAGACATTCTGACTAAGTCACTTTGATATCTTCTTAGACGGCGATGATGAAGAGCCCATAAAAAGGGTAAATCAGAACAGAATACGTAAGTTAGAAAAATAAAAAGTAGAAATGGTTACGTCGACTGAATTCCCGTTGTCGGAGAAATAATCCCATGTAATGGTGATGTTGCCAAGAGGATCCAACGAGTCGAATCCATCTGCATTCCCAGTGAAAGAGATATGAATGGTGACAATAGAAATGAAAAATTAGAAACAAAAAAAGAAGGTTTAAGGTGGTTACAAGAGGGTACGAGGAAGAAGAAGAAGATGAAGATGAAAATGGTAGCCATTATTCAGTGCTTCTAAGTCTTCACCAAACTCACCATATAACACTATTTCTAGTAATGGAAACGCATGCTCATTCTTTCTCTCTCTCTCTTAACCTAAACCATATGCTATATATATTCATCAACATATCAACATGCATTGAAAGGGACATCATATGTATATATATTTAAGATAAGTTATAACTTCTTCATAAATTTCAGATGTGTTATTTTCTATTGTAACCACTTGTGTTTTTGTATATTAAAAATAGTATGGAAATAATGTACAAGTGATAATTAAATTTAATGTATATTTAACTTTAATTTATTTAAAGTTATGTTCAGAATTTATGTGATGAAAAGGTGGATGTATAAATGTAAAAGGATAAGAATAGTTATATATTAGTGAGTGAAAATAATTTGATTGTGGACCTCAAATTTATTGGGCTATTGTGAGGCTTTAACCAATGCCTTATAGGGAATTTCTTCCTGTACCTCCATGTCTTCTTTCTCACCTCATAGAAGTGAAATTACAATTTTAATCTCTTCTTATCATTTGAAAATATGGAGAAAACATGCAAGGTTTTCAAATTTCTTTGATGCATTCATAACTTAAACACCATTTTGTTTTGGTTTTGGATAGGATTTGAGCCTTAAGGTGGTGATTAAATTCCTATTGAACTAAATAATAAAACTTTGATAACGTTAAGATTATTAAAAAAAATTATGTACTAAACCAAATAGATATAAACTGTGTTCAATTGTATTTATATTATTTTACTTTTTAAAAATTGAATTCTATTTGTATTTATATTATTTTACTAGATAATTTATTTTTTAATTTTAAATATTATTATTTATTATAATGTGGTATAAGTATATGTTTTCAAAGGTGTGAAATAAATCTTTTACTTTCCCCACATTTGTCTTAGTTTTTGTTATTGGAGGTAAAAGTTCAAAACGTTTTTGGCATGTATTGCAAGAAACAAGAAATGTAGAAGAGAAGAAAATTATCGTCGAAGAAACAAATATTTTATTTTATTTTATCTTATCTTATTTTATTTTATTTTATCTTATTTTATTTTATTTTACACTTGCACGAGACCTAAATATACTTATGTATATGGTGTTGAGTAAGAAAATTATTTTCATCAATCATAATCATAAGTATTCTCATGATAATTGGGTCCAATTTGAGGAACAAAGATCCATCTTAAGGACTTTTTTCAATTCAGGTAAAATTCACACACTTGAAATATTTTTCTTAACCTAGTTTTTTCACAAAATATAGCATTCTCAACATTTTTTATTTATTTTTACTTTAAAATTTAAAGAGAAGTTAATGTAAATATTATCTGTTCACATACGCGATAAATTTGTTATGATTTATAACAAATTATATTTAAAATGATATGATAGATATTACATCAAAATTTCAAATCTATTTTAAAAATAATAACCAATTAATTTAAATTTATATTATTTTATTCTATGCAAAATAAGGAAATTGACAGGAAGAAATATTTTGTTAGGGTTCTTAATATAATGTTGATTTATTTTTGGAAAGAGAGAGAGAGATAGGGCAGTGGGTGTTGCCACATATAAAATGCCCAAACCAAAACCAAAGCTTTCCTTCTCTTGTGTTGTGCTCTTCAGAGTCGGCTTCTTCTTCCCTTCATTCCGTGATTCCTCCCTCCTTTTTTCTTGGTAAAGCTTTCATCTTTCTTCTTCCTCTTCGTTTTCCCATCTCATCACTTTCTGCATCACACACCCCACATGCCAATCACGATCTGTTTTCCTTCCACTTCTCCTCCTGCATCACCTACACTTTTCTCGGTTTCTGGGTACAGCTGTAACCTTTCTCTGCATATATCTGAAACCCTTTTCAGTTTAGCTTCAGCCCTTTCGGTTTGTTTAACTGGGTTTTTTTCTTTTCTTCATGGTTGATTGAATTTGTGTGCTTTTCGTTTATTCGTTTATAATTGTTCTTTCATCTTCTGCGGTTTCTTTGTTGAAGTTTTTTTAGTTTTGGTGTTGGATACTACTTAAAGGAAATCCACAAATCTTGTTACTGTGTATCTTGGAGCATGTTGCTTTTGCATTGTCTTCGACGTGATTTTACCCTAATTGTCGATCCCAGATGTGGAACCCAACATGCACTCAGTTAATTACAATCTTCAGTAGAAAAAAATTATTATGCCTTTTCAATGTTTCTTGTCCTCATTTTTTCATGTTTTTCGGATTTTCGTTCTCATGCTTTGAGAAAAAGGCTCTTCTGCAGGACCACTGTTACAATATGAATTTTATGTTAACATAATGGTAGCTTTAGGCTGTTTTTTACTTAACTAAAGATGTTTTGGATGTGTTATTTCCTTTACCTTTTGTCTTCATTGAATGGGGTGATTTTATTTTATTTTATTCGTTTGATGAAGTTAGGGAGGGAAGTGGGAAGAATTGGCGGAACTATGTTTGTCTAAACTGTTTTTTGCCTTAGGTTTGAGAGTTTAATGAATTTTGGTATGTTTGCAGTTAATGTGAAGCTGAATCGATATTTACTTTCGGAGGTCATACACAGTACTTTCCCTCTAATTACCCATGTTTTTAGTTCTTTGATATCTAGTTAATTGTATTTCAATGCGTGTATTTTAAGCCCAGGTGCAGTAACTGAATACCTATTTAATGTATCTGTAACCCTTTCTCGTCTTAGTTTGGAAAAACATTATTTTTAAAAAATATGCCTCTTTCTGAGAGGCCAGTGGTTGCCTTTTTCATCTTTGTACAGTGCAAACTTGCCAATAAGCTACTTCTTTTCTGTTCAGTGTTGTATGTCTCACTTCTACCACCTTCATGAAAACAAAGCTCAGTGTGTTGTGTTTTTGTTCTTTTTTCACTGTAAGATGGCTACTTTCCCATTATAAAATATTTCGATTGCCTTCTGTTGGCAATGTTGTTAACTGGTGATGCCAAATTGCATAGGCTGCAATGACATGTTTATATGGCTGAATTTTGGCCTTACTTCTTAGATAATGCTGCTTGGAGGAGCAATAGTTGTTTAGGTCTACTCTGAAACAGTTTTTGGCTTGTTTTAAATTCTGTGGTGTATTAGCTAAAAGTTTTTAACAGAGTGCTCATCTTTGGTGTTCTATTAATCCGTTCATTGCTGCATCAAGAGAGTTGCTGTATCTAATATGCTTTGAGATTGGGCATCCTTGTTGCATTATTGGCCTTTTTTTCCCTTCACTTCGTAGTTGTAGTCCACTTTCTCTTAAAGAAAATATCTCATTCTATTAAAATAATGATTTAGATGTTTGTTTAATTGAAGTCAAGGGACTGGGAATTGTCTAACTGAGTTTTTATTTGAATGCAGGTTGCGGTGTTAAATTTGAGGGGAGACATATTTCTTTGTTCTGAAAGGCCACCATTATGGCTGTACATACAAAATTCCGTCTTATTACTTACTCACAAGAGATTGTAGATGGACAACCTATTTTTGTCTCTTCAAACTGTCTTCCGACGAAGGCTTTGAAATATGAACCTGCAGGTCATTCTTTCCATTCTGCTGCACTTAAACTTCGTGGTGTTCAGGAAGAGAAGAATGAGGCTGATGACAAAAAGGTGGTTGATGATAAGGAACAAACGTACCTTCCATCTGATTCTTATAGCAGCAAAAGCAAAAAGAAATCTGGTACTGGGGACAAGCAACAAGATCACTATGCATTATTGGGTCTGGGTCATCTAAGGTATCTGGCTACTGAGGATCAAATCCGTAAAAGCTATCGTGAAACTGCCTTGAGGTTTCATCCTGACAAGCAGGCTGCCCTTCTTTTGGCTGAGGAAACTGAAGCTGCGAAACAAGCAAAGAAGGATGAAATAGAAAGTCACTTCAAGGCAATCCAGGAAGCATATGAAGTGCTGACTGATTCTGTGAAGAGAAGGATTTATGATTCCACAGATGAGTTTGATGACGAGATTCCCACTGATTGTGCTCCACAAGATTTCTTTAAGGTGTTTGGTCCTGCTTTTATGAGGAACGGACGATGGTCGGTTAATCAACCTATTCCTACACTAGGTGATGATAATACTCCATTAAAAGAAGTTGATAATTTCTACAATTTTTGGTACTCCTTTAAAAGTTGGAGGGAGTTTCCACATGCTGATGAGTTTGATCTCGAGCAAGCTGAATCTCGAGACCACAAGAGGTGGATGGAGAGGCAGAATGCAAAACTGACAGAAAAAGCTAGGAAGGAGGACTATGCACGGATTCGTACTCTTGTTGATAATGCTTACAAGAGGGACCCCAGAATATCTAGAAGAAAGGAAGAAGAAAAAGCTCAGAAACAAAGGAAAAAGGAGGCTAAGTTCCTGGCAAAGAAATTGCAGGAAGAAGAAGCAGCCAGAATTGCAGAGGAGGAGAAGCAGAGAAAAGAGGAGGAAGAGAGACAAGCTGCAGAAGCTGCCTTACAACAGAAGAAGGTCAAAGAGAAAGAGAAAAAGCTGTTGCGAAAGGAGCGAGCTCGCCTCCGGACTCTTTCAGGACCTATTCTGTCCCAACGTTTGCTTGATATTTCTGATGATGATGTGGAAAGGCTTTGCATGTCACTTGATATTGAGCAGATGAGGAGTCTATGTGAGAGCATGGAAGGCAGGCAGGTTTTATTAGAGCAAGCAAGTGTTTTGAGAGATGCTCTGAGCTCTAAGAAAGATGACAAAACCACCAAGGCTGATGAGAAAACCAATCAACAAAATTCCAATGGTTCCATCAAGGCTAATGGCAGTGCTTCGAGAAGCAATGTTGAGAAGAAGGAGGAGAAACCTTGGAGTAAAGAAGAGATTGATCTACTGAGGAAAGGAATGCAGAAATACCCCAAAGGAACTTCAAGGAGATGGGAGGTTATTTCAGAATACATTGGTACTGGAAGATCTGTTGAAGAAATAATGAAGGCAACTAAAACTGTACTCCTCCAGAAACCTGATTCATCAAAAGCTTTTGACACTTTTCTTGAGAAAAGGAAACCTGGTGCACAATCAATTGAGTCTCCACTGACAACCAGAGAAGAATTAGAAGGGGTATCAACTCCAACTCCAACTCCTGCCTCAACCAATAACACAGAAGATTCTCACAGCAAGAATACAGATAATCAGAACTCTGCATCTGCTAATGGAGTTTCTTCCAGTTCAGAACAGGATGTGTGGTCTGCAGTGCATGAACGAGCACTGGTTCAAGCTCTAAAAGCCTTTCCAAAGGAAACAAGCCAGAGGTGGGAGAGAGTTGCAGCAGCTGTACCTGGGAAGACTGTGAATCAGTGTAAGAAAAAATTTGCAATGATGAAGGAGAATTTCAGGAACAAGAAAACTGCAGTCTAATGTCATGTGACATCTTAGATGTTACTGCTAAATTTTTTTCAAGAGTATAGGCTAGTTTCAAATTCCTTTAAATATCCATATACTAGTTTATGAGCCCCATATTTTATGTTTTCTTATCTTATTATTCATCTCATCGCTTTTGATACTTTTGAACTTGGGAATTAATACATTTACTTGTTATTCATCAAACTTAATACTCCATTACTGCTATAACCTTTAAAATCCAATATTCTATTACTGCTCTCTCCATCTTGTTATTAGCTGTTGCAATTGAAAATGAACAAATATTTCAAGTAATTATTTAAATAAACTATAAAATGGAAATATGCTATTTTATTAAGTGTTTTTTTGTCTTTCATTTGTTTCAAGAAAATTAGCATCTTTAACTTTTGTTTAATATTAATGAGGAAATCAATAGAATGACAATATTTTATGCATTCTGATCAAAAGAGGACGTGTTTTTTAATATAATTCAGGTTATTTAATAAATTTAAAATTCTTTTATAGTAATCATCAAAGAAATTTAAGAGAAAACTAGTATTTTTATTTTATTTTTATGATTAGCTGTCAATTAGAACTATTTAAATTCCTTTTTTAACATTAATTTGTCACTCACTATTACAATTTTATTACTAAATTATAGACAAAAAAAACTTAATTTTTTTAAGATTTAAACAAAATGTAAAATTATGTTGCAAAAAAGATGAAGTGTCTAAGATGATATTTATACTGCCATTCTAAAGAATCCTACCAATGAGTATCTTTAGATATTAATTAAGAAACTGGTAAGTAATATTTTTTATTCAAAATCATTAGATTTAAATATTATATTTTTCAATAAAAGATTTCTTATAAATTTAAAGTGTTTTAACTTTTAATATTCTCTTTAACATCATCATTTCGCGAGGGGATAACATTATTAGATTAAAATAAAATAATACTACAAAGACTCTGTTAAAAAATTAAGCAACCCTAAACCCTAAAAATTAAGCAAAGTAAAGAGCTTTCCTGAAATAGTTTATTGAGATTCTTTTCATTTATTAAGATTCCGAACATCAAAAGTTATTTGGTAGTTTTTAGGTAAAGAGAACATCAAACCTAAAAGTCGAACACTGTATTTCCCAGCACAAGATCCATGGTAAGCAAAATTTAATCATTCATGAATTAAAAGAAAATCAGTATGCTTTAGAAACAAGGAGATCAGTATTCAATCATGCGCACCATCGCTATCAGCTAGAAAATGACAGACAGAAAAATTAAAGACATTAATAAAACATTTTAAGACTAAATGATTAAATGTTCGATGAATAACAAAAATGGGGCAGAGAATGTTGTCTCCAAGCTCGTCATTCTAAAGATACAGTAACTACATGTTATGATAACTGTCTCATGTGAGCAAGTGTTTGGTGGCATTGAACCTTCCCAAGACAATGCAAGAAAAGGAATAAACTATGGTGCAGGAAGAGGAATTGGCTTCACAGAACTCTGAATACGGCGGAATGCTGTCTTTACTCTTTCCTTCAGACCTTCATTTTCACTCTCCACTTCCCCACTTTCTTTGTTGAGCTCTGCTACATTCCCATCAATGCTGATTATCAATTTACCATTTTCACCTTTCTTCACATCTCCAAAGAGTGAAACGAGGAGGGCATGCATAACCTTCTCTGCCTTCTTCTCACTCTCTTCCTCAATTTTAACGGCATCGGCTTCGTCCATTATTTTTGGGACATCACGGCTGATATTTAAAATCAGAGCAACAATTGAATCTGATACCATGTCCCCAATGGGGTCAGCTGCCCAATGCAAGGAGATATGCTTTTCAGATTCTTGCTTCACAGTAACGCAGTCATGGACTTGCAATGTAGGAACTCCAGATTCCTCATCCACTGACTGCTCAACACTCTCATATATCTGTTTTAGTCTATGCCGAATGACATTAAAGGCACAAGAATAAGGAATGGTAATTCTCTGAGTGATGCTTGCTGTTGATAGTTGTGAAAAGACATGGAGATCATCAGGTGCCATTATCTGGTATGTGAAGCCTTTTTTGACCAGTAAACCACTGACAGTTTCGCCAACTTCCGGTGTTTTCTCAGCCAGCTTCCCTATGGTTTTTGCCATTTTCTGGGAATTGAAATACATTTCAACAGATTGACAGTTTTTCGGAGTAAGAATTTTGGTGTTGCGATCAGCAAATTGACTCATAAGCTTCTGTTTGAGCCTGCCCATCTCATTAGCTTCCCCATGAACAAGAATTATATTAGGTGGATTGAGCTCTTCCAAGAATGCACTTGTTTGAGCAGAGTCAGCGTGAGCAGAAAAGGAAATGTAGTGCACCTGCATGTTAAGAGGTGCAGTGAGTCCATTCATGAGAGTAACTTCCTTGGGTTCATTGATGATGGTTTTTGCCAATGTCCCTTCAACAACATACCCTGGTAAAACACAAGCATTTTTCTTATCAGAGCACCACATTTCGAATAGTTGTCGTGACAACCCACTCTGAAGTCCACCAGGACTTGCCATCACAACAGACGGTCCCACATCTTTGAAAACATCAATGCTACTCAAAGCTGACACGTGCTTGAAGGAAAAGGGATTCGACTTAGCATTCTTGATCCTGTCATTCATGGAAAGGGTATATGTTTCATACACGGTCAAACATTTTTTTGCAAGAGGAGAAGCATAATAGATGGGTATATTCTGGAGTTCTGGGTGATTTTCCCAATACTCATCAAGAATCAGGAGGAGCTCCTGTGCACGACCAAGGGCAAATACTGGAATCAACACACGACCCCCCTGAGAAATGGTGGAGTGAATAACATCAGTGAAGCGTTTTTCCCGTGTGTGCCGAGGCTGATGGTGCTGTATACCATAGGTGGACTCTATAATACAAACATCGGGGGAAAACTGTGGGGTCTCAGCAGCTCGGAGATGCCGATCTTCCTCGCGCGAATAGTCTCCAGTATAAAGAACTCGGACACCAGCGATGTCAACCATGAACATAGCAGCACCAAGCACATGACCTGCAGTATAACACCAGAATCGAATACCATTCACTTCCAATGTTTGATGGAAATCTATCACCTGCAGTCACAAATTTCCGTAAGCAAACATTAAAGATAAACTAAACCATAACCCTAGATAAATAAATTGGAAGTTGATTTTGCTAAGCTTATACGAAAAACCGAATTCATCACACCTTGTTAATTTTCCTTCTACTAGTAGTAACAGAGAAGTTAATTTAAGTAGCGAGAAGCAGAAAAGGCGAAAATGAGAAGAGAACCTCGATTTTATCCATGGAGCGGTTGATGTCCTGTTCGTCATAGAGCATGTCTTCGACGGAGACTTTACTGACTTTGACAAAATCGGACAAGAGGAGCTTGTAAATGGCTTTGGTGGCGTAGGTCATGAAAACGCGGCCACGGAAGGTGGTTTTCTCGAGAAAGTAGGGCAAGGAGGCGGCGTGGTCCAAGTGGAAGTGAGTGATGAGGAGGACGTCGACGGTGGAAGGGTCAATCTCGTCGAAATAGGGGAGAGCGGCCATGCCGGAGTAAGCAGGGTGAATGCCGCAATCGAACAAGACGATTTTGCCTTTGTAGGACATGTAGACGCAGGAACGGCCAACCTCATTTCCGGCGCCTAATGGAGTGACTATGAGCTGATCTTCCTCTCTGCTGCTCCCGACGACACCGTCGCCGCGTCGCTTCACCCAACCGCTCATTCCGATTCGTTTCTCTTCTCTCTGTCGCACAAGAACAAGGTTGTGCTCGAACCCTAACTCCCGCTTTATTCTATTTTTTCACTTTATCTGAAACGACGTCGCTTCCAGTGAGAGTTCATGCATAAAATAACTACCCACAATACTTGTATTGACAAAAATACGTTATAGCAATGGTTCAGTTGTAACCAAAAGGGGAGAATAATAATTTATTTACACTTTTTGAGTGTAGAATAGTCAACAAAGACCGCATAGCGCAGTGGATTAGCGCGTCTGACTTCGGATCAGAAGGTCGTGGGTTCGACTCCCACTGTGGTCGTTTGTTTTAACTTTTGAATTTTTTTATTTTTTTTATTTTTTTTATTTTTTGATTGAAAATATTTCACTTAGTTTCAATTGGAATTCATATAATGTACTTTAATTAGACTTTAACTGTAATTATTGGTTGAATTTATATTCTTAAGTGCACTAACCTAATTGGCATATGTAACATATTATGTTTTCTCGTGTGATTTCTGTTCATCAATTTCTGTGTTAGATTGCACTAGATAATATGTTTTTTTTTTTTTACTTCTGATCCTTGATTTTGGAATTGTTTTTTAACGCGATAACTTGATTTTGTTTGTTAATTATAATTTATGTTTAATTTACTTAATTCCATACAATTATTTGCTTAATTTAATAGGTAAAAAAAACATATCAACTATTATAATTGAATTTTATTGTCGTTTTTGTGAAGTCGGCTATTTATATTTTAATTTTTTAATTTGGTTGAGTATGACATTGATTAAATTTGGCGTTGTTGTTAGAATATTCAATTAAATTTCAATTTCTAGTTTTCTTATTCGTCTCTCTGTAATTTTTTGTTGTAATCAATTGTTAATGTTCTTTTTTATTTTCTTTTGAAAAGAAGAAATTTAGTTCATGTTTTAGTTTGAATTTTATTTTTAATTCTATAAATTATATATATATATATATATATATACATAGATTTATAATTTCATGTCAGTAATGCCCTTTAATCGAGACCTTTACGATAGCAATGTTAGTAGCCTTTAGAAGGATTATCTGTCTTTGGAATTTATTGGAGAAAGAATTTTGTTATTGAGCATATGGGTAATAATGCAATTTAATGTGATTATCTTTAGTATTTTCTTATATGACTACTTTATGTTTGGTGTGGTACAACTTCTACTTGTAAATAAAATTTATTTGCTGGCAAAAAAAAATGTTATTATCCCTTCCTTTTCTGGATTATTTTTTTTTTCAATCAGGCAAATCTTTTGTTTTCAGTAGATCCTTTTCGAGTGTGTTGCCAACAGTCTTAATACTTTTGTTTAACAATTTATCTATTTTCTTACTCTTCAACAAAGCATTATTTTAGTACATTTATTGAAAGAGTGATATTGTTTTACTAAAATTGATGTTAAAAATAATATTTATTGTTGTTCGTGTAAAGAAGCATTAGAATTCAGTGATTATACGTGGAAGGAGTTCATATATCCATGCCATTTCAGCTTAAGTCTGATTTTCCTTGGGAGCCTCAAGCTTACCCTTTTACTGTGTTAACATTAAGCCTCAGACACATTGAAGCCAGACCAAGAACATTCTTTGAATATGTTTTAATGCCCACTATTCTCAGTCACTAGCACAATAATCCTTTTATCCCATCCCTTCAACCGCACTTCTCACTAACAACTTTTATCATCTGAAGAATTAGATCTTCCAAAACTTGAAATATATGCCAAATTAAGATATCAAACAAAAGAGTAAGACATGGACGTTGGGTGTGAGCTATGGCACTAGGCTGCCTATGGAAACTGACCAATTTGCCACATGATACAGAGCAAATTCACAATTATTAACTGTTTCGTTCGTCACAATGAGAACGAGAAAGAGGAGTAAGAGAGCAAAGTACCACGTGAAATTCAGAGTTCAACCATGTTCAAAAAACAAGGTAGCAGCCAGTACTAAATTACATACCACATCCAACTTTGTCACAGCAGTGCATGAACTAAAAGTTAATCGATACACACCGACAGCTCAATAAATCAATATTCCACCAAATGGAAAGGACATGCAAATCAGCTTAGAATGTGATTAGTACTTTAATACAAGCCGCCCACATGTCTCCGACTACTCTCAATATCTTCCCTGCAAAACAATAACAAAAGCAAGTTATCTTTTGTATTGATAGAGACAAAGTTGAAATTTTTTCCAATAGCAAAGATCTAGCCTCAACGAATACAGACCCGCAATAAAATATATTGAACTAAATATTAACATCAGTTTTAATCTCTATTCTGACTAATTTGACTCAGAAACTTGAATGTACTCAATTTTGGTTCTCTACAATACCTCTCCAGTAAAATTGCCTCGTCCAGAAGGTTGATTCCCCTGCTGCTCAGCCTGTTCAAATTCCTTCATGTATGACGGTATAAAAGTATCATCCCTCACATCTGAAGCACCATGCCTAGGCACAGTATCTCTTCTTTCCCCTTGTCCCGGTCGTCCAAAGTTCTGCTGTGGCATATAACTCCTTTCCCCTTGTCCTGGAGGTCCAAAGCCCTGCTGCTGAGCATGTGGTGGATAATTCTGCGATGCTTGATTAAAGTTCTCCTGGGGTGGATAATTTTGTGGTGTCTGACCGTAATTTTGTTGGGGTGGAAAATTGCGTGATGCCTGACCATAATTCTGTTGGGGTGGATAATTGTGTGATGCTTGGCCATAATTTTGTTGGGGAGAATAGTTCTGTGATGTCTGGCCATATCTCTGTTGTGGTGGATAATTCTGAGATGATTGACCATAATTTGGCTGGGGAGGATTGTTCTGTGATGTCTGGCCATAATTTTGTTGGGGAGGATTGTTCTGTGATGTCTGGCCATAATTTGGTTGGGAAGGATTGTTCTGTGATGTCTGGCCATAACTTTGTTGGGAAGGATTGTTCTGTGAGGTCTGGCCATATTTCTGTTGGGGTGGATAATTCTGAGATGCTTGGCCATAGTTCTGCTGAGGCGGATAATTCTGTGATGATTGACCATAGTTCTGCTGAGGTGGATAATTCTGTGATGCTTGACCATAGTTCTGTGAGGGTGGATAATTTTGTGAAGGTCCATAGTTCCTTCCATCCCCTTGCATGGACTCCTGACTATTATAAGAGGGATTCTCTTGTCGGTTGTACTGACCAGGACTCCTATTCCGGTCTCGTCTTCCTTGATTTCTCCCATACTGTACTGGTGGAGGTCGAGGGATAATAGTTCCATCAATGTACTGATCTCCTATATATCAACCACGAAACTTTTTTTCAGAAACATTCTTGCAATCAAAAGGGTAGCAAACTGTTGAAGTGCACATGATATAGCAAATATTGACATTTGAACAAGTAATGAATAAATCCAATCAAACTTCTTAATCATGGACAGATCTTCTGAAAAGAAAAAAATAACCATACCCCCGTACTGCTTGTTCACTGGATCAATATAGGAATCTGGTAGCACAAAGATGACTCCAGGAAGACCTGTTAAGATGCAACAAATCAAACACCAAATTATATTTTCTCGACATGATCATGGAATTCGAGAGTGGGAAGCAGGAACAAATACCTTCAAATTTTTTAGACTCTTCTTCGGTCATGACTGCCTGAAAGCCTGTGTAAGTTGTTGTACTGCACGCATATATCTTCTTCTTCGCCTCTTCCACACTGAAAAAAAACCCAAATATTCAAGTAAAGACCACCAGTACCAACACATCAACACGCTCTCAACTAAAATTGGCTGAAAATCACAAAATTTCACTGTTTCTAATTTTAATCAACGACCTCCACACATGATTTTGTAGTTATCGATAATAGAGTGTGTTGCTCGCACTCATCGATATTTTTTTCATAATCTAACTTATTTTTGGTGTATGCGAACGAGTTATAATCAAAACATTGTGATAGGAAGAGTTGTACGAGAGATGAAGTGAGGAACCTGATGTTGAGGCCTTTGGCACAAGTTTCCTCGTAAGCGCGAACCATGTCTTCGGGAGAGGGTTTGTTGTCTCGGGGGAAGTCCATGACGAAGAGCCAGTGGTTGTAGTCGCAGCCCTCGAAGAGAATGGTATCGGGACCAATCTCGTCGGGGATGTTGCTCTGCGAGGATCTAACAGAGAGAAAAGAAGCTGATGATGACCTGAAAGAACGGGACTGAACCACACCCTTCGGAGAGTGGGAACTCCATGGAACGGCGCACCTGATAGGGGCGGAAAAGGACGACGCATGCGCGGCGGAGATGGAGTGGGTGACGCCGGAGAGTGCTCTGAGGGTTCGGCGGAGGCGAATTAACGACGACGCCATGAGAGAGTGTAGGGTTTTGGAAGATTAGGGTTTTAGGGATCTCTTTCTTCTAATATTTGAAGTTGAATTTCAATGGTTTAAGGAACGGAATAAATGGTATGAATGGTTATGCAACCCCCTTTTCTTTCAATTTTTTTCTTACATGTAATATATAAAGTATTATTTTTATAATTAAATAAAATAATAATATTTTCTCTTTTTGATTATTTAAAATACAAACAAATAAGTGTAGTAAGAAAATTTAGATAAAGTATTATATTATATGTGACTTTCCCTGAATATAAGAAGGTTAAGGTTGTCCTTTAAAATCCCATATTTAACCATACAAAAATTAGTAATATGTATATTGATTTATAAGGTAATAATTCTACCACCATTATAAAAAAACAAAAATATATTAATTCTTTAAAAAATTAAATTTATTATATATATATTTTTATTATAATTATAAAAATAAAAAAAATAATATTTTAAATTAATTATGAAAAACATTTTTTTTTTAAAAACATAAATTTTTTCATTATATCAATTTATATAATTTATAATTATATAATATATATCAGGATTTCCATATCCTATATTTTAAAAATAATACATATTTTCTTATTCATAGTAATATAGTATCAGTGTTTTAAGAATTGATAGTAAAACAAACACTAAAAAAATAATTGTAAGCAAAACAATAAAAAATTCATCCATTGTTGATTCTGACCGAAAAATAATTGCGCGTATTTATATTTATAAATATATTTTAAAATAAATATTTATCTATTTTAAAATTAAATTATCCAAAAATCACTTTAAAAACATAACTCAAATAAATTACACTTAAATAAACAGTACTCAAAGCACAAGTTTAAGAAAATAATACTCAATACATAACTTGAATTAAAATTAATCTCTTTAAAACAATTTTAATAAGTAAGTCTAAATAAAATAAATAATTAAATTAAATTACACTTAAAAAAAAATTGTGTTAACTTAACAGGACATGTAGATTTTTTAAATTTAATATTAGCTAACGGCTGAAGTCACAATTTGATCCTAACATGACAATGGATTACTAATATCACCAAAAGAGTAAATTAAAATTTTTAAATCCTATTTACAAAGGTTTAAGTATTTATCATCAAATCACTAAACAATTAATAATTGTATTTATACAATTTATAAACTTGTATAATTAAAATGAAAGTATTTAATAAATAAAATTATCATCTAAGCATTTAACTTAAAAGTAAGATAATCTCACAACTTTTGTCCATAAAGATTATTTATTTTTTTATACCCTATCCCCAATTTATCAAAATTTATCGTTTTTTATAAATATATAAAATAAGAAAATAAATATATTATAGTATTTTTACACCATTACAACTTTTCTTTAGGTTTCTAAAAATTAGATCCACGCCTCATTTATTTTTCAACACTTGATATATTTATATTCAATAAGACAAGATGATTAAGACATTATAGTCTTTTACATCATTTGAACTTTTCAATTCAAGAAAGTTAGATTCAAATTATATTTTATCTGTATAGTAAATAGTTATATTGTGATCAAAAGTAACTTTTAATTGTTAATAATTTATTTTTAAAATATTTAAAATATGACTCAAAAACATTAATATCCTATATTTGTTTTAAAATATATAAAAAACATAAGAAACTAATATTCATGATAGATTATCATTTGTTTTCAAACATAAAATTATCTTAAAATAAATGAATAACTCAATAAAGTGTGAAGTATATACGCATTTTTCAACGAATAATACTCATTTGAAAATCATGCTTAATAGTGATTATTTGTTCTGATGAGTTTTTTTCTATTTTGATAATCAAACCTTAATAAGAGTTTATTTAAAAAATTAAACACCACTCTAAAAACAAAATCTTGAAGATTTTAACAATAAAAATGTTAAATATATTTTTCGTCCATGTACTAAACCTTAAATCCTAGCACACAAATTGATTTTGGTCTCTTCAACTGATTTTCGTTCCTGGTTCAAATTTTATATCATCCAGTTGTTTGTAGTATAAAAATGATTGAAATAGATCATTTAATATATACAATTGTTTCAATTTGAAGTTCATCAACCATTAAAAACAATTTTAGTAACGGTTTACAATCAAAACATCAACAAATATTGAAAAAACTTGTAATTATTTCACGTATACAATAACTCATTCCTATAATTTCTATATTATAAATAACTGGATAATCTAAAGTTTGAAGTAAGAATTAAAACCAATTTCGTGTTGAAAAATATATTTAACTTATATTTAACTCTTGATATAAATACTAAATTAATGTATCTTATTCCTCTTTATCTCATCATATTATATATCAAAGTTCTTTTATTCATCATATTATATATCAAAGTTCTTTTATTCATCATATTATATATCAAAGTTCTTTTATTATTTTCTGTTAGTATTTTCTGTTTCCTTTTGTTGTTTGATTTGTTGGGAATTGATATTGATCGTATCCACATCCACATGCATAGAATATACCAGGTTTCTATTGGGACCCTTGTAACTTACAAATTATTAGCGACTTACCTGGGATACTGGGAAACCCTCCATGTGCATGCTTTTCGATTTGGAGAGAGGAAAAAGCACGACACTGGAAAGTGAACAAGGTTGTGTGGCCTCACAAAATAATAATTAACTTTTTTTATCACCAAAAAATAATAAATAAATATGAATATTTTGGTTAAAGTATAGTAACATATCAAACTCCAAAATAACATAAAACATATATATAAACCAACAACTAAAGATTAAATAAATAATGAAGTTTTTTGTGTAAGGTGAGTGAAGTTTTCAATGTGCACATGCACCTTCTTCACCAAATAATTATTAAACTAAGATACACTTCCGTTTTGCACTGCACTTCCCCATTCCCTGGATCCCATCTGGCTCCATTTATGTGGAATCAAGGAACTATGTTTTTCCCATGAAAAAGACTTCAACTTGTTGCTTTGAAGTGAACAATGGCAGAGGTGCTGCAGCGAGGTCGCTCTCTGGCTGAGACACCAACATATTCAGTTGCCTCTGTTGTTGCTGTCATGGTCTTTGTCTGCTTATTGGTTGAACGTTCAATCTACCGCTTTGGAGAGGTAAACACTGCAAATTTATGTGTAGTAGTACACTGTAGAGTGAACAAATCACCCTTTTCACTGGTTACTTTCGGGGTTGCTACTTCCCATGATAAGTAGAAATGAAACTTTTTTTTCTTGTTGTTGTGCAGTGGTTGAAGAAAACAAGAAGGAAGGCACTTTTTGCTTCACTGGAGAAACTCAAGGAAGGTAGTGACACTGAGTATTATTTCACATTTCCACTATGCCTTATGTTCTTGAGTTACTGTTGGAGATGTCATATTCAGAGGAGATTAGAACATTTTATTGTATATTTGGGTAACGAGACTGAGTTAGACTTAAAGTTATTACCTATTTTTTCTTTTGTGATAGAGCTGATGTTGCTTGGGCTTATCTCTTTGCTGTTGGCACAAAGTGCAAGATGGATCTCTGAAATTTGTGTGACTTCGTCACTTTTTAGCAGTCGATTTTATATTTGTTCTGAGCAAGACGTGGACATAAATGAGAATATCATGCTTGAAAGCTCATCATCATCTATCCCTGATGAAACTAGTGTTACTGGAGCATTCAACCAATGTGGAGAGGTAACATACAGTAATTACAACTACATTTAAGCTTTGCTTTCTTCACTGCAGTGAGTATAATGTTAGCCACTAAATATCTTCCATATACTGTCATAGTTAATATTAAATCTTTGTTTCTTTGCAATACTACATAGCCCTTCCAAAAATACTAATACATGAATGCAGGGTCATGAACCGTTTGTTTCATATGAAGGTCTTGAGCAGCTGCACCGGTTCTTATTTGTTCTGGGAATCACTCATGTTTTGTATAGTTGTCTGGCAGTTGGTTTGGCAATGAGTAAGGTAAGTCATCATAATTTTCAGTATAGTAGAGGTGTTTTAGCAGCATCATGCTCTTCTAACCAGTAATGACAATGGTTAAATTAGTGTCTTTGTTTAAGGGATTCTTGTTCCAATCGATCACTTGGAGTGGTCTTCATTGCTGTTGTTTTCTATGTTTGGTTGTCTGGTTCATATCATTTATTTTGTCTTTGTTGCAAGTGTTTGTAGATCTATAGTTGGCGCAGATGGGAAAATCAGGCTAGGATGCCAAGTGATGGAAACCAGCAAGGTAAATGGCATAGAATGGTTACTTCATAAACCAATATAGGAACTTGTTTTCTTTGCCTGTTTCTCATGTAATGCTGATGGTATCTCTTGAACAACTTTACTTAATACCGATTGGTCTTAAAATGTGACATGGTATCATGAATGAAATCTGGCAAACACTTCTGCATTCAATAGAACAAATTAATCTATGTCCTAAACTTTTTATTATTTTTTGTTAAACAGCAAAGAAAATCAAGTTGATGAAGCGACAGACAACATTTATTTTCCATCGCACTTCTCATCCATGGAGCAGGAGTCCAATCCTAAACTGGATGGTAACATTTCAACATAAATGGCACATCCTTAATTATTTGTGTGCTGCTTTTACTGGGATGGCGTTTTGATGCATAATTTCTCTAGCAACTCACCCATCTAAACATCTTTCTAGCAACTCAGTTTCTAAATTTTTTTGGTGTCATCCTTGTGCACATTTTGAATATAATGGATTAATGTTTGTGATCTGATCTTGCAGCTCTGTTTCCTACGTCAGTTTAGGAGCTCTATACGAAAATCAGATTACCTTGCACTACGTTTAGGTTTCATCACTGTAAGTTTCTTATCTGTTGAAGGATGTTGGATAAAATAATGCATGCTGGAGACTTGTTGGTCCACTATTGTTCCCTGATTGCCTAATCTTTTATTTGATTCTTCTAAATCGAAGTAACTTTCGTATTCACAAATTTTCAGGAACACAATTTGCCGTTATCTTATAATTTCCATCAATATATGGTTCGAAGCATGGAAGATGAATTTCATGGCATTCTAGGAATAAGGTAAGAACCATTTTGAAATGGATTTCTTCTTTTAACTGGTGTTTCTGAAAACCGATGCAAGTTATTAACTGTAAGTTGCTTAATTAACTAACATAGCATGCTCGTGAATCATGATTAGCATAGGGAATTGAGTGATGGGAAATGAAGTTTCTAATACAAATGTTTTTTCTAATCAACATTAGACTTCTACTAAGAAAAACAATGAGAAAACTAATACTAGTGAAAAAAACCTATAGCGCTGGATTCAAAACGTGATGATATTTTTGAAATTAAATTCATATAAAACGGCGACTATAAGGTAAAATCGTTGTTTTACATCAATGGTGACTATTAGTAATTTTGGGACATAAGACTACACGCTGATAATAGTAACTAGAAAATTGTTGTTTTACTGTTAAAATAGTCATCATTTTTAATCTTTTCTGCATCAATGTAACAGCTAAATACCCTTTTTTTTCAATTTTGCAGTTGGCTGCTTTGGATTTATGCCATAGTGTGCATCTTCGTGAACATCCACGGTAGCTTCTCTTCAGAATCATAGTATATTGTTAGTGTCTTTAAAATTCAGTTCTTCAGATATTTAAGTTTCTAAATTTGCAGGTCTGAATATATACTTCTGGCTATCATTTATCCCTGCAATTGTATGTATATTCTAATTTGTTGTTTTAACAAATCAAAATGAAAAAGTCCATTGAAAGTTATTTCCATCAAGGTCTGATTTCTCTACACGTAAAAGCTTGTGATGTTGATAGGGGCAAAGCTTCAACATGTTGTATCCACCTTAGCACTTGAAATTATGGAGCAGACAGGTCCCTTTCCTAGGACACAAGTAAAGCCACGCGATGATCTATTCTGGTTTAAAAAACCAGATATACTGTTATGGCTGATACAGTTTGTCATATTTCAGGTAAGAATCGATAACACTTTATTTGTAAGCAGGTCATGCTGCATGGTTGTGTTTTCTGTTCTTATTTTCTCCACTGTTCATGCAGAATGCATTTGAAATGGCAACGTTTATTTGGACATTGGTAAGACTTCAGTTTTTTCAAGATTGTATACGTGACTTATGACATGCTTTTGTTCGATGAATTATCTTCATTTTCTGTTTTTCTAGTGGGGATTCCAAGAACAATCGTGCTTCATGAGAAATCATTACATGATCATCATTCGGTTGGCATCTGGGTTGGTGTCGTCTCTCTTTCAAGATTTTTTTGTTCTACTTTCTTTACCAACTTTCTGGATTCTACACAATCAGAACTAGTTCTTCCTCTTTGGTATAAATATAAAATGGATACTCGCAAAAGCAATAAACAAATAGAAGAAAATTAGAGTAAAATAGAATAATGACAGCGGGAACTTTTAACTTAAGAAAACTTTGTTTACTTGAGAAGTAAAATCCACTATACCTAATCTAGAAAATATCTTCACTATAAAAGTAAGATTACAATATTTGTTTTTCTCTTTCTGTGAGGATAACATTAAATCTCATCTAATAAGGATGAAATACAATGTCTCTCTAACATCTGATTAAGATTTCTAATATCACACTATTGTGGATATCTAATCTCTCATTTATATTTTTCTTCTATTTGCTTATTGTTTCCTTATTGTTTCCGTGCCAATTTTGTATCTACACACCTGAGAGAGAGAATTAGTTCTAATTTTTCCAACAGGAAGACTCATATTTTGTTATTTTGAAACTTGCAGTGCTATTGTTCAGTTCTGGTGTAGCTACATGACAGTGCCCCTGAGCATAATAGTTTCTCAGGTTGGCTTAATGCTCATTGTTAAGTTCTTAACAAAGTGTTCTAACGAAAATGTGATGAAAGTAAATTTATTTGATGATTGGCCTCAGATGGGATCGAAATGCAAGAAGGCCTTAGTGACAGAGAGTGTTAGAGAGTCTCTGCATAGTTGGTGTAAAAGAGTGAAACACAAGTCTAAGCATGATTCGTTGCATTCACACACTGCAAGATCAGTATGCTCCCTGGAATCAACAATTGATGAGAGGGACGAAATGACAGTAGCATCTGGGACTCTAACTCGATCCTCTTCTTTAGGGTCTTTGAATCAGATAACAGTGAGTTCAGTAGAGCAGCTGAAGTTGGAGACCCCCAACAAGGCAAAACATTGAAGGTAGCTGAATATTTGTCTGAATCTGTATATACTAATCCCCCACAACGTTGAAGATCAAAGCAAAAGCTATCACTCTTCTTGATTTGTTTCAGAAAACATGATTCATTAGTGTTTTATTTTACTTCAGAACTAGTTGGAACTTCATAGAGCATAGATGTACAAATCATTCTTAAATGAGCATAGACATTTAAATCATTCAGATACAATATTAGATATATCATCTCTCTTTTTAATATATATGAAGGTTAACAAATTTTAGCATATCGGAACTCTAACTGCTCGAAATATTAGTATAATTCACTAATGTGCGTGACAAAAACCAGTGTATTTTTATAAATATTTGATACATATCACCAGAGAGGTGAAGTAATTAACGAGTTAATGCAGAATAAGTTGTTCATGAACAAGCACAACACACGTTTTTATATCCTGAAAAATGGCACTAAGATATAAAAACAAACTTCAATTGCTGCACTTTCCAATCCTAACAAGACTCATAATCTCTTACGCAAAGTAAGAGAAACTATAAGTCCCAAAAACATAAAAAAACATATACGAGGAATCCAACAGAACAACGTATTCACCTAACACAAACGTATAAATTTCTTACACTCGTCAAAGAAAAACCAGAAGAATAGAATGTTAATAACAAAAGTGATGACAAGATTTAAGCAACGAGCTCCTCCTCCTTGTGAGTCACAATCACAACATCAGAAGTGGGATAAGCAACGCAGGTGAGAACAAAGCCTTGTTCAATTTGGTCATCATCAAGGAAGTTACCATCAGACTGGTCGACTTGGCCACCCACAACTTTGCCAGCACATGAAGAGCAAGAACCAGCCCTGCATGAGTAAGGAAGGTCAATGCCTTCTTCCTCTGCAGCATCAAGAATGTATGCATCATCTGGGCAACTGAACTCTTGCTCTCCACTTGGGGTCACAAGCTTCACCTTGTAGCTCGCCATGGCTGTCACACGGCCTCCACGTCCTCCTTTCACACCAAAGACAGCATTAGCATTGGAGAATGCCTTGAGGCTTGTGTGGTTCAGAGGCTGCTTCCTGAGGAAGGAGGTGTTCAACACAGAGCCACAGGAAGCGGGTGTGATTGAAGCCATTGTTCTCTGCAAGCTTCTTGTTGTTGTTGGTGATGGATAACAAATGGGAGCATGAGCTTGAAGAAATAGTGTGCTTATAACGTGCATGAGGTAAGCCCACATGCAACCCTATCTGCCACGTGGCATCATTCTATCTCTCATTATATTCACTATTTTTTGTGTGTGTAAGATTTATTATAAATTTAATTTTCTTTTTTAATTTATTTCTTGTTTACAAAATTATAACTTGTCAATTTTCATTATTTGCAACATATTTTTAGGTGTTACCATCTAAGAATGAAACCTATGTGGAGTGGTAATATATGTATTATTGAGACTTATATACGTAAGTATAATTTTGAAAGTGTAAGATATGGAAACGAATATATATATTATATAATTATGAATTATATAAATTGATAATAAATATTTATGTAGTATGTTTTAATTTTTTTTTAATAAAAAGATATTTTTCATGAGTGATTTAAAAAAATTGTTCCTTATTTTTATAATTATAATAAAAATTTATACTTATTAATATATATATATATTTTCTAAATTATGTTAGAATCATGATAGAATTATTAGAAATACAACAAATATTTTTTGAATTTGACACTTCACCAATAGAAGTCCTACAAGTGTCATACGAGTGTTGATGTGTAATACGTGTATCCATCTAAAAAAATATCTGAGCCTCATAAATAGTAATTCATTTCAATAATTTCAGCTTTTTCCTAATTAAGAGGACCTAATTAGTAAATATTCTTTTAATTATATATCGCATTTTTTTTTATATTTCATATTTTTGTTAATACTTGTTAAACACAAAAAAATTACTAATAATATTAAATATATTTTAATACTAAACTAAAGATATTATAAACTAAAATAATATCAAATATATTTTAATAATTAAATATATATTAAAAAATATTAAAGATAGACTCTAATAATATTGAATATATATTTTTAATAATAATAATATTTTAAATAAAAATATTAAAGTTAACTTAACCAATTATAATAATATTAAATATGTTTTCATTTTTAAATTTCGTAATCTCTAATGTTAATATAATATATTTTTAATATTTGTTTAAGTTAACATTAATCTTACATATAAATTAATGCAAGTAACAATGAATATAAATCATATATTATTTTTAATTTAAAAGCTTAGATTTAAAAAATAAATATTCGCATTCATAATAATATATAAAATGTATCTCTCTTCTTCTCCCTCCTCTCAAAGAATACAACGTTGGAGAATGGAAGTGTATTTCGGCTTTTTTGTCTTAGTATGGGATGCAATTATTAATTAAGAAGTGTAAGAAGAAAAAGCCCTTATAATAAAGTATAATTAAAATTTTGACTTGGATCCAGTGGCCCATTATTTATAGGCTAACCCATAATTTTAGCCTGCACCTCCATAGTTTAGGATGTTTATTTTAGGGCTTCTTCTTCATGCACCCTTACGTTTCTCTTCCTGCACCCCCACAATTTTCTAAATCCCGAAACTGACCTTAACCCTTTATTTGAAAAAGGGCACCGTGGTTACCGGAAATCTAAATCTGGGAGTGTGCTACGGATTCATCAATCCAGAACTGAATAGTTTTTTTTGGGATGAGGGGGTGTTCTGGAAGCAAATTTTGCATAAATTATTGATTTCTGGATTGCTGAATCTGGAAGCCTAATTCTATTAAGGATTGATGGATCCGAAATGCATATTTCTGTTATGGATTGGTGGATCCGGAATGTTTTTTTTGAACGATGGATTTTTAAATGTGAAATGTATATTTTGAATTACGGATTGATGGATCTGAAATTTTACCGGAAGTGTCAATCCGAAATTTTACCGGATTCCACAATCCAGAATGTAAAAAAATAAATACAGTTTAAGTGCATCATAGGATTTTTAAAAAATATTAGAGACGGTTTGGTCTTTGTATAACATTGTGGGGGTGCTTAAAAAAATGTAGGGTGCATGAAGAAACTGCTTTATTTTAGCCTGCACCTCCACAATTTCAAATTTCTGGAAATAAAAATCCAGAATTGAAAACAATGTAATCCAAAAAAGTAGATCTGGAAAGATTATTGTGCTCCAAAAATAAAAATCAAAATTTTGAAAAAAAAAATCCAGAACATATTCTAGAAAAGTGAAAAGTGGATCCGAAATGTATTTTTATATATACCTCCATTTTATCTAAAAATATTTTGGTCATATGTTACAGAAAGTGCTACCTTCACATTTTATCTAAAAATATTAATGGATTGAATGCAAAGATTCATCCAATAAAGTGCAATGACATGTGGAGGTTGAATGCTACCAAATCTATTCATCTTCCCTTCACCATACATTTATGTACCATTCTTCATCTTCTTCACTTCACATGCCCATTCTCACCCATACTGCCTTTTTTTCTTTGCAAAACTGTTATATATTTAATGAACTCAACATTCACCATCATTGTTGCCACTAGATCTCCTCTTAAAATGAACATCTAAACATTTTGTACCATGTTTGATTCATGTTTGATTCAGTAATTAGCCCATAAAAACTGTTTCTTTGTATTGATCACACAGTAGTCCTTGTGTAAAATCCTTGAAAAAATTTGTGGGACATTTTTACTGCAAAATGAAAACATCTTTCTTAAAAGGAGACAACTCAATCTAAAAACTCATTTCCATCTCCTGTGGAATCTTATTTTAAATGAAACTTCTTTGCCAGATGCTAACTCAAGAAAATTGCTACTGATTTCAATCTTCATCAACAAAAGTAATATCATCAAACATATGCACTTACAGTATAGTCACTCTTTCTTTTGTGTTTGATGAATGAATGAAGTGTGACCATCCTAGCTTTCTTCTTCTATCTTATTACCTTATACTAAATTTCTCTGACTACATCAGAGAAATGGCTTCAAACCATAGAATCTTTTTTCAACCTACAACTGTACTCATGGTTACAATAAGAGCAAGCCACCATCTTCAAGTAGTCATCTCCTTAGAAATCGAGATATTTCATTCTTTATAAGTGGATGCAAAAGTTGAATTAGGCTTAAAGTTCATTTCTTAAAAAGGTATCAGAGTCATTTTCGATACCTCACCAAAGTGGATGCAAAAGTTGAATTAAGCTTAAAGTTCATTCCTTAAAATGGTATCAGAGTCATTTTCGATACCTCACCTCATAAACCGGTTTTATGAGGTAAAGTTAAGCTTAAAGTCTACTCTATAATATAGTTTCATCATATTTGTTTACTATCAAATAATTTCTTTTATTCAGACAGAGAAATCAATTGTAATGTATCATATAATGCCTCAGAAACTCTTCTAAGAATCAGAGTAGAATTTGAGTTTGTAAACTAACTTATTTTCTAATCTTATATGAATTTTAGGTGTAGTTAGAACCTCCATTGTGCATGACTCTTAGCTTCCAACAACCCAAAAGATCTAAAATGGTGCAGATAAGAATCAAAGTCACCATTAAGATCAGCATGAATTCAGAACAAGCAACTAACATCAGAGTTCTTAACTCAACCAACAAGGAAAAGATTACTACAGTGACTACAAATTCCCTGAACCAATAACCAACACATAATAAAAAGTCTGAAGGTGGAGTTCATTCTCTATAGTCTAACTAACAGCATAAAACAAAACTAAAATACCTTGATCATGCAATAACAATCTTCCTCCTCCATCACATTTGAAACAAAAGAAGCATATTGTAAGAAAATGGTGGGAAAGGGAGATTTAGCCAACGAGTTCCTCCTCCTTGTGGGTCTGGATAACAACATCAGAGGTGGGGTAAGCAATACATGTAAGAACATATCCTTGATCGATTTGATCGTCATCAAGGTAGCTACCCTCTGACTGGTCCACTTGGCCATTCACAACTTTGCCAAGACAGGAAGAGCAGGCACCAGCCCTGCATGAGTAGGGAAGGTCAAGGCCTATTTCCTCTGCAGCATCAAGAATGAAGGTTTCATCTGAGCAGACAAAGGTTTTTTCACCCTCTGGGGTGATAAGCTTCACCTTGTGTTTAGCCATGGCAGTGACACGACCTCCACCTCCTCCTTTCACACCAAACACTGCATTGGCCTTGGGGAATGCCTTCAGACTCACTGCATGTCTCCTAAGGAAGGAGGTGTTCAAGGCAGGGCCACACATAGCTGCTGTCATACACGCCATTCTCCTCTTCTTCTTCTTCTTCTGCTTCTTCTTCTGCTTCTTCTTCTTCTGCTGCTGCTTCTTCTTCTTCTTCTGTTTTATAGATAAGCCAAACCAAGGAGCTTTTTGAACTAGCATTGTCTGATCACAAAATGATGTGAAGTCACGTACAACCTTATCTGCCACGTGTCTCCGTATTATTCGTAGACACCTTACTCCAATTTATACTGCAATAAAATATTAATATTTATAATAAAAAAAATTATAAAAATAAAGGAATGTCTTTAATAAAAATATAAAATATTAAAAAAAATTAAAATTTTAAAATTAAAAAAATTAAAATATTAATATTTAGTGGGGTTAGATGAAGTGAGTGTTAAGCAATCATTTTCCTTAATAAAAACACATGTAACACGTTTTAATAAGAGGAGACTACGATGAGTGGTTAAGATTTATCCTGTGCAAGATATTTTTTACACATTCATCTGTGACTGTTGTGAAAGTAGCGCCACGTGTACGGTGCATATGTAATTGGAATAGAGTGTGTTGAAAGTCTTTGTAAGGACTGTTTCTTCCTGCACCTCCATATCTTCTTCTGCCATCTCCATACACAATATGAAAATACATTTTTATTCTTTTTATGTCACTTCCATATAGTAGTTTCCGGATTATGTAATCCGGAAACTCATTTGAAAAAAGACTTCTGGATTACATAATCTGGAAGCTAAATAAGACTTCCGAATTATGTAATTCGAAAATTAATCATGCATATGAAAAAAGACTTTCGGATTATGTAATCCGGAAGCTAATTACAAATTTGAAAAATGACTTTCAGATTACGTAATTCGGAATAGTATAAAAGGACATTTTTAAAAATTTGAAAATATATAGAAGTGAGAGAAGAAGGTATGGAGGTGCAGGAAGAAACATAAAAGATCTCTCGTTAGAAAGTGGTTTAAGAAGGTTTTGATTTTTAATTAACAATAAAAACCTGTAAATATTCTTTTAATTATATATCGCATTTTTTTTATATTTCATACTTTTGTTAATACTTGGTAAACACAGACAATTTACTAATAATACTAAATATATTTTAATACTAAAATAAAGATATTATACTTAACCGACTATAATAATATCAAATATATTTTAGTAATGAAAAATATGTTAAAAAAATATTAAGATCGACTCTAATAATATTAAATATATTTTTTTAGTAATAATAATATTTTAAAGAAAGACATTAAAGTTAACTTAACCAACACTAATAATATTAAATACGTTCTAATTTTTAAATTTCGTAATTATTAATATTAATATAATATCTTTTTAATATTTAATTAAGTTAACATTAATCTTACATATAAATTAATGCAAGTGGTAATGAATATAAATCATATATTATTTTTAATCTAAAATATATTAAAAACTCGTCATGGAAGTGTAGATAGAGCTGCAACGACGACGACATGGTGGAGCAATGGAGGGTATTTTGGCCTTTTTGTCTTAGTATGAGATGCAATTATTAATTAAGAAGTGTAAGAAGAAAAAGCCCTTATAATAAAGTATAGATAAAAGTTTGACTCGAATCCAAGACTGTTTCTTCCTGCACCTCCATATCTTCTTCTGGCACCTTCATACACAATATGAAAATACATTTTTATCCTTCTTGTGCCACCCCCATAAAATAACTTCCCGATTATGTAATCCGGAAACACTTTTGAAAAAAGATTTCCGGATTACATAATCCAGAAGTTAAAAAAAACTTCCAGATTATGTAATCCGGAAAGTAATCATGCATCTGAAAAAAGACTTTCAGATTATATAATCCGAAAGCTAATTACAAACTTGAAAAATAACTTCCAAAATATTACAGAAGGGCAGTTTTAGAATTACGAAAATCTATGGAGGTGAGAGAAGAAGGTATGGAGGTGCAGGAAGAAGCAGCCCGGATCCAATGGCCCATTATTTGTAGGCTAACCCATAATTTTAGCATACACCTCCATAGATTTTAAATTTTCAAACTTCCCCTCTAGGATGTTTATTTTTAGTATTAATGTATTTCATAATACAAAATAAAATATGCATTTTGAATTATCAAAAATATATTTTTGAATCTAAAAATACATTCAACAATGCAAAATTCAGAAATATATTTCCAAATTTGAAAATGCATTTCGAATTGTAGAGTGTATAATATGCATTTTATAAATCCAAAGTAGGGATACTTTTGTCTTTTTATCTTGCCCATGGTTGCACCTTCAAATTATGGGAAACTATGGGGTGCATAATGTAATGCCATTATTTGTAATTTTGAGTTTAAGTTGTCTTCTTGAAATGGGCAATGATACATTAACAACTTCAAATTTTTATACAACCACATTACAACTTCCAATACTATTATTTTTAATACTTTTTTATATCATTTAATTATAAATTTATCCTTTATTATATATATTTATTTCTAAACTTATCACATCAAGAGTTGTATACAACTTTAAGAGTTGTCAAACTATCATTTTTCTTTTAAAATTAACGTTTGAGGCTGCATAAGGTCGAAATGCAAAGAAAACAAAGTGAGGAAAATTTTCAGCAAGCAATTGTGTTGGTTAACATAGTGGAAACTATGATAGAGGCAAATTCTTCATACACTCAATCATTTTGAATTTGCACCCTACACAATTTTAAATTTTTTAAAATGTCCTTCATTCTCGAAATAAAAATCTAGAATTGAAAACAATATATTTTAAAAAAAGTAGATCTAGAAGAGGTTATTGTGTTCTAAAAATAAAAATCCAAAAATAAAATCAAAATTTCATTCTAGATAAAAAAATCCGTCCAAAAAAGTAAATCTTAAATGTATTTTTATAATTACCTTCATTTTATCTAAAAACATTTTCATCTTTTTATACTGAAATTGGATGCAGTGATATGGTAGAGGAAGTAATTGAATGCATTGAAAGTGCAATAAGATGTGGAGGTTGAATGCTACCAAGTCTATTCATCTTCCCTTCACCATACATTTTTGTAACATTCTTCATCTTCTTCACTTCACATGCTACCTTCTTTTCTTTGCAAAACTGTTATATATTTAATGAACTCAACATTTACCATCATTGTTGTGACTAGATCTCCTCTTAAAAAGAACATCTAAACATTTTGTACCATGTTTCATTCTGTGTGCCTATGTTATCTCCACAGATTCTTCACAATCGAGGCTGCCACTTGAAAACTATCATCACAATGTTCTTCAATGCATATCTTATCCATTCATACTTTTCTCTTACAGCTTTTAAGCATTACTTTATAATACTTTTAATACAATAAGTAATAAGTAGTTGTTCTCGTATGCCAATACAGTCTTACATCACTCAAGAATCGAGGTCAATGGCAGTTTATATACTCCCTCCTCCCTTCACCCTTCGAGGCGTATTTTAAGGACAAAATCGTGATGGAACACCAACCTTCAAAGCGGACAATACCTCGGATGCGATGATTGATCCTAGCGATACTGTCCAACTGACTTGAGGTCGGAACAGTAGCATATTTCAGTGGCTGAGAGCACATGCAGTGAATATGTCACTTTCCTCACTCTGCAGCACAAGTTAATATTATGTTTTTAGTGGATTCTTTGCTACTATGAAACATTTGAAATTACCTGTAACTTTTACTTGAATGATGGAACCTCATTTTAATTGTTAGTTTATTTCATTTCTCTCTCCCTTCACAATTATCCATATTTTGACTTGAAAAAACATCTTTAATAGTTACAAAACTTTGTTCCAAGAGCACCCTCTCCAGGCCCTCTCAGAGAGTAGGTTATGCACTTCTATTTCTTTTGCTTATGAATATTACTATTACATGAGATGAAACAGTGGTTATAAATTGGAAAATGCTAGTTTTTTTCGAATTATTCAGTCAAAACTTCCACTCAGAATTGCATGGTTGAATTTCGTTTTACGCAGTCCTTTGTTTTTTATAATTATTTAATTTGTTAATTGACCAATGAAAAACTGTTTATTTTTTTTATTGGTGTATATTCATGTGTAAAACTTTGGTATAGTTTTTAACTGCTATGTTTTTTTATAGACAAGAAAATAAATATGAACTATTCGGAATGGTTTAATCTTTATACAGAAAAATAAACATTAACATCTCTACTTCAGGATAATTCAATCTTTATAAAGAAAAATAAACCTTAACCTCTCTCAAAACAAGACACCAAAAAACCTCCAACTAACAACTCATAGAACACATGACAAACCTCAACATAGTAATTCATCAATTAATCAATCTCATACAAATCAAAGAGTCAAGACACCAGTCTGAATAAGAGAAAAAAACAGAGTATGACTTGGAAGTAATCCATAACCATAAGGAACATTGAATCATAGCATTGTCAACCACACCCTTTGAAATGTTAACCCCTTTGAAATGTTAAGAAGGATAGAATGACAAGCTCCAATTTGTGGTCATAAATTTTGTAACATCTCCATGTTCACAGCAGAATTCTCACAGAAGCAATGCTCCTAATTAAGGTTTGAATCCATACCCAACAGATATTTTAGCATTGCCAGAATTTTCATCTCAATTTCTTTGTTAAATATTGACTCAAGACTTACAGACGAATACAATCACTCTCCCCCAAAACTGTCCTTCAATGGCGAAGGAGAGAAGCATAAGTATGTGCTACAGAAGACATCATCCATTTATGTTTCATATTTGAAGTTTTACTACTCTTCATGGCATAGATATAGAAATCATTCTTAAATCAATGTTTTGGCACCGACACAAAGTAGTTGAGAATGAAAAATGTACCTTGTACTGTAGATACAATTAAATATGTTATCTCTTTTAAGTGATACAAAGGTAAAAAAAAGTTGGCCATACAATTAGTCTCAGGACATTAACACCATCTTCAGTACCAAGTTAAGAACACCGTCAGTCAGTAGAACACTATAAGAAATATTGATGTTAGTCTCTAAAAAAACTCATAAGATTAAAAAGACACTAAATTCACTCTAATTATCATTTAGTCTCCCTTTTAGTCTTTGTGTGGATTTTTTAGGAGACTAACATCAATATTTCTTGAGCTAAGAACAATGGTAAAAAGCCATCATCAGTTCTTAAACGTTAAGAACGCAGGTAAGATGCAAGTTACCCTCATCATTGTGAACTCCAATGTGACAGAAGGATGAAAATCAATGCAGAAAGCACACAAATTTAGATAGTATATATGTAATGCAAAAAAGGGTAATCAATTATTGAAGCCGAGGAAAGAGGAAAGGAGTGCAAAAACTGTGAAGAAAAGATTATTATAGGGACAAAAACAAGTTCAGCTGCTGCTACAGGTGAAGTAATCAATTACTGCATAATCATAATGGGTGTGTATATCCTGAGAAATGGCACAAGACATAAAAAGAAAAAGCAGCATACATCATCAGAAGTGGGAAAGGAAAGTGATGAAAAGATTTAAGCAACGAGCTCCTCCTCCTTGTGAGTCACAATAACAACATCAGAAGTGGGATAAGCAACGCAGGTGAGAACAAACCCTTGCTCAATTTGGTCATCATCAAGGAAGTTACCATCAGACTGGTCCACTTGGCCACCCACAACTTTGCCAGCACATGAAGAGCAAGAACCAGCCCTGCATGAGTAGGGAAGGTCAATGCCTTCTTCCTCTGCAGCATCAAGAATGTATGCATCATCTGGGCAACTGAACTCTTGCTCTCCACTTGGGGTCACAAGCTTCACCTTGTAGCTCGCCATGGCTGTCACACGACCTCCACGTCCTCCTTTCACACCAAAGACAGCATTGGCATTGGAGAATGCCCTGAGGCTTGTGTGGTTCAGAGGCTGCTTCCTGAGGAAGGAGGTGTTCAACACAGAGCCACAGGAAGCGGGTATGATGGATGCCATTTCCTTGGTTGAGTTGATGAGTAGAAGGCTAGTTTAGGAACTTGTGATGGTGCTTGTTCTTGATGATAAAAAGAAAGAAGGAGAGAGCTTGTGGAAATAGTGTGGCTGCAACGAGCACCAACGTTAGCTGATATGCTACCTATCGGCCACGTGGCTCTGTTTCATGCCTCAATCTATCTTATCTTTATCACCACCACTCGTTGTTGACGATGGTAGTTGCCATTATCCTCACCTCACAAATTATACTTTTCTATCTTTTCAATGAATGTTTTGCTATATGTTCACTTTTACGGGCCAAGGAATGACCACAAAATTGCTTGCAATGCTACTTAACCACTAATGTTTGATTATTATTATTGGAACCCTCACATCCTACTTTATAAGTTGGTTTTATGAGATTGAATTAGGTTTAAAAGTCTATTTTTTAATATGGTATCAAAGTCATTTTGAGTCTATCATAACAAGAGTTTGTTGAACTTATCAGCTCATCCATTATCGAACCATATTAGACCACCAATAATATATTCTCACACACGAACTGTTACTCTCGACACGTAGTGGATATATTAGAAATCTCACATTGACTAAAGATTAGTACATTTCATAGCATATAACTAATACAAACCTCAACTAATGAACTGATTTTATAAAATTGAGTTAAATTTTAACTTTACTTCTTCTTCTTGTAACTATTAAAATTTGTGTTTTGAAAGAAAGAGAAATCTAACACATTTGAATACACGTCATTCTGAAAAATTGTTTATTTTTCACGCTAACGACCTCTAATCTAACAGTTGAAAATGGTGTTGTTATCCTTAACAGTGGAATCTCCAACGGAGCGGAAAAGGAACAAGATTCTTTTGTCCCAAAAGCCATCGAGTATTTTCTAATTCACGCTAAATTAGGTGAAACCACACTGAGTTGAAAACAACTTTAAATAACCTTTCCATTGGATAAAAAATATATAAATTTTTTACTACTAACTTATTTTCAAAATTAAATACCTAAAGACACATAATTTCAATCCAAAATCAATTTCATTCATACTCAATTTTGAAACTCCAGTCGCACTGAATATTTTTACCCTTGCTGTGCTGCATTTTACAACCACAAGTTCTAAAAGAAACAGAAAATTAGTAAAACAAAGCACCGTTAAGAAACCGAGTATGCAGCTTCTGAACAGAATGTTGATCTCATTTATTCATGGTTAACATGGTTATAGAGGCAGAAATGTATGCAGCCTAACAAGCATTGGAGAGGGAGAAAACGTCAATGATTTAAAAGCCAAAGAAGGAGAAATGTGGAGGCAGGAAGTAGTTAGAAAGGATATTCAGATTTGATACAAAATTCAGAAGCACAAAATTCATTTCCGTGACTTCATCCCCTCTACGTACAATAGCTAAACCGTGTAGGGGAATCCGACATCAGTCCGTCAATATGGCACCTATTTATAGAAGGACGAAAAAAAGTAGCAACGAGTCTGATATTTTGCTAACTATCTAAATTATAAAGACCAATCCCTGCATTCTACTAATCAAGGCTTTCAATCACAGTCAGGGAAAAAAATCTCAGGGCTTCCCTAGCATAGAGAAAGAATACATCCCCTAATATAGAGAAAGAATACATCCCATCCTCAACCCTGTGATACTTACTACCTGTAAACACTGCTTGGTCCCCACACATGACCAGAGGCCTCCTCGAAGAAATTTATTGTGTCTAGCAACAAACATGTGGAAGTGCTCTGGTCTCAGACTTCTAGGACCCTTAGTCACACTTGATGTTTCTGTAGATCCTCCTCACAAATAAATTCGAACCAAGATAACCTACAGCTCCTGCACATGTGGAGAAAAAAATTTAATCCAACTCAGGCGATAAGAACACACTAGCTTTTATATCTATATAATAAGAGGTATTCAGAACATAACCAAGCTATAGAGTGAACACACAATCCAAACAGAAATTACAATTAAACTGGAGACTTACCACAGAGAATTCCCAGTCCAAGACAAAACATCAAAGTGTATCCAAAATAAAAGCTGGTTTGGAAGAAGCCTGACATCTTCGTCTTCACATAGTAGTAGTATACTGAGTACAAATACACGTAAACAGCTGTTGAGGCAGCTGAAAAGAAAGAAGTCCATTGCCAGTGGTAGTTCTCAGCGTTTAACAAAAAGTATGTCCCCACAATTGTCACACAAACAGTAACAATGATAAGAATGAGAAAAACCAGTAGCATGAAACCATATACATAGTACACCTGTTTGTCAAAGTGGAAGGGGAAAAACGCGTAAGAAACAAAGCTTGTATTTACTCAACTATCACAGGAATATTAAGTGTTACCACTTGAAAGACAACATATAGAAATATTGTTCTAAAGAAATAACATTATGCCAAACCAAGGAAGGGAAAATAAAATGCTCACTGCCCAAACAAGTAATTGCATTTTAATTCACCTTGTAATTCCAGAAGGAAGTGAATACAAAATACATCTCGATGAATATGCTGCCAAAGGGAAGCAGTCCTCCCATCAGAGAAACTACAGATGGTGTGAGGTACCACTTTTTCTCAGGAATGGGACGAGGAATGGTCTTCACACGACATGGATTATTTGGAGCACCACTCCAGTTTCTTCCAACAACTGTACCAAGAAGTGCTAGAGGGAAAGAGATAAAGGCCCATATAACAAAGACAACAACCATAGTACCAAAGGGGATTGCAGCTAGTGATCCATAGAATATAGCAACTGTGTTTAAAATAAAACCAATTCCAAAGCACATGAATGGGAACAGTGATGCTGTAAGGATCATGGACTTAATCCAACTTTTACCTGAAAATGACACAGTTATAATCGTTCATGGAGAGAGAAAGAGGCAACAAAAGCATGAAGTGAACATGTAGCATAATTTACTGCAAATCCTTACCCCCATTTCGTGAGTACATCCCCCCACTCACATAACCAGAAATGAAAGATGTGAGAGCATAGCATACAATGAAGGTAGTGACGATGGCTCCTCGTCTGCACATTGAAGGAACCTTACATAATAATGAAGGGAGATGAAGTGGACAAAAATTATAGTCAGGGGGAAAACTAAAGGAATGTCCAGTTATACAGGAGAGATGTATAAGCAGAAAATAATATATGCATATATGATATAGCATTTAATTCCATTTTTTAAGCAATCACACTATTGTGAACGAAATCATTGTTCAGATCAATACTACAGTCAGTTTAATGGACTTACCCAACATACAACATCCCAATAATAGCCAACAAGATGACGAGGAAAACCAGCAATGCAAGCTGGGCGCCTGTACCAACAACAGCTGAAAGAATGACCAAACTGCGAGGAGGCCTAAAAACATCACCATGCACGAGTTTCCACCCAGATTCTTCACTAACATCTCTTTCCTGGAAGTATTTGGGAGTTGAACAAGAATTAACAATCAGAACCGAAATGAATTTTCCAGGAAAGCCAAATCTATGTTCTGCATGTTTTAAAAAATAATAACAGAAATAGTAGTAGTAAAAGACAAACATCAAGAATGCCTTACCAAAGTTTCCAAATCATCATCTTCCCGAGCATACTTTGCATAGTCATTTCTCAAAGTTCGCATTAATATCATTGACACCAATCCAGTAAGGAAGATGACCATCATAAAAGAATTAAAAATAGAGAACCAGTGAATCTACAGAAAGAAAAAGGATCAAAGTTCTCTCAGTGACATGGCTAAGATAGATACGCATAACACATAGCAGGCAATCAACAATAATACATCTGCAATCTAAATACAAAGCTAGCAGCAATTATTTTCACCTGATGCTCAAAGAATGGATAGTCCAAGTATACATCAAATCGGCGTGCAAAAGTGACATTCGTAGGAGTCCATTTCACAGAATATGTCAAGTCCAAAGTTTTTCCTACTTCCAGAGGCCTTGGGTTGTCATGAGTTAGATTAACATGAATGATCTGCAGTAAATGAACCTAAGTATGCACTCCATAAATCCCAAAGCAGCAAAAGATAGCAAAGATACATAAATAACTTCTGACCTGGTCTTTATTGTATTGAATATTGATGTTCTTGTGAGCATAAAGTACATGCTTGCCATTATCACTGTTCTTATCAGGATGTAGCTCCCCAACATACCCTTAAACATGAATAAAAGAATCTTATACAATGATCAACCGATGAAATGATAAATTAAATAGAGAGAAAGTAGGCATACCCCACAATGGAAGATCATCTGAGCTTGTGTTTAGCACATTCACGACCAACAAATAGCACAACCAAGGAAAGAAAGAATGCCAAGAGTAAGTTATTCAGAAAATTTTAAAAATTATGAATAAAAAACGAAAACAAATATGGGGCAGTCCATGGAACAAATCCTCACTCACCATTAAACCTATCAAGACAATATAATATCAATTGCCTAACATTCTCAATTGAAAAATACTTAGTTTATAAATTTAAACACAATTTTTTAGGAAGGGCCTCCTTGCTATGGTTGAGGCATTGATACATGTTCAAGTCATGGGAATCAGCCTTTCGCAAGTGCAAGTTAAAGCTGCCTACTATAAACCCATACAGAGCAGGGGAAAACCATCCCTAGACCCCACAATATCATAGGAGGAGCTCTACCACACCAAGATTCCCTTACCCGATTTTACTTCAGGAGATTATAATATCAGTCCAGTCAAGAATGCTTAAACAGCAACTTCAGAAAAAGAATTCTTAACTTTATCCTTCTTTCAGCTTCCATAAGTATGCACATAACACCCAGCCTAAAAGACTGTGGTTGTAGTTATAGAAGGATCAAAATAGAGCAGGGCACTGCTCTTCCAGGGTCAAGCATTCCAAATTCAGTCAATGTGTCACGATGTATAATATATAAAATATATGCTTCATTGTTTATACATTATAATTTATATTCCCACACAATGAAATGTTGTAACTAGTCACGATTCATGAATAATTCTCCATGAATGTAAAAGAAAAAATACTTAATATAAATGCCCGTTACTTTTAGAATTAGAGAAAGGATTTTGATAACATCACAATACCACAACAGTTACAGAGAAAGTTGTAAGTTAAATCTATTCTTCAATTTTAAAGGAATCATGATAAATCATTTTCAGCTGAGACTAAAGCATGCATGCAATAACTTAATCTAAACCACCAGCTGAAAGCTTCCCTTCCCTGCCACCATGGAGCTAGGCTTCTCAGACTGTCAAATTCAATGTTGACTGTATGGTTTTAACTTTTAACAACTAAATCTATTGTTGGCAACTTCAAGTGGCAATTTCCCTGAAATTGGTTTGAAGGCTGTACCTTACCAGTTACAAAAGTTGAGAAGGGGTATATTGTGCCAGATATTATTTAACCCAGCCGCTTTAGCTTATGCAATGGACAAATACAAAAAAATTGTTGCTAGTGTTTAGAATTTCTTGACTATATATAGAAGTACATTCATTCTAACAATTATATAGTAATATGTGAAAGAAAGAAACATGGCAACATACCCATGAAGAATTCAAACCAGTAATTATTCTCTATTGCATCCTTGAACTGTTTAACGTTTGCTTCGTTAAGCTGCAGACGACAAAAGGTGGTCTTTTCCACATTTCCTTGTAATTTGAAAAAAAAAAAACTGTTAGAGACAGTTTGTCTACTGATAGGTCTTACGAAATAAATAGGATGAAAGAAGCCTCCATACCTAGGAACTTTATCTCAAGTTGGCTATCAATGAGTTCATTGCCACCCAGGACCTCACCAAGACCACCCCATTTGTGTGCAGGATGACCAGGTGGACGGCAAAAGGGTAGACTGTAATAATTGTACGTTTCTTGTGGATTGTTGTAAGGACCAACTTTGTTCACCCAAAGCATAACTTTCTCCTCCGGTTGATACTGCAATAAAATGCCATATATGTTTACAACAGATAGCCATTGATGGCTGGAAGTTTAAAAAAAAAATAAGAGAACCATATCTTATCTTTACTCCTAGCTTAAGGAAATGAGGACGGATTCAGTGATACAATGATTCAAATGCTTAAAGACATTTAGAAGAAAATCGATGTAGTAACCATTGATTGATCTATTATGAGTTCAATGCAAAGCTCAAATATGACAAACCAAAAATACTTCGGGTCAAAATCCGATCCACCATTGACAAGCTTCTGCCATAGGGAAGACTCCAATACCCGAGCTCCTAACGTCCAGAGAGGCAGAAGCTCCTATGCACTAAACAGTTTTCAACCGGACATTCCCATTGGATAGGTATGTCCATCATTTCAGCCGTAAAATACTAAAAGAAATTGCTAATAGACGGAACAAAAGACTCTCTTGGTGTTTGGGTGAGCATTTGCAAATTATTCTAAATGAAATTGATTCTGAAAATTAGAATTTACTTCGATTTGATTTTGAAGTGGAGTGATTTGGGTTTGGATATTTTATTCTAAAAGAAAATCACCAGTAAGATCCGAAGGAAAAAGCTACATAAATTTGTTTCAACTTAAAATCAATTCCGAACCCGGATCATTCTCCAATGCAAAATCAAACACGCGAACATATACCACAAGTCAACTTAGTTGATATTTCAGCGTGACATTGGATGACGCGGAGTAAAACCAAACAAACACATGAGAAAACTACAAAACCACCGGTGTTGCAATTTTCAAGTGTAGACAGACAAAAAGAAATCACCATTTGCAATACTAATTGACAACAGAGAATAAGCAAGAATTACAAAGCTTGCACGTCTGGATTATGCATGAAAACAAAACCAAAGCATCCCTAACATCAACAGCACGGGTTTCTGACATTCACTTAATGCGGAGTCCAATGAAGCGAAAAGAATCCTAAATACTTTGAATTCCAAACAGAGCGCATATCATGAGTTAATAAGAGAACAGCGAAGAGCTGAAATCGCAATCCAATAACATCGAAAACGAAAATGTGAATTATTATTAGAGATGCATAACGGAGAGGAGTGAGGAAGCAGCTGAGATCTAACAGAATATCGGTAAAATTGAAACGAAATTGAAAAAACGAAAGCGAAATTGAAAGGTAGATCTAATAGGAAATGAGGGAAAAATGGATCGAGCGATGGAATCGGAAAAGCTTACCCTGTGATCTGAGTCGGAAGCGAAAGCCGGAGAGAGGAAGAGAGGGAGGAGGAGGAGAAGGGAGAATCTGAAGAAGACGGCCATGGGGGATCTCAGAGGAGAAGAGAAGAGAGAGAAGAGAAACACGACGAGGACTTGCCCTTGAAGGATTGAGACTCTCTCTTTTTCTCTCTGTGCCACTGATTCATTACTAATATTAATTTTTACCTTCATTCTAACCAACCTTCCCATTTTTTCTTCTTACACTACAGGGAAAACAAAATCCATTTTTTAAATATTTTTTATGTAATTAATATATATATATATAATATTTTAATATGAATAGAAAAATAGTTAGCTACAAAAAATAGGTTATGAATACAGTTATAAGGAGTAGAAAAATATTAATATTTTTTTATAAAACTATCTTTGACATTCTAAATAATAATAATCATTTGTCATCACATAAAAAAAATATTATTAAGAAAAAATAGAAAAATATGAGGATTATATCAAAATTCATATGTTAAAAAAAAAATATATAAATAAACTATTTACAGATAACTTTAAAAATAGACTAGATAGAAGCCTATTGTATCAATGAAATAAGTCTCTATGAATAAATCTTAAGTTAACCCGTTTATCCGTACATATATTTCTTTCACGCAAAAATTATGAATAACCCTAAATAATTAAGACAAGTATTTTATCAATTACGAATTATTTATAGAACCTTAGTTCTAACCGTAAATGCACTATTAACATAATTACATTCAAGTTATACATTAATAACAAATAATTTAAATCATATATTAAGATTTATCTTTTTGAACTTTCTCCATTAGGAATACACAGTGTTATACTATTAGTAGTAGTAGAGTATTATGATCATGCTTATTACAGGTTTTGCAACTATTGTATTTTACTATTTTAATATATAAATTTCAATTCTGATAGTTAGATAATGGTAAATGAATCTGTGTTCATAAGTATATTGTTTGCTTGAAATTAAATTTCTATATTGAATGATACGTGTATATTTTTTTTATACTTGTTTTTTAAATTACTAAAATATTTTTAATTTATTAAGCACTTCAAAATTTATATTTTTTTATTTTTATTTTGGAACTTATTTTTATGTCACCCTTTGACATAACTAAAATTTAAAATAGACGCTGTGTAATTAAGTTTGGTTATTATTATTATTATTAGAAAATTCACTACTCCAGTAGACTGAATTGGGCTTTTGGATTATAGTGCGTCTACTACTTTACAATCGGCCCAATGGGCCATTGGTGGGCTCTGATTCAATAAGCTTTAAGGCCCTCATCACCCCCAGTTCACACTAGAAAGGGACCCTGCCCATAAATGGGAGATATGGGGAAAATAATATAAAACAAAGCTTTTGTTATATTTTATTTTTATAGGAAATAATTAATCAGTTTTTTCAAATCTATTCGACATATAAAAATGAAATTATAGCTTTTTAATATTAATCATGTAAATATTTTAGAAATAAGATATATTTTTATTGAAAAAATGTCGAGTAAAATAGTAATAAAATAAAACTATAATAATAATTTATATGTTTGGATTATAAAAATAGAGCACTTAATAATATATTTCTAAAATTATATTCTCATTTTAATAATTGAGGTTGGTGGGTGCTACCTGCTCTGAAGATTCTAGTGGATTTTTTAAAATCTACGGATATGCATTAATATCCACCATTTTTTTTAAGAAAAAATATTTCATAAGCTTTTAAAATAATATCCAAATAAATTACAACGAAAATATAAATTAAAATGAACAATAAATATAAATTTTGAGTAAATTTATAATATGTAGCATAAAAACTGATATAAACACTGATACAACACGGACACAAAAACAAAGATACATATAATCTTTAAAGTGTAGGACATGTGATTATGAATCTATATATTATAAAATTATGAATTATATAAATTGATAATAAAGATTCACGTGCACAATTATGTTTTATTTTTTTAAAAAAAAGATGTTTATCATAGTTGATTCAAAAAGATTTGTTCTTTACTTTTATAATCATGATAAAATTGTATACAATAAATTTAAATTTTAAGAAAATTAATCTATTTCTCTCTATTAAAATTATGTTAGAATCAGTGTTATAGTTGTCAGAAATCTAATAAATATTTTTTTGAATTAAACACTTCACTGATTTGTATAATAGAAGTATCGATGTCCGATATATGTTTCCGTTTCCATTTAAAAGGTATGTCCGAATAGTATATGATAGTTTTTCTTATATTATATAAAAACAATATTAGTAGACAAGAAGTCAAAAATGAAGGCGAATGATGGGACAATAAGACACGCATAATCATGTCATTATTAGAAAAGATGTATACAAAAATTTGGATTCAATGACTTTACATTATTATCAGAATGAAATGCAAATTGAGAATCCTTTGTATATAGAAAATATTGTCAAAATATAGAAACATATTATACTATTTTAAAAATATGTTATTAGCATCTTAAATACACAATAATGTTTTAAGAAAATCTGATTAATCTTGTTTTGAAGGAAGATTAGAGTGAGATTAATTTGAAGAGAATTGAAAAGGATTCATATTCATAAATTCATATTCATATTCTTTCTCTTTAGATCAATGGCTTTTTGCAGTGGCATATACCATACTATTCAGCAATGCACACATAAGATAGCACAACAATTCCTTTGTCTCATTCTTCTCTCTCTCTTCTCCCTTCTCTGAAAAACCCTTCATTCAACTTGCAATTTTTCTCTGTTCATTCAACAAACTATTCAAACTTTTTTATTTTGAACTCCAAATTCTATTATTATTTTGCTACAAATTGAGATTCCTTGCTTCCCTTCAAAACTCTCCCAAATCCCACTATATTTGCCTCTCTCATAAATTCGCCACCTTTATTTTGCGTACCTGCACCTTATTCTCTCTCTCCATTACCCATTTGAAACTCTATCGATCTGGAGCTCACCGCATTCAAAGCTCTAAAATTTCCGATTCAGGATGGAGAAATACGAGCTCGTCAAGGATATAGGATCTGGGAATTTTGGGGTGGCTAGGCTCATGCGTAACAGAGAAACCAAGGAGCTTGTTGCCATGAAATACATTGAAAGGGGTTACAAGGTTCTACTCCCTTTTCACTTTCACTATAGCCCTTTTGTTTTTCTTCCTAGAATTCATGTTATTGTCAATTTTTATAATCCAAAAACGAGTCTGTGCCTGAGTTTATTGATGGGTGTTTTCTAGATTGATGAGAATGTTGCGAGGGAAATCATAAACCATAGAAGTCTTCGCCACCAAAATATTATTCGGTTCAAGGAGGTTTGTACTCTGTACATGTGATATGATCTTAATGAGACTACTATTTGTGTCATGTTTGGGTTATTTAATATGTGATTTCAGCTCTGCAGGTGGTTTTGACTCCCACACATCTGGGTATTGTTATGGAGTATGCAGCTGGTGGAGAGCTCTTTGAGAGGATTTGCAGTGCTGGAAGATTCAGTGAAGATGAGGTTCATCCACTTTATAAATAAAGTTTAGATGTTTCAATATTATAATTTCCGCAACTCCCTCTTTTCCCATTGTTGGATGATTATATGAACCTGGGTAGAAATGAAAAACCTATGAGGCTGAACACACCTCTTACATTATGTGTCCGTGTCATTGAACAACAAAAATAAGAAACAAATCCTTTTGAAGCAACCATGAAAAACATATTTCTGCTAAAAAAAGAAATTTGAAACATACTTATGCACATAAACCTTTATTGAATTCATAGTTATATGATATATAGAACTTATACATGTCTTACATTTTAAAAATTATACATGTCTCTGTCTTATCAGTGTCTGAGCTATATAGTGAAAAACTTTAGCTATTAAATTTGAGGCTTAATTACCTTTCATTTGCCTACCAATTCTTTTTCCACTTTTGTACTCATTAAAGGCATGAAGCTACTTATCTCCTACTTCACTGTTAGCAACCGGGTGCTTGGAGATTCTATAGTTTGATCCTCATTTGTTATCTCCTACTTTTCCAGGCTCGATATTTCTTCCAGCAGCTCATCTCAGGAGTTAGCTACTGTCATTCCATGGTGAATAGAATAATTATATTGGGAATGAGTTTTTTCGGATGGTAATTTGTTTCTGGCTTCCTGTGCGGTTTTTGTCTTTGTAATTTCCTGCTTTTGCAGCAAATCTGTCATCGAGACTTGAAGCTTGAGAACACCTTATTGGATGGCAGCCCTGCCCCAAGGCTCAAAATTTGTGATTTTGGTTATTCTAAGGTTCGAATATGGAGAGATATCGATGCTAATGGCTTTAAATAAATTACTTAGTCATTTTTTTCACAAGTTTTGCATCTGATAACCTTTAATTTTCCAGTCATCTCTGCTTCATTCAAGGCCTAAGTCAACTGTGGGAACCCCAGCATACATTGCACCTGAGGTTCTTTCACGTAGAGAATATGATGGAAAGGTAATTTTGTTTCAATCATGATGTAAGAGTAAGGATGACTTGAAATGTCTAAAAAACACACACAGAGACTTCTCATATTTAGAGGAAAGCAAGAAATATGATGGATGATAATAATTTCTGTTGACACAAGGCCTTTAAGAAATAGAGTTGTGCTTTATGCGTCACATCTAATTATACATGTGATATTTTGCGTTGTATTCAATGACTTGATGTGTGCACATTTAACTAGCTGAATGTGGAAAGAATAGTATGTGTGAATGGGGTAGTTCACAAAGCAAAATGCCTTATAAAATATAGCCATCTTTTACTTATTCGTGTGATGTGCTCTGAAGTTTTTTAAAAAGATGACAGCGGAAATATTTGGAGTATGTTGGCCACAAATAGATTAAATCTTTCTTGATGAGTTTTCTGTGTATGATACAGCAACGATGTTCATTTTCTAGTTCTTCTGTGCTGTTTTGTTTCTGTTCAGCTAGCTGATGTATGGTCCTGTGGAGTGACTCTTTATGTAATGCTGGTGGGAGCATACCCATTTGAAGACCAAGACGATCCCAAAAATTTTAGGAAAACCATCAATGTACTTTTCTTCCCATCATCTATCTATCTCACTTGACCAATTTATTAAATGTCTGCACTTTCTGACTCTGTAACATTCTTATACAGAGAATTATGGCTGTTCAATACAAGATCCCTGACTATGTTCACATATCTCAAGACTGCAAACATCTGCTATCTCGCATTTTTGTGGCAAATGCAGCTAGGGTATGCACATACTACCTGCATTACTTGAAGTTAGCTCATAATTGTTCAACAGTTTCATAGTGATAGTTTGGTAGTATTTTTCAGTCATTTGCTAAGTTTCAGGTATGAACTGAAAAGGGCCTGTAGTGCCTAAGCTACCCTCTTTCCCTCCCATCACAATTCACAAGTGACATTTTGTGGTAAAATAAATTGTCACTCTAGATATTGATTTGCTGCAGAGAATCACTATCAAGGAAATCAAGTCCCACCCATGGTTTTTAAAGAACTTGCCTAGAGAATTAACAGAAGTAGGTCAAGCTGCATACTACAGAAAAGAAAATCCAATCTTTTCTCTTCAGAGTATAGAAGGCATCATGAATATTGTTGAGGAGGCCAAAGTTCCACCTCCAGCATCCAGGTCGATTGGAGGATTTGGTTGGGGAGAAGAAGAAGATGAAGATGAAACAAAAGAAGCAGAGATTGAGGCTGAAGAAGATGAGTATGAAAAAAGAGTCAAAGAAGCACGAGCAAGTGGGGAATTTCATGTTACTTAAAAAGCCTTGATTTTTAGATAGAGCAATAGATTCCTGGTTTCCTTTGCACTTGTTTTAGTTCAACTAAGGTGAGTGCTTTGCTCGTATGTATAAAATTCAGTTTTCCGCATAGGACTTGTAGTTGAATAAACGGATGTACATTTTTCTTCTAAGGTTGTGCGATGTTGTTAATTGTGACCATCTTATAAGTATTAACTTCTCCTTTTTGCTCTCTCACATGCTTTTGTTTGGAGGTCTAAATGCTGAGTGTAATGTTTCCCAGGGACACCTCTTGCATGTATAGCAATGTCTCTCGGCTATATGATAACAGTGGTAGAAGCTTTAATTTATGTAACTCACTCTTGGACAGCAAAATATAGTTTAGTTCTACTTAACCTTTTGGCATAAGAAATTATTCTACCAGTATGATATTTTACCAAAGTATCCAATAATCATTATATTAATAAGTATTCATCTTCAGTTGAATTGTACCAATTCATATATTCTTACATCAAGAATATTTATTATACCAAAGAAGTTACCTCAGCTTGCAATGTCCCACTCGAATTGGAAGAGAAAGCAAGAACAGAATGGGCAATAGAAAAGGATTATAACAGGTTCAGGCTGAAGAGCATTTTATTTTATTTTGTTGTAAAAAACCTGTTAATGTTCTGTTAGAAAGTTCCGAGGCATTATATGCCATTGCAAAACATTGGTGTTGAAAATTCTGATTAATTTTGTACAGTAAAAAGTACAAAATGCAAAAAACAGAATAGTTTTTTGCCGAACAATAAATCTCGCGATCATTGAAGCTGTAAATCAGCAGGTAGGACGAACATCAAATAAAGGAAAATGAATCAGCAGTAAATCAGCAGGTACAACTTAACCTTTATTTTGAATTTTAGCATGGCGCATAAAGAATCAGCAGTCTCATATTTCCATCCTAGGTGAAAAGCAACCCAGCTGTTGTATCACCCCCTTGACGAGAGCTAGACAAAATTGCTCCCACATTGGGACATATTCATTGTATCAATAATGCTGCCTAACTTACTAAAGCGAGCAAGTTTCTTGTCTCAGTCAAAATGCATTCCCTGTCAAAAAGAGAAGAGACAACAGCAACCCCTTTCAGCTTTGGTTCACCAATTTCAATGACTGCACGTGCATTTGATAGATTAATGCCACCAATTGCTACCACAGGAAGTTTAGAGGCCTGAGATACTTCCTTCAAGCCGTCTAAGCCTATAGTACGGTTATTTGCTTTTGTATTAGTGGGATATACACCACCACAACCAATGTAATCAGCCCCATCAATCCATGCTTGGTGGGCTTGCTCAGGCGTCTTGCATGATACTCCAATTATCTTTTCAGGACCAAGCAAGCTTCTTGCAAGACGTACTGGCATGTCAGACTGACCAACATGAACACCATCAGCATCACAAGCAAGGGCCACATCTAAACGATCATTTATCAGTAATGGCACTCCATAGGAACGGCATATTTCAAGGCATACTTTGGAAGCATCAAGAAAATCCCGTGTCTCAGCATCCTTTTCCCTGTAAAGTCATACGTAAATCAGGCTAAAATAATTGCTGCCTGATGAAACTCTGAGGTTAAAGTATTCGCTGAGGAAAGGAGAGAAAAGGGAATGAGTTTCTGTTGTGCTTCAAACATTCCATATGTGTGTGTGGTAGACTTTTGATTCTTGATTAAATAAGAAACAAATGATGCAATAATAAGGAAAGATAGAAACTAATATTTAGATAATCAAAATTACTTTAAGATACAATCAAGATATTTGGATTTTTTCCACTCTTAACAGGAACTAAAAATTAAGCATGCATCATCATACACTTCAATTAAAGTGGCCAAACAAACATTTCTAGAAACGAGAATATAAGTGTAATTAAATGACAAATTATGATCAAGCAATCATTGATCTGGGGATTCACTTCATAAATTGGTAATCAGGGAACAACGGAAATTACTGTCTCTGCTGAATGCTTCTAGCCTAACGTCACTTCAATTCTGATACCACACCTGTTTTCAATGGAAGGCGCTATGTTCAATAGCCAGCCATTGACGTTTTACGTTATGCAATAGGTTAAGCTTGAGTTTAGATGTGGCCAAAGAAGTGGAGTGGACAGATTTTGGTAACGAGTATCTGAATTAGACTAGTTGATCTTAGACAGATAAACACAGCAGTACAAGAAAGTTTGCAACACAAATTTCAACAAGACCTGTATACATGCACATTTGTTGCAAGATATAAATATGAAGTGGGATAATAGCATATACTTTGCAGAGGTATTTCTTATTAACTGTATTAATTGTGCATACAAGAGATGAGAAACACCAAAAAGCAGGCTTCAAATACAACAAAGAAAATCTGGACACACAATAAAAGAAAATAATTCCTGATGTAACAATCAGCTAAACTTCAACTATTCAGCCAATAAATACTGGGTGCTTAATATTTCATTAGGGCGGAGAAGGGGATGAGAGAGAAGGAAATAAAAAAAAAATTCAAGAGTAAGGTTAAGATTGTTCACGATAAAAAAACAAAAAACAAATAGTAATTTCCAGATCTTTAGAATAGGGTGCCTCGCATATTAAATCACAGAGAACTTTATCTACTGTCAAATACTGATGATAAAGAATCTCATATATTCTGTAACATGTATAGGGGGGAACAAAAAACAAAGCATATTTGAATAAACAAACCTTAATTGAACAATGGTAGCACCTCCTTCTACAGCAGCCTTAACAGCTTCAGCAATAGTACGGCCCCACTTCCTATTCATAGTTGAGTCCGTTACAGCATACAAAAGCAGGTCATTTGGGTTGAACATATTCTGCCTCCCGGAACTCTGATTGATATTCTTAAGTTTCAAAAAATGGTCAAAAGGTCTTTGAACACCACTTCCAATTGGCAGGTCTCTACTATAATCCAAGGCAACGTCAATAAAATGTTTAGCTGTCTGCCAGAATCCACATAAGAAAAAAGATCATAATTATAGCATATTCCATCTTTCAATCTCTGATATTTACATTTGTTCCTTTTCTATTTAAATTACAGAGACAACAAAAGGGGAGTAGATCATGGGCATTGCCCAATGAAATCCTTCAATATTATTATCAAATCAATTGAGATAGTTGAACAAACCTTAACTGCAGAAAGCATTGATGAACCTTTTGCCAGCTCTGCTGCTATGCATGATGCCAAGGTACAACCAGTACCATGACTATTGCGAGTATTTACACGTGGTGAACAGAGCTCGTAGAACTCCTTGCCTGCAAAACTCAAGATCTAGAAATGGAGTTCATTTTTAAAAAAGATTTTGATATACATTAGCAAAGGGTTGCTATGTCTGATAGATTTTGTTTCTCTATTGTGTCTCAGAATTAAAGACTTGAACCTTACCATCAAAAAATACATCAACCGAATCTAACGAATTAGGGAGGTCACCACCCTTGACGAGTACATTCCTACAAAAAAAAAATTAATAATCAGTAAATGCACAATACTTCGAAGTTGAAGTTTTCTTATCATTTCCTTATTATGACCTCTATCCATGAAGTGTAACTCTTTTATATATACAACACCATCCCAATTTTCTTCCGATGGAAGCAGGCGAAGCAATTGTTGGGAATCACTAATTTAGGGAAATAATCTAGTAATCTACTTATTGCAAGTCAATATTAACAGCTATATGATAAGCACATAATACATTTTCAATTCCAAAAGTACTGCTAAGCCAAGGCATTCAGGGCACTCTTATGGAAAGTTTTTGCTAGAAGTCTTCTGGCTCTGGATATTGTATCAGCCATTTAGATATAAACAGTATCACGCAGGTATATTTTCTTCCAAGTTTCTAGGAAAAGTCTGAAGATAAATAAGAAAAAAATAAAGGCAATGCAATACTACAACAGTTTAGGAAAATATTATAGTAGTAAGTTAGTAACTATTTCATGTGAGGTGAGATATCTTCAACTTCAGCCGAAAGTGTATACCATTTATGTGAAAGTAATTTACTAAGTAGTACCCATTGGGAAGAATGACTTCAGTAAGGTATGTTTCTCCCTCCAGAAAAATATACCGATTTACCACTGTCACAGATTTGTTTTCTCAGTATTCCTTTTGTAATCATTGATATCGTAGTTTGAACTAGGTAAGAGAATATGAAATAAAATTTTATAAGGTCCATGAGTCATATTGTAAAGTTCAAGCTGTGCCGAACAAGCAGGTTAAAGTTGGAATTCTACTATTCATGCAGCTCGGTTTGGCTAAAAGAAAAAAAAAACATTATATTTAATATTAATTAAGTTTCTTAAAGCATAGACAAATAACTATTAGTAAACAGTAAAAGGCAAAAAATAGTTTTAAGAAACCATTTAGTTGGATTGGAACCAAATACTCAAATAGATTAAACAGCAACAAACCTAGGGCCCAAATCATGTATCAATTTGGCAGCAGTACGCATGTCAGAAACTGATTTCAGTGGTACACCTCCAAGTAAAACTGATGCCTCTTTTATATTCGGGGTTACAATGTCTGTCATGGGAAGTAGTTCCCCCCTGCATTCAGTATCCAATAAATAAATTGAACTGATTTCCTACAGGCTTTTGAATAAAATTGAATTTTGAAATCATTTTAGAGACCGTAACAAGGATGAAAATAAAATTGAATTTTAAATATATCATTTTTTAATGTTACCCATCAATAACTGTAAAAGCCAATAGGCAGACACCCATAGCTGAGAAAATTAAGCATAAGGCTACTATATAATCAAAGGATTTTAAATAGAATCCATACCAAGTAGTGAAGACTGAAGAATATGAAAAATACTTTCATGTCAAACAAAAACAGTATAGTTCAAGTTCAGAAACACATACAGAAATCCAGTAAGAACAGAAGAACCAGAAAGTACATCCCCACTGGAAGATTTCATAACAGGATCAACCACGAGAGCTGCGTTCAGCAAAAAAGGAAGTCAGTACAGAAGTCACTCCAATTGCAATTGTACAAATACAATAGAATTTTTTTTACAAGTGAATACCTTTGACTGGAAATTTGGTAAGGAACTGACAGAGAACCTTAACTATATTAAGAGAGGGAAGCATGCCAGTCTTGACCTAAAGACATGGCATAATAATTCAAATGGAAAAAATAATAGCAAACACCATTAACCAAGAAATCAAGTGTGTATTAAGGAGAACAGAAAGTAAGCGCCCTCATAACTGAGTAAATCATTTTTCCGTATAGACCAAATTCCACTTACCACATCAACATGCATATCAGAAAGTACAGATTGCAACTGCTCTGCCACAAAATCCTCAGGTACAATGTTCACACCCTAGCAATTGACACGGATTTTAGAAAAAGGGATAACGAAAGGACAGCATAAAATTACAAACTCAGTCGTTTAATCGATTGCCAACAAAATTAACAGAACCCAGTTGATCACACTACAGTTCATTATATGAATAAGCCTTGAACTATCCCAACTTGATGATGACATTTTGTTTACACAGTATAACATGAGCCAACTCAAAATGCATGAAATCAAATTGAGTAATTTTTTGTTTCTAAATCAAATCAAATTACTATTACTATGAAATTAAATCAAATTGAACCTGAACCCCAACAGTGTTCTGCGCAGTAACAGCAGTAATGACAGTGGAACAGTAAACCCGGCGTGCAGCACAGGCCTTGAGATCAGCTTGGATTCCAGCACCACCACCGGAATCAGAGCCAGCAACAGTTAGCACGTGTGGGATTTTGTTATCAGAAACGGGGTTCATCATGATATCTGCTTCCGGTTGCATCTTCACCCTTAGACTTAGATGATTCTTTGGATTAGGATGAGTATTAGAATGCACTGAAATCCAAAATGGGAACCTCAAATTCCTCGTAAAAAACGGCGGTACCTGGCATCGGAGAAACAGGTATGCAGAACAAGAACGTGTGAATGGACTTTGGGTTAGTGATTGTTGAATGAGTTATCTGCTTGTGTTGATGAATTTATGGTTTATGAGAAGAGGAAAATGAAAAGGTGAAGTGATGAGGATACAGAACGGAGGTTGACTTACTTGAGCACCGCCATAACTGAAGCGGGGACGAAGAAGCTGAGACTCACTGCTCGCCATTCATTCCCTCAAAGTTATAACACTCAAATTAAATTAATAAAATAGATCACAACTAAACTATCTCACATTGACACGGACACTCGTACGCGACACGGACACACAAATATACATATAATGTTACGCGATACGGATACAGAGATACATATAATGATGTTACGCGATACGGACACAGAGATACATATAATATGTATATTATAGATGTATATATAATTTCTAAAAGTAAAATACATAGAAATAGACATAAATCTAAATATTATATAAGTATGAATCATATAAATTGATAAAGATTTATGGCAGAAATATGTTTAAGTTTTTTTTTTTTCACGAATATACATATAATTTTTCAAATGTAGGATAAATATGAATATACTTATAATCTCTAAAATGTAAGATACAAAGGACACGGATCTATATATTATATAATTATAAATTATATAAATTGACAATAAAGATTTATGTACAAAAATATGTTTTTGCTTTTTTTTAGCAAAAATATTGTTTTTCATAACTGTCTCAAAAGAATTTATTCATTATTTTTATAATCATATTAAAAATTTATGTAATAAATTTGAGTTTTTAAAAAATTAATGTATTTTTTAAAAATTGTATTAGAATGTGATAAAAAATTGTCTGAAATTCAATAAATATTTTTTGAATTTGACACTTTATCGATACATGTCTTGCAAATATCATACGAGTGTCAGTTTCCAATACGTGTATCTAACACTGTCACACCATTTGATAGACGTGTTCGAGAGCCTCGTAACACGTAAAACATGTAAACAAACTTACAGTTTAATTTACCAAAGTGGTAAAAAAATCAAATTTACTAAAATAAGTAAATTTTAAAAATTGTGCTTCAAAAGAAGATATAAAAAATAAAAATTGTGTTTTCCATGGCCTATTGAAGTCGTTTCAAACATCTATGAAATTGGTGACTTTGGTTGAGTTATGTTTGATGATTTTCTTGCCATTGCCAACAAAAATGTTTCTTTGACCATTGAGAATTGCCAAATTCAAGGTTTGAATTTTGTAGAGTTCTATCTACTTGTTTAAACCTTGTTCGTGGAAGAGAAAAAGGTTATTATTTTTTATTTGCATTTGACTTATTAGTGAATTGTTAAATGATAATAATAGTTTTTTTTTTTTGTGATATTTAATTTATCAAATTACGTTTTTAAGTAGGGTGTCCATATCTTAACACCGTGAACAAACATTCATTTTACGCTAATAAATTAATAGTTTAATTACATTTAATTTATTTTTTAATTTAAAATACTATTATATTATTTTAAATGACGGTAAAGTATATGTGTTTTACTATTTAGATATCGAAGAAATATTTTATATTTAAGTATAATAAAATAATAATAAATAAATTCATGTAACGTAGCTAACTCATTGAAGTAAAACTCGTATTATTACTCTAACAAAATAATTTAAAAAATAAATTTAGGATGGATGAGCGAGTCCATTTCTTATTTAGAAAAAAAACTTGATGCTTCCGGAATTAAAATAAATGGTAATTAATATTTTATATAAATTAATTTATTTACATATTATTTAATTCATTAAAATATTATTAATATTTATTTTATTTTGTTAAAAAATAAATATTCTTTAATTATAATATTAAAATTTAATTTAATTTTATTGATCTTCATTGTGTTTTGATTATCTAGAAAGTTTGATTAAATTTAATTGATATTTATTGTATTTTGGTTGTAAATTTTTTTTGTTATGGATGAGCAATTTAGTAAACTAACCCAAACTTACATCCTACTTGTGAATTTTGTAAAATTGTATTAAAAACTATCTCAAATTTATTTTATCAATTTTTTATTTGTAATTTATAAGTTATTTAGCTAATCAATTATAATAACTTATTTAATTTCTATATTATTACCATTATTTATATTTTAATGCATTCTCTTGTCATCTTTAACTTTCTTACTTATTTTTAATTTTATTACAAAGATAAAAATCATTCTTCTTCCTTCATATTTACAATTTTAGAGACAAAAATTAGATACTCTTCTTAAATAGCGTGTGTATCGGACACATGTATCAAGTAAGATACGTATTAGTGAAGTGTTTAATTTTAAAAATATTTGTTGGATTTATGATAATTTTAACACGATTCTAAACAATTTTTTTAAAAAAATACATTAATTTTTTAAAAATCAAATTTATTGTATAAATTTTTATTATGATTACAAAAATAAATAACAAATCATTTTGAATCAATCATGAAAAACATATTTCTTTTTTAAACAAAATTAAACCATACTTGTGTACATAATTTTTTATTGTCAATTTATTATAATTCATAATGATATAATATATAAATGTGTTCCATGTCCTACATTTTAAATATTATACGTATCTTTGTATCCTTGTCGTATCTGTGCTACATAGAATATTACACAATAGTGTATGAAAAATTACACCCAATTAAAATTGGAAAAATTAAGTTTAAATTGAAAAATGAATGAAATCTAAACTTTTGAAAATAAATAAATAAAGATTATTTTTTTTTAAAAAGTTCAAATTTTAACTTTCCCTCTTCTTGCATTTTCTCAGCAGTGTCCAAAAGCACGTTGATTCGAAGATCCAAATATTTAATTTTTGATTTATAAAAAAAGAAATGAAGATTTTGCAGACGTTGATTTCATGAAATGAAAATTCCCGCCAATGCTTTGGAAGAGCTCTGTTTCTCTTCTCTTCCGTACGATTATTTCGATCTCTCTCTGTTCCAATCGCAATCACTTTTCTAGGGTTTTCATTCTTCTTCCACTCAACGTTCGATTCATCTTCCATTAGCCACATTTTGCGAAGGCACGTCAACGAGCTCTTTTCCTCATTCTTTTGCACTATTATTGCGTCGTTTTGATTCAATTTGAATTCTGATTCTGCAGGGAATGTGTTGTTTGGTTGGGACTCAAATGAGACAAGGGTAATGATGCTGAGTTCGCTTTATTTGTTTCTATCTTTGTGGTTCATCATTTATAGTTAGTCCCTAATTAGGTTTCTGATGTTCACAGTGAAGCCAATTCAGTTCGGGTTGTTAAAGAGAATAACAAGAACTGGTTGCAGCATGCCAATGCCCACGAGAATTTCTCCTCCCAAGAGAAGTTTTTGAGCTCTAATTTTCTGCTCTCTGTCCCACCCAAGAAGCCCCGCCACCAGGAACCAAACCCTGGGACTTCCGGGTATGTCTTTTACTTCAACATTCATTCTTAGGCTTTGTTGTATTTCCAGTTAGTTCAGGGTTTCATTATAAAGTTCATAGGCAGTGGGATTTAGGTTTTTCGTGGAATGACTAGGCTTTGGGGGTTTCTTAGTTTTGTGCATACAGGGAAATTTTCATTTCCTTCAATCGGCTTTGCTAACACAGCAGTATAACATGGTCGATGTGGGTTTAAACCTGTTTCAGTTCATTGTTACCTACCTTCTTGGATTATGACCTTCTTACTCCACTTTTTGCTGGTCAGTGCTGAGATAATTTCTGAAAGGATCTGATGTTTTTTGTTTCCTTTGTCAACTGTTTGGCTGTGCTATTTCTGTGGAACTTGATATGCTAGATTACTATATGGATTTCAGCTAGTTTCATCTTGCTCTCTAATGCTTTAATTCTTTCAGTTTTGTATTTCAACGAAGTGAAAATATTCAAGTTTCACAGAGAGTACAATTTGACAAGGTATACTAGTATAAATGTTATATGAAAGCGAGTAGTTTGCCAATGTAAATGTTCTTACTTGAGACTTCTATAGTTTGCAATGACTTCTGTTAAAACAATTCCTGACAGGCTTGGGATGTTCTTTCAAGTCTACAAAATTCTAGTAGGACCTATATACAACCCGGAAAAACTGTCAAGGTTACTCGGCAGATTCACGAGAATACGAGAACAACTCCCTTCCATGGAGGCTATGAGAATGACAACCGTACCTGTCCTGACGTCACTGCTGCTCCAGTTGTTAGCAGTCATAGTTCTCGCGGTTTGGATGGTTCAGTGAACAATCATAATAAGTACACAGGCCAAATCAATGAGTCTTCCAACGGCATGTCTGGAGATATTGATGACGATAACATACTTGAGGTAATTTATTACACTTTGATTAATTTAAATGAGTCAAATTCATTTGGGTTTCACTAGGCTTGCAAGTTAGAACTGCCAACAATATGGGGAAACATTTTTGTTAAAACTTGCTTGATTTTTTGTTGTTGAATGAGCTGATTATAAAATCTGGGCTTACCAAAGTTATTAGTTACATTCATATACAATTTTATACCAGTCAGTTAGTTTAACTTTCAGTCTTTTATTACTAGTTTGCTGATGAATGTATATTAGTTATTTCAACTTGAAGGTTGTAGTTTGTACAATTCTTTTGTGAAGTGGAAAGTGGCGAGGGGTCTTGGCCATTTTATTCACTCCGTAATTATGTCCTCTTATCCTTGTTTGTATGGCTGCTTTGTCATTTTTTCTTAAAAATAAACCGTTTCCTAGTCAAGTTTATCCTAACTACTTGCGTCCATGTAGATGCTAATTTCTCTCTCTTTGTTTCCGTCCTGTTTTTGGTTTAAGAACATTGATGTTGACCAAATCGTTGAGAAATACCAGTCAACCTGCACTCCCAAGCCATCAATATCCAAGCTTCCTCCTATAACACCAATTGCAGATAAAGATGATTTTGCTAGAGAGGGGGATAATGCTTTGCCACCAGACCTGTGTTTAGATTGCATCCATGGGTACAAGGTATTTTTATCTTTAACAAGTTAACCATTTTATTTGTCAGATTGATAAGCCTAATCCTTAAATTGGATGCAGTTAGGGCTTTGCCCCGAAGCAGCAATTCATTTGCAGGAATTGAAGGATAATCTAATTGCAATCTCTAATGAACTGCTCGACAATGGTGAAAACCTCAATTCTACACAGATATCAAAACTTCGCCATGATAGGTGTGCATTTCCCTTGGAATTACAGTGTTTGTAACATTTTCATTTCTAATATATACCACATACAATCCCAGAAAAGAACTAAGGCTTCAACATTGTATTTTTTATTTATTTATAGTTGTGTTATCCTAAATCATGTGTCAAAAAATATACAGCATATTCTTTTTAATTGAATAGAATTTGAATTTAAAATAGAACTTTTCGTTAATGCTAGGTCACAGCTGAATAAGCAAATTCAGCAACTAGAAAAATATATTCAATCTGGTAATCTTAATGAGGAAAGGCAAAAGTCACATTTTTCTGCATCCACTGCACCATCCACATCATATGTGTATGGAACACCTCAGCAAACTGCCCCCTGTAATGGATCCAAGAGATACGATGCCCAGGCTTATATGGGTGACGGGACATTTGGTTCATCATTCCAGTCTCTTCCATCTTTTTCTATAGACAAGTATAGCACATTATCTGGTCCGGTGGAGCGAGAGGCCTTCATCCCAAAGATTATTGAAGTCAATTACATTGAAGGTTCTGGAGACAAACGCTGGAGCAGCCATGATTTTTCTTGGACAAAAGAGTTAGAGGTATTTAACTGAATTATTGTCACTTTCCACTGAATGTAACTCATCTTAATAAATTTTTTATTTATGCATAGGTTAATAATAAAAAAGTATTTGGAAATCATTCCTTTCGCCCCAATCAAAGAGAGGTCATCAATGCCACAATGAGTGGATGTGATGTTTTTGTTCTGATGCCCACTGGTGGTGGAAAGAGTCTGACCTATCAGGTAATACAATCTTTCAATAGACCTTTTTGAGTTATGGCCTTTTTCCCTTTCTCATTTAGTTGGTTTTATTGATATTTGTCTAGATTTTACCAAATATTGTAACCTTACAACTTTGGACCGTCTTGTCTTGCAGTTACCGGCTCTTATTTGTCATGGTATAACATTAGTAATCTCTCCCCTTGTGTCCCTTATTCAGGATCAAATAATGCACTTATTGCAGGTATTACTGATTTTGTAACTTCTATGCTTTCCCTTTTGGCTTTGTTTTTTCTGATAGATATATGTTTGTTTGGTCCTGTTGGCTTGGCATACAGGCAAATATACCAGCTGCTTACTTAAGTGCCAATATGGAATGGACTGAACAGCAGGAAATCCTCCGAGAACTTACTTCTGATTACTGTAAATACAAGTTATTATATGTGACACCTGAAAAGGTTGTCAAGTAAGTCTCATTATTGATAGCTGTTGTATTCAATGAAATTTTTTAACTTAACCATATTCTTCATTTTTTTCATTATGCTATTTTTTTACTTCAACTGCAGAAGTGATAATCTTTTGAGACACTTAGAGAATTTACATTTTCGCGAGTTGCTTGCAAGGATTGTAATTGATGAGGCTCACTGTGTGAGCCAATGGGGGCATGATTTTAGACCAGATTATCAGGTTGGAGCTTTTGTACCCTTGAAGTTGATGCAAATCAATGATAAAATAGTTTATATTTTAACTGTTACTCTTAATTTCACCAGGGACTTGGTATATTGAAACAGAAATTCCCAAATACTCCAGTTTTAGCTTTAACAGCTACAGCAACTGCTAGTGTAAAAGAAGATGTCGTGCAAGCACTTGGTCTTGTTAACTGCGTTATTTTTCGGCAAAGTTTTAATCGCCCAAACTTATGGTGTGTTAAATGAAGAATTGACTTCTTGCTAAACCTTCAATGGATGAATCATGTTCATTTTCAACATTGCAGGTATTCTGTTGTCCCCAAGACCAAAAAGTGTTTGGAGGACATTGACAAATTCATTAGAGAGAATCATTTTGATGAATGTGGCATTATCTATTGTCTTTCACGAATGGACTGTGAAAAGGTCGCTGGCAATTTACAGGTTAGTTCTTCTCATTATTTCATGTTTGTACTTTTGACTACAAAGTATAATATGTTGAATTGCCTGTGAATTTTTAGCTTGCTCTTGCTTTGCTTTCTTTTTTTGTCATGTTTCATGCTGTTTGCTCTGTTTTTCTGTTTCTGCATGAAGATATGGGTATTTGATAAAAGCATAAGTGCAATCTGGCGACTTTCCTGCACATTGAGCGCAGTTTTAACAAGCTGAATGAATTTTTTAATGAAAAATAAATAAATGTGGAGGCTGATTTCTATTCGTTGTTCAGGAATGTGGACATAAATGTGCATTTTATCATGGTAGCATGGATCCTCCTCAACGTGCCTTTGTTCAAAATCAGTGGAGCAAAGATGAAATTAATATAATTTGTGCTACTGTAGCATTTGGAATGGGTATATTTACTTCCTTACTACTGCCTATTGCATTGATTAATTATATGGGATCATATTTTATACTTGGTATTTCAGGTATTAATAAACCTGATGTCCGCTTCGTAATCCACCATTCTCTCCCAAAATCTATTGAAGGCTATCATCAGGTACTGGCAGAAGATCAAAATAATGTTAGGTATATAGGTTTTGCTTCTGTTGGTTTACGTGCTTACTTATTTCCTTTTCAGGAATGTGGCCGAGCTGGTAGAGATGGTCAACGTTCATCCTGTGTATTATATTATAGCTATAGTGATTATGTTAGTATCAATTACAACCCTTTTGCTTCTTCTATATTAATTTGTATGTTTCTTGAACCTAAGTTAGCTTTCATATTACTGGAAATCAAATGAAACGAGTGATGACTGAGATCCTATCTCCTTACTCACCTCCCTTTATTGCTTATGTATAATTGCATTTCATATTTACAGATACGAGTCAAGCATATGATAAGTCAAGGAGGAGCAATAGAGCAAAGTCCCATGACATCTGGATACAACCGTTCAAATATGATAAATCCAGGAAGCATACTAGAAACAAACACTGAAAACCTCATGCGAATGGTAATTTTAAAAAAACTGAGATTCTAATTATTATTATTATTATTATTATTATTATTACATCACTAAATATTTGTCTTGAACTGCCTCAGGTTAGTTATTGTGAAAATGATGTTGATTGCCGGCGCCTTCTGCAGCTTGTTCATTTTGGAGAGAAGTTCAATTCTTCAACTTGTCACAAAACGTGTGATAATTGCTTGAAGATCACAAATTTCATTGAGAAGGATGTCACGGAGATAGCAAAGCAATTGGTTTGGAAGCAATTTCTATCAACATACTTTTTCATTCCTCCATTTATTGAAGTTCTATTAGAATGTAATATTTGAGTCCTCTCGTTCGCAGTTTCAATTACTTTGTTGTTGTCTTATGCTTAGGTTGAACTTGTTAAGCTAACTGGACAGAGGTTCTCATCATCTCATATATTGGAAGTTTATCGTGGTTCCTTTAGCCAAATGGTATGCCAATATGCATTTATTTTGTTTTCTTTCTTTTTCATTCTTTCCAATATATTATTATTCTTGATAGCCGCTCCTTTTCTTAATCATGTACTTCTAACATCAAAACAAGGTCAAGAAAAATCGGCACGAGACAGTGAGCCTTCATGCTGCTGGAAAGCATCTAGCTAAGGGTGAGGCTTCCCGCATATTGCATCATCTTGTTGTCGAGGATATTCTTGTGGAAGAAGTAAAGAAAAGTGATTTTTATGGATCGATATCATCCATATTGAAGGTATCAGTGAACATGTTATATACTGCTGTTTAACCACGGTTTAAATATTTGCTCATTGTGCTTCAAATGACTGTTCCCAATGTTAGTTTACATAATTAACTTCTATAACTGTAAGTTTTCTAAAGCATTCAAAAAATTTCAGGTAAATGAGCCCAAGGTCTGTAATCTGTTTGCTGGGCACAGAATTATATTGAGGTTTGTCAATCTCATTAAAAGTTATTTCTTGCTTAAATTTTTGAATTAGAAGGGATTGAAAATCCTACATCGATTAAAGATAAGGTTAATTTACACTATATAATAAATCTCATCTTACAATTCAATTTTGTGAAGTTGAGCTGGACTTTTATAAATGAGATTGATTTCACTTGAATCTTTGCGTAAACCTTCTTTGGCTTCAAGTTCACAATACACGCTTGTTTTTCTCTGTTCATATTATAGATTTCCATCGTCTGTAAAGGCAACAAAACCAGGCAAATCTGATGCAACTCCAGCCAAGGGTTCTTTGACATCTGGAAAGCAGAATGTTTTTCCAATTGACACTCAGCCTCAAACTGAAGTGGATTTGGTATAAAATGGGTTATTTTTCAGTTCGCTTGATGAGATATCTAACTGTTTTTTAATTATATTTAAAGCCAAATCTGCTTCAGAATCTTTCAGCCAAGTTATACACTGCTCTGCGTATGTTGAGGACAACTCTTGTTAAAGAAGCTGGAGACAGTGTTTTTGCTTACCACATATTTGGGTAATATATTAGACATTTTCTTTTTGTAATACCAGTAACAATGTCTCCATTTAAGATTCATTTACTCTTGGGTAGCATTATAAAGAATGCAATTGAAAATTAAAATTTGCAGAATAAATCCATTTCCGCTTTATTACATGATAAAGGCATCTGATAAGCTGTTGTTTCTATTCAGTAATGCCACGTTGCAGCAGATAAGCAAGAGAGTGCCAAGAACAAAAGAAGAACTCCTAGATATCAATGGCATTGGCAAGTAAGTTCCTTCTGAGAATAGTCGTCTCCTTGTTAGTGAATAGGCATTGATTAATTTAGTTTAACACAGGGCAAAGGTAAGCAAGTATGGGGATAAGATACTGGAAACCATTGAGAATACCATAAATGAATATTACAAGTTGGACAAAGGCAGTAGCGGCAGCAAAGGCAGTGCAGATTCTGCCAAAAGGAGACGAGATGGAGATCCAAATGCAGATGCTGATGAAGAAGCCCTCACCAATAGCACAGGTCGTTCTAAAAAAAGGACTATAAAGAGACAAAATAGAAAAGCTGTGATATATGATTCTGCAGATGAAGATTATTTTCATGGATGCCATGACGAAGACCTAGATTTTGACCTCATAGAAATTGATGCAATAGATCAAGTGACTTGTAAAAATGGTGATGGGAGAGTACTACCTCAATGGACAACATCTTGAAAGGATATATGACAATCATATTATTGTCATGCCCCTTGGGTATGTATATCAAACTCCTTGTAATTTATTGTTTCCATCGCATGAGTGGGAGATAACTATTATACGCAGATCATCCAGGAAAACTCTGCATTACTTGTATTTCTACAACCACCATAAAACTTGTAAAGACTAACTTGTGCTGGTGAAGAGGTGCAAATTTAATTTACTGAAATCAGTGGATACCTTTGGCATTTTTACTTGTAAAAATTAGTGAAATTGTAAAGTGACATCTAAAAATTTTAGCATAATTTTAATACAATTTTAAAATAAAAAATTATATTAATTTTTTTAAAATTTAAATTTATATTTAAATTGTTATTATGATTATAAAAATATACACAAATTATTTTAAAAGAAATAAAAAAAAAATTGAAATAAATTTGTGTATTATTGTGAATTTATATAATTTATAATAATAATAAATAAATGTGTGTCTTAAGATATTATATATTATTTTAAAATGTTCAGTTTGATTCACATAGAATATATTATTTTAAAATTAGTCTTATAACTGATCATAAAGAATGAAACACGTGGGAATTTTTTGCGAAAACCTATAATTATAAATATTTAACGTTCTGAGTCTTATAAGGACAGTCATATACTCATTCGCTAGTTGTAGAATTGCCAAAAAAGATTATTATATAAATTTTAATTTGAATCATAATAGATAGAACAAAAAGTTTCATTCATTAGTCTACTTTAATCCATAAAAAAATTAAGCAAATTTATCCATTAAAATTCCTTTTGTAGATGAATATTTAATCTATAACAATAAACGTCATAAACAATTCTCACATTTTTTTCTCCTCCTTTATTCTCTCTTATTCTATTGTGGGTCCTAAATATCTACTTATTCTTATTTACATTAAAAATTAATGTGAAGAAGTCACTAATTTTTATTCCAGTCTTAGTGGCTAAAATCGCATAATTTTTAAAATTAAATAAATCGTATAACTAAATAACGTTACACAAAATAATTATTTTCTTACATGGTATAAAAGACCTATAAAAATTGTCAAATTGCAAAATTAGTAAATTTGATTTTGAAAGCATTACTACTTGCAGAGTAAAATTTTTTATAGTAACCAGTATGAGACTTGTACAAGTCTCTTAAATACCAATTGTAGACATGTATCATAAAGTATCCTATTCAAATTTATTGGATTTCTCACTATTCTAATACATTAAAATTACATTATTTTTGTAAAAACTCAAATTTATTGGATTTCTCACTATTCTAATATATTAAAATTACATTATTTTTGTAAAAACTTAAATTTATTGTATAAATTTTTATTTTATGATTATATAAAAATAAAGAACTAAATCATTTTAAACCAGCTATAAAAAAAATTATTAAAATAACTAAAATATATTTGTTCATATCAATCTTTATTATCATTCATATAAGAGATATGAGATATAGAATAAGAAGTTAAAGATCCAATATATTAGCAATTTAATGTTAAAAAGAGTGAGATAGAGACATATATACATTTGTGTGAGTTACATTAAAAGAATTCTACTACAAACAATGTCACAAACCTAAGATAACATACACAGCTTACAACTTTACACACTCCTATGTACAAACGTGTGTGTGTGTGTGATTATTATGATGAATGTACTTACCAAATATATCACAGATCAGATGTTATCGGCCAAATATTTATACCATGGCCCATGAACACCATTTGAAATACTGGCTACCACCATCAAAACACCACCAGCTTCCACTACTTTCTCACTCAGAAAAGCAGCCCCAACTTTTGTGAGAGCCATTTCTGCTAATTTCCTCCCACGGGCCCCACTTCCCCCAAGGACTACCCCACGAAAAGCTGTGTAGACAGCATTTGATACCTTCTCAAACACAGCATCCCCACTTTGTAGGCTCTTTCCTAACATCCTACCAGCAACCATCTTTCTTGACTCAACTTTCCCTGCTTCTTCTTCTTCTTCTTCTTCACCCTCTCTTTTTGGCAAATTGCAGATCACTTCCACTATGTCGTTTATATCAGCATCTTCTACGCGCTCTAGGAGGTCCAACAGTTCTGCACCACACTTAGACACTAAGTTTTCCATTTCTGCAGGGCTACCAACTGTCTTTTCACTCACCACAATCTGTCTGCGAATAAGAATGCTGCCATTCCCAAAATATAAATAATATTAGTAAAATATATTCACTCGATAACACTACAAAAAAAAATTATTAAATATAAATCAATTTTAGAGACTAAAAATAGTTAGGTGTTACATTGACTAAATTAGAAACTAAAAAAACTATTGGTTTCTAAATTAGTTTTTATTATAGATTGGTATCTAATTAGTTATCAGAGTTTTTGCTAACAAATTTAGAATCTAAACAATTGGTAGTTAAAACCTTGGTATGGTAGTTAATTAGATACCAATTTAAAAACTATTTATCAATAATATAAACTAATATAGAAACCAATAGTTTTCTTAATAAAATTTTAGATATAATTTAGTTAATATAACAACTAATTATTTTTAGTGTCTAAAATTGATTTTCTAGTAGTGTAAATAATGATTAATACATTACCGTCACTGACATAAATTATTCAGTTAAGAGAGTGAAGAAATCTCAGCACAAATATGTTTTACCTTGTAGAAATCACAATAATCTTCTGAATTTGAGCCTGAACAGCCCTCAGCCTTGAGAAGTTAAGAGATAAAGTTTCTGGTAGATCATCTTGAGTCAAACCAGATATTCCACTTACTAATTTTAACAAGCCAAGTCTCACAACCAGATCAACAGGTTCTCCTTTGCATTCTGGCTGTTCATCACCTGATCAAATAACATATACAAGTAGGTATCAAAACAAGTGTTTGCTTCAAGTAGAAAATAAACATCGTTAAAGCCACTTGAAGGATAGAAATCAAAGTTTTTCAATTTAGAACCTTTAGCATTGGCACCATCAAGTGAAAGGGACATCGGGCTGCCAGTTGTTTTGAGTAAAATATTCCCCCCAGTTCTGAGAGTAGTTGAAGGAAGCAATTCTTGGGATGAATTAGAGGCCAATGCTGCCGAGCATCTCACATATTCTTCCCATTCCTGATCTTTGCAATTCCAAACAGACGAAATCCATCTCAGTGTGGAAGGAATAGAGGTATTGGAATCAGAAGGAGATCCATATTTGTTAGCGAAGGCATTCCTGAGGTAGTCGAGACCAGCAGACCCCTTCACCGAAGACTCCATTAACCTTATTCGTGCTTTGCTTATCTCTTTCTTAAGAATCTGTCATAAGAATTAATCATGTCACATTATAAAACCAAAGTAAGACATTTACAAGCTACAAAATGTCCATGCTGAATATCTTCAAAATAAAGTCCACACAACAAGATCCAAAGTCGGTAAGTTCAATGGAAAAAGTACCCTAAAAATATGGTTTCGAGCTTCCAGAAGATCATAATAATCTAGAACAACTTGCAAACAAAGAAACATTGATAGAAAGATTATGCTTATTTTCATGGCTAACAAATTGCAACACATCTCAAGCTATTTAATGCATTACACCTAACTCCTAACAACTACACTTGAAAGCAGTTGTATTCAAGTGATTTCAGAGAATTTATTACATTAGAAGCATCCAAAATTCGTAATTAATAAAGAAACGGAAAAACATGAATGTATTGATCAGGTAAAATTTAATTGCTTAACACAGCAGTGGTCCTGAATGCTTTCAGAAAAGCATCCATAATTAATAATTACCAATCTGATGAAAAAAATTGCCATATTGACCGAGTAAATTTTAGTTAGAGATAAAATTAAGCAAAGAGACAAATAAAGGAAGGCTAAACAAACAAACAAACCTGAATCTGCCCGAAGACAAATTGCAAGCCCTTCACCAAGGCTACAACACAAGAATTGTTTGAACCATCCCTTGACTGACATATTTCGCCCAATTCATGAAATAGTTTCTTGTGTGTGGCCTTCATCATCTCCTCATTGGCTGGAGCAGATAGCTTCTGCAAACTCACGAGTGAAAACTCCAGAATTTTCCCAAGATAATCAACATCCAGGTTACCCGATTTCAGCACCTTCATATATGCAGAAGATGTCAGAAAAGAGAAAATATTATCAGGTATACGCCAATCACGCATCTAATAGCCATCACAGGCTGCAAGAAGAGAATATAGAAGCTACCTGAGAAAGAATTTCTAAATCAATGGCAGAAAAAATATCCTCCTTCCAGCTTTTTGGAGCCATTTGACAAATTTCATCCCTAACCTCTCCCATGAGTTGAACAATCCGGTCATAGTTCGGCTGGTCCCCCTTAACAGATTCCATGATACCATCCCAAAAGGCCTTCTCCATTGCTTGTTTTATTTTCCCCTGGAAGATAAAAAAAAATGGTCGAATCAGAATTCAAAATAACATCACCAGACATCAGCAAATTTAAAATTATAAGCACCTCTTTGTATACTAATATTGGCAATAACTCCCAACAGATTCTAGATTACACATACATATTGTAGTTGGTGGGATTATATGAGCAGATCAACATCAAAAAGCCATAGGAAGAGCCTCAAACTACAGCTTCATCCAAATAAGCCATTAATTCAATGGTCATATTTATACAAACATGTACTGACCTCAATGCTGTTTTGAATGTGATCAGAGACATCAAGACCATCAGTTACACTATACTGATTGTCGTGCAGAAATTCATTTACAAGAACCTCATTATCTGCCAGTAGCTTTTCAGAGGAATGGCCGAGATGACTATCTGAACTGGTTCTGGGAGCAGAGAAGCTAGACTCTCCAGGAGAAGTATTTGTCTCCTTAAAGAGGGAGCGAACTACTCGGCTTGTCCTATGATTACTACCCTCATCTGAAATATTTCTTTCACTTGAGTGGGTGACAGAAGAGAGTGGAGTTGGGCTTGCAGTCACAGAAGGAATCATTGGAGACCTCACAGGACTTTCGTCATCCTGCACTCCAAAGTATCTAGATCTTGTTTCAGAGAGTGCAGATTCCATTCGCAGAATACCAGCATCTCCACTCAGGTGCTGCACCTTTTCTCTCAAAAGTTTTTGATCTTCAGAGACCTGCATTAATTGCAAAAAGAAAGATAAAGCCAAGCATCGGTGCAAAGATAAGACAACATTCAGGGGAAGAACACATATAAGTTTGGATATCCTCATCGGATTATGTCGATGAACATGATGAGGAAACATTGTTTGAAAAGGGGTAAGCAAGTGATAATTGCAAAAAGAAAGATAAAGCCAAGCATCGGTGCAAAGATAAGACAACATTCAAGGGAAGAACACATATAAGTTTGGATATACTCATCGGATTATGTCGATGAACATGAGGAAAAATTGTTTGAAAAGGGTAGGGGCAAGTGAAAAATTGTACTTAAATAAGAACCAAGATTTGTATATATTAAAAAGTGAGTTTAAGACTAACTCATCCTTACAAAACCAGCTTGTAAGGTGAGGATTGATTCCATTTATATACTATGAATTAGCCATATTTCTAGTCGATAAGGGATCTCCAACGTTATCTATCTATCCATATTACAGTCTTCAATATACTACAGTCAGTTTTTAAAATCATCAATGTTCTGATAAAAAATGTTCATAAACAACAGATATAATTCACAAAGAAACTCAACTATTGATGTGGAACATTACCTGACGCAGAATAGCTTTCATATCATGACTAAGCTTATCACTACCAGCTCCTTCTGGAGTTAACTTGCAAGTTTGAATCATAGAAGCTTCAAGCTGGCAAGCTGCTCTTACCAAATCCTCCTCCAGTGATCGAGCATCCTTAACCTTCCATACCACAAAACAATTCAAGTATGAGCACCAAGCTTTATCAAAAGCAGCAAGCTGAGATCTGAAGGTACAACGCTTCATGGCTGCTGAGACAGACTCTTCGTCAGAATTCTGTACTGGTCCATCTAATACTATCTTTATCAACAGCTCAAACTTTTGAACACACTCTTGTGCAGCTTTGGCTAGAGCAATCTCACGTTCTCCCATTCCACTGAACACTGCATCTGGATGACCCAATATCATATAAGCACAAAGAACAACTCTCACAGGATACCTTGATGACCTAGCTAAGCTATTGTTTGACTCTCTGACTGAATCAACTTTCATTGTCCCTCTGCTTCTCACAGATCTCCTGGGAGTAGCCCTTTTCTTGGGGGAAGCAACTCGTTTAAGAAGGTGATCAATGTTGTCCAAGCTATGCAAACTATTGGCAAGAGCAACTGCTGTAGACACTTTGAGGCGGCTCTCAAACCGGTCAAGTAAAGTTTTCACAGTCTGAAGGGTAGAAGCTGATTCAATCAGAAGAGCAAGCTGTTCAAATGGCATTGACTTCACAGATTTCGCATTAATGCCCAGCACATCATATGCTTTTGTCAAGGTGAACGTTGTTCTCTTTTGCCTAAGGAACCGCCTCCAGCACCTTCAGTAAGAAAACAAAGTTAGGACATCCTTCAAGACATCTTCCTGATGGAGGAAAAACTTCCTAAATTTATCCTACATTAAATTTATCCAGTTCAAAATGACAACTGTGTAAGACAGTGATAAGATTCCAAATGTTCACATCAGACAGCGATATCAGTAAAGCTTTCTACATGACCTCACAAAGATATATCAATATTTAAATGCAAATAAACCTTGCTAGTTTTCTGGAAAGATATTCTGCTTGCTTTAACATTCTATTCCGATTCTCATGGGCATAGCCACGCAGTCTTCCCCTCTGCCTGAGATATTCAGCTCTTTGTCTTCTGGCCTAACCAATATAAATTCAGAGACTTAATAACAAAACAAGTGCACTGAGGACCACCAGAAATTAAACACCCCCTCACTCTGAAAGAAGGAAAAAGAAAAAGAAAAGAAAAGGAGCTTCAAGTGAACACCATACCCTTTGCAATCGATCTTCCAACTCATCCTTCTTTTTCCTCCTCTCAATCTCACGCTGGTGAGATACTGACTTTGCCACATGTATCACCTGCGAGACCCGAGCCTGTGCCCTCTTTTTCTCAGCTTCTAGCAACCCAAGTCGTTTCATTTCAGCAGCAGCTCGTTTTTGGTGAATTGCAGCACGTACACACTCTTTATATTTGCTTTCTCGAGCCATCCTTCTCATCAATGTTTGAGATGACCTTTCTCTAAGAGAAGCCCTTCTTTGCCTAAGAGCCTTGAGGATAAGCATCCTATTAGCCTCTGCCTGCTGAACACGTGACTCAACTTTTGTTCCAAGCTTCACACGTTCATTCTCATATCGCATTTCAACTCCATTTTTTGCTGCTTGACGCAATTCATCCAGTCTTGCTAAACGCATTTGGGCCTTAGTCAAGATGCTCAACCTGAGTAAATAATTTACAAATAATAAAGGATGTCAAATAATTTGAAAATAAATCATTGGGGGGCAGTTGCTAAAATCATGTTAAATAGTTAATGGTGGAAGCAAACTTTTAGAATTAAGAAACAAACTTATAATTATCAATGAAATAACTAAATAGTACGAATTGGATGTTTGATGAAATAAAATTAAATGTTTAACTTTTCCTGAACATAAGGAAATTGTTTTCTAATTAGATTCGCAATTACCAATCAAGATTGAAATAGAAAAAATATCAGAAATAAAGATCATAATGTTTAACTGCATGATAATCAAATTTATAAATTATATAAAGTTCCCCGGTAGAAGGATGTAACACAAATAATACAGGCTTGATAAATAAATGGAGTAATTAATCTACCCAAATAAATATAGTTTGTTAAAAAACAAAAGGTAACTCCAAGGACTGACAATCCAATTCCAACAAGGACACAACACCAATATTACCATTTTACGATTGGAATCAGGCCCATTTATCTAAGTTTTTTTCTTAGAAAAGTTTTTATATTAAAAACAAATGTCAAATATTTTATGATAAATGGATGAGTTTTATGAGAAAAGAAAAAACAAAACAAAAATCAGTCAAAGTGTTTTTTCTAGAAACTAGGGAGAGAAAGCTCCTGAAATTTCAGAAAAAAAAATACATATAAATGCTACCTCACAGTTTAAACTTAAAATTTACAAGTGTGAATCACTCCAAATGTTGCTTATAGCTAGCTGATGAATGATCAAGAAAGGTAATTTTTTAAGCAAAGTGGTTTTTACTGCATGAAACAACAAAAACACCCTGGTCGTTGGCAACAAAAAAAAACACTAATATAACACGAGCATATATAAAAAAACATATTTACAAGACAACCTCGGGAAAACCCACCTCTTCTGTTCAGCAGCCTGCAGTTTTGCTTCTAGTCTCTGACCAAGATCATCTTCCTGGGATGAACACCTTGACGGGCTTCTTGGCTTTGCACGTGCCTTACTTGAGAGTTTCTCGTAGTATTTCTACAACCAAGAGAAATTTGATAAATAGAGAGAAACTCTCATCCAACAAAGGATCTTAAAACTAAAAATTTAGAAACTCTGATCAGAGGCAAGAAAAACAAAATAAGAACAGCTAGACACGTAACAAGGAAAGAAAAGGAAACAGAGAATAGGACGTCAGGAAAGAAACGGTAACTATAATTGGCTTCGCCAAGTATGAATAAAACAGTACGGGCACAAGATACTCACGAATGAGAAAACCATAGTATGTTACATATACTAAAGGCATAATTAGGACTCCAATCAACGCTAATGACGAAACCTAAAAAACTTACAACCCATACAAAGTACTAACGAAAATGAAAGTTATCAGAAGAAAGAGACCCATGTGAAATTTGAAAAAAAGTACCATCAAAGGAGTGCGAATCAAAATTCGAATAGAAAAGAAGAAGCCTCTGGCATCCTACCTAACACAGAAACAACCTTGAAGATAAAGCTAGAAAACGAAGAAAAAAAAATTCACCACAACAATTACAATTAATCGACAGAGCAGAGACAAACGAACCACATAACTCTTTCCACAATCCGATGAATCGAGTAAAGTAAATATTTTTTTATACAAACCCAAAATAAAAAAAACTCAAATAAGATTAATCTCTACGCACTCACTTATCTTCCAGAACATCAGGTTCATTACAAACTAATTAAATTATTAAAATAATAGATAATAATTAATAACTAATTACACGTGGTTAAAAAATAAGCAAGGGGCAAAAAAATAAACCAAGAAACAGAAAAGTGAAAACCATTTCTAACTTCAATTCCAAGACCCTAAACTTTCTCACCAACCAAACAAACAAAAACACACTGTTTCAGAACGGAAAAAAAAAAAATATACAGTAAGAACACCTGTCTGCGAAGATCAGCGTCGCGGAGCTTCGCTTCGATTTCCTCCACCGTGCTCGGAGACTTGCACTCCGCGCCACGCAGCCGTCGCCGGAGCCTCTTCGGCAACGTCGTCGGCGACGAGAACGACTCCTCCGGAATTTCCATCACAATTCCTCCGCCGCCTCTTCCATCGGACAACTCCACTCCGGCCGCCATCCTTCAACGACACCGCCACGCAGCACCACCACCAAACAATCTCTCCGTACCAGCGCGACGGCGATGAAATCTCCAACGACGTCGTACCGTACGAACAACGCAGCACACAATAAAATCGCAACCACAAAAACAATAATAATAATAATAATAATTACAGAAACAATCGTAATCGGTAATCGATGATCGGTGATCGGTGATCGGTGGTATATACAATCAACGAAGGGAAACGGAAAAGTGTAATTCGAAAAGATTCAAAGGAGAATCGTCCCAGCGAGTGGACTCAGCTGCGAGAGCTTCGTGTTTTTCTTTTTTGAGTTTTTTTTTAGAGAGATAAAGTGTGTGTGTTTCTGTGTGTAAGAGAGAGAGAGAGAGTTCCTCAGAAATGGCATTGCGAAGCGCGTGTTTGGGTTTATAATGGAATGGGTTTATTTGGCGTGTTCTTGTTTAACACTTTAATCCAAGAGGATTAAGGAGGGTATTAGCCACGTCACCATGCCCATCACAACGGCACTCTTTTTCTGTTTTTTTTTTTACATTAATGCCCCCGGGCCTACCTTTTTTTACCACATTACCCCTCGGGGCCCACCTCTATCTACTACCTTATCTATTTCACATTTTTTTCCAAATTTTCCTTTTTACTTTGATTTACTATGTTAGAGAAAAATATTTTATTTTTTATAAATAAAAACAAATCTTATTTCATAAATTATGAAGTTAAGTTAGGTTTAAAGTGCACATTTTAATATTGTATCAGAGTTATTTAAAGTCTATCTTAATAAGTATTTGGTGAACTTATCAGGTCATCTATTATCAAAATCATCCACAAATATATTTTCTCGCAAATAAGAAATAGATTTAAATTTTATTTTAATAAATTATATTTAGTTTTACTCCAACTTTTCCTTTTGCCACTTTTTCAAATAAAATGAACTAATACTTGGTTTTCACATTGGGTGTGGTAGAAGGCAAAGTTAGACACGTTTTTAGTATAAGCTTCACACAAAGGTTTCAATTTCATCGCTAACTTTGCGCAAACTATCAATTCAGAAATTGACCAAATCAATATCCAATTTCGGAAGAAAAGGGCTTATCAGCACGAACCCATGTGCCCATCTCGCGTAATAATTCAAACAAAGCTACAAACATACTAATCATGCTCCATGCCTTTCTAGTAATTAATCATCAACTTTTATATAAACAAAAGTGGAGAAAAAAAAGTGTTTAATCATCAACTTTTATATATAAATAAATAAACTTTAAACCTAATTCAATTTTATAAAATTGTGAGATTTGTATTTATTTATTTGTAAAAAATAAAATATCCTAGTATCTAGTCGCCGGGTAGCTTATAAAGTAATATTTGCACTCACTTATAAAAAATTAAATATATCATAATATACCGTCGTCCAATAGTTTATAAGGTGAGGTTTAAACTCACCTATAAAGAATGAAATATCCTAACATCTAGTCGTACGATAGCGGTGGCACGGTTGCCTAACAAACTCTCCTTGTGATAAACTTTAAATGACTCTAATACCATGTTAAGAGATGGATAAGGCGAGGTTTGCACACACTTATAAAGAATGAAATATCTTAATATCTAGTCAATGTGAGTTCTCCAACACACTCTCTCATGCCGAGGCTACCAACTCGTGCATGAAAATATATGTTATGAGTGATCCGATAACGGTCCGATAGCAGGTGACACGATAGGTCCAACAAACTCTCGTTAAAATAGACTTTAAATGACTTTGATACTGTATTAAGAAATTAACTTTAAGCTTATCACAACCTTATAAACCGATTTATAGTTTGCATAACTTATATATTATGAAATGCTCAAATATCTAACCTACATCTCCAAAATGTATGAAGTTGGAAGACGAAAGAAAAATATTCATCACAAAGGGTTTCATTTTGTTGACCCTGAAATTCAGGTTATCTATAAGGCCTTTAACTTTATCTACTTTATTTTATTTTAACTTTAAATAATAACATCATAAAAAAATACTTTGTATGCGTTTATAATGATGTTAAAAAGGTTTAAGCCTTTTAACACAAGGCTGGTTATGAAATGAAGGGATTTGAAAATTTTATAAGACCACGTTTTTTGTAGTTATTGATATAAAATATACGTATTTAAGGTGGCTATATTTTATATGCATTATTGAAAGCGTGTATAGATATTTTTTGTTAAAGGGTTAATTAGTTTTGAAGTATCGTATTTTTTTCTTAGGTTCAAAGATAATTCCATTTACAAACTCTAATACAAAAAATAGAATATAAATTTTTCCATGGAATATAAAAATAAAATAAGATTGTGTGTGAACATATATTGCGTTTAGAACTTCACAACAAAAGTTAGAGGCATGTGCATTTATTTGAACTCGTCACTTTGTGAGATAATTATACTAAAAGATACATCAACACGTGTTTGATTTTGTACTTGGTAGGCACAAGCTTAATTTGCTGAATTAATAACAAATAATAATAATAACACAATAGTTTTTTTCTTATAATTTTGCAAGTGTATAATTTTTTAAATATAATTTTAGACTATTATCTTATATGTTACAATGGTTAACTTGTACTTTCATTATATGTGCTGTATCTCTCATGACAAGTGATGCTTCGTGAATGAAGGAATTTCATAACCATAATGTGTGACGCCAATAATAAGGAAGAAAAGAAAAGGAAAAAAAAAAAATTGTAATTGAAGGAGAAAAATACAAAAAAAGTAAGAAAAACAAAAGTGGTAATTTTATGTGATAGGATAATAATTATAAAAATAACCGTATGTATATACGGAAACAATTACAATAATAATAATTTTCATTCATTCATATATATATATATAATTTGATGAGTAATAGAAGGAAGAATATATAATTTGTGAGGGAAATTTGGAAGTATAGGAACTCGGTCGTCTTTAATTGAAGAGTGGTAAATGTGTTAGAAGTTTTTGTCTCCGCTCAAGTAAATGTGTGGTATTGGATTGTTGCAAAGTCCTGCGAAGTTTATTTTTCTTATCCCTGTTGGGTTTTGGATCTTTTAGTCTCTATACGGCTGATTCGGTAAAGCTAGTTAGTGTTTGGTTTGGTTGGCCTTTGTCAGACGGTTTTTGCGTGTCAAGTTAGGAGTTTGATTCTATGTGTTCTTGTAGAAGGATTGGACCACCCCTAAAGTGGTTCTCATTTATTTATTGTTTATTGCTGATAAAAAAATAGAAGGAAGAATTTGATAACATTTTTTGTGAGCATGAATTGATAAAGCAAGGGTAAATCGGGGACTCCAATATTAATAAGGCTATTACCGTAATTGCACCACTCCTTCCTTCAAAGGACTCTCTCCGTTGCTTCATTCCGGAGGCCACCCAAGAAAAGCGTGACGCTTCACTTTCACTTTGCCACGTCATCACAAAACTCATCTCCTCTCACTCTCGCGAGTACAAAAATCAACTCCTACTTCCTCTATTTGGCGTTTACGTGTTGCTCTTCGCGCTTACGCTGGTGCGGTGCGCAGGGGAACATTGCTCTAAAGCGTGCGGAGGGGCACCAAATACACGTGCGGGAAATGGTGTAGAAGAAGTTGATTTGAACCATAAAAAGCGCCGAGTGGGACCCACACATTTAGTGGCATACGTGAAGAGCAGGGACAACAAATACGAATGTAGACATACCGTATGTCATGTTCCAAATATTTTATTCTTAAAATTAAATTAGTTTGTGTTGTTGTTTCATGGTGGACCTCAAATTTTATGCATGATCCATGTTTTTCTATTTTTAAATTCTTATAGTTACCACGAACACTGGATATTGTGTGCTTGGCTGCCACAAAACGAATGTTCCAGACAAACTAACATACCGATAAGAATTAGTCCTATGTATTGAATAATTTCGATATGGTGAATATAATCGTTTGATTAAAGGTAGTTTAAATATAATTTTTTCTTTAAGAATAAATTTGAAATTTTATAATGGATAATACTTTAGATGCGATGATTGATCATGACGATGCTATCTCAATGAACTTGAGACTTGATCATTGACACTGTTTGTGGAAATTGTAAATTTTTTTCTCTAGTTGACTAGAAACTATTGTTCTGATACGATTAATATAGTTCTTCGTCTGTAATCAAAATGATAAAATTAAACAATATTGAAGAAAAAAAAATTGAGGATATTAATAAATTTGATATAAAGAGTTAATTAAAAAGAAAAAGAAGGATAATGTATGATTGATCATGACGATGCTAGTTCAATGAACTTGAGACTTGATCATTGACATCGTTTGTAAAAATTATAAATTTTTTTTTCAGTTGACTAAAAACTATTGTTCTGATGCGGTCAATATAGTAATCCATCTATAATCAAAATGATAAAATTAAATAATATTAAAGAAAAAAAATAATTTGAGGATATTAATAAATTTGATAGAAAGAGTAAATTGAAAAGAAAAAGAAGGAGAAGGTTGTGTGTTGTAAGAGAGTAGTAAAGGAGTTTGAATGGTGGGTTTTATGGATGAGGTAGTTGGTGAGTAATCTTAAATCTGTTGGAAAGAAAAATGGTTGTGGTAGGTTAGGTTACATGCTAGAATAAGCCCTCACCTAACTTATGGGCCTAGAATCACCCAATTCAACCTCTTCTTTCTTCTTTTTCAACCCATCATTTATCTCTTCTCATATTCTTCTTTCTCCCTTCCCTTTCGTATCTTCCCCTGCACATTTATAACAATGGTGAAAAAGTCAGTTTTTTTTTTAAGTTTTTTAAAACAACCTTGAATGGAACATGATATTATTATGTTTTTGAATAATTTCAGTTAGTTAAATTTGTATTTTTATACAATCTTTCTAATTACATTTTTACTTTTTCTTATAGTAATTTTATATGTGGGCGAGAGAATTAGTGAGAAGATTCAGTTGTATTCCACGTTATAATTTTTTAAGTTATCATTAGTTTTTATTTTATTTTTTGTATTTGATTGTTTAAAAAAAAATAAAACAAATATTAGACACAATTACCACCAATAAAATTAAGCTAATCTCTCTTATTAATTGTGATCTTTACCCATTAATTCTTTTAATTTCAAAATATCTTTATTACTTTTTTTTGGATTTTCGCATTCAAAATGAGAAAAATAGTTTTCAAATTTTAACATTTGAAAATATGTTTGCGAATGATTATATCTGAAAGACATCTCAGTTCCAAATTTTCATATCCAAAACTACCTTATTTGTTTGTGATGTGGACATGAATATCTAGAAAAAATTAAATGCATATCACAGTTAAGCTAAAAAAAATAATTAACTATAAAAATATCACAACTTATCTTAACTAATAATATTTACTCAGCACAAAAAAAAAAGACCATAACCTCTTTTCTATCATAGTCACGTTCTTCTTTATGTGTTTTAACTTTTTTTTTATTGTTATGCGTTCATGTGCATTTTAATTTTACTCTATGTTTCTGGAATACATGATTATTTATAATGTATTCTTTTTATTTCTTACGTATTTAATAATTATTTGTGTTTTTAATTTTTAGCTTTAAATTAATAACACGTTTTAAATGAGTAAGAACGAGAGAAACAATTTTATGTTTTAAAAAATATACTTTATCAAACACAACAAAATCATTCAATATAATCATTAATGAATGTTACAAACTATACATTAAGTCACTCAACAATCTTAGATCCATTTTTCATGCACTAGAATGAATTGTCATAAAAAGTAAAGTAAAAAAATAAACTTTCATTTTTTAAATTAAAGAGAAATAAATCAAGTGACTCTTTACAAGCTTACAATATTTATATTTGAATTTTTTTTTTAATTAAAACATGCATGTACTTAATCTTTATGTCATAATTAAATATCATTATCTTTTTAAAAAATTTTTTTATTAACATTTTAATATTTTTTTATCAAATTCAGATAATACAACAAAAAATTACAACACATAAAATAAAGTAGTAACACATTTAATCTTAACTTTGCACTCAATATAATTATTGTTCTTACGTATCACATGTTACTATCAAATATTTAACACTGTTGTTTTTTTTTTTTTTTTTTATAAATTAATCTCTCTCATATATATTTTTTTTTTTTAAAAAATTTTTTTTTATTTTTTTTTTTTTTATTTTTTTTTTTAATGTGTTAAAATATTTTTATTAAAATTTAAAATTATTTTTTTTTTTTTTAATTAAAT